>JAESGR010000057.1_pt1 | contig 381560 bp, 371 predicted proteins | sample 9269771 | NCBI WGS metagenome assembly JAESGR01 (sample SAMN15739572, study PRJNA653492) | algae metagenome | isolation source: Chroococcus sp. CMT-3BRIN-NPC107 and co-occurring heterotrophs from well... | place: USA: Clark Mountains Wilderness, California | collected 2010-04-18 | reverse complement strand
CGGTCGCGCCGACCCCGCACGGACGACGTCGTGCTCAGGCCTGGAGGTCGACGACGAGCTTGCCGCCCGCGCCTCCGGTGGCGAGCCGGCCGAGGCCCTCGCCGGCCTGCTCGAAGGGCAGCACGTCGGCGACGGCGATCTTCAGGTCGCCGGCGGCGGCCTGCTCGGCCAGGGGCGCGAGGACCTCGCGGGTGGGGGCGGCCATGACCGAGGTGCCGGTCAGGCCGGCCGCGGCGAGGGTGGCCTCGTCCGGGACGCCCGCGACGCCGGCGACCTTGCCGCCGCTGCGCACGGCGCCGATCGGGGTGGCGGACGGGTCCATGCCGTAGAGGCTGACCAGGGCGTCGACCCCGTCCGGGTAGGCGGCGCGGACCTGCTCCTCGACCGAGCCGGCCGTGTGGTCGATCACCGTCGAGGCCCCGAGCCCGGTGAGCCGGTCGGTGTCGGCAGCGGTGCCGGTGGCCACCACGGTGACGCCGCGGGCGGCCAGCAGCTGCACGGCGAAGGAGCCGACACCGCCGGAGGCGCCGTTGACCAGGACGGTCTGGCCGGCCTGGGCGTCGATGGCGTCGATCGACTGCACCGCGGCGGCTCCGGCCAGGGGCAGCGCGGCGGCGGCGGTGAACTCCAGGCCGGCGGGCTTGTGGGTGACGGCAGCGGCCGGGAGCACGGCGTACTCGGCCAGGGTGCCGGCCGAGATCGGCGGAGCCAGCAGGACGTGGCCGAGCACCTCGTCGCCGACGGCGACGTGGTCGACCCCGGCACCGACGGCCTCCACGACACCGGCGGCGTCGCGACCCAGGACCAGCGGGTACTCGTGCGGCATGCCCATCTGGGCGAGGAAGCCGGCGGCGATGCCGTTGTCGATGGGGTTCAGGCCGGCGGCCTTGACCCGGATGACCACGGTGCCCTCGCTGGGCTGCGGGGTGGGCAGGTCGCCGATCTGGGGCTGCTCACCGGCGGTGGCGACGTGAAGTGCGCGCATGACATGGACTCCTGTGGTGGGGGGCCGCTTCGTGGATGCGACCCGGTTGACTTGAACCTTCAACAGACAACGTAGGCATCAATGCTTCAGATGTCAAGTAATCCAGGTGCCGCTCCTCAGGACCGGCCGTCACCTACGCTTCCCGCCTATGGGAGCACCCGACGAGCCCCGCTGGCTCACCGGCGACGAGCAGCAGGCGTGGATCGCGTTCGCCCGGGCGCTCATCACGGTTCCGGCGGCTCTGGACGCGCAGCTGCAGCGCGAGGCGGGGCTCAGCTACTTCGAGTACCTGGTGCTGTCCTGGCTGTCGATGGCCGAGGGGCGCACGCAGCGCATGAGCGAGCTGGCCGCACTCGTCAACGGCTCGCTGTCGCGTCTGTCGCACGTGGCCCGGCGGCTCGAAGGGCAGGGCTGGCTCACCCGCCGTCCGGACCCGACCGACGGCCGGTACACCCTCGCCACGCTGACCGACGCCGGGTGGGACAAGGTGGTGGCCTCCGCGCCCGGGCACGTCGACGCCGTGCGTCGCGTCGTGCTCGACCCGTTGACCCGGACGCAGGTGGCGCAGCTGCGCGAGATCAGCGCGCGCCTGCAGCAGGCCGTGGACTCGGAGCAGCGGCAGGACCGCTGAGCGGCGACCGCAGTTGGGGACGACCACGCGCGAGGATGGTTCAGTGACAGGCAGACCCACAGGCAGACCCACGACCAGACCGAGGTTCGGGCGCCCTGCACTGCGGCACGAGCCGGACCGGGTGGCCACCCGCGTGTCGGCGTACGTCTACGGCGACGTCCTGGTGCTGGCGGCCCTGGTGGCCCTGCACCCTGAGGACCTCGAGGGCACCACGGGCCTGGCCTACGTGCTCGGCACCACCGTCTCCACCTACGTCGCCCACGTCCTGGCCGAGGCCGTGGGCGGGAGCATCCGCAGCCGGTCGCGGTTGCCGCCGTCAGCCGTGCGGCACGAGCTGCGCGACGCCGTGCCGATCGCCTCGGCAGGCCTGGGCCCGGGCCTGCTGATGGCGGCATCGCTCGCAGGGCTGTGCAGCGCCACGGTGGCGCTCACGCTGTCCATCGGGATCACCGTCGTCCGGCTGGCGGCACTCGGGTGGGTGGTCGGCTACGTGCGCGGTGCACCGCCGTCGGTGCGCACGTTCCTCGCGGGCGTCCTGCTGGCGGTCGCCGGTGTCGCGGTCGCGCTGCTGAAGTGGCAGCTGACCCACTGACGCGTCAGCGGATCTGATCGAGCTCGTCCTCCCCCACCGCGGCGCCGGCGCGCCGCCCGGCCGCGACTGCGACTGAGCGGTGGGCGGCCTCGAGCTGCTCGGCCTCGGCGCCTCCGACGGCCTCGCCGCGGGCGACCAGTCCGGCCACGTCGGACAGCGGGACCTGGCGGAGCACCAGGGCCAGCAGGAACGCGACACTGATGAACGGCAGGAGGTACCCGAACACCGGTGCCAGGGCGTCGGCGTAGGCGGTCACGACCCCGTCACGGACGGCATCGGGCAGGGTGTCGAGCACCCGCGGATCGATCGTGGCCGTGGCGGTGGCCGCGTCGGCGGAACTGGCTCCGGCAGAGGTGAAGACGTCGGTGAGGTTCTCGGTCAGCCGGCTGGTGAACAGGGTGCCGAACACCGCCACACCGAGAGATGCGCCGACCTCGCGGAAGTAGTTGTTGGTGCTGGTGGCGGTACCCACCATCTCCGGTGCGACGGCGTTCTGCACCACCAGCACGATCACCTGCATGATCAGGCCGAGGCCGGCGCCGAACACCAGCAGGAACGCGCAGACCAGCCAGATCGGGGTGTCAGCGGACAGCGTCGTCAGCATCGCCATGGCGGCAGCGGTGACCAGCGTCCCGATGATCGGGTATGCCTTGTACCGGCCGGTGCGGCTGACCATGACGCCCGATGCGATGGAGGTGCCCATCAGGCCGATCATCATGGGCAGCATCAGCAATCCGGATGCCGCCGCGGACGTGCCGGCCGACATCTGCAGGAACGTCGGGACGAAACCGATCGCCGCGAACATGCCCAGCCCTAGCATCAGGCCGATGGCGGTGGCGTTGACGAACACCGGGTTGCGGAACAGCGCGAGCGGGATCACCGGGTCCGCGGCGCGGGCCTCGACGGCGACGAACAGCGCGACGGCGATGACGAGACCGGCTGCCCAGGCGAGGGTCTCGGGTGCGGTCCAGCCGTGGTCGGAGGAGCCGCCGAAGTCGGTGAAGAAGATCAGGCAGGTGGTGGCGACCGAGAGCAGCACGATCCCGAGCACGTCGACGGGGGCGGTGGCCTTCTTGCTGGGCAGGGTCAGGGTGACCCAGGCGACGGCGAACGCGGCGATGCCGATCGGGACGTTGATCCAGAAGGCCCAGTGCCAGGTGAGGTGGTCGACGAAGAACCCGCCGAGCAGCGGGCCCGCGACCGCTGACAGGCCGAAGATGCCGCCGAGGGGGCCGAGGTACTTGCCCCTCTCGTTCGCGGGCACGATGTCGGCGATGATCGCCTGAGAGAGGATCATCAGGCCTCCGCCGCCGAGACCCTGCATGGCGCGAAACCCGACGAACGTCCAGAACTCCTGCGACAGTGCGGCACCCAGCGAGGCGAGTGTGAACAGGGCGATCGCGACCAGGAACAGCCGTCGCCGTCCGAGGACGTCGCCCAGCTTGCCGTAGACCGGCATCACGATCGTGGTGGCGAGCAGGTAGGCGGTGGTCGTCCAGACCTGGTGCGAGACACCGCCGAGGTCCCCCACGATGGTCGGCATCGCCGTGGACACGATCGTCTGGTCGAGGCTGGACAGCAGCATGCCGGCGATCAGCGCGCTGAAGATGATCCAGATGCGCCGCTGCGTCAGCAGCAGCGGCGTCCCGGCCGCTGGCGCGGAGGTGGTCGTGGTCATGTGCTCGTCCGATCGAGGAGGAGGGTGCCGGCGCGCGGCGGGTCAGGTGCCGAGCAGCGTGCGCGCCGCCGCGAGGCGACCGGCGACGACGTCGGCGAAGGTGGTGCCGAGCGCGCCGTCGGGCTCGAACTCGAGGAACTCCCAGGCGCTCACCCGCACCAGCGCCATCACGACGTGGACGGCGGTGCTGGCCCGGACGTCGTCGACGGCCCACCCCTCGCGGCGGGCGACGAGCGCGGCGTCCGCCGCCTCGTCGAGCTGGGACAGCTCGAGCAGGCGTGACAGCAGCCGGGGCTCGCGGTCCAGCACCGCCCGGACCTGGGCGGCGTCCTCCCGGCTGATGTCGAGGGTCTCGAGCCGGAAGACGTGCAGGGCGGCCAGGTCGTCGAGCAGCGTCGGCGACACCTCGTGCCCCCGACGCCGCCCGCGTCCCGCCCCCGCCAGGAAGGTCTCGACGGCGTCGTCGTCGGCCCACCGCAGCGAGCGCCCGAGGACGGCGTCCTCCTTGGACCCGAAGTAGTTGAAGAACGTGCGACGGGAGACCCCGACCTGCTCGCAGAGCTGTTCGACGGTGAAGCCGGACAGGCCGTGCTCCGCCGTCAGCCGGCGGGCCGCGCTCGACAGGTCGTGCACGGTGCGGGTCGCGCGCCGTTCACGAAGTCCCTGTGCACTCGCTGTCACAGAGTGCATGTTTGCACTTCACGACATGGAGTGCAAATTACGAGTACCGCCGGGTCGGTACGGGCCTCAAGAGCCGAACGGGACCGGGCCGAAGCGACCGATCGCCACCGCGAGCGCCAGCACGAGCAGCAGGACGTTGACGAAGACCATCTGGTTCTCCTTGCGGCGCACGTGCGTGATCGCCGCACCCACCATCATCACGGCCAGCCCGAGCGCGGCGAGAGGCACCAGCACCGGCGCGATGTCGAGCACGGCCGGCAGGATGAGGCCGATCGCAGCCAGCACTTCGAGGGCGCCGATGGTCTTGATCATGGCGGGGCTGAAGTCCTCCACCCAGGCCATGCCCGATGCGGCGAGCTTCTCCTTGGGCTGGGCCAGCTTCATGGCGCCGGCGGCCAGGAACGCGAGCGCCAGCAGGCCGGCGATGATCCACAGGACGATGTTCACAACGGTTCCCTCTTTCCAGTCAATCGCTTCACAGTTGAAGCGTTCCGCTCACTGTAACACTTCATGGCTGAAGTTATTTCCCGCGTCGTCCGGTGGGCGCGCCGCGGTGGCGCCCAGTGCTGCTCACCTACCTCCGGGCGCACCGACGTCGTCCGACGACGAACCGCGGCCGATACGATCGTGCGCCGGTGCGTACCGCGCCGGCCCCGCCGTGAGAGGAGCCGCCCGTTGCCCAGGAGATCGCAGGTCCCGGCCCCGCGCGGGGCGGAAGTCGACGGTCCTGCGCAGCCGGGCGAGGATCCACGCTGGCTCGACGAGCAGGAGATGGCCGCCTGGCTGCCGCTGATGCGAGTGCTGCACCTGCTGCCCCAGCAGCTGGACCGTCAGCTGCGGGAGCAGGCCGGCATCAACCACGTCTACTACACGATCATGGTCGTGCTGTCCGACCAGCCGGACCACGAGATGACGCTGAGCAACCTGGCCCAGGCGGTGGGCATGATCCCCTCCCGGCTGACGCATGCGCTCAGCTCGCTCGAGGGCCGCGGTTGGGTCGAGCGGGAGCCGAGCCAGGACGACCGCCGGGTGCAGAACGCCCGGCTCACACCTGAGGGCTGGGCTGCCCTGCAGCAGGCGGCGCCCGGTCACGTCGCGGAGGTGCGCCGCCGGGTGATCGACGTGCTCGACCGACGCGACCTCGCGCAGCTGCGCCGCATCGCCGAGAAGATCGCGGCGCGGCTCGAGGGCTGACCGTCCGGAGACCGCCGCTGGGTCGGGCAACCGAGTCGCCTCGCTCGACGGCGGCAGACGCGGAACTTGAAGTCTGAAGCAAGTCGTGTAGGGTAACGCTGCAACCTTGAAGCGACACACGTCGCTCAGGCCCTCGACCCGCCAACGCGCAGGTTCCCCTTCACACGACCTGGAGTCCTCCCATGAGCACCACCTCCTCCGACACCGCCCGGACCGCACCCGGCACCTCGACCGGCACCACCCACACCGTCGCGACCGCCCTGCGCACCGGCGTCCTCGCCGGCGCGGCGGCGGCCGTCCTCAACCTCGGCGTGTCCGCGATCGCCCGCGGGCCGCTCGACGCCGGCGAGGGCTTCGCCCCGCTGACCCCGGGGCCCATCGTGATGTGGACGATCGTCGGCGCCCTCGTCGGCGCCCTGGGCTGGCGGCTGCTGGTGAACACCCGGACCGGCAGCCGCGCGCTGCTCGGCAAGCTCGTCCCGGCCGTCGTGCTCGTGTCGTTCGTGCCGGACGTCGCGCTGCTGGCCACCGACGCGATGCCCGGCCAGACCACCGTCGGCGTCCTCGCCCTGATGGTCATGCACGTCGTGACCGCCGCCGTCGTCGTGACCGCGTACCGGCGGGCGATGCCGCCGCGCTGACACCGCGCTGACACCGCGCTGACACCGAACTGACACCGCGCTGACACGGCCGCCGGAGTCACGACCGGACGGCGCACGCGCCGGCGGACCTCAGATGTTCGAGCCGTCCGCCGGCGCCTCGGTGCCGAGCGGCGGCGCGCCGCCGGTGCCGGCGACGGGTCCGCAGTCCAGCCCCAGGGTGTAGGCGGTCATGGACAACGAGCCGTAGGCGCAGCCGTCGACCAGCACCGACGCGGGCGATCCCCCGTCCGCGCCGGCGAGCCCGGCGAGGTACAGCGCCGGGATGAAGTGGTCGGGCGTCGGCACGGCGTCGCGGTAGTCCGCGTGCGCGTCGAGGGTCGCGAACTCCGTCGGGGTGGTGAGCATCCGCTCCTTGGCGTCGGCGTCGAACCGCTGCGCCCAGTCGTAGCCCTCGTCCTCCATCCGCGGGTTCGCGCCCCCGAGGTTGTGCACGACGTTCCCGCTGGCGACGACCATCACGCCGCGCTCGCGCAGCGGTGCCAGGTCGGCGCCCAGCTGCAGGTGGTAGTCCAACGGCTTGTCGGCGTTGATGCTGAGCTGCACCACCGGGATCGAGGCGTCGGGGAAGGCGTGGACCAGGACCGACCAGGTGCCGTGGTCGATGCCCCAGCTGTCCACGTCGGCGCCGACCCACGTCGGCTTCACGACGTCGGCGACCTCCTCGTAGAGCTCCGGCGCACCCGGCGCCGGGTACTCGACGTCGAACAGCGCCTGGGGGAAGCCGTAGAAGTCGTGGATGGTGCGCGGCCGCGGCATCGTGGTGATGGCCGTCGCCCCGATGTACCAGTGCGCGCTCACGACCAGGATGGCGCGCGGCCGGGGCACCGACTCGCCGAACGCTCGCCAGGCCGAGGTGTAGCGGTTCGTCGCCAAGGCGTTCATCGGGCTGCCGTGGCCGAAGAACGCCGCCGGCATCGTCCCGTGCGCGGTACCGCCGTCGCTCAGGCTCACGGTCACTCCGTCCCTCGGGTCCAGTCCGTGCCGCCCCGATCATGCCCGCCCGCGCCGGACGCGGCGCGGCGATCGCTCGGGAATACTTGAAGTCTGAATGTTGTCGTGTACAGTGTTCTTACAAGGTTGAAGCGATGAGCCGCCCCGGCCCCCTCGCAGGACCTCCTCCCCAGCACACCCGGAGCCCGCCATGAGCCTGCTGAACCCCGCGACCAGCACCACCGCCGCCGCCGACGCGCGGATCGACCCCCGCCACCCCTTCGTCGGCCACCTGCACCTGGTCGACGCGCTGGACCGCGAGCGCCCGCACCGGGTGTGGACGCCCGAGGACGGGCCGCTGCCCTCGCTGTACATCAGCCACGGCGCCCCGCCGCTGTTCGAGGACGCGCCGTGGATGGAGCAGCTCGCCCTCTGGGCGCGTGACCTGCCCAAGCCCAAGGCGATCCTCATCGTGTCCGCGCACTGGGAGTCCGACGCCCTCGGCATCAGCAGCACCGTGCCCACCGAGCTGGTCTACGACTTTGGCGGGTTCAGCCGCACCTACTTCGAGATGCGCCTGGACACGCCGGAGGCGTCCGGCCTGGCCACCCAGCTGCTCTCGGTCATGCCGGACAACGAGACGCTCTACGAGCACCGCGGGCGCGGGCTCGACCACGGCGCGTGGGTGCCGCTGAAGGTCATGTACCCGCACGCCGACATCCCCGTCCTCCAGCTGAGCCTGCCCACGCGCGCAAGCACCACGAAGCTGCTCGAGATCGGTGCCCGGCTGCGCACGCTGCGCGAAGAAGGCGTGCTCGTCATCGGCTCGGGGTTCATGACGCACGGGCTGCAGCACATCGACATGCGGAGCCCGACGGTCCCGGCCTGGTCGGCCGAGTTCGACGCCTGGGCCGCCGACGCGCTGGCGCGCGGCGACGTCGACGAGCTGCAGCGATTCCGGGTCCGCGCCCCAGGCGTGCGCTACGCACACCCGACCGTGGAGCACTTCACCCCGCTGTTCGTGACCCTCGGCGCCTCGGCCGACCCCACCGCACCGGTGACCACGACCATCGACGGCTACATGGTCGGGCTGTCCAAGCGCAGCTTCCAGGCCGCCTGACCCTCTAAGCCACAGGCGGACACACCGCCGTCGCGCGATCCCGCACCGCCCACCGGCACCGCCCGGTGGCCACCACCGAACGAGGAGCACCCGCCATGACCACCTTCCAGGGCATCACCTGGCACGCGATCGTCGTCGACGCCGACCAGTTCGACGCCCAGAAGCAGTTCGTCGTCGACGCCTACGGCGTCAGCCCCGCCATGGAGATGGACGGCGTCAGCGTCTTCTACTTCCCCAACGGCGACGTCTTCGAGCTCTACACCCCGCAGACCGTGATGCCGTGGGGCCTCAACGACGGGGTCGCGTTCGGCTTCCGGGTCGACGACGTCGCCGAGGCCGCCGAGCAGCTGCGCGCCGCCGGCGCCGAGCCCCTCGGCGAGATCTCCCGCTTCCCGGAGTACGACTACGCCTGGCAGCACTTCCGGGGCGTCGACGGCAAGGTCTACGGCCTCAACGAGAACAAGCCGCAGCCGGCGCCCGAGGACCGACCGTGACCACCTCCGACACCGCTCCCTCGCCTGCGCCGGCGCTCACCTCCCGTGCGGACGTCGCCACCGAGGCGCCCGAGCGCTACGCCAAGCAGCTGGTCAGCCACCTCGGCCGCAAGGTCGCCTTCGTGGAGCACCACGGCACCTGGACCGCGCACGTGGCCGACTCGGTCGCCCGCATCGCCCTCGGCGACGGCGTCCTGGTGCTGCAGGCCGAGGCGCCAGACCTCGGCGGGCTCGCCCGGCTCGAGCACGCGCTCGGCGACCACCTCGAGCGCTTCGGCCGGCGCTCGGAACTCACCGTCCGCTGGCACCGCACCACCGCACCCGACGCCTGATGCGTCATGCCGCAACCGATCCGGAGGACCACGTGACCGAGGCGACGATGACGCACCGCACGCTCGGCCGTCAGGGCCTGGCGGTGTCCACGGTCGGCTACGGGTGCATGGGCATCTCCATGGCGTACGGACCGAGCGACTCCGCCGAGGGCATCACCGCCATCCGCCGTGCGCACGACCTGGGCGTCACCTTCTTCGACACCGCCGAAATCTACGGCTGGGGCGAGAACGAGGTGCTGCTCGGCCGCGCCGTGAAGGGCTTCCGGGACGAGGTCGTCCTCGCCACGAAGTTCGGGTTCACCCGCTCGCTGCGCCACGACAGCCGGCCCGAGCACGTCCGCGAGGTCGTCGACGCCAGCCTGCGACGTCTGGACGTCGACCACATCGACGTGCTGTACCAGCACCGCGTCGACCCCGACGTCCCGATCGAGGACGTGGCCGGCGCCGTCAAGGGCCTCATCGACGCGGGCAAGGTCAGGTACTTCGGCCTCAGCGAGGCCGGCCCGAGCACCATTCGTCGTGCCCACGCGGTCCAGCCGGTGTCGGTGCTGCAGACCGAGTACTCGTTGTTCGCACGGCAGGTCGAGCAGCTCTTCCCGTTGCTGGACGAGCTCGGCATCGGGCTGGTGCCCTACAGCCCCCTGGCCCGCGGCTTCCTCACCGGCGCGGTGCAACCGGCGCAGCGGTACGACCCGACGGACGGCCGGGCCATCGGTGGGCGGTTCCCCTGGTGGTACCCCGAGAACTTCGAGCACAACCGCGCCATCGTCGACAGGCTCACTGTCGTCGCCACGGGCCTGGGCGTCACGCTGTCGCAGCTGGCCCTCGCCTGGGTGCTCGCGCAGGGCGACCACGTCGTCCCGATCCCGGGCAGCCGAAACCCCCGCCGGGTGGAGGAGAACGTCGGGGCCGCCCGGGTCGAGCTCGCACCGGAGGACCTGCGGGCCGTGTCCACCGCCCTCGGCGACGGCCCGCAGGGCGAGCGACACACGATGATCGCCACCTGGGACTGAGCAGCGAGGGCCGTCGCACCGCCACGCCCACCCGCCGTGCATCTCCCCACCACACAGGAGCCCGAGCCGATGCCTGCCACCACGAGCGCGACCCCCGCACGGGCCGAGGCGCACCCGGCCGAGGCGCACCCGGCCGAGGCGCACCTGGCCGAGGCGCAACCGGCCGAGGCGGTGAGGTGGCTGGACGCCGAGGAGATGGCGGCCTGGCTGCCACTGATGCGTGTGCTGCACCTGCTGCCGCAGCAGCTCGACCGGCAGCTGCGCGAGCAGGCCGGCATCAACCACAACTACTACATGATCATGGTGGCCCTGTCGGCCCAGGCGGACCACGAGATGACGCTGAGCCGCCTCGCGCACGAGGTCGCGATGATCCCCTCGCGGCTGACCCACGCGCTGACCTCGCTGGAAGGCCGCGGCTGGGTCGAACGGCGGCCCTGCAGCACCGACAAGCGGGTGCAGCTCGCCTGGCTCACCGACGACGGCATGCGCGCGCTCGAGCACTTCGCCCCGGGCCACGTCGGCGAGGTGCGGCGCACCGTCTTCGACGCGCTCGAGCGCGAGGACCTGGCCCACCTGCGCCGCATCACCGGCAAGCTCGCCGCCGGGCTCGGCGACCACCCGAACCCACCCGGGCCGTCACGCTCGCACTGACGCGGAGGCCTCTCCCCGGGGCACTGCCCACGGCGTGCCGAGCGACCGCGGCGGTGCCGGCGATGCGCGCCCCTGCTGTTCACACCCGATGCATCGGCAATCGACCCCTGCCCTGAGGAGAGCCACCTCCATGACCCCTACGACGCTGAGCGACAAGCTGTTCGCACGCCTGCTGTCGACCGTCGCCACACGGCTGGTGAGGCGACCGACGGTCTCGTTGACCCACGCACCGGTCGCCGAGCCCGAGACGATCGAGGTCCCGACGCGGCACGGGAGCGTGCGCGTCTTCGTCACGCAGGCTGCTGCCGGCGCACCGCTGACGGCCGGCGGCCAGGCTCCACCGGTGCACCTGCACCTCCACGGCGGGGCGTTCCTCGTCGGTGCGCCGTGGCAGGACGAGCACCTGGTGCGCCTCGTCGCCGGTGAGGTGGGCGCCACGGTCGTCAACGTCGACTACACGACCGCGTACGGCACACGGTTCCCCCAGGCGCACGAGGAGTCCTACGACGTCCTGCGCTGGGCCCGCGAGTCCGCGGCGGTGCAGGGCTGGGACGCCGAGCGCATCTCGATCAGCGGCGTCAGCGCCGGCGCCAACATCGCCCTCGGCGTGCTGGAGCAGGCGCGGCGCGCCGGCGACCCACCGCTGCGAGCGGCCGCTCTCGTCGTGCCCTTCGTCGACGCCGCAGCTGCACCCGAGGAATACACCTCGCCGATGCCCCCGGGCAGCGGTGCACCGCCCCCGTTCGTGAACCGACGGCTGGTCCGGGTCTCGCAGTCGGCGTACTTCGCCGACGCCACTCACCGCACCGACCCGCTCGCCTCCCCGCTGCACAACGACGCGGGCCTCGCCGGCCTGCCTCCGACGCTCGTCGTGGCCGCAGAGCGCGACTCGGTCCGCGTGTTCGACGAGCGTCTGGTCGACAAGGCTCGTCGCGCGGGTGCTCCGGTCACCTACCTGTGCGTCCCAGGCGTCGACCACGGCTTCCCGCAGAGCAGCAAGGCCGAGGACCGGCCGGCCGTCCACCAGCTCGCCGAGGCCCTCCGGTCGCACCTCATCGAACACCTGACCCCAGCGCCGACCTCGGAATCAGGAGCGAGCTGGTGCCACAAGTAACCAACACCACGGTGATCGGCTACTGGGCGAACGGATCGCCACAGCGTCCTGGTGACGCTCACCGGATCGACGCCGGCGCCGTCAGCGGGCCCGCCCCGCGGCTGCCCCGACCCGTGCCGGCAGGCGTCGACACAGAGCACCACCTCCTGAGACGACCCGGATCGCTGAGCCGTCCGATCTTCATCACGACGTGGCATGAACCGGCACGATCCGGTCCCCTGTGGCAGGCCCCGCCACCTACTTCGTTAGCGCGCGTTAGCGCAGTGACATAAGGAACGCCCCCCGAACACGGTTCAGGGGGCGTCTCCGCAGGTCAGACGTGCTCCCGCGACTGGACTCGAACCAGTAACCGTCCGATAACAGCCAACACGCCAACCGTCCGACTGGCGCCGCGTCGGGCCGCGTAAGGCCGTGACCTGCGGAAACGCCGTCCGGCCTGTGCCGGCTCCTCTGTCTGCCACCGGCTCGTGCCAAGACCGCCGTGAGCGCGCCGTGAGCGCACCACCCCCTTCGTGCACCTCCCAGTCAGGCGTCACCTTGCAGCCTGGAGTGGCCAGCACACCGTACTCCGCCGCTGCATCGCCGGTTGCTCCTCGCGGCCCGCACCGTCCGGAGAACCCTGATCCACGCGGCCGCACGCGAGCGGCCGACCGCCCTCACCGAGCCTTCAATCGGCCTGCGTCCTGGACCGCCCTCGCGCTGGCCACCGCCATCGCAGCCGCCCGCGGTCCACTTGATCGAGGCAGCAACCGCCGGATCGACGGGCATGAACTACGCTCACACCGCCGCGAGCCGGCCTGCGTCCTAGCGCCGCCTGTCAGCCGGCTCCATCGCTGCGGCGGATGTCTTCTGCGTCGAGGTCGAGGGGTGCGCCGTCGAGTCGCGCGGCTGGATCCAGCACCTCACGACCATGGCAGGTGCCGATGAGCCTCCGCCAACGAACGCCTACACCCGCCGCACGTCGCTCGCGGGGAACCATGCCTCAATCTGCCCGCCGAACCTCGACCCGTCCAGCCGGCAATGCACCACCGGCACGCGGCCGTCGAGCGGCCACGCCCAGTGCGTTGCCATGCCTTGGAGGCACTCTCTTCCCGTGTCGGACCATCGCACCGTCACCACAACACCCACAGGCGGCTCAGCACGCTTGATACGGGCGCCGGCGGTCGGTGGGGCGTCGAGCAGGTCAGGCCGACCGGTCATGTACCTGTCGGCCATGTGCCTTGTCGTAGGCCGAGAACGCCGCTGCTAGCGTCGTCAGCCTGCCGCTCATGACCGCCTCGGCCTCCTGTCGGGCGTCCCGGCGGACAGCCTCGAGGTAGTCCGGCGACACCTCCGTGCCGTCGTCCCGGGTCAGGATCCTGCTCCGAACCGTGCTCACGGCCGCCGATCTTACTCCGTAAGCAGGCGCAGTAAGGGGGCAGGAAAAGGCGATGGAGCAAAGTGAGAGAGGGCAGTCAACCGCTGACCTCAGCGTTCCGCGCGGCCGCTACGGCCGCTACGGCCAACAGCCTGTATGCATGCTTCGCAGCACCCCTAAGGGGGCAGTTCCAGGTGAACGTCGGTACTAAGGTGCGTCACTCTGGCCCTGGCTAGGGCGTCCACGCTGGCAAGGTTGCTGGCGGTCGTGACCATTGCACGGCAGCGGCTGACGCCGGGACGCCTGGCCCGCCGGGCGGGGCCTTCCCCGGGGGCCAAGGGGGTGCGCTTCGTTGTCGAGTTACGGCTGGTTCAGGTGTCGGCCATGCGATCGTCCGAGGCGATCCGACGATCTGTGGCTGCGGCGGCGCGGTCGCGGGCGGCGTGTGCTCGATCGGCCGCGGCGTCCGCGTCGACAGGGTGGCGCTCTCCGTGCTCGTCCCGACTCGCCGCGGCTCGATCGCGGAGGTCGGCCTGCACATCGCGCTCGTCGGCCAGGAGGTCACGGATCGCGCCTAGCGCTCTCCGGTCGTGTCGAGACAGCGCGGTGCTGCTTGACGCCCGGCCGGGACGCAGAATGACCTGGGCGACCTGGGCTGCCGCAGGGTCCGATTCCTCGACGTCGGCGGTCCCCGAGGCGAGGGCGACCACCGCTGCCGCTAGACGCGTCACCTTGATGTTGCTGTTTCGCGAACCGCGCCGTAGAAGCTCCCACGCCTGATCGGCGTCGATCCTGTGGACAGCGACAAGTACACCGGTGGCTTGACCGACGAGTCGATTGCTAGCCACCGCTTGCAGTAACTGCTCGACCTGCTCAGGAGCGTCGGCCGTGAGATCGAGATGCACAGTCCCATCATGAACCTGCACACAGCTCTGCGCAGACCGCGCCCCCGCGGACGACCGCGTGTGCACATCGGGTCCATCGCGAAACGAACTCGGTAATGTCTCCCCCGCCGGATGACGTGGCCGCGGCCACGAGCTGACGGAAGGGGCGGCGCTTCCAGAACGCGCGAGCGTCGCCCTGCCCCACACCTCGACACGGTCTACCCATGCATTGGCCAAGACGCACCCGCCACTTTCCGGCCAGCTCCACCGTCTGGGCCGACGGCTGCAGCGACAGCAGCGGATCAATGTCGGGCAGCGCCGCAGTCGACGGCCACTGAGGACGGAACTCCCCGACGGCGCGCTCCGCCAGAACCGACCGCGGCAACGTGGGCCGCAGCTCACCGGGCGCTGGCGCGGAAGTGGCGTGTGCGCCCCAGCGACCCGGCGGAGGACCGATACGAGCCGTAGCGGAGAGCGGCTGAGTGGTGGGACACGCGTCGCACGCAGAGTTCGTAGGGCCCGGCGTGGAGGTCGCGGGGCGCTGAGTGATGGGTGTGGTGGTGACCCCGGCGACGACAACCCATGACACCAACCTCGACCGGTTCAGCGGCGGGCTGGCGTTCCTCGAGGCCCGCCGGCACCGGCACGAGATTCCGCAATTTCAGGAGGCCGTTGGCTACCAGCTGGTACATCAGCGTCGCTGTCGGCATCGTCATGTCTTAGGAGGGTCTCGACCGCGACGACGCACGCGAGCCGATGGTTCGAGCCAGCCAGACTGAGAACCGAACGCTGCGGGGCGTGGCGGCCGAGGTGGAGAAGGCCGGCCGCCTGCCGTTCTGATGAGTGCGGGCCCCCTAGCTGGCGTGCGAACGATGGACGCAAGGCACGACCGATTCGAGAGCGAGTAGCGTCACCGGATGAGCGAAGTTGAGGGCCAGCGGTCGGGCTACCCCGACAACGGGACTGCGCACGAGGACCTGACCGGCCGTCTGAGTGACCTCGCCCGCGAGTTCGCCGCCCACCGCGACAGCCAGAGCACCCTGGATGCTGTGGTCCAGGCCGCCGTCGAGGCGATCCCGGGCGCCGAGCACGCCAGCGTCTCGGTGACGCGCCGGCGCGGCCCCGGACAGACGCTGGCGGCCACCTCGGACCTCGCCCGTCAGGTAGACCAGGCGCAGTACGACACGAGCCAGGGGCCGTGCCTCGACACCCTGTACGAGCACCACACCGTCCGCTGCGACGACATGCGGGACGAGCGTCGATGGCCGGAGTTCGCCCGCCGCGCCTGTGAGGCCGGCGTCGGCAGCATGCTGAGCCTGCAGCTGTACGTCGACGGCGACGACCTTGGTGCGCTCAACCTGTTCAGCACCCAGGTTCGCGGCTTCTCGGACGAGTCCGAGCGGGCCGGTCTGGCGTTCGCCGGGCACGCCTCGGTGGCGGTCGCCGCCGCACAAGAGATCGAGACCCTCAGGCGTGCGGTCGACAGTCGCGACACCATCGGACAGGCGAAGGGGATCCTGATGGAGCGGCACGCGATCACCGCATCGGTCGCCTTCTCGGTCCTCGTGAGGTACAGCCGGGACAACAACGTCAAGCTCGTCGATGTGGCCAGCAACGTCATCGGGACCTCTCGGGCCGTTCGGTCGGCCGAAACCCGCTAAGTGACTACCGCATGAGGCGCACAAGGCTGGGAAGGTGCCTCGCGGTCCGGCGCGGTCGAGACAACTGCTGTGACGTGTCCTCCGCCGGTACATCTAGGCAGGAGGACAAGGTCCGACTCCTAGTCAGGAGACGGGCCTTGCCCATGTTCCTGAGGTGGACCTGGCGTAACCACCGAGCATGCGACGCATCTGGGCGTGGCTGCGACAAGTGACAGCTCCGCGCAGTTCCCAGGATGGCTGGGCCAACCTGGCCCCGGCGCAGGAACGCGGATCAAAGTTGCCGCAGCATCACGACCTCGGCGGAGGGACCGGCTCGGGGTGACCTCGAGTGAGCCATCCGAGCCACGAGTGGTCGTCTTGACCCTCGCTATCGGCGCAAGGTCACGCACGTAGGCGTCAGCGAGTGAGAGCACCTTCCGGCCGGCCGGCTGCACGTCCTGGACGTGGACGGCGAGTTGGTCGCCGAGTGTGCCGCTGGTGCTGTCGAGAACGTCCGCAACAGGGCGCGTAGGCAGCGCGCGGCGGCTAGCGCTGTGTTTCGGGCTGCGGACGCGTTGGGTAGTCAGTCCGCGGCTCGCAGCAACCCCTCAGCGCCCGGGCCGCGGACACCACCCACTGCTTCGTCAGTCCTCGAACCTAAGGACACTTGACCTCGCCCGCACAGACTTGTCACGCAGCTACACATATAGCCGAGGCACCCGATGCCTGCGTCACTCCGCCGCGACGGGGGCCGCGTCACGACGCGCTTGTGGCCCATCGGGCTTTCCAGCCCAGACAGGTCGCTCGAAGCTTTCAGGCAGAAGTTGACGCAGCCGATAGGACATTCGTGAAGAGGACCGCACCGACAGATCGCCGGCGACGCACCGTTCCTCTCAGCGTGATGGCCCTTCTCGTGGTAGCAACAGTGGTCACGATCGGACTGTCGCTGTGGGTCCGTCACCAGGCCTCACAGCAGGCGGCTGCCGTTGACGCCTGCCGCTCCGAGGCCATGTCGGCCCTTGAGATGTCTGCCGGAGATAGCGGATTCATGAACACTCTGGGCAACGTCACCCGGCACGCGGACGCGTATGTGGTCGAGGTGAACACCTGGGTGCTCGACAACGGTCGCCAAGTCGAGGGCAGCCATCGGGTCGTGGTCTGCACCGCCACCGAGGAGGATGGACAGTGGTTTGGCGAGCTTGAGCCCTGACGTCGGGCGGTCGACGAGGACCGCGCCTATTCGCCGCGAGGCCGCTCTCCGTCAGACCGCTTGCGTGGACGGATGTGCATGTCCGCGTATTTCTCCGAGCTGGCGCAGCGCTTCGAGTCAGGCTTCGACCCGGACAAGAGCCTGCCAGCCACCAACGACGACCTGAGCCCGCCGAACGGCCTCCTGTTGGTGGCGTGGCTCGACGACGGCCCAGTGGGCTGTGCCGCCGTGAAGTTCCACAGCCGGTGGGCTGAGGTGAAGCGAATGTGGGTGGCCGAAAGCGTCCGCGGCCGTGGGCGTGGCCGCCGCCCGCTCGAGCAGGTCGAGCACCATGCCCGTGCCCACGGCGCCCGCACATTGCGGCTTAAAACAAACCGCTCGCTCGTGGAGGCCATCCGATTGTACCGCTCGAGCGGGTACCGCGAGGTCGACGCCTTCAACGCCGAGCCGTTCGCCCACCACTGGTTCGAGAAGGACATCGCGAGCGGTCCCTCCGTCTAGCGGCCCAGCGACCTCAGCGGCGCATCGGCCGCACACGGAACGACCACGGTCCCGAGCCGCGGCTGCGCTGAAGAACTGTGGCCAGTACCAAGATGCGGCCATCGGACAGGTCCACGGGTTGCCCGAGGAACGGGCCCGGGTGCGTGTCAGGCGGCTGCCAGGAATCGACGACCACCACGCCACCGCTGTCAGCCACCTCGGCCAGATTCACGACCTTCGGGTTGCACGGCACTCGCAGCATCCGCCCAGTGTGCGCTGCTCGTCGTGTACTTGGCGGCGGTTCTGCCCAAGAACCGACCCTGGCCGCACGCCAACGACAAAAGGCTCAACGCACGCCGCGCCACCGCAGTCCCCGGCTGCCCAGCCTGCCGGCCGCTGCCCCCGTTCGACGGCCAGGTCGAGCGCGTCGCGCCGGCGCACACCCACCCAGTCCCGTAGCGCCGGTGGCTCGGCATCGGCCGGCGGGTCAGGTTCGGGGGCCGGTCGTGATCGAGCTCGTCGTCGAGGACGCCCCCTCGTCCTGCACCGCGTCTACCCCGCCGAAGTCGTCCTGCCGCCCGCCGACGGCCACGCCGCGGTCCTCGGCCGCGCACTGAGCCCGGCGAGGAACACCGCCACCACGGCCAGCACAGCATGCCGTTCCGGATCCGACACCGCCGGGCGAGACCTCGCCGAGCATCATGTCGAGGATCGTGATCCCGCCACCGGCCGCCGTGAACGAGTCGTGGAAACTGTTCACCGCCCCGGTTGAGGTACCCGTCGTGAACGCCGCGAACAGCGCGGACGAGGGGATGCCGAACGGGACCTCCTTGCCCTCCAGGGCCGCACCCACCGCCTCGGGCACCAGGCCGCGGCCCTGCAGCTCGAAGAACGTGACGGCCGCGACCGACGCGAGCCACAGGCCGCCCATCGTCGCCCGGATCGCCCGTCCCTGCCGCAGGTCGACGACCATGCAGCCGAAGGTGCGCGGCATCGAGAACGGGTCGCCAGCAGCAGAGAGGTCTCGACGAAGTTCGTCAAGGGCGTCGGGTTCTCATACGGATGCGCCGACTTCGCGTTGTAGAAGCCACCGCAGTTCGTGCCCAGCTCCCTTGATCACCTCCTGGCTGGCTACCGGGCCGCCTGGCAGGATCTGCGTCCGTCCGGTCAACGTGCAGATCTCGGTCGGGCCCGCAAAGTTCTGCACCACCCCGGCCCCGACCAGCACCAGTGCCCCGACGAACGACAGAGGCGGCAGCACCCGCACCACGACCCGGAGCAGTTCGACCCAGAAGCTCCCCAGCCGGTCGGTGCGAGACCGCGTGAAGCCGCGCACCAGGGCAACCGCCACGCAGACCCCGACGGCCGCCGAGACGAAGTTCTGCACCGCCAGACGCGCCATCTGCACCGCATGACCCATGACGGCCCCGCCGGCGTACCACTGCCAGTTGGTGTGGGTGACGAACGAGACCGCCACGTTGAAGGCGCCGTCCGGTGGTACAGCTGGTAGTCCGAGCGAGAGCGGCAGCCACGGCTGTACCCGCTGCATCCCGTACATCAGCAGCACCGACGCCAGGCTGAAGCCGAGGACGGACAGGGCGTAGGCGCTCCAGCACTGGTCGGTCTCCGGGTCGATCCGGGGTCACTCGGTACAGCGCCCGCTCGACGGCCAGGCGCCGGGTCGAGCTGAGGGACCGGTGGATGTGATCACCCAGCGGGTGGTGCACCAGCACCAGAGCGGCAACCAGCGCCAGCACGGTAAGAACGCCGGCCGCGGTGCTCGACAGCCCCAATCAGAACCGGTCCGGCTCGAGCAGGGTCAGGACGAGGTACCCGGCCACCACCGCGGCGACGACGAGCCCCACCATGTCGAGGACGCTCACGAGCGGTCGAGCCCCTCACCAGTAGCACGAGAGCGGCGAACGAGGCCAGCACCAGCGCGATGAGCAGCAGATCGGTCATGACCACGAGTCAAGATCCGGGGCGGGTTGCTGCGTATCGGTCCTTTGGACTTGCTAACGCTGCGCTGACGAAGTCTGACGCCCCCTCAACGGCGTCCTGGCCCCTGACGTCGGTCAGGCGACCAGCGTGTTCAGCTCTGCGACGAAGATCTCGGTCTGACGCTTGCCGATCTCGTCGGTCAGCCACGCACCGAACAGATCGAGCCAGATCTGATCCGCCTGGCGCACGGAGATCCGACCGTGGTGGATCAGCAAGCGGGCCATCCGGTCCGCTTCGACCTGGTACTCGTCTGCCGGCGCGGATCGACCAGGCTTGAGACCGTACGGGTCCAGGCGAGACAGCGACTCCAGCACGAGCCTGTTCACACGCTCCACGTGAGCCTTGTCGGTCATCCGCCATCATGGCCTCGGGGCACCCTAGAGCCGAGTCATGGCCTGTCTACCGACGTCGCTGGGCGACCTTTGCCGGCGCTGTCGTGACGGCGGCGCCGGCGGTGGCGCCGGACCCCGCGCCACACCAGCCGTTGGAGCAGCAGCGTCGTCACACCCGCCACGACGAGGCCAGCGAGGTTGAGCCCGAGCTGGGCGGCCGAGCCCTTCACCTCGGAGGCGTCGAGGAAGGCCAGGCCGAGGGCCAGGTTCCCCGCGGCCGGCACGGTCGTGACCGAGATGAAGACGCCGACCAGGACGTTCGAGCGCCCCGACGTCAGCGAGAGCACCCCGGCGGCGCCCGCGAGCAGCGCCACCACGAACGACCAGCGGTCCGGCGTCCAGATGAAACCCGTCTGCGGACGCGGGGCGAGCAGATCGGCCAGTGACACCCACCCGGCCGCCCCGGCGAGCACCGCCAGCAGCACCGTGACGGTGACGGCCAGCAGGAAGCCGACAGCCAGCTGTCGCAGAGCACCCAGCAGCAGCACCCGGTCCCGCACCACCAGCGCCAGTGCCACGGCGACCACGGGCGCGAACTCCGGGCCCAGCACCATCGCGCCGATCACCAGCACCGAGGAGTCGAGCACCACCGCGACCGCTGCGAGCAGCGTCGCCAAGGTCAAGAAGGCGTGCAACGACCACGACGGGCGCACCCCGTCCTCGGCCTGCTCGCGAACCATCGGCCAGACCACGCCGTCGTCCGGTGCGCCCGGGGCCGCCTGCTCCGCGACACGCGCCCGTCGGGTCGGCGACGCGTCCACCTGCTCCAGGGCCAGGGAGCCGTGCTCGTTCACCCCGATCTCGGCGAGCCGCTCGAGGATCTCGCTGGCTGCCTCGCGAGCGACGTCGCACAGCACCGCGTCGCCGACCGGCTGGCGGGCCGCGCCGGGCAGCACGACCAGGCCGGTCACGCGCATATCGCGCTCGAGGAGATCTACGACCTCGGCCGACAGATCGGGTGGGACGGTGATTCGCAGGTGCAACACAAGCAGCATCTTTCCGTGATCCGCCCCGCCCGACGGCGCCTACGGGGCGATGCCGGAGGTGCAGTGGAGCCGGCCAGCACCGACCATGACGATCTCGCGCAGCAGAGCTTCGCCGTCTGAGCCGTTGGGACCACTCAGGTGCGCCCACCAGGCGTGCCAACATCGGAGCCTCGGAGCTTCTCCACCTTGAAGGACCACCAACCGCGCTCACGGCTGTGTTGGTACACGGTGGCTGCGACGATGATGCGGCCGTCAGTCAGCTCCACCGGCTCCCCCGCCGAGGGCGCCTGGCCACCGGGTGCCCAGTGCGCCACGACGACCAGGCCACCATGGAGAGCGGCCGCGGGGAGGTTGACCTGCGCGGGATCACACGAGACCCGCCACATACCGCCAGTATGCCCGCGGTCCTCGCAGACCGCCCATCCCAGGTGGACGCGGGCGCAGTCGCTGCGCCAATGGCCGCTGGCGCCGTTGGCCCAGAGCCGCTGCGGCCACGCCTCTGCGTACTTGACCATCGCGGCGTACCCGGCCCGGTCGATGGCGAACCCGCCACCGCCGAGCTTGCGCTCGCGGCTGTCGACGACCTCGATCGTCGCGGACAGCTTCTGGGGATTGACTCCGATCACCACGTGCTCGACGTGCTGCTCCGACTGCCTTATCTGGCTGCCCCCGCCTTGCTAACCCGACCTGGACGGCGAGGTGGGCAGTGCTACTACGAGCAGGGCAGTCCCTTCTTGAGCCACGCCCCGTCACGGTGACCGGCTGGCCGCAGACCGAATGAGAACCACACCGGTACTGCTGGTGGGCAGCCGCATGCAGAGCCGCCCGTTGATCACCTGGACCAAGTCTTCCCGGACACCGGTCCTACGGGAATCGTCTAGTAGCCGCCGGTCAGCCGTGACGAACCCGGCGGCGGCGAGGGCAGTCCGGTGCCGTCGGAGGAACCGGTCGCGCCCGTTCCTGCTATCTCGAACCCAGACCCATCCGGTCGAGTTCGTGCGACGAACCCGGTTGACCCGGATCGTCTGGGCCCTCGGGGACACATGACCGACACGAAGGAGTGCGGAATGAGCAACAAGGGCATGATCGCAGCGGCGTTCGCGGGGACCCTCGGCCTCGGGGTGGGAATGGTGCTCGGCACCGGCCCAGCCTTCGCCGGGCACACCAACGCCGTCCTCGAGGGGCACCTCGACGGGCGTCAGGAGGTGGCGGCGGACGGCTCGAAGCGCCTGGCCGGCGACCCGAACGGTCGCGGCACCGTCTACGTCTTTGGCATCGACGGCGACCCCACGACGCTGTGCTATCTGCTCGAGGTCTCCAAGATCGACGAGCTCGAGCAGGCCCCGGGCGGAGCGCGCATGGCACACATCCACCGCGGTGCCGCAGGGACCAACGGACCGGTCGAGGTCAACCTCGCGTTCCCGCAGGACGGGCAGGCCGCGGATTGCCTGACCGAGGGTGAGGCCGGAAAGGGCCTGGACCCCGGCGAGGTCCAGCAGATCCTGGCGAACCCGACGGGCTACTACGTCAACGTCCACAACAGCGTTTACCCGGGCGGCGCGGTCCGCGCGCAGCTGTCCGCCGATCACTGACCCTTCGGCGGGGTGCGTCGCATGGCGGTGCCCCTCAGCACCGCCATGCGACGCTCTGCCACAGCCTCTTGACTCTGCGCTGACACGGCTCAGCTCCTCCTCAAGGGCGCCCGAGGTGGCGCACGACGTCATCCGGTCCGGGTACTCATCGCTTGCAGCCGCCCGGCTTCACCCACGGCATGAACACACCCGCGGCGCCTAGCGTCGATGCAGAGGAATCCGGGCGGGCGAATCGCGGTACCCGCACCGCATCGTCCCAGCGGCGCCTTCGACTCGCTCGAGACACCTCGCAGCGAACTGGAACGGTCGTCGATACACGGCATGGAGTGCGGCGGGCTGAGGACGGGTGTCGCGACCATGAACTCGTCAGCGCAGGATCTGCGCCAGTTCGCCGCGACTTGGCATGTCAGCTACTTCGAGTCGTACCTCGGTGCCGGCATGGTCGTCACATACGGGGAATCGTATTGATGTGCAACGTATTTCAGCGGTGTCTAAGCTCGATGCGACGCTCTGCCGGGCCCATCTGCTGGGACCTTCGTGACGAATCAACGTCACAGTTCCGGCCGATCCGCGCCCGGGCAGGCAGCACCGGGAGCCGACATGAGCGACCATCTGAGCATCACCCGTGCCCGTCAACACGCAGTCCTCGCCTTGATCGGGCTGCTCGTCGCAGGTCTCAGTGCCTGCGGCTCCGGCGAGGCGGAAAACGCCGGCGCCTCGCCGGCCCCCTCCACCCCTGCCCAGTCCTCTTCTGCCGAGTCCTTCCCGAGCGGCGGCCAGACACCTGCCGAGCAGTTCGTCATCACCATCAAGGACTTCTCGTACACCGTGCCGGAGTCGGTGCCTGCGGGTGCGACCGTCACGGTCGTCAACGAGGACACCGAGGCGCACACGGTGACGGCCAAGGACGAGTTCGACGTCACGGTGGGGCCTGGCGCCACGGGTGAGTTCACCGCGCCGCAGGACATGGACCGACACGACTTCGTCTGCCTGTTCCACGGGAACATGAAAGACACCCTGGTGACCTCATGATGGTCGCGCGCGTCGGGGCGGAGCTGACGCCGACGGTTCCCCGTTCACTCGCCGACACGGCCCTACGGACGCTGACAGCTGCGGCGCTGGCGGTCGACGCCGCGATCCACCTGCGCCTGGCCTCGGGTACCAGCTGGCCTCCCCGGGCGGCATCAGCACCGGGAACCTGTTTCGCGTCGAGGCCGCGGCAGCACTGCTGGTCGCCCTGTCCGTCCTACTGGTCGGCAGCCGACTCGCGTACGCCGCGGCGTTCGCTGTCGCCCTCAGCGCGTTCGTCGCCGTCGTCCTCTACCGCTACGTCGACGTGCCGGCCCTTGGGCCCCTGCCGACCATGTACGAGCCGGTCTGGTACTTCGACAAGAGCCTTTCCGCGGTCGCTGAAGGGCTAGGCGCACTGACCGCTGCAGCAGGATTCCTGAACGCCGCGCGCTCCCGCCGCCGGAACACCTCAGCGGGGGTGGCACGACGCACGCACCTGAGAACGCACCCATGAGACCGTCGCCCACCGTTCTATCGCAGAGCCGCCGGGGACGCGCAACTGCGACCCGTCTCGCCTCCCGCCTGACCGACGCAAGTAGCCGTCCGATCCGCAGCCAGCAGGCCAACGTCCAAGTTGTGCCGCAGCAATCGCGAGAACATGGCCTGCGGAAGCGTCGTCCGAAACCGTACTGACTGGCGCAGAGGGTGGCCCGTGCTGGCGCGTCCGTGAGTGCAGCAACGGTGCGGCCGGCCTGCGCCCTCAAGCGACGGAGCCTTGCCAAGGCATCCCGTGGCGGTTCACTGCCGGCCCGGGTCTCAGGCGACTACTCGGGTCGATCCCCGGCTCGCTTTGGCGCGGTACATGGCGAGGTCCGCCGCCTGCAGCACAGCGGCCGGGTCGGTGAGCGGCGAGCTGACGAGCGCGATTCCGATGCTCACAGTGACCGGTTCGAACCGAGGATCGACCGGCGCAGCCTGACGGACGGCCTCGATGAGACGGTCGGCGATCGCAGTGGCGTCGTCGATGCTCGCCATGTCCTCGCACACGGCGACGAACTCGTCCCCACCGACGCGGGAAAGCGTGTCGTCCGCTCGCAGGGCTGCGGTCCAGCGCACTGCGAGGTCGACCAGGAGCCGGTCGCCGGCGCCGTGGCCGCAGCTGTCGTTCAGCGCCTTGAATCCGTCGAGGTCCAGGTACATCACCGCTGCGAGGGAGTCGTTTCGTCCATTGCGGGCGAGAACGAACGCGAGTCGATCGAACAACATCTGGCGGTTGGGCAAGCCGGTGAGGACGTCGGTGCGAGCTATTCGTCGCAATGCCAGCACCGACGATGCCAATCGCGCCTGGTGATGGAGCACCTCCAGCTCGTCAGAGGTGAACACACGGGGTCGCCCGTCGAAGATCGAGACACTGCCCAGGACGTACCCCGCGTCGACCAACGGCACCCCGGCATAGGCCGCAACCACTCCCGCTACAACGAGGGGGTTGTCGGCGTAGATCGGATGGGCGGTGGCGTCCGACACCGCTAACGTCCGCTTGGTCTCCACCACTTCCGCGCAGAACGACAACTCGTCCGGGACAGTGGTACAAGGCGCGCCGACTCCGACCTCCGCTGGGTAGGTCTGGCAGTTCTCAGAAACGATGTTGACGACCGCTATGGGCACGCGGCACGCGATCCGCAAGGTCGCCACGATGGAGTTGAGGTCCGGATCGCCGAGGTGCCCGCGGAGCTCGGCCCGCGCGACGGCTGCGAGCCGCAGCGGATCTCGGACACCTCCGACGGTCTCAGACCTCTTGGGCAACGACGACATGAGCCATAGTGACAGGCCAACCTACTGGTCGTCCTCGATAGCCTTCTCAGCTGGCTGCGTCGTGCGAGGCGTCACCCGGTCCGCCCATTCTGCTCGGTGGCGCGGCCGCACCATGCCGCACCACGACCCTGCCTCGAGCCAACATGCGACATGGCCTGGCAGGCGACGGCCCGAAGCGGCCGCTGCCACCGAGGGGTAAGGCAGCGACCGCCCCCGTCACAAGATCACGACGGGCGGCTCTGCGGCTAGTGCCCGAGCGGCGCCGACCGTTCAGCCGTTTGCCGCATATGCTTGATATGTCGCAATCCCGAATGAATGCTGCCTGACACTGCGGGTACGGATTCAGGTGCTCGTGGCTCGAGCGGTCAAGCAGCCCGCTGCTCGGGCTACGAGCCTGCACCCGGGTCTTGAGTGAATTGGTACGGAACTCCGTTGGCGTCGATGACCATCGTCGCCAGGTCCCGGAGCTTGACGTTGTTGTCTCGCGAGAGGCGCACCAAGACCTGGAACGCCTGGTCCATCGTCAGCCCGTGCCGGCACCGCAGAACGCCCTGGGCACCGCCGATCTGGTGGCGGGTCCGCAGCGCCGAGCTCAACGTCGTGAACTGGTGCGAGACAGCAAGGGCAACGGCCGCGTGGTCGGCGTACACGTGCGCGATGTGGGCGTCGTCGTCGTCGAACGCACGGGGCTGGCTGGAGTAGAGGTTGAGCGCGCCCACAACCTCCTGCGACGTGGACAACCGCATGCTCAGCGTCGACCCGATGCCCAGCTCGCTTGCTGCCGCCGCCCACTCGGGCCAACGGGTCTCTGCGACCATGTCGTCGATGCGATAGCTGTCGTCGACCCAGATGGCGTCGATCCCCGGCCCCTGCCACAGGTCGAACTGCACCTGGTCCACCTTGCAGACCACGTCGTCAGTGGCAGCCGGCGTCGTCAAATTCTTGCCCCTGCGGACGGTGATGCTGGCCCAGTCGCACGCCGGGATCGTCTGCACCGCGAGCTGTACGACGCTGTCGACGGTGTGTTCCTCGTCTGGCGTGGCCGCCAGGTTCTGCAACAACACGCTGATGGGCTCGGGCGGGGAATAGCGGTTGTTCGGCACGAGCTGCCCTCTCCGACGGGTGGCCGGGGTGCGCTACCCGCCCCGGCGACATGGGCAGAGGCTACGGGGGCGGGTCATCGGTGCGCGCCGTCAGCCCCGGGCGGTTGGCGGGCCAGGTGCTGTTGACCTCTGTGCTAGCCCGCATCCACGATGCGCTCGACGTCGGCGGTCCGAGTGCCGTCCGCGCGCCGGATGTCCTCGACCTCGAGAATCAGGCCGGCCAGGACGTGCCGCTGTCTCCGACACGGTGACACGGTGGCAGATCCGGCCGTCGTCGTTGATGGATCCCTTGAACCCGGAGCACGCCCCCGGCCGAAAGCCCGACGTGATCCGCGTGCTCGACCGGTACGTGGGGTCGGCAGCTGATCACCTGCTCGATGCTGGTCGGCACGCACCGTGCGACAGCACGACAGGCACCGGCGCGAGGGCCGGACCGACCGCGCTCACCCGAGTCGGTGAAGCGTCCACCACATCGGAGCGATCCTCGCGGCGTGACCGGCGGCGCGCTCCCCCGATCGGCCCGGAATGGTCAGGTGGTCGTAGGTGCCGGCTCTGACGGCGTATCCGGCGCCGGTTCGTCGTCGAGCAGGCGCTCGACCAGGGCGGCCCAGGCCTGGTCGTCGTCGGTGGGGTTCTGTCCGTCGCAGAACGGCTTGTCGCTGTTCTCCTTCCAGTACCGCAGCAGCGTCAGGACCTTGGCGGTGTCGGCATCCGCCCCGCCGGCGTACTCGGTGCTCGGCGGGCCGGTCTGGTGCTCTCGGCAGGTTCCCGGCCCCTCACCGGTGGGCAGCACGAGCGTCGCGCCGTCCTGCGAGGTGCCGCCGGTGCAACCGGCCAGGCTGAGGGCGAGCAGGAACGCACCGGCGCGCCTCACCAGACGGCGTGACCTCACGACGAAACCAGCCCGCGCAGAACGAGCCCCAGACCCACGACCACGACCAGAACGGCCGTCGCGACCGGCAGCCATCCGAACGCTCTGGTCACACCCGTGGCGTCACGACCCGCGTCCAAGTAGCGGTCCAAGCGACCCCTCGCGCGGACCAGGAGCAACCCCACCGTGGTCAGGGTGCCGGCCATGCCCAGCCCGTAGGCGATCACCAGCAGCACCCCGAACACGGTGCGGCCCAACGCGATCGCGCCGAGCAGGACAACCAGCGCCGACGGGCTCGGCACCAGTCCCCCGGCGATCCCGAGCCCGACCAGTCCGGCCCGACCCCCACCCCCGTCCTGCCCGTGCCCGTGGCCGTGGCCATGCCCGTGGCCGTGCCCGTGGCCGTGCCCGTGCTCGTGGCCGTGCCCGTGTCCGTGGCCGTGGTCGTGGGGGCCGCGGTTGATCGCGGGGGATGCGGGGGCGACGGCTGGGCCGGCGCCGACGAGCGCTTCGACGGGGACGGCCGCCTGGTGGGGACGGCGCGCCGTGGCCCGCTCCCGCAGCGCTCCCCGCAGCAAGCCGAGTCCGACTCCTGCCACCAGCACGCCGCTGACCACCCCGAGCCAGCGCAGCACGCCCTCACCGGCCAGCGTGCTCACCAGGGTGAGCGCCAGCCCGAGGACGAGCACACCGGCGGTGTGGGTGGCCGTGACCGTGGCGCCGACCAGCAGGGCGTCGCGCGGACGGCCGCGCCGGCCGGCCAGATACGCGGCCATCACGGTCTTGCCGTGACCGGGCAGCACCGCGTGCCCGGCGCCGAGCAGGACTGCGACGACCACCGCTAGCACGCCGACCCAGACCGTCGGCTCGGACCCCACCAACTCGCCGAGGCGGCGGTCGCCAGCCGCCAGCGCCCGGCTCAACGGATCCACCCCGGAGGGCAGCAGCGGCCGAACACCCCCATCCGTGCGATCCGCGCCCGCTTGCGGGCCGGGCTTGACCTGGACCTGGGCGGAGCGGACGTCGAGGGGGGAGGACAGCAGGTCCTCGGGGTAGGACCGCAGCTCGTCGCTGACCGACCTCGCCGGCACCGTCGAGGCGACCACCGCCAGACCCTCGCCGCGGGCGACGATCTCCCGCCACCCGATCCGGTCGGGCAGGTAGCCGTCCTCGAACTCAAGGCTCGTCGGCTCGGTCAGCCTCACCTCGGCCCTGCTCTCGCAGGTCGTCACCAGCGTGGGGAGGCCCGCTTCGCCGGGTACGACCTCGGTCCTGGAGGCGTCTGGTGTGAGTGGGACGACGGTGTCCTGCACGGACAGGCGTAGAGCCTCGACGACGTCGGCGCAGGTGCTCCTCGCGGCCCGCTCCAGCTCGGCGGCCGACATCAGCCCGTCGCCGTCGACGTCGATCTGCGGCCGCTGCTGCGCGGACGGGATCTCCGCCGCGTCCACGACCGAGGTGACCCGGACGCCGTCGGGGTCGAGCACGAGTGTGTCGTGGTGGCTGACGGTGAAGTTGCCGAGCGGGTGGGCCGACGCCGCACCCGCAGGCACCACGACCAAGGCGGCCACGGCGAGGCCAGCGGCGGTCACGAGCCGGGTCCAATGCGACGTCACCCGGCCGCCATCGCGTCCAGGGCTGCGCGGGCCAGCGGCGCGTGCAGCATCGAGAAGCCGGGGTTGGTGTCCAGGGCCGACTGCAGCGACGTTCGGGCCGAGGCCGTGTCGCCTTGCGCGAGCTGGATCATCCCGCGGTGGTAGGCCCAGGTGGCGTTCTTCGTGCCGGCGGCCTCGACCTGCTCGGCCAGGACCAGCGCCTCGGCGTGGCGGCCGTTGACGTGCAGCGCCCACGCCATCGCATCGAGCACGTGCGGGCTGCGCCGGGTCTCGTACTGGGCATGCGCGGCCGCCAGCGCCTGCGCGGGTCGGCCGTGGTCGGCCTGGTACAGGACCAGCTCGACGTCCGGCACCGAGCCCGACGCAGCGAACAGCGCCGCCGAGGCGTCGGCGACCGCGTACTGCGCCGCCGCCTCGTCCGGGCGGTCGAGGCTGTCGAGGAGCTCGCCGTACTCCACCAGGTAGCTCGGCTGCGGCAGCCGCTCCACGACGTCGGCGTAGATGGCCACCGCCTCCTCGACCCGTCCCTGTGAGGCCGCCGACCGGGCCTGGGACGCCAGCAGCGCCACCTGGTCGGGGTCACGCCGCAGCCCCTCGGCGTAGTGCTGGTCGGCCTGGGCGAAATCGCCCTGGGACCAGGCCAGGTCGCCGAGCTGGAGCAGGACGTAGGCCGCGTCGCCTGCGCCGGCCGAGACCTCGAGCGCCCGCTCCAGCGAGTAGCGCGCGCTGTCCACGTCTCCGCGCAGCTCGTAGGAGTAGGCAGTCCGGGTGAACGACGGCACGCCGGGCCGCAAACCGAGCATGGCGTCCAAGGTGCTCAGGGCGCCCTCGAGGTCACCGAGCTCGATCTGCGCGTCGGCCAGGACGCCTCGAGCGGTCGAGTCGTAGGCGTCGGCCTCGACGGCGGCCAGCGCCAGGTCGCGGCCGGTGGAGAAGTCGTGCCGGGCGTTCGCCAGGGCTGCCTGGCCGGCGAGGGCGTCGGCGTTGCCCTCGGGCTGGACCCCGAGGGACCTCGCCAGCGCCTCGTCCGCCTTGTCGTACCAGCTCGGGTCAGCCGTGCGACGCGCCTGCGCCACATAAGCGAAACCCAATGCAGCCCACGCTGTTTCGTCCTGCGGGAGACGCTCGAGGCGCCGCTGGAGCGCGTCGACGGCTGATGCAGGGTCAGCACCGGCGTCCAGCGCCTCGACCCCCGGTGCGACCGGTGCCACCGACGAGGTCGCCGCACCACCGCCACGGGCCAGGAGCACACCCGCCACCAGCAGGAGCACGGGGGCGAGCAGCACGGCGACGACGATCGACGCCTTGCGGTTCATCGCGGGCTCCTCTGGGACCGGTGGGCGGCCGGCTCAGGCCGGCGTCACGCCGACCAGCTCGGCGAACACGACGATGTTGTCGTCGTAGTGACCGGACGTGGTGTCGAAGGTACCGCCGCACGTCACCAGGTGCAGGTAGCTCGGGCCCTCGAAGGTGTACATCCGCTCGTCCGGGAAGTCGTCCTTGGCGAACTGCTCCTTGCTGCGCACGACGAACGTGGCGACCGACCCGTCCTCGCGTCGCACGTCGACCTCGGCCCCGACCGCGAGGGTCGGCAACTGAGCGAACACCGCGGGCTTGCCGTCGCCGTTGACGTGGCCGGCGATGACCGCACCCCCGGCCTCGCCAGGGGCGGGCCCGGTCTCCCACCAGCCGATGTCCATCCACTCCTGGGGGACCTCGAGCTTACGCTCGTCGGTGACACCGAGGGGGATCATCGCCTGGTCGATCGACAGGTCGGGGATCGCGATCGCCACCGGCGCGGGGGCGTCGGCCTCCGGCACTACCGGACCGGTCGGGACGAGTGACGGCAGCGTCGCCGACGGCGTCGCCGACGGTGCGGGGGCGGCCACCGGGGCCGGCCCGTCGCCGCCGAACAGCAGCCCACCGACAACCAGCCCGAGCGCCAGTGCGGCGACCAGGCCGGCCCCCACCTGCACCCGGACGTCGCGGAGGGCTCCCATCACAGCCGCCCGCGGCCCGCCCTGCCTGCCGACGTGGTCTGGCCCACGATCCTCGGCACCCGCAGCCAGCAGCCCGTCGAGTCCTCCGTCACCGTGCCCGGGCGCGCCGGTGGGCCGGCGGACGTCGTCGTCCGCCGACCCACCGGTGCGTGTCACTGGTGCAGACCCATGGACCGCTTCCTGCGCAGCGCGTAGGTCGCGACCCCGCCGAGGGCGATCAGCACGATCGCGCCGGAGGCCACGAGCGCGCTGGTGCCCGACGCCTGGCGCGCGTCGCCGGTGTCGATGCCACCGGTCGGCATCACCGCGCCGCCGCCGGAGCCGCCGGACCCGCCGCCGCTGCCACCGCCGCCGCTACCGGCAGTGGCCGTCACGGTCACCGTCTCGGTCTCGGTGGTGGTCTCACCCGGGGCCACCGCGCCGACCGACGACCCCGAGTTCGGCAGCGCCAGGTACGGGAAGGTGTCACCGAAGGCGACCTGGTTCTCGTCCACGCCGTCACCGGCCGCGAGCGGCTCGACGATGGCGACGCCGGTGGGCGCCCCGGTGTCGTCGACCGAGACCGCGCCGGCCACCGCCTGCAGGGCGATGTCGACCACGTCGTCGGTCAGGCGACGGCCGTTGGGGAAGCCCGCGTTGTCCCCGGCGAGCACCCCGAGCCGGTTCGGCTCCGCCGTCGGCGGGATCGCGGTGTTCAGCCGCAGCATCTCCGAGGGGGTGACGTCCGCCGGCTGGTTGAGCCCGTTGAGGCCGGTGAGGAAGATGCTGAACAGGTCCTGGCGCGGGGTCTCGGGGATGTCGAGGCCGTAGATCGCGTTGAGCAGGTACGGCAGCTCAGGGTTGAGCACCTTGTTCACCGCCGGGGTGACCGACGCGTCGTCCTCGGGGGCCAGGGCGTTGAACGCGTCCTTCAGCCCGGCCGGGATGACCACCTCGTTGACCAGCGGCTGGCCGAGGCGCGAGACCTGGACGAAGTCGCCGCTGGGGGTCGAGCTTCCGTCGGCCGCACGGGTGGTGAGGCTGGCGCGGTCGGTCGTCGACCACACGCCCAGGATGTCGTCGGTCAGCCCGAGGCTGTCGATCGGCACCTGCAGGGCAACGGAGTTCACGTTGTACCGCGCGAGGGTGTCGTTGCCCGCCTCGCTCAGGTCGGCGCCGTACAGCAGGTCGAAGACGCGCAGGTCGAGGAAGAACGAGTCCTCCGCCTGACCGACGAAGGAGGTGATGCCGTCACCGGCGTCGACCACGGCCTCGTCGCGCAGCGCCTGGTAGTCCGGCATCGAGGCGTCGCCCACGTGCGACGGAGCCACGGGGGCGTCGGCGACGACGACTGTCTCGTTGCCGTCACCGTCGATGGCGGTGACCGTGTAGGTCTGCTTGAACAGCAGGTCCGGGTCGTCGAACGAGTCGACCTGGCCGATGTTGTAGATGAACGACCCGTCCGCGTCCGGATCACCCTGCGGCTGCCCGGCCAGCGGGTAGTCGACGTCGCCGCGGGTGTCGATCGAGGTGAACTCCCACCGGTAGGTGAGATCCGGCACGGCGTCGCCGTCGGTGTCGAGCTTGATGTTGTAGCGCGCCTCGTCCGCCTCGGCCCACGGGTAGAAGTTCGGTCCACCCGACGGCTCCTGGAACGGGATCCAGTTCGCGATCAGGGTCACCGTGTCCGGTGCATCCGGGCTGACGAACGCGTAGGTGTCGGTGTTGTCCACCAGCGGGTCGCCCGCGACGAGCGGCGCCTCACGGTGGCTGGACGCGGTGCTGGTGGACGGGGCCAAGGCGGCGACCCCCGCGGCCGCGATGGCGACCGCACCCGCGGCACCCAGACCACGCCGGGTCCCCCTGCTGACGAACGTGCTCACGAGCCCATCCCTTCGAGCGGGAGATTTCCCGCCGGCTGCTGGTCCCGAGGGGCGCGCGCGAAAGCGGCGTCACGGGGTCGGATGAGCGAAGCGGACCAGCGAGAACGCACCCTGACAAACGATCTGGAAGAACTGCCTCCGAATTGAGCCGAACGGGTGACAGGGGGGCGTGCCAGTTGCGACTGCGTCGCATCTGCGTCAGGCGGCCGCGTGGGAAGCCTCCGCCATCGTGTCTCGCTGTCGGCCGTTGCCGCCGCACCAGTCCAGGAGCATCGAAGTGGCGGGATCTGGCAGAGCACCGTCTGTTGGCCTCAGCACGATCGACTGCCAGGCCAAGAGGTGGCTTCCTTCAAGTGCGAGGTGCTGGTGTCGATGACCAGCTCGGGCAGATGCAGCGAAGCCGCATTGCGCTCGAGCGCTGCCACCGGAGACCAGCACAACCCAGTCACACGATCGCAGCTGGAACGGCAGTGCTCAAGGAGGTGGTGGTGGCGAAGGGTCCGAAGGGCCAGTCGGGTGCCGATGCAGGATCGCGCCGCGGCCCCTCGGCGAGAGGGTCCAACGCGGCACCCGGACGTCCCCGCCTGACAGGCCTTGGCCGGGGTGGGCCGACGTCGAGAGCTCAGCGGTCGGCGACGGCGAGAACGGCCTCGGCGAGCTGGATCAAGGGGATGCCGGCCAGCTCGGCAGCGTGCTCCAGCTGCGTTCGAGCCGTGCCGATGTCGGTGCCACGCCTGGCCATGTGCACACCGACGGCCTGGGCGATGGTGGCCCGCTGGTCGAGCGACGCCGGCAGTCGGCGGGCCTCGTGGAGGGTGTGGAAGGACAGGTCGGCGTTGCGGACGGCTTCGTCGACCCGGCTGCCGAACAGCCGGGCCAGCGTCTCGTCCCGGCTGTGGAACGCGTCCGGTTCGGAGCTGTAGAAGTTGACCGCACCGCTGATGCGTCCGTCCCGCTGGATCGGCAACGACAACGAGCTGCGAATGCCGTGGTGCCCGGCCATCGCCGCGTACTCCTGCCACATGTCCTCGTCGAGCAGCTCCATGTCGGGCACGTAGTTCTCTCGCCCTTCCACGCTCGCCGCCACGCACGGTCCGCCGTCGAGGTACTGCGCGGCATCGACCTCGGCCACCTCGGGCGGGGCGCAGGTGACCGTGAACGGCACACCGTCCTCGTACAGCGTCACGCTGACGCCGACACAGCCCGGGATGACGACCGCGGCAGCGGCGACCGCGCCTGCCAGCACCGACCTCAGGTCCTCCCCGTCACCGGTCGGGTCAAGCCTGCGCAACGCCTCCACGCTCTCCGGGATCGGTTCCACCCGGCTGCACTACCCCGCCTGTGGGTTCGCACGCCTGATCACGGCGATGACAGGTTCGCTGGACCCAGCGGGACGCAAGGAGACCACACAGGCACCCGCGGCACCAGGCGCCGGCCGTCCGCTGCGAGCCTGTACACGTGCGATGATGTCGGGGTCGTCATCCATGAAGTCGCGTGACGGCCGATCGCGGATCCGTCCGCGCATATCGCACCGGGGCCGAACGCCATTTCTGGGGTGTTATGACCTAGGAGATGTGGAGCGCGCCATGCGCGACCCCGATCGGACGCGTTCGCGTGCCCACCGAGCTGATCGACCAGGTGCTGGCACAACCCGACGAGCCGCACACGCTGCAGAGCGTGGTCGACCTGGCGGTCGCCGAGATCGACGGTGCGTGTGGGCCGGCATCACCCGTCACCGCACCAGGGCGCAGGCCACCCAGGACTCGGCGAGGAGCCTGACGACCGTCGCCTCGAGCGACCCCTTGGTGGACCGGGCCGACGAGCTGCAGTACGAGCTGCACCAGGGTCCGTGCGTCGACGCCGCCTCGATCGGTGGGGTCCACCTGCTCGACAACACCCGCACGGACGAGCGCTGGCCACAGTGGGCCGCCCGGGCGAAGGAGCTCGGCATCGGATCGGTCCTCAGCGCGCACCTCGGCACCGCGACCCAGGACCTCGGCGGGCTCAACCTGTACTCCGACCGTCCGCACGCCTTCGGCGACGACTCGGTCGTGCAGGCCCTGGACTACGCCGCCTACGCCGGCACCGCACTGACGTTCAGCCACCAGATCACCGGCATGATGTCCGCGCTCCAGACCAGGCACGGCATCGGGGTGGCCCAGGGAATCCTCGTAGCTCGTTACGACCTCAGCGTGGAGCAGGCCTTCCAGGTCCTGGTCCGGCTCTCCCGGACCAACAACATGAAGCTCCGCGACCTCGCGGACCAGGTAGTGGACGCAGAACGCATCCCCGGACACCTGACGACCGGGGGCTGACGGCACGCTGCAGGGGCTTCGCGCGCCGAGAGCCGTCGCCGCGCGGCGGCCAGAGTTCCCGGTGATCACCCGCACGCCGCGCGTCACTGGCAGGCCCGAGTGGCCGGCCCCGCGCGGGACAGCGCGCCAGAGCCTGTCAGCCGACGACGCCACGACAGACACGGAACGGCGCTCTGCTGGACCGCCCGTGCCCGCCTGGTTCCTGCTACCCGCGACGCTGGGCCTTACCAGCGAAGTCGGGGTACGAACTGGCGACCAGCCGCTCCGATCGGTCTCAGAACCGCAACCGTCCGGCAGCTTCGACATCGACGGCCACCTGGCGCAGGGTGCGCCGGTTCCTGAGTGCAGCCAGCTCGAGCAGCTCGAGGGCGTCGCTGCGGTCGACGCCTTCCTGCGCCATCACGATGCCCATGGCGACGCCGATCAGCTGGCTGGTGCTCAGTGCGTCCTGGAACTGAAGGATCTCGTCCCGGTGCCTGTTCGCCAGGTGAAGCCGCAGGTCATCGTGGGGCGCGTCGACGCCGACGCCCTGGGTCGTCACCGCGGCCTCCTGTCCGGGCCGTCCGATCGGCGGCACTGCAAGCGAATGCCCGCCTTCTGCGACGACATGCGCGCCGAACGACGCCGAAGCCAGTGGCACCTGAGCCTGCCTGGGCGTGAGGACCAGCTGGCGACACCTCCTCCGGATCGCACGAAAGCCTGACTATAGTCAGATGAATGTCAGGAGATCCCGTCTCGGTGGTGCGACGGTTCAACAGGTGCGTGACCCAGCGGATCGGCGCGCTCGACGACGCCTTCCTGTCTGCACCTCGTCCGCTGGGTCACTCCCGCGTGTTGTGGGAGGTCGGCGTCGACGGCGCGGACGCACGCTCGTTGCGCCGCAGCCTGGGACTGGACTCCGGCCACCTGAGCCGCGTGCTACGAGCGCTCGAGGCCGAGCAGCTGGTGGTGGTGCGCCCCAGCACGTACGACGCCCGGGTACGGGTGGTGCAGTGCACCCGGGCCGGCCTCGAGGAGCTCGCTCGGCTCGACGCCCGCTCCGACCACACCGCGGCTGCGGCCCTCGCACCGCTCACTTCAACGCAGCAACAGCGCCTGCTGGCCGCGATGGCAGAGGTCGAGCTCCTGTTGACCGCATCTGCGGTCGTCATCGACCACGAGGACCCTTCTCATCCCGACGCCGTCCGCAGCCTGTCGGCCTACTTCACCGAGCTAACCGAGCGCTTCGACATCGGCTTCGACCCCGCACGCACCCTGCCGGCCGCACCCGACGACCTCCGCCCACCTCGCGGACTGCTTCTCCTGGCCCGCCTCGACGGCCAACCCATCGGGTGCGCGGCGCTGAAGCTCCACGGGTCCCAGGCGGCCGAGGTCAAAAGGATGTGGGTCGCACCGTCAGCACGCGGTCTGGGCCTGGGCAGGCGCCTGCTGCAGGCGGTCGAACAACTGGCCGCCGACCACGGGGCCCGGCTACTGAGGCTGGAGACCAACCGCAACCTGACCGAGGCCATCGCCCTCTACAGGTCGACCGGGTACCAGGAGGTGCCCGCCTTCAACGACGAACCTTTCGCCCACCACTGGTTCCAGAAGAAGTTGCAACTACCCCTCAAGACGCCGCGCACGTTCCCATCCACCAGCACCGACTGAAGCCCCTCGACGTCCGATACGGGGCCAAGCGGCGCATGCCGCCAACCGCATTCGAGGCTCGCGCGTAACCGAACCCACCCCCGGGGTCTGCTTTGGATCGCAGTTGCCCCGTCTGCCCCGCGCGAACGGTAGGTCACGTGAAGACTTGGCAGGAGTATTCGACCGACCCGAAGCCGAGCTAGACGCGTCGAAGTGGCGACACTCGGCGGCCCGACCGCGGACCAGGCCATCGCCCGCCCCGGTGCGCTTATCGACCTCGGCCGGCTTGCGCTCGGCGTCGACCTTGTCCTCGACGAACTGCCAGCACCTCGATAAGCAGGGGCGTGACGAAGACGGAATAGCGCTCATTGGACCGTTCCGTGCTCGCCGCGCAGGTGCCTTCCCTACCGTCGCGAATTAGACGCCAAGCGCTCAGAGTGGCAGGCGGCCGGAGGCCTCAACGCTGGCCGCGACGTCACGCAGCTTGCGGTTGCTGTTCCGGCTGGCACGCACAAGCAGACTGAACGCGTCGTCGCGGTCAAGCCCTTCCTGGCACATCACCACGCCGATGGCCACGCCAATCTGCCGCGAGGAAGCCAGCGCCTCACGCAACTGCTCCACCTCCTCGTGGTGCATGCGCGCTTCCAGGGCGAGCAGCACCTCGAGGGCGTCGTCCAGATCGATGTTCTCGTCCGGCATAGAACCACCTCCGACGTTGCGTTCGGTGCCAGGGGCTTGTTCGGATGCACCGGGCTCGAATTTCCTGGCGAAGCCAGCGAGCGACAAGCCCGGGCCGCGGGTAGCGTCGCCGCGCTGGCACCACGTTCCGAACTCTGTCCCGAGTGGTGGCTACACGGACGCCAGCACGGCCCTCGGGCCGCGCGCCCCGTCACCAGACGCCCCCGCTTGGTGGCGCGGCGCTACGTCCGCTCGACATCGGCGGCCGGGAACCACGTCTCGATCTGCGTGCCGAACCGGGACCCCTGGAGCCGGCAGTGCACCACGGCGTCGTCTGCGCTGCTCCAAGCCCCGTGCGTCGCCACGCCTGGCAGCTCCTCGACCACCAGGTCGGACCATCGCACGGACACGACGATCGGCACCGGCTCACTCGACCGACGACCCGGGCGCCATCCGTGGGTGGCCGTCGAGCAGTTCGGGCCGGTCAGCCATCCTCGTGCTTGGCCTCGACCGGCACGAAGGTGGCGTCGGCAAGCTCCTCCGCAACGATGATGTCCGCCTCCACCTGCGCGGCCGCGAGGATCACCTCGAGGTGCTCCGGCGCGACGATGGTGCCGTCTTCGTGCTGCAGCGCGGCACGTCGATCCTCGGGCATCCCGTCATCTTCCGTCACGCCCTGCGCGGGGCGGTAGCCGGACCGGGCGTCTGATGACCGCCGCACCATCTAGGCGTGGCCGGGTCACCGAGCAACAACGGGCTGACGCCGTGGAGCGGCACCGCGTCACCGACCGCGGCCACGGCCGAACTCGGCATCCCGGCACGCAGCTTGCATCTGGCCGAAGCCGCCGGCGCCACGACCGACGTCGTGTCCGTCATCACAGCCGGCACCGAGGGCCGACGCGGCCACGTTCGCGTAGCGGGAAGGCGGATGGCCGAACGGCTCGTTGACGAGTCGAGTTCTGCTTCGACCAGCTCCACCGCGCGGTCCTCGTGGAAACGACTCCTGATCAACACAGCGCAGTCGCGCATTGATACCCCGAGTCCTGGGCGGGAACAGCGGAAGCAAGATATGCAATCGGTACCCGATTGCGGGCGCCTGGCGGCGCCGCCCACCGGCGCGGCGGGCTGACCGGGTGCGGTCAGAAGGCCTGCGGCGCAGAAGAACTTGCGCACGCCCTGGCACAGCGTGACACCCTTCGACAGCCGTCGAACAGCCCGAGGAACCCGCCACCCCAAGCCGTTGATCAACTGAGATGAATGGCGAACGCTTGGTTGTGTGATCGGCAAGGTGCTCCGCGGCAACGGTGCCGCCGGCCTGCTCCGCTACCTGTTCGGGCCAGGGCGGGCGCACGAGCACACAGACCCGCACGTGGTCGCCCACTGGGACGACGAGACCACGCTCGTGCCAGGTGCGGCTCGTCCTGACCAGGTCGGGCGGCGGCGACTGGCTCGGTTGCTCGAGCAGCCGCTCGCCGCGCTCCCCCGCCAGCCCAAGGAAGCGGTCTGGCACTGCAGCCTGCGTGCTGCACCCGGTGATCGCGAGCTCACCGACGCCCAGTGGACCGAGGTCGCCCGGGAGGTCCTGCACCGCACCGGGCTGGCGCCGCGTGACGACGACACCGGCTGCCGGTGGGTCGCCGTACGGCACGCCGACGACCACATCCACCTGGTAGTCACGCTCGCTCGCCAGGACGGCAGGCCGCCACGTACGTCGAACGACTTCTACCGCGTAGGCGAGGCCTGCCGCCGGGCCGAACAGACCTTCGGGCTCCAGATCACGGCCCCACGAGATCGGACAGCGGCCAAGCGGCCCACCCGCGGCGAGCAGGAGAAGGCGCAACGCCTGTCGCGCACCGAGGCGCCGCGGATCTCGCTCCAGCGCATCGCCAGGCGAGCGGCCGCCGCATCCGACTCACCAACGTCGTTCCTCGACAGCCTGCGTCGAGCCGGCCTGCTGGTCCGCGAACGCCGAAGCACCGTCGACCCTGACCAGCTGACCGGTTACGCCGTAGCGCTGCCTGGCGACCGAACCGCCGCCGACGAACCCATCTGGTTCAGCGGCGGCCGGCTTGCTCCCGACCTCACCCTGCCCAAGCTGCAGCGCCGGTGGAGCGGGCAGCGGGCCCCGTCCTCAGCGCCACCGTCACCGACCAGACAGGCGGTCTGGGGCATCGCGACACGGACCGCAGCGGCTGCCACCCTCGAGATCCGCAGGCTCGCCCCCCACTCCCCGAGCGCCGCTGCTGATGTCGCCCACGCGACCTCCGACGCCCTGACTGCTCTGGCCCACGTCGTCGAGGGGCGCCGCGGAGGGCCGCTGAGCAGCGCCGCCGATGCCTACGACCGTGCCGCTCGCGAGTGCTGGTCGCGTGCGCCTGCCGCACGTCCCGTCGCAGGGCACCTACGCCGCACAGCACGTCTGGTCTCCCAGCTCGGACGGGTCGGCGGAGAAGCGGAGGTGGCGGCGGTGATGGCCCTCGTCGCCGAGCTCATCCAGCTCGTCGAGGAGGTCGCCCGGCTCCGCGACCAGCAGCACCGAGCAGCCCAGGCCGCAGCAGCTCGACTCGCCGCCGAACGCCTCGAACGCACCTCTACCTCATGCCCATACGAACCCACCCGACTCCGCCACGACCCATTCCAGCGTCGACACCAAGGAGCGCACCGATGACTACCCAGTACCCGGACCCCGAGTCCGAAGCGGCGGCACGAGCCGCCCAGATAGCGGCCGTGAGCATCGCCCTCGTCGAGGCCATCGCTCGGCTCCGCGACGAGCGCGGCGCTCTGCGCCTGCATGCCGACCAGGAGCACACCGTCACGATGCGCGCGGCACGGCTCACCGACCGCGCCGCGGCCACCGCCGCTTGGGCGCCGGCCCTCGACCGCCGATGGACAGCCAACGCCGACACCCAAGCACTCCTCGACGCATGGGCGCCGGCCGCCGCCTGGGCGTCCGAGGATGCGCAGGCTCGCCGCGCGCTGACGGCGATCGAAGAGCGGCTCGCTACGACGCACCCGGATGCCATGGCGGCCTACCGCGCCTCAATGGCCGAGGGGGTCGACCCGAGCTCGGCGATGCAGGTCGCGGCGCGATCCTTCACTGCGCGGACCGCTGGCTCACCCACCGTCGCGCCGGTGCCGAGGACCCCGGTGCCGCCGAGGCCGCCTACCTCGACCGCCCGCAGATCGCCTCGCCGCTAGTCCGATGCATCTCAGCGAAAGCGCGCCACGGCAGGTCGACATCCCAGCCTTGCGAGCCGTCCACGCCGACGCCGCCGATCTCTACGCGCGGCAGCTGGGCAAGAGCTGGGTACCTGGATACCTCGCCTCCCGGTCGTTGGACGGTTGCCTGGGTCTCCCATCGCCGTGGACCGTGGGGTACGCACCGCCCTCCTGGACGTGGCTCATAAATCGGCTTCGCGGACTCGGGTACTCGGACGTGGTGCTGGAGGGTTCCGGCCTGGCGCTGCGGACACGCAATGGCAACCTCGTCGACCGATTCCGAGACCGCATGACGCTCGGGATCCGCGATATACATGGCGACGTCGTCGGCTTCACCTGCAGGGCAGCGCCGAGCGCTGATGTCAGCTGCCCGAAGTACCTGAACAGCCCGACGACGGCCTTGTACCGCAAGAGCGAGGTCCTCTTCGGCCTCGGCGAGGCCTCCGCACGTCACGAGACCGATCGAGTGCCGGTGCTCGTCGAAGGGCCGCTGGACGCGATGGCTGTCGACTCAAGCGGCCTCGACCGCTACGCCCCGCTGGCCGCGTGCGGCACGGCATTCTCGACCGTGCACGCCGATCTGCTGGCCGAGCTGTCGACAACAGGCGAGGTGGTCGTCGCGCTCGACGATGATGGCGCGGGACGTCGGGCAGCGGCTCACGTGCTCGAAGTCCTGCGGTCTCGGGGCATCGAGCCCTTGGCGGTCGACCGCGTCGCCGACGACCCGGCAGAGCTGCTGCAGGTGCGTGGGCCGACCGCGCTCGCCATGGTTCTCTCGGGCTCGAGGAGGCTGCTCGTCGAGCAGGTCGTCGAGGACGTCATCCGGGACGCCGGCGACCGCCTGCGCTGGGTCGAAGGCCGGGTGCTCACCGCGCGAGCAGTCATGCCGATGGTCGCGCAGTGCTCTGTCGTGCAGGCCGCTCGCATCGCGAGCAAAGTGGCTCGCCTGTGCGACCTCGCGACCGAGACCGTGGCCGACGAGCTGCGTGCCGAGCTCGAGCGATCCACCATCTCGGCGCCACGTGCCGGACCCGAGCACAGACAGCCCGCCGTCGCGCTGAACCAGCACGCGCGCTGACAGTCAGGCTGGACTGTGCCGCGTCTCCGTGCAGGCTGCGAACGGGCCTGAGCGACCGAGCAGCACCGGGAGCTGGGGATCCAGGTATCCGACGAGCCAGGTGACGAGACCGTTTGGCTGATCAAGGGGAACGGCCTCCCAGGACGTCCACAGAGCTGTCAGCCGCACGACCGCCTCGGGGTGCGCATTCCAGCACTCGCACCAGCGGAACTCGCCACCTGGCGGACGCCGGAACACCGCTCGGAAGTAGCCATCGACCCACTCCTGCACGCTCGCGTAGGTCCGCGCCGACGGGCGTCCTGCGCTCAGCATCGCGGGGGCCAGCGTCAGGTCGGTGAGCTCCTGCCCGAGGCCGATGACCTGGGCGCTCAGGTCGTCGAGGTCACGACGGAGCGCGACAATGTCGTCGCTCACGGCGACCGCCGGAACCACGGCTGAAGCTCGAGCAGTGCCACGCGACTTCCAGTCGCCAGCAGCAGCGCCCGTCCTCGCGGAAGGGCGCGGATCGACTCGGCTGGCATGATCCGCTGCCGACGCAGGCTCGTGGACTCGCTGGTGCGGCCGTTGCCACGGCTGATCGACCGCACGGGGACGTCGTGGTCACCGATCAGTCGAGAGACGTCCTCGACGAAGCGAGCGTCGTCCAGCCCAGGCCCGAGGACCTTGCAGGTCGACGCCGACCAAAGCGCATCCATCCCGTGCTCGCCCCAGACGCGGATTCCCTGCCGGTAGCTCTGGAGGATCGTGACCGGCAGGATGCCGCGCGAGCCGAGATGGCTGTAGAGCTCTGGCAGGTCCGCGATGCGGCAGACGTTCGCCGCCTCGTCGAGCACCACCACCATCGGCGGGTCCAGGCGCCCGCCCGCTCGCTCAGCCGCGAACGTCGCGACAGTCATCACGCGGTCGGCCAGCGCCGCCACGAGCGGCGCCGCGGCGCCTGCGCCGTCTTTCGACAGCAGGTACAGCGTGTGGCGTGTGCTGATGAAGGCGTCCGCGACGAACTCGGCCGCACTCTCGTCCGGTGCCAGCCACGACATGATCCGCGGGTCGCGAAGGCACTGCGCGGCCGTCCGCGCGGTTTCGTAGATGCCGTCCCGGGTCTCGGGAGCACCGTTCTGTCTCCCGGTGAGGCTGGCCGCAGCCGCAGGGTGGCCGGCCTCGCTGAGAAGCCGTGCAGGCTCGAAGTTCGACGGGTCGTTGAGCCATTCGTAGACCTCTATCAGGTCGCGCTCCGACAGCGCCGCCGCGAGTAGCAGGCCGGTGAGCAGGTCGTGCGCGGCGGACGTCCAGAAGTCGCGCTGGTTCTTCGATCCTCGAACCTCCTGCACGAAGTGTCCGGCCAGGCGGTGCGCCTGCTCGACGTCGGTGATGCCGCGGAGCGGGTTCCACCACCACGTCCGGTCGACGCCGGTGATGCCCTGCGGGTCGAAGACCCAAGTTCGACCGCCGTCGACGCCGGTCCGTCGATCGCAGGTGACCTGCCACAGGTCCGGCTTGTTGCTCGTCGCCACGACCGGGCCTGGCGCGTCGAGAACGGCAGGTACGGCGAGCGCGGTCGTCTTCCCCGCGCGAGGGGCCATCACGGCGAGAACGACGTCTTCCCAGGAGGCACGAAGCTCTGGCCCGCAGCGGTTGCCGAGTTTGATGCAGCCGAGCAGCACACCGTTCTCGCCGCGCGGCCGCGGACGTCGTGCTGAGTCAGCCTTGATCGACGGGCGCAGCCGTGTGGTGCGTTCCGCGACCGAACGCGGCAGCAGCATCGAGACGTCTGCTGCCGATGCCATACCCGACGTGGCTCGCGTTCCGCGCGTGCGGAGCCACACGACGACACCGGTAACGACAAACGCCCCCAGCGCAACGGACAGCACCCCGGACAGCGTCCACACCAGAGCGGGTGGTGTCCCGGGCCAGAGTGCACCGGGGCCGCCTTCGAGGAGGTGCGTCGCGCTGGTGGTCGTGAAACCCGGCCCACGCCAGCCATCGCCGGAGAGCCACGACGCCGCGTGTCCAGCGATCCACACCAGACCACCGGCCGCTACGGGCAACCAGCAGAGGCCGACCACGGTCATCGGGACCGCGATGTCGTGTCCGACGCCGGTTGACGGGCCGATCGCTCGAGTCACCCGAACGCGCCGTTGCGGTTATCGGTGTCGTAGAGCGCTGCCTCGTCGCCGACGTACTCGAGCTCGACCGGGATGCCGATGCGCTGTCCGGTCTTGACGAGGTACTTGCCGCGACCCGGGTGACGAGCACCGGGTTGCCACGACTCCGGCGAGGACCACGACGCAACGAGCCGCTTCTCCTGGTGGCTCAACGGGACGATGCGGGATACCTCGTCGAGCTCACGTATCGGCAGACCGGCCAGCACCGTCACGGCACAGCGGTCGACGAAGCCGCGCGCCTTGGCGCGGTCGGCCTCGGTCGGCAACGCGTTCAGGTCGTCGAGCGAGTGGGTCATCATCATGTGGGCGACGTCGCGGCCGCGGTACACCCGGGTCAGCGCGTCGGCGTGGTCGACCAGCCCTGGCGCGCCACGCAGCGCGCGCCAGAGCTCGTCGAGCACGGCGAGGTAGCGACGTCGGGGCGCGAGGCCGGCATCCGCGAGGGCCGCGGAGGCGTCGATGACGGCGAAGCCGTACGACCAGGTCGACAGCATCGCGGCGCTTAGGAGGGTGTCCCCCGCGGACGTCACGGCAGAGATGTCGACGCTGACGGCCGGGGCGCTCAGGTCGATCGGGGTGGTGGTCGGCCCGTCGAACACCCCTCGCAGCGAGCCCTCGCAGAGCATGCGGAGGGTCTGCCGCAACCGCCGTGTCTCCGCTCGGTACTCGGTGATGTCGTCGACCTCGGCTGCGGCCACGAGCCGGTCGGGTGCCTCTCGGACCACCGTCAGCACGTCGGGCACGGTCGGGTCTGGTCCGACCGATCGCTCGGTCAGGAGGTCGACGGCTGCGCCGATCACCGTCTCCTCCGCGTTGGTGATGGGGCTGTCCGTCCGGACCAGCGCGCAGAGCGCGAGCGTCGCGTTGAGCCGACGGCCGCGCACCTCGACGCGCAACCGTTCCGCCGGTGGCCCCGACAGACGGCGCAGTGCCGCACCGAGCGGCCCGGCGTCGAGCGGGTTGATGCGGTCGAGTCCGCGACCGATGCGGATCACCTGCCCACCAGCGGACCGCACGATGGACGAGTAGTCGGGCTTGGCGTCGCCGAGGAATAGGGGGACGACGCCGAAGGCCATGCAGCCCCGGCAGATGCGCTTGCCACCGGAGCTCTTGCCGGTGCCGGGCTGGCCGAGGAAGAACACCCCGCGGTTCGTCGTGAGCCCCGCGTCCATCCACGCGAACGGGTCGAGGCAGACGACCTCCCCCCAGGTCATGTGCCGTCCGAACGGCACGCCTGCGGTCGGTGAGCCGGACCCGGCGGTGAAGGGGTAAATGCCGCAGGCCTGGACGGTGGTGGCCTGGTACTCGGGCGCCGGAAGCGTCATCGGCCGGGCCAGACCCCGAGCGGCAGCGTGGTCGCGAAGCCGATCGCCTGGCCTGCGTAGAGACGGCGCACCTGCACCTTGCACTGGTCGGCCCGCGACTCGATGTCGGCGACCGCCTCCGGGAGGTCGGCAGGGTCGGTCGTCGTGACGGTGGCGTACATGCTGATCAGGACGACGCCGGCGCCGCTCGCCTCCTCCTGCGCAGCCCGTTGCGCCTGCTGGCGGTCGGCCGCGTCGCGTGCGGTCTCGTCTCGCCTCTGAGCGCGCCTGTACGCGTCGCGGAAGGCCGCGGCGTTGACCTGCCCCTCGAGCACTCGAGCCGCCGCACCAGCGGACAGCGGGCGGTACAGCAGCGTCACCCGCTTCGGGTGGCGTCCCGGTGACAACAGCCGCGTGAGCACATCGCTCGTCACCTGCTGACGCGGGGCCTCGTGCCAGCCCCAGGTGACCGATGACCCGGAGTCGTGGCGGTAGCTGTCCCAGTCCTCGTGTGCCGCCACGGGCCCCACGTCGGCCCACGCGGGCGCGGCGCCATTGCGCCGTGCCCGCTCGACGTCGCCACGGACGGAAGGGTCGTAGGCGCCACGGACGATGGCGGCGAGCTCACCCGTGGTAGCACGGCCGAGCACGCTCACGCCGCAGGCAGCGAGGTGCGACTCGAAGCCCACCAGCAGGCGCGAGACCTCGGCGGCCCGGTCTCGGAGCTCGGGGAGGCGCGCGCTCATGGTCGCCGGATCGAACGTGATGCTGACGCGGGTCTCGACGTGCGCCGCGGCGGCGGGTGATCGGCGGACCAGCTCCTTCATGAGGTCGACCACGTCCGCGGGCGCGCCAGGATCGAGGCGCCTGAGCACCTCGTCCCGCAGGGTGGTGCCGGGCTCGGGGGCGCTGTCGACCGTGACGGCCACGCGCCGCACGCTCGGGACGTACCCGAGCGACGCCAACCACGAGTGCCAGCTGCTCACCCAACCGTCGGATTCCCGGTCGTCGACGAGCCACGTCGACGACGCCGCGCACCGCAGGGTGGCCGTGAGCATCCCGGACCTGGCGTCGTGCACGAGCGCGAAGGTCCCGCCGCGACCGTCTTCGACGTCCAGCAGCTCGAGGTGAGCCAACGCCGCCGGCAGGCGGAGCCCGTTCTCGAGCGGCGTCAGCGCTCCGGCTCGCAGCGTCCGGAGTCCGCGCGCCGAGCCAAGGCTCCACCGCACCCGCCGGACCAGCACGTCACCCAGCGGCACTCCGTGCAGCCGCGCCACGGTCAGCGCCGCGACGAGCGCCGCCGGCACGGCGATCTGCAGGCCGAGGCGGAGCGAGGCTGCGCCCACCAGGAGTGGGATGAGCGCGCACCCGAGCACCATGACCGTCGCGCCCTGGCTGAGGCCCCACAGGCCCATGCCCCGGGTCCGGCGCCACCCGCCGTAGAGACGGATCTCGGCACCCTGGTCCGTGGTCACCGTTGCTCCCCCGGCTCGGCCAGATGCCGCTTCGCGGCGGCGGCAGCGGCCCCGGCGCCCTGCGCCGCAACCGCACCCCCGGCCACGACGAGCCCGACCGGACCTGCTGCCGCAGCACCCGCACCAACCGCCCCCCCGGAGGCGCCGAGCGCGGCGCTCCCAGACGCGGCAACGCCCACTCCGGGCGCCACCCCGGCGACGGCGCCAGCCTTGGCTGTCGTCGCGCCTGGCTGCAGGCTGCCTCCCGCAGCAGGCCCGAGGTCCTGCCGGATGTGCCCGGCCTGGACGGCTGCTCCTCCGGAGCCGGCAGACGACGCGACCGCGTGAACGGCCGAGACACCGGCACCCAGGACGGCGGTGCCGCTGCTCGCGTGGTCGGCGACCGTGCCGCTGGTCCAGGTAAAGGACTTCATCAGCGCCGGGAGAGCCACCACGGCCAAGACGATCATGGTCAGTCCCACCAGCACGGTGCGCGGGTCGGTCCCCTCCCCCACCATCGCGAACGCGGTCGCATACACGAGCGCTGCGATCGGCTTGTAGGCGATGAGTGCGGCCATCCACCCGACGACACGGTGCAACCACGGCCGCGTGGCCTGGCTGAACGAGCCTGCCGCGGCGAGCACCACCGCACCGGAGAGGACGACGACGGCGCCTTCGCGGAAGATCATCACGACGGCCTGCGCGATGCCGGACAGGATCATGAGCAGGCCGAGGACGATGACCGCCCCTGAGGCGGTGACGCCGCTGAACGACGCGACGGTCTGCAGACGGACCGCCAGCTGCCCGCCGGTCGACTCGTCGAGCACCCATGTCGCGAAGGCGTCACCGGCTCGCAGCGCTGCGGCCGGGGCGACAATGCCGACGGCTGCGAGAAGGGCAAAGACGAAGAGGCCGCGACCCACGCCGATGAGCGGGTCGGCCCGGCGGGAAAGCATGAGCCTGACGCCCTGCCACATGACACCGATGGTGGCGATGGCGACGGCTGCCCAGAGCACGTACGACCGGATCGTCGTGGCGGGCGACGTCACGACGTCGACGGCGGGTACGTCGACCCACCACCCGACGGTGGTGCGCAGCACCCAGCCGGCACCGTCCGCCATCGCCTGCGCGAACTCATTGCCGAGCGCCCCTGCGACGGCGTCACCCGCCTCGCCGATCGGGTCGGGCAGGTCGACGCACGTCACCGGGACGAGCGGGTCGCACGGCATCTCAGGTTCCCTCGACGTAGGCGACAGTGTCAGCCGGCCTGTCCGGCAGCACGGTCGTGACCACTCCCCAGTCACCGCGAGGCGGTGCGACGAGGACCCAGTCGTCGTCGGACCGCTGCAACGACACCCGGACCACGACGACCTGGTCGTCGACGCGCAGGGCGGTCGACGAGAGCACTACCTCGACGGCTGCGTCGGACGAGCTGTAGTGCACCATCCGGTACCCCACCAGCTCCGCATCGGCACCGGGTAGCGGCTCACCGCCGACCAGCCCGAGCTTGCGCGCTTCGGTGTCGTAGGCGGATCGCACCGCGTCCGACAGCGCCTGCCGGTTCGGACCCCGTACCTGCAGCTCGAGCGTGAACGAGTAGACACCGGGTCCGACCCGCGGGCTCGTCCGTGCCAGCAGGTGCGCGGCCGCGATCGCGGCTCCCAGGCGTGACGGGCCGAACGAGGCCGCGGACGCTGACGTGAGTGTCATCGGGCCTTGCGTGGCCGAGACGGGCAGCGGCACAGCGAGAGTCGCGTCCCAGCGAACCGCGCCGGCCGTCGCGTCGTTAGGTGCCTGTGACACCGGACCATCCGCGGACGACGCACTCGATTCTGCCGGTGACGGCATTGCAGGGACGGCGGGGCCACCATCTGCAGGTGCTCCTTCGTCGCTGCGCGCGCCCCCACGATTACCGAACACGTCCGCTGCCAACACACCCACGGAGAACGACAGCACCAGGACGACGGCGATCACGGCGCTGAGACGACGTCGGGTCACGACACCAGGGCGCCGACGACGCCGGCCGCGAGCGTCAGGGTCGACAGACCTCCGAGCACCCACGGGATGCCCGTAGCGCCGTCGACCGCCATGTTCGACCGGTTGCGCCGTCCCAGGATCATCATGATCGCGCACATGCCGAAGCCGACGAGGCCGGCGACGATGCCGACCCACTTCATCCAGCCGATGAATTGCTGGGCAGGACCCTCCATCCCGGGCGGCGCGATCGGCCCGGGGTTGGGCACGACAGCGAGTGGGGCGGTCGAGAGGACCTCGACGAGCATGGTGACAGCGGACATCTGCGTTCTCCTCTGTTCTGTTTCAAGCGTGGTGGATGCCGCGCGCGAGCTGTCGCAGCGCGCGGAGGTAGCTGCTGGGGGCCGGTCGCACGAGCGGGTCGTCGATGTAACGCCACGCCTCGACGTACGGGAAGCGGACGACACCGCCGAGGGCCGGGCTCAACGCCCTGACCCGTGCCCGGACGATCGCCGGCTCGGGCGCCGCGGAGTCGGCCACGACCGCCAGCAGCAGTCGGATGGCCAGCGGTCGGGTGACCAGCGACGCCACCAGCATCGTGGTGCGAGCCAGACCTGCGGCTGTCCCCGACGAGACGAGAACGAGCGGCCGTCCGTCCCACTCCGGCAGAAGGAGCCCGTGGTCAAGGGCGGTGCCGCCCAGCCAGCGGCAGAGGGTGGTCGTTCCCGCGCCGCCGTGCACGCCGACTACGGGTGTGTCGGTACGGAGCAGGGCGGGCGTCTGCGTGACGGCTGACATGATCGCCTCTTGATTCATCTCAGTTGATGACTACCCTTGGCGACGGTACTCCAGTTGTCGGAAGAGTCAAGGAGGTGCATGTCAGTTGATGCAGCACAGACCGAACGCTTCCCGGCGCGACGGGGCGGGCCTACCGTGGACGGCGGGAACGGGAGGTGGTCACGTGCCCCGTCAGCGGCAGGTTGCGGCGTGGACCGATCATGACGACGCGATCCTGACGACGTTGCGGATCGTCCGTTCCCTCCTGGCCGGCGACCGGTCAGCCATCAAGAACGTCGTTGCCGACTTCCCCGCCCAGATCGCCGCGCACGAACGCCTTCTCGTAACGGGCCCGATCGATGTGCTGGGGTTCCGCGCTCAGGGCCAGGGCACCTACCTCCACCAAGGACCACCGCTCGTTGTCGGTCGCGAGACTGCCGCCAGTGCTGTCACCGCGGCGGTCATCGTGGCCGGCAACCGCAAGAGGCGACGCAAGGCGATCCTGGACGCGCAGCCGCGATGGGTCCTGGACGCACAGGGAGCGATCTGGGTGTCGACGGCGGGCTTCTACCTGCGGACGCCGTCGGGCCTGTACCCGTGGAGCTGGGACGCCGTGCGGGCAGCGCGCCTGGTGGAGCCCGGTGCAGTGCGGGTCGACGGCGACGGGTCCGCATCCGCCGTGTCGTGGGTGCTCCGAACGGAGTGGGCCGAGCTCCTGCTGCTGCTCTGGACTCTCGCCCGCCACCCGGCGCACCCGCAGCTGCGCGACGGCAGCTGGCTGCCGTCCGGGTGGCGAGCTCGCGCAGAGCAGCTCGGCTACCTCGACCCGATCGGCTGAACCGACTCAACAGTCAGTTCGATCCGCGGGCCGTCCACAGGCTCGTGCGCCTGCCCTTCGTCCACAGCGCCGGTGTTCGCTCCCCTCCCTGCATCCCCATCGGGCGCAGGCTGCCTATTCACCACACTGAAGGAGGAACCATGAGCACCTCTGCGCTGCACGAAGCCGCGTACCTCTTGCATGGCGTCTATGACCGGCTCGCGCCGACCGCCGAACTGAGTGCGCCGAACGAGCTCGCGACGAAGGTCGCCCTCGTCGCCTGGCTCGTCACGCCCGAGCCACCACCGGCGACCCTCCGCCCGACGTCTGGCGACCCATCAACGGACCTGGCGGCCGCCCTCGAGATCCTGGTCGACCGGGTGAACCATGACGACCTGCCGATCGACACGCTAGTCACAGCACGCCGATGGCTGCACGAGCTCGTCGCGGCCGACCCGCCAATGGCTACGCCGTGACGACCGTCCGGGACCTCCTCGACGTCGCCGCTGCCGAGCTCGGTTTCACATCAGCGCTTCTCGCGTCGAGCAACCCACCAGGATCACGCGCGGCTGCGGCCGGGTGGAGCCTGCTCATGCCGGCGGCACAGCACCTCGCCCTGCAGACTGCCGGACCGTGGAGCAAGGTGAACGCACAGCTGGTCGGCCAGCTTCGAGCATCGCGCCCACCGGCCGCGCCGTCGTCCGCGCGACCGCTGCCCTCCGTCCAGCGAGCAGCGAAGGCCATGGGGGCCGCGGGTGACCTGCTGTCCACCCGCGTCCGCACCGGGTCCGTCCGTGAGCGGCAGGGCCTGCTCGGTGAGGGTCTTCGCCTGCTTGCTGCCTCGGCCGAGGTGACCCTGCACGGCCTCGGTGCCGATCTCACGTACAGCGCGACGATCGGCTCGGCCGCCCAAATCGGCGATCTCGCCGGCACTCACGCCGCCCGCATCTGGACCGAAACCTTCGAGGGCCCACTCACCTCCGCCTCGGTACCTGCGCCAGCGCTCCCCCGCGTTCACCCGGGCGGACCGCTCGCCCACGCAGTCCATGCGTGGTCACTGCTCGCGATCAAGCTCGACGACCGACCCGTGCTGTCGTCCCAGGACCTACGCGGAACCGCCGTCGTCGCGGCCCACCTGCTTGGGTGCGTCCAGCACCTGCAGATCGCGAGCCCGCCAGACGCGACCGCCCCCACCGACACACAGCTGCGTCGGTGGATCCGACAGTGGCAAGACGTCGAGCACGCCTGGCGGCGACGGGCGATAGCGGGTCCTACGCACCAAGCCCTCGCGCGGGCGAGCTGGGAAGTCGTCGCCGAGGTCAAGAAGCTCGTGCATGTCGACGCGCCATCGACGCACGGCGGCCTGAGCCCTTGGGCAACGTCGGCCCTCAGTCGCGGGACGGTGCACGCTGTGGAAGCCGTCGCGGCCTCGCACGAGCGGGCGGTCGCAGCTGCTGCGTCCGCCGGTCACGTGCTCGTCCACGCCGATCACCTCGCGTGGTCGATGCGTCGTCCGCTCGAGACGCCTCAGGCGGGTTGGACCCGGGCTGACCCCGACGAGGTCGTTCCGTTGCTGCAGACCTACCGGCGCCTGATGATCACAAGGCGCCCCGGCATGGACCCGGTTGGGCGCCCGCGCCCGCCTGCTCCACCTTGCGCCAAGGCGTTGAGCACGACGCCTCCGAGGCGTCGATGACGGCAAGGTCGGCTGGGGTCAGACGAGGCTGACAGGCTCCTGATGTGCTGAACAGGCTGAGTGCCAATCGACCCGACCTGGTCGATGTCCCGGGCCGTGCGACGCGGGCGGAGCGGCTTCATGAACCTGTCGACATCGAGCTCGACGAACGCTGGTCCGACGGCTCGCACCGCACTCGTCCTGGCGTCGCGACACACGCTGGACACGGCCCCGACGGTCCAGTGGTCCACTGCAGGTGGCAGGGGCCGTTCGGTCAGATCGAGGCGTGGCTGCCGCTGACCTGGACGCGCCGTACGGACTGACGACCGGATAGGTCCCGCTGACCGTCAAAGAAGCGTCAGCATCACGAGCGACGTCACCCCGGCCCCCACGACGGCGCCGCCCAGCACCTGCGCTGCGTCGTGGTCGCCCAGGTGCACGCGCGCCCAGCCGAGAGCGACCACCGCCGGCGATGCCACGAGCAACCAAGGAGTGAGCGTCACTGTGGTCGCACAGAGCGCCCCGCACCCTGCCGCGAGGTGGATGGATAGCTTCCACCTGGTGGAGATCGCCGCGGCCACGCCAAGACCGACCACCGTGGCAGCCACCAGCGCGAACACAGCCGGCGACGCGCGCAGCACGACCGCCAGCGCCAGGCCGGCCGCTGCGGCCACTGCGCACAGGACGAGGATGCCTGGTCGCTCGCGCAGCTCTGGCACGTGACGCCCGCTGAGCAGGCGCCGGCGGCTCGCCAGCGCGATCACGGCATACGGCAACCCTGCGCAGGAGGTGGCAACCACCAATCCGATCAGCACACCACGGGAGGCAGAGGGCGTAGTGCCCACGGCAACCGCCAAACAGGTCACGTACGCCAGGACGACGGGAGCGAGCAGCTCGGTCAGAAGATGGGCCAGGACGTCCGTGCGTCGCTTCGTTGCGGTCCTCAACTCGCTCACGGCGCCGTCGCGCGGGCGTCGACACGCCTGAGTCCGGCATAGGACGACGCGACGTCGAGCCACCACGCGACCTCGTCGTCGACCGTAGCGGGCGGTTGCGACGTCGCGGGTGATGACGACTGCGGCACCGGGTGCGCCCCGATCGCCGAGAGGACCGCAAGTGTCCCTACGTCCGCGCGGGCGAGGGCGAGCTGGCCGTCCCTGATCTCGATGATCCTGCGGTACAGCCTCATGTCGAGGTCTCGGACGTGGAGCCGGTCCCGCCAGCGCGGTTCGACGCGCTCGAGGGCGATGCCAGGCACGAGCGTCACGAGGTCGGACCACAGCGGGTACAGGCGGTCGAGCTTCCGGTGCATGAGCAGCGCCCGTCGCCCTGATCGCCACGAGCGAGCGATAGCGGGCAGGGCCGATCCGGCCGCCACGAGCACCAAGCCGGCGAGTGCGACGACCTGGAAGAACGCGACGACCTCGTCGCTCCTGCCCACCGTCAGCTCGACGATCGTCGCGACGACCTTCCCAACGGCATAGGTCATGCCGAGGCCCGCGCCCGCCGCGACGAGTCGAAGCCCGACGCGCACGACGTCCGCACAGCTTCGCGCCCAGCGAACGGCGGCGATCGTGACGTCGGCGAGGGTTGTGGCCAAGTACGTCTGGAAGACCAAGTGGACAGCGGCCTCGGACCAGACCTCAAGGTCGGCGGTTGCGAACGTCAAAGGGTTCGTCACGAGGCCCAACGCAACGAGGATGACGGAGATGACGATGCCGACGACGACACGACGGCTGACGTCTGACCGCACCTCGCTGAGCGGACGCGCGAGGAGCAGAACGTACGCCTGGGCCATGGCAGCAGCGAGGACGACGAAGATTCGCGCTCCGATCTCCCTCCATCCCTGCGACGTCTGACCATCCACGACAAGCCGGAACACCGAAGTGAACGGAGCGACGCCGAGGGTGAGGAACACGAAGATGCCGGCGAGCGCGAACTGTGCCGACACCGAGTCGCGGCGCAGGACGCTCACCTTGTAGACCGCCGTCGCCGCGAGCACCAGCACGACGATCGTGGTCAGCCGGCCTACCACCTCACGAACCCGTGGCCCCGAGCGATCGGTGCAGGCGATCGAGGGCGGGATCGGATACCGAGGCATGCACGGGCCGCCGCCCGACGGTCAGGGAGGCGATCATCTCCGCCTCCCGCTCCTCGCGACCGTCGTAGGAAGTACGAGCCAGCGCTTTCCGCACCATCGCCGGGTTCAGGTCGGGCATCAAGGCTCGCAGCACCTCATCGCCGAGCCGCTCCTTTGGAAGGTGCTCGCAGAGGAGGTGGCCGAGCTCGTGAGCGATGATGTGGTCGCGATGCACCGGGCTCGTCGAGCCTTCGAAGAAGACGTAGTCGACGTCCTGCATCGACACCAGCACTCCGCACGGCCCGACCATGTGCTCCTGAGGCACCAAGCGGATGGGACGGCCGCGTCGCTCCGCCACGGCGTCGCGAAAAACGTTCGCATCGAACGGATCTGGTAGGTCGACCTCGTCGAGCAGCCGCTCGCACCGTCGACGCACCTCGCGGAGGCTCATCTGCCACCTCGCCTTGCACTGGGCGCCTCGCACCGCCGCGCTGCGACGGCCGCCGTCACCCGAGACGACGTGCGCCTGGCGTCAGACTGTCACGAGTTGATCGATTCGTCACCACTGTCAACCGGCTCGTCCGATAGCCCCTCCATGCGACGAGCCTGCTCGACCATGCCGAGGATCGCCTTGATGCTGCCGGTCGAGAGGTCGGAGACACGGAGCGCGATCGACCGGACAGCCGGGTCGCGCATCGCAGCGAGCAGGTCGAGCTCGGCCTCGATGCGTTCAGCCGAGTCCTCGTCGAAGAAGTAGCTGGGCGCAACGCCGAAGAACGCCGCCAGAGCCTCGAGGTGCGCCTTCGTCGGGTTGTCGCGGATCCCCTTGCGCAACTGCCAGACGTAGGTCGCCGAAATGGTGGGGCCGCCGGCCTCGCGAAGGGCAGCGGCGACCTGCTCGTGCGTGTACTCACCCTTGCCGTGGGGCGGCTTGGCCGTCCGGAACAGGTGGTCGACTTTCTCCGCCAGGGTCCGGGGAGGTCGGGCGTCCTTGGCCATCGCCTCCCTCTCGTCCTGTCCGCTCGCTGTCCGGTGACGCGCTTCAACCGAGCATGGCGAACCTACCGCTCCGGTGACCGCTCAGAACAGCAGGGATGGACCGCGCTCGCGGGCACCCTTGACACCAGTTCATGCGCGCTTACTCTTGCTGTCAGTTCATCAACTCATGTGAATGGGCGGTGGTTGCCGTGACGACTGGTACGGCCCTTCCATGAAATTGGCCGTCGCGGGCATGGCGATGCCGTTCGCGCTCGTGCTGGCGATCGGCGCAGCGTGGGCGCCGCCGTCGGGACCGTCCGCACCAGGAGGTGCCCCGTTCCCGTCCGACCTGCCCGCCGCCGCGCAACCGTTCACCGGCCGGTCGGCGTCCTGCTCCGTCCCGGATCCGACTGGCACGGGTGGGTGCGTTACGCCTGCGACCGCGTGGTTGCTGAATGAGCTCGGCCGCGCGTTCGGAGCCATGCCGACGTCGTGCTGGGACGAGCACGCCTGGAACCCCAGTAGCGACCACCCGCGTGGACGGGGTTGCGACATCACCTTCGGCCGGCTCGGGGACTTCCCCGATGAGCCGGACGCCGACCGCGGTTGGCTCGTTGCCACCTGGCTGCAGGCCAATGCCGCGGCGCTGCGCGTTCGCTACCTGATCTGGCAGGGACGCATCTGGCACGCCGGTCGCGCCGCCGCCGGCTGGCTGCCCTACGGCGGAGGTGGCGTCTACGACCCGTCGGATCCGACCGGCGGCCACTACGACCACATCCACGTCTCGACCAGCACATAGCCGATCCCAGGAGGGCAGCGCCGATGACCACGAATTCGAGCACGCAGAGCACCAATCCACTGCCGGAAGACCTGGCCGCCGGCCTGACCTTCCTCCACCTCGACGCCGCCGCGTGTCTCGCGGGCCTGGCGCCGGATCTCGGCGACCTGGTGTGGACCGATCCCACCGCACACGCCCTCGTGAGCCAGCTCGTGGTCGACCTCATCGGTACGGGTATCCCGATCACCTACGGCCGTCGCCCCGCCGGCGGGGTGCTGCTGAGAGTCGGCGCCGCAGGCGTCGTCGTCCGCTGGTCGACCCACCCTGCGCGCGCCCTCGCTGCGAGCGAATCAGAGCTCAAGGACATCGAGTTGTTGCTGAACTTCGCGTTGGACGACGTGCTGTGCGTCCTCGGTTGGGAGACGCGCGCCATCGGTCAGGAGGGCGCCTACGTCGTCACCGGGCGTCGGGCTTCCGCACCAGCGAAGGGAGGTCTGTCGTGACCGGCAGGAGGCAATCGATCCGTCGCTTGCGCAGCGAGAGCGACAGCGAACGCGTTGATGCGCTCGTCGAGCAGCACCTCATCCATGCTCTCGCACACGAGAGCCGACGCCGGGGAGTCGCCGGTCGGCACCGCGCACCCACTCTGACCGAGCACCCCCGGAGGACCCGATGACGACCAGCACGCAGCTCACCCGCGAGGAGCTCCGCCAGCTCCCGACGGTCCTCGACGTCCCGACCGCGGCGGCGATCCTCGGCGTCGGTCGCACGGCCGCCTACGAGCTCATACGCACGAACCGGTGGCCGACCCCCGTGCTGCACGTCGGCAAGCTCATCCGCATCCCGACCGCTCCCCTGCTGCGCCTGGTCGGCGTCGAGCGCTGAGCGGTGGCCGCGCGCTACCGGATGCACGCCGCATCGCCTCGCACGGAGCAGGTGCGCCTACGTCTGACCTGTGACGAGGTGACACTCATCCGTGAAGCCGCGGCGCGCGCCAGCCTCACGGTCAGCGGGTATGCAGCCGAGGCCTCGATCGCCGCCGCGCGTGGGCTCGATGCTCCCTTGCTGGCGCCATGGCGGGAGGCGCTTTCTGACCTGATGCTGCTCAGGAACCAGTTGCGGCGGATCGGATCGAACCTGAACCAAGCCGCACGAGCTCTCAACTCGGACGGCGACGCACCGGTGTGGCTACAGCGGGCGGTCGAGCTCGTCGAGAGACGGGTGACGATGATCGACGACACGGCCGAGATGGTTCGCCGGCTCGCCGTTCGGCGTCCTCCGCCATTGCCGTCACCGCCGTCAGAGGTCGGGTCCGTAGATGCGCCGCCCCTCGTCGACCAGGGGTCGCAGGCGGCGATGCGGATGCGACGCCACACCCCTGCTGCGGCTCGCGCTGAGCAACAAGCACCCCGGACCTGTGCCGCGCTGACACGTCCCCGGACTCATGCCGGCGAGCCGCGCAGTGTCGAGCACCGACCAGAGATCGTCAGGCCCGACCTTCAACCAAGGCTCGACGAGCGCCGCCTCGGCCTGAGCGAGCATCGAAGCGGCGAGCGGACGCGACCGCGGAACTGCGTTGGGCCATCGCGGGACTGTAGGTCGCTGCTAGTCGGAAGCCGGGGGACGGTCGCTTGATGTGCATGCGAGCGGCAGCGGGACCTGCCACCTTCCGCCCACAGTGGGGCGGCGTTCCTGCGCACCCAGTGGGGGAGCGCGGTAGCGCCTACACAGCGACGGCCCACGCTCCGGGTGGATTGCCGCACGATTTCCTTGGATTGGCGAGTGCTTCGCGCCTCTGCGAGCCCCGACGTGACCCTTCGTTAGCAAGGTGCGAAGTGATGGTCAATCACCGATACCGCGACGCCGCGCCTCGGCGGAAAGTTCCTCACGGCGTGCGTCCGCCGCGTAAGACTCAGCCAGCGCGGCTAACAACTTGCGCACCCGCGGCCATCCTCTCGCCTCCTCCGACCAAACCTTGTATTTGTCCGCAAGCTCCAGTTCTTGAGCACCCCCGTCATGCAGGCCCCGAGATGTCACGCCGCGGGAATTGGCGATACCAAGGTAAATGCCAGTCTCTAGATCATTGCTTCGGATTCTTTCAACCAGATCACGGACTGCGACGTGCAGGGGCGCGCCGTCGTCCATGGCCGGCGCGTTCGCCAGGAGTTCGCCGATCTGCTGATCGCCTATCTGGGTCCTATCGATCTCCACCAACCGTTTGCGCGCCGACTCGATCCAGACTTGAAGCGTCTTTGGGTCGGAATTTCCGGCTATATCGAAACCTGGGCACCGCCGGCAAGTCCGAAGAACCTCGAAGGCCCTCCTTGAGACCGCCTGTTCTTGTTCGCTCCTTTCGATATGTTCACCCCGTGCGGACCTCGGCCGAAAGCAGTTCTCTACGAGTTCCACGAAGAAGTCTGCGTCCGTGACAACCGCGTCGTGGAGTGAGGGTGCCGTCGCTTCGAAGCCCATGGCGTGGAGGAAGTTCCACTCCAAACGAACCACCCGCGCCCGCCCGAGTTCCTCGCGATACTCAGCCAAGAGGGAAAACACTCGCGACAAGTCGGCCTCGCGCAGGAACCCCTTCTCGCTCTCCGGAAGCTCAGTGATCTCCAGTAGTCGATCCATCGCCGCAGCGACCAGCTTCGCCTCTTCGAGCCCTGATTCCTTCAAGCGACGCATGTACAGGGACACCAACATCACCACGGACGCCGCGCGATCAACCTCAAGCAGTTTCCATCCGACAGACGTCGACTCGTTGAAATCCCTACCGAGCCCATATATCGGGAACTCTGACCAATACAGCCTCGAAATTTCGTCATCATGCAGAGCGCCTAGGCGCACCCATGCGTCGGACGGAGGCAGCATCCGGAGCAACCGGGCCTTTCCCTTCGCGTCTGCACCCCGGGCCATCAGGTCGTCAACAAGCTGGTCGCTACCCGCCTTTCGTACTCTGAACGAGAAGTATCCCCAAGCAGCCCTAGATTCAGCACCGTCACCAGCTAGGTGCGGGAGCAGCTCGTCGGTTTCAGTCCAGCCCCCATTGGCCAATGCTGCACCCACCAACTCGGGCATTCCCACGCGTGCAGCAAACTCCATCACTCCCAGTAGGCCAGAGGCCTTCAACAAATCTTGAACAACTTGCGTCCGGCGCTTCAGCACTTCCGCGTCGTACGCCTCGAGATCGTCGCGCCGCTTGAAGTTGCCGATCTCGATCCAATCGGTTTCAAACATCCACGCATTCAAATCGAATGGATCCGTAGGTGCGAGAGCGGTCATCACCCGCTCAATCTCCGCGATTGCGCCATCGGGCAACGCCCAAAAGGCATCGGCGAACTCCCGGTGTCGTGCGACGAACTGGCGCAACTCATGGAACAAGGTCGTCAAATCAGCGGACTGGTCGGTCCCGTGAATTCGCACCCGTTCAATCGCGCCAAGGAGCTCCTGCCGCATCTCCGGCTCTAGGTCACCGAGCTTCTGGACTGCCAGCCCCGCCACGACTGCATCATTGGAAGCGAAGGCGCCCAACTCAGTGACCACAAGTCGCAGGACTGTTCGCATCTCGTCTGCGGTTGGACGCCCAGGCTTGCCCCAGTCCCGGAAGCGGGGGGTGGGATGAGCCATCTGAAAAACGTGACCGTCAGGGATGAGGTCCAACAGAAGTCCTGGTGCGATAGTCGGGTGACGTTCAACCACGCCGCGGATGCACCGGAGACGATCCGCGACTTCCGCACCAGTGTTGGGACACCATACGCTCAGGATTCCCACCAGTGAGTTGAGGGGCCGATTCGTTGTCTTGCCGCCAGGGTCAACTTCAGTCAGCCCACCCAGAATCTCAACGACTTCGTCGATGTAGTCACGCGACCACGCGAGTCGCTCCAAAGCCCACAGGAAGTACGTATGCAAAGACGTACGCGAAAAAAAGCTGTCGCCGGAATCGCGGTCCGAGAACATCTTTGCGTGGCCCGGATTGCCCTCTGTAAACCCTTCGGATACGGCCTTTAGGAACTCCTCAGGCGCCGCTTCTGCAAGTTCGCTAAGTACGTCGGCCAGCGAGTGCCAAGTCCGATACTCTGGATCATCTCTTGTCTTATCGAGCAATTCCTTGACTATCATTCGAGCGAACGTCGCGGTCGTCGTCGCTCCCGCCCCCGACACAGGCAGAGCGGCCGAGCCCATTAAGGCCAAGCCCTGAGCAATGCCCTGTCGAAGCACACTTGAGTATTCCCTTCCGATGCCACGCACTCCCGCTAGGTGTTGCTCGTCCGCAGGCATAGCCAGTACCGGGTCTTCCTCGCCAAGCACCGTCAGTGCCGTCGAGCGGAACACTTCCAAGTCGTCGGCCGAAAACTCCCTGGCCTTAAGAGACCAAGCATCCTCAAGCGTTACCACATGCCAGATCCCGTTAATCTCTGCTACAAACGGTGGCACGAAATCTTCGGAAAGCGACCGCGCCCGAGCCTCGACGACCGCATAATCCGAACCAACGAGGTTCGCGAGGATCCTTCTATCATTTGCGTTGTCTCCTTGCCACTTTCCGACGAGCAGCAGCCGACGAAGGATGGCGTCCTTCTCCGACGACCACGTCGGCGCTAGAAGTTCCGGGTGATGCGCGAGGCGTCGTCGTAGAGCGAGAAGACTACGGCGGGCAAGCGCAGCCAGAGAGTCCAGATCATCGTCAGGCACCCGCCCCTTGAGGCTCTCCCGAACCTTGGCGCTTTCAGGCCGCGGCACCTCGAGAGAGGGCGCGCCTTGCGAGGCAGTTAGGACGATTTGATGTGGTGTCGTGAAGGGCACATCACGCGCTAGGGCCGCGTCGTGGAGGACAAAGATCATTGGCTGGTGCAACACGGCCAACTGAACGAGAGAGGTGGCGTCGGAGATTAGGAGTGCTGTGCTAGATCGACTCAATCCAGCGGCGCCCGCGGCCTGAATGATCGCAGCCGCGGTAAAGGCGGCTGCTTCGTCTGGTGGTAAGTCTCCACCGAGGCTGATCACCCGCTGGCCACTATCAATCATCTCCACTAAGCGCTTAGCTGGGGCGTCGCGCCCCGCCAGAACCACTTCAGTATTCAACTCCACCGTTGTAGAAGGAAGCCAAGACTCAGACCACCAAGTCAACAAGTCGCGTACCCCTGGAAGCGCCTTCCCAAGATGGGCGGTAAGCCAAGCGGAGGTCGCAGGGGCGTGCTCTAACCAAGTGCTCACTCGATCCAAGTTGTAGCCCTCGACTCGGCGCCACTTGCCTTCGGCCGTCTTTTCAGCTGTCCAGGTTCGCGCCTTCGTCCAGGGCTCCAGGATGACCTCTACGTAGGTGACATCCGCCATATCGGTACCGGGTGGTGGGCTGAGCCGTTTGGTGTAGTCATCTTCAGCTTTTGCTAGCCCCCCGCCCACTGACAGCTCCCAAGCAGAGACGCCGCTTGGCACAAAGGCCGTACTTGCAGTGGCTTCGACAACGCCGTCGAATCCCGCAGCGGCGGTCCCACTACTGCTCGGCATGTCAATGCTCGTTAGACCAGAAGCCGTTTCAGCGATTAGTCTTCTGATCAACTCCGGAAACACTAGGTCGAACCCCGCCAACTTCGCAGCGGCCTTGAGGTCATCACGACTGATTGGCGGCCAGCTTGTCATGCTGAGAGGTTACCCACACGACGCACCGTCTTCCCATACCAACAGCCGAATTTTTGGGATGCCGTCGCATTGATGACGGCAGGCTCACCACTCCGCAAAGGGGCGCACCGAGAGCATCGCTTGGCCGCCCCATGAGCGCATCGCACCGCCGCCTGCGGGCGCTGCGTCACAGCGCCGCGAGCTGGTCAACCGTTGCAGATCTACCATCCTGCGTATGACGAGCGCGGACCGCAGCACGACGGCCCTGTGGCACCTTCGCTTCACTACGGCCCTGGAAGATCGGCTGCCCCCGGTAGCGGTTGAGGCGATGCCTACAGGCTGGACGGTGGTTCGTGTCGACGAGGTGATGGACGAGGCCAGCGAAGACGACGACTGGGAGGTCGGAGACCTCTGGTCGCACTGGGATCTGCAAGTCGACGCCGTGATGGAGGGCCACACGACCGCAGGGACGCCGACACTAGGTTCAGGGACCTCGTGGAGTACCTGACCGGGTCGGCGACCGGGCCCCGGCTGGAACTGGAGCTTGCGGCCCGCCCCATCGGAATAGAGCAGCCGGGGTCGGCGCGATCGCCCTCCTCGCCGCACGCATCATCGCAACCCGGTGCCGACTCTTGGGCCTGCGGGCAAAGGCCATGGACGGCGGCACGGACGCCGCCCTTGCATAATCCGGATCCCCCCCGGTAACGCTCTGGCCGTCGGGTTGCACTCACGCGCCCACTTCGCATGAATTCGTGGCTTCACAGCAGCTTCTGGTGGCGGCCGTCCACTCCCCCAACGTCTTCCCCTGTCGGCACCGACAGGATTGGCAGCCTTTCGCCCCCACGCGGTGCTCATGCCATGATGGACACCCGCTAGAACACTCAGAGCGACCATCAGGGACTTCGCGTGGCGGAGCGCCATTCATATTCAGCAACCAATATCTCGCTGCCCGCCGGGCAAATGGGTGAGAACGATGGGAGACACTGATGTCGGACGCCGCTTGGTCGAGTTACGAAGACGTGGCCGTGCACCTACTCAACGCGATCGCCAATGAGCTCGGGCTCGATGTGGTCGAAGGCAAACAGATCGTCCCGGGGAAGACAGGGGCAAGGTGGGAGATCGACGCCAAGGGCGTGCGCGACCGAGACGGTGCATTCGTCGTCATCGAGTGTCGCCGACACACGTCCCGCAAAATCAACCAGGAGCAGGCCGGTGGCCTTGCATTCCGTATTGGCGACACGGGCGCCGCCGGGGGAATCATTGTGACGCCGTTGGGACTACAAAAGGGCGCCGAGAAGGTTGCGGCAGCATCAGGCATCCAGACCGTCCTGCTGCGGGAAGACAGCACAACCACCGAATACATTCTCCAGTTTCTGAATCGCATCTTCGTAGGCACGAGCGATTTCGCAGGACTCTCCGATAACGCTCAGGTGACAATTGAGAAGACGGACGTCGAGGAGTAGGCGTGCACCCCTAAGCCCATGCGAATGTGCACCCTCACCAAGCGGTCGCTTCCATAGACCCGCACGATCGCCTCTGTGCTGTCAGAACAAGCGGGCCTGTTGGCCGCGTTCCTGGACCCCCATCTGTGGGTCCTGCGTGACGACCGCTTCTACCGTCTCCTCGATCAGTGCAACTAGCGCCTCAACACTGATAGCGGTAGCCGAGACGGTCTCCGTCTCGCCACCTTGCGGCATCGCGCCGACGGCGTAGTGAGGCGGCATCTCGTTGCGACGCAGATAGGCAAGGATTCTTAACTCGACCCGCCGGGCAAGCAGCCCGGATGGCACCCACTGCCGCATCACGGTCCGCCAGCCGTATCTCTCATGCAGCGCGGTGCGCCTACCATCGCCTGCGATTCCAATCTTGTGTGCCTCGCCGGTTGTGACAAGGTAAACCATCGCTGGCGCATTGAATCTGAAGCCGGACGCGCAGTCGCTGCAGCCTGTACCGCTAGTCGTGCGCGCGTTTGCAGTCGTGCACCATTCGTGATCGCGGGCGCATTTCCACCAAATTGCAATGCCAGTTCCGCCAACCACGTTGAACGGAGTCAAGGTGCCGTTGCGGGTGGGGTGCCATTCGGACGCAAGTTCGGGGTGGGTCGCAGCGAGGCAGTTGTTCGCATCGACCTGGCGGTTCGAGCAGAACGGGCAGCCGAATCCGGACAGCCGGTCGTTGCCTCGAGCCTTCCATTCATGTCCGGTGGCGCACAGCCACCAGATCGAGCGGTTCGTCCCCACCAAGACGTCGCTCGGGGTTAGTTTGCCGTTGCGAGTTGGGTGCCATTGGGATGCAATATGCGGGTGAGTGACGGCCATACAGTTGTCGGAGCTGACGCGTCGCCTTGAGCAGAATGGGCACCCACTGCCGCCGCCGCTGGTCCGATTGTTCGCACTGTCCTCCCACTCGTGGCCAAGGCTACAGATCCACCAGATCCTTTGAGACGTTCCGTACGTCACCGCGAAAGGCTGAAGGTTGCCGTTCAGCGTCGGGTGCCACTGGGCCGCCAGACCAGGATGTGTGGTGGTTAAGCAATTGTCGTCAGCGACTTTGCGGTTCTGGCAGTAGGGACACCGCCCTCCGGAATACCGGTTGTTGCCCTGTGCCTGCCATTCGTGTCCGCGCTCGCACATCCACCAGAGCCGGCGATTGGTTGCGGGCAGCACTTCGTGCGGCGTTAGGTCGCCATTGCGAGTCGGGTGCCACTCGGCCGCTAGATCCGGTCGCACGGTAGCCATGCTGGTGTCCGGCGAAACTCGGCGGCTTGTACAAACTGGGCAGCCGCGCCCGGAAGCTCGAGCTGCCACAGCGGCCAGCCACTTGTGGCCCAGGCTGCAGTGCCACCAGAAGGCTCGGGCTGAACCAGGTCGGACCTGATCGGGGCTGGTCGGGGCGTTCCTCTCCGGGTCCCATTGCGCCGCGATCTCGGGTCGGAGGGCGGCGAGCGAGGTGGTCGGTGTAACGACTCGCCCCGAGCACTTCGGACACCCCGTCCCTTTAGCCCGGTTACCCAGCGTTGCCTCCCACTCATGTCCTGTAGCGCACACCCACCAGGCCTTGCGAGGCGAGAATGGCTTGACGTCACCGGGGCGCAGCTGGCCGTTCTTAGTTGGATGCCACTGGCGCGCTAGGTCAGGGAAGCGAACCAGAAGGTTGTCCTCGGGGGTTGCATGGCGACCCGAGCAGTAGGGGCAGCCATGACCGCGTAGCCGGACGGCGCCCATCTGCTGGTAGTCATGACCGGCCTCGCACTGCCACCAGAGAACGCGATTCGTTCCAGCCACTACGTCGTCGTTCGGCGTCAGGGAGCCGTTCGCCGTCGGATGCCACTCGCCCGCTAGATGTGGATGGGTTGCGACGAGGGAGTTGCGCGTGTCCACTCTCTTGTTCGAGCAGTACGGGCACCCCTTGGAGAACCGGTTGTCCGGGGTGGCGTCCCACTCGTGACCCTCCGCGCAGACCCACCAGAACTTCTTGCCGCTCCGGAAGGTCACGTGCTCGGGCGTCACATCACCGTTACGGGATGGATGCCACTGCTGAGCTAGGTCTGGGCGGCGAGACGCAAGTGATCGCTCGCCCACCAGCCTAGGCTTCTCTGCCACGACCGAGATCATCGACCTGGGTCTGACAGCACTTAACCTCACCCAACATGGCGACGGGCGTCCGACGGAGTCTCGTAGGACCCCCCGAGCGACATCCATGCACGCCTCAGCGGGCGGCTCGCCCGACGTCCTCGGCAACTCGGCGTTCTTCGCCAACGATCCAACCGACACAGTGGATGTGTGTCACTTCGCCGCCTGCCGCCTCGTAATCGCGAGCTGTGCCGCCACGGTTGTCTGGCACGATCCCCATGGTGGATCGTGGCTACGACGAAGAGATGGCCGGCCAACTGCGCGGCCTGCTCATCCGCTTGGAGAATCGCCTGCCGGTACGCGACGTCTCACTCGCCGCTGAGTTCATCGACGCGAACGAACTAGGGCGGGCCTTAGAGCAGATGGCCTACGCGTTGGGTGAGGACGATCGACCCCTGACCTCCCAGGAGCGAGTAGACATGCTCGCGCTCGCGGAAAGGATGCGGATGGGCACCCGCGTGGCAGAAGACTTCGATCCTGCCCTGGGTCTTAGGCGCTCAGCCTCACCAACAGTGGCGTTCCGCGCGTGCGTCCTCTCGCCGCCAGCCGGGTCTACGTTTCGCTGTAATCGCTCAGGTGAGTTGACACCGAGATGAGGAGATCGAGTACGTCTCCAGGCCCCATGAAGTCGAACAGCACTTGGGTTCCGTCGAGATCGGGCGTGACCTCGAAGGTGTCCGAGGACTGGCATGCGGCATCTCGCGTGTGCGCGGGCCACCTCTCGAGCTCGCTCGGGTTGCGCAGCGTGAAGCGGTTCCCGTGCGCGATCCCGTTCCTCAGGTGACGCACCATCTCCAACACTGGCGCTCGGTCGTAGTAGCCCTCCACCGCCAAGCGGTCTCCCAGGAGCACTAGCGAGCTCACGCACCACGCCCTATCCATCTCGCCGCGAAGTGTCGGCTCCGTGGTGACAAGCTCGAGTGCGTACTGCAGATCGAACGGCCTGCTCGACCCGTCCCGGCACGTCACCGTTCCTAGCGGGCGGCCGGCCTCGTCCTTCTGTCGCGCCAGCGAGAGAACCCGGGGGTCTCGCCCAAGCTCCACTGCGGCCGCATGCGCGTACAGCCCGAACCTCAGAAGCGACGCGTACCGGCCCGTGCTATCGGCGCTCACCGTCAGATCCTCCCGCACCTGGGTCTGGCGAGGTGGGCGATCCACGAGCGGGGTTAGGACCAGGAAACCCGCAAGACGTCGCGCAGCCGAGATGCGTCCCTGCCGCCGCCCGACGGCGTAGCCCATTTCGCCGCATGTTGGAGCGACCAAACGGCGTCGACACCGTGCGCCTGCGCGTGATCGGGTGGCGGCGAAGACCACCCTGCAGGAGGCACCGTGCGCCAATACACCACGGCCGACGACGGCGCCGTCGCCGACCTCGTCGTCGCCGCCGGGCTGTTCACCCGCGAGGAGGCGGACTTCATTGCCGAGGGTGCGCTGGGAGCCGGCGACGCCACGTGCGTCGTCGACGATGCCCCCGACGGCCATGGATTGGCCTCGGTGCTGTTCTACCGCCCGGAGGAGTCGTCGGACCGCGGCTACGACCTCACCATGATCGCCGTCCGACCTGACCTCCAGGGCGGCGGCCGGGGAGCGGCGCTGATGCGGCACGCCGAGAACGACCTACGCGAACGCGGCCAGCGACTGCTCATCGTCCGCACCTCGGGCACGACGCAATACGACCGCACCCGGGACTTCTACCGTGGCCTTGGATACACCGAGCACGGCCGCATCCCCGACTACTGGAGCGATGGCGACGACCTGGTTACGTTCACCAGACGCTTGACCGGCTAAGTCCCTGCCGTGACGGTGACACCGAGTCGCCGACTGCAGCCCGCCCCACTTCGCCGCGTGTCGACCTGGATCTGGCCGCCACCGTCCGGCGCTGCGTCACAGCGCCGCGAGCCAAAGTTGCACACCCGTCCGGCCTTCCGGACTACTGGCGTTACGTCTCGCCAGTGCCCGTGGACCGCTGTAGCGACAGGCCGAGAGCGCCGCCGGCCGCAAGAAGCAGGGGAACCACCGCGATGGCGCTTCGTTCCAAAAAGGAGCGACCGTCATCGGTCAACCACGCCTGGTCCTCACGGTTGCGCCACACCTCCAGGACCTGCCCCGAGTCATACTCATCCGCAAGCGGTGGCTGCGCCAGGACACCCGTCGCCCCGTCTTGCAGTCGGACGGTGACGCGCGGCCCGAGGGCCAGTCCTTCGCCCTCGGAGGTGAGCACAGTTGCTGAGACCTCGTCCGAGGCGAGAAGACGGGCCGAATGCTGCAGCTGAAGCACCAGCAGCGAGAGCGTCGCGGCTGCCCCGAGCACAACGCAGCCAACGTAAGCGAGCCTCCCAAGCGCAGTGCTTCTGAGCCCAGCACTCGCCGACGCATCGCCCATCACTCGACCAAGGTTCCATAACGCCGGCGCTCAGCCTGCGCGTCTCGATCTACACGCGCATCGAGCTGAGCATGGCCACCTCGTGCGGCATGAGCCTGGGCCGCCACGAGGTGCGTCACAGCGCCGCCTGCCGGGGGTCGCTAGACGCTGCTGTGTGATGGCTCGTCGGGGGACGGAAGATCCTTCACGGCGCGGACGGCCGCGATGGTCCTTGGGAATCCCACGTAGGGGAAGCAGTGGACTAGAGCTGCGAGGACGGTGTCCAAGGAGTTGCCGGTCTGGAGGCAGGCCCTGGCGTGGGGGGTGAGCTGTGGCGCGGTGTCCCCGAGCGCGGTGAGCGCGCACAGGATGAGGAGCTCGCGCTGGGCCAGGTCGAGGCCGTTGCGCGTGTAGAAGTCACCGAAGCAGAACTCGGTCAGCATCCGTGGAAGAGCCTCACCGTATGGGGCGGGCAAGGACGCGAGGTTGTTCTTGATCTCGTCGCCGTACAAGGGTGCCTGCACAGCACGACCTCGGGTATAGCGGTCGGACTCCGCCACGGTGCCCTGGGCGGGAAGCGGAAGTTCGATGCCGCGAGCGGTGAAGGCAGCGTTGATGGCCTCGATGGCGTTGAGAGTTCGAGGGAATCCGATGAACGGTGCCAGCTGGTAGACGGCCTCGCGGACGGCAACGGCAGCCACACCGACGTTCAGGGCAGCGCCTGCGTGGATGGTCAGCTGCGTCGGTGCGTCCAAGCAGGCGAGGACAGTGACGGTGATCAGCTCGCGCGTCTGGTCGTCCAGTTCACCGGTGCCAAAGACGTCGGCGAGGACGAAGCAGCGCAGGATCTCCATGAACTCGGGGTCGGTCTCTGGCACTGCCACGTCACGGGCCCCGAACAGGCGAGTGAAGGTTGATTCGGCTCGCGACCGCCGCGAGGCCCCGCCGTCGCCGTCCCACGTTGACGTCACGGCAACACCGTGGCTCTAGCGGTGGCCCCTGTCAAAGGGTCGCTAGCAGCGCGCGACGCTAGCCCCATTCCGCCGCGATGCCTGGTCGCTGCGCCACGTGGCCTCGTCGACACAGCTTCGGCTACATCGCTTCGCCCCGGCAGCGCGAGGTAGACGCCAAACGCTTCACAGCGCACCAGTCCGTGCGCGCGTATTGCTCCGCAACGCGGTGGCCAAGTCGGCTCAGAGTCGAGCCACTCCTGCCGCCTCGTTCGACACACCTAGGCCGTCGCGCCGGCGGTCGTGTCGGTCCTCTGTCCTGTCCTCGGTGTTCGGCCGGGCGAGGCGCAGCTACGGATCCGGTGCCTTGTTGTCACCTGGCCGCATGCAACCGGCGCGCCGCTTCTGGCGCTCGTCATCTCGAGGCGGGTGAGACTCCGGCGTAGATGTCGCGAGTCAAGGCGAGGAGCTGCTGTAGGAGTGGCGGGGGGTCGGTGCGCCACCAGGCAAGTGACACGTTGATGGGCTCGGCATCGACGACGGCGCGGTAGGCGATGCCGGGGCGGGGGTTCTGGTTTGCGGTGGCTTCGGAGGTGATGCCGACCGCCTGCCCCGCAGCGATGAGGGTGAGCCAGTCCTCCAGCCCGTGGGTGACACGGGTCTTTGTCGGGGCGTCAACGCTGGCCCACAGGTGCGTGGTCGTGGTGCCGGTCCGTTCGTCGAGCGCGACCGGGAAGCGGGCGATGTCGGCAAGGCGCAGACGCCGACGGCGTGCCAGAGAGCTGCCGGTGGCCATGGCGGCGTATCGGGCCTCTACGCCGACCGGCGCGACCTCGAAGCGGCGCCCCTGGAGCGGTCTGCGCAGCACCGCGACGTCGGCGGCTCCTTCCGCCAGGCCGGCGCTGGGGGTGTTGGAGTGCACGAGGACCAAGCGGGTCGTCGGGTGATCGGAGGCCCAGCGTCGCTGCAGGCGGACGGTGTGCTTGCCGAGCGCAGCCCAGGCGTAGCCGAGGCGGATCACGCTCGGGCTCTGGTTCGCCTGCTGTTCGAGGTCGCTCACCGCGTCGAGGATCCGACGGGCAATGGCCAGCACGCTGGTGCCGGCTGTCGTCGGCGTCAAGTGGCGGGTCGACCTGTGCAGCAGCCGTCGTGCCAAGATCCGCTCGAGGTCGGCAACAGCGCGCGAGGCGGCCGCTTGTGAGACCCCGAGAGTCGCAGCGCCGTGCGTGAACGACCCGGCGTCCACGACCGCCACCAGTGCGCGCAGATGTCGTAGCTCCACATCCATGCGTCCAGCGTATGACTGTCGGTCGCACGCATTTCTCACCCGCAGGCTGCCGCGGTGAGGGTGGACCCATGCCCAGCGACACCGCGTGCCCGTCCACCGCAGCGGTGGCCGACGCCCGCACGGCCGTGCGGCCGGGTGGCTCGGCCGGCATGCGCCTCAGCCGAGGCATCGTGGTGATGATCGCCAGTGGGGCGAGCAACCAGGTCGGTGCCGCAGTCGGCGCGCACGCGTTCTCTGCGATTGGTCCTGCGGGTGTCGTCGCGGTCCGCCAGCTCATCGCCGCGGCCGTGCTGCTACCCGTCGCCAGACCCGACCTGCGCCGGTTCACCTGGGCGCAGTGGTGGCCGACGCTGCTGCTCGGTGCCGTCTTCGCGCTGATGAACCTCACGCTCTACCTGGCGATCGAACGGATCGGCTTGGGGCTGGCGGTGACGCTGGAGGTGCTCGGTCCGTTGACCGTCGCGTTGGTCGGCTTTCGCAGCCGCCTGCAGCTGGCCTGTGCCGTCACCGCAGCGGCCGGGGTCTACGTCCTGGTGCTGCCCAGCCCATCGAGTGACTACCTCGGGATCGGTCTCGGCCTGGTGGCCGCATGCTGCTGGGCGGCCTACATCGTGCTGAACCGACTGGTCGGTCAGCGCCTGCCCGGGCTGCAGGCGCCCGCGGTGGCGTCCGGGGTCGCGGCGCTGATCTACGCACCGGTCGCGGTAACGCTGCTGCTCCAAGGGCACCTGGTTGGTGCGGCGCTGGCGTACGCCGTCACGGCCGGCGTGCTCAGCTCGGTCGTGCCGTACGCGGCCGACCTGATGGCCCTGCGGTGGGTGCCACAGCAGTTCTTCGGCCTGTTCATGAGCCTGCAACCGGTTCTGGCTGCCCTGGCCGGACTCACCCTCCTCGCGCAGCAGCTCGCACCGCACCAGTGGCTCGGCATCGCCGTCATCGCCGGCACCAACGCGACCGCCGTGGGGACCCCCCACCACCGGTGGCGTACCTCCTCGGCGGCCTGACCGGTCGCCACCGTGTGGCGCCCACGCTGGTTACCTGCGGCCAGCACATGGCGTGACCGCCCAGGTCGTCACCCAGGCGCCGCACACAACGCGACGAGCGCCGCTCGCATCAGTTCGGTGGGTGGCTCACAGGTCGCGTCTTGACGAGCTTCATGGTCTGGTGGGAGATGGTTCGGCTCACTCCCGGTAGCACCAGCAGCTTGGTGGTCTGGAACCGCTCGTAGGCGGCGACGTCGGCCACCAGGACGCGCAGGATGTAGTCGGGGGAACCGAACACCCGTCGCGCCTCGACCACCTCCTCCATCGCCGCGACCGCCGACTCGAACTCCTCCACCGAGCGCTGGTCGTTCATCACGATCTCCACCGAGACGGTCACCTCGAACGGGCGGCCGGCCGCGACCGGGTCGATGTGGGCGTGGTAGCCGGAGATGATGCCTTCATGTTCCAGTCGTTTGACCCGTCGAAGGCACGGGGCAGGTGTCAAGCGCACCCGGTTGGCCAGCTCGGTGTTGCTCAACCGGGCATCCCGGGACAGCTCGTCGATTATTGCTCGATCTGTTGCATCGAGGTCACGAACATTGCGCACGTGGCGAGTCTACGGCCCGTTTTCGCAATCGTGTCGAGCCGAGCCCTTCCTACCATTGCTTGCATGTTGTCGTTGTCCACCACCGATGTGGTCATGCTCGCCTCGGCCCCAGTACTCATGGTCGTGGTGAGTCTGTTCGAGCGCCGGTGGGGGCCGGTGATCGGCGGCATGGTGGCCGCCGCTCCGGTCACCGCGCTCATCGGCCTGCTCCTCGTAAGCTCCAATCTGGGCCAGGCCGTGGCCGTCGAGATGGCCATCAGGATGAGCGGATACACGCCGGCGCAGGTCGCGATAGCCGTGACCATTGTCGCTGTCGTCGGGCGTATCGGGTTTGTGGCCGGGCTCACGGTCGGGACGGTTGCCTACGGAGGGCTGGCTTGGCTGAGCGTTCCGTTGCCGGCGCCGATAGCCGTGCTGGCCAGCGTCGTCACCCTCGGGTTGGCGCTGCGGTTCATGCCCGTCCCCGACCACGACCAGGACACCGGCACCCGGACCATGCCTGTCGGCCCGAGGATGATCGCCTTGAGGGCCGCAGTGTCGCTGCTGACGGCTCTGGGGCTGTTGGTCATCGCCGACCGCTTCGGGGCGGCCGCCGGTGGCGCAGTCGGCGCCTATCCCATCTTCACCGTCACGCTCTGCGCGTTCCTTTTCGCCGGCGCGGGAACCATCGGGGTGCAACGAGTGCTGCTCGGCATGGTCCGAGGACTGCCGGCGTATCTGGTGTTCGTGTTGGTGTACGGGCTGACGGCAACCCACCTCGGGGTCGTGGTCGGTTGCATCGTCGCTGCCCTGGCGTGCACCACCTGTTACGTGCTACCCGGGCTACGAGTGGAGGGCGAGGGCCGCCCAGCAAGCGGCAACAGGGCGGTCCAGCCATCGGCATGACGCCTGCCGTTAACCGGTTGGCGCACCGGGACGTGTTCCGCGGGATCTCGCGGCCGAAGGTAGCACCGGCTGGGTCGACTGCCACGAGGGTCGCGTTGACGTCCGTGCCCTTGGGCGAGAGATGTCAACAGGGACGAACCGACTGACGCTGCTCGAGGGCGACCAGGTGGCGAGCTCTTCGACGCCGCGAGCGGCAATCGGCACACACCGACTCCCGTCGGTACCTCCTACTAGTACTGTCCCGCGGGTTCACCCGACCGGGTGCTCCGGCAACGGTCGCCGCGTGCCGTACGAAGGTCGGACTCCACTGTTTCGTTCTGGCTGCCTCGGCACTTTGGGACCATCAACGCATCCGGTTCGACAGCGTTGTGAGGCCGAGCTCTTCCCGACAGACGCTCCAGCCAGAGGTACACGACGTGATCCTACGAGGCTCACGCGTCCAGTACGTGCGGGCGACGACCGTTTCACGTCGGTGCCAGCCAGCACCCGCGTCACACCGCCGCATCCGGCCCCATCAGGGCGCCATCGGTTCCGTCGCCGCCTGCGGACCATGTGCACGCAAGCCGTCGCCTGGAACGTCCGCAAGTTGCAACCCTGGGTCGCTGGCTGGTTGCCCTCGAGTTGGCCTTCGGCCGGCCCGCACACCGCGACCTCGGTCGGCCCCGGCTCCCTCATGGCGGTCGTTCTCGGAGCAGGTCAGCAGGGTCGCTCATGCTGCTCGCGGCGAGCTAGGTCGCGGGCGAACAGGACGGACAGTGCCAGGGTGCACGCCATGCTCAGCGCGCCCGCGACGGCTGGCCACTCGAATCCGTCGACGATCAGGTCGACGAGCCAGTACGTCAATGCAAGCGCAGAGAAGATGCCGTACGCGGTGGTCAAGCGCCGCATCACCGCTCGCCCCGCCGTGTCTTCTGTATGAACTTAACGACGCACACAACAACACGAAGAGGGACATGGCCGCAACCAGCCACCCTGGCATTCGGCGACCAAACCGCTCGCTGAAGCTGAGCAGACCTACGACGAAGAAGATCGCCATGACCAGCGCCAGGACGAGATAGGTCCAGCGATGGCGTCCACCCTTCGGCGCTGAGTGTCAGTGCTCGGCACGAGCCGTCGCGCACCCAGCGCGCGGCTCATCCTGCGCAGTCAGGTCGCTCATCCGCACTCGCCACTTCCCTGCCAGCTTCACCGCAGGCAGGGTGCCCGCACGGACCCAGTTACCTAACGTCGACGCTGAGATGCCAGACGCCTCAGCCGCCTGCTGCAGTTACAGCAGGGGCTCAATGTCGGGCACCTGTTGATGATGTGACCATTCACGGCTGCGCCAGCCGGGTGGCGCGAGCCAGATCTTCGCCTTGGCCAGCTTCTTGCGGACCGGTCGTGCGCGACGCGGACGTTCGTCGATTGGCACCGTTTGAGAGTGCCACGCCGGGCGAGGTCACAGCACCTGACAGCCCCCTCGCGTGCGCACGCGTGTGTCCCTTCGGCGACTGCTAGCGCTGTCTCACTCCGCCGCCAGCCTGCGTCGCTCCAGGCGCGCCCGTGTCCACCCTCCAGCCCTGGCCGCTGCTGGTCCGTGTACTCGTCATATCGCCCCACACCCGCTCTCATTCACGTCAGTTGATACACTAGTGGCTCGCGACAACTCTGCGAGGCACAATGCGCGGCGGCTCGATCCAGCAGCGGCACCTACGATCGTGCCCACGCGATGGCGACGGGAAGCTCCAGCCGCACAAGTGCAAAGGCAGCTGGGGTTACGTCCTCGAGCAAACGCCTCGCGCGGACGGCACGCGTCGCCAGACGTCAAGGTCAGGGTTCGCGACGCGTCGCGAAGCCCAAGCCGCCCTCGACGAAGAGCTCGCTCGCGAGAAGTCGGGCATCGCGGACATCCGGGGACTGACGGTGGCCGAGTACCTGGCGCAGTGGCTGGGCTCGAAACGCAGCCTGCGGCCGACAACCCGGCGCAACTACGCCGGGCACCTCGATCGCTACATCATCCCGGGGCTGGGCGGCGTGGCGCTGAGAGACCTCCGACCGCATCACATCGACCTGTTGTACGACGACATGCTGTCCGGCAAGCTCGGCTCTGCAACCCCAGCCACCGTGCATCATGTGCATCGGACCCTGCGGTCTGCCCTCACGGCTGCGGTGAAGCGGCGGATCATCGCATGGAGTCCGGCGGAGCACGTCGAGTTGCCCAAGCGCGCTCGCACGAAAACCGCTGTCTGGTCACCCGAGGACGTCGTCCGGTTCCTCGAAGCGAGCCGCAACCACCGGTACGGTCCGTTGTATCGGCTGATCCTCTTCACCGGTCTGCGTCGCGGTGAGGCGCTCGGTCTTCACTGGCGGCACGTCGACCTCGAGCGTCGGCACCTGGTCGTCGAGATGCAGGTCATCGATGCCGGCCAGGGACCGGAGCTCGGAGAACCGAAGACCCGGTCAGGACGTCGCATCGTCCCGATCGACCAGAGCACGGTCGACCTCCTCACGGCCGTGCGAGCGGCGCAGCAGCAGCAGTGCCTGTCATGGGGGCAGCCGTGGGATCCATTCGGCCTCGTCTTCGCCCGTCCGGACGGCAGCATGCTGCGACCGGACAACGTCACGGCCGCCTTCGTGCGGTCCACCCAGCGCGCCGGTGTGCCAAGGATCCGACTGCACGACCTGCGCCACACGCACGCGAGCCTGGCCCTCGCCGCCGGGGTGGAGATGAAGGTGGTCAGTGACCGGCTCGGCCACTCCACGGTCTCCATCACGGCGGACCTCTACACCCACGTCATCCCCAAGGTGGCGCGTGAAGCTGCCGACCGGATCGCCGCCTCGATCGAGTACCGACCCGAGGACCGCTGACGTCGTGACAGCCAGCACGACGGCCCCTCGATAGGGCGTCCACATGCTGGTCCTAGCGCATTCCTAGCGCAGAGCCACAACAGCAACGCCCCCGAGCCGGGGCTCAGGGGCGTTTCCGCAGGTCAGGCGGTGCTCCCGCGACTGGACTCGAACCAGTAACCGTCCGATTAACAGTCGGATGCTCTGCCAATTGAGCTACGCGGGATCGCCCTCGTGGGCGGGGACAACACTAGCAAAGCCGAGAGGGCCCCCGAGCACGTCCCCCGCAGCCCACCAGCCCGCGGCGGGCCTCAGAAGCGGGTGATGCGGACGTAGTCCATGCTGCCCGTGAAGTAGTCGCAGCCCACGTTGCCGCCGTTGCAGTCCAGCTTGCCGCCGATGCTCACCAGTCGGTTGTTGTCGATGCGACCGTGGGTTCCGGCGACGAACCTGCTGGCCTCGCCGGCGGTCCCCGGGTCGACCACCACCCGCAACCCGCTGGCGCTCAGCTCGCACCGGATGACGTGCCAGGAGCCGTCGTCAGCCCTGTTCGCCGCGGTCGTGCCCACCAGGTCCGCCGTGAGGGTGCGGCCGGAAGCGTCACGGAACACGCAACGGGGGTATCCGCCGTTGAGCGCGACCTTCCAGAATCCGCCGGCCGACGTCGCCTGACCCTTCTGGACGATGTTCGGCGAACCGACGGTGGTGGCGATCCGGACGTTCACGGCGTAGTTCCCGATACCAGGGTCGAGCCGGTCGTCCTCGGGTGCGACTGCCAGCCGACGGTCGTCGGGGGCTGTCGGGCCCGTGAAGGTGTACGTGCCACCGCCGAGCACCACCCGGGAGCCCACGGTGCCGATGATCCGCCGGCCACTGGCGTCCCCCATCACCTGCCCGGAGGTCTCGCTGAGCTCCCAGTACGCCACTGCCGGATTGCCCGCCTGAGCGGGCGGGACGACGGCCATGCAGCACGCCGCAGCTGCAACCACAGTGGCGATGATCCTGGTCTTCATGTGAACTCCTGGAGCGCGCGTGGTCCCCGAGTGCAGCGCCGCCGGTCGTCTCGTGTCTGCTCGAGGCGTCCGCCGAGGGTCGCAGCGGCAGTGCCCACGGTAACCCTTTGCGACCGGTTCGTGCCCGTCGGCCGTCGGTGCTACGCCGGATGGGCGACGGGAGGGGCTCAGGACCGGTACGGCGGTTCGGCCAGCCCGACCGACGCCGCCAGCTCGCTCCGGGTGCGGGTGATCGCGGCGCGGGCGAGGTCCGACGTGGTGTCTGCGCCAGGGCCGGGCACCTCCTGCAGCACCAGGCCGTCGCCGTCCTTGCGCAGCACGACCCGCACCTGCCCGCCGGGCACGGTCACCGCGCGGAAGGTCACGAGCGTGGCCTGCACCCGCTCCCGCACGACCTGCGCCAGCACGAGGTGGGCGTCCTCGACCAGGTCGAGGGTGGTGCCGCCGCCCTCGACGTCGACCACCTGCAGCGCGCGCTCCTCGTCGTCCCAGGTGGCGTGGTCGACCTCCACCCAGCGGCGCTGCCAGTCGGGCTCGCCCTCGCGGCGCACGACGAGCCGGTCGGTGGTTGCGACCGCCTGCACCTCGGCGGTCACCGGCACGACCGCGAGCACCCGCTCGCCGCGGGCGAGCGGCAGGTCGGTGGCGGGTCGGCGGCGCCCGAACAGCGCCATCAGGGCGTCCGCAGCTCGTGCTCGACCCGCTGCAGCTCCATCAGCCGGGTGTTGACCTCGGTGATCGCGTCGAGGTCGCGGGCGGCCTCGGCCCGCTGCAGCCGCGAGTACAGCTCGGACTTGGCGCGCAGCAGCTCGCGCTTCCGGGCGTCGCGCACCAGGCCCTCGGCGAGCGCCCGCACCTGCTCGGGGCGGTGCACCGGCAGCGGCGCCACGAGCACCTGGTGCACGAGCCCCGACATCGACTCCGGCACGGCCTCGCTGACGACCGTCGCCCAGTCGGCCCCGGCAGCGGCCGGTCCCCCGCTGGCGCGGACGGCGTCGAAGAGCAGCCGGTGTGCCGGCGCGGTGAAGGCGGCGCCGTCGAGCGCGGTCACCTGGTCGGCCGGCACGTCGCCGGGGAACTGCAGCAGCACCTGCAGCAGCTGCCGCTCGGCCACCACCACCGGGTCGCGCAGGTCGGGCACCGGCACGCGGGGCGCCGCGGGCACCGAGCCCTCCTCGCGCCCGTCCCCGCCGTCGTGGCCGCGCTGCTCGGGCGCAGTGGCGGTGCCGCGCTTGACCGCAGCACCCACCGCACGGCGGACGTCGTCGACGTCCATGCCCAGCCAGCCGGCCAGGCGCCGGGCGTACTCCGGCCGCAGCGACTGGTCGCGGATCTGCGCCACCACCGGCGCGGCGGCGCGCAGGCCCTGCACACGTCCCTCGGGGTGGTCGAGGTCGAACTGCGCCAGCGTGGAGCGGATCGCGAACTCGAACAGCGGCTCTCGCCCCTGCACGAGCGCCTGCACGGCGTCGGGACCCTTCGCCACCCGCAGCTCGCACGGGTCCATCCCCGAGCCCTCGACCGCGACGAAGGTCTGGGCGACGAAGCGCTGGTCCTCCTGGAACGCCCGCAGCGCGGCCTTCTGGCCCGCGGCGTCGCCGTCGAAGGTGAACACCACCTCGCCGGCGAACGCGTCGTCGTCGACGAGCAGCCGCCGGACGATCTTGATGTGGTCGGCGCCGAAGGCGGTGCCGCAGGTGGCCACCGCGGTGGGCACGCCGGACAGGTGCATCGCCATCACGTCGGTGTAGCCCTCGACCACCACGACCTGCTTGTTGCGGGCGATGTCGCGCTTGGCGAGGTCGATGCCGTAGAGCACCGCGCTCTTGTTGTAGACCGGCGTCTGCGGGGTGTTGAGGTACTTCGGCCCCTGGTCGTCGTCGTACAGCTTGCGCGCGCCGAAACCCACTGTGGCACCGGTGATGTCGCGGATCGGCCAGACGAGCCGACCGCGGAACCGGTCGTAGGGCCCGCGCCCGCTCGTCGACATCAGCCCGGACGTGCCGAGATCTGCGTCGGTGAACCCGCGTCCGCGCAGGTGCTTGAGCAGGGAGTCCCAGCCCTTGGGCGCGTAGCCGACGCCGAACTGCTGGGCGGCGGCCTGGTCGAAGCCGCGCTCGTGCAGGAAGACCCGGCCGGTGTTGGCCTCGGGCGACGACAGCTGCTCGCGGAAGAAGGCCTCGGCGGCGGCGTTGGCGTCGAGCAGCCGCTGCCGGCGACCGCTCTCGGCCCGGTCGGGCCCGCCGCCCTCCTCGTAGCGCAGTTCGACGCCGGCCTTCTGCGCCAGCCGCTCGACCGCCTCGACGAAGGACAGGTGCTCCAGGGTCATGAGGAACTTGATGGCGTCGCCGCCCTCGCCGCACCCGAAGCAGTGGTAGAAGCCGACCTGCGGACGGACCTGGAACGACGGCGTGCGCTCGTCGTGGAACGGGCACAGGCCCTTCAGGGCGCCGAGCCCGGCCGGCTTCAGCGTGACGTGCTCGCCGACGACCTCGTCGATGCGGACCCGCTCGCGGACGGCCTCGATGTCCTCCTTGCGGATCAGACCCGCCACGTCAGCCCATCCCTCGACCCCACGGGCTCACTCTAGGTCGTCGCGCCGACGGCCGCGGCCACCCCCAGCGAGGCGGCCCACCCGACGGCGCGGGCGTCGGTGAGGCTGGCGACCTGGTCGACCACGGCCCGCAGGGCCAGGCCCTCGTCGCCTGCCGCGACGGCCGCCCGGTGGTCGGCGGCGAACGGCGGCTCCAGGTCCGCGCCGTCGCGGTCGACCAGCGCGGCCACCAGGCCGGCCAGCACCTCGCGCTGCCGCTCGTACTCCGCCCCGCGCAGGTCGTGCGCCATCACGAACAGCGCCGCGACGCCCTTGAGCACCGCGATCTCGACGACGGTGGCGTGCGGCACCACGACGTCGGCCGCGTACCGCGTCAGCGGGCCGGTGCCGTACCGCTCGCGGGTGGCGTGCTCAGCCGCACCGCTGAAGCGCCCGACGAGCTGGCTGGTGAGGTTCTTCCACGCGGCCAGCGAGCGCCGGCCGCCGTCGAAGCCACCGACCCACGCCGTCCCGGCGCGCAGCCGGTCGAGCGCCCCGACCACCTCGTCGTCGGTGGTGCCGGCCAGGTACACCTCGCGGACCACCGCCGCGACGTCACGCACCACGCCGGGGTCGTCGAGCCCCGCGGGGTCGAGCCAGCCGCCCACCACGGCGTCCTCCACGTCGTGGACGCTGTAGGCGACGTCGTCAGCGAGGTCCATCACCTGCGCCTCCACGCAACGGACCCGGTCGGGGGTGCCTTCCCGGAGCCAGGTGAACACCTCGAGGTCGTCGTCGTAGACGCCGAACTTCGCTGCGCCGGAGGGGTTGTCACCCCGTCGCCACGGGTACTTCGTCGTGGCGTCGAGGCTCGCCCGGGTGAGGTTGAGGCCGACGCCGCGGCTGCCGTCCGGGTGCTCCACCTTCGGCTCGAGCCGGGTCAGCAGGCGCAGGGTCTGGGCGTTGCCCTCGAAGCCACCGTGCCCGTCCATCACCGTGTCGAGCGCGGACTCGCCGTTGTGGCCGAACGGGGGGTGGCCGAGGTCGTGCGCCAGGCACGCGGTGTCGACGACGTCCGGCGAGCACCCGAGCGCGGTGGCGAGCTCGCGGCCCACCTGCGCCACCTCGAGGCTGTGGGTGAGCCGGGTGCGCGCGAAGTCGTCGCTGCCAGGCCCCACCACCTGCGTCTTGCCGCCGAGACGGCGCAGCGCCGAGGAGTGCAGCAGCCGCGCCCGGTCGCGCGCGAAGTCGTCCCGCCCGGCCCGCTTGGACGGCTCGGCCACCCAGCGGGCACGGTCCGCGTCGCCGTAACCGGGCACGCGCGCACCGTCGGTCGAGGTGGTGGTCACCGCGCCAGCCGCTCGACCTGCCACCACAGGTACCCCACCGTCTCGCGCGCCACGTACCGCACGGTCAGCCACCACCCACCGGGACCGCGCCGGGCCGCCGAGCCGACGGCGTCGACGCCCTGGTCCTCCAGCATGCTCACCGAGCGCAGCACGTGCGGCCGGTCGGTGACGACCACCGCGGTGTCCCAGCCCCGGTCGCGCATCACCTGGCCCGCGGCCTCCAGGCTGGTGCGGGTGTCACCGCCGACCTCGACCGCGACGACCTCGCTCTCGTCCAGCCCGTGCTCGAGCAGCCACTGCCGGCCGCTGCCGGCCTCGGTGAACCGGTCGCCCTGCGCCGCTCCCCCGGTCGTGAGCACCACCGGCGCGACGCCGTCCTGCTGGAGCGCCAGCGCGTGCTCGAGCCGCGCCTCCAGCACCGGCCCGGGCGTGCCGTCGAGCTGCGCGGCGCCCAGCACGACGACGACGTCGCTGGCGCGGCGGTCGTCGTCGCGTCCGACCAGCACGACCCGCACGGCGGTGACGACCAGGGCGACGACGACGACCGCCACCAGCAGCCGCAGCACCCACCCGAGCAGTCGGAGCAGGGGCCTCATCCGCCGCTCACCGACAGCTCGGCCTCGCGCACCAGCTCGGCGCCCGCGCCGGTGAGCGCCCGCGCGTCGAGCCAGCCGTCCGGCAGGGCGACCCGCTTGGTGCCGACGGTGCGGCCGCGCGGCCCCTCGGCGGGCTCGCCGGGGTAGGGCACGTCGAGGTCGAGCTGCTCCAGCAGGTCGTCGAGCTCGACAAGCGAGTCGACCATGCCGAGCCGCCGGCGCAGGTCCGAGCCGGCCGGGTACCCCTTGAGGTACCAGGTCATGTGCTTGCGCAGGTCGCGCAGCGCCCGCTGCTCCTCGCCGTAGTGCGCCACCAGCAGGCGGGCGTGCCGCGACAGCACGGCCGCCACCTCGCCGAGCCCGGGACGGAACCGGGTCGGGTCACCGGCGAAGGCCGCTGCGAGGTCGGCGAACAGCCACGGGCGGCCGAGGCAGCCGCGCCCGACGACCACTCCGTCGCAACCGGTCTCGTGCACCATCCGCACGGCGTCCTCGGCCGACCAGATGTCGCCGTTGCCGAGCACCGGGACGTCGGTGACCACCTGCTTGAGCCGGGCGATCGCGCCCCAGTCGGCGTCGCCCCCGTAGTAGTCGGCGGCCGTCCGGGCGTGCAGCGCGACGGCCGCGGCGCCCTCGTCCTGCGCGATGCGCCCGGCCTCCAGGTAGGTGAGGTGGTCGTCGTCGATGCCCTTGCGCATCTTCACCGTCACCGGCACCCCCGCCGGCGAGGCCGCCCGCACCGCCTGCCGCACGACACCGGTGAACAGCTCGGTCTTCCAGGGCAGCGCCGCTCCCCCGCCCTTGCGCGTCACCTTGGCCACCGGGCAGCCGAAGTTGAGGTCGACGTGGTCGGCGCGGTCCTCCTCGACCAGCATCCGCACCGCCGCCCCGACGGTGGCCGGGTCCACCCCGTACAGCTGCACGCTGCGCGGCGACTCGTCCGGGTCGTGCCGGATGAGCCGCATCGACTCGGGCGTGCGCTCGACCAGCGCCCGCGAGGTGACCATCTCGCTGACGTACACCCCGCCCGGCCCGAACTGGCGGCACAGCGCGCGGAACGCCTGGTTGGTGATGCCGGCCATCGGCGCGAGCACCACCGGCATCGCGGCGGTGTGCGGTCCGATCCGCAGCGGCTGGGTCACGCGCGCATTCTCGCAGCCGCGGGCAGCCGGACGGGAATCGCATGCTGTCACGCAGGGTGCGAACCTGCGCAGAGGAGGCGAATCACCCGGAACCGGCTCGGATGCTTGTGAAACGGACGTCACCGGTGATGGGATCCGGGGACCGGCCGCACGACCCCCGGCGCCGGACACCAGCGGAGGACCCACCGTGACCGAGCCCCACCCGACCGACCACCCCACCGTCTCCCGCCGCAGCGCCCTGGCCGCCCTGATCGGCACCGGCGCGGCGACGCTGCTCCCCATGCCCGCCTGGGCCGCCGACGACCTGCGTCCGGGCGCCGCCCGGGCCCCCGGCCTGACCCCGCTCGACCGAGAGGTCGTCGGGCGGATCCGGGTCGGCCGGGCGATCGAGCACATCCGCATCCTCAGCGAGGACATCGGACCGCGCATCGGCGGGACGGAGTCGGAGTCGCGCGCGGCCGACTACATCGCCGGCCAGCTGGACCGGTTCGGCTGGGCGCCGAGGCTCGAGCCCTTCCCGGTGGCCGACAAGTTCCTCGGCGAGCTGGCCGCGACCCCGTCGCTCGGCGACGACATCTGCTGGCAGGTCGGCTCGTCGCCGCAGGGCGCGCTCGACACCGCCGTCACCGGCGCGCTCGTCGACGCCGGGGTCGCCGACCCCGCCGGGGCCTGGGTCGCCGCGGCGCCCGGCGCGGTGGTGATGGTCGACGACGGCACCGACGTGGCCACCCGCACCGCCCGCGTCCAGGCCGTGGTGGCTGCGGGCGCGGCCGCCGTGGTGGTCCTGCGTCCCGACTCCGCCTACCCGCGGCGCACCTCGGCCACCTCGCCGGCCCTGGCCGCGCCGGTCGGCGTCCCGGTCGTGGCGGTCGCGCAGGTGCAGAAGCAGCGGCTGCGCGAGGGCCTCGCCGTCCGTCCGCACACCGTGACGGTGTCGACCACGGCGCACCGCAACCTCACCAGCGTCAACGTGATCGGTGAGCGCGGCCCGGCGGGCCGCCCGCAGCCGTCCTCGCCCGTGGTCGGGTTCTGCGCGCACTACGACACCGTGATCGGCGCACCGGGCGCCAACGACGACGGCTCCGGGACGGCGCTGTGCCTCGAGCTCGCCCGGGTGCTCCGGCCGCTGCGGTCCCGGGACACCACCATGCGCGTGATGCTCTGGGGCAGCGAGGAGCAGGGCCTCATCGGCAGCAGGTACCACGTCGCGCAGCTGTCCGCGGCCGAGCGCGCCCGCATCGTCGGCGTGGTGAACAACGACATGGTCGCCACCTCGTGGGACCCGGCGGTCACCTACTGGCGGCTGTCGTTCGACGGCGTCGACAACGTCATCACCAGGACGGTGGGCGAGGCCGCGGAGCGGTTCGGCTACACCGTCAGCCCGGTCACCCAGCGCGGGGCCAGCGACCACCAGTCGTTCCAGGAGGTCGGCATCGCCAGCGGCAACTTCTCCTGGCGCGGCGAGAGCAGCCCCGCGCTGCTCGAGCCGCCGTACCACTCGCCCGAGGACACGATCGCCAAGAACATCAGCGCCGAGCGGCTCCAGGTGAGCATGGAGCTGGTGGGGTCAGCGGTCGCCCAGCTCGCCGGCTGACACGGCGGGCGGCTGGTCCGCCGGCTCGACGGAGGCGTCCGCCACGCAGGCGGCGTCCGGTGGGGGCACCGGGCGCCGCCGCGAGGCGAGGACCGAGCCGCCGACGACCAGGCCGAACCCGGCGACGGTGGCCCAGGTGAGCCGCTCGTCGAGCACCAGGACGCCGGCGACCACCGCCACGGCGGGGTTGAGGTAGGTGATCAGGGTGGCGCGCACGGCGCCGACCTCGGCGACCAGGGCGAACAGCAGCAGGAACGCCAGGGCGGTGCAGACCAGCGCCAGACCCAGCACCGACAGCACGACCGGCGCGGACGGCCACGACGACGGCGCCTGCACCAGACCCGGCACCGCGGTCGCGAGTGCGGCCGCCACCAGGCTCACGGCGATCACGCCGGACGCCGGCAGGTCGGGCATCGCGCGGACCATGACGACCGGGCCGATGGCGTAGCAGACCACCACGCCGGCCAGCTCGACCACGGCGAGCAGCTGGGCGCGGTCTCCCCCGCCGAGCACACCGAGGTCGACACCCACCAGCAGCGCCACGCCCACCAGGCCGACGGCGATGCCCGCTCCCGTCCGCGACGTGAGCTGCTCGCCGGTGCGCAGCACCAGCGCGATGACGACACCCGCGACGGGGACGCCCGCCAGCAGCAGCCCGGTGAACGAGGACGACAGGTGCACCTCGGCGCGGGCGAGCAGGAACCACGGCACGACGATCTCGACGGCGGCGTAGAGCAGCACGGGCCGCCATCGCCGCAGCACCGGACGGATCGTGCTGCGCGACAATGCGATCGGCAGCATCACCGCAGCCGCCACGGCGGTGCGCGCGAAGACGAGCGTGGACGGCTCGAGCTCGGCGACCGCGACCTTGATCATCAGGTACGGCACGCCCCAGATGACACCGAGCGCGGCGAACAGCAGCGGGACGCGCAGCCCGCCGGAGGACCTGCTCATCCGGTGGGTGCGGTGCTCAGCAGCCGAGGAGGCGCGCGGCGAGGTACCCGCGCACCTGGTCCAGCGCCACCCGCTGCTGCGTCATCGAGTCGCGCTCGCGGATGGTCACGGCCTGGTCCTCGAGCGAGTCGAAGTCGACGGTGATGCAGAACGGCGTGCCGATCTCGTCCTGGCGCCGGTACCTGCGGCCGATCGCCTGGGCGTCGTCGAAGTCGACGTTCCAGCTCTGCCGCAGCTCGGCCGCCAGGGCGCGCGCCTTGGGCGACAGGTCCTCGTGCCGCGACAGCGGGAGCACGGCGGCCTTGACCGGTGCGAGCCGGTGGTCGAGCCGCAGCACGACGCGCTTGTCGACGCCGCCCTTGGCGTTCGGCGCCTCGTCCTCGGCGTACGCCTCGACGAGGAAGGCCATCAGCGAACGGGTCACGCCGCCCGCCGGCTCGATGACGTACGGCACCCAGCGCTCGCCCTTGGCCTGGTCGAAGTACGACAGGTCGGTGCCGGAGTGCTCGCTGTGGGTCGTCAGGTCGAAGTCGGTGCGGTTCGCGATGCCCTCGAGCTCGCCCCACTCCGAGCCCTGGAAGCCGAAGCGGTACTCGATGTCGACGGTGCGCTTGGAGTAGTGCGACAGCTTCTCCTGCGGGTGCTCGAAGTGCCGCAGGTTGTCGGCCGCGATGCCGAGGTCGGTGTACCAGCGCGTCCGCTCGGCGATCCAGTACTCGTGCCACTCCTCGTCGGTGCCCGGCTCGACGAAGAACTCCATCTCCATCTGCTCGAACTCGCGGGTGCGGAAGACGAAGTTGCCCGGGGTGATCTCGTTGCGGAACGACTTGCCGATCTGGCCGATGCCGAACGGCGGCTTCTTGCGGGCGCTGGCGGCGACGTTGGCGAAGTTCACGAAGATGCCCTGCGCGGTCTCGGGCCGCAGGTAGTGCAGGCCGGACTCGTCCTCGACCGGGCCGAGGTGGGTGCGCAGCATCATCTGGAAGTCGCGCGACTCTGTCCACGCGCCGCGGGTGCCGCAGTTCGGGCAGGCGACGGTCGACAGCTCGACGGTGTCGGGGTCGGCGATGCCCTTCTTCTCCGCCACCGCCTCCTGCAGGTGGTCGGCGCGGAACCGCTTGTGGCACGACTGGCACTCGGTCAGCGGGTCGGTGAACGCCCCGACGTGGCCGGAGGCCACCCACACCTGGCGCGGCAGGATGATCGAGGAGTCCAGGCCGACGACGTCGTCGCGGCCGGTGACGACCGAGCGCCACCACTGCCGCTTGATGTTCTCCTTCAGCTCCACGCCGAGCGGGCCGTAGTCCCAGGCCGACCTCGTGCCTCCGTAGATCTCACCGCTCTGGAACACGAAACCCCGGCGCTTGCAGAGGCTGATGACGGTGTCGAGACGGGAGGCGGGTGCCACGGAGATTGCTCCATCCGGCTGGGTGTCGGCGAGTGAAGGGGAAAGGCTACCGGTCCGAGGACGGCTGCCTGGACGGCCGGGCGGCCAGGTCGGACGGGTGCGCGACGGCCGTCCCGTCGGCCGCCTCGAGCACCACCTCGTAGGCACCGGGCTCGTCGACGCACAGGTACATCAGCGGCACCGCGGTGGCCTTGACCCGGTGGTCGGACAGGGCCCGCCGGTAGGCGCCGACCTCCCGCCAGCGCGTCAGCATGGCCAGCAGGTCGGGGTCGTCGGTGCTGCGTGCCACCTCGCCGGTGACGAACCCCGGCCGCGCGGCGAGCGCCTCCAGCGCAACGCCGGCGCGGTCGAGGAAGTCCGGCTGGTCGGCCGGCTCGACGCGGTACCGGTTCACCACGACGAACCGGTCGAGAGGACGACCGCCCGCCCGCCCGGAGGAGGCGTCAGCGGAGCGGGTCGGCGTCGCGCGCGGGTCGGGCGCGGCGTGGTCGTCGGGCACGGGCAGGATGCTGCCATGCCTGCGTCCTCCCCCTCCGCCCCGACCGGACCGCCCGCCCGCGGGGGTGCGGCGACGGGGCCGTCGCGTGCCCGGGTCGTGCTGGTCGTGGTCGCCATCGGCGCCGCGACGCTGGCCGGGCTGCTGCTGCAGGGGTGGGTCTCCGCCGTGCTGCTCGGGGTCGTCGTGCTGGCCCTGGCGGCCCTCACCCTCGGCACCTGGCACCGGCTCACCGTGCCGGGCCGGGCGCTGCGGGTGCTGGTCCTCGGCTTCCTCGCCGCGACCGCCGTGGCCCGCATCCCCACTTGACATGAGAATCATTGTCAACTGAGGATGGAGGGGTGAACCGACGCACCTCGCCGCTGACGTCCCTGCTCGTGCCCGCACTGCTCGTGCCGCTGCTCGCCGCCTGCGCGGACCAGGGGGCGGCCGCCGCGTCCGGCACCCAGGTGGTCGTGGGCGCCTACCCGATGCAGTTCGTCGCCGAGCGCGTCGGCGGCGAGCACGTGACGGTCACCAACCTCACGCCGCCCGGTGCCGAGCCGCACGACCTCGAGCTGACTCCGCGCGACGTCGCCACCGTCAGCGAGGCCGACCTCGTCCTCACGCTCCCCGGGCTGCAGCCCGCGCTCGACGCCGCCGCGTCCGCCGAGGCCCTCGAGGCGAGCATGGACCTGACAGGCCCCGCCCGCGTCGTCCTGGTATCGCAGGACGAGGGGCACGCCGGTCACGGAGACGCCGACGAGGCGGATCCGCAGGAAGGGCACGAGGACGGTGAGCACGAGGACGGTGAGCACGAGGACGGTGAGCACGAGGGCGGCGGGCACGGTGACGGTGAGCACGACGACGAGGGCGGGCACGCCGGCCACGGCACGATCGACCCGCACTTCTGGCTCGACCCCACACGGCTCGCCGACGCCGCCGACGCCGTGGCGGCGCGGCTGGGCGAGCTCGACCCCGAGCACGCAGAGGAGTTCACCGCCGACGCGGCGGACCTGCGCGCGGATCTGGAGCAGCTCGACGGCGAGTTCGCCGCGAGCCTTCAGGCCTGCGACAACCACCACCTGGTGACGTCGCACGCGGCCTTCGGGTACCTCGCGGAGAGGTACGGCCTGCACCAGATGAGCGTCTCCGGCCTGTCGCCGGACACCGAGCCGAACCCCGGCACGCTCGCCGACATCGCCACCGCGGTCCGCGACGAGGGCGTCACCACCGTCTTCACCGAGACCCTGGTGAGCCCCGACACCGCGAAGGCCGTCGCGGCTGAGGCCGGGGCGACGACCGCGGTGCTCGACCCGCTCGAGGGGCTCGCCGAGGACGCCGACGGCGACTACCTCTCGGTGATGCGGGAGAACCTGTCGGTCCTTGAGGAGGGCCTGGGCTGCTCGTGACCGTTCCCGCGATACCTGGCGAACCCGCCGCACCCGTCCCGGTCCTGCGCCTGCGCGGGGCCGCGATCGGCCACGGGCGGACCCGGATCGTGCGCGACCTCGACCTCGAGGTCCACGCCGGTGAGTCGGTGGCGGTGCTGGGGGCCAACGGTTCCGGCAAGACCACGCTGGTCAAGTGCCTGCTCGGCCTGGCCGACGTGCAGGCCGGCTCGGTCGAGCTGTTCGGGCGCCCGGTCGGCTCCTTCCACGAGCGGTGGCGGATCGGCTACGTCCCGCAGCGGCACACCGTCGGCGGCCCCGTGCCGTCGTCGGTGCGCGAGGTCGTCGCGAGCGGCAGGCTCGCGCGCCGTCCGTGGTGGCGGCCCACCACGTCCGCCGATCGGGCGGCCGTCGACGACGCCCTCGAGGTCGTGGGCCTCGGCGAGCAGGCCCGACGCCCGGTGGCCGAGCTGTCCGGCGGGCAGCAGCGGCGGGTCCTGGTGGCCCGGGCGCTGGCCGCCGACCCCGAGGTGCTGCTGATGGACGAGCCCACCGCCGGCGTCGACGCCTCGCAGCAGCGCGCCCTGGCCAGGGCGCTGCGGGTGCTCGCCGACCGGGCCGTGACCATGGTCGTCGTGACGCACGAGGTCGGGCCCCTGTCCGGGGTGGTGCGCCGCGCCGTGGTGATGGAGGAGGGCCGCGCCCGCTACGACGGGCCGCTGCTCGCCGAGATGCTGCCGGGCGGGCACGAGCACGTGCACCACGACGAGCCCGCCCACCACGCAGCCGCGTGGGTGGCCGAGCCGCGGATCGGTGGTTGAGGTGGAGCTGCTCTCGTTCGAGTTCATGCAGCGGGCGCTGCTCGCAGCGCTGCTGGTCGGCCTCACCGCGCCGGCCGTCGGCACCTTCCTGGTGCAGCGCCGGCTGGCGCTGGTCGGTGACGGCATCGGGCACGTGGCGCTCACCGGCGTCGCGGTCGGGCTGCTCACCGCCACCAGCCCGGTCTGGACGGCGCTGGTCGCCGCCGTCGCCGGCGCGGTGGTGATCGAGCTGATGCGGCGCGGCGGGCGCACCGGCGGCGACGTGGCCCTCGCGGTGCTGTTCTACGGCGGCATCGCCGGTGGTGTCGTGCTGATCGCCCTGTCCCCCGACGGCGGGTCGGCCAACCTCGCCGGCTACCTGTTCGGCTCGCTCACGACCACCACGTCGGCGGACGTGGTCGCGTTCGCGGTGCTCGCCGTGGTGGTGCTGGGGTGCGTCCTGGTGCTCGGCCAGCGGATGTTCGCGGTGAGCAACGACGAGGAGTTCGCTCGCGCGTCCGGGCTGCCCGTGCTGGCGCTGAACGTGCTGCTCGCGGTGCTGACCGCCGTCACCGTCGTGGTGTCGATGCGGGTCGTCGGGCTGCTGCTGGTCAGCGCGCTGATGATCGTCCCGAACGCGGTGGCGCAACAGGTCTCGCGCACGTTCCGCTCCACCGTCGTCATCGCCGTGGTCGTCGGCCTGGTGTCGAGCCTCGGCGGCGCGGTGCTGTCCTTCTACGCCGACACCCCCTCCGGCGGCACCATCGTCCTGCTCGCGATCGCGCTGTTCCTCGTGGTGGCGGTCGGGAGCCAGGTCGCGCGGCGGGTGGGGTCGCGCACGCGTCCGCGGGTCGGGTACCACCCGCACGAGCACGGCGAGGACTGCGGCCACGACGCCGTGCCGCACGACGACCACGTCGACTACCTGCACGACGGCCACCGGCACGCGGGCCACGCCGGGCACTACCACGAGCACCCTTCGCGCAGAGCGGCTCTCGCGGACGGCGACGAGACCGGCGAGCGCGCAGGCGCGGCCACGACGGGGGGCGAGCGGTGACGACCACGCGACGACCGACGCGGCAGCGCACCGCGGTGCTCGAGCTGCTCGACGAGCAGGACACGTTCCGCAGCGCGCAGGACATCCACGCCGTCCTGCGCGAGGCAGGCACCGGCATCGGCCTGGCGACCGTCTACCGGACGCTGCAGTCGATGGCGACCGACGGCGACGTCGACGTGCTGCGCACCGAGGACGGCGAGTCGGTCTACCGGCGCTGCCGCACGCCCCGGCACCACCACCACCTGGTCTGCCGCAGCTGCGGTCTCACCGTCGAGGTCGAGGACACCCCGGTCGAGCGGTGGGCAGCCACGGTGGCCGAGCAGCACGGCTTCGGCGACGTGGAGCACCAGGTCGAGGTGTTCGGGACCTGCGCCGCCTGCCGGGCGGCTGCCGCCGTCTGACCGTCGTCGCGGCGGTGGGCCTCAGCGGGTCCTGCGCAGCAGCGCCGTCAGCACGGTGAACCACACCACCGCGCAGACCGCGTGCATGGCGACCAGGACGGCGGTCGTCGCCGGCGCCGCCGAGCTGGTGAGCGGCGCCGCCAGCGAGGCGAGCCCGAGCACCAGCCCGAGCACCTCGACCCCCGTCCAGGCGCGGCGGCTGCGGCGGCCGACCAGCCCGAGCAGCACGGTGCCCGCGAGCACCGAGAACATCACCGACACCACCACCGAGGTCGGCGTGACCTGCACCGCGCGCCCGTCGGACCGCAGCACCTCCAGGTCGGCGCCGGCGACCGCCGCAACGAGCAGGAGCAGCAGGCACCCCGCTGTGCTGGTGCCGGCCACCCACGTCGCGGCCCGTGCGACCGACGGGGTCTCGTCCTCCGCGGCCGCGGCGCGGTGCTGCGCGGTCGCCGTGCGCGGGCTCTCGGAGACGGTGCTCTCCGACACGGTGCTTACTGGGTGCCTCCCGGTGCTCGTGGCTGGGGTCCTCCCCACCGCACCACGAGCACCGGGAGCCGCTCAAGGCCTGTCACACAGCCGCAAACAACCCGTCACGGGCCGGTCGACGACCCGTCACGTCGTCGTCGGACCAGGGCCCACGCACCTGCCGCCAGCGCAGCCGCGGCCAGGACGAGGGCGGCAGGGAGGGCCCACCCCGTCCCCGGGTCGTCCACCACCGGTCGGGTGGTGTCGCGCTGCGCGACCGGGCTCGCGGAGCCCGGCTCGGCACCACCCACCTCGTAGGCGAACGTCCCCTCGATCGGGTGCCCGTCGCTCGAGGTGACGCGCCAGACCACCGTGTACGTGCCTTGCCCGTCGGACGAGACGGGTTGCCGCACAGCGGTGTCGCGCAACGTCGGTGCGCCTTCGCTCAGCACCGCACCCTGCGGTCCGGTCACCTCCACGACCGTACCGAGCGCGATGGCCGGCTCGTCGAAGACGAGGGTGACCTCCTCCGGCGCCGCCTCCAGCTGCGCTCCGGCCACCGGGCTGGTGGACCGCAGGACGTTGTGCGCCGTGGCAGGCACGGTGGCGGCGACGGCACCGCCGAGCACGAGCAGCAGCACCGCGATGACGCGGACGGCGCGGGTCACGCGCCCGCCCCGCGTCCGCGCACCAGCGTCAGGCCGAGCGCCCCTGCGCCCAGGACGAGGCCGGCGCCGCCGAGCAGCCGCGCGGTGCCGTCGTCCCGGGGCTGGGCAGCAGCCCCGTCCGGCTCGGCGGCCTTGTCGGGCTCGTCGCCCGCTGTACCGCCGTGGGCCTCGTCGACCGCCGTCGTGGTGAGCGACGGGGCCGGGTGCTCGGGCTCCTCGCCCCCGGCGGGGACGGGCTCGTCCCAGGCGACGACCTCGCCGTCGGAGTAGGTCTGCACCGCCGGTAGCAGCACCTCGGTGCCCTCCTCGTCCGGCAGGGGACCGACCTGGACGACGAAGCGCTGGAACTCGCCGGGGCCGACCTCGGCACCGGGCTGCGCGGTCCAGACCACCTGCAGCGCGGCCTCGGTGATCGAGGCGCCCTGCACGTCGACCGGCTCCGGCAGCGGGCGGCGCACGACCTGGGCGTCCCAGCCGGGGATCGGCTCGGTGCGCACGGACGTGAAGGGCGTGCCGGTCGGCAGCGACACCTCGAGGGCGGTGGTCGAGGCGGTGTCGGACTCGGTGGGGACCCGGAAGGTCAGGACGGTGTAGCCGCCCGCCGCGGTCGACTCGGGCTGCACCGTGACGTGCGCCGAGGCGGCGCCGGCGGGCAGCAGGACGAGGGCACCTGCCGCCGCGGTGGCGAGCGCAGCGCTCCCCCGACGGGCGCGGGAGCGGCTCCGGTGGTCGGACGTGGGCGTGGGCGTGGTGGGACGTGACACGGGAGCTCCAGGGGTGTGGTGCGAGGACGTCAGGACGACGATGCAGTGGGTCGACCGACGAGGCGTGGGCCGTCGTCGGTGGACGGTTGCCGCACAACTGCGTGGGACGCAGTGGCAGCGGACGCCACGACCGCGGGAGCGGCTGCGGCGCAGCGGTTCAGGCGCGGTGCCTGCTCAGGCGACGAGCGCGGCAGGCGGGCCGCGGCGCCCGAGGGCGGGGGCCAGCCAGCGGTGCCCGACGGCCCGTGGCGGCGGCACCTCGAGGGCGCGCCGGCCGGGGTCGGCACCTGCAGCGGACGGCGGGGGCGACACCAGCGGGGCGGCGGCGAAGGCCACGGCGACCGCACGCAGCCCGGCGACCGCCGCGCGCACGGCGCCGGGGGTTCGGGACGAGCGGGCGCCCGCCGTCACCAGAGCGGCCACCAGGACGGCGACCAGCAGGTGAGCCAGCACCATCGCCGCGGACGGCACGACATCGGCCCACGTCACGGTCGGCGCGGCGGAGGTCGCGACGGCGCCGTGGTGCGCTGCACCTGACGCGGTGCCGTCACCCGCAGCGGTGGCGATCGCGCCGACGGACAGCGTCACGTGCACCGCCACCTGCATCGACCCGAGCCGCAGCGCGAGCGCCCACGGACCACGGGCCCACGGCGCGACCAGGACGTCGACGAGGACGAGCAGGGCGCCGACCACGACCACCTGGCGCGGACCGGCGGCGTGCCCGTCGGCCACGAGGTGCGCGACGGCCGCCGCGGCGACGGCGAGGACCGACACCCCCGCCGAGCGAGCCAGCCTCAGCGGCAACGGCTCGGACGTGGGCACACGCCGACCGTACCCGGCGACGGCCGGGACCGGTCGCCGAGGGACGGGTGGCGCGCTCAGACCGACGGAGCGTCGACGGCCCCGCCGTACCGGCGCTCGCGCCCGGCGTAGGTCAGCAGGGCGTCCCACAGGTGCCGGCGGTCGACGTCCGGCCAGAGGGTGTCGACGAACGCCAGCTCGGCGTAGGCCGACTGCCACAGCAGGAAGTTGGAGATGCGCTGCTCGCCCGAGCTGCGCAGGAACAGGTCGACGTCGGGCATGTCCGGCTCGTCGAGGAAGCGTGCGACCGTGCGCTCGTCGACCCGGTCAGGGTCGAGGCGCCCGGCGGCCGCCTCGCGCGCGATCTCCCTCGCCGCGTCGGCGATCTCGGCGCGTCCGCCGTAGTTGACGCACAGCGTCAGCGTCATCACCTCGTTGTCGCGGGTCTGCTCCTCGGCCACCGCCAGCTCGGAGACGACCGACGACCACAGCCGCGGACGGCGACCGGCCCAGCGCACGCGCACCCCCCACTCGTGCAGCTGGTCGCGGCGACGGCGCAGCACCTCGCGGTTGTAGCCCATCAGGAAGCGCACCTCCTCGGGCGAGCGCTTCCAGTTCTCGGTGGAGAAGGCGTAGACCGACAGGTACGGGACGCCGACCTCGATCGCGCCGGCGACCAGGTCGAACAGCGCCAGCTCCCCCGCCTCGTGGCCGGCGGTGCGCGGCAGCCCGCGCTGGTTGGCCCAGCGGCCGTTGCCGTCCATCACGACCGCGACGTGCCCGGGCAGCTGCTCGCGGTCGATCTGCGGCGGGCCGATGCCGGACGGGTGCGGCGGTGGGGGCACCGGCTCCGGACGCACCTGCGGCGGGGTGGCGGTGCGGCGCCGGCCGCGGAAACCCGTGCGCCCGCCCTGCTCGCTCACGCGCGTTCCACGTGCTGCAGCGACCGGACGCCGCGCTCCAGGTGCCACTGCAGGTAGGCGGCGACCAGCCCGCTGGCCTCACGCCGCTCGCGGGCGCCGCTGGCGTCGGCGTGCTCCCAGTCGGCGGTGAGCAGGGCCGACAGCAGGGTCAGGGTCGCGGGCGCCGGGGCGGCCGAGCCGGGCGGGCGGCAGGTCGGGCAGACCACGCCGCCGCTCGCGACGGCGAAGGCGCGGTGCGGGCCGGGCTGGCCGCAGCGGGCGCAGTCGAGGAAGGACGGGGCCCAGCCGGCCACGGACAGCGAGCGCAGCAGGAACGCGTCGAGCACCATCGCGGGGTCGTGGCCGCCCTCGGCCAGGGTGCGCAGCGCGCCGACGAGCAGCAGGAACTGCTGGGTGGCGGGCTCGCGCTCGTTCTCGGTCATCCGCTCCGCGGTCTCGACCATCGCCGTCGCCGCGGTGTACCGCGGGTAGTCCTCGGCGATCGGGCCGCCGTACGGCGCCAGCGTCACCACCTGGTTGACGATGTCGAGCGAGCGGCCCTGCCACAGCTGGACGTCGACGAGCATGAACGGCTCGAGCCGCGAGCCGAACCGGCTGGACGTGCGCCGCACGCCCTTGGCGACGGCCCGGACGCGGCCGTGGTGGCGGGTGAGCAGCGTGATGATGCGGTCGGCCTCGCCCAGCTTGTGGGTGCGCAGGACGACCGCCTCGTCCCGGAAGGTGCTCACGGCTCGTCCCTCGCCGTGGCCAGAGCGCAGTGCTGGATGGTTCCCTCGCTCCGCTCGCTCACGCGACCATCATGCCTCCCGCGACCGACGCCACCGCCGGGACCGGCCGGGACGCGAGCGGTCAGAGCAGGACGACCTGGTCGCGTCCCTGGCTCTTGGCCTCGTACAGCGCGCGGTCGGCGGCGGCCAGCACCGCGTCCGGGTTCTGCGAGGTGGCCACGCCGACCGATACCGTGACGGTCAGGCCGGGCGCCGAGTCCTCCCAGTCGTGCTCCTGCACCGCGCGGTGCACGCGGTCGGCGACCGCCCGGGCGGCGACGGGGTCGGACTCCACCAGGACGATGAACTCGTCACCGCCGTAACGGATCACGATGTCGTGCGCCCGCGTGCTGGCGCGCAGCAGCCGCGCGAGCTCCTTGAGCACCGTGTCGCCGACGGCGTGCCCGAAGGTGTCGTTGGTGTCCTTGAACCGGTCGAGGTCGACGAAGATCGCCGAGATGACGTCGGTGCTGCCCGAGATCGCGTCGACCAGGCGGCGGCGGTTGCCGAGCCCGGTGAGCGGGTCCTCCAGCACCTCCTGGCCCATCCGCTCGGTCTCGCGCAGCAGCTCGGCGACACGCGTCCGGGCCTGGATGTCGGCGAACCGGCTCTCCCGGTCGCGCCAGAGCCGCAGCAGCGACTGCTGGGCGATCCCGCGGGAGCGACCGAGGCCCGGGTGGTCGCCGTGCTCGATCCGGTCGACCTCGACCCGCACGAGCACCGCGGTGGCGGCCCAGACGTCACGGGCGGCGCGCTCGGCCGAGCGGATCGCCTCGCGCAGGTGGTCGTGAGCCTCGGCGGTGCGCCCCTGGCCGGCGAGCACCCGGGCGAGGGCGATCCGGGTCAGGTGCCCGTCGATCACCTCGTCGCGGACGTCGTGCTCGGTCAGCAGCCGGGTGAGCGTCGCCTGCGCCACCTCCGGGTGGCCCAGCCGCTCCCACACGTACGCCTCGATGATCTGCGCGCGCAGCACCAGGAAGTCCTCGCCGAGGGCCCTCGCGGCGCGCAGGGTGCCGGCGCAGCGCGAGAGCACGCCGACGTACATCGTCCGCGCCTCCTGCTCGCGGCCGACCAGCTCGCAGCTGGCCGCCCAGTACAGGAGCGACTGGCACGACTCGTCGAGCACCAGCAGGTTGTTCGTCTCGTCGGTGGTTCCGATGCTCGCCAGCAGCAGGGCGTCCGCCTCGCGGTAGACGTACATCGCCCGCATCGCCAGCGCCACCGCCATGCTCGCCGACATGTGGTTGTACGCGGTGGACGGGAACCGGTGCAGCAGCGCGCTCGCCTCGGCCAGCGCGTCCATCGCACGGTCCATCTCGCCCTCGCGGACGTACGACTCGGCCAGCAGCGACAGTCCCTTGGCCCGCCAGTAGGGCTGGCGCGCGGGGTCGATCCGGGCGAGCAGCAGCTGGGCGTTGAGGGTGGCCTCGGCGCTGTCGCCGAGCTCGTGCAGCGAGCTGCCGATCGTGTAGTGCAGGTACAGCGGCGTGATGGCGTCGTCCGTGCGCACCACGAGCGCGAGCGCCCGGCGACCGGCGAGCACGGCCTCGTCGTGGCGTCCCTCGAGGTAGAGCCCGTGGGCCCAGTCGGCCAGCAGGTCGAAGGACCCGAACTCGTCGACGCGGCACAGGGCCGTGGACGTCGCCGCCATGGCCCCTCCTGCCCCCGTCGGTGAATGATCAACCAGGAGTTTCGCACGCCTCCCCGTCACCCACCGCTGCTTCGGGCGCGAGCCGTCCACCCGGACGCGTCCGACCGGGTGAACGGGGCCCGCCGCCGCTCACCGCTGGGAGCGGTTCACCGCCGAGACGACCGCCTTGAGCGACGCGGTCACGATGTTCGGGTCGATGCCGACGCCCCACAGGACGCGGTCGCCGATCTCGCACTCGACGAACGAGGCCGCCGTGGCGTCGCCGCCGGCGCCCATGGCGTGCTCGGCGTAGTCGAGCACCCGCACCCGCACGTCGATCGCCTGCAGCGCGTCGACGAAGGCCGCGATCGGGCCGTTGCCGATGCCCTGCAGCGTGCGCTCGCGGTCGCCGTCGACGATGTCGACCTCGAGCCGGTCGGCGCCGTCGACCTGGCTGGCCGATCGCGTGCCCCGCAGCGACAGCCGGCCCCAGGCCCGGTCGGCGTCGGTCGCCGGCAGGTACTCGTCGGCGAAGATCGCCCACAGCTCGTCGGCCGACACCTCGCCCCCACCGGCGTCGGAGCGGCGCTGGACGACCTGGCTGAACTCGATCTGCAGCCGGCGCGGCAGGTCCAGGTGGTGCTCGTTCTTCATCAGGTACGCGACGCCGCCCTTGCCGGACTGGCTGTTGACCCGGATGACCGCCTCGTAGGAGCGGCCGACGTCCTTGGGGTCGATCGGCAGGTACGGGACCTGCCAGGTGAACTCCTCGACCGGGGTGCCGGCCTCGGCGGCGTCGGCGGCGAGGTGGGTGAAGCCCTTGTTGATGGCGTCCTGGTGGGAGCCGGAGAACGCGGTGAAGACCAGGTCGCCGCCGTAGGGGTGGCGCTCGGGGACGGGCAGCTGGTTGCAGTACTCGACCGTGCGGCGCACCTCGTCGATGTCGGAGAAGTCGATCTGCGGGTCGATCCCCTGGCTGAACAGGTTGAGCCCCAGCGTCACCAGGCAGACGTTGCCGGTGCGCTCGCCGTTGCCGAACAGGCAGCCCTCGATCCGGTCGGCGCCGGCCAGGTAGCCCAGCTCGGCAGCGGCCACGCCGGTGCCGCGGTCGTTGTGCGGGTGCAGGCTCAGCACCATCGAGTCACGTCGCGGCAGGTTGCGGTGCATCCACTCGATCGAGTCGGCGTAGACGTTCGGCGTCGCCATCTCGACCGTCGCCGGCAGGTTGACGATCAGCGGCCGGTCCGGCGTGGGGTCGATGACGTCGGCGACCTTGCCGCAGACCTCCGCGGCGAAGTCGAGCTCGGTGCCGGTGTAGCTCTCCGGCGAGTACTGCCAGTGGATCTCGGTCTTCGGCGTGAGGATCTCGGCGTACTTCATCGCGAACCGCGCGCCGGACGTGGCGATGTCGGCGATGCCGTCACGGTCCATGCCGAACACGACGCGCCGCTGCAGGACCGAGGTGGAGTTGTAGAAGTGCAGGATCGCCTGGTCGGCGCCCACCAGGGACTCGAAGGTGCGCTCGATCAGCGGCTCCCGGCACTGGGTCAGCACCTGGATCCGGACGTCGTCGGGGATGAGGTCGCCCTCGATCAGCTGCCGGACGAAGTCGAAGTCGGTCTGGCTGGCGGCCGGGAAGCCGACCTCGATCTCCTTGTAGCCCATGCTCACCAGCAGCTGGAACAGCGCGAGCTTGCGAGCCGGGTTCATCGGGTCGATCAGCGCCTGGTTGCCGTCGCGCAGGTCGACGGCGCACCAGCGCGGCGCGCGCTCGATCCGCTTCGCCGGCCAGGTGCGGTCGGGCAGGTCGACCTGGATCTGCTCGTGGAACGGCAGGTAGCGGTGGGCCGGCATCGGGGAGGGCTGCTGCGGGGCGCCCGTCCAGTAGGAGCCGGTCCGGGCGTCGGTGGTGCTGGTCACGGGTGGTGCCTTCCTGGTCCGTCAGGGTGGCGACCGGCGTCACGTCCGCGGGGGACGGCGGAGCACTCCGCGACGGGGGGACCGGTCTGGTCAGCGACCCTCGCCGCGGCGGCCGAGAAGGAGGCTCGCGCGCACCCGGCCAGCGTAGACCGCGCTCGCGGGGGCCGTCCACGGGCCGGTCGGGCGTCCCGGATCGTGGTCGGCGGCCCCTCAGCCGGGACGGCGGGCGACGAACACCAGCTCGGCACCGGGACGGTCGGGTGCGTCGCGGACCTCGTCGAGCTCCAGCCCGGTGGCCCGCAGCGAGGCCTCGACCTGGTCGCGGGTGGGGAACCGCAGCGTCGAGGTCGACGGCAGCTCCAGGCCCTCGGGCCGCACGATCATCGACTCGAACGTGACGAGCAGCCCGTCCGGCGACTCGCGCACCTCGACGACGTGGTCCCAGTCGCGCACATCGCCGACGCCCTCGACGTGCGTCACGTGGTCGGTCCGCTCGCGGGTCCACCTCTCCCACGCGCGCTGCCGCGGGTCGCGCGTCTCGAAGGCCAGCCGACCACCGGGACGCAGCGCCTCCCGGGTGGCGCGCAGCGTCGCCCGCCAGTGCTCCTCCGTGGTGAACACCTGGGCCACGTTGGCGGTCATGGTGGCGAGGTCGACCTGCAGCGGCAGCACCGCCGGGACCTCGCCGACCACCCACCGGACCCGGTCGGCGCCCGGCTTCGAGCAGGCCACGTCGACCGAGGCCCGCGACGGGTCGACGCCCACGACGTCCGCACCGGCGAGCGCGAGCCGGCACGCGAAGGTGCCCGTCCCGCAACCGATGTCGAGGACGCTCTGTGCGCCGAGCTCGCCGACCAGCGCCTCGTAGGCGTCCAGGTCGCTACGGTCGGGGTCCAGCGGGTCGTAGAGCTCGACCATCCGGGGGTCGTCGAAGAGGGCGTCCGGCACGGCGCCGACGCTACGGCGGCGTGCCCCGCGGGAGCGACCGCTTTGCCCCCGGGCGCGGACGCCGGCGCTACGGTCGTGGCGTGGGCTGGGGGCGGGAGGCGCGGCGCGTGCGAGACGAGGCGCTGCCGCTGGGCCGGCGGGTGCGCGCGCTGCAGACGCTGGTGAGCGAGCACCACCGCCCCTTCGGCTACACCGCGACCCTGGAGCACCTCGAGCGGGTGGCGGGCGTGCGCCGGCACCTCTGGAGCGGGAAGCCGGTCTGGACCTCCGACGCGCTCGTCGTCGCCGTCGACGAGCTGGAGCGCTCGCGCGCGAGCCGGCTGGCGTTCGCCGAGGTGTTCGCCGCACGCCGGCGCCGCGAGAAGGCCGACGGCCGGCGGGCCCCCACCGCGGGCGACCGGGCCGCGCTCGGCCGCGGCGAGTGGCTGCGCGACCCCCACGACGCGCGTGTGCGTCACCCCAGCCGGCGTGACCGCCGCCGCGGCGAGCAGGGCGGCGGGGACGTCAGGCCGGGGTGAGGTCGTCGGACCGCCAGCGGCCGGGGCGCAGCACGAGCACGACCTCGTCGTCGAGCTGCGCGGTGGCGAAGGCCAGGTAGTCCTCGACCTGCTCGGCCGGCAGGTACCGCGAGGCCATCACGCGGCGGTCGTCGTCGGTGGCCGCACGCTCCTCGACCAGGTCGCACGACACCGACACCCACCGCGTGCGCGGCGTGACGGTGTCGACCACGACCGTGGCGCGACCCGCCTCGCGCAGCAGCCGGGCCTTGCACGAGGCGCGCTCGGTGATGAGCCACAGGTCGCCGCCGGGCCCGTAGGAGTACGAGACCGGTACCGCCACCGGCGCGTGGCCGGGGTGCTCGACCGCGAGCACGGCGACGTGCGGCTCGGCGAGGAACGAGGGGTCGTCGGGGACGTCGGCAGCCATGCGACGACGCTAGACCCGGCCCCCGACACCCCGGTGCGGCCGACTCACGCCCTGCGGCGGACGAGCTCCTCGGCCACCTGGACGGCGTTCAGGGCGGCGCCCTTGCGCAGGTTGTCGTTGGAGACGAACAGCACCAGACCGCGGCCCTCGGGCGCGGACCGGTCGGCGCGGATGCGACCCACGTACGACGGGTCGGCGCCCGCGGCCTGCAGCGGGTTCGGCACGTCGGACAGCGCGACGCCGGGGGCGTCCGCCAGCAGCTTGGTGGCCTCGTCCGGGCTGATGGGCTCGGCGAACTCGGCGTGCACCGCGAGGCTGTGCCCGGTGAAGACCGGGACGCGGACGCAGGTGCCGGCGACGAGCAGGTCGGGCAGGTGCAGGATCTTGCGGCTCTCGTTCCGCAGCTTCTGCTCCTCGTCGGTCTCGCCGCTGCCGTCGTCGACGAGCGAGCCGGCGAGCGGCACGACGTTGAACGCGATGGGTGCGGCGTACAGCTGCGGGGCGCCGAGGTCGACCGCCGAGCCGTCGTGCACCAGGCTCGTGGCGCCCTCGACGCCGGCACGCACCTGCCGGTCGAGCTCGTCGACGCCGGCGCCGCCCGAGCCCGAGACCGCCTGGTACGTGGCGACGAGCAGCCGGGTCAGGCCCGCGTGGTCGTGCAGCGGCTTGAGCACCGGCATCGCGGCCATCGTCGTGCAGTTCGGGTTGGCGACGATCCCCTTCGGCAGGTCGTCCAGGTCGCCGGGGTTCACCTCGGCCACCACGAGGGGAACCTGCGGGTCCATCCGCCACGCGCTGGAGTTGTCGACCACGACCGCGCCCGCCGCCGCCACCCGGGGGGCCAGCTCGAGCGAGGCCTTCTTGCCGTTGCTGAACAGCGCGAGGTCGAGACCGGACGGGTCGGCGGTCGCCGAGTCCTCCACGACGACGTCGGTGCCCTTCCACGGCAGCGTCGTGCCCGCGGAGCGCGCGCTGGCGAAGAACCTGATCTGCTCGACCGGGAAGTCGCGCTCCTCGAGGAGACGGCGCATGACCGTCCCGACCTGACCGGTGGCTCCGAAGACTCCGACGCGCATGGCCCCGATCCTACGTCCGGGCCGGCCGGCGGTCCGGCACGTCCGCACCGCGGACGCCGCGGTCCCGGTAGCGTCCGGCGGCGTGGACGTGCGCTTCGTGTGGGTGGACGTGTTCGCGTCGAGCCCCCTGACCGGCAACCCGCTGCCCCTCGTGCCCGAGGCGGACGGGTTGGCGACGGCGCAGATGGCCGCGGTCGCCCGCGAGCTCAACCAGTCCGAGACCACCTTCCTGGTCACGCCGACCGACCCCTCGGCCGACGTGCGCCTGCGGTCGTTCACGCCCGGCGGCGTCGAGGTGCTGGGCGCGGGCCACAACGCGATGGGCGCCTGGATCTGGCTGGCGTCGACCGACGCGCTCGACCCCGCGCGCTCCGCCTTCGCCCAGCAGATCGGCGACGACGTGCTGCCGGTGACGGTGACGCGCCCGGCGGACGGGCCCGCTCGCGTCACGATGCGGCAGTCGGCGCCCCGCTTCCTCGCCAGGGCGGACGACCCGGCGGCCCTCGCCGCGGCGCTGGGGCTGGGCCCCGACGACCTCGCGGGCGACGCGCAGGTGGTGTCGACCGGCGCCGAGCACCTCATGGTCGAGGTGGGCACCCGGGCCGCCGTCGACGCCGCGTCGGCCGACGTCGCGCGCCTGCTGCCCGTGCTCGCGGCCGCGGGCGCCGAGGGCTGCTACCTGTTCAGCGCCGAGCCCGGCCAGGACGGCGCGCACGCGTACGCCCGGTTCTTCAACCCGACGGTGGGCATCGTCGAGGACCCCGCGACGGGCACCGCCGCGGGCCCGCTGGCGGCGCTGCTGGTGCGGGACGGCCGCGCCCCGGCCGACGGCGTCGTGCAGGTGCTGCAGGGCGTCGCGTGCGGCCGCCCGAGCACCCTGCACGTCGAGGTGGACGGCACCCGGGTGAGCCTGTCCGGCAGCGGCGTCGTGGTGGCCGAGGGCACCCTGTTCCTCTGACCCCGAGCGATCGGCAGGTCGAGCGGGTCAGAACCCGAGGCGGCGCAGCTGCTTGGGGTCGCGCTGCCAGTCCTTGGCGACCTTGACGTGCAGGTCGAGGAACACGGGGACGCCGAGCAGGCGCGAGATGCCCTCGCGCGCAGTGGTTCCCACGTCGCGCAGCCGTGCACCCTGCTTGCCGATGACGATGCCCTTCTGCGAGTCGCGCTCGACGAACAGGTTCACGCGCACGTCGACCAGACCGTCCGAGCGGTCCTCGCGCGGCACCATCTCCTCGACCACGACGGCGAGGGAGTGCGGCAGCTCGTCGCCCAGGCCCTCGAGCGCGGCCTCGCGCACCAGCTCGGCCGCCATCACCAGCTCCGGCTCGTCGGTCAGCTCGCCGTCGGGGTACATCGGCGGGCCCTCGGGCAGCAGCCCGAGCAGCACGTCGGAGAGCGCCTCGACCTGGTACCCCGAGGTGGCCGAGACCGGGACGATGTCGTCCCACTCCCCCACGGCCGCACCGAGCTCCTGCACCGACAGCAGGTGCCGGGCCAGCGCCTCGCGGTCGACGAGGTCGGACTTGGTGACGACGGCGACCACCTTGGGCCCGCGGCGCCGCCGGCCGTCCGGGCCGAGCCGCAGGTTGCCCAGCTGCTGGGCGATGAAGCGGTCGCCGGGCCCGACCTTCTGGTCGGCCGGCAGGCAGAACACGACGAGGTCGACCTCGGCCAGCGTCTCGGCGACCAGGTCGTTGAGCCGCTGCCCGAGCAGGGTGCGCGGGCGGTGCAGCCCGGGGGTGTCGACCAGCACCAGCTGGGCGTCCTCGCGGTGCACGATCCCGCGGATCGTGTGCCGGGTGGTCTGCGGCCGGCTGGAGGTGATCGCGACCTTCTGGCCGACGAGCGCGTTGGTCAGCGTGGACTTGCCCGCGTTCGGGCGGCCCACCAGGGCGGCGAAGCCGGAGCGGAAGGTCATCAGGGGTCACGCCTCTCGTCGTCGTGCGCGTCCGGGGCGGCCTCGCGGTGGGCCAGCACCGAGGTGATGCGGTTGCGGCGGCCCTCGGTGCGCTCGGCCGTCAGGACGACGCCCTGCACCGTGACCGTGGCGCCGGGGATCGGCACCTTGCCGAGGGTCTTGGCGAGCAGGCCGCCCACCGAGTCCACCTCGTCCTCCTCGATCTCGACGCCGAACAGCTCGGCCAGCTCGTCGATCGGCAGCCGCGCGCTGATCCGGTAGGTGCCCTCCTCCAGTGCCTCGACCTGCGGCGGCTCGCGGTCGTACTCGTCGGCGATCTCGCCGACGATCTCCTCGACGAGGTCCTCGATCGTCACCAGGCCGGCGATGCCGCCGTACTCGTCGACGACCAGCGCGACGTGCGCGGCGTCGCCCTGCATCTCGCGCAGCAGGGCGTCGACGGTCTTGCTCTCGGGGACGAACACCGGCGGCCGCATGGCGCGCTCGACGGCCAGCTCGTCGTTCTCGGCGTGGCCGGAGTGCAGCCGCCGGGCGACGTCCTTGAGGTACAGCACGCCCAGCGGGTCGTCGACGCCGTTGCCGGTCACCGGGATCCGCGAGAAGCCCGAGCGCAGGAACAGGTGCATGGCGTCCTCGAGGCCGGTGCCCTGCTCGACCGTCACCATGTCGGTGCGCGGCACCATCACCTCGCGGACGATGGTGTCGCCGAGCTCGAAGACCGAGTGGATCATCTTGCGCTCCACGGCCTCGATCACCTCGGACTCGCTGGCGAGGTCGACCAGGTCGCGCAGCTCGTTCTCGGACGCGAACGGCCCGTGCCGGAACCCGCGCCCCGGCGTGACCACGTTGCCGACCAGGACCAGCAGTCCGGCCACGGGGCCGAGCAGCCAGGTGCCGGCGCGCAGCGCGGGCGCCACGACCAGCCCGACCTGCTCGGGGTGCTGGCGCGCCAGCGTGCGCGGGCTGACCCCCACGACGACGTACGACAGCGCGGCCATGACCGCGGTGGCGACGAGCAGGACCGCCCACCAGCGCTGCACCAGCGCGTCGACGATGAGGGCGACGCAGACCGCCGCGGCGGCCTCGCAGGTGACGCGCAGGAAGATGGCGACGTTGACCGAGACGACCTGGGAGGCCAGCAGACCGGACAGCGCCGGCGCGCCACGGCGGCCCTCGGCCACCAGCCGCGCGGCGTCGGCCCTGCTGGTGCGCAGGATCGCGGTCTCGGCCGCGGCGAACACGCCGGCCAGCACCACCAGCACGACGGCGAGCAGGACGAGCAGGCCCGTGGGCACCGACGTCCCGATCACGCGCGCGTGCCGAGGAAGGTGAGCAGGAGCCGCCGCTGCAGCGCGAACATCTCCTTCTCCTCCTCGGGCTCGGCGTGGTCGTAGCCGAGCAGGTGCAGGATCCCGTGCGTGGTGAGGAGCAGCAGCTCCTCCATCGTCGCGTGGCCCGCGGCCTTGGCCTGGGTGGCCGCCACCTCCGGGCACAGCACGACGTCGCCGAGCAGACCGGGCTCGCTCGGTGCGCCCTCGCGCCCGGGCCGCAGCTCGTCCATGGGGAACGACAGGACGTCGGTCGGCCCCTCCTCGTCCATCCACTTCACGTGCAGGTCGCTCATCGTGGCGGTGTCGACCATCAGCACCGACATCTCGACCTGCGGGTGCACGTGCATGGCGTCGAGGACGAACCGCGCCAGCGCAGCGACCTCGGCCTCGTCGACCTCGGCACCGGACTCGTTGGAGACCTCGATGCTCACCGGTTCTCCGCGCTGCTCAACGGGTGTCGCGGACGGGTGCCCGACGGCCCCGGTCCGGCGAGGGACGACCGCCGCGGTCGTCGTCGGCCCGCTCCGCGTCGAACCGGCCGTAGGCCTCGACGATGTCGCTGACCAGGCGGTGCCGCACGACGTCGCTGCTCGTCAGGTTCGAGAAGTGGATGTCGTCGATGCCGTCGAGGATGTCGCGCACGACCCTCAGGCCGGACCGGGTGCCGCTCGGCAGGTCGACCTGCGTGACGTCGCCGGTGACGACCATCTTCGAGCCGAATCCGAGCCGGGTCAGGAACATCTTCATCTGCTCGACCGAGGTGTTCTGCGCCTCGTCGAGGATGATGAACGCGTCGTTGAGGGTGCGGCCGCGCATGTACGCCAGCGGCGCGACCTCGATCGTGCCGGCCGCCATCAGCCGCGGGATCGACTCGGGGTCGACCATGTCGTGCAGCGCGTCGTACAGCGGGCGCAGGTACGGGTCGATCTTCTCGGTGAGCGTGCCGGGCAGGAACCCCAGCCGCTCCCCCGCCTCGACGGCGGGCCGGGTGAGGATGATCCGGGTGACCTGCTTGGCCTGCAGCGCCTGCACGGCCTTGGCCATGGCGAGGTAGGTCTTGCCGGTACCGGCCGGGCCGATGCCGAACACCACCGTGTTGGCGTCGATCGCGTCGACGTAGCGCTTCTGGTTCAGCGTCTTCGGCCGGATCGTGCGCCCGCGGTGCGAGAGCACGTTGAGGGTCAGGACGTCGGCCGGCCGCTCGCCGGAGGACTGGCGCAGCATGCCGATCGAGCGCTCGACGGCGTCGGGGCTCAGGTGCTGGCCGCTGCCGAGCACCGAGACCATCTCGTCGACCAGGCGCTCGACCAGCGCCACGTCGCCGACCGGTCCGTCGAGGGTGATCTCGTTGCCGCGCACCAGGACGTCGACCCGCGGGAAGGCGCGCTCGACCACGCGGAGCAGCTCGTCGCGGCTGCCGAGCAGCCGGACCATGTCGACCGACGGCGGTACCTCGACCGTGTGGCGGGAGCGGCGGCCGGGCTGGCGGGCGGCCTCCGCGGTGACGTCGGCTGCCGCCTCGGGCACGGAGGTGGCAGGGGTGGTGTCGTCACTCATGGGTCGGCTGCGCCGTCACTCCTTCGGCCTGCGGGACTGGGCTGTGCTGCGTGCGTGCTGGTGCGTGCTGGTTCGTGCTGGTACCCAGTCTACCGGCGACCGTCATCCGGGGGGCCAGGAGAATCCGCGGCCGCCGAGCACGTGCCCGTGCACGTGGAAGACGCTCTGCCCGACGCTCGCGCCGGTGTTGAACACCAGCCGCCAGCCGTCCAGGCCCTCCTGCTCGGCGACGGCGCCCCCGACGGCGACCAGCTCGGCCAGCGCGGCGGGGTCGGCGGCGGCGAGCGCGGCGACGTCGCGGTGGTGATCGACCGGCACCACCAGGACGTGCGTCGGGGCGCCGGGGTCGATGTCGCGGAAGGCGACCACGCGGTCGGTGCGGTGCACCACGTCGGCGGGGACGTCGCCCGCGACGACGCCGCAGAACAGGCACCCGGACGCGTTGTCGGCGCTCATGCCGCGAGCCTAGCCGTGGCGCGGCGCCGCGCCTGTGAGAGTGGTCGCCTCGCGGCGTCAACCGGACGGCGCAGCCGCGCGTGGGAGGGGTGTGAGCTCGATGGTCCGCCGGTCGCCGGCAGGCGTGCACGGCGAGGAGCTGCCCTCCGACCCGGACGCCGCGCTGCGCGTGCTGTACGCCACCCACTGGGGCGGCATGGTCCGTCTGGCCACGCTGCTGCTGGGGTCCACCTCGGCGGCCGAGGAGGTCGTCCAGGAGGCGTTCGTGAGCACGTACCGGCGGTGGTCGCGCCTGCAGGACCCGCAGGCCGCGGGCGGCTACCTGCGCACCAGCGTGGTGAACGGCTGCCGCTCGTGGCACCGGCACCAGCAGGTCGAGGTCAGGCACCGCCAGCCCGCACCGCCCGAGCCCTCCGGCCCGGCCGAGGTGGCGGAGCGCCGTACCGAGGACGCCCGGGTGATGGCGGCCCTGCGGACGCTGTCGCCGCGCCAGCAGGAGGTGCTGGTGCTGCGCTACTACGCCGACGCCAGCGAGGCCGACATCGCCGAGCTGTGCGGCATCAGCCGCGGCGCCGTGAAGAGCCACGCCCACCGCGGGCTGCAGGCGCTGCGCGGCGCCCTCGAGGAGGAGACCCGATGACCACCCCCCTCGGCCCCACCGACCCCGACGACCCGATCGCGCTGCGGCTGCGCGAGACCCTGCACAGGGAGGCAGACATGGTGCGACCGTCCGACGACGGCTACGAGCGGATCACGACCCGGCTGGACCGGGAGGGCCGCGACGACAGGCCCGGCCGGCCGTCGTGGGTGGCCTGGGTGGTGGGCGTCGCGGCCGCCGTCGTGGTCGGCACGGTGGCGGGCGTGCTGGTCATCGACGGGGCCGACGACGACGGGGACCCGGTCGCGACCTCCTCGCCCACCCCGAGCACCTCGTCCACCCCTCCGCCGTCCTCCTCGTCCGAGCCGACGACCAGCGCGCCGAGCACCACCACCGCGACCGGCGGCGAGCTCGACGCCGTCCCGGTCTACTGGGTCGGCGACAGCAAGGTCGACAGCTGGCTCTACCGCGAGTTCCAGACCGTGCCCGACGTCGGCGGTGAACTGAAGAGCGCTGTGCAGCAGGCGATGTCGGGCGACCCGCTCGACCCCGACTACCGCACCGCGTGGTCCGAGCCGTCCTCGCTCGAGGTGACCCGGGACGGCGACGCCATCACGGTCGACGTCTCGGCCGACGCCTTCGCGAACGGCCAGGTCGGTTCCAAGGAGGCGCTGCTCGCCGTCCAGCAGGTCGTGTGGACCGCGACCGCCGCGGCCGGCTCCCCCGGGCCGGTGACGATCCTGGTCGACGGCGGCCCGTCCGACGCGTGGGGCGCGGTCGCGCTCGGCGAGCCGATGACCCGCGACGTCGCGCTGCAGCCGGGCATCTGGCTCGACACCCCGAACGAGGGCGCCGAGGTGCCGGCCGGCACCGTGACCGTCTCGGGGGTCTCGCGCGCCTTCGAGGGGACGATCCAGTGGGAGGTCGTCGACACCGCGGGCACCGTGGTGCAGGACGGCTTCACCCAGGGCGGCGCCAACGAGACCTTCGCCCCGTTCGAGATCGAGGTCGACCTGCAGGCGGGCGAGTACGTCGTGCACGTCTGGGACGACGACGAGTCCGACGGGGAGTCGGCCGAGGGCCCGCGGATCTTCGAGCAGACCCGGGCGTTCACCGTCCGCTGACAGCCCACCGCCGCAGAAGACCCGGCGCCGGACCCCCTGGGAGGGGTCCGACGCCAAGGTCTTCGCGCGTCCGGGCCGGGGCCGGGTCTCAGCGGCCGGCGAACCGGTCCTTGAGCTTGCTGAACACCCCGGAGTGCTGCGGGGCGAGGCGACCGGAGGGGCGTCCCTCCCCGCGCAGGGTGGCCAGCTCGCGCAGCAGCTCCTCCTGGCGCTCGTCGAGCCTGGTGGGCGTCTGCACGTCGACGTGGACGTGCAGGTCGCCGCGGACGCCGGTGCGCAGCCCGGTGACGCCGTAGCTCGGCAGCCGGTGCACGGCGCCTGACTGCGTCCCGGGGGCGATGTCGACCTTCTCCGGGCCGTCGAGGGTGTCGATCTCGAGGGTCGTGCCCAGCGCGGCGGCGGTCATCGGCACGGTGACGGTGCAGTGCAGGTCGTCGCCCTGGCGGTGGAACAGCTCGTGCCGCCGCTCGCGGATCTCGACGTACAGGTCGCCGGGCGGGCCGCCACCCGGGCCGACCTCGCCCTGGCCGGCGAGCTGGATCCGGGTGCCGGTGTCGACGCCGGGCGGCACCTTGATCGTCAGCGTCCGGCGGGTGCGCACGCGGCCCTCTCCCGAGCACTCCAGGCACGGGGACGGGATGACGGTGCCGTAGCCGCCGCAGGTGGGGCACGGCGAGGTCGTCATCACCTGGCCGAGGAAGGAGCGGGCGACGCGCTGCACCTGGCCGCGACCCCCGCAGGTGGAGCAGGGCGCGGGGCCGGTGCCCGGCTGGCAGCAGCTGCCCTGGCACACCGAGCAGACGACCGCGGTGTCGACGCTGATCTCGCGCTCGGCCCCGAAGACTGCCTCGGTGAGGTCGGTCTCCAGGCGCACCAGGGCGTCCTGGCCCGGGCGCTGGCGCGGGACGGGGCCGCGCGCCTGGCCCTGGTTGAAGAAGCTCTCGAAGATGTCGCTGAAGCCGAAGCCCGGCCCGAACCCGCCACCGGAGTTGCTCGGGTCGCCGCCCAGGTCGTACATCTGGCGCTTGTCCGGGCTCGACAGCACGTCGTAGGCGCGGGAGACGTCCTTGAACCGCTCGGCCGCCTCCGGGCCGGGGTTGACGTCGGGGTGCAGCTGGCGGGCCAGCTTGCGGTAGGCCTTCTTGATCTCCTCGGGCGTGGCGTCGCGCGAGACACCCAGGACCTCGTAGTGGTCGGACACGAGTTCGGTCAGCCTCCGATGATCCGGGACACGTAGCGGGCGACCGCGCGGACGGCGGCCATGGTCGTGGGGTAGTCCATCCTGGTCGGGCCGAGGACGCCGAGGCGGGCCACCTGGGTGCCGCTGCCGTAGCCGCTGGTGACCACGGAGGTCTCGACCAGGCCCTGGTGGTGCAGCTCGTGCCCGATCCGCACCGAGACCCCGCTCGAGGGGTCGTCGGCCATCTCGCCGAGCAGCCGCAGCAGCACGACCTGCTCCTCGATCGCCTCGAGGACCGGCCCGATCGACTGCGGGAAGTCCATCGGCGAGCGGGCCAGGTGCGCGGTGCCGGCCAGCACCACGCGATCCTCGCGCTGGGACGAGAGGGCGTCCTCCAGCGCGGTGACCACGGAGGCGACGAGCGGGCGGTCCTCGGGGCGGAAGCCCGCCTCGGTCTCGCGCAGCAGCGCGGCGACCTGGTCGAGGCGGCGACCGGCCAGCGACGCGTTCAGGCGCGCCCGGACGTCGCCGACCAGCTGCTCGGTGACCTGCGGGTCGACCTCGACGGTGCGCTGCTCGACCCGCCCGGTGTCGGTGATGAGCACGACGAGCAACCGCCCGGGGACGAGCGGCACCAGCTCGACGTGGCGCACGGCCGAGCGGCTGAGCGAGGGGTACTGCACCACCGCGACCTGCCGGGTGAGCGTCGCCAGCGCGCGGACGGTGCGGTCGAGCACGTCGTCGAGGTCGACGGCGTCGGTGAGCAGGGTGCTGATGGCGCGCTTCTCGGCCGGCGACAGCGGCTTGACCTGCGAGAGCCGGTCGACGAACAGCCGGTACCCGGCGTCGGTGGGCACGCGGCCCGCGCTGGTGTGGGGCTGGGCGATCAGCCCCTCCTCCTCCAGCGCGGCCATGTCGTTGCGGATCGTGGCGGACGAGACACCGAGCGCGTGCCGCTCGACCAGCGCCTTGGAGCCCACCGGCTCGCGGGTCTCGACGTAGTCCTCGACGATCGCGCGCAGCACCGAGAGCTTGCGCTCCTCGCTCATGTCCTGCCCTCCGTCCGCTCGCGTCGTGGCCTGCCGTCCCGCTGCCCGTCGTGCTGCCCGTCCTGCTGCTGGCACTCGGGGTGTCGGAGTGCCAAGTCTACGTCCTGCCTGGCTAGCCTGCGGGGATGAGCGGCTCCACCCCCCGCGCGGGCACGGGCGACCGGTACGGCGGCGACGTCCTGGCGACGACCTACCGGCGCCCGGCGACGCCCGAGGCGGTCGCCGAGCCCGGCCTGGTCGTCGAGGACGTCGAGACCGGCTGGTGCGGGGCCGTGGTGCGGGTCGAGCGCAGCGGCGGGATGCACGTGGTCGCGCTGGAGGACCGGCGCGGGCGCTCGCGCACCTTCCCGCTGGGGCCCGGGTTCCTGCTCGAGGGCCGCCCCGTGGTGCTGGTCGCCCCGCGCGCGCCGGCCGCGCCTGCGGCACCGACCCGCACGGCCAGCGGCTCGACGGCGGTCCGCGGTGCCGCCGCCCGGGTCGCCCGCGGCTCGCGGATCTGGGTCGAGGGCCGCCACGACGCCGAGCTGGTGGAGAAGGTCTGGGGCGACGACCTGCGCGTCGAGGGCGTCGTGGTCGAGCCGCTCGACGGCGTCGACGACCTCGCCGCCGCGCTGCGCGAGTTCTCCCCCGGCCCCGGACGACGCGTCGGCGTGCTGGTCGACCACCTCGTCGGCGGGAGCAAGGAGTCCCGGATCGTCCGAGATGCCCTGTCCGCCACGCCGGGACGCGAGCACGTCCTCGTGGTCGGGCACCCGTTCGTCGACGTGTGGCAGGCGGTGCGTCCTGAACGCCTGGGGCTGCAGGCGTGGCCGGACATCCCGCGCGGGACGGACTGGAAGACAGGCACTCTCGCGACCCTCGGGTGGCCGCACGCCACGCAGGCCGACGTGGCGCAGGGGTGGAAGCGGATCCTGGGGTCCGTCCGGACGTACGCAGACCTCGATCCGGCGCTCCTGTCCGGTGTCGAAGGGCTCATCGACTTCGTCACCGCGCAGTAGGGTGTGCGGCGACGGACCCCGGGGGGCCCTTCCGGGAACACCGCCCGCACCAGGCAGAACACCACGAAGAGCACCGGAGGACCCATGACCGACCCCACCCCCCAGCAGCCGTCGTTCGACAAGCCGCAGCAGCCCGCGGCCCCGCAGCAGCCGGCCTACGGCCAGGCGCCGCCGGCCCAGGTGCCGCCGACGCAGGGCTCCTACGGCCAGCAGCCGCAGCAGCCGTACGGCCAGCAGGGGTACGGCCAGCAGGGCCCCGGCGCCCCGCAGGGCTACGGCACCGCCGGTGCGGTGAGCCCGCAGGACGAGCGGATGTGGAGCATGCTCGCCCACATCGGGACGATCCTCATCGGCGTGATCGCGCCTCTCATCACGTACCTGATGTACAAGGACCGCAGCCAGTTCGTGAAGCAGCAGTCCTCCGAGTCGCTGAACTTCCAGATCACGATGCTGATCGCCTACGTCGTGGCCTGGATCCTCACCGGCGTCACCCTCGGCCTGCTGTTCTTCGCACCGGCGCTGGTGTGGATCGCCAACCTGGTCTTCGTGATCATGGCTGGCATCGCCGCCAACAAGGGCGAGAACTACCGGTACCCGTTCGCCATCCGGATGATCAGCTGACGCTCTGACGAGGGTTTCACCAGCACAGCAGGCGCCGGACCACCAGGTCCGCCAGCAACCGGCCGCGCCGGGTCAGCACCAGCCGACCCGGTGCGGCCGAGCCGTTCCCGGGCTCGAGCAGCCCGTCCTGCACCAGCTCGGCGACCGTCGCTGCCGTCGCCTTCGACGGCTCCAGCACCCGCGGGTCGAGCCCCTCGGCCAGCCGGACGCCCAGCAGCACCGCCTCGCTGCGCCGCGCGTCCGCGTCAAGCACCTCGCGGGCGGCGGCGGGCGACGTGCCGGCAGCGAGCCTCTTCGCCCACGCCGCCGGGTGCTTGACGTTCCACCACCGCACGCCGCCGACGTGGCTGTGCGCGCCTGGCCCGACGCCCCACCAGTCGTCGCCGCGCCAGTAGCCGAGGTTGTGCCGGCACGCCGTCCCCGGTCCGGTGGCCCAGTTGCTGACCTCGTACCAGCCGAGACCGGCTGCACCCAGCGCGTCGTCGGCCATCTCGTAGCGGGTGGCCATCGCGTCGGGGTCGGGCTCCTGCACCCGCCCGCGGCGCACCTGCGCGGCCAGCGCGGTGCCCTCCTCGACCACCAGGGCGTACGCCGAGACGTGGTCCGGCGCCAGGGCGGTCACCGCCGCCAGGCTGGTCGCCCAGTCCTCGTCCCGCTCCCCCGGCGTCCCGTAGATCAGGTCCAGGCTGACCTGCAGCCCGGCGTCACGGGCCCAGCCGACCACCCGCGGCAGCCGTTCCGGGTCGTGGGTGCGGTCCAGCGTCGCGAGCACCGACCGCACGGCGGACTGCATGCCGAACGACACCCGCGTGAACCCGCCGGCGGCCAGCTCGGCCAGCGACTCCGGCGTCACCGAGTCGGGGTTCGCCTCCGTGGTCACCTCGGCGCCCGGGGCCAGGCCCCACCGGTCGCGCAGCCCGTGCAGCGACTTCACCAGGTCGGCGGACGGCAGCAGCGTGGGGGTGCCACCGCCGACGAACACGGTCGACACCTCGCGAGGGGGGAGGCCGGAGCGCTCCAAAACCCCTGCGGCGAGGGCGATCTCGTCGAGCGCCGCGCCGGCCCAGCCCTGCGCCGAAGCGCCCGGCAGCTCCGGCGGGCCCAGCTCGAGCGCCGTGTAGGTGTTGAAGTCGCAGTAGCCGCAGCGGGCGGCGCAGAACGGCACGTGCAGGTAGACGCCGAACGCGCGCGCGGACGCGCCGTCGACGACCTGCTCGGGCAGGGCGCCGTCGGCCGGGGCGAGGTCGCCGTCGGGCAGCGCGGAGGGGCTCACGCGTCCATCGTCCCCCAGCCGGGCACACGGCTCGGAACCGACCGCCCGGGTGGGCCCGGGGCACGCCGCGCGGCCACCGGCTCCGAGCGCCGTGCCCGCACTAGGGTGGCGCCATGACCGTGCAGACGGGGCAGCAGGCCGGCGGGCGCACCACCTACCTGCTGATCGACGGCGAGAACATCGACGCCACGCTCGGCGCCAGCGTGCTGCAGCGCCGTCCGAACCCGGACGAGCGGCCGCGCTGGGAGCGGGTGCAGCAGTTCGCCGAGCAGCAGTTCGGCAACCCGGTCAAGGGACTGTTCTTCCTCGCCGCGCACTCCGAGACGCTGCCGATGTCGTTCGTGCAGGCGCTGCTGGCGATGAGCTACACGCCGATCCCGCTGTCGGGCGCCCCGGGCCAGAAGGTCGTCGACATCGGCATCCAGCGCACGCTCGAGGCGCTGCTCGACCGCGACGGCGACATCCTGCTCGCCAGCCACGACGGCGACTTCCTGCCGCAGGTCCAGCAGCTCGTCGGTGGCGAGCGCCGGATCGGCATGCTGGTCTTCCGCGAGTTCATGAACGCCGGGTTCGTCGGGCTGGCCCAGCAGGGCCTGGAGGTCTTCGACCTCGAGCGCGACGTCGCCGCCTTCACCAGCCCGCTGCCGCGGGTGCGGATCATCCCGATCGACGAGTTCGACCCGACCCGCTACCTCTGACCCGCAGCGACGCGGGGCGGCCGGCGGAGCAGCCGGGGGGCCCGGCTCAGGCCTGCGCGCGGGCGACGTACGGCCGCATGGACCGGGCCAGCACCACCTCGCCGCTCTCGACCGCCGCGAGCAGCGCCGCCGGCCCGTCCGGCGCGCTGTCGGTGAACACCGCGCCGACGCTGACGCCGTGCGCCGGCCGGTGCACGACCTCGACCGGCTGGCCGGCCCGCAGCGTGCCGTTGGCCAGCACCCGCAGGTAGGCGCCGGGGCGGCCGCCCTCGGTGAACCGCCGCGCCCAGCCGCGCTCGCCCATCCGGTGGGTGAAGGTGGCGCACGGCGTGCGCGGCATCGTCACCTCGAGCAGCGGGCCCGTGCCGGGCTCGCCCACCTGCCAGCGCTCCCCCACGACGGCGCCGTCGACGTCGACGCCGCTGGTGCGCAGGTTCTCGCCGAACAGGCCCGGCGGGACGTCGCGGCCCAGCTGCTCGGCCCACCAGGACGCCGACTCCTGCGCGTAGGCGTAGACGGCCTTGTCCGGGCCGCCGTGGTGGCGGCGCGAGACCTGCACGTCGCCGCGCAGCCCGAGCCGGTGCACCCGCACGTCGCCGTCGGCCGGGCGCTTGTCGATGGCGGAGACGCCGAGGTGGCCGGGCACCGGGCGCAGCTCGTGCACCCGGCACACGGCCACCACGTGCGCGTCGTCGGGGAGGGGCAGGGCTACTCCTTGTAGAAGCCGTCCAGGATCGTGCGGTTCTTGTCCTCGACGACCTTGCGCTTGATCTTCAGCGACGGCGTCAGGTCGCCAGCCTCGACGGTGAGGTCGGCCTTGAGGATCTCGAACTTCTTGATCGTCTCCCACCGGCCCAGGCGCGCGTTCACCTGGTCCACGTACTCCTGCACCATCTCGTGCGCCGGCTTGGACGCCACGATCTGCTCGTAGCTCCTGCCCTTGATCTCGGGCACCTGCTCGGCCCAGGTGACGATCGCCTCGGGGTCGAGGGTGACCAGCGCGGAGACGAACTTGCGACCCTCGCCGTGCACGACCATGTTGCTGGCGTACGGGCACGTGGCCTTGAACATCGCCTCGATCGACTGCGGCGCCACGAACTTGCCGCCGGAGGTCTTGATCAGGTCCTTCTTGCGGTCGGTGATGCGCAGCAGGCCGTCGCCGGTGAACTCGCCGATGTCGCCGGTGCGGAACCAGCCGTCGGCGGTGAAGCACTCGGCGGTGTCGTCGGGCAGGTTGTGGTAGCCCTGCATGACGCCCGGGCCCTTCACCAGGATCTCGCCGTCGGTGTCGAGCTTGACGCCGGTGCCGGCGAACGGCGGCCCGACGGTGCCGAACTGGAGCGTCTCCGGCCGGTTGATGAAGGTGCCGGCCGAGGTCTCGGTGAGGCCGTAGCCCTCGAGGATCGTGATGCCCGCGGCGTGGAACCACTCGCCGATGTCCTGCGACAGCGCGGCCGAGCCGGAGATGAAGTACCGGATCCGCCCGCCGAACCGCTCGCGCAGCTTCGCGTAGACGAGCTTGTCGGCGAACCGGTACTCGGTGGCCAGCAGGCCCGAGGGCTCCTTGCCCTGCAGCCGCAGCCGCGACACCTTGCGGCCGGTCGCCATCGCGCGGTTGAAGATCGCCTTCTTGGCGCCGCCCTCGGCGTGCGCGCCGGCGGTGACCTTGGCGAACACCTTCTCGAAGATGCGCGGTGCGCCGGCCATGAAGGTGGGGCGGATGACCGCGAGGTTCTCGACCAGGGCGGTGACGTCGCCGTCGACCGCGCTGGCGAAGCCGATCCGCATCTGCACGGTGAGCAGCACCTTGCCGAACGAGTGCGACAGCGGCAGCCACAGGTACTGCAGGTCGTCCTCGTGCAGCACGCCGGTGGCCTCGATCGCCAGGCCCTCGTAGACCCAGTTAGCGTGCGTCAGGCGCACGCCCTTGGGACGGCCGGTGGTGCCGGAGGTGTACATCAGCGTGGCCAGGTGGTCGCCGGTGATCGAGGCGACGCGGTCGGTGACCATCGACGGCGCGGACGCCATCGCCTGGCGTCCCTGGCGGCGCAGGGTGTCCAGGGTGATCACGCGCTCGTCGGTGCCGGCGGCGATCAGGCTGCCGGACTGGATCAGCACGACGTGGGTCAGCTCGGGCAGGTCGTCCCAGCAGGCGTTGATCTTGGCCAGCTGCGAGGTGTCCTCGGCGATGACCACCTTCGAGCCCGAGTCGGACAGGATGTGGTGCACGTCCTCGGTGCCCGTCGTCGGGTAGACCGTGGTGGTGGCACCGCCGGCGCACAGCACGCCGAGGTCGGACAGGATCCACTCCAGCCGCGTGTTCGACGCGATCGCGACCCGGTCCTCGGGCCCGATGCCCAGGGAGATCAGCCCGGCCGCGATCTCGGTGACCGCCGAGGCCGTCTGCGTCCAGGTGAAGGACTCCCACTCCTTCTTGGCGTTCCGCCGGCGGAACGCCTCGGCGGTGCCGCTGCCCTCGACCCGCTCCAGGAACATCGCCGCGAGCGAGGCGGGCGCGACGGCGGCGCGCTCCTGCAGCTGCGCGAGCTCCTGCGGCGGCGCGACGCAGCGCGGGTCGCCGACCGGCAGGGCCGGGGTCTCGGCCGTGGTCATCTGGGACCTCCTCGTCCAGCTCGGCCCGGTGGCCGAGGGTGGGACCGAGCGTAGGGCTCCGGGTGCACCGGTGTGGGTGGAACACGGCGACGTGCACCAGACTCGGGGGGTGGCTCACGCACCAGGCGCCCCGCCCCAGACCCCCGACGAGACCTCGGGCGAGACCTCCGGCGAGCCCTCCGGCGAGCCCTCCGGCCGGACCTCCGCCCCGTCCTCGCCGCTGCGGTCCTGGACCACGTGGGCGCCCGTCCTGGCGGTGGTGGTCCTGGCGGCCACCTGGGGGCGCGACCTGCCCGGCGTCGTGCTGGCCCTGGCCGCGGTGCTGCTCGTGGCGGCCGTGCTCGCGGCGGTGCACCACGCCGAGGTGGTCGCGCACCGCGTCGGCGAGCCGTTCGGCTCCCTGGTGCTCGCGGTGGCGGTGACCGTGATCGAGGTGGCGCTGATCGTCACCCTGATGGTCTCGGCCGGCGACAGCTCGTCGTCGCTGGCCCGCGACACCGTCTTCGCCGCGGTGATGATCACGCTGAACGGCATCATCGGGCTCTCGCTGCTCGTCGGCGCCCGCAAGCACGGCACCGTGCTGTTCAACGCCGAGGGCAGCGGTGGAGCGCTGGCGACCGTCGCGACGCTGGCCGCCACCTGCCTGGTGCTGCCGCGCTTCACCACCAGCTCCCCGGGACCGACGTTCTCCGGGACCCAGCTCGTCTTCGCCGCCGTGGCCTCGCTGGCGCTGTACGCCGCCTACGTGCTGACCCAGACGGTGCGGCACCGCGACTTCTTCCTGCCGGTGGCCCGCGACGGCGGGGTGCTGGCCGAGGACGAGCACGCCGTACCGCCCACCGGCCGGACGGCTGCGACCAGCCTGGGCCTGCTGCTGCTGTCGCTCGTCGCGGTCGTCGGCCTGGCGAAGGTGGAGTCACCGGCCATCGACGCGGGCATCGCCGCGGCCGGCCTCCCGGTGTCGTTCGCCGGCGTCGTCATCGCCCTGCTCGTGCTGCTGCCGGAGAGCATCGCCGCGGTCAACGCAGCCCGCAAGGACCGGGTCCAGACCAGCCTCAACCTCGGGTTCGGCTCGGCGATCGCGAGCATCGGCCTGACCGTCCCGACGCTGGCCGTCGCCACGATCTGGCTCGACGTCGACCTCGAGCTCGGCCTCGGCCCGGTGCAGATGGTGCTGCTGGCCCTGACGGTGGTGGTCGGCGTGCTGACCGTCGTGCCCGGACGGGCCACCCGCCTGCAGGGCAGCGTGCACCTCGTGCTGCTGGCGGCGTTCCTGTTCCTCGCCGCCAGCCCCTGAGCCCTGCCGGCCGCCGCGCTACTTCTTCTTGTCGGTCGACTCGTCGGAGGACAGCGCCGCGATGAAGGCCTCCTGCGGGACCTCGACCCGTCCGACCATCTTCATCCGCTTCTTGCCCTCCTTCTGCTTCTCCAGGAGCTTGCGCTTGCGGGTGATGTCGCCGCCGTAGCACTTGGCGAGCACGTCCTTGCGGATCGCGCGGATGTTCTCGCGGGCGATGACGCGCGAGCCGATCGCGGCCTGGATCGGCACCTCGAACTGCTGGCGGGGGATCAGCTCGCGCAGCTTGCCGGCCATCATCGTCCCGTAGGCGTAGGCCTTGTCCTTGTGCACGATCGCGCTGAAGGCGTCGACGGCCTCGCCCTGCAGGAGGATGTCGACCTTCACCAGGTCGGCGACCTGCTCGCCGTCCGGCTCGTAGTCGAGCGAGGCGTAGCCGCGGGTGCGCGACTTCAGCATGTCGAAGAAGTCGAAGACGATCTCGGCGAGCGGCAGCGTGTAGCGCATCTCGACCCGCTCGGCGGACAGGTAGTCCATGCCGCGCAACGTGCCTCGCCGCCCCTGGCAGAGCTCCATGATCGTCCCGATGTACTCGGCCGGGGCGAGGATGGTCGCGCGGACGACCGGCTCGCGGACCTCGCCGACCCGCCCGTCCGGGTACTCCGAGGGGTTGGTGACCACGACCTCGCTGCCGTCGTCGAGGGTGACGTCGTAGACCACCGACGGCGCGGTCGAGATCAGGTCGAGGCCGAACTCGCGCTCGAGCCGCTCGCGCACGATCTCCAGGTGCAGCAGGCCGAGGAAGCCGCAGCGGAAGCCGAAGCCGAGCGCCAGCGAGGTCTCGGGCTCGTAGACCAGCGCGGCGTCGTTGAGCTTGAGCCGGTCGAGCGCGTCGCGCAGCAGCGGGTAGTCCGAGCCGTCGATCGGGAACAGGCCGGAGAAGACCATCGGCTTGGGGTCGCGGTAGCCGCCGAGGTCCTGCGCGGCGGGCTTGGCCGCGTTGGTGACGGTGTCGCCCACCCGCGACTGCCGGACGTCCTTGACGCCGGTGATGAGGTAGCCGACCTCCCCCACGCCGAGCCCCTTGGTCGGCTCGGGCTCCGGTGAGCTGACGCCGATCTCGAGCAGCTCGTGGTGCGCCCGGGTCGACATCATCACGATCTTCTCGCGCGGGCTGAGGTGCCCGTCGACGACGCGGACGTAGGTGACCACGCCGCGGTAGGTGTCGTAGACCGAGTCGAAGATCATCGCCCGGGCCGGTGCGTCGGGGTCGCCGACCGGACCCGGGACCTCCTGCACGATCCGGTCGAGCAGCTCCGGCACGCCGACGCCGGTCTTGCCCGAGGTGTGCAGCACCTCCGACGGGTCGCACCCGATCAGGTGCGCCAGCTCCTCGGCGTACTTCTCCGGCTGGGCGGCCGGCAGGTCGATCTTGTTCAGCACCGGCACGATGGCCAGCTCGTTCTCCATCGCCAGGTAGAGGTTCGCCAGCGTCTGGGCCTCGATGCCCTGCGCGGCGTCCACGAGCAGCACGGCTCCCTCGCACGCGGCCAGCGAGCGCGAGACCTCGTAGGTGAAGTCGACGTGGCCCGGGGTGTCGATCATGTTCAGCGCGAACGTGCGGTCCTCGACCTGCCACGGCATCCGCACGGCCTGGGACTTGATGGTGATGCCGCGCTCGCGCTCGATGTCCATCCGGTCCAGGTACTGCGCCCTCATGTCGCGCGCCTCGACCACGCCGGTGATCTGGAGCATCCGGTCGGCCAGCGTCGACTTGCCGTGGTCGATGTGGGCGATGATGCAGAAGTTGCGGATCTGCGCCGGTGGCGTGGCGGCGGGCACCAGCGGGGTGCGGGCCTGCGGTGACATCGGGTGGCGTGACCTCGTTCGGTTCTCGGGCCGCGGACGGGGCGCGACGGGCGGGAGCAGCCGTCATCGTCCCACGCGGAACGCGGTCGCCGGGCCGGTGCCCCGCGCGCCAGGCTGGGGACGTGGACCCGCGACCCCAGCAGCCGGTGCCGCAGGTCGACTACCTGCGCACGGCGACGCGGCCCGCCTGGGACGACCTGCCGGAGCAGGCGCGGGCGTGCGTCGCCGAGGCCGCCGGCTCGGCCGTCGTGCACGTCGACGCCCCGCCCACGACCGGGTTCAGCAACGCCTTCGCCGCGGGCCTGGTGCTCGCGGACGGGCGGCGGGTCTTCACCAAGGTCGGCTGGCCGATGAACTCCTGGACGCTGGACGCGGTGGCCGCCGAGGCCGCCGCGCTCGCCACGATGCCCGCGGCCGTCCCCGCGGCGCGACTGGTGGGCTCCGCGGAGACCGACGGCCCCGGCGGCACCTGGTCGGCGCTGGTCACGACGTGGCGACCCGGGCGCCCGCCGGTGCCCTGGACGGCCCCGGCGCTCGACGCGGTGCACGACGCGTGCCTGGCGACCGCCGACGCGCTCACCCCTGCGCCGCCCGGGCTCGGGCCGGCGCTCGGCACGGTGTCCGCGCAGGGGTTCGGCGGGTGGTTCGGGCGGCTCGCGGACGGCGAGGTGCCACCGGCCTGGGGCCAGCCGTCGTGGCTGCCGGACCGCGCGCGCGACCTGCAGTCGCTGGTGGCCGTGGCCGACGACGCGGTCGACGGCCGCACCGGGGTGCACGGCGACCTGCGCGCCGACAACCTGCTGGTGGACCTCGGCGGGCCGCACCGCGAGGCCACCGTCACCATCGTCGACTGGAACTGGCTCGGGCGGGGGCCGGTGTGGTTCGACCTGGTCGGCCTGCTGCCGCCGGCCCGCGCCGACGGGGTGGACGTCGACGCGCTCGTGGCCCGTTCGCCGCTGACCGCCGGCGCGGACCCGGACGCGGTCGACGCGTTCCTCGCCGCGGTCGCGGCGTTCATGCTCGAGCAGGCGGACGAGCCGGTCTTCGCCGGCGGCCCACCGGTGCTGCGCGTGCACCAGCGGCGCTACGCCCGGCTGTTCCTGGACTGGCTGGGTGCCCGCCGCGGCTGGGCCTGACCGCTCCCGCACCACCTTCCGCAGCAGCTGGTCAATGTGATATCACTTTGCTAGATGCCCGGGACGGCCGGGCCGCGCACCGGGGAGGGCGTCATGGAGGGCACCACGAGCATCCAGCAGCCGCAGGGCGGCACGAGGGGGCGCGAGCCGGCACCGGTCGGCCACGCCGGCACCCGGGTCGACATCGAGGAGCGCACGGCCTGGTCGGTGAGCGGCTGGTGGGGGCTGCTCGCCGCGCTCCTGGTCGACATCGCCGCGCTGGTCGTGGCCGGTGGGAGCATCGGCGGCAGCGACGCCGAGATCGGCGGCGGCGTCGTGCTGCTCGCCGTCGCAGGCGTGTTCACCGTCCTGGTGCTGGCGAGCCTGGTCGTCGTGCAGCCCGGGCAGACCCGCGTCGTTCAGTTCTTCGGCCGCTACGTCGGCACCGTGAGGCGGACGGGCCTGGTGCTGCTCGCGCCGCTGACCACCCGGCGCAACGTCTCGGTGCGGGTCAACAACTTCGAGACCGCCCGGCTCAAGGTCAACGACGCCGACGGCAACCCGGTCGACATCGCCGCCATCGTGGTCTGGCAGGTCGCCGACACCGCCAAGTCGGTGTTCGCCGTGGAGAACTACCTGGCCTTCATCCAGGTGCAGGCCGAGGCGGCGCTGCGGCACGTGGCCGGCAACCACCCCTACGACACCGGCGGCGACGGCACCTCGCTGCGCGGCAGCACCGACGTCGTGGCCGACGAGCTGGCCCTCGAGGTCGCCGCGCGCGCGGCGGTGGCCGGCGTCGAGGTGGTCGAGGTGCGCATCAGCCACCTCGCCTACGCCTCCGAGATCGCCCAGGCGATGCTGCAGCGCCAGCAGGCCTCGGCCGTCGTGGCCGCACGCGAGCGCATCGTCGACGGAGCGGTCGGCATGGTCGAGATGGCCCTGGACCGGCTCAGCGAGCGGCACATCGTCGAGCTGGACGAGGAGCGCCGGGCCGCGATGGTGAGCAACCTGCTCGTCGTGCTGTGCGGCGACTCGCGAGCGACCCCCGTGGTCAACACCGGCTCGCTGTACTCGTGACCCCCGCCCGGGGCTCCCGGCCCGGGCGCGCCGACGGCGACCGGGAGCCCGACGACGAGGGGCCGGGGCGGGACGGGCGCGAGCGCAAGGCCGTCCTGCTCCGGCTCGACCCGGCCGTGCACGCCGCGCTCGCGCGGTGGGCCGCCGACGAGGTGCGCAGCGTCAACGGGCAGATCGACTTCCTGCTGCGGCGGTCGCTGTCCGAGGCCGGGCGGCTCCCCCGCGACCTGCGGCCGCCGCGGTCGCCGGGCCGGCCGGCGGGCACCGAGGACGGCTAGGGGCTCGACGCGAGGCGTCAGCCGTCGCGGACGACGCGCAGCGGCGGCGGCGCCGAGCCGCCGTGATCGGCCAGGGCCTGGTCGCGACCGCTCTCCTTGGCCCGGTAGAGCGCGCGGTCGGCCCGGCCCACCAGCGCCAGGCTGGTCTCCTCGCCGTCCCACCGCGCGTACCCGATCGAGCAGGTCTCACCTCCCGGCACGGCGGCGCGGACCCGCTCGAGCGCCTCGGCGGCGGCCTCGAGCGTGCAGTCCGGCAGGGCGATGACGAACTCCTCGCCGCCCCAGCGGGCCATCACGTCGAAGTCGCGCAGCTCCTCGCGGGCCGCACCGGCGAACTCGCACAGCAGCAGGTCGCCCGCGTGGTGGCCGAACGCGTCGTTGTAGCGCTTGAAGTGGTCGAGGTCAGCGATGGCCACCACGAGCGGGCGGCCGTCGCGACGGGCCCGCGACAGCTCGGCGTCCAGCGTGTCGTCCCAGGCCCGGCGGTTCGGCAGCCCGGTGAGGGGATCGGTGCGCGCCAGCGTCACCAGGCGGCGCTTGGCGTCGTCCAGCTCGAGCAGGGTGCCGGCCTCCGCGCAGAGGAGCTCGACCAGCACCAGCTGGTCCTCCACCGCCGGCCGCGGGCGGTCCCACGCCACGACCAGCAGCGCCACCAGGCGCTCGCGGTGGAACACCGGCTCCCACAGCAGCGCCCCGGCGTGCGTGCGCTGCACCGTCCCCGCCGGCAGCGGGAAGGGCGGGCTGGCGGTGTCGGCCACCACCGCGCGCTCCCCCTGCTCCCAGACACTCGCGGTGTGCCAGTCCCGCGACGAACGGGAGAACGTGACGCCCGCGGCGCGCGGCGCGGTGGAGCGCACCACCGCCAGGGTGCGCCCGTCCGCCGGCTCGACCAGGTGCACCTGCTGCGCGTCCGCCAGCTCGCGGGCGGCGTGCACGAGCTCCTCGCGCACGTCCTCCCCCACCTGCACCCGGCGCACCGCCGCCGCGACCAGGCTGAGGTCGTCGCGCGCCCGCTCCAGGCGGCGGGCGGCGGACAGCCGGGCGGACACGTCGTGCGCCACGGCCAGGTACCCCTGCAACCCTCCGTCAGCAGACCGGACCGGGCTCGTGGTCACCTCGGCGGGAAAGGTCGAGCCGTCCTTGCGCCGGAAGGTCCAGGTCTCGAGCCCCGACCCGGTACCCAGCCCGCGCAGCAGCTCGTCGGTGCCGACGCCGTGCTCGGCGGCGGCGCGCGCCAGCTCCGCACCGTCCAGGAGGACCGCATAGGGACGCCCTAGCACCTCGGCCGCACGGTAACCGAGCGAGCGCTGGGCCCCGGCGTTGAAGACCTCGATGACGCCGTCCGGGTCGGTGCCCACCAGGGGGAGGTCGCCGGTGGCGTCGAGCAGGGCGCCGACGCGTCCCAGCGCCCGGGCGGTGTCTCGCTCCCGGCGGCGCACCACCCGCACCAGCTCGTGCACGACCGCCGCACCGATGACGATCACCAGCACCGACAACCAGGCGCGTCGCAGCTCGCCGGCCGGGTACTGCGGTGGCCCGGCGAGGACCACCGGCAGCACCAGCACGACGACGGCTGCCACCAGGACGGTGACCACCTCGGGACGTCTGCCGTGCAGGGCGATCCACAGCACCGGCAGCACGACCAGCGGCGTGACGCTGCTGCCGTCGACCACCACGTGCCGCTCGAACCCCACCAGCACGACCAGACCCAGCAACGGGGCGACCTGTGCGACCGGGCTCGCCTCGCCCCACCGCACCAGCAGGACGCCGAGGACCACCAGCGCCGTCCCCGTCAGCAGCACGACGAGCGGTACGGGAGGGACCGGTGGCCCGTCGAGCACGGTGCTGAGCACGCCGAGGACCACCGCAGCAGCCAGCGCGACCGCCCAGCGCCGTCGACCGACCGCCTCTCGCAGGTCGCTCGGCGCGTGCCGGAACTCGGGGGCGTCCACCAGCACCTCCCCACCATCTGCGGCCGGCCGCGACGGTCGTCGCGCCGCCGGTGCCGCCACCACCCGCCCGAGCAGGGTCCTTCCTACCCCCACCGTAGGACGCCAATCCCGTGGGATCTGCGGTCGCGGACGGACGGGTTCGCGCCTGGCACCCGCCGCCGCGCCTAGGCTCGCAGCGTGGACCGCACCTGGGGACGGCTCGGCCGGCTGCTCCTCGACGGCGCCCGCGCCGCCGCGGCAGGGGCGCGCACGGCCCCGCAGCGCTCCCGTCGGCGGTCGCGGCCGGCGGCACCGGCCGCAGGACGCACCGGGCAGGCGGCGCACGGCGCCTACCCCGGCGACTTCACCGGGACCGCCGTGGTCGAGTACGCCCCGGCGCCCGACGACCGGGCCGACCCGGGCGAGGTGGTGTGGGGCTGGGTCACGTACGAGGAGGACCACACCCGCGGCAAGGACCGCCCGGCGCTGGTCGTCGGGCGCGACGGCCGCTGGGTGCTGGCGCTGATGCTCACCAGCCGCGACCACGACGCCGACCCCGCCGGCGGCCGCGGCCAGGACTGGCTCGACGTCGGCTCCGGCGCGTGGGACGGGCGAGGACGCCCCAGCGAGGTGCGGCTGGACCGGGTGCTGCGGCTCGACCCGGACGGGATCCGGCGCGAGGGCGCCCGGCTGGACCGCGCGGTCTTCGACCGGGTCGCCGCCGCGCTGCGCGAGCGGCACGGCTGGTCCTGACCGGCCGGTCCGCCGCGAGGGCCGGCGATCCGGTCGGCGATTGGGTCGGCACGGGAGGCCGCTGGTACCCTCGACCGTTGCGTGTCCGCGTGGTCGAGCGGGCGCCAGTCCCGTCGCGGGACGCCGGCCCGGAGGCCCCCACCGTCCGAGCCGCGTGCCGCAGCCCTCACCGACCTGCCCGACCGTGCCGGCACGACCGGCAGCAGACCAGTAGAGAGACCACCTGTGGCCAACATCAAGTCCCAGATCAAGCGGATCAAGACCAACGAGCGCGCCCGGCTGCGCAACAAGGCGGTCAAGTCCGAGCTCAAGACCTCGATCCGCGCCTTCCGCGAGGCCGCGAAGTCCGGCGACAAGGACGCTGCCGCCTCGGCGCTCGCCAAGGCCTCGCGCCGCCTGGACAAGGCCGTGAGCAAGGGCGTGATCCACAAGAACCAGGCCGCCAACCGCAAGTCGGCGATGGCCAAGGCGGCCGGCCAGCTCTGAGCCGGACGGCTCCCGGGCCGACCCTCCACCGGACCCCCGGACCGCGCTGCGGCCGGGGGTCCCGTGCGTCGAGGTGTCGTGGGTCGAGGTGTCGAGGGTCGGGGTGTCGGGTGTCGAGGTGTCGTTCGTCGGGGCTCAGCCCTGGGTGGTGGTGAGCCGCAGGACGAGCCGCTCGAGGGTGTAGACGTGGTCGTTGGACCGGCCGCGGTTGGTGCGGCCGACGTCGACCCCGCCCTTGAGCGCGACGTCGACCTCGGCGATCGCCATGATCGCGTCGGCGAGCTCGGGCGCCCGCCAGGCAGACAGGTCCTTGCGCGCCCGGTCGACCATCCAGGGCGCCATCCCGAGCTCCTTGGCGGCGCCCGGGCCCCGGCCGGAGGCGGCCACCTTCGCCATCCCCCGCAGCTTCATCGCGATCGCCGCGACCAGCGGGATCGGGTCGACGCCGGTGTCGAGCGCGCGGCGCAGCAGCAGCAGCGAGCGCCCGGTGTCACGGGCCACGACGGCGTCGGCCACCTCGAAGCCGGTGGCCTCGGCACGGCCGCCGGTGGCCGATGCGACGTGCTGCACGTCGACGTCGCCCTCCACGTCGTCGAGCAGGGCGCCGCAGACCGCGGCGAGCTCGGCGAGGTCGGACCCGACCGCGTCGACCAGCGCCTGGGCCGCCCTGCTGCTGATCCGCCGGCGGGCGTCGGTGAACTCGGCCGCGACGAACGCCAGCCGGTCGGTGTCGTTCTTCACCGCCGGGCACTCCACCCAGACGGCGCCCGGCGCGGCCTTGCCCGCGTCCACGACCTTCTTGGCCCGCGGACCCCCGCTGTGCTGCAGCACGAGCACCACGTCGTCCTGGGGCTCGGTGAGGTAGGCGAGGACGTCGTCGGCGGCGGCCTCGGTGGCCTCGGCGACACCGCGCACCACCACCAGCCGCCGCTCCTCGAACAGCGACGGGCTGGCCAGGACCGCGAGCGCCCCCGCCTCGTAGGTCCCGGCGTCGAGGTCGCTCACCTCGACCTCGCCCTCCGCCCGGACCGCCGCCACCACCCGGCTCACGGCGCGGTCGGCGAGCAGCGACTCGGGGCCGGTGACGACCACGACGGGCGCCGGGCGGGCCTGGCGCCACGGCAGGCCGCCGGGGCCGGAGGAGCGACGGGCGGGAGGCACGGGGCCAGCCTGCCACGCAGGACCGACTCCGCTGTTTGGGCTCGCTCCGCTCGCCCGGCCCGGCGCGCTCGGTGCCGCGTCCTCCCTCCTCGGCTCGCTCGCTGCGCTCGCATCACTCGTCAGTCCGGACGCGGCCGCGCGCCGGGCGTCCCTCCCGGGCTTCGTTGGCCAACCCCACGCGTACGTGCTCGCTCCGCTCGCCGGGCCCAGCGCCCCTTCCGGGCTTCGCTCGCCGGGCCTGACGCGTCGGTGCTCCTGGGCTCGCTCCGCGCGCCGGGCCCGGCGCGCTCGGTGCCGCGCGCCGGGCGCCTTGGGTCACGATCGACCGGTGAACCGGTGAACCGGTCAGCCGGTCGCGTCCCCGCTCGCTGATGTCCGGGGCGGCGGGTCGGTTCCTTGGGGCAGGAGCGAGGCGAGCCGCAGCGCGAGCTCGACGTCGAGGGCGCGGCCGGGGGCGCGCCAGCCGGGGCCGAGCAGCTCGCCGGCCCGCTCGAGCCGCTGGTAGAGGGTGTTGGCGTGCACGTGCAGGACCGCGCAGGTGCGGCCGTGGTGCTGGGCGTTCTCCAGGTAGGCGAGCAGGGTCGCGCCGATGTCGCGTCCGCGCTCGCGGTCGTAGGCCAGCACCGGGCCGACGACGCGACGGACGAACGCGGCCACCTCGGTGCGGCCGGCCTCGCTGAACAGCGCGCGGTAGGGCCCGAGGTCCGAGGGCTGCGCCGCCTCGGTGCCGCGGCCGAGCGCGTGCAGCACGGTCGCGGTCTGCCGGGCGAGCCGGTGCGCGCGGCGGACGTCCTGGGAGCCGCCGGTGCAGGCGGCCAGGCCCACCGCGCACGGCAGCCCGCTCTCCCCCGCACCGGTCAGCGACGCCACCACGTCGTCGGCCTCGCCGGTCGGCAGCAGCAGGACGTGGTGGTCGCGGTACTCGGCCGACCAGCCGTGCAGCCGCTGGGCGGTGCGGGCGGCCAGCCGCGCCGTGGCGGAGGACTCCGACGACGGGCCGGCGTCGAGCACCGCGACCAGCCGGATCCGGTCCAGGTCGATGCCCGCGGCCCGCGCCCGGCGGCGCACGCTCGCCGCGTCGGCGTCCGGGGCGAGCAGGGCGTTGACCAGCTCGCCGCGGGTGCGCAGCTCGGCCTCGGCGAGCGCCCGCTCGGAGGAGACGACCAGCGCCATCGCGGTGCCACCGACCGCGAGCTGGCGCACGTCGTCCTCGCCCGGCAGGTCGCGGGCGACCAGGCACCCCGCGTACCCGGTGCGGAGCCGGACGGGCACGACCACGACCTCCCCGCCGTCGGCGGCGTCCAGCCGCAGCGGCGCCGGCGAGGCGGCGGCGTCCTCGATCCGGGCCAGGCCGTCCTCGCCAACCAGGCCGACGAGGTCGTCGGCGGGCGCGCCGGCCAGGTGCTCGTGCGCGGCGCCGTGGACGGCGACGGGCCGACCGAGGGCCTGCTCCAGCTGCGCGGCGATGTCGGCGACCGAGCCGCCGTTGATGACGGTGGTGGTGAGCCGCTCGGACAGGTCGCTCAGCTGCTCGCGCACGTCGTGGGAGCGCCGCAGGTCGGCGTTGACCTCGCGCAGCTCCTCGAGCGCGGCCCGGTTCTGCTCGAACAGCGAGGCGTTGTGGATGGCCACCGCCGCGTGCGACGCGAGCGCCGCGAGGAGCTCGACGTCGCGCCGGGCGAAGTCGCGCGGGTGCCGGTCGGCCGCCAGCAGCACCCCGATCACGTCGGCGCCGAGCACCAGCGGGACGCCGAGGATGCCGTGCAGCTGCTCGCTCGTCGCGGCGTCGTCCAGGGAGGCGAGGTGCGGGATGGTGCTGTCGCGCAGGTAGTCCCGGCTCCAGATCGGCCGGCCGGTCGCGAGCACCCGGCCGCCGAGGCCCTCCCCCGGCTCGAGCTCGATGCCACGCATCACCGAGCCCATGGACCCCTCGACGACCTCGATCCGCAGCCGGGCGCCGCTCTCGGTCGTGCCGTCGCTGCGCAGCATGATGTAGGCGACGTCGACGGCCAGCAGCCGCCGCGCCTGCGCGGTGACCTCCTGCAGCACCTCCTCCGACGCGCGCAGCGTCGCGAGGCGGCGGGCCAGGTCGTTGAGCACGGTGAGCTCGCGGACCTGCTCGCCGTCGGACCGGGTGTGCGCGTCGTCAGGCACCGGGCCATCAAAGCGCACGCGCCGGCCGGCGGCACCGCCCGGACGGAGGAGCTCTCCGTACCCGACGGCCCGGCACGGACGGGTTCTCCGTGCCCGGACCCTCGGACGGCCTGGTGGGATGGCCGGGGTGCGGCTGCGACGCCGCGACGACGACGAGGGAGCTCCCCGTGGGCGCGGTGCGGACCAGTGACGGCGTGCGGCTGCACGTGACCGACGAGGGGCAGGGCCCGGCGGTGCTGCTCGTGGCCGGGTTCACCGCGCCGGCGACCTCCTGGGCGTTCCAGGCCGAGGCGCTGCTCGCGGCCGGGTACCGGGTGGTGGCGCTGGACCGACGCTGGCACGGGCTGTCCGAGCGCCCTGGCCACGGCCACCGGATGGCGCGGCACGGCAAGGACGTGCACGACGCGCTGGAGCAGCTCGGCCTGGACGACGTCGTGGCGGTGGGCGGCTCGATGGGGGCCAGCACGCTGTGGGCGTACTGCGACCTGTTCGGCACCGGGCGCCTGCGCGGGGTCGTGAGCGTGGACCAGACGCCGCGGATGGTCAACGAGGGCGGCTGGCAGCTGGGCTTCTACGGCCTGACCCCCGAGGTCTCCGGCACCTTCTTCGACGCGGGCATCCCCGCCACCGGCCGGGGCTGGCCGACGGAGCGCGCGGTCGAGAGCATGGGCCGGCTGGCGGGACGAGCGGGGCCGGAGTCGCTGCCGCAAGGCCCGGTGCCCGAGACGCTGCCGCTGCTGCGCGACCACGCGACGCAGGACTGGCGCGACGTGGTCGCGCGGGTCGACGTACCGGTGCTGATGGTGGCGGCGCGCGACAGCCAGTTCTGGCCGTGCGAGCACGCCGCCGCGTCGGTGGAGCGCACAGCGTCCGGACGCGCCGTGGTCATCGAGGACTGCGGCCACGCGGCGAACCTCGACCGCCCGGACGAGCTCAACGCGGCGCTGCTGGAGTTCCTCGGCGACCTGTGACCTGCGGCACGGGACGGTTCGCCGGTCGCCACGTCACGGTGGTCGGGCCACCGGGTCGTCGCGGGCGCCGTCGACCCAGAGCCCGTCCGCGTCGCCGCCGACCGACAGCGCGCCACCGAGGTCGGTGCGGGCGACCAGCGCGCCGGTGCCGTCGAGCAGCTCCAGCGCCGCCGGCGCCGGGTGGCCGTAGTCGTTGTCGCGCCCCGCGCTCACCAGCGCCACCCGCGCTCGCAGGCGCCGGTACAGCGGAGCGTGCTGCTGGGCCGAGCCGTGGTGGGCGACGCTCACGACGTCGACGGGCAGCAGGTCCGGGCGCTGCACCAGCAGGTCGTCGAGCGCGCGCTGGGCGGGCGGCTCGATGTCGCCGGTCGCGAGCAGCGTGGTCGTGGGCGTGCGCACGTGCAGCACCAGGCTGGCGTCGTTGGCTGCTCGCTCGCCGCTCTCGTCCCCGCCGCCGGTGTCGAACGGCGGGACGGGGCCGAGCACCTCGACCACCACCGGGGCCGCGGCGGGACCGACGGTGATGACCGTCCCCGAGGCGGGCGCCGTGGCCACCAGGCCGGTGGCGGCCAGCTCGGCCGCGACCCGGCGAGCACCGGCCGCAGGCTCGGCCAGCGGGCTGACGACCACCTGCGCGACCGAGCGGCCGTCGAGGACCCCGGCCAGGCCGTCGACGTGGTCGGCGTGGAAGTGGCTCAGCGCCAGCAGGTCGACGTGCACCACACCGAGGTCGTCCAGGCAGCGGTCGACCAGCCCCGCGTCCGGGCCGGCGTCGACGACGACCGCCGACGCCTCGCCGGTGCGGACCGCGAGCGCCTGCCCCTGCCCGACGTCGCAGGCGGCGACCTGCCACGCGCCGGGCCATCGCGAGGCACCCGGGAACCACTGCACCAGAACGGGATCCGCGAGCCCGAGCTGGACGCCGGCCGCGCACAGCAGCGACCCCGCCACGAGGCCGTGGACGGGTCGTGGGCGCAGACCCGCACGGCCGCCGGTCGGCGCAGCAGCGGGCGGCCCCTCGTCCCCGGACGGGACCCGCAGCTGGGCCGCCCGCAGCAGCAGCGCGACGACCGCGGCACCGAGCAGCGTGGCGCCGGCCAGCAGGGCGGCGCCGCCGGCGCCCTCGGGCCACGGCACCGCGGCGTGCGGCAGGTCGGCCCCGTGCCGCGCGACCAGCGCGATCCAGCGCACGGCCCAGCCGCCGAGCCAGGCCACGCCGGCGGCGCCGGTCGGCCAGAACGGTGCCAGCAGCGCGGCGACGACCCCGAGCACGGTCGCCGGCGCGACGGCCGGAGCGACCAGCACGTTGGCCGGCACGGCGACCAGCGACAGCTGCGGCGTGAGCAGCACGGTCACCGGCGAGCAGACCGCCTGCGCGGCGAGCGGGACGGCCAGTGCCGCCGCGACCCACGTCGGCACCAGCCGGGCCAGGGCACGGGTCCACGGCCCGGCGAGCAGGAGCAGCCCGCCCGTGGCCAGCACGCTCAGCGCGAAGCCGGCCGACCTCGACAGCCACGGGTCGACGACGCAGAGACCGACCACCGCCACCGACAGGGCGGGGACGCCCACCGCGCGGCGCGACCCCGCCAGCCCGAGCAACCCGACGAGCCCCATCACCGCGGCTCGCAGCACGCTCGGTTCCGGCCGGGCCAGAACGACGAAGCCGACGGCGGCGAGTGCCGCGACGGCCAGCCGCGGCAGGCGCCCGACCCCGGCCGCGGTCGAGACCACGAGCACCGTGCCGCAGACCAGCGTGAAGTTGGCGCCGCTGACCGCGGACAGGTGGGTCAGGCCGGTGGTGCGCATGTCCTGCTCGAGGTCGGGAGGCAGGCCGGAGGTGTCGCCCACGACCAGCGACGGCAGCAGCCCACGGGCGTCCGGCGGCAGCCCGGCGCACGCGAGCCGCAGGCCCTCGCGCAGCCGGGTCGCACCAGCCATCACCTCGCCGGGGCCCGACACCGGCTGCGGCGGGCCGCGCACCACCAGCAGCGCGGCAGCGGCGTCGCCCGGCTCGGTGCCCACCAGCCGGCCGGTCACCCGCACCCGCTCCCCCGGCTGCACCGCGTCCCAGCCCGGGCCGCCGAGCACCACCAGCGGCACCCGGACCTCGCCGTGCTCGCCCCGGCCGGACATCTGCTCCGCCAGCACGCGGACGACCCACCGGTCCGCGCCGGCCCCCCGCGGTCTCCCTGGCTCGGGCCGCACGACGTGCGGGTCGGTGCGGACCAGCGCCACCACCTCGACCGTGGCCTCCTGCTGCAGCAGCGGTCCGGCGACACCCGCCGTGCGCGCCGCGACCCGCCACCCGGCCGCCGAGACCGACACCGCGACGACGCCCAGCACCAGGACGACCGCGCCGGCGCCGCGCCACCGTCCGGCGGGCCACCGTCCGCGACCGAGGACCGCGCACGGCACCGCCAGCGCGACGCAGGCTGCGGCCAGCCGGCCGCTCGTCGACGGCGGCAGGCCCACCGCCACGGCGCACGACCCCCAGGCGGCGAGCGCGGCCGGGACCAGCCGCAGGTCGGGCGCGCGGGGCTCCAGCAGCTCGGCCACCGCCGTCGCGGCCGCACTGCGGATCACACCGTGACCGCGTCACGGAGCCGGCCGAGCAGCGCGTCGCCGATGCCGCTCACCTCGCCGAGCTCGTCGACGCTGGTGAACCGACCGTGCTCGGCCCGCCAGTCCAGGATCCGCTGCGCGAGCACCGGGCCGATGCCGGGCAGGGCGTCCAGTGCGACCAGGTCGGCGCGGTTGAGGTCGACCGGACCGGCCGGTGCGGAACCACCCCCTGCGCCGCCGCCTGCCCCGCCCCCGGCGGCCGGGCCGACCGGCGCGGCCACCACCTCACCGGGCGCCGGCACCACCAGCTGCTCGCCGTCGACGACCGGCCTGGCCAGGTTCAGCCCGGACAGGTCCGCCGCCGCGGTCGCTCCGCCCGCGGCCGCCAACGCGTCGGCGACGCGCGAGCCGTCGGCCACCGTCACCAGGCCGGGCGTGGTCACCTGCCCGACGACGTGCACGACGAGCGCTGCGGCGGTGCCGGGCAGCGGGGCACCCATGGCGGGCCCACCCGACGGCGCGGTCGTGGCCGTCACCGCCGCGGCGGTCGCCCCGGTCGGTGGCGCGCCGGTCACGGCCGCCGGACGAGCCGGTGCGAGCGTCGTGCCCGACCCGCCGGGTGGACCGACCCGCAGCACCAGCGAGGTGGCCAGCACCGCGAGCGCGAGCAGGGCACCGGCGGCCGCCCGCCGGCTCACGCCCCAGCGGCCGCCCCGCAGCGTGGACGGCACCAGCGCCGCGGTCACCCCGTCCGCGCCGCCGCCCACCGGGCCTGATCCAGGGCCGGCACCGGCGACCGGCGGCAGGTGCCGTCCCCCCGCCGGAACGGCCGCACTGCTCCCGGCTCCCGCGTCGAGGGCGCCGAGGACGTCGTCGGTGCCGTCGCCGCCCCACCCGGCCGCACCCGGCGAGGAGCTCCGTGGCACCCAGCCCCGACCGGGCCGGTCTGCGGCCGGCGCGGCCGCGAGCGAGGAGAGCCGCTCGTGGGCGGCTGCGGACGGTCGGCGGGAGATCGGCACCGGTCCACCGTCATCGGGGTCGCCGTCAGCGGCGGTGGCTGTGGTGCCCGGCTGTGGACGACCGCCTCGGCGCGCGGCCTGTGGACGGTGGGACGTGCAGGTCCGTCGGAGCTCCGGCAGGACCGGTCAGGCCGGCCGGTCCCCCAGGTCCGGTCGGTCCTCGTCGACCGCCACCGGCGCCCCGCCCTCGACCGCCGGGCTGACCACCACGCCGACCGTGCCGGGCCCGACGTGCGCGCCCACCACGGCACCGACCTCGCGCACGTCCAGCGACCGGCACGCCGGCAGGCCCTCGCGGAGGCGCTCGGCCAGGTCACGCGCGCGATCGGGGTTGGCGAGGTGGTGCACGGTGACGTCGACGGCCGTGTCCCCCTCGGCCGCACCCGGCACCGCCGCGACGGCGAGGTCGGCCATCCGGGCCAGCGCCTTGGTCGAGGTCCGCACCCGCTCCAGCGGCTCGACGGCGCCGTCGCGCAGGTGCAGCAGCGGCTTGACCGCCAGCGCAGACCCGAGCAGCGCCTGCGCGGCGCCGATGCGCCCGCCGCGACGCAGGTGCTCGAGGGTGTCGACGTAGAAGAACATCCGCACGCCGGCGGCCTGCTCACGCGCAGCGGCCGCCACGCCCTGCCCGTCCAGTCCTCTGGCAGCAGCCGCGGCGGCGGCCAGCGCGGCGTAGCCGAGCCCCATCGCGAGCAGCCCGCTGTCGACGACGTGCACCGGCACCGGGGCGCTGCGGGCGGCGAGCCGGGCGCCCGCGCAGGTGCCGGACATCTGGCTGGACAGGTGCACGGCGACGACCTCCTCGACCCCCTGCTCGGCCAGCCGGCGGTACGCGGCGAGCATCGCCGCGGGCGACGGGCGGGAGGTCGTGACCGGGGTCCAGCGACGAAGCGCGGCGGCGAGCTCGTCGGCCCCCACCTCGGTCTCGGGGTGGGCGACACCGCCTACGACGACGTCGAGGGGGACGACCTCGAGGCCGGCGGCTGACGCCGCGACCGGGTCGAGGTACGCGGTGGAGTCGGTGACCACACCCACCCGGCGGTCGGGACCGGCCACCGTCGTCAGGCCCGGGTCCGGGACGGGGGTGGGCGGCGCACCGCGCGAGCGTACCCCCCGGTACGGCGGGTGCCGCTCGCCGGAGCGGTTCAGCCGGAGGCCCGCTCGACCAGCTCGGCGCCGTACACGATGGAGCGCGCGCGGTCGTCGCCGTGGCGCCGTCCGGCGAGCTGCTCGAGCAGGAGCCCGACCGCCCCCTGCGCCATCTTCGCGACGGGGTTCACCACGGTCGTCAGCGGCGGGACGGCCTCCTGCGCGACGGCGAAGTCGTCGAAGCCCACGACGGCCACGTCGTCCGGCACCGTGCGCCCTGCGTCGCGCAGCGCCCGCAGCGCACCCGCGGCCATCAGGTCCGAGGCGACGAACAGCCCGTCGAGGTCCGGGTGCCGCTCGAGCAGCTCGCACGTCGCGCGCCGTCCGTCGGCGAGGGTGAAGTCGGCCACCGCCACCGCGTCGTCCGGCAGCCCCGCCTCCACCATCGCCGCCCGCCAGCCGGCCAGGCGGTCGGCGCCGGCGCTCATGTCCTGCGGGCCGGCGACGGTCGCGATCCGCTGGCAGCCGCGCGACAGCAGGCGCTGCACCGCGAGGCGGGCACCGCCCGAGTTGTCGACGTCGACGAAAGGCGTTGCGGCAGAGGCGTTCCACGGCCGCCCGATGAAGACGCGCGGGATCGCCATCTGCGCGAGGGCGTCGACCACCCCGTCGTCGCGGTGGTGCGAGACCACCACGGCGCCGTCGGTGTGCCCGCCGCGCAGGTACCGCACCATCCGCTCTGCGTCCTCGTCGCGCTGGCGGATCAGCAGCACCATCTGCAGCTCGGCGGGGGCGAGCGCCCGGGCGACGCCGTGCAGCGTTCCGGCGAAGAACGGGTCGGAGAACACCATCGAGCTCGACTCCGGCACCACGACGGCGATCGAGTCGGTGCGCCGGGTCACCAGGCTGCGGGCCGCGCGGTTCGGGGTGTACCCGAGGCGGCGGACGGCGTCGTCGACCGCCCGCTGCGCCTCGGGGCTCACCCGCAGACCGCCGTTCACCGCGCGCGACACCGTCGCGCGCGACAGCCCGGAGAGGGCCGCCACCTCCTCGAGGGTCGGCGGACCCGTCCTCGCGCGCCCCCCGCCCGCCGGCATCGTCAGCCCGGCACCACGTTGACGATCTTCGGTGCCCGGACGATCACCGTGCGCGGAGGCGTCCCGCCCAGCAGCTCGACCACGGCAGGCAGCGCCAGCGCCTGCTCGCGCAGGTCGTCCTCGCTGATCGTCGGCGGGACCTCCAGGCGTCCGCGCACCTTGCCGGCCACCTGCACGACGCACGTGACGGTGTCCTCCACCAGCAGCGACTCGTCGACCGGCGGCCACCCGGCGAGCGCGACAGCGGGCTCGTGGCCGAGCCGCGACCACAGGTCCTCGGCGGTGTAGGGCGCGAACAGACTCAGCACCAGCGCGACCACTTCGGACGCCTCGCGCACCGCGGGGTCGCCGCCGCCGACACCGCTGTCGATCGCCTTGCGCGTGACGTTGACCAGCTCCATCAGCCGGGCGACGACGACGTTGAACTTCAGCTCCTCGACCAGCCGCCCGCAGTCGTGCAGGGTGCGGTGCGTCACCGACCGCAGCGCGCGGTCCCCGGTCGAGGGATCGGTGCCGGCCGGCGAGGTGACGTCGTCCGCCAGCCGCCACGCCCGCGCCAGGAAGCGCGCCGAGCCGGCGGGAGAGACGTCCGCCCAGTCGATGTCGTCCTCCGGCGGCCCGGCGAAGGCCATCGTCAGCCGGATCGCGTCGACGCCGTGCTCGTCCAGCTGCTCGGTCAGCCGCACCAGGTTGCCGCGCGACTTGCTCATCTTCTTGCCGTTCATGCCGACCTCGCCCTGGCCGAGCAGGCGGGTGAACGGCTCACCGAAGTCGACGTGCCCCATGTCGCGCAGCGCCTTGGTGACGAAGCGCGAGTACAGCAGGTGCAGGATCGCGTGCGAGATGCCGCCGACGTACTGCTCGACCGGCGCCCACCGCGCGACGTCGGCCTTGTCGAACGGGACGTCGTCGCGGCCCGGCGAGCAGTACCGCAGGTAGTACCAGGACGAGTCGACGAAGGTGTCCATCGTGTCGGTGTCGCGCCGCGCGGGGCCGTGGCAGGACGGGCAGGTGGTGCTGACCCAGTCCGTGGCGCCGCCCAACGGCGACGTGCCCTTGGGCAGCAGGTCCAGGCCCTCCGCCGGCGGCAGCTCGACGGGCAGCTGGTCGTCCGGCACCGGGACCTCGCCGCACTCCTCGCAGTGCACGACGGGGATCGGTGCGCCCCAGTACCTCTGGCGCGAGATCAGCCAGTCGCGCAGCCGGAAGTTGGTGGCGCCGGAGCCCAGGCCGTCGGCCTCCAGCTGCGCCGTGATCGCCGCGATCGCCTCGTCCTTGGCCATGCCGTCCAGCGACCCGGAACCCACCATCACGCCGTCGCCGGTCGTGGCGGTGCCGGACGTGGCGGGGTCGGGCAGCGGGGCGCCGTCGGCGTCGCGGACGTCGACGACCACCCGGACGGGCAGGTCGAAGGTGCGAGCGAAGTCCAGGTCGCGCTGGTCGTGCGCCGGGACGGCCATGATCGCGCCGTGGCCGTAGTCGGCCAGCACGTAGTCGCTCGCCCAGATCGGCAGCCGCTCGCCGTTGACCGGGTTGACGGCGTACCGCTCCAGGAACACACCGGTCTTCGGCCGGTCGGTGGAGAGCCGGTCGATGTCGCTCTCCTTGCGCACGTCCTCGACGTAGGCGTCGAACGCGGTGCGCACCTGCTCCGGGGCGTCGGCGGCCAGCTCGGCCGCCAGGTCGGAGTCGGCCGCGACGACGAAGAACGTCGCGCCGTGCAGCGTGTCCGGACGGGTGGTGTAGATCGTCACGGGCTCGTCGCGGCCCTCGATGACGAACCGGACGTCGGCCCCGCGGGAGCGGCCGATCCAGTTGCGCTGCATCGTGACGACCTTGTCCGGCCACGTGCCCTGCAGGGTGTCCAGGTCGTCCAGCAGCTGGTCGGCGTACTCGGTGACCTTGAAGTACCACTGGGTCAGCTTCTTCTTGGTGACCGGTGTGTCGCACCGCTCGCACAGGCCGCCGATGACCTGCTCGTTCGCCAGCACGGTGAGGTCCTTGGGGCACCAGTTCACCTGGGACGGCTTGCGGTAGGCCAGACCCCGCTCGTACAGCCGCAGGAACAACCACTGCGTCCACCGGTAGTACTCGGGGTCGCAGGTGATCAGGACGCGGTCCCAGTCGAACGCGCACGCGTACCGGCGCATCGAGGCGCGCTGCTGCTCGATGTTGTCGTAGGTCCACGCCCGCGGGTCCAGCCCGCGCTGGATGGCGGCGTTCTCGGCGTTGAGCCCGAACGCGTCCCAGCCGATCGGGTGCATGACGTTGAAGCCGCGCTGCACCCAGTAGCGCGCCAGCACGTCGCCCAGCGCGTACGCCTCGGCGTGACCCATGTGCAGGTCGCCGGAGGGGTACGGGAACATGTCGAGCACGTACTTGCGCGGCCGCGGGTCGTCGGGGTCGCCGCTGCGGAACGGCGCCATCTCGTCCCACACCGGCAGCCAGCGCGCCTCGACGGCGTGCGGGTCGTACCGGTCCTGGGCGGTCGCCTGCTGGACCTCGGTCATCTGTCTCCCACTGCTCCTCGGTGTGGACGCCGCTGCGTCGAGGGTCCCGACATGGCAAGACCCCTCACTCAGGAGGGGTCAGCCGCGCTGGTCCGGGCCGTCGGCCCTCGAGATCAGCGCGGCCCGGGAAGGAGCAGCTCGCGTCGCACCCGGACACCCTATCGCAGCGCGACGGAGCACCCTCAGGCCTTCGGCCGGGGTGGGGCAGGCGCCCCCTCCGGGCCGAGCGCCCGGCCCACCAGAGCACCGACGGCCCGGTGCGTCGGCCAGTCCCAGTGCAGCCCGTCCGGGTTGCCCCCACCACGGGCGTGCATGCGGGCGACGACCTCGGTGACGTCGACGACGGGGACGTCCGCACGGGCGGCCCAGGCGTGGCACGCCCGCACCGCCGGGGTGTGGGTGGTGCGCACCGGGTACTGCTCGCTGCGCCACGGCGGCGGCGTCAGTACGACGACCGGCAGGTCAGGCCGGTAGTACCGCACCCCCTCGACCACCCGGGTGAGGTACCGGTCGGTCGCCGCCTGCGGCAGGGCGCGCCAGCGCCCCCGGGTGGCCCGCACCACCACGGGGTGCGCCCGCCGGTAGGCGCGGCGCACCGCCCGTCGCACCGGTGCCGGGCGCAGCGTCGCGATGCCCTCGCGCCACCACGTCGGCAACGAGGCGGGCAGGGCGTCCATGCCGCCGACGGCGAGGACGACGGCGTCGGCCCGCGGCAGCAGGACCGACCACACCACCGGGTCGCGGGTCACGGCCCACCAGGCGTCGCGCGCCGTCCACCCGGGCCTCGCCACCAGGTCGACCGCGGCCCTGCCTGCCGGACGCCCGCCCGACACGGCGTGAGCGGCGACCCAGGGCCACGTCCGGACGTCGCGCGCGCCGACCGCCTCGACCGGCCCGTGGAAGGCCAGCGAGTCCCCGATCACGAGCAACCGCACGCGGGCAACGCTAGCCAGCGCCGGCACCGCGGCGGGGTGCGGCCGAACGAGGGAGCCGCCGCGACACGCTGCGCGCCCGGCGGGGCGCCCGACCGGCCGCTGCCACGATGCGGCCGTCACGCCGTGTGGTCGTGGCGGGGTCGCTGCCGCGTCCCGCTGCGCCGAACGGCTCAACCCGGGGCCGGTAACGGCCGACGACAACCTGACGATCGTCGACGACCGAGGAGAGGTGGACGCTGCGGTGGGTCCGGTGGGGGGTCTGGCGTTGGCGGCGGGCGTGCCCGTCGCGACCCCCGCGCGCCTCGGCGTCGCCGCCCTGGTGCTGGCCCTGGTCGTCCTCGCGGTGCTGGTCACCCGCAGGTGGCTCTCGCGGCAGTCGGCCGCGGCCGTCGCTGGCGCCTCGCGCCGGGCCGACCGCCGGGTCGCCGACGCGGCCGAGCTGAACGGCCGCCGGCTCGCCGCCCTCACCCAGCACGTCGGCGACGTCGTGCTCGTGCTCGACGCGTCGTCCCGGGTCGAGTTCGTCAGCGCCGCGTGCGAGCAGGTGCTCGGACGACCGGTGCGGCGGGTGCAGGGCCGCCTGGTCACGCTGCTCACCAGCCCCGCCCGCGGCGTCCCGCTCGAGGCCGCGCTGCGCGAGACCGCGCCCGGCGACGTCACCGAGCTCGACCTGGTGCTCGAGAAGGGCGACGGCACACCGGTGCGCACCCGGACGACCGTCGCCAACCGCACCGACGACGCCGCGGTCGAGGGCTACGTGGTCACCGTCCGCGACGTCACGGCCGAGCAGGCGCAGGCCGAGGAGCTCGCGCTGCACGTGCTGCACGACCCGGTCACCGGTCTGGCGAACCGGCGGCTGTTCACCGAGCGGCTGGTGCAGGCGCTGTCCGGCCGTCCCGGCCACGAGGACAGCCTGGTCGTGATGATCTGCGACCTCGACGACTTCAAGACCGTCAACGACCGACACGGGCACGCCACCGGCGACGAGCTGCTCGGGCTGGTCGGGCAGACCATCACCGCCACGCTCGGCCCCGGCGACACCGCCGCCCGCCTCGGCGGGGACGAGTTCGCCGTGCTGCTCGAGGGACGCACCGCCGAGCAGGCCGTCGACGTCGCGCACCGCATCGTCCGGGCCCTGTCGCAGCCGATCCGCCTCACCAGCACCTCGGTGGACGGGCGGGTCAGCGTCGGGGTGGCGCAGGGACGCACCGGCCGCACCAGCGCCGAGGAGATGCTGCGCAACGCCGACGTCGCCATGTACTGGGCCAAGGACCGCGGCCGCTCGACGGTCGCGGTGTACGACCCGGTCGAGCACGAGCAGGCGATCGACCGGCTGGTGCTGCGCTCGGACCTGCAGCGCGCGATCCGCACCGGCGAGCTGCGGCTGGTCTTCCAGCCCACCATCGACCTGTCGAACGGCAAGGTCACCGGCTTCGAGGCCCTCAGCCGCTGGCACCACCCGCTGCGCGGCACGATCCCGCCGTCGGACTTCATCCCGATGGCCGAGGACTCCGGCATGATCGGCGCGCTCGGCGCCTGGGTGCTGCTGCAGGCGTGCCGGGTCGGCGCCGAGCTGCAGGCGCCCGGCCCGGGGCGCGGCGCCGGGTCCGGCCCGACGATGGCGGTCAACATCTCGCCGGTGCAGCTGAGCCAGCCCGACTTCGTCGTCGAGCTCCTCGCCGCGCTCGACCAGTCGGGCCTGCCGCCGGACCGGCTGCTGCTCGAGATCACCGAGACCGCCGTGCTCACCGACATCGACCGGGTCATCCCCCGCCTCGCGGCGCTGCGCACGCTCGGCGTGCGCGTGGCGGTCGACGACTTCGGGACCGGCTACAGCTCGCTGTCGTACCTGTCCCGCCTGCCGTTGGACGTGCTGAAGATCGACCGCTCGTTCGTCGAGCGCGTGCTGACCGACCCGCAGGGCGCCTCGGTGGCCCAGGCCGTGCTCGACATGAGCAACTCGCTCGGCCTGACCACGGTCGCCGAGGGCGTGGAGCACCCGGACCAGGCGCGCTGGCTGCGCGACGCCGGCTGCACCCTCGGCCAGGGCTACCTGTGGGCCCGCCCGGTCCCGCGCGAGGAGATGGCCGCCGTGCTCGCCGCCCACGCCGGCGGCACGGTCAGCCTCGACGCCCCGCTCGGCGGCGTCACCGACCTGCGCACGTACTAGCTGTGTCCCGGCGCGGCCGCCCGGAGGCAGCCGCGCCGGGGTCGTTCAGCGGCCGGCGCCCTGGAGCGACCCGGTGACCGGCTCGCCGGACGGGTCGAGCAGGACGCAGACGACGCCGCGGTCGACGTCCCAGGACTCCTCGGTCGGGTAGTAGTAGAAGACCTCGAACACCGACTCCTGGTACGGCAGGCCGACGAACGGCTCGAACTCGGTGTCGCAGCCCTGCTCGGCGGCCAGGGTGACGGCCTCCTCGCCCGGGTAGGTGCTCTCCGGCAGCTCGAACTCGGCGTACGCCTCGGCGTAGTGCGGCTCGGCGCAGTCGACCACGGCCGACTGGGGGACGTCGCCGCCGGTGAGGATGGCCGGGTCGCTGATGCAGTCGCCCGCGGCGAGGACGACGGCGGTCTCGACCGGCGGCTCGGACGTCGTCTCGGTGGTCGGCTCGGGGCTCGTCGTGGTCGACGGCTCGGTCGTCTCCGAGGACGGCGTCGGGGCGGGATCCGCCGTCGCGGTGGTCTCGGTGTCCGTCGCGCGCTCGTAGGCGGCGATACCGGCCGGGACGAGCACGATGGCGCCGAGGAGCCACAGGACACCCAGCACGATGCCGGCGATCGCCAGCCCCTTGCCCTTCTTGCCCGTGCGCCGGATCTGGCCCAGCGCCACGACGCCCAGGACCACCGCGGCGATCGCCGTCAGGCACAGGAAGCCGAGCACGCCGCTGACCAGCGACGCGATCGCGAGCCCGTTGGTGCCCTGCTGTGCCGGGCCGCCCTGGCTGACGCCGTAGCCGGCTGCCGGTGCGCCGTACCCGGGCTGCTGGGCGCCGTAGCCGCCCGAGAGGGCCGCGCCGTACCCACCGGCCGGGGTGGCGCCGTAGCCGCCCTGGTCCCCACCGACCGGCGTGGCGCCGTACCCGCCACCGGCCAGCGGCTGCGTGGCCGACTGGTCCGGGGTGGAGGGGATCTGCTGGGTCGGCTCGCCGTAGGACGGCTGCTGCTGGGTCTGGCCCTGGTCGGGTGCCGGCGGCCAGCTCGGTGCCTGCGGTGGCGGCGTGGCGCCGCCGGGACGCGGCTCCTGCGGGTCGTACGGGTTGCTCACGGCGGGGTCCCCCTGCTGCCGGTGGTCGCCCCCGCACGGCCGTCCGGGAGATCGTGCGCACAGTCTGGCGCACCGCGGGGCCGGCTCGGACCAGCGGATGCGCGCCGCGCGGCGGACCTAGCCGTCGCCGAAGCCGGTCGGCCGGATCACCCTGGCCGGCACTCCCCCGACGACCGTGTGCGCCGGGACGTCCTTGGTCACGACCGCGCCGGCTCCCACGATCGCGCCGTCGCCGATCGTCACCCCGGGCAGCACCGTCACCGCGGCGCCGAGCCAGACGTCCCGGCCGAGGACGACCGGCGCCGGCACCATGTCGGCCCGCCGGGCGGGGTCCATCGCGTGGTTGAGGGTCGTCAGCGTGCTCCCGTGCCCGATCAGCGTGCCGTCGCCGATCGTGATCCCGCCGGTGTCCTGGAACCGGCACCCGATGTTGACGAACACCCCGCGACCGAGGACGAGGTTCTTGCCGAACTCGCTGTAGAACGGCGGGAAGACGGTGACCGACGGGTCGACCGGACGGCCGGTGAGCTCGGACAGCAGGGCCCGCACCTCGTCGGGCGTCCGGTAGCCGGTGTTGATCTCGGCCACGACCCGCAGCGCCTCCTGGGCGGCGCCGTGCATGAAGGCGTGCACCTCGGATCCGCCCTCGATCAGCTCTCGGCGGCCCACGTGCTCGAGGAAGGTGGGGAGGTCCATCGGCGGCGTCCTGCCTGTGAGGGGGCGGACGGCGGGCGCCGTCCCGTGCACCAGCCAACACGAAAGGGCCCGGCGTGGCGCCGGGCCCTTCGTGCTTCGGTGGAGCTGAGGGGACTCGAACCCCTGACCCCCTCCATGCCATGGAGGTGCGCTACCAGCTGCGCCACAGCCCCTTCGTCCCGGATCGGGACTCCGAGAGCATAGTGCACCCGCGAGCCCGGACCGAAATCGGGTGCGGCGGCTCAGAGCCCGTCCGGGCCGGCGTTCCAGGTGTCCAGCGTCCAGGGTCCTGCCGAGGCGTCGGGGCCCTCCGTGGACGGCGGCACGAGCACGGCCCAGTGCGCGTTGCGGAGCCGTCCGAGCACCCTGCCCTGCGGCGGCAGGTCGCACAGCTGCCGCACGGCGCTGCCGATCGCGCCGCCGTGGCCGACGAGCACGAGAACGCCGTCGGTGTCCGCGGCGTGCTCGAGCAGGGCGCCGGCGAACCGCGCGCCGGCCTCGCTGATCCGCTCGCCGCCGCCGATCCGCACGTCCTCGCCCGCCTTCCAGGCGGCCAGGGCCTCGGGGTCGCGTTCCTCGATCTCGGCGCGGGTGAGCCCCTCCCAGCTGCCGGCCGACACCTCGCGCAGGCGCGGGTCGAGCTCGGGCTCCATCCCGACGACGTCGCCGAGCGCGCGGGCGGTCTCGGCGGCACGGGCCAGGTCGGAGGACACCAGCCGCGCGGGGGCGATGCCGGACAGCGCCTTGCCCGCCAGGCGGGCCTCGTGCCGGCCGACGTCGTCGAGGTGCACATCGGCCTGGCCCTGCCAGGTGCCCGAGGCGTTGGGCGCGGTGCGTCCGTGCCGGAGCAGGTAGACGGCGCTCGCGGTCATCGACGCGTGCGCGCCGACTCCGGCAGCTCGATGACCGGGCAGTCCTTCCAGAGCCGCTCGAGCGCGTAGTACTGGCGGTCGTCGGCGTGCTGCACGTGCACGACGATCTCGCCGAAGTCGAGCAGCACCCAGCGGCCCTCGCGCAGGCCCTCGCGGCGCACCGGCTTGGCGCCGAGGTCGCGCAGGCGCTCCTCGATGGCGTCGACGACGGCGCGCACCTGGCGGTCGTTGTCGGCCGAGGCGAGCAGGAAGCAGTCGGTGATGACGAGCTGGTCGCTGACGTCGAGGGCGATGATCTCCTCGGCCAGCTTGTCGGCCGCGGCCTCGGCGGCCGCGACGGTCAGCTCGACGGCGCGGGGGGTTGCGGTCACGTCCTCAGCCTCTCACGGACGGGCCGAGGGCTGCGCCGGACCGTAGAGCCGGTGCTTGCCGATGTACTGCACCACGCCGTCCGGCACGAGGTACCAGACCGGCTCCCCCGCGTGCACCCGGTCGCGGCAGTCGGTCGAGGAGATCGCCATCGCGGGCACCTCCAGCAGGGAGACGCGGTCCTGCGGCAGGCCCACCCCCGACAGGTCGTGCCCGGGACGGGTGACGCCGATGAAGCGGGCGAGCTGCCACATCTCCTCGACGTCCTTCCAGGACAGGATCTGCGACAGCGCGTCGGCACCGGTGATGAAGTACAGGTCGCTGCCCGGACGCTGCCGCGCGAGGTCGCGCAGGGTGTCGATCGTGTACGTGGGTCCCGGACGGTCGACGTCGACCCGGCTGACGGTGAAGCGGGGGTTCGACGCGGTCGCGATCACCGTCATCAGGTAGCGGTGCTCCGGCGGGCTGACCTCCTCGTCGGCCTTCTGCCAGGGCCGCCCGGTCGGCACGAACACGACCTCGTCGAGGCCGAAGCGCGACTGCACCTCGCTGGCGGCAACCAGGTGGCCGTGGTGGACCGGGTCGAAGGTGCCGCCCATCACGCCCAGGCGGTGCCGCGTCACGGAGCCGGCCTCGGCGGGGCGCCGGAGGCTGCTGCGGAGCGGGCTGCGGTGGTCAGTGCCGCGAACCCACGCTGCGGAACGCCCAGGTCACCAGCAGCAGGAACATCAGCCCGCCGAAGGCGATCAGCCCGAACGCCTCGGGCGCGATCGGCAGCTCGTTGTGCGTCTCGGACGTGGTCTCGGTCGCGTCGGTGGCGAGGCGGACCAGGGCGGCGTGCGCGGCGTGCATGCGGGCCAGTGTGTCACGACCCCCTCCGGCGCCGCCCGTCGCGCGCTACCCTCGGCGCGTGCGCACCAAGCCCTGCACGACCCCGCTCCGCTGGTGGGCCGCCTGAGGCGGCTCCCTCCCCTGCGCACGATCGCACCCAGGCCGCCCCTCGAGGCGGCCTTCGTCGTTCCGGCCACGGTCGCCTCCCGTCCTCCCGAGGAGATCCCCGTGACCACGACCACCGCCGTCCCCCACCCCACGACCACGAGCACGGACGCCCACGACGCTCCGCCCGGACGCACGCTGTCCGGCTTCAAGCCCACCGGGCCGCTGCACCTGGGCAACCTGCTCTCGGCGCTGCGGCCGCTGGCGGCCGCCGGACGGCCCGGCGCGCCCGACCGGGTGCTCGCCATGGTCGCCGACCTGCACGCCGTGACCGTCCCGCACGACCCGGGAAGGCTGCGGCAGCGCACCCGAGAGGTGGCCGCGCTCGCGCTGGCCGCGGGCGTCGACCCGCACCGCTGCACGCTGTTCGTCCAGTCGCACGTCGACGCACACCGCAAGCTGCACTTCCTGCTGGAGGCCGTCGCCAGGGTCGGCGAGGCGAGCCGGATGGTGCAGTACAAGGAGAAGTCGCGGGCCGGTGCGGGCGACGGGGTGCGGCTGGCTCTGCTGACCTACCCGGTCCTGATGGCGGCCGACATACTGCTCTACGACGTCGACGCCGTCCCGGTCGGCGAGGACCAGGACCAGCACCTGCAGCTGGCGCGGACGCTGGCGCACAGGGCGAACCGCCTCTACGGCGCCGGCCTGGTCGTCCCGCGGGCCGTCCAGCCGGCGGCTGGCGTGCGGCTGATGGACCTGCAGGACCCCACCACGAAGATGGAGAAGACCAACGTCTCGCTGGCCGGCGTCCTGCTGGTGCTCGACCCACCGGACGTGCTGGCGCGCAAGGTGTCCCGAGCGGTCACCGACACCGAGACCGGCCCCGGGTCGGTGCGCTACGACCGCGCCGCCAAGCCGGGCGTGTCCAACCTGCTCGACCTGCTCGCCGCGTGCACCGGCGTCGACCCGCAGTACGCAGCCCGCGGCATCGACTCCTACCGCGAGCTCAAGGAGGCGGTGACGAGCACGGTGGTCGAGACGCTGCGTCCGGTGCAGGAACGGTACGCCGAGATCGCCTCGGACACAGCGGCTCTGGACCGCGTCCTGGAAGACGGTGCCGAGCGGGCACGCGTGCTGGCCGAGCCCGTCGTCCGGCGGGTCGAGGACCGGATGGGCCTGACGCGGTGAGCCACCGGCGGCCGCACCCGAGTCAGGTCAGCTGCGGACGTGCCCGTCGCCGTGCACGAGCCACCGCGTGGTGGTGAGCTCGGCCAGGCCCATCGGCCCGCGTGCGTGCAGCTTCTGGGTCGAGATGCCGATCTCGGCGCCGAGGCCGAGCTGGCCGCCGTCGGTGAACCGGGTGGACGCGTTGACCATCACGGCCGCCGAGTCGACCTCGGACGAAAAGCGTTCGGCCGCGTCGAGGTCGGAGGTCACGATCGCCTCGGTGTGCCCGCTGGACCAGGTGCGGACGTGCTCGAGCGCGGCGTCGAGGGAGTCGACGACCCCGACCGCCACCTCCAGGGCCAGGTACTCGGTCGCCCAGTCCTCGTCGGTGGCCGGCTCGACCGGGATGCCCCGGGCCGCCGCGGCACGGGCGGCGCGCTCGTCGGCGTGCAGCCGGACGCCGGCGCCGTACAGGTCGGACAGCACGTCCTCGAGCAGCCCGGCCGGCGCATCGGCGTGCACCAGCACCGTCTCGGCGGCGTTGCAGACCCCGACCCGGTGGGTCTTGGAGTTGAGCACGATGGCGCGGGCCCGCTCGGGGTCGGCGGAACGGTCGACGAAGACGTGGCAGTTGCCGACCCCGGTCTCGATCACCGGCACGGTCGAGCCCTCGACGACGGCCTGGATCAGGCCCGCTCCCCCGCGGGGGATCAGCACGTCGACCAGCCCTCGGGCGCGCATCAGCACGGCGGCCCCGTCGCGGCCCCACGGGTCGACGGTCGCCACCAGGTCGGGCGGCAGCCCCTGCTCCGCCAAGGCGGCGCGCACGACCTCGACGAGCACGACGTTGGACGACTGCGCCGCCGACCCACCGCGCAGCACGACCGCGTTGCCGCTCTTGAGCGCGAGCGCCGCGGCGTCGACGGTGACGTTGGGCCGCGCCTCGTAGATCATCGCGACGACGCCCATCGGCACCCGCACCTGCCGCAGCCGCAGCCCGTTCGCGAGGCGCTGCCCGCGCACGACCTCGCCGCACGGGTCCGGCAGGGCGGCCACGGCCCGCACGTCGTCGGCGACCGCCGCCAGGCGGCCGGCGTCCAGGCGCAGCCGGTCGAGCAACCCCTCGGCCATCCCGTCGGCGCGGCCACGCGCGAGGTCCTCGGCGTTGGCCGCCACGACCCGGTCGGTGGCGGCCGCCAGGGCGTCGGCGACGGCGTGCAGGGCGGCGTCCTTGACCGACCGCGGGGCCGCGGCGAGCGAGCGCGAGGCCGTGCGGGCGCGGCGGCAGACGTCGAGCACCGCGCTCCCGGTGTCCGTGCCGTCACCGGCGGTGCTGGGTGCGGGGGGCGCGAGGGTCACGCCAGCAGGGTACGTCCCGCGGTGGCGCCTGCCGGGAGACCCCGGATCGACGCGTTCCCGGGGTCCGCGGCGTGCCGGACGCCCGGCAACGCGGCGATCCCGGAGAGGGGACGACCGGTCAGAAGGGGCGGACGTCGCCGGTGGCGAGCACGTCGCGCTCGTCGGAGGTGTCGGCCCGGGCGCGGCGGGTGTCGCGGTCGACGACCTCGAGGCCGACGACGTGCCAGGGCGGCAGGCCGACGCTGCGGCGGTGGTCGTTCCAGACCCGCAGGGCGAGCGCGGCGGCGTCGTCGGCGTCCTCGGCCTCGTCCCAGTAGGTGACCTCGGCGCGCTCGCTGTTGTAGCGGACGGAGGCCAGGAACGGGCTGGCCTGGCACAGCCGCTGCAGGGCCATGCCGAGCTGGTCGGCGTCGGTGGCGGGACCGGCGAGGGTGACGCGCACGTGCCACAGCGGCAACACCTCGGCGTCTACAGCGTCACCGGCGAAGGCGGGCGGCACGTCCGGGTGCAGCGTGATCGGGGCGTCGACCCGACCGGCCGTCCCTGCGTCGTCCACCGCTGCCTCCTTCCGTCCCCGACCACCCGTCAGCCCCCGCCCGACCCCCGACCCCCGACCCGTGAGCCGGTGGGCGCGGTCAGCGGCGCAGCAGCACCATCGCGTCGCGGTGCACGACCTCGCGGTCGTAGCCCGGGCCCAGGTCGGCCACCAGCTCGGCGGTGGTGCGGCCCAGCAGACCCGGCAGCTCCTCCGATGAGTAGTTGACCAGCCCGCGGGCCACCGCGTCCTGCTTTTCGTCACACAGGTCGACCGGGTCACCGGCCTCGAAGGTCCCGGACGTCGACAGCACCCCGGCGGGCAGCAGCGAGGCGCCGCGCTCGGTGACCGCCCGCACGGCCCCGGCGTCCAGGACGACCCGTCCCGCGGGATCGGCGGCGTGGGCCAGCCAGAGCAGCCGGGTGGGCACCCGGCGGGCGGTCGCGTCGAACCAGGTGCCGACGTCGTCGCCGGCGAGCGCGGCGGCGAGCCGGCGGGTGTCGGTGAGCAGGGTGGCCACCCCGGACGAGGTCGCCATCGCCGCGGCCTGCAGCTTGGTGACCATCCCGCCGGTGCCGACGCCGGCGGCGCCGACCTTGCCGACGGTGACCGCCTCGAGGTCCTGCGGCCCCCGGACGCGTTCGATCCGGCGGGCGCCGTCGCGGTGGGGCGGGCCGTCGTAGAGCGCGTCGACGTCGGACAGCAGCAGCAGGGCGTCGGCGTGCACGAGGTGGGCCACCAGGGCCGCCAGCCGGTCGTTGTCGCCGAGCCGGATCTCCTGGGTCGCCACCGTGTCGTTCTCGTTGACGACCGGCACCACGCCGAGCTGCAGCAGCCGGTACAGGGTGCGCTGGGCGTTGCGGTAGTGGCTGCGGCGCACGACGTCGTCGGCGGTCAGCAGCACCTGGCCCACCTGAAGTCCGTGGCCGGTGAAGGCGGCGGCGTAGCGCGCGACCAGCTGGCCCTGACCGACGCTGGCGGCGGCCTGCTGGGTGGCGAGGTCACCCGGACGGCGGGACAGCCCGAGCGGCGCCAGGCCGGCGGCGATCGCCCCGGACGAGACCAGCACGACCTCGCCGCCGTCGCGCACCCAGCCGGCCAGCGTGGCGACCAGCGCCCCCAGCCGGTCCGGGTCGAGCCCGCCGGCGGCCGTCGTGAGCGAGGACGAGCCGACCTTGACCACGACCCGGGCGGCCAGCGGCAGGTCGGCGCGCGACCGGACGGCGCCCGGGCCGGTGCGGCGCCGCACGTCCTGCGCCACCGGGGTCAGTCCTCGTCCGGCGCGGTCCAGCGCCCCGCCTGCCGCTCCGCCGCGAGCTCGGCGCGCGCCTCGTCCATGGCGGCCCGGCGCTCGGCGTGCCGCTCGCGGCGCTCGCCGCGCGAGGGCCGGTGCTGGTCCTCCAGCCGCAGGTCGGAGCCGCGGGGCCCGGCGAGCATCTCGGCACCGCCGACGAGCGTGGGCTCCCAGTCGAAGACGACCGCGTTCTGCTCGGGGCCGATCAGCACGGTCGACCCGGCGACGGCACCGGCCTCGAACAGGGCCTCCTCGATGCCGAGGCGGGCCAGCCGGTCGCCCAGGTAGCCGACGGCCTCGTCGTTGCTGAAGTCGGTCTGGCGCACCCAGCGCTCGGGCTTGGTGCCGCGGATGCGGAACAGGTGCTGCTCGGGGTCGGTCGGGTCCTGCTCGCGCCGGACGGTGAACCCGGCGTCGTCGACCGCCGTCGGGCGCAGCACCACGCGGGTGGCCTCCGGTGCCGGGGCGGCCTCGCGGGCCTCCTGCACCAGCCGCGCCATCGTGAACATCAGCTCGCGCAGGCCGTCGCGCGAGGTGGCCGACACCTCGACCACCTCGTAGCCGCGCTGCTCCAGCTCGGGCCGCACCAGCTCGGCCAGCTCGCGGCCCTCGGGGATGTCGACCTTGTTGAGGGCGACGATCCGGGGCCTCTCGGTGAGCGGCACGGCGGTGCCGGTGAGGTCGGGGTCGACCGGGTAGGCGGCGAGCTCGGCCTCGATCACCTCGAGGTCGGTGATCGGGTCGCGTCCCGGGTCGAGGGTCGCGCAGTCGAGCACGTGCACCAGCGCGGCGCAGCGCTCCACGTGCCGCAGGAACTCCAGGCCCAGGCCCTTGCCCTCGCTCGCGCCCGGGATGAGCCCCGGGACGTCGGCGACGGTGAACCGCACGTCACCGGCCTGCACGACCCCGAGGTTCGGCACCAGGGTCGTGAACGGGTAGTCGGCGATCTTCGGGCGGGCCGCCGACAGCACCGCGATCAGGCTGGACTTGCCTGCCGAGGGGTAGCCCACCAGCGCGACGTCGGCGACCGACTTCAGCTCCAGGACGACGTCGAGCGCGTCGCCCGGCTCGCCCAGCAGCGCGAACCCGGGCGCCTTGCGCCGCGCGGACGCCAGCGCCGCGTTGCCGAGGCCGCCGCGCCCGCCGCGGGCGACGACGAACCGGGTGCCGGCGCCGACCAGGTCGGCGAGCACCTCGCCGCTGCGGTCCTTGACGATGGTGCCGCTCGGGACCTTGAGCTCGATGTCGGCGCCGTTGCGGCCGTGGCGCATGTCGCCCTCGCCCGGCGCGCCCTTGCCGGCCGAGCGGTGCGGGCTGTGGTGGTACTCCAGCAGCGTGGTGGTCGAGGGGTCCACGACCAGGACGACGTCGCCGCCGCGGCCGCCGTTGGCGCCGTCGGGGCCGCCGAGCGGCTTGAACTTCTCGCGGTGCACCGAGGCGCAGCCGTGGCCCCCGTCGCCACCGGCGACGTGGAGCACGACGCGGTCGACGAAGCTGGTCATCGTGGGTCCGTCCTGGGCTGCTCGTGGTGCTGTGCTGGGGAACGGGCGAAGGGGTGAGCCGTGCGGCTCACCCCTTCGTCAGCTGTGGTGCCCGCGGAGCGGGCGCCGGCTCACTCGCCGGCGGTGATGCTCACCGTCTTGCGGCCGCGACGGTTCCCGAAGGTCACCGCGCCGGCGACCAGGGCGAACAGGGTGTCGTCGTTGCCACGACCCACGCCGTCACCAGGGTGGAAGTGGGTGCCGCGCTGGCGCACGATGATCTCGCCTGCGTTGACCTGCTGGCCGCCGAAGCGCTTGACGCCGAGGCGCTGCGCATTGGAGTCGCGACCGTTGCGCGTCGAGCTCGCGCCCTTCTTGTGTGCCATCTCGTTGTCCGCCTTCGTCCGTCGTGGAGGGGCCGCGCCGTCAGGCGTCGATGCCGGTGACCTTGACCTGGGTGAGCTTCGCGCGGTGACCCTGGCGACGCTTGTACCCGGTCTTGTTCTTGTACCGCAGGATGGTGATCTTCGGCCCCTTGGTGGCGGCGAGGATCTCGGCGGTGACGGTCACCTTCGCGAGCTTGCTCGCGTCGCTGGTGACGTTCTCGCCGTCGACCAGCAGGACGGGCTTGAGCTCGACGGTGCTGCCGGCCTCACCGGAGAGACGGTCGACGGTCAGGACGTCGCCGACGGCGACCTTCTCCTGACGGCCACCGGCGCGGACGATCGCGTACACGTTGGGCTCACTTCCTCGTCGTTGGGTGCTGGCGCCGCACGGGGCGCACGCAGCGGGGCTCACCCGTCGGATGCAGGGGTGGGCCGCCGTCCAGGGTACGGATCGGGCCCCACCGGGGTCAAACCGGGGCGGCGGCGGTCCCGGCCCGGCAGGTGCCGGGCCGGGACGCCGCTCACTCCTGCGGCGTCGGTGCCGTCGCGGGCGAGGTCGCCCGCCGGCGGCGCCGGCGTGCCGGGGCGGCTGACGGCGCCACCGACGCGACCTCCGACGGCGCCTCGGTCGGGGCGGCCGTCGCGTCCTCGACCGGTGCGGGGACCGGCTCCAGGTCCTGCGGTGCGGGCACCTCGGCGCCGGGTGCCGCCTCGACCACGGGCTCGGCCGGGAGGTCCGCCCCGACCTCGGCCGGGGCCTCCACCGGGACGTCCGCCGGCACGTCCGTCGGCACGTCCGCGGGGGTGGTGTCGGTCGTCGCGGTGGTGACCACGGCCTCCACCCCCGCGAGGCCGGCGTCCGCGACGTCGAGCGCCTCCTCGGCGACCACGGTCGCGTCGGCGCCCGCGGCCTCCTTCTCCTTGGCCCGCTCCATCGCCTTGCGCGCGGCCTCGTGCACCTTCTGCGCCTCGGCGGAGGCCCGCCGCTGCTGCTCGCGCTGGGCCTCGGTCAGGGCGTCGTCGCCGTTCTTGGCGCCGCCCTTGGCCCCACCGCCGCCGTTGCCGCGTCCGCCGCCGTTGCCCTTGCCCTCGGCCGGACGGCCCTCGCCGCCGCCCTTGCGCTCCACGGGCTCGTCGTACAGCGTCACGCCGCGTCCCTGGCAGTGCTCGCACGGCTCGCTGAACGCCTCGAGCAGGCCCTGCCCGACGCGCTTGCGGGTCATCTGCACCAGGCCGAGCGAGGTGACCTCGGCGACCTGGTGCTTGGTGCGGTCGCGGCCGAGGCACTCGGTCAGGCGCCGCATCACCAGGTCGCGGTTGGACTCCAGCACCATGTCGATGAAGTCGATGACGATGATGCCGCCGACGTCGCGCAGCCGGAGCTGGCGGACGATCTCCTCCGCGGCCTCGAGGTTGTTGCGGGTGACGGTCTCCTCGAGGTTGCCGCCCGACCCGACGAACTTGCCGGTGTTGACGTCGACCACGGTCATCGCCTCGGTGCGGTCGATCACCAGCGAGCCGCCGGACGGCAGGAACACCTTGCGCTCCAGCGCCTTGGCGATCTGCTCGTCGACCTGGTGCGCGGCGAAGACGTCGCCGTCGCCGTCCCACCGCGAGACGCGGTCGGACAGGTCGGGCGCGACCTCGTCCACGTAGCCCTTGACGGTCTCCCACGCCTCGTCGCCGGACACGACCAGGTTCGTGAAGTCCTCGTTGAACACGTCGCGGACGACCTTGACGGTGAGGTCCGGCTCGCCGTGCAGCAGGTTCGGCGGGTTGGCCGCCTTGGACCGCTTCTCGATGGTCTCCCACAGCTTCTGCAGCCGCTGCACGTCGCGCTCGAGCTCGACCTCCGAGGCGCCCTCCGCCGCGGTGCGGACGATGACGCCCGCGTGGTCGGGGACGACGGCCTTGAGGATCTTCTTCAGCCGCGCGCGCTCCTTGTCCGGGAGCTTGCGGCTGATGCCGGTCATCGACGAGTTCGGGACGTAGACCAGGTACCGGCCCGGCAGGGAGACCTGGCTGGTGAGCCGGGCGCCCTTGTGGCCGACGGGGTCCTTGCTAACCTGCACCAGCACCGGGTCGCCGGACTTGAGCGCGAGCTCGATCCGGCGCGGCTGGCCCTCCAGGCCCGCGGCGTCCCAGTTGACCTCGCCGGCGTAGAGCACGGCATTGCGGCCCTTGCCGATGTCGACGAACGCCGCCTCCATGCTCGGCAGCACGTTCTGCACCTTGCCGACGTAGACGTTGCCGATCATCGACGCCGAGGCCTTGCGGGCCACGTAGTGCTCGACCAGCACGCCGTCCTCGAGCACGACGATCTGGGTGCGGCCCTCGCGGTCGCGCACCAGCATCGTGCGGGCCACGGCCTCGCGGCGGGCCAGGAACTCGGACTCGGTGATGACCGGCTTGCGGCGGCCGGACTCGCGGCCCTCGCGGCGGCGCTGGCGCTTGGCCTCGAGCCGGGTCGAGCCGCGCACGCCGGTGACCTCGTCGCGCGAGGTCTCCTTGCCGGCGCGCGACTGGCGCACCCGCACGACGGTGTTCGGCGGGTCGTCCTCGGCCGAGCCGGTGTCGTCGCCCCCGCCCGACCGGCGCCGGCGGCGCCGACGGCGGCGGCTGCCGCCCTCGTCTCCCGCCTCGTCGGACGACGGGTCGCCCTCGTCGTCGGCCGCCTGCGGCTCGGCGTCGGTGTCCTCGGCGTCGGACGGCTCGTCCGCGCCCTGGCCGCCCTCGGCCTCGGCGTCGGTGTCGGCGTCGTCCTCGCCCCCGCGACGGCGGCGGCCACGGCCACCACGGCGCCGGCGACGGCGTCCGCCGGCCTGGTCGTCGGTGTCGTCGCCCAGCTCGTCCGGGCCGGCGTCGCTGCCCGCGTCCTCGTCGGCGTCGTCGTCCTGCGCCGGCACCTGCTCGACGACCTCGTCGGTCGCCTCGGCGGCCTGCTCGGCCGCGGCCTGGCGGCCCCCGCGACGGCGGCGGGAGCGACCGCCGCGGCCGCCGGTGCCCTCGCGGGGCTCGTCCGCGGACGCGGCGTCGTCGGGCCGGACGTCCTCACCCCGAGCGGGGTCGGGCTGCGTGGCGGCGGCGGGAGCCTCGCCCGCGACGGGATCGGGGGCGTCGTCGTGCGGCTGCGGCGGACCGGCCGGGCGGCTCGCGGCCCGGCGGCGGCGCGGCGCCGGGGCCTGGAACAGCGGCGCCAGCGCGGCCGGCTGCTCGGTCTCGGCCGCCTCGGCGGCGGCGGCCTCGGCGGCGGCGAGCTCGTCCTCGTCGGTGGGGTCGGCAGCCTGGTCGGCGCTCTGGTCGGCTGCCGGGCCGGCAGCGGCGGGCGCCACGACGTCCTCGACGCCCGCGGCGACCACCTCGGGGTGGGCGGAGGCGGCCTTCTTGCGCGACCGGCTGCGCTTGCGGGCGGGAGCGGCCGCGGCGTCGGGTCCGAGCTCGTCGGCGGCCGCGGGCGGACCGTCCGGCTGGGGCGTCGTGGGCCCGTCGGAGCCCGCGCCGGTGGTGGCGTCGTCCTGCCCCGAGGGCGGCTCGACCGAGGCCGCAGCCGTCTTCTTGGCCGTGCGCCGGCTGGTGCGCTTGCGCGCGGGCGCGGCGACCTCGACGGCGTCGCCGTCGTCGGCGGGCAGCACCTGGACGGGCGGCGGGTCGGCCGGTGCGTCCGCGGGGCCGCCGTCTGCGGCGTTGTCTGCCTGGGCCGGGGAGGAGGCCGGTGCCGCGGTCTTGCGGGTGGCGCGCTTGCGGGCGGCCTTCTTCGCGGGCGGGGCGTCGCCGCCCGCTGCCTGACCGGTCGCGGCAGGCGTCCCGGCGGTCTGGTCGGTGGACTCGGTGGTGGGCTCGTCCTCGAGCGTCACGGGTGCTCCCGTCTGCCCCGGTGCCCGGCCACTCCGTCGCGGGTCCCGAGGTCGGTGTGTCGCCGTCGACCCGGTCGGGCCACGGCGGAAGTCGTGGTCAGCCCGCGGGGCTCGCGTCGCCAGACGGCTCGCGGTGCCTCGCGGCGGCGGCCTCCCGCTCCGGGGCCAGTGGATCGGCCACGGTGCCCGACTCCTCGTCGAGGGGCCCCTGCGCCAGCCGCGTCACCTGGGGTGGTGCCGCGGGCGCGAGGTCGGCCACCGCGTGGAGTGCGGTCAGGACGTCGTCGGGTCGAACGGCCGGTGTGGCGTGCCGGACGACCAGGTGGAGTATCGCACAGAGCTGCCCGGACGCCCCTGCGGCACGCCCCAGGTCGCTGCGCGCCTCGTCCGGCGCGATCACCGCGAGCCGCACCACGGCCCCGCGCGCGTCGGTGCTGCGTCGCCCGCTCTTGGTGACGCGCTCGACCAGCACCTCCTCGCGAGCGAGCAGCTCGGCGACGGCGGCCGCGGCCTGCTCCGGGGAGGTACCGGGCAGCACCAGCTCCCACTCGCCGGCCTGGAGCCGGTCGGCGAAGGTCCCCGGGACGGCCTCGAGGACGTCGACGACGTCCAGACCTGCCGGCAGGGCGTCGTCGAGCGCGGCCCGCAGGGCCTGCGGGTCGCAGCGCTCGACCACCGAGATCTCCAGGTACTCCGCCTCGCTGGCCGCGCCGGTCGGCGCCGCGTTGGAGTAGGAGATCTTCGGGTGCGGGGTGAACCCGGCCGAGTACGCCATCGGCACCCCGGAGCGGCGCAGCGCCCGCTCCAGGGCGCGCTGGAAGTCGCGTGCGCTGGTGAACCTGAGCCGGGACCGCTTGGCGTACCGGATCCGCAGCCGCTGGACGGCGGGCGGCGGCGGCGGGCCGTCAGGAGTCCGTGCCAGCGGGGCTCACTCCCCCGCGCCGAGGGCCGGGCGGCCGCCGCTCTTCAGGGCACGCAGCCGCTCCTCGACCGCGGCGTCGGCCGCCAGGTCGTCCAGCGAGTCGAACTGGGCGTCGATCGAGGACGCCGCCAGCTCGGCCTGCCCGGCGGCGCGGGCCTCGTCGCGGCGCACCTTCTCCTCGAACCGCGACAGCTCCGAGGTCGGGTCCATCACGTCGATCGACTTCACGGCCTCGAGCACCTGCGACTGCGCCTGGGCGCTCCTGGAGCGGGCCACGAGCTCGTCCCGCTTGCGCTTGAGGTCGTCCAGCTTCATCCGCATGTCGTCCAGGCCGGTCTTGAGCTTGTCGACGACCTGGGTCTGGGCGGCGATCTGCGGCTCGGCGGTGCGGATCTCGTCCTCGAAGTCGAGCTGGCGCTTGAGCGCGAACTTGGCCAGCCCGTCGAACCGGTCGGCGTCCGCGCCCTGGCCCGCGGCGCGCAGCTCGTCGGCCTTGGCCGAGGCGGCCTGCGCCTTGGTGCCCCACTCCTGCACGGCGGCCTCGTCGGCGACCTTGTCGGCCTCGAGCATCCGCAGGTTGCCGATCGTGGTCGCCGTGGCGTCCTCGGCGTCGGCGATCGAGGAGGTGAAGTCGCGGATCAGCTGGTCGAGCATCTTCTCCGGGTCCTCGGCCTGGTCGATCAGCGCGTTGATGTTGGCGCGCGTGAGCTGGGCGATGCGTCCGAAGATCGACTGCTTCTGGGTCACGGGGACTCCTCCTGGTGGTGGTCGGGACGAACGTCTGGTGGACGGGTGCCGGTCGGGGCTCGGGGTCGGGTGGTCAGCGGCGCCGGCTGCTGCGGCGCCCGCCGGAGGACGAGCGGCTCGAGGAGCGGCGGACCGACGACGAGCGCCGGCTGGACGAGGAGCGGCGCGACCCGCCGGACCAGCCGCCCCCGCCACCGCCGGACCAGCCACCTCCGCCGCCGCCGGACCAGCCGCCACCGTAGGAGCCGCCGTACGAGCCGCCGGTGCTCCAGCCGCCGCCGAAGATCGCGTCGAGGATGCCGCCGCCGCCCTGGTCGACCACGACGATCCCGCCGGGCAGGGCGGGGTCGGAGGCGGCGTCCCACTGCCAGCGGGCGGCATCGGCCCGGGCCTGGTCCTGGGCGCCGCGGGCGAGCTGGTCGCTGCGGGCGGCGGCGTCGGCCGCCGTCAAGGGGTCGGTGCCCGCGAGCGCCCGGGCCTCGGTCAGCAGCTGCGCCGCCTGCGCCAGCTGCTGGCGGGCGGTGCTGCTCGCGACCGACCGGCTGGTGGCGACGAGGTCCTCGGCGGCGGCGACCTGCGCGGCGGCGGCGGTGAGCAGCCCGGGCAGGCGCTGGCGGGCGGCCTCGGTGCGCGCCTGCAGCTCGCGGACGCCGGCCATCGCCCGGTCGATCGCGGTGTCGGCGGAGGTCACCTGGCCGATGCTGCCCACCGGGTCGCTGCGAGCGTGGCTCTCGGCGTGCGCGAGAGCCGCCTCCGCGGCCGCGACCGCGCTCGCCAGCTCGGGCGAGGGCACGGGGTGCACGCGGGCGCCGGCCAGGTCGGTGGACAACGCCGTGACGGCGCGCGGCAGCTGCTCCCCCGCGCTGCGCAGCTCCTGCGCCACCCGCGGCACCGAGGCCAGCAGCTGCTCGGCCTGGGCGACGAGCTCCTCGGACCGGCGCACCTCGACGGCGCCCGGCGTCCCGGAGAGCGCCTGCTCGGCCGCCAGCAGCCGCTGCTCGGCCTCGCCCGGTGCGGTGGCGACCGCCTGGACGGCCTGCGGCGAGAACCGCGCCGACACCTCGCGGACGGTCTCGGCCGCCTCGGCCACCAGCGCCCGGTCGGCGGCCACGCGTTGCTGCAGGGCCGGGACGAGCTGCGGGAGCCGGGCGGCGATGTCGCGCAGGCCGGTGAACGCCTCGGCCTGCGCCTGGAGCGTCTCGCGGGCGCCGCGGCACAGCCGCTGGATCTCCTCGAGCATCTCCCGCGCCTGCTGCTCGGTCTCGGGCTCGGAGTCGTCGAGCCGCTGGCGCAACGAGAACGCCTGCACCACGGCCTGTTTCGCCTGCCCCAGCGCGGACGCGAACGGCGCGACGCCCTCGTCGCCGAACTCGGCCTGCGCGAAGGCGAGCTCGCGCTCGGCGCCACGGACGTCCTCGTCGGTGGCCACCAGCATCGAGCCGGCCTGCCGGCCGAGCTCCTCGACCGGCACCTGCGGCGCGCCCTGCGGCACCGGTCCCCACGGACCTGCCGGGGCTCCCGCAGCGCCGCGGCCGCGACGCGAGGCCCGCACGGCCAGGGCGATGCCGCCGCCGACACCGCCGGCCACGAGCAGCGGGCACAGCCAGCCGAGCGCACCGAAACCGCCACCGCCCGAGCCCGAGCCGATGCCGCCGAACCCGCCGCCACCGGCCAGCCGCTGCATCTCGGCGGCCGCGGCCGCCGCGGCGCCGGCCTCGTCGCCCTGCTGGAACGGGCCCTCGGCGGCGTCGGTGACCTGGTCGAGCTCGGCGTCGGACAGCTCGAAGGACTCCCCGACGCTCAGCGCGTAGTCGTCGTCCTCGGTCGCGAGCACGAGCACCGGCGCCTCCGACGGCAACCCGCTCCCGATCGCGGCCTCGTCGGCCCACGCGACCAGGTCCTGCCCGTCGGTGCTGTCGACGCTGACGACGTAGAGCTCGATGCCGTCCTCGGAGTCGAGGGCCGCGAGGGCGGAGCGGAGCTCGGCCTCGCCCTGGGCGAGCTCGCCGTTCAGGTCGGTGATCTGGCGGACCAGGTCGGGCGGCGGGTCGGCCAGGGCGGGTGCCACCGGGCCGAGCAGGAGCGCGCCGAGCAGCGCGGCCGCGCCCGTCCACCGCCCCCTGGTCGTCACGGCGCCATCCTGCCGCATCAGGGCCGACGGGTCCTGACGACCGGTGCGGGCTCACCGGGCCGCCCGGCGACCCGGGCTGGATAGCCTGCGGCCCGTGGGGGACGACGGGCAGGGCGACGGGGACGAGGCCGTCCGGGTCGCGCTGCAGCGTGCCGACGCGCTGGCCGACGTGGGGCGCGACCGTGAGGCGCTGGACCTGCTCCGCCCGCTGCTGGTGCACCACCCGGACGACGCCGTGCTCGTCCTCGAGATCGCCCGGCTGACGATGGGTCTCGGCACCCGGGCCGACCTGCGGGAGGGCATCACGCTGGCGAGGCGCGCCGTCGCGCTGGACCCGCACGACGCCGACGCGCTGTGCGTCCTGGCCCTCGGGCTCACCGGCGACGTCCGGCGCTGGCGCGAGGCCCGGCGCCTGACCGAGCAGGCGGTCGCGCTCGAGCCGCACGACCCCGCCGTGTGGCTCGCGCACGCCGAGGTGCTGCAGGGCACGGCGGGACGGGACGACGCCGCCCGTGCCGCAGCCGCCCGCGCCGTCGAGCTGGCGCCGGAGGACCCGGCTGCCGCGCTCGTGCTCGCCAAGGTCGCCGTCGAGCAGCACCAGCCGTTCTCGAAGGCGTCCGTGGCCGACGCCCAGGCCCTGCTCGACCGGGCCCTGGCGCTCGACCCGTCCAGCGCGGAGGCGCACGTGCTGCGCGCGAACCTCGACACCGGCGGCACCTCGGCCGAGCGCCAGCAGGCGTTCCTGGAGGCCGCCCGGCTGGACCCGACGAACCGCGAGGCCCTGGCCGGTGTCGACGACGAGCTGACCTTCCCGCTGCGGCTCGGCGCGTACCTGATGTGGCTGCTCGTCGCGGTGCAGGCCGTCCTGCTGCTCACCGGGCGCAACGGCGGCACGGTGCTGGGGCTGGTCGCTGCTGCTCGTCCTCCCGCTGGCCTGGGTCGGCTACCTGGTCGTGCGCAAGGAGGCCGTGCTCGACCCGGCTCGCCGCGGCCGCGTCGACGGCCTGCTGGTCGCGTCCGGCGCCTGCCTGTTCCTGTCGGTCCCCCTCCTGCGGCTCTCGACGCGCGAGTCGCTGCCGTGGGTGGGGCTGGTGGGCTGCGTGGTCGTCCTCGTCGTCGCCGGTGTGCTGTTCTCCGTGCGCCGCCGGCGGCGGCTGCGCCGGCTCGGCGTGTGAAGGCCGGTCCGGACGCGGCCGCTCAGTCCAGCGGCAGGACGAGCAGCTCGTCGGCCTCGCGGAACCCGAGGCGGCGGTAGAGCGGCACCGAGCGCTCGCTCGGGCTGAGCACCACGCGGGACAGCCGCAGGTCGCGCGCCCAGGTGACGACGGCGTCGACCAGCGCCTCCCCGGTGCCGGCGCCGCGGTGCTCGGCCCGCACGAACAGGTTCCCGAGGTAGGCCCACCCGCTCGCCGGACGCACCGCGGACGGCATCCGGCGGTACAGCAGCGCGCTGACGTACCCGACCGCCTCGCCGTCGGCCTCGGCGAGCCAGGTGCGCCGGTGCACGCCCTCGGTGCGCAGCCAGCCCTTGAGCTCGATCACCAGCTCGTCCGTGGGCTCGCGGTCGTGCGTCGCCGCACGGAGCCCGGCGAGCGCCTCGACGTCGGCGTCCGAGGCCGCGTCGAGCACCCGCACGTGCGCCTCGCTCACGCGCGCTCCAGCAGCTGCTGCTTCGTGGGCTGCCCGGAGACGGTCAGCGGCAGCAGCGTCCGTCCGGTGGGGCCGATCTGGATCTCGGTGTCGAGCTGCGGGCACACACCGCAGTCGAAGCACGGGGTCCAGCGGCAGTCCTCGACCTCGACCTCGTTGACGCTGTCCTGCCAGTCCTCCCACAGCCAGTCCTTGTCCAGGCCGGAGTCCAGGTGGTCCCAGGGCAGCACCTCGCCGAACTCGCGCTCGCGCGTGGTGTACCAGTCGACGTCGACGCCGTACGGCTCCAGAGCCGTTGCGGCGCAAGCCATCCAGCGGTCGAAGGAGAAGTGCTCGCTCCAGCCGTCGAAGCGGCCGCCGTCACGCCAGACCGCCTCGATGACGCGGCCCACCCGGCGGTCGCCGCGCGACAGCAGTCCCTCGACGATGCCGGGCTTGCCGTCGTGGTACCGGAAGCCGATCGCGCGGGAGAACTTGCGGTCGGAGCGGATCGCGTCGCGCAGCTTGGCCAGGCGGGCGTCGGTGGCCTCGTGCCCGAGCTGGGACGCCCACTGGAACGGCGTGTGCGGCTTCGGCACGAAGCCGCCGATGCTGACGGTGCAGCGGATGTCGCTCTGGCCGGAGACCTGCCGGCCGGTGGCGATCACCTTCTTCGCCAGCTCGGCGATCTGCAGCACGTCCTCGTCGGTCTCGGTCGGCAGGCCGCACATGAAGTAGAGCTTCACCTGGCGCCAGCCGTTGGAGTACGCGGTGGCGACCGTGCGGATCAGGTCCTCCTCGGTGACCATCTTGTTGATCACCTTGCGCATCCGCTCGCTGCCGCCCTCGGGCGCGAAGGTCAGCCCGGAGCGACGACCGTTGCGGGACAGCTCGTTCGCCAGGTCGATGTTGAAGGCGTCGACGCGGGTCGACGGCAGCGACAGACCCGTCTGGGTGCCCTCGTACCGGTCGGCGAGCTGCTTGGTGACCTCGCCGATCTCGGAGTGGTCGGCGCTCGACAGGCTGAGCAGGCCAACCTCCTCGAAACCGGTTGCCGCCAGGCCCTTCTCGACCATCTGGCCGATGCCCTCGATCGAGCGCTCGCGCACCGGCCGCGTGATCATGCCGGCCTGGCAGAACCGGCAGCCGCGGGTGCAGCCGCGGAAGATCTCGACGCTCATCCGCTCGTGCACCGACTCGGCCAGCGGCACCAGCGGCTGCTTCGGGTACGGCCACTCGTCGAGGTCCATCACCGTGTGCTTGCTGACCCGCCACGGCACACCGGGCCGGTTGGGCGCGACCTTGCGGATCCGCCCGTCGGGCAGGAAGTCGACGTCGTAGAAGCGCGGGACGTACACACCGCCGGTGCGCGCCAGGCGCAGCAGCAGCTCGTCGCGTCCGCCGGGACGCCCCTCGGCCTTCCAGCCCTTCACGGCGTCGGTGATCAGCAGGACGGCCTCCTCGCCGTCGCCGATCACCGCCGCGTCGATGAAGTCCGCGATCGGCTCGGGATTGAACGCCGCGTGCCCACCGGCCAGCACCACCGGGTCGTCGACGGTGCGGTCCTCGGCGTGCAGCGGGATGCCGGCCAGGTCGAGCGCGGTCAGCATGTTCGTGTAGCCGAGCTCGGTGGAGAACGAGAGCCCGAACACGTCGAAGTCACCGAGGGCGCGGTGGCCGTCGACGGTGAACTGCGGGACTTGGTGGTGGCGCATCAGCGCCTCCATGTCGGGCCACACCGCGTAGGAGCGCTCGGCCAGGGCGTCGTCGCGCTCGTTGATGACCTCGTACAGGATCATCGTCCCCTGGTTCGGCACGCCCACCTCGTAGGCGTCCGGGTACATCAGGGCCCAGCGGACGGTGTGCTCACCGCCGCAGTCCCACTCCTTCACCGTCGCGTTCAGCTCGCCACCGACGTACTGCACCGGCTTGGAGACCTGGGCGAGCAGCGGTTCGAGCCGGTCGAAGATCGACTGGCCGTGCATGAGGGAGCCTTCCCGCAGGGGACGTCGTACCGCCTCTAGGTTACGCGGGCCTGCGCCCGACCGGGCACCGCGGACGTCCGCGTGCCCGAGGTCCCGGGCCGCAGGAGCCCGGGACCTCGGTCGAGCGGTCGGTCAGACGGCCACGCTCCGGCTCGCTCGGGCCTCGACCGGCGCCGGGTGACCGTGGTGACCGCCGTGCGACGGCCGGACGGACTCTTCGGTCGTGGGCGCCGACGACGTCGGCGCCGTGCGGGCAGCAGGTGCCGCACCCTTCTTCTTACCCGGCCCGTCACCACCGCTCATGCACTCGGCCTCCGTGAAGTCGCCGCCCGGGTTGACGCAGTCGCGGACCACCCGCTCGAACGCGTCCTGGTCCCACGTGTTCCAGAAGTCCGCGTGCATGGACTGACCGTCCGTGGTGCCCATCATCTCGTCCGACGACAGCTCGAGGTCGGTGCCGTCTCCGGTGTACGCGAACTGGATGGTCTCCACCAGGCCGACCATCTTGTGGGGGAAGCCGGCCGGGCACTGCTTCTTGACCGGGTAGGCGTAGTGCTCGTTGTCGTTGGTGTCACCGACGTCCTTCGCCGAGTGGTCGGGTAGCACGCCGTCCCAGCAGGACGGGAAGGAGATGTGGACGGTGAGCGTTCGGCCCGGCTTGCCCGACAAGCCGGAGCAGTCCGGGATCGACTGCGAGAACGCCGATCGACCCGCGCTGAACTGGCCGCAGTTCCAGCCGCCCTTGGTGTCGTCGGTCGCGATCAACCGGGTGTCCGGCGGGTAGGCCATGCCTTCGCCGAACTTCGAACCCAGGCCGGTGAACGGCCGGTAGTAGGCCGTGAACGCCTGGACAGGCACGACCTGCTTCGTCTGCTTGTCGCGCAGCACGGGGAGCCAGTAGGACGCGGTGTCTCCGGCGTGCTCGCAGTTGGTCCCGCCAGCGGTCAGCTGGGTGCGCTGGGCGCCGGGTCCAGCAGCCAGCACGGCGGTGCTGCCGAAGAACTGGTGGTCGTGGACATGCGCATCGGGCTCGTTGTGGTGCTTGATCGGGTCGATCGGCGCGATGCCGACCAGTTCCTTGCACTTGATCTTCGCCAGCGCCTGGGCCGGGGCCTGCGGGCCGAACGCCGGGGACAGCAACGCGGCGAGCACCCCCAGGAGAGCCAGCAGGGCCAGGCGCCCGGTGGGGGTGGTTGCGCGGCGTGACGACGCTCGCGCGTCTCGGGTGTCGGGGACAGGGTCGAGGTGCATCGTGATGTCAGGCTCCAGTGCGACGTCCCCCGTCGGACAGGTGAGCGGGGGGAACCTATCCACGAACGGGTGACGGAGGCCAAACCGCTCCGTGACCGGGTCGTGGTCGCGCCGGCGTCCCGACACCCGTCCGGCCCATCGCCTGCCGCCGTTCGGTGCACCCAGCTCTCGCTCAGTCGCGCACGACGGTGATCACTGGGAGTCACTGTTCGACGGTCGATCGAACACGCTGTGAAGATCGTGTGCAGAGCGGCCGCCGGCCGCGTAGCGGCGTGTCCGCCGGTGTGTCGCCGGGCCTGACCGACGGTCGATCTTCAGCCCTCACCGAACCAGAGCGCGATCTCGCGCGCGGCGGACTCGGGCGAGTCGGAGCCGTGGACGAGGTTCTGGGCGATCTTCAGGCCCCAGTCGCGGCCGAGGTCGCCGCGGATGGTGCCGGGCAGGGCGGAGGTGGGGTCGGTGGTGCCCGCGAGCGCCCGGAAGCCCTCGATGCAGCGTTGACCCTCGATCACCACGGCCAGCACGGGCCCGGACGACATGAACTCCAGCAGCGGCTCGTAGAACGGCTTGCCCTCGTGCTCGGCGTAGTGCGCGCCGAGCAGGTCGCGGTCGGCGGTGCGCAGCTGCACGGCCACCAGTCGGTAGCCCTTGGCCTCGATCCGCCGCAGCACCTCGCCGCTCAGCCCGCGGGCGACGCCGTCGGGCTTGACCAGCACCAGGCTGCGCTCGGTCGGGGTGGTGGTGGGCTCGCTCACGGCTGGGGCTCCCTGGGTCGTCGACGGGCTGCGGGTCCGGGTACGCGGCGGACGGACCGGGGTCGCCCGCCGGGCACGACCCTAGTGGCGGCTCAGTCGTCCTCGCGGGCCCGGTGCCGGCGTCGCTGCGGCGCGGGCCGGCGGCGCACCGCCCGCCAGAGGGAGGCGACGTCGTCCTCGAGGTAGCGGCCCTTCCGGTAGGACCACACCACCTGCACCACGAGCCCGGCCAGCAGGACGACCACTGCCCCGAGGGTGGCCAGCCGCGGCACGCCGGCGGCGACGCAGAGCACCAGGGCGGCGGCCCCGAGGGCCGCTGGCCAGCCGACCCACCAGGGCTCGCCACGGACGACCACGGCGCGGACGAGCAGCGCCAGGGCACCGAGGGCCGCGACCGCGACGAGCAGCACCGGGGCGTCCACGCGCGCCACGGTAGCCAGCGCGTCACCCGAGGTCCGCGACCGCCACCCGCACCGCCTCGAGCTGCCGCTCCACCAGCCCGGACGGCGCCGCGACGTCCAGCGCGTCGACCAGCTCGGCGCCGTACCGGTGACCGTGACCCGCCGGCTGCGCGAGCGAGACGAGCAGGTCGGCGGAGCCGGCCCAGAACGAGACCAGCGGCACCCAGCCCGCCCGCCAGCGCTCGGTGGGGACGACCGCCAGCTGCGGCGCCCACGCGGTCACCGGGTCGTCGACGTGCTCGACCAGGCCACGGCCGGGCTCGATCAGGTGTCGCGCGACCTGCGGCACCCCCGCCCACACCGTCGCGTCGACCGCGGGGTGGTCCTGCACCTGCAGCCCGCCGACCGCGCCGAGGCTCTCGCCGTAGACCACCACCCGCGGCCGCTCGCCCGCGCGGCCGGCCAGCGCCTGCTCCAGCCCGTCGAGCAGGGCGTCGGCCTGCTCGGCCGCGCGGGTGCCGCCCCCGGACAGGGACGACTGGTAGCTCGGCCGGTCGTCGTACTGGACGGTGACCGTCGCGACGTCGCCGGCGTGCAGCAGCTCCAGCGCGTCGACCGCCGCGGGGTTGACCCAGCCGCTGCCGGTGGGCAGCGCGACCAGCACCACACCGCGGTCCAGCCCGCCGCGGTCGGCGAGCTCGTCCAGAGCGCGGTCGGCCCGCTCGGCCGTCCCGCCCGCGGTGACCGGGACGGCCACCCGCACCGGGGCGAGCGCCTCCCGGCCGGTGACATCGGCGATCTCGTCGGCGACCCGCCGGACCTCGAGGAACTCGGCCTGCTTGCCGACCACCGCGACCTCGGCCGTCGCGGCCTCCGCCCTGTCGGGGCGGCCGGCCAGACCCGGCACGAGCAGCAGCACGACGACGCCGACCACCCACGCCTGCCGGGTGACCGCGGCGCCCCGCGGGCGGGGCCGCCGGACGTGGCCGGCGGCCCGGACCAGCACGGCAGGCAGCATCGCCGCGACGACCGCGAGCGCCGCACCGACGAGCCCCGCCAGGAGCGACTGCCACAGCGAGATCGGCTGGACCCCCACCGGCACCGCCTGCTGCACCTGCCCGGCGTGGCCCGCGGCGGCGCCGACCAGCAGGGTCGCCGCCAGCAGCGCACCGGCCAGCGGTCCGACCCGCCAGCGCGGCGCGGGCCGCCCGAGCAGCGTCCAGGCCCGTCCGGCCAGCGCGCCGACGGCCACCCCCGACAGGGTCGACAGGGCGGTGACGAGCAGCTGCGCCCCGGGCGAGCGGGGCAGCATCGACGGCTGCCAGGACGCCGCGGCGCCCGCCAGCCCGAGCACCAGCGCCGCCGGGACCGAGCAGGTCCAGCGGCGCTGCCGGGCGAGCACCGTCCAGGCCGCCAGCACCAGGACCGCTCCCCCGACCGGCACCAGCACCCGGTGCAGCGACCGCGGCGCCGGCACCGAGAACGCCTCGCTGACCGAGTTGAGCGTGACCACGCCCCCGTACACGCCGGCGACGCCGAGGCAGACCGGGTCGCCGTGGCAGACCGCGGCCATGTCCTGCCACATCCGGGCGTCCACCCGGGCCCGGGCGGCGCCGGCGTAGGGCCGGCCGGTCGCCGCGGCGTCCCGGAGCAGGTCGTAGCCCAGGTCGTGCGCCCGGCACGCGGCGTCGAACCCGTAGCGGGTCCCGCCCCAGGGCGAGGAGCAGCCGCCGTCGCCGCGGACCAGGCGCGGGCCGTCGGGCAGCTGCTCGAGGACCGGCCGGTAGCCGACCCGCGCCGCGAAGCCGGCCGGCACGACCAGACCGCCGCTGGCGGTCGGAGCCTGCGGACCGGCGGCCACCTGCCCGGTCACCCCGGAGGCCACGACCTCGCTCTGCGGGACGGGCGCCGGGCGTCCGGACGCCGCCCCGACCCCGGCACCCAGGCCGAGGGTCATCAGCACCACCAGCACCCCGGTGGCCCCCGCCCGCACACGTCCGCCCAGCATCGCCGTCCCCGTCTCCCGCCGGTCGGTCCGGCGACGGGGCGGACGCTAGGAACCGGACGTGCCGGCAGGCGTCACCTCCCGGAGCCAACCGCGGGGCACCCGGGAGGGGCAGCCACCGGTCCCCGGGTCGTACCGCAGGGCTACGCCGGGATGGCTCCGCGGTATGACGACGACGGCCGTCCGCGGTGGCTACGTTCGGGCGCATGGTCCGCTCCCCGTCCTGGCGCCGGCTGCGCGAGCGCCGTGCGGCCCGCAAGGCCGCGCGCCGCGACTCCCGGCAGCAGCAGGCGGCGCTGCGGCGCCCACGGTGGTGGACGGCCCGGCGCGCCGCGGCCAGCCGGCGCAGGGTCGACCGCCGCGAGCACCGCCGCAACCACCCCCGCTGGTACCGGCGCGCGGTGGGCGTCGTGCTCGCGCCGGAGCACCGTCCCCGCGTCGGGTGGGCGGCGCTCGGCGTCGTCACCCTCAGCCTCTACTGGATCGCCTTCGGCACCGCGCCGTCCGCCTACGACATGGACCAGATCGGGTGGGGCACCGCGCCGTTCGTCGCCGCGGCCGCAACCCTGCCGCTCCTGCTGGCACCGCGCGCCGCGCTCACGGGCTGGGTCGCCAGCGCCGTCGCGGCGCTCGGCCTGTCGGTCGTGCTGCCGACGGCGGACCTGCCGGACGGCACCGGGTCGCCGTGGCCGTGGCTGGTCGTGCACACCCTGGTGCTGCTCACCCTGCTGGCCGCCGTCGCCTACCGCAGCAGCCTGCTGGTGGTGGTGCTGACCTGGTCGGCCACCACCCTCCTGCTCGCCGCGATGGTCGACCCCGACCTCAGCGGCGGCTGGGTGACCGCCACGACCACCGTGGCGGCGGCCGGCTGGCTCGCGGGACGGCTGGCGCGCAGCCGGCAGGCGCTGCGGCACGAGAGCCGGATGCGCAGCCAGGAGGAGTCGGCGCGCGTGCTGCTCGAGGAGCGCGCCCGGATCGCCCGCGACCTGCACGACATCGTGGCCCACCGGATGTCGCTCATCGCGGTGCAGGCGGAGACCGCGCGGTACCGCCGTCCCGGGCTGCCGGACGAGGCGGTCGAGGAGCTGGCGCAGATCAGCGCCACCGCCCGCGAGGCGCTGGCCGAGACGCGGTCGCTGCTCGGCGTGCTGCGCAACGACGACGACCCGGTGGCGACGGCACCGCAGCCGGGCGTCGAGGACCTGCGCGAGCTGGTGCAGGGCGCCCGCCGCGCCGGACTGCCGCTCGAGGCCGAGATCGATTGCCCCGTGGACGGTCTGGGGGCGAGCACGTCGCTGACGGCGTACCGGGTGGCGCAGGAGGCGCTGTCCAACGTCGCCCGGCACGCGCCCGGCGCGGGCGCGCACCTGGAGGTCCGCCGGGCGGACGACCACGTGCGCGTGCGCGTGACGAACACCGCACCCACCGGCCCACCCGGCGCCCGCGTCCCCGGTGCCGCTCACGGGCTCACCGGCATGCGCGAGCGGGTCGCCGCCGCCGGCGGCACCCTCGCCGTCGGCCCGACGGCGGACGGGGGCTTCGAGGTGCTGGCCGTCCTCCCCGCGCCGCCGCTCCCGCCGGTCGTCCCGGCCGTCCCGGTCGACGACACCGCGCCGCTGGCGGCGATCGACCCCACGGAGCCGGTCGCCGCACCGGTCGCCGAGCAGACCGTGCCGGCGGACCCCGACCGGGAGGGAGCGCTTCGGGAGTCGGTCCGGGATGAGAAGGTCGGCCCGTGACCGTGCGGGTGGTGGTGGCCGACGACCAGGCGATGGTCCGGCAGGGGTTCTCGGCGCTGCTCGACGCGCAGGACGGCATCGAGGTCGTGGGGCAGGCCGAGAACGGCCGCGAGGCCGTCCACGCGGCCCGCACCCGTGACGCCGACGTCGTCCTGATGGACATCCGGATGCCGGTGATGGACGGCATCGAGGCGACCCGCCAGGTGACCCGCCTGCCGGGCGACCGCGTCCCGCGGGTGCTGGTGCTCACCACCTTCGACCTGGACGACTACGTCTACGAGGCGCTGCGGGCCGGTGCGAGCGGCTTCCTGCTCAAGGACGCCCCGGCCGCCGACCTGGTCCACGCCGTGCGCGTCGTGGCGGCCGGCGAGGCGCTGCTCGCGCCGGCCGTGACGCGGCGGGTGATCGAGGAGTTCGCCACCAGGCCGGCACGGTCCGCGGCGCACCCCGGCGCGCTGGCGACGCTGACCCCGCGCGAGCGCGAGGTGCTCGGGCTGGTGGCGTCCGGGCTGTCGAACCACGAGATCGCGGCGCGGCTGGTGCTGGCCGAGCAGACGGTGAAGACCCACGTCGGCCGGATCCTCACCAAGCTCGACCTGCGTGACCGGGTGCAGGCCGTGGTGCTGGCCTACGAGACCGGGCTGGTGCGGCCGGGGTCCTGACCGGCGGCCCTCTCGCGGTCGATCCGGCCGCCGAGGACGACGAACCAGCCGTACAGGCCGGCGAAGACGAGCCCCAGGACGACCATCGCCGGCAGCACGAGACCGGTGGCGACCACGAGCGCCTGCACCACCCAGCCCACCGCGATGCCACCGGGACGGCGCACGACGCCGGCGGTCAGCAGGCACACCAGCGTCAGGACTCCCCCGCCGACCCACACCGTGCGGTCGGGCAGGTCGCTCACCGCGCTGGCGGCGAGGGTGGCGAAGAAGACGAGGAACGCCTCCAGCGCCAGGCAGGTCGCCGCGAGGCGAGCCCTCACCGCACGCCCCACTGCTGCTTGAACGTGACGACGTCGAGCCGGTCCAGGTCGTCCTGCACCTTGCGCAGCACGTCGGCGGCGTCGTGGGTGTCGACACCGATCCGCGCCAGCGGCGTGGACGAGGTGTGCGCGCGCACCACGACGTCGGCCGAGCGCGGCTCGGGCAGGAACCCGCCCGACAGGCCGGCGGCCAGGGACCGCACCGAGAACCAGGCCTTGCTCGCCCCCGCGTGCTCGCGGTTGACGAGCTCGGCGAGGTACAGGTTGCTCGCCAGCGTCACGACAGCTCCTCCTGCTCCTGGTCCAGCCCCTGGTCGGCGTCGACGGCCGGGGCGCGCAGCAGCATCCGCGCCTCCCCCACCACGGTGACCGACCCCGTCACGAGCACCCCCGCGCCGTGCCCCTCCTCGTGCGCCACCGCGGCCTCCGCGGTGCCGATCGCGGCGACGATCGCGTCGTCGAGCCGCTCGACGACCTGCACGCGGTCCTCGCCGAAGACGTCGACCGCCAGCTCGGCCAGCTCGTCGACCGGCACCGCGCGCGGGGAGGTCGAGCGGGTCACGACGATGTCGTCGAGCACCGGCTCGAGCACGGCGAGGATGTTCTCGGCGTCCTTGTCGCGCAGCACGCCGACCACGCCGACGAGGTGGCGGAAGGCGAACGCCTCGTCGAGCGAGCGCACCAGCGCCTCGACGCCGCCGACGTTGTGCGCGGCGTCGAGCACCACCGCGGGGCTCGGACGGACCAGCTCGAGCCGTCCGGGCGAGGTCATCCCGGCGACCGCGGCGTGCACGATCTCGGTGTCGAGGCGCTGGTTGCCGTTGCCCAGGAACGCCTCGACCGTCGCGATGGCGACGGCGAGGTTCTGCGCCTGGTGCGGCCCGTGCAGCGGCAGGAACAGGTCGACGTACTCCCCGGCCACGCCCTGCACCGTCACCTGCTGGCCGCCGAGGGCCACCGAGCGGTGGACGACGCCGAACTCCGGGCCCTCGCGGGACACCGTCGACCCGCTCTCCACCGCGCGCCGCAGCAGCACCTCGGCCGCCTCGACCGGCTGGTCGGCCATGACGACGTAGCCGCCCTCGGTGAAGATGCCCGACTTCTCCTCGGCGATCGCCGCCACCGAGTCGCCCATCATCTCGGTGTGGTCGAGCGAGATCGGCAGCACGACCGCGACGGTGGCGTCGGCGACGTTGGTGGCGTCCCAGGTGCCGCCGAGCCCGACCTCGACGACCGCGACGTCCACGGGGGTGTCGGCGAACGCGGCGAACGCCATGCACGTCAGCAGCTCGAAGTAGGTCAGCGGCGGCTCGCCGTCGGCGACGAGCCGACCGTCGACCATGGCGGCCAGCGGCGCGACCTCCTCCCAGGTGTCGGCGAAGACGGCGTCCGGCAACGGCCGGCCGTCGACGCTGATCCGCTCGGTGACCGAGTGCAGGTGCGGGCTGGTGAAGCGCCCGGTGCGCAGGTTGTGCTCGCGCAGCAGCCGCTCGACCATCCGGGCGGTGGAGGTCTTGCCGTTGGTGCCGGTGAGGTGGATCACGGGGTAGGCGCGCTGCGGGTCGCCGAGCAGCTCGCAGACGGCGCGCACCGGCTCCAGCCGCGGCTCCATCCGGCTCTCCGGCGCCCGCTGCAGCAGCTCGGCGTGCACGGCGCGGACGCGGGCGGCGTCGGCCTCGGCCTTGACCGCCCTGCGGGCCCGGCGCTCGTCCCGGTCGTCGCGCTGGCGGGCGCGGTCGTGGAGCAGGCGGGTGCGCTCGAGGTCGTGGTCGTCCGGGCCGGTGCTCACCCCACGAGCGTATCGACCGCGGCGGCACCGAGCCGCCGCCGCGGGGTCAGGCCAGCGCCTCGCGCAGCAGCGTGATCTCGGCGGCGCGCTCCTCGGGGCCGCCGGGCGTCTCGAGGATCACCGGGGCGCCGGCGGCGCGGACCACCTCGACCAGCGCGGCGGTCTCGATCTGCCCGGCCGCCAGGGGTGCGTGCCGGTCGCGGCCGGAGTCGAACTCGTCGCGAGAGTTGTTGCAGTGCACCAGGTCGATGCGCCCGGTGATGCCGTGGACGTCGTCGACGACGGTGGCGAGGTCGAGACCGCCGGCGTGGGCGTGGCAGGTGTCGAGCACCAGGCCGGCGCCGAACTCGCCCACGGCGTCCCACAGCCGCTTGATCGCGTCGAGCCGCCGGGCCATCGCCTTGTCGCCGCCCGCGGTGTTCTCGACCAGCACCGGGACGGGGAACCCGCCCTCGGCCGCCTGCCGCTCGAAGGTCTTGCGCCAGTTCGCGAAGCCGACCTCCGGGTCGTCCGCCGCCAGCACGTGGCCGCCGTGCACCACCAGGCCCTTGGCCCCGATCTCAGCGGCCATCGTGGCGTGCTGCAGCAGCAGCTTGCGACTGGGGATCCGGATCCGGTTGTTCGAGGTGGCGACGTTGAGCGCGTAGGGCGCGTGCACGTAGACGTCGAGCCCGCTGGCGACCAGCCGCTCGGCGTGCGGGTGCGGCTTCGGCGCCTTCCAGTCCTGCGGGTCTGCCAGGAAGATCTGCACCGCTCCCGCGCCCGACGCCTCGCCCTCCGCGACCGGGTCGGCGTCGTCGTGGCGGGCACCGGCGTGGACGCCGAGGACGGGTGTCGTGGCCATGCGGACGAGCCTAACGACCGGCTCCGTCAGCGATGCCGGCACAGGCGCGGGCAAACATGCACCCGCGGGCATGGACAGCACCCCCCGGAGACCGTGTTGCCCCCAGACGTGCTGGGCTCTCAGCCGGGCTGGTCCTTTGTGAGGTGCAGCAGCCACTGCTCGCCGCCGGTGCGGATCAGCGCGTACCGCCGCACGCCGGTGCGGCCGTGCAGGGTGAACAGGATCCGGCGCTCGGAGCGGTCCTCCTCGTGCCAGGTGCCCTCGTCGGCGATCGACTTGTGCTCGTCCTCGTAGCTCGCGTGCTCGAGGTCGTGGTCGTCGACCGCCACGGCGAGCCGGTCGCGGGCGGGGTCGTCAGGCAGGCCCTTGGGCACCGCCCAGCTGCGCAGCACCCCGTCCTGCTCCAGGCGCAGGTCGTGGTGCGGCCGGGGGCGGCGGTGGTCGTGCAGCACGAACCGCCGTCCCCCGACCTCGCTCACCGGTCGCTCACAGCCGCTCGACCTTGACCCGCACCGGCTGGCCGTCGCCCACGGTCGCCTCGACCACGCCGTCGCCGGGCTGCAACGCGTCGAGGTCGCCGCTGGCGCCGACCGAGTCGGCGAGGGTCTCGGTCACCAGCAGCTCCTGGTGGTTGACCACCGCCTCCCACACCGTGGTCGAGCCGGTCACCGTGAGGCGGATCCGGTCCGACACGTGCAGGTCGGCGGCCCGGCGGGCCTGCTGCACCACCCGCACGACGTCGTTGGCCAGCCCGGTGGCGGCGAGCTCGGGCGTCACGTGCGTGTCGAGGACGACGAACCCGCCGCCGGGCAGGACCCCGACCGCCTGCGAGCCGCCGTCCGGGCCCTGGCGCACGACGGTCTCGAGCTCGTACTCGCCTTCGGCCAGCTCGATCCCGCCCGCGGTGACGGTGCCGTCGTCGGCGACGGACCAGTCCCCGGACTTGGACCCGCGGATCGCCTGCTGCACCTGCTTGCCGAGCCGCGGGCCGGCCGCACGCGCGTTGACCGCGAGCCTGCGCTCGACGCCGAGGTCCTGCTCGCCGGCGTCGGAGAGGTCGAGCAGCCGCACCTCGCGCACGTTCACCTCGGACGTGACCAGGTCGGCGTACGCCGCGAGGTCGCCGGCGCGGTCGGCCACCACGGTGAGCGAGGCGAGCGGCAGCCGCACGCGCAGCCCCTCGGCCTTGCGCAGGGCGAGCGTGGCGGAGCAGACCTGCCGCACCGTCTCCATCGCCGCGACCAGGCCCTCGTCGTGCGGCAGGTCGTCGGCCTCGGGCCAGTCGGTGAGGTGCACGGACCGGCCCCCGGTCAGGCCGCGCCACACCTCCTCGGTGACCATCGGCAGCAGCGGCGCCGCCACCCGGCACAGCACCTCAAGCGAGGTGTACAACGTGTCGAAGGCGTCGGTGTCCTCGTCCCAGAACCGCTGCCGCGAGCGGCGCACGTACCAGTTGGTCAGCGTGTCGACGTGCGCCCGCACGAGGTCGCACGCACCGGCGACGTCGAGCGCGTCGAGCGCCGCCTGCACGTCGACCACCAGCGAGCGCGTCGTCGACAGCAGGTACCGGTCGAGCACGTGCCCGGACGCGGTGGACCACCGTGCCCGGTACCCTGCGCCGCCGTTCGCGACGTTCGCGTACAGGGCGAAGAACGCCCAGGTGTTCCACAGCGGCAGCATCGTCTGCCGCACGCCGTCGCGGATCGCCTGCTCGGTGACGACCAGGTTGCCGCCGCGCAGGATCGGGCTGGACATGAGGAACCAGCGCATCGCGTCGGCGCCGTCGCGGTCGAACACCTCGGTGACGTCCGGGTAGTTGCGCAGCGACTTCGACATCTTCTGCCCGTCGTTGCCGAGGACGATGCCGTGGGACACGCACGAGCGGAACGCAGGTCGGTCGAACAAGGCCGTCGCCAGCACGTGCAGCGTGTAGAACCAGCCGCGGGTCTGGCCGATGTACTCGACGATGAAGTCACCCGGGAAGTGGTGCTCGAACCACTCCGCGTTCTCGAACGGGTAGTGCACCTGGGCGAACGACATCGAGCCCGAGTCGAACCAGACGTCGAGCACCTCGGGCACCCGGCGCATGGTGGAGCGACCCGTGGGGTCGTCCGGGTTGGGACGGGTGAGCTCGTCGACGAACGGCCGGTGCAAGTCCGTGACCTCGACCCCGAAGTCACGCTGCAGCTCCTCGAGCGACCCGTACACGTCGACCCGCGGGTAGGTGGGGTCGTCCGACTTCCACACCGGGATCGGGCTGCCCCAGAACCGGTTCCGGCTGATCGACCAGTCGCGGGCGTTCTGCAGCCACTTGCCGAACTGCCCGTGCTTGACGTGCTCCGGCACCCAGGTGATCTGCTCGTTCAGCTCGACCATGCGGTCGCGGAACGCCGTCACCTCGACGAACCACGACGAGACGGCCTTGTAGATCAACGGGTTCCGGCAGCGCCAGCAGTGCGGGTAGGAGTGGTCGTAGGTCTCGGACCGCACGACGTGACCGGCCGTCCGCAGGTCGGCGGTGATCTGCCGGTTCGCCTCGAACACATGCTGGCCCTGGTACGGCGGCACGACCGAGGTGAACCGCGCCCGGTCGTCGACGGTGAGGACGGTCGGGATCCCGTTGGCCTCGCACAGCTTCTGGTCGACCTCGCCGTAGGCCGGCGCCATGTGGACCACGCCGGTGCCGTCGGTGGTGGTGACCTCGTCGCCGCCGTCGAGCACCTGCCAGGCCTGCGCGGTGCCGAACCGCTCGGTGTCGGTGAGGAAGTCGAACAGCGGCTCGTACCGGCGCCCGACCAGGTCGGACCCCTTGAGCCGCGCGACGACCCTCTCCTCGGCGTCCTTGCCGAGCTCGCGCATGTACGAGTGCAGCCTGGCCTCGGCCAGGACGTAGCGCTCGCCCTCGTGCTCGACCACGACGTAGTCGACGTCCGGCCCGACGGCCACGGCGACGTTGCTCGGCAGCGTCCACGGCGTCGTCGTCCAGGCCATCAGCCGCTCGCCGGTCTCGAGCCGGAACCACACGGTGAGGGACGGGTCCTGGCGCGCCTGGTAGACGTCCTCGTCCATCCGCAGCTCGTGGTTCGACAGCGGCGTCTCGTCGACCCAGCAGTACGGCAGGACCTTGAAGCCCTCGTACACCCAGCCCTTCTCGTGCAGCGTCTTGAACGCCCAGATCACGCTCTCCATGTACGGCAGGTCGAGCGTGCGGTAGGCGTTCTCGAAGTCGACCCAGCGGGCCTGGCGGGCGACGTACTCCTCCCACTCCTTGGTGTAGCGCAGCACCGACGAGCGGCACACGTCGTTGAAGACGTCGATGCCGAGATCGAGGACGTCGCCGCGGCCCTTGATGCCCAGCTCGCGCTCGGCCTCGAGCTCGGCGGGCAGGCCGTGGGTGTCCCAGCCGAACCGCCGCTCGACCCGGCGGCCGCGCATCGTCTGGTAGCGCGGGACGACGTCCTTGACGTAGCCGGTGAGCAGGTGGCCGTAGTGCGGCAGGCCGTTGGCGAAGGGCGGGCCGTCGTAGAAGACGAACTCGTTGGCGCCGTCGCGGCCCGCCGGCCGGTTCTCGACGCTGGCGACGAAGGTGCCGTCCTCGTCCCAGTACCGGCGGACGCCGGACTCGATCCGCGGGAAGCTCGGGGACGACGACACGCCCTCGCCGGCGGAGGGGTCGGTGCTCACCTGGGGGTACCTGCGCTCGCTCACGTCTCGCTCCTCGTCGTGACGCGGGGCCGGTCGGGCCCCGGTGCCAGCCGGGTGCGAGGACGACGTCCCCCGGGTCGCCGGGAGGTGCCGCGGTACCACCTCGCTTGCCGCCCCGCGTCGTGCCGGTGCGGCCGCTCGTTCGTCCGGTGCGATGACGGTCCGGTCCCGTCCGGGTCTACTGAGGACGGCCCCCGCGAGGAGGGACGGCCCGTTCTTCCGGAGGCTCGCCGGTGATGGCCGGGTCGACGCCTGTACTCGTGATCGTACTCACCCCGTCGCCGTGGCGCCGAACCCGTTCCGCGGGGTCTAGAGTCGTCGGCGCACCACCACGCGAGCCCCAGGGGAAGCCGGTCCGAGTCCGGCGCTGACCCGCAACCGTAGGCACCCGGCGAGAGCCGGGGGCGAGCCGGAATGCCTGGGACCCGCGAGCGGCTCCTGTTCACCGTCGAGGTATGCGGGGCGGAGCCCGGACGGTCGGCCGGCTCCGCAGCACCTCGGAGCGGCCCCTCCGGCCCGGGCGATGTCACGACACCGCTCATCCGGAAGGCACCACCATGACCGGCACCACCACCCCCCCGGCGCGCCCCCGGCGCGCCCTGCGCGCCACGGTCGTCGGCGCGCTCACCCTCGCCCCGTTCGTCGCCGCAGGCACCGTGCTGGTGCCCGCGACCGCCGTCGACGGGCCGGCCACCACCACGGCCGCCGACCAGGCCGCGGCCGGGTACGTCGACCGCCTGCTCGAGGCCGGCGGCGGCCACCTGGTCAGCTTCGGCTACCCCGACTACGGCCTCACCCTCGACGCCGTCATCGCGCTCGACGCCGCCGGCGCCGGGCAGGACCGCGCCTCGGCGGCCACGACGTTCGTCGCCGACAACGTCGAGGAGTACGTCTCCTACGACGACCCGGGCGACGCGGACAGCCCGCCCGAGCAGCACTACTTCGCCAACGCGACGGCCAAGGCGCTGTTCGTCGCCGTCGTGCAGGGCGAGGACCCCACGAGCTTCGGCAGCGGGGGCACCGACCTGGTCGCCCGCCTGCAGTCGCTGATGACCGCGCAGGGCCAGTACGCCGACCAGAGCTCGTTCGGCCAGTACGCCAACACGATCGGCCAGTCCTTCGGCGTCCTCGGGCTGCACCGCCTCGGTGAGGGTCCGGACCCGCTGGCCGTCTCCTTCCTGCGCGGCCTGCAGTGCGGCGACGGCGGCTTCCCGCTCACGCCGACCGCGGCCGGCGGCACCTGCACCGGCCACACGGACGCCACCGCCTTCGCGGCACAGGCCCTGTTCGCCGTCGGCGGCGCCGACGATGCCGACGGCGAGGAGGCGCTGGCCTTCCTGGCCGGCCTGCAGGACACCTCGGGCGGCGTGGCGGACCTGTCGCTCGCGACCACCCCGAACGCCAACACCACCGGCCTCGCGGGCCAGGCGTTCCACGCCGGCGGCTGGGTCGCCCAGGCGCGTCTCGCCTCCGACTTCGTCGAGGGCCTGCAGTACGGCTGCGACCTGCCCGCGACCCTGCGCGGCGGGATCGCCTACGACCGGGCGGCGTACGACGCGCAGGTGGCGGCGGGGGCCACCGCCGTGCCGTCCGACCAGGACACCCGCTCCACCACCCAGGCGCTGCTGACCCTCGCGCAGACCTCGCTGGTCGAGGTCGGCGCGGCCGGTGCGTACGACGACGCCCCGACGCTGGAGTGCGCCGCGACGTCGACCACCACCACGACGAGCAGCACCACGACGACCTCGAGCAGCAGCACGACGACCTCGGCGACGTCCTCGGCGACCACCACCGCACCGTCCGCGACCACCAGCACCACGGGCGCGGTCGCGACGTCCGGCGGCTCGGTGCTCGACGGCGGCGTCGTGGCCGCCCCGGTCCGCGACCGTGACCGTGGCGACGTGCGCGATGGTGCCCTGGCGCGCACCGGGTCCGAGGTCGCGCCGTTCGTCGGCGTGGCCCTCGCCCTCGTGCTGGTCGGCGCGGTGCTCGTGGCCCTGCGGCGTTCGCCGCGGGGACGCCACCAGTGACGTCCGCCACCCTCCTCGGCCCGGTGACCAGGGTGCTCGGCACCCTGGTGGCCGCGGTGGCCCTGGCCGCCGGCGGCCTGCTCGCGACGTCGTCGGCCGCCCCCGCCGCGGCCGCCGCGTGCTCCGGCACCTCCGGCGTCACCGTGGTGATCGGGTCGTCGGTGCGGTGCGCGCCCGGTGACCCGGCCTCCGGCCTGGCTGCGCTGTCGGCCGTCGCCTCGGTGACGCAGGTCCAGCGCCAGCCCGGTTTCGTCTGCCGGATCGACGGCGCCCCCGCCGCCGACCCCTGCGTCAACACCCCGCCGGCGAACGCGTACTGGTCGTACTGGCACGCCCAGCCGGGCGGCTCCTGGCAGTACAGCTCGGTCGGCGCCGGTGGCTACAACCCCAAGCCCGGCAGCGTCGAGGGCTGGTCCTTCGGCGACGGCGGCCCGCCGTCCGCCAGGGCACCGGCGGCTCCCGCTCCCCCGGCGCCGGCACCCGCGCCGGCTCCTGCGCCGGCTCCTGCGCCCGTCGACCCGGCCCCTGCTCCCTCGTCGCCGTCCGGCGGCTCGGGCGGCGGCTCCGGCTCGGGCGGTTCCGGGTCCGGTGGCTCCGGTTCCGGCACCTCGTCGGGATCGGGCTCCTCAGCGTCCGGCTCGGCGTCGGCGACGTCCGGCTCGGGCACGGCGCCCACCACCCGCGGTGGCACCGGGCGGACGCCGGCACCTGCGGCCACCACCCCGGCGGCGCCGACCACCTCCGCAGCGGCCCCGACGACCTCGGCGCCCGGCGCCACGGCGCTCGCGACGTCGGACGCACCGCATGAGCAGGCGGAGCAGGACGGGCGCACCGCCGAGGCGGCGGCCGTCCGCGGGGGCGACGACCCGTCCGGGCCGTCGCTGTCGCCGCTGGTCGGGGGCGGGCTCGTGCTCGCGCTCGGTGCCGCGGCGGGCACGGTGGCCTGGCGCCGCCGCGCCGGCGCCTGACGGCGGAGAGGTGACGGGGAGGTCGTGGTGAGCAGCGTCCCGAGGGCGGTGCACCCGGGCGCCTGGTGGGCCTGGGCGCTCGGTCTGGCGACGGCCGCGAGCACCACGACCAACCCGCTCCTGCTCGCCCTGCTCCTGGCCGTGGTCTGCCTCGTGGTCGCGGCCCGGCGCGGCGCGTCACCCTGGGCCCGGGCGTTCCGGCTGTACCTGTGGCTCGGGCTGGCGATCGTGGTCGTCCGCGTCGTGCTGCACGTGCTGGTCGGCCTGAAGTTCGGCACGGTCGTCCTGCTGCCCGTGCCCGCGGCGACGATGCCGTCGTGGGCGGCCGGCATCCAGCTCGGCGGCACCGTCTACCTCGAGGGGCTGCTCGGCGCGGTCGTCCTGGCGCTGCGGCTCGCGGTGCTGATCGCGTGCATCGGCGCCGCCAACGCCCTGGCCAACCCCAAGCGGCTGCTGCGGGCGTTCCCCGCGGCGCTGGCCGAGATCGGCACCGCCGTCGTCATCTCGGTGACCGCGGCGCCGCAGCTGGCCGAGAGCGTGCAGCGGGTGCTGCGGGCGCGCCGGTTGCGGGGGGACAACGCCAAGGGGCTGCGCTCGGTGCGGCAGGTCGCGCTGCCGGTGCTGCAGGACACCCTGGACCGCTCGCTGCTGCTCGCCTCGGCGATGGACTCGCGCGGGTACGGGCACCGGGTGGAGCAGTCGCCGGCCGCGCGCCGGGTGACCGCCGCCCTCACCCTCGGCGGGCTGCTCGGTGCCTGCCTCGGCCTGTACGGCCTGCTCGACACCACCTCGCCGGTGTGGCTCGGCGTCCCGGTGCTCCTGCTCGGTCTGGTGCTGGCCGTCGCCGGGCTGTGGCTCGGCGGGCGGGCCGTCCGGCGCACGTCGTACCGCCCCGACCCGTGGGCCCTGCCCGAGTGGACCACCACCACCGCCGGCGCCGTCGCCGCCGGATGCCTGCTCGTGCAGGCCCGGCTCGACCCGCTCGCCATGACGCTGCCGCTGGAGCCGCTGACCGCACCGCTGCTGCCGCTGCTCGCCGTGGCGGGGATCCTCGTCGGCGCCGCCCCGGCGCTGCTCACCCCGCCGCCGCCCCGCTCGCCGGCCCGCGGGGCCACCGCCGCCCGTCGCACCCCCACCCTCGCGACCGGACGTGCGTCGTGAGCGCAGTGCTGCTGCAGCAGGTCTCGGTCACCTACCCGGGCGCCGACGTCCCGACGCTGCACGGCGTCGACCTCGAGGTCGACGAGGGCGAGCTGGCGCTCGTCGTCGGCCGCACGGGCTCGGGCAAGAGCACGCTGCTCGGCGTCGTCAACGGCACGGTCCCGCACTTCAGCGGTGGACTGCTGGCCGGACGCGTCCTCGTCCACGGCCGCGACACACGCACCCACCGCCCGCGCGACCTGGCCGACCTCGTCGGAGTCGTCGGTCAGGACCCGCTCGCCGGGTTCGTCACCGACACCGTCGAGGAGGAGCTCGCCTACGCGATGGAGCAGCTCGCCCTCCCTGGCGCGGTGATGCGCAAGCGGGTCGAGGAGACCCTCGACGTCCTGGGCATCGCCGAGCTGCGCGACGCCCCGCTGCGCGAGCTCTCCGGCGGGCAGCAGCAGCGCGTGGCCATCGGCTCGGTGCTCACGGCCCACCCGCGCGTGCTCGTGCTGGACGAGCCGACCTCAGCCCTCGACCCCACCGGCGCCGAGGAGGTGCTGGCCGCGATCACCCGGCTGGTGCACGACCTCGCGGTCACGGTGCTGGTCGCCGAGCACCGGGTCGAGCGGGTCCTGCAGTACGCCGACCGCGTCGTCCACGTCGGCGTCGACGGCCGGGTGACCGACGGCCCGCCCGCCGACCTGATGCGCACCTCCGACGTCGCTCCGCCCGTCGTCGAGCTCGGCCGCTGGGCCGGCTGGGACCCGCTCCCGCTGTCGGTCCGCGACGCCCGCCGCGCCGGCACCCGGCTCCGCTCCGCCCTGGCCGCCACCGCCGCCGCCTCCCCCGAGTTGTCAGACCGTGCACCCGCCCCGGCACGACGTGGGTCTGACAGCTCGTCCGACGCACCGCAGGTGTCAGACCGTCGAGGCGGCGCGGCCGGTCGTGGGTCTGACACCTCGCAGGGGGCGGCGGTGGTGCGGGCGCGGGGGGTCGTGGTCCGGCACGGGGACGTCGTGGCCGTCGCGGGGGTCGACCTGGACCTGCGGGCCGGCGAGGTCACGGCGCTGATGGGGCGCAACGGGGCGGGCAAGTCCTCGCTGCTGTGGGCGCTGCAGGGCAGCGGCACGCTGACGTCCGGACGGGTGCGCGTCGGCACCGGGGACGACCGGTACCCGGACGGGCAGGACCCGCACGCCCTGGACGCGCGCACCCGCCGGGCGGCGATCGGGCTGGTGCCGCAGACGGCGTCGGACCTGCTCTACCTCGACACCGTGGCCGCCGAGTGCGACCAGGCCGACCACGAGAGCGGCGCGGCGGCGGGCTCGTGCGCCGCGCTGCTGCAGCGGATCGCGCCAGGGGCGGACCCGGCGCTGCACCCGCGCGACCTCAGCGAGGGCCAGCGGCTCGCGCTCGTCCTGGCGGTGCAGCTGACGGCCGACCCGCCGGTGCTGCTGCTCGACGAGCCGACCCGCGGGCTCGACTACGCCGCCAAGCGCGCGCTCGGCGAGGTGGTGCGCGACCTCGCTCGCCAGGGACGGTCGGTGCTGCTGTCGACACACGACGTCGAGTTCGTCGCCGAGACCGCCGACCGGGTCGTGGTGATGGCGGCCGGCGAGGTCGTCGCCGACGGGCCCACCTCCGAGGTGGTCGTGTCCTCCCCCGCGTTCGCACCCCAGGTCGCCAAGGTCACCGCCCCGGGCCACTGGCTCACCGTCGCGCAGGTGCGCGCCGCGCTGCCGGACGGTGCGCCGTGACCGCCGTCGACCGCACCCCCGGACCCGCACCCGGACCCGGCCCCACCCCCCGACGCGGCGGCGCCGAGCCGCCCGCGGCCGTCCGCGCGATCGCGCTGCGACCGCGCTCGACCGCGGCCATCGTCCTGGTGACGGTGGCCGGCGTCCTCGCCTTCGGCTGGCCGCTGCTTGTCGACCCCGGCGCGGCCCTCTCGCACGGCACCGACGCCCCGCTCGTCCTCGGCCTGCTGCTGCCGCTGCTGATGGCCGTGGTGCTGTTCGAGATCGGCGAGGGCGGGCTCGACGTCAAGGCGCTGGCCATGCTCGGGGTGCTGTCGGCGGTGGGCGCCGCCCTGCGGCCGCTGGGTGCCGGCACCGCCGGCCTCGAGACCGTCTTCTTCCTGCTCGTGCTCGGCGGACGGGTGTTCGGCGCCGGCTTCGGGTTCGTCCTCGGCGCCACGACCCTGTTCGCCTCGGCGCTCATCACCGGCGGCGTGGGGCCGTGGCTGCCGTTCCAGATGATCGGCGCCGCCTGGGTCGGCCTCGGCGCGGGGCTGCTGCCGCGGGCGTCCGGGCGGGTCGAGATCGCGCTGCTCGCGGCGTACGGGGCGCTGGCGGGGCTGGCCTACGGCTTCGTCATGAACCTGTCGTTCTGGCCGTTCGCGGCCGGCGACGGCACGGGGCTGTCGTTCGTCCCCGGCGACCCGGTGCTGGAGAACCTCCACCGCTTCGTCGTGTTCACCCTGGCCACCTCGCTCGGGTGGGACCTCGGCCGGGCCGTCACGAACGTCCTGCTGATCAGCCTCACCGGGCGCGCGGTGCTGCAGACGCTGCGCCGCGCCGCCCGCAAGGCCGCCTTCGACGCCCCGGTCCGCTTCGACCCCTGACGCCCCGACGGCCCTTCCGCCCGCACCCGGCGCGGGTGGACGATGCCGGGATGGCGACCGACGACGACGGCGGGCCCGCTGCCGGGCTGCGCGTGTTCCACCTCGACCGCGAGGGCACCGACGAGGGCGCCGCCCGGATGGTCATGCTGCTCGACGTGCAGGACGCCGCGACGCCCGTCGTCGCGCTCCGGCAGGAGTGCCTGGACCGGCTGGCTCCGCGCCCCGGCGAGACCGCGCTCGACATCGGCTCGGGCACCGGCACCGTCGCGCGCACGCTGGCCGGGCTGGTCGGCCCCGACGGCCGGGTCCTCGGCGCCGAGCCGAACGCCCGGATGCGTCAGGTCGCGACCGAGCGGTCGCAGGGGCTCGACCCCGCACCCACCTGGCTCGACGCCACCGCCGACGCGCTCCCCCTCGAGGACGGCAGCGTCGACGTCGTCTGGTGCGAGCGGGTGTTCCAGCACCTCGACGACCCGCAGGCGGCCGCGCACGAGATCGCCCGGGTGCTGCGCCCGGGCGGACGCGCGGCCGTGGTCGACGCCGACCACGGCAGCCAGGTCAGCACGGTCGGCAGCATCCGCTTCCAGCGGGCGCTGCTGGACGCGATGCTGCACCACGCGCCCAACCCGTTCGCCGCCCGGTGGCTGCCGCGCCAGCTGCGCGCGGCCGGGCTCGAGGTCGAGCCCGAGGTGTCGTCGCGCGCCTACCTCCCGCCGCCGCACCTGCTGCGCACCGGGGCGATCATGCGCGTCATCGCCGACCAGGCCGTCGGCGACGGCACGATCACCGCCGAGGAGCGCGACGAGGTGTTCGCCGACCTCGAGCGCGCGACCGACGCCGGCGAGGCCTTCGCGGCCGTCACCGTCTTCCGGTTCGTGGCCCGCAGACCGGGGCCGGACGGCGGCTGACCAACCGGTTCGCCCGCACGGCGGCCCCTCTGGGAGAATCCGGCGCATGACCGATGCCCCCACGCTGCGTGCGTCCACCGTCCCCGACAAGCCGTCCCTCGACGGCCTCGAGGCCAAGTGGGGCGCGGTGTGGGAGGCCGAGCGGACCTACGCGTTCGACCGGACGGCGACCCGCGACCAGGTCTTCTCGATCGACACCCCACCGCCCACGGTGTCGGGCTCGCTGCACGTGGGCCACGTGTTCTCCTACACCCACACCGACCTGGTGGCGCGGTTTCAGCGGATGCGCGGCAAGGCCGTGTTCTACCCGATGGGCTGGGACGACAACGGCCTGCCGACCGAGCGTCGGGTGCAGAACTACTACGGCGTGCGGTGCGACCCGTCGGTGCCGTACGACCCCGACTTCACGCCCCCGGCCAAGCCCGACCCCAAGCGCCAGCTGCCCGTCTCCCGCCGGAACTTCGTGGCGCTGTGCGAGGAGCTCACGCACGTCGACGAGCAGGTCTTCGAGCAGCTGTGGCGCACGCTCGGGTTGTCGGTCGACTGGTCGACGCTCTACACGACGATCTCGGACGACGCCCGTGCCGTCGCGCAGAAGGCGTTCCTGCGCAACCTGTCTCGCGGTGAGGCGTACTCCTCGGAGGCGCCGTCGCTGTGGGACGTCACGTTCCAGACCGCCGTCGCCCAGGCCGAGCTCGAGGCCCGCGAGTACCCCGGGCACTACCACCGGGTGGCGTTCCACCGTCCCGACGGCACCGCGGTGCACATCGAGACCACCCGCCCGGAGCTGATCCCGGCGGTGGTCGCGCTGATCGCGCACCCGGACGACGAGCGCTACCAGCCGCTGTTCGGCACCACGGTCACGTCCCCGCTGTTCGGGGTGGAGATCCCGGTGCTCGCCCACCCCGCCGCCGAGATGGACAAGGGCGCGGGCATCGCGATGTGCTGCACCTTCGGCGACCTCACCGACGTCACCTGGTGGCGCGAGCTGCAGCTGCCGACCCGCGCCGTGGTCGGCCGCGACGGGCGGATCCTGCGCGACACCCCCGAGTGGCTGGCGGGCGGACCCGGCGAGGCGCTCTACGGCGAGCTGGCCGGCGCCACCACGTTCTCCGCGCGGGAGAAGGTGGTCGAGGCGCTGCGCGGCTCGGGCGACCTGGCCGGCGAGCCGACGGCGACGCAGCGGATGGCGAACTTCTACGAGAAGGGCGACAAGCCGCTCGAGATCGTCACCTCGCGGCAGTGGTACATCCGCAACGGCGGCCGCGACGCCGACGTGCGCGCCGCCATGGTCGCGCGCGGCCGCGAGATCGCCTGGACGCCCGAGCACATGCGGCACCGGTACGAGAACTGGGTCGAGGGCCTCAACGGCGACTGGCTGATCAGCCGGCAGCGCTTCTTCGGCGTCCCGTTCCCCGTCTGGTACCGGCTCGACGCGGACGGCCAGCCGCTGCACGACGAGCCGGTCCTGGCGGACGAGTCCGCGCTGCCGGTCGACCCGGCGTCCGACCCCGCACCGGGTTTCACCGAGGACCAGCGCGACCGGCCGGGCGGTTTCACCGGCGACCCGGACGTGATGGACACCTGGGCGACCTCCTCGCTGTCGCCCCAGGTGGTGACCGGCTGGGAGCGCGACGACGACCTGTTCTCCCGCACCTTCCCGATGGACATGCGCCCGCAGGCGCACGACATCATCCGCACCTGGCTGTTCTCGACGGTCGTGCGCGCCCACTACGAGCACGGCACCGTGCCGTGGGCACGCGCGTCCATCTCCGGCTTCGTCGTCGACCCCGACCGCAAGAAGATGAGCAAGTCCAAGGGCAACGTCGTCGTCCCCACCGAGATCCTCGACCGGTTCGGTGCCGACGCGGTGCGCTGGCGCGCGGCGATGGCGCGGCCCGGCACCGACTCGCCCTTCGACGAGACGCAGATGAAGGTCGGGCGCCGGCTGGCGATCAAGGTGCTGAACGCGAGCAAGTTCGTGCTCGGCACCACCGGCGCTGCCTCCGCCGACCTCGGCCGCGTCACCGAGCCGCTCGACACCGCGATGCTCGCCGGCCTGGCCGCCACCGTGCGCGAGGCCACCGCGGCGTTCGAGGAGTTCGAGTACACCCGCGCCCTCGAGGTGAGCGAGCGGTTCTTCTGGACCTTCTGCGACGACTACGTCGAGCTGGTCAAGGAGCGTGCCTACGCCGAGGGCGACGCCGCGGAGTCGGCGCGCGCCGCGCTGGCCGTCGCGCTGCAGGTGCAGCTGCGGCTGCTCGCGCCGTTCCTGCCCTACGCCACCGAGGAGGCCTGGTCGTGGTGGCAGGACGGCTCGGTGCACCGCGCGACCTGGCCCGAGCCGGGCGAGTGCGGCGAGGCCGGTGACCCCGAGCTGCTCACCGCCGTGGCGGTGGCGCTCGCGGCGGTGCGCGGCGCGAAGTCGCAGGCCAAGGTCTCCCAGCGCACCGACGTCACCCGCGCGGTCGTGACCGCCCCGGCGGCGGTGGTCGAGCGGGTGCGCGGCGGCGAGTCCGACCTGCGCGCGGCCGGACGGATCCAGGCGCTCGAGCTGGTCGAGGGCGGCGAGGAGCTCGTCGTCTCCGAGATCGGGCTGGCCGAGCCGCAGGCCTGACGCGCCGGCGAGCACAACCGGGACCGCTGGCGTGCGACGATGCGCCGGTGGACGACGACACGTACTGGGACCTGGTCGAGCGCGCCCGGACCGAGTCCGGTGACGACTCCCCCGAGACGGTCGCCGAGACGCTCGTCGCGGTGCTGTCGACGCTGGGGCCGTCCGAGGTCGTCGGGGCCGAGGAGGCGTTCGCCCGGATCAGCCGGCGGGCGTACGGCTTCCCGCTCTGGGGCGCCGCCTACGTGCTCAACGGCGGCTGCGGCGACGACGGGTTCGACGACTTCCGCGGCTGGCTGGTGACCCGCGGCCGCGCCGTCTACGAGGCCGCGCTGGCCGACCCCGAGTCGCTGGCCGACGTCGTCACGGTCGACGAGCTGTACGACGTCGCCTGCGAGGACGTGCTGTCGGCGGCCGACCAGGCGCACACCGAGCTCACCGGTCGGGGGCTGCCGTGGCGGGCCGCCCGCGAGCCGCTGCCCGACCTCGGCGCGGGCTGGGACTTCGACGACGAGGATGAGATGCGCCGCCGCTACCCCAGGCTGAGCGCGCTGGCCGACCAGGGCTGACCCCGACGGCGGTACGCCACGAGGGAGCGCGTGGCGGACGGGTGGAACCGGGCCGTAGGGGTCAAGCCGGACGCCGTGGCGGCCGACGTCCTGGACGGACCGCCGGGGACCCCGGCCACCCCCGACCCAGGAGCTCCCGGCCGTGACCGACCGCACCGTCCCGCAGTACGACTTCTACGCGACACCTCCGGCGACCGCCCAGCCGTCCACCCACGTGCCGGCCCAGCCGTCCGGCAGCCCGCTCGCGCCGTCGGCGCCGGTGTTCGGCGCCCCGGCGGTGAACCAGTTCGGCACCCCGATCGGGACCCCGGGCGCCACGCTGCCGGCTGCTGCCGTTCCCGCGCAGCAGCGCGTCACCGGCGGCGGCGTGCACGTCCCGCCCTGGGTCTGGCGGTTCGTCGCCCCGCTCGCCGTCCTGGTCGTGCTCGGCCTGTTCGGCGTCGGCAAGCTCGGCTTCCTCGACGTCTTCCACGCCGACCTCGAGGCCCCCGAGACCCTCGCCGGCATGCCGCAGACCACCGAAGACATGTCCGAGTACATCGACCTGCTCTCGTCCTACGGCGCGCCCGACGGCTCGTACGCGATCCAGGGCTACGAGGACGCGGACGGCTTCGCCATGGTGGTGGCGCTCGACGCAGAGCTGGGCTCCGAGGAGCTGCTCGACATGGTGAACGCCGACGCCGCGCCGGCCGGCCCCGTCACGATCGGCACGGCCACCTGCGCCGAGCACCCGGTGCTGTCCGAGACCATGACCATGTGCGCACGCGCCGGGGACGACCGCACCGTCGTCGTGCTGCACGGCCCCGCGGACGCGGTGACCACCTCGACCACCCTCAGCGAGGCGTGGAGCCACTTCGGCTGACGACCGCAGCGCTCAGCGCGGGACCACGACCGCCCAGAGCCGGTCCCAGCCGCTGATCCGGGCCCGCGCCTGCACCAGCGCCGCCCGCTCGACCCGGTGCCGGCGGCCGGTGCCGGGGTCGTAGACGTCGACCCACGACGGACCGGCCGCCACGGCGAGCACGACGTGCCGCGGCAGCAGCCGGTTGCCCACGTACAGCGGGACGGGGATGCCGCGCGCCACCGTGGCGCGCACGCACCCGACCGCCTGCTCGACGTCGGCCGGGTCGCCGCCGTCGACGCGCAGCACCTGGAACCGGACGCCGCGGTCGCGGCCCAGGTCGTCCAGGGCGTCGCGCAGCCCCCACGGCGGGGTGCCGAGCGCGAGCGGCCAGGGCGGGCGAGGGCGGGCGCCGGGGGCGGCCCGCAGCGCGCGGTTGGTCGAGGTCTGCACCGAGCGCTCGAGCACGGCCCACCGTCGGGCGACGTCGTCGGCGCCGCCGTCCAGCAGCGCGGCGGCGAAGGCGGGATCGGTCAGGACGCGGAACATCGCCAGCGTGCTGCTCCCGCACGTGGTGGCGGACTGCTGGCGGAAGGCGTCAGGACGCTCGCCCAGCACGACGTCGAGCCGCCGGGCGAGCCCGGCGGTGCCGACCGGCGGTGCACCGGGGTGCGGGCTGCGCGGACGCCCGAGGCGCCACAACCGGTCGACCAGGGCGCCGGCGGGGCCGACGAGGGGTGCGGGCAGGCGGGCCACGGACCAGGCCGCCGTCGCCGGACGGGGGGTCAGGCCGACTTGTCGCGGCGCTCGCGCTTGCGCGGCTCGGCCTTCTCGCGCGGCACCAGGGTGGGCAGCACGTTCTCGAGCACGACCTCGCGGGTCACGACCACCCGGGCGACGTCCTCGCGGGAGGGGACGTCGAACATGACGGGCATCAGGACCTCCTCCATGATCGCCCGCAGGCCGCGGGCGCCGGTGCCGCGCAGGATCGCCTGCTGCGCCACGGCCTCGACGGCGTCGTCGGTGAACTCCAGCTCGACGTTGTCGATCTCGAACATGCGCTGGTACTGCTTGATCAGCGCGTTCTTCGGCTCGGTGAGGATGCGGCGCAGCGCGTCGTTGTCGAGCGGCGAGACCGTGGTGATGACGGGCAGGCGGCCGATGAACTCGGGGATCAGCCCGAACTTCATCAGGTCCTCCGGCATCACCTCGCCGAAGACGTCCGAGGCCTCGATCGGGCTGTGCAGCTGGGCACCGAAGCCGATGCCGTTCTTGCCCTTGCGGTTCTGGATCACGTCGTCGAGGCCGGCAAAGGCGCCGCCGACGATGAACAGCACGTTCGTGGTGTCGATCTGGATGAACTCCTGGTGCGGGTGCTTGCGCCCGCCCTGCGGCGGCACGCTCGCCGTGGAGCCCTCGAGGATCTTCAGCAGCGCCTGCTGCACGCCCTCGCCGGAGACGTCGCGGGTGATCGACGGGTTCTCGGCCTTGCGGGCGATCTTGTCGACCTCGTCGATGTAGATGATCCCGGTCTCGGCCTTCTTGACGTCGTAGTCGGCCGCCTGGATCAACTTGAGCAGGATGTTCTCGACGTCCTCGCCGACGTACCCGGCCTCGGTGAGGGCCGTGGCGTCCGCGATGGCGAACGGGACGTTGAGCATCTTCGCCAGCGTCTGCGCGAGGTAGGTCTTGCCGCAGCCGGTGGGGCCGATCAGCAGGATGTTGGACTTGGAGATCTCGACCTGGTCGTCGCCCTTCTTGGCGCTCTCACCGGCCTGGATCCGCTTGTAGTGGTTGTAGACCGCCACCGACAGCGCCCGCTTCGCGGGGTCCTGCCCGATGATGTACTCCTCGAGGAAGTCGAAGATCTCCCGCGGCTTGGGCAGCTCGACCAGGCCGAGCTCGCTCGCCTCGGCGAGCTCCTCCTCGATGATCTCGTTGCACAGGTCGATGCACTCGTCGCAGATGTACACCCCGGGGCCGGCGATCAGCTTCTTGACCTGCTTCTGGCTCTTCCCGCAGAACGAGCACTTCAGCAGGTCCGCGCCGTCTCCCATGCGTGCCACGGATGCGGTTCCTTCCATCTGGGCCGGCGAGGACGCCGACCTCCACCTTCATTGGACACCACCGGGGGTACCGGTGTCAGCGCCCTTCCACCGCGTGTCCGGCGGAAGGGCGCCGGACGGCTACTCGGTGCGGCCCTTGCGGTACTCCAGCACCTGGTCCACGAGACCGTACTCCAGGGCCTGCTGCGCCGTGAGGATCTTGTCCCGCTCGATGTCGGAGCGGACCTGCGCGACGTCGCGGTTGGAGTGGAAGGCGATGGTCTCCTCCAGCCAGTTGCGCATCCGCAGCGCCTCGTCGGCGTGGATCTGGATGTCGGAGGCCTGCGCGTAGTCACCGCTGGACAGGGCCGGCTGGTGGATGAGGATGCGCGCGTTCGGCAGCGCCAGGCGCTTGCCCTGGGCACCGGCCGCGAGCAGCACGGCCGCGGCCGAGGCCGCCTGGCCGAGCACGGCGGTGACGATGTCCGGCTTGACGTACATCATCGTGTCGTAGATGGCCGTCAGCGCCGTGAACGAGCCGCCGGGGCTGTTGATGTACATGGTGATGTCGCGGTCCGGGTCCTGGGACTCCAGGACCAGCAGCTGGGCCATGATGTCGTCGGCCGAGGCGTCGTCGACCTGCACGCCGAGGAAGATGATGCGGTCCTCGAACAGCTTGGTGTATGGGTCCTGGCGCTTGAAGCCGTAGGCCGTGCGCTCCTCGAACTGCGGGAGGATGTAGCGGCTGGACGGCTGGTGGCCGGCGAGGCCACCACCGGTCTGCGGGGTGCGGGGGTCGATCACAAGGTCTCCTCGGGTGCCTGCGGGCGGGCCTGCGCGGCCTGACGGGTAAGGGGTGGGCGCGTCACGCGTCGGTGCCGCCGCCGGCGACGACGTCGCCGGAGTGCGCCTCGACGTGGTCGATGAAGCCGTACTCCTTGGCCTCGGCGGCGGTGAACCAGCGGTCGCGGTCGTTGTCCTTGGAGATCTGCTCCACCGTCTGGCCGGTCTGCTCGGCCGTCAGCTCGGTGAGCGTCTTCTTCATGTTGTTGATCAGCTCGGCCTGGATCCGGATGTCGGTGACCGTGCCGCCGAAGCCGCCCGAGGGCTGGTGCATCATCACCCGCGCGTGCGGGGTGGCGTAGCGCTTGCCCTTGGCGCCCGAGGAGAGCAGGAACTGCCCCATCGAGGCCGCCAGGCCCATCGCCACCGTGGCGACGTCGGGCTTGACGTACTGCATCGTGTCGTAGATCGCCATGCCGGCGGTGACCGAGCCGCCCGGGCTGTTGATGTACAGCCAGATGTCCTTGTCCGGGTCCTCCGCCGCCAGCAGCAGCATCTGCGCGCAGATGGCGTTGGCGTTGTCGTCGCGGACCTCGGACCCCAGCCAGATGATCCGCTCGCGCAGGAGCCGCTGGTAGATGTGGTCGTCGAGCCCGAAGGGCTGGCCGCTGCCGCGCGCCGTGATCTCGGCACCCGTCTGCTGGAAGTCGCCCACCTGTGTCGCTCCGTCCGTCCTCGTCATGTGGACGGCGGCCGGGCCCGCAGGGGAGCTTCTCAGAGCCTGCGGAGACCGGCTGCCGTCGGCCGTCATCGACCCTAACGCGGCGGGTCGGCGCCCCACTCCCCGACCCGGCCGCTGTTCGCTGTCAGCACACCCTGCGGAAGCCGGCGCGCGCCGGTCGCCCCAGGGGCGTGCGCTCCGCCACCACGGGGCCGGCGAGCCGGCGGGCGGGCGGACCGCACGCCCGGCGACCGGCTGGCCCCCCGGCCCGCGGACCCGCGTCCGCTACTTGTCGTCCTCGTCGAGCTCGACCTGGCCGGCGGGGATCCGGGTGGACGCGTCGCCGTCGTCCTGGCCCTCGTCCTGGCCCTCGTCCTGGCCCTCTGCCTCGTCGTGGGTGTGGCCGTGACCGTGGCCGTGGCCCTCGTGGTCGTGGCCCTCGTGGTCGTCGGCCTGGTCGGCGCCGGGGCGCGGGGGCACCAGGTCGTCCAGGTCGACCGGCTCGCCGTTGGCGTCGGTGATCTTCGCCTGCTCGAGCACGACGGCCAGGCCCTTGCGGCGGGCGACCTCGCCGACCATCGCGGGCACCTGGCCGGCCTGGTCGACGGCCTGGGCGAAGGAGTTGGCGTCCATGCCGTAGCGCGGGGCCTGGGCGACGAGGTACTCGATCAACTCGCCCTGGGTGACCTGCACCTCCTCCTTGTCGACGATGGTGTCGAGCACGAACTGGGTGCGCAGCGCGGTGGTGACCTCGGTGGTGACCTCGGCGCGGTGCTCGTCGTCCTCCAGCCGGTTCTCGCCCTCGAGGTGCGCGTGCACCTCGGCCTCGACCAGCTTCTCGGGGACGGGGACGTCGACGGCGGCGAGCAGGGCCTCGAGCACCTTGTCGCGGGCGCCGACGCCGGCCTGGAACTTCTTGGCCTGCGACGCCTGGGCGCGCAGGTCGTCCTTGAGCTCGTCGATCGTCTCGAACTCCGAGGCCAGCTCGGCGAACTCGTCGTCGGCCTCGGGCAGCTCGCGCTCCTTGACCGAGACGGCGGTGACGGTGATCTGCGCGGTCTCGCCGGCGTGCTCGCCACCGGCCAGCGGCGCCTCGAAGGTGGTCTCCTCGCCGGCGGACAGGCCGGTCAGCGCCTCGTCCAGGCCCTCGATCATGTTGCCCGCGCCGACCTGGTAGCTGATGCCCTTGGCCGAGTCGATCTCCTCGTCGCCGATCGTGGCGACCAGGTCGAGGGAGACGAAGTCGCCGTCCGCGGCCGCGCGGTCGACACCCACCAGGGTGCCGAAGCGCTCGCGCAGCGCGTCCAGGCGCTCCTGGACGTCCTCGTCGGTGACCTCGTAGTCGTCGATCTGCACCTCGAGCGAGGAGTAGTCCGGCAGCGTGACCTCGGGCCGCACGTCGACCTCGACGGTGAACTTCAGGTCGCCGCCCTGCGCGGGGTCCGGCACGTCGGTGATGTCGACGTCGGGCTGGCCGAGCGGACGGATCTTCGCCTCGTCGGCGGCCTTGCTGAACAGGCCCGGAAGCGCCTCGTTGATGGCCTCCTGCAGCACCGCGCCGCGGCCGACCCGCTGGTCGATGATGCGCGCCGGCACCTTGCCCTTGCGGAAGCCGGGGACGGTGATCTGCGCGCCGATGCTCTTGTAGGCGGCGTCCACGTTCGGCTTGAGCTCGTCGAAGGGGACCTCGACGGTCAGCTTGACCCGGGTCGGGTTGAGGGTCTCGACGTCGCTCTTCACGCAGGGGCTCCAGGAGTGGTGATCGGGGTCCGGCGGTGGCCGGGCGGCGGCGCACGAGGGCGCACGAGGGTGCCCGGACGGCGGCCGTGGTCAGCGGCCCACTGTACCGGCCGGGCGCAGCCGCCCCGAACCAGCCGGTCAAGGCCCGCCCGTGCGGTGCCGATGCCCCGAAGGGGCCGGCCGCCGACCCGGCGCCGCACCCGACCGAGCCGCACCCCTCACCGACGGAGCAGACCGTGACCACCGCACCGGCCACCGCGCCCGACCTCGACCCCGGCGAGCGCGGCCGCGCGTGGGCCACCGGCCTGGCCCACCGGCTCCTCGACGGCGTCGGCTCGGTCGTGCGCGGGCACGACGACGCCCTGCGGCTGGTCGCGTGCGCCGTGCTGTCCGGCGGCCACGTGCTGCTCGAGGACGTCCCCGGCACCGGCAAGACCACGCTCGCGAAGGCGTTCGCCCGCTCCGTCGGCGCCGACGTCGCCCGGGTGCAGGCCACCGCCGACCTGCTCCCGTCCGACGTCACGGGGTCCGGCGTCTGGGACTCCGCCGCCGGCGCCTTCCGGTTCGTCCCGGGCCCGGTGTTCACCCACGTGCTGCTCGTGGACGAGCTCAACCGCACCTCGCCGCGCACGCAGTCGGCCTTCATGGAGGCGATGGAGGAGGGCGCCGTGACCGTCGACGGCGTCCGGCACCTGCTGCCCGACCCCTTCTTCGTCATCGCCACCCAGAACCCGTTCGACCAGCACGGGACGTTCCCGCTGCCGGAGGGCCAGCTCGACCGGTTCGCCGTGACCACCCGGCTCGGGCCGCTGGACCCGCGGACCGAGCTGCGCGTGGTGCGCGAGCAGCTCGCCGCGCCGACCGTCGAGGACCTCGCCCCGGTGGCCTCCCCCGCCGACCTGCTCGCCGCCCGCCGCGCCTGCCGCGCCGTCCACGTCTCGGACCCGGTGCTGCAGCACGCGGTCTCCGTCGTGCACGCCACCCGGCACGACCCCCGCGTCGCCCTCGGCGCCAGCCCGCGGGCCACCCTCGCGCTGGTGCGGACCGCCCAGGCGCACGCCGTGCTCGCGGACCGCGACTTCGTCACCCCGGACGACACCCAGGCCGTCGCCGGCCCCGTGCTGGCCCACCGGCTGGCGCTGCACGCCGGCCCGTCACCGCAGGAGGCCGAGGCGGTCGTCGCGGACGCCGTCCGGCACGTTCCGGTGACGCTGCGCCCGTGACGACCCCGCCGGGGAGCGGCTCGGGTCCGCTGCTGACGCGGCGGGCCACCCGCGGTGTGCTGATCCCCCTGGGCCTCACCGCGGTGCTCGGGGTGCTCGCCTCGCTCACCGACGAGCCGTGGCTCGCCGCGGCCGCCGTCGCCCCGCTCGCCCTCGCGGTCGCCTCGGTCGCCTGGGCGCTGGCGGCGGTGCGGCACCTGCCGTGCGTGAGCGTGCACCTCGTCGGTCCCCCGCGGACGGCGGTCGGCGAGCGGCTGGCGCAGCAGCTCGTGGTCGTGGGGTGCCGGCACGGACGGCGCCCGCCGCTGACCGTGGAGGTGCACCAGCACGGTCTCGGCACCGCAGGCACGCCGCTCCCGGCCGGCGAGGGCCCGGCGCGCGTGCTGCTCGAGCGGCCGGCGCTGCACCGCGCCGCCGCCACGACCGCGGTCGTGGCCCTCACGACGTCGGACGTGCTGCAGCTGGTGCGGTGGACCCGCGAGGTGGTGCTGCCGTCCCCGCTCGTCGTCCACCCCCGGCGGGTGGCGCCGGCGACGGTCCCGGCGCGGCCGTCCGCCGGCGCCGGGAGCGGCGCGCCGCGGCGGTCGCGGACCGGCGACCTGGCCGGCGTCCGCGGCTGGCAGCGAGGCGACGCCGTCCGCGACGTGCACTGGCGCGCGACGGCACGCACCGGGCGACCGGTCGTGAGCCAGCGCGAGGAGCCCACCGGGGCGAGCGTGGTCGTCGTGCTCGCCGGCGACGTCACCGAGCCGGACGAGGAGCGGCTGGCGCTGGCCGCCGCCACCTCCCTCGCGGCCCGCCGGCTCGACCCGGCCGCGACCGTGCTGGCCGCACCCCGCGCCGGGGAGGTGCTGCGTGCCCCCGTCGGCAGCGCCGGCGCGCTGCTCGACTGGTGGTCGGCGCTCGACGGGCGGACCGGCTCGGCCCCGGCGACGCCGCAGGACGTCCTCGCGGCCGTCCCGTCCGGCGGCACCGCCGTGGTCGTCGGCACGTCCGCGCTCACCGGGTCGTGGTGGGACGGGCTGGCCGAGGTCGCCCGCCGCCGCGGCATCGTGCTGGAGCGGGTGCGGTGAGCGCGCCGCCCGCAGGCCCCGCGCCGCTCGCCCTGCTGCCTGCTCCGTCGTCCGCGCTGCGGGTCGCGACCGGGACGGCCGGCGGCGCCGCAGTGCTGGCGATCCAGCTCTCCGGCTCGGCTCCCCCGGTCGCCGTCGTCGCGCTGCTCGTCGTCCAGGCGGTCAGCACGGTGCCCCACCTGCGCGAGCGGCTGCCCGCCGCAACCGCCCGGTTCGGGCCGTGGTGCGTGATCGCCGTCGGGCTCGGCCTCGCCGCCGCCGCCGGGCTCGCCACCGAGGCCGGGCTGGCGGTGCTGGCCGGCGCCATGGTCGTCGGCCACCACCTCCTGGTCGCCTCGCACCGCGACGTCGCCGTGTCGCTGCTGACCACCGCCGCCGCCTGCGTGCTCGTCGTCAGCCAGGCGCCCGGCCCGGCGGCGGTCCCCCCGCTGGCGGTCGCGTGGGCCGCCGGCGTCGCCGCGCTCGCGCTGCGGCGCGCCGAGGTCGCCGCCGCCCCGACGGGGTGGACGGGCACCGCGCTCGTGCTCGACGGCGCCGGGCCGGTCGACGCGGGCGCGGGCGCCTCGTGGCGGGACGTCGTCGGGCGGGTGGCGTGGCCGGTGGCCGCCTCGGTCGTCGCCGTGCTCGTCGTCGGGCTGCTCGGCGTCCAGCCGCCCTCGGCGGCGGACCGGCTGCGCGGCCAGGGCGGTGCAGGTGGGTTCGGCTCGCCGCAGGGCGGCCGGTCGCTGCAGCCCTACCTGTACGGGCAGCTGGACATGGACGCCCGGGGCGACCTGCCGTCGCGCCCGGTGGCCGAGGTGCCCGCCGGGAGTGACCGGCTCTGGCGGGTCGGCGTGCTGGCCGGGTACGACGGCCGGTCCTGGTTCCCCGACCAGGCCGGGCCGCCGAGCCCGACCGCGGACGACCCGCTCGGGCTCGGTGACGCCGACCCCGCCGCTGACGTGGCGGGCGGTCCGCTGCGCACCGACCGGGTCGAGCTGCTGGCCGGCCAGGCCGTCGCGCTGCTGCCCGGCCACGCGGTCGAGGTGCGGCCCGGGGGCGCGCGGACGCTGTCGTCCGGGCAGGTCTGGCTCGCCGACGGCGCCTCGGTCTACGACGTGCTCTCCCGCGCGGTGACCCCGGCCCGGGACACGGCGGGCGGTGCCGCCGGCACGGGCGCCGTCGCTGGTGACCCGGCGTCCGCGGCGTGGACCGACCTGCCGCCTGCCGTCACCGACCGGACCCGGGCGCTGGCGCGCGAGGTCATCGCCGGCGCCCGCACCCGGGCCGAGGTCGTCGCCGCTGTCGAGGACCACCTGCGCGGGGGGTACCGGTACGAGCTCGACTCGCCGGTGCCACCGCCGGGGCAGGACGCCGTCGACCACTTCCTGTTCGAGTCGGGCTCGGGGTTCTGCGAGCAGTTCGCCGCCGCCGAGGTGGTGCTGCTCCGCTCGCTCGGCATCCCGGCCCGGGTCGCCACCGGGTTCTCCGGCGGCACGGAGCAGGACGGGCGGCGGGTCGTGCGCGGCACCGATGCCCACGCCTGGGTCGAGGTCTGGCAGCCGGGAACCGGCTGGTCGCCGTCCGACCCCACCCCCGCCGCCGACGCGGGGACCGGGCTCTTGTCACGGCTGCAGGCGCTGCTGGCCGACCGCGACGTGCGGGTCGGTCTGGCGGCCGCCCTGGTGCTGGTGTTCGTCGCGGCGGTCCTGGTGCACCTGCGGCTGCGACGCCGTCGCGCCCGGGGCGCCGCCGAGGAGGTGCCCGTCGCCGCAGCGCACCCGCTGGTCGTCGCCGCCGAGCGGCTGCTCGTCGCCCTGGAGCGGTCCGGCCGGCCCAGCCCGCCGGGCGAGACGGTCGCGGCGGTCGCACGGCGGCTGCCGGAGGTGTCCGACGCGCTCGGGGCGGTCGAGCGGGCCGCGTACGCCGCACGTCCGCCCGAACGGGCCGAGTCGCTGGCGGCGCAGGCCCGGCTGGACGAGGTGAGCGGACGGCTGCTGGCCGACGCCTCACGCCCGCCGTCCTGACGCGCTGACGTCGGCGGTCCGACGCCGGCGGCGGCCTCGGCCGTCCGCCGTGCTGGTCGGGGTACCCGGATTCGAACCGGGGGCCTTCCGCTCCCAAAGCGGACGCGCTACCAAGCTGCGCCACACCCCGTGACGCGGTCAGGGTACTGCGGCTCCCCCGCCCGTCCCGCCGTCATTCCGCGCCCGGCGGCGGCCGCCCGGCAGGCAGGCGCCGCACCCGTGCAACGCGCGGGGCTGGTCAGGTGTCTTGAGGAGGAGAACCCTGGGGACGGCACCGCGACGGAGCGGGCGAGGAGGTGCGGGGCGTGGATCGGGCCTTCGAGCAGTTCGCGGCAGCGAGGCTGCCCGCGCTGCTCGGCTACGCCCGGGCCCTGACCGCCGGGTCGGCCGCCGGCCGCGACGCGGAGGACCTCGTCCAGGAGGCGCTGGCCCGCACCGGGGCGGCGTGGTGGCGGGTGCGCCGCCAGGACGACCCCGAGGCCTACGTCCGCCGCACGATGCTGCGGCTGACGCTGAACCGGTGGCGCCGCCCGCACCGCGAGGTGAGCGTCGGCGAGCCGCCCGAGCGCGGTGCCGACGACCCGGGGATGCGGCTGGTGGAGTCCGACCTCGCGGTCGACGACCTGCTGCGCGCCCTGCCGCCGCGGATGCGGGTCGTGCTGGTGCTGCGGTACGTCGACGGCCTGGCCGACGACGTCATCGCCGACCGGCTCGGCATCTCGGCCGGGACGGTGCGCAGCCAGGCGCACCGGGCGCTCGCGCACGTGCGGGCCGGGCTGGCCGCGGCCACGCAGGAGCTGGCGCGGGACGCGCTGCCGAGGACGACGGAGGTGGGCCGTGGACGCCCTTGAGCAGCTGGTGGCGCGCCGGCTCGACGAGCTCGGCGCCGACCACCGTCCGGTGCCCGGCGTCCTCGAGCAGGCGCTGGTGGCGGTGGAGCGCAAGCGCAGGCGGCGGCAGGGCGTGGCCGTGCTGACGTCCGGGCTGGGTGCACTCGCGCTCGTGGCCGGCGTGACGGCGCTGGGCCTCGGGGACGGCGGCGAGACGCCGGTCGACCTGCCGGCGCCCGCGTCGCTGGAGCAGGTGCCGGTCGAGCAGGAGCTGGCCGAGCTGCTCGGCACGACCACGGCCAGCCTGCTGCCGCGAGAGCACGGCTGGTTCGACCTGCGCGGGCGGTCGCTGACCGCGGACGGCACCTTCCTCGGCGGCGAGCAGCACTACGACCCGCAGTGGTTCGACACCTGGGGGCAGGCGCAGGTGGTCGACCTGTCGACGGGCGCGGTCGAGGCGTTCGACGAGACCACCGACTTCGACGTGGAGGCCGACACCTGGCTGGCCGGGGCCGACGCCGATTCGCGGCTCGCGCTGGAGCACCTCGACCCGCAGCACAAGCTCGACCTGGTCTGCACCCCGCGCGTGGGCGGCGAGCGCACGCAGCTGAGCGACGGCAGCGTCGCCGAGTCGTCGGTCCACGTGGACGCCGGGCACGTGGTCTGGTCGATGTACCCCGAGCCCGGCGAGGACCGGTACGAGGTGTGGACGGCCGACGGCTGCGGCGGCACCCCCACGCGGCTCGAGGCGACCGGGCTGGTCCGGGCCGTGTCGTGGCCGCACGTGTACCTGTCGACGCCGGACGAGCCGTGGCTGGTGCGGGTCGACGCGACCACCGGCGAGCGCGAGGACCTGGTCGTGGCCGACCTGCCGCAGGACGTCCTGCCCGGTGCGGTGGCGGCCAAGGAGCACGTCGGCGTCGACGCCTCGCAGGACCACCTGGCCTGGACCGACGGCGACGACCTCGTCGTGCTCGGGCTCGGGTCCGGCGCGGCAGAGGTGGTCTCGTCCGACCTGTCGGTGGTGTCGGGGTCGAACGGCTCGACCGTGCGCGTCGGGGTCGGCGACCGGTTCGTCTCGTGGTCGACCAGCCCGGTGGACGGCGACCCGGCGCGCTCCCAGGGCCTGCTGCACGACCCGGCGACGGGACGGACCGTGGCGATCGACGGGGAGGTGTGGACGAAGGGGCCGTGGGTGGTGTGGCAGGCCGACGACGGTTACCGCGTCGTCCGCACCGGGTGACTCGCACTACCCTGGGCACGCGCGCCCGCCCTGGCAGGCGCCCGCGGGTGTAGCTCAATGGTAGAGCTCCAGCCTTCCAAGCTGGCCATGCGGGTTCGATTCCCGTCACCCGCTCCACCGCCCTCTCCCGGAGGTGCCATGCACGACGCCACGGACGCCCGCCCGCTGCTGCTCACGGGCGCGACCCTGCTGGATCTCGTTGCCGGAGAACGACTGCCAGACCGCCGGCTGCTGCTGGTGGACGGCGAGGTCGCGGCGGTCGGCGGGTCCGAGGTCACCGCACCACCCGGCGCCCGGACGCTGGACGTCGGCGGCCGGACGGTGCTTCCCGGGCTGATCGACGCCCACGTGCACGTGACCGCCGCGACCGCCGACCTGTCGGCGCAGGCGGAGTGGTCACCGGCGTACGTCACCGCGCACGCCGTCCGTCTCATGGGCGCGATGCTCGACCGCGGCTTCACCACCGTCCGCGACGTCGGCGGGGCCGACTTCGGCCTGGCCGACGCGGTCGACGAGGGCCTCGTGCGCGGGCCGCGGCTGCACTTCGGCGGCAAGGCGCTGTCGCAGTCCGGCGGCCACGGCGACGGCCGCGGGCGGGGCCGGACCGTCCTGGACCAGCACCCCTGCCTGCCGTCGCTGAGCACCGTCTGCGACGGGGTCGACGAGGTCCGCCGCGCAGCCCGCGACCAGCTGCGCACCGGTGCCCACCACGTGAAGCTGATGCTGTCCGGCGGCGTGGCCTCCCCGACCGACCGGGTCGACTCCACCCAGTTCTCCGACGAGGAGATCCTCGCGGTGGTGGCCGAGGCGGAGGCGGCGAACCGGTACGTGACGGGCCACGCCTACACCGCTCGCGCGGTCGACCGCGGGCTGTGGCTCGGCGTGCGCTGCATCGAGCACGGCAACCTCATCGACGACGAGAGCGTCCGGCTGTTCCTCGAGCACGACGCCTTCCTCGTGCCCACGCTGGTGACCTACGAGGCACTGGCGCGCGAGGGCGCGGAGCACGGGCTGCCGCCGGCGAGCCAGGCCAAGGTCGCGGACGTGCTGGCCGCCGGCCTCGGCGTGCTGGAGCGGGCGTCGCGTGCCGGCGTGCAGGTCGTCTTCGGCACCGACCTGCTCGGCGGCATGCAGGTGCACCAGAGCGAGGAGTTCCGGATCCGCGCGCAGGTGCAGTCACCGCTGGAGGTGCTGCGCTCGGCCACCACCACCGCCGCCCGGCTGCTCGGGCTGGAGGGTCGCGCCGGCGTCCTGGCGCCCGGCTCGTGGGCCGACCTCGTCGTGGTGGACGGCGACCCGCTGGACGACGTCGCCGTGCTGGCCGACCCCGCGACGGCGGTGCGGCTCGTCGTCCAGGCCGGCCAGGTCCGGCTCGACCGCGGCCTCGACGCGCCGACGGGCTGACGCACCCCCCGGTCGGGCTCAGGGACGCGGCCGGCGCGCGACGACCTCGGGGCCGAGCATCGCCTCGGCCGCCGGCAGCACCTCCTCGTCGCTCATCTCCCGCGAGCGCAGCTGCTGCAGCGCCGCGGCGTAGACCTCGGTCGACGCCGTCAGCTCCAGCGCGATGCCGTCGGGGTCGCGGAAGTTCAGGTGGTGCCCGAGCGGCATGTCCTGGATCGGCGAGTGCTCGACGCCGGCTGCCTCCAGGTGCTCCTGCCACCGCACCAGCTCCTCGCGGCTGCTCACCTCGAGCCCCAGGTGGTCCAGGCCGGTGGTCAGCTCGGTGAAGGCCCCGCCGGCGGCGTCCGGGTGGCGCAGCAGCCCGACGGTGAAGCCCGTCCTGGTGTCCATGCAGAGCCGGCCGGTGCCGAAGTCGAGCACGGTGAGCAGGCCCATCACCTGCGTCCAGAACCGCTCGCTGACGTCGAGGTCGGTGACGCTGAACGCCACGTGGTCTGCTCCGGCGAACCTGGGCATCGCGCGCTCCTTCTCCCCGGGCGCGGCCGCGCCGCCGACCAGTGAACCCCCGGGTCGCGGGGCGGCGCCAGGGGCGGAACGGGCAGGTCAGAGCCGGCGGTGCATCACGTGCAGCCCGACCAGCCCGTGCGCCGGGTGGTCGAACGCCTCGGGGACGGTGCCGACGACGTCGAACCCGAGCGAGCGCCAGAGCTCGACGGCCCGGGTGTTGGTCTCGACCACGGCGTTGAACTGCATCGCGCGGTAGCCCTGCCGGCGGGCCTCGTCGACGACGTGCTCGGCGAGGCGGCGGCCGACACCGCGAACCCCCGAGGTCGCGGACGTGACGAACCCCGCGTTTGCGACGTGCGACCCGGCGGCGTCCTGGTTCGGGTGCAGCTGCGCGGTCCCGACCACGGTCCCGTCCGGCAGGGCGGCGACGTAGGTGCGGGCCGGCGGCGGCTCGACCCAGCGGGCGCGCGCCTGGTCGGCGGTGACGTCGCGCGGCCAGCAGTAGGTCTCCCCCGCCCGCATCACCGGCTCGAGCAGCGCCCAGACCGCCGGCCAGTCGGCTTCGGTCGCCTCGCGCAGGACGAGGTCGTCGGCGGTGGTCATGCGTCCGGTCCGGTCAGCCGCCGAAGGTCTGCGTCCAGTAGGTGCCGAACGAGCCGCCCGTGGCCAGGCCGACGCCGATGTGGCGGTAGGAGCAGTTGAGGATGTTGGCCCGGTGGCCCGAGCTGTCCATCCAGCCGGCCATCACCGCGGCTGCGCTGGACTGGCCGGCGGCGATGTTCTCCGCCATCGCGCCACCGCCGTAGCCCGCCGCGCGGATCCGGTCGGCGAACGAGCGGCCGTCCTGGCTGGTGTGCGAGAAGTAGTCGTTGGCCGCCATGTCGGCGCTGTGCGCCTGGGCCGCCGCGGTCAGTGCGCCGTTCGCCGCGACCGGGCCGCACCCGGCGTCCGCGCGTGCGGCGTTGACGAGCGAGACCACCTGGGACGAGGTCGAGCCGCCGCCACCGGGGGCCGGCGGGCGGGTCGAGCCGGAGGACCCCGAGCCGGACGACCCCGACCCGGAGGACCCGGAGCCCGAGGACCCCGAGCCCGCGGAACCGGACGAACCCGAGCCTGAAGACCCGGCCCGGTCCCCGTCGCGGGAGGCGCGGTCGGGCGAGCGGTCCGGGGCGGGCGGAGGGGGCGGCGGCGGCGGGGTGACCACGGCCAGCAGCGGCGTCTGGAGCAGCGCCGCACCGCCCGCCGCGGCGTCAGCGGTCACGGGGCCCTGCCGGGAGCCGGACCGCTCCGGCGGCAGGTCGGCCGGCGTCTCGACCACCGTGGCCGGGGTCTCGACCGCGACGCTCACGCCGGCGGGGTCGTCGCCGGCCGCCGTCACCATGGTCTGGCCGACCAGGGCGACCACGCCGACCGCCACGACGGAGCCGGCGAGCGCGCCGACGAGGGCTCGGCCGGTCGGGCGCCGGACGCCAGGGGTGCTCACCCACTCAGCCTAACGGAGCCGGGCGGGGACCACGGCGACCGCGACGGCGACCGGTCCGCCTGCCCGCTGCCCGGCCCGCTGCCCGGCCCTCGGCCGGGCCCGCTCCGGCCCGGCTGCCCACCCTGCGGGCCGCAGCTAGGGTCGCCGCCATGGCCGACCAGCTGCCCGAGCAGACCCCCGAGCCCACCAGCCGCCGCCGTCCGCTGACACCCGACGAGGTCGAGGTGGTGCGCCGCGCGGCGGAGTACGCCGGCACCTGGGTGGCGCTGCGCCGGATCACCCTGCAAGTACCCGGCGTGCAGCTGGCGGTCGCGGTGGCGGGCGAGGTGCTGGTCGAGCAGGCGCACGGCTCGGCCCGGCTGCCCGGGACCGACGGCCCGGACGACGAGGGCGAGCCGCTGCGCACCGACCACCTGTTCCGGATCGCCTCGCACTCCAAGACCTTCACCGCCACCGCCGTGATGCAGCTGGTCGAGCAGGGCCGGCTGCGCCTGGACGACACGGTCGCCGAGCACGTCCCGGAGCTCGCCGACGCGGCCGTCGGCGACCGCACCGTCGCGGAGCTGCTCGCCCACGGCGGCGGTGTCGTCCGCGACACCCACGACAGCGACTTCTGGACGCTCGACCGCCCGTTCCCGGACCGCGACGCGCTGCTGGCCGCCGCCCGCGACCGGGCCGACGTGCTGCCGGCCAACGAGCAGTTCAAGTACTCCAACATCGGCTACGGCCTGGTGGGCCTGGTGATCGAGGCCGTGACCGGGCGGTCCTGGGCCGAGCACCTGCGCGAGGCCGTGCTCGAGCCGCTCGGCCTGCAGCGCACCGGTCCCGAGCTCGACCCGGAGCGGCTGAGCGAGTACGCCACCGGCTACAGCCCGCGCGTCCTCGGCGACCGCACCCCCATCGACACGATCGACACCGGCGCACTGGCGTCGGCCACGGGGTTCTTCTCCACCGCCGGCGACCTCGTCCGCTACGCGGCGGCGCACGTCCTGGGCGACACCACCCTGCTGACCGACGCCTCCAAGCGCCGCCTGCACCGGGCGCAGTGGGCCGTCCCGGGCGGCGACGAGCACTACGGGCTCGGCTTCGGCCGCCAGACCGTCGGCGAGCGCACCCTGGTCGGCCACGGCGGTGGCTTCCCCGGCCACATCACCCGCACCGTGCTCGACCCCGCCGACGGCCTGACCGTCGTGGTGCTGACCAACGCGATCGACGGTCCCGCGCAGGAGCTCGCCACCGGCGTGGTCAAGATCGTCGACGCCGCGCTCGCCGCGCACCGGGAGGGCACTGACGACGACGGGCACGACCTGTCGGTGTTCGAGGGCCGCTGGGCGGGCCTGTGGGGCGTGAGCGACCTGGTCGACCTCGGCGGACGGCTGCGCGCGATCGTCCCGGACCAGGCCGACCCGACCGCCGGCATCGCGGCCCTCGAGGTGGTCGACGCGACCACCGCCCGGTTCACCGAGACCGGCGGCTACGCCTCCCCCGGCGAGACCGTCGTGGCCCACCGCGAGGGCGGCCGCACGGCGTGGCTGCGGTACGCCGGCGGCCGTCGCCGCCCGCTCGAGGAGCAGCAGGCCTGGCTGGCGGGGCGTCCCCGGGTCACCGCCCCGCGCTGACGGGCTCCGCTCCCTCCCGGATCGACGTGTTTTCGGGGTCCGACGCGTGTCGGACGCCCGCGAACGCGCCGATTCGGAGAAGTGGAAGGTCCTACTGGCGCCAGACCAGGACGAGGGCGCGGTCGTCGCTCTCGTCGGTGTGGGTGCCGTCGACGATCCGGTCGGCGCCGCCGCGGAAACCGCCGCGGCGGACCAGGTCCTGCGCGGCGCCCATCAGCCGGTCGATGCCGAGGTCGAGGTCGCGGCCGGGGGTCTCGACCAGGCCGTCGGTGTAGAACAGCAGCGCGTCGCCGTGCTCGATCCGGCCCTCGACGGGCGGGAAGCGCACGCCGTCGACGATGCCGAGCACGGGGCCGTGGGCACCGCGCAGCACCTCCCAGACGCCCGACCCCGCGTGGTAGTGCGCCGCGGGCGGGTGGCCGGCGCTGGCGATCTGGTACCGGCCGGTGGTGAGGTCGAGGCACAGGTGCATCGCGGTGGCGAAGCCCTCGTGCCAGCGCTGGCGCAGCAGGTAGGCGTTGGCTGCGGGCAGGAAGTCCTCCGGCGGCATCGCGCCGAGCAGGCCGCCGAAGGCCCCGGACAGCAGCAGCGCCCGGGTGCCGGCGGCCTGGCCCTTGCCGGAGACGTCGACCATCGCCATCTCGAGCTGGGTGTCGTCGGCCGAGCGCGACGACACCAGGAAGTCGCCGGAGAACGAGTCGCCGTAGGCCGAGCGCAGCGTGGTCTCGACCGACCACTGCGACGGCAGCCGCGGCACCTGGCCCTGCTGGCGCAGCCGGTCGCGCAGGTCGACCAGCATCGACTCGCCGGCCATGCCCTGGACGCCGAGCCGCTCGCGGCTGCGGGCGAACAGGTACACCAGGGACGCCGTGCCCATGAGGACCCAGACCGTGCCCCAGTTGAACGGCGGCAGGTCGGGGTCGCGGGCGCTGACCACGAAGACGACGGCGGACGCCGCCACCAGGTAGAGCATCAGCAGCGAGCGCACGCGCAGGTAGAAGCCGCCGATGAGGAGCACGAGGTTCAGCGACGACAGCGGCACCACGTTCGGGATGACCATGGTCGTGAACGAGGTCAGGACGACCAGACCCGTGAGGACGATCAGCTGGAACGGCTGGGACGTGGTCAGCTGCCGTCGCAGGCTGCGGAGCCCCTGCGAGGCCCGTCGGCGACGACGGACGGCACGCGGACGCACCCGCGTCGCCAGAGACTGCTCCACGCCGCGAATCTATCGGGCGCCGACGACGGACGAGGGACGCTCACCCGAACCGGGCACGCCCGCACAGGCCGTGACGGTGTCCGTGACGGGGTCCGTGACGGCTCCACGAGGCCGAATCTCGGGTGCCGTCGTCGGTGCGCCCTGCCAGCCTGGGCGCCATGAGCGACAGCACCGAGGCAGCCCCGTCCGCAGCCCCGTCCGCAGCCACGTCCGCCCCCGCCTCCCCCGGCAGCCCGCAGGTCGAGGTGCAGCACGTCGGGGCCGACCGCCGGGCTGACGTCGACGAGCTGCTCCAGTGGGTCTGGGCGGGCACCGACGACCCGGTCGACGAGGACTACCTGGGCTTCGAGTGGGAGCGCACGGCGGTCGCCACGGTCGACGGCCGCGACGCCGGGCTGTACTCGGCGTACTCGCTGCAGATGTCGGTGCCCGGCGGGCAGCTGCCCGCGTCCGGGCTCACCTACGTCGGCGTGCACCCGCAGCACCGCCGGCGCGGGGTGCTGCGGCGGATGATCGACCACCACCTCGCCGAGATCGCCGAGCGCGGCACCGAGCCGGTGTCGGTGCTGTGGGCCGCCGAGCCCGCGATCTACGGCCGGTTCGGCTACGGCCTGGCCACCCACGGGCTGCGGTTCACCCTCCCCCGCGGCGCCGCCATGCGTCCCGTCCCGGGCACCGAGCGGCTGCGGGTGCGGATGGAGAACGCCGACGTCGACCGCCACGCCGCGCTCGTCGACGAGTGTTACGAGGCGTTCCGCGCCGAGCACCCGGGCGCCGTCTCGCGCGGCCTGCCCGAGCGGGCCAGGCAGCTGCTGGCCGACCCCAAGGAGTGGCGCGGCGGCAGCGAGCGCAAGAAGGTGCTGGTCGTCGAGGACGAGCAGGGCCGGGTCCGCGCCACCGCGCTGTTCCGCCGCAAGGAGGGCTGGGAGGACACCGGCCCGACCGGCACCGTCCGGGTGATCCAGGCAGCGGCCCTGGACGCCGCGGCGACCCACGTCCTGTGGTCGACCCTGGCCGACCTCGACCTGATGTCGACCGTCGAGACCGACGTGCGCCCGGTCGACGACCCGCTGCTGCACCTGCTGGTCGACCTGCGGCAGGCCAAGGTGCGGCTCTCGGACGCGCTGTGGCTGCGGGTCGTCGACCTGCCCGCGGCGATGACCGCGCGCGCCTACGCCGGTCCGCTGGACGTCGTTCTCGAGGTCGCCGACGACCTGCTGCCGGCCAACGCGGGCCGCTGGCACCTGCGCTGCGGCGCCGACGGCACCGGCGCCGCGTGCGAGCGCACCGACGCCGAGCCGGCGCTGCGCATGGACGTGCGCGACCTCGGCGCGCTCTACCTCGGCGGGCAGAACCTGTCGCAGCTGGTGGCCGCCGGCCAGGTGGAGGTGCTCGACGACGCCGCGGTGGTCCCGGCCGCGCGGGCCCTCGGCTGGCACGTCGCCGCCTTCAACGGCGCGATGTTCTGATCCCGGCGTCGGACCGGGGAGGCGTTGCGGTCAGAGACCGAGCGCGTCGACCTGGTCGATCCGCCGCTGGTGCCGTGCCGCGCCGGAGAACGGCTCGGCCAGGAACGCGTCGACGATGGCCAGCGCCTCGTCCTCGGGGTGCTGGCGGGCGCCGATGGCGACCAGGTTGGCGTCGTTGTGCTGGCGCGCCAGCCGGGCGGTGTCGAGGTTCCACGCCAGCGCCGCGCGGGCGCCGCGGGCCTTGTTCGCCGCGATCTGCTCGCCGTTGCCGGAGCCGCCGATGACGACGCCCAGGCTGCCGGGCTCGGCGACGACCGCCTGCGCCGCCGCGTAGCAGGGTGCCGGGTAGTCGTCCTCGGCGTCGTACTCGCGCGGGCCATGGTCGACGACCTCGTGCCCCGCGTCGGCCAGGTGCTGCTCCAGCACCCGGGCGAACTCGAAACCGGCGTGGTCGTACCCGAGGTGGACGCGCATGGCGGTCAGTGTGCCAGCGCGGCTACCTCGGGCACGACCACGGTGCCCGTCCGGAGGAGCAGGGGTCAGTCGAAGATCGGGCCCTCGTCGCGGGTGCGCTTGAGCTCGTAGAAGCCGGGGGTCGAGGCGACGGCCAGCACGCCGTCCCACAGCTTCGCCGCGGCGTCGCCCTTGGGCGTCGGGGTGACGACGGGGCCGAAGAACGCGGTGCCGGCCACGGCGATGACCGGGGTGCCGACGTCCTGGCCGACCTGGTCGATGCCGGCCTGGTGGCTGGCGCGCAGCGCCTCGTCGTTGGCGTCGGTGTCACCGGCCTCGATCAGCTCGGCCGGCAGGCCCACCTCGTCCAGCGCCGCGACGACGGCGGCGCGGTAGTCCTGCTCGCCGCCAGGGTGCACCCGGGTGCCGATCGCGGTGTACAGCCTCCCGACGACCTCGTCGCCGTGCTGCTGCTGGGCGGCGATGACCACGCGGACCGGCAGCCACGCCCGGGTCATCATGTCGCGGTACTCCTCGGGCAGGTCGCGGCCGTCGTTGAGCACGGCGAGGCTCATCACGTGCCAGCGCACCTCGACGTCGCGCACCTTCTCGACCTCGAGCACCCAGCGCGACGTCATCCACGCCCACGGGCAGATGGGGTCGAACCAGAAGTCCACGGTCTGCGTCCCGGTCGCGCTGCCGGTCTGCTGCTCGGTCGAGGTGTCGGTCACTGCGGGTCCTCCGTCGGTGCTGCGTCGTTGTCCTGCGGTCTCGTGGCGACGCCGCCCACGCGGGGCGGCGACCTGCTGGGTCCAATCGCAGCCGTCGTGCCACTATTCCCCCTGACGAGCGACCTCGTGCCCACGGGCGTGATCGGTACCGCAGGGGCGCGTCGCACCCAGACCCCCACGCGGGGCACCCGGACGACCAGGCGCCCGACCGGCGCGCGAGAGGACTGCAGTGCCCGGCACCAACCTGACCCGTACCGAGGCCCGCGAGCGCGCCGGCCTGGTGAGCGTGTCGTCCTACGACATCGAGCTCGACCTCACCACCGGCGAGGAGACGTTCGCCAGCACCACCACGGTCCGCTTCTCCTGCAGCGACCCCGGCGCCTCGACGTTCATCGACCTGATCGCCCCGCGGGTGCGCTCCGTGCGGCTCAACGGCCGCGACCTCGACCCGGCCGACGTCGCCGACGGCGCGCGGATCCGCCTCGACGACCTCGCCGCCGAGAACGAGCTGACGGTCGTGGCCGACGCGTCGTACATGAACACCGGTGAGGGCCTGCACCGCTTCGTCGACCCGGTCGACAAGGAGGTCTACCTCTACTCGCAGTTCGAGGTGTCCGACGCCCGGCGCGTCTTCACCTGCTTCGACCAGCCCGACCTCAAGGCGACGTTCGCGTTCACCGTCACCGGGCCGAAGCACTGGCGCGTCATCTCGAACTCGCCCACCCCGCAGCCCGAGGTGCTCGACGCGACCGGCTCGGCGGTGTGGCGCTTCTCGCCGACGCCGCGGCTGTCGACCTACGTCACCGCCATCATCGCCGGCCCGTACGAGGGCGCCACCGGCGAGCTCACCAGCTCGGACGGCCGCACCGTCCCGCTCGGGGTGTTCTGCCGCGCCTCTCTGGCCCAGCACCTCGACGCCGACGAGCTGATGCACATCACCCGCCAGGGCTTCGGGCACTACGAGAGCCTGTTCGCCGTCCCGTACCCGTTCGAGAAGTACGACCAGGTCTTCGTCCCGGAGTTCAACGCGGGCGCGATGGAGAACGCCGGCGCGGTCACCTTCCTCGAGGGCTACGTCTTCCGCTCCAAGGTCCCCGAGGCGATGGTCGAGCGCCGGGCGCTCACCGTCCTGCACGAGCTGGCGCACATGTGGTTCGGCGACCTGGTCACCATGCGCTGGTGGGACGACCTGTGGCTCAACGAGTCCTTCGCCGAGTACACCTCGACGCTGTGCATGGTCGAGTCGACGCGGTGGGACCGCGCGTGGACCACGTTCTCCTCCATGGAGAAGTCGTGGGCCTACCGCCAGGACCAGCTGCCCTCGACGCACCCGATCGTCGCCGACATCCGCGACCTCGAGGACGTCGAGGTCAACTTCGACGGCATCACCTACGCCAAGGGCGCGAGCGTCCTGAAGCAGCTGGTCGCCTACGTCGGGCGCGAGGAGTTCGACGAGGGCGTGCGCCGCTACTTCGCCAAGCACGCGTGGGGCAACACCGAGCTCGGCGACCTGCTCGCCGAGCTGGAGGCCACCTCCGGCCGCGACCTGTCGTCGTGGTCCGCGCTGTGGCTGCAGAAGGCCGGCATCACCACGCTGCGGCCGCGGGTCGAATCGGCCGACGGCGTCCTCACCGCCCTCGCGGTCGAGCAGGAGACCCCGGCCGAGCACCCGGTGCAGCGCCCCCACCGGCTGGCCGTGTCCGGCTACGACGTCGGCGCGTCCGGCCGGATGGAGCGCAGCTGGCGGGTCGAGCTCGACGTCGACGGTCCGAGCACGCCGGTCGCCGAGGCCGTCGGCAAGCCGGTCCCCGACCTGCTGCTGGTCAACGACGACGACCTGGCCTACGCCAAGATCCGCCTGGACGAGGGCTCGATGGCCACGGCGGTCAAGCACCTGGGCGCGTTCGACGACTCGCTCCCCCGCGCGCTGGTGTGGGGTGCGGCCTGGGACATGACCCGCGACGCCGAGATGGCGCCGCGCGACTTCGTCGAGCTGGTCTGCGAGAACATCGCGGTCGAGACCGACTCCTCGGTCGTGCTGACGGTGCTGCGCCAGCTGGCGACCACCGTCAAGGTGTACGTGCACCCCGACCACCGCCAGGCGGTCTCGGACGACGTGGCCACCCGATTGATGGGTCTGGCCGAGGCCGCGGAGGCCGGCGGCGACCTGCAGCTGCAGCTGGTCAAGGCCGCCGCGGCGTTCGCCCGCACCGAGGACCAGCTGGCCCGCCTGCAGGCTCTGCTCGACGGCAGCCGTCCGCTGCCGGGCCTCGAGATCGACACCGACCTGCGCTGGGAGCTGCTCGTGGCCCTGGTCGCCGGTGGCGCCGCCGGCGAGGACGCCATCGACGCCGAGCTCGAGCGCGACGACACCGCCACCGGGCGCCGCGCCGCGGCCGGTGCGCGGGCGGCGATCCCGACGGCGGAGTCGAAGGAGAAGGTCTGGCTCCAGGTCGTCGAGTCCGACGACCTGCCGAACGCCGTGCAGGCCACCGTGATCGCCGGCTTCATGCGGGTGCACGACACCGCGCTGGTCGAGCCCTACGTCGACCGCTACTTCGACGCGCTGCAGCCGGTCTGGACCAGCCGCACCAACGAGATGGCGCAGCAGATCGTCATCGGCCTGTACCCGACGGTGCTCGCCGACCAGGCGCTGCTCGACAAGACCGACGCCTGGCTCGCCTCCAGCGGCGTCGAGCTGCCGGCGCTCAAGCGGCTCACCGTCGAGAACCGCGACGGCATCCGCCGGGCACTGGCCGCGCAGGAGCGCGACCGGGGCTGAGACAGCCTGTGCCGCAGCTGATCCCGCCCGGTGACGGCGTCCACACGTCGTTCGTCCAGGCGGTGCGCGAGCACGCCGGTGCCGGGGAGCCCGTCCCCGCGGCACCGGACGTGCTCGCGCACCGGGTCGGGTTCCGCGCGTACCTCGCCATGCTCGAGACCGACGCGACGCCGGCCGGTGCGCGGGCGGGCCAGGTGCCGCAGACCACCTGGTGGTGGTGCGAGGGCGACCACTACCTCGGACGGGTCTCGGTGCGGCACCGGCTCGACCCCTCGCTCGAGGTGGTCGGCGGCCACGTCGGCTACACGGTGCGCCCGTCCGAGCGCGGGCGCGGCCACGCCACCGCGATGCTGCGCGCCGTGCTCCCGCACGCCCGGGCGCTCGGCATCGACCCCGCCCTGGTGACCTGCGCGGTCACCAACGTCGGCTCCCGCAAGGTGATCGAGGCCGGCGGTGGCATCCCCACCGAGCCGCTCGAGCCGCAGACCCTCCGGTTCTGGGTGCCGACCTCCTGAGCGTCAGCCCCGCTGGCTGACCGCCTGCGCGAGCGACAGCGCCCGGGGGCGGGTGATGAGGTCCTCGAGCAGCACGGGCAGGCCGGCGCCGTCGGCCAGCGGCATCCGCCAGTTCGGGTACTCGCGGTCGGTGCCGGGCTGGTTCTGCGGGCGGCGGTCGCCGACCGCGTCGGCGAGCTGGACGCCGAGCAGCCGCGACGGCGACCAGGTGAGCAGCCGGTGCAGCGCCTCGACCACCTGCCGCTCGGTGGCGTCCTCGGGCAGCAGCGAGCGGCGGCGCAGCAGCGCCATCACCTGCTCGCGCTCGGCGGCGTCGATCTCGCGCTCCTCCTCGACCGAGCGGGTGAGCAGCCCGAGCCGGGCACGCAGGTCGACGTGCTCGCCGGCGAGGTAGCCCGCGGTCGGCGGCAGGTCGTGGGTGGTCACGGTCGCCAGGCACAGCTCGCGCCAGCGCTCCGGCTCCAGCGGCTCGCCGTCCTCGTCCTTCTCGAACCACAGGATCGAGGTGCCGAGGACGCCGCGGTCCGCGAGCGCCTCGCGCACCCAGGGCTCGACGACGCCGAGGTCCTCGCCGACGACGAACGCGCCCGCGCGGTGCGCCTCGAGGCAGAGGATGCCGAGCACCGCCTCGTGGTCGTACCGCACGTAGGTGCCCTCGGCGGGGCCGGCGCCGTCCGGGATCCACCACAGCCGGAACAGCCCCATCACGTGGTCGACGCGCAGGCCGCCGGCGTGCCGCAGCACGGTGCGGAGCATGTCGCGGAACGGCGCGTACCCGCTCGCGGCGAGCGTGTCCGGCCGCCACGGCGGCTGGCTCCAGTCCTGGCCCTGCTGGTTGAAGGCGTCCGGCGGTGCGCCGACGCTCACGCCCCGGGCCAGGGCCGGCCCGAGCGCCCAGGTGTCGGCGCCGTCGGGGTGCACGCCGACCGCGAGGTCGTGCACGACCCCGAAGGCCATGCCCGCCTCGCGCGCGGTGCGCTGGGCGTTCCCCAGCTGCTCGTCGGCGACCCACTGCAGCCACATGTAGAAGGTGATCCGGTCGGACAGGCGGCGGCTGAGCCGCTCGACCTCCTCCGACGACGGGTCGCGCAGCGCGGCCGGCCACTGCGCGGCGGGCAGCCCGAGGTGCTCGGCGAAGGCGCACCACGTGGCGAAGCCGACCAGGCCCTCGCCCTCCTGGGCGCAGAACGCCTGGAACTCGGCCTCCCGGGCCGGGGAGCGCGGTGCGGCGAAGACGGTGCCGAGGGCTTCGCGCTTGGCCGCCCAGGTGGCGTCGCGGTCGAGCAGCTCGCCCGAGGTGCTCGCGGTCCGCAGGTCCTCGGCCTGCCACTCGACCAGCGCGCGGTCGGTGCTGCGCAGGTAGGCGGTCTCGCGGACGTCCTCGACGCGGACGTACACCGGGTTGACGAACCGGCGCGTGGTCGGCAGGTACGGCGACGGCTCCATCCGGCCCACCGGCTCGGCGGCGTGCAGCGGGTTGACCAGCAGGAAGTCGGCCCCGAGGTCGCGCCCGCTCCACGACAGCAGCTCGGTGAGGTCGGCCAGGTCGCCGAGCCCCCACGACTGGGCCGAGCGCACCGAGTACAGCTGGGTCATGAAGCCCCAGCGCTGGCGGCCCCACACCCCCTCGGGCAGCTCCATCCGCCGCGGGGTCACCACGAGCGGGCAGGTGCTCTCGCCCTCGGGCGTGCGGGCCACGAGGAGGTGCCAGCCGAGCGGCAGGTCCTCGGGGACCACGAACGTGGCCTCACCGACCTTGCCGCCGTCGACCACCCGGGGCTCCACCCAGCGGTCGGCCTGCGAGGTCTCGCGCTCGCCGCCGTCCTCGAGCACCACGCGCAGGCTGACGGCCTGCCCGTCCGGGACGTGCACCGCGACCTCCGCGGTGTCGCCCGAGCGCAGGACCACCACGGGCGGGAGGGTGCGGCGCCACGGCGCCTCGTCGGCGGCGAGCAGCGAGGTCTCGACCTCCTGCGCGGATCCCGCCGGCACCCCGAGCGCCGCCAGGACGGCCACGACGGTCGACTCGCTGACGACGACGTGGGTGCCCTGCCAGTCCCAGTACTCCGTGGCGACGCCGTACCGGGCGGCGAGCTCGTCGAGCCGCGCCGTCCGCGGTGCCTGCTCCTGGCTCACGTGCGGTCCTGGCTCACGTGCGGGTGGCTCCTCGGTCGTGGTGGTGCGCTGCGGTCCCTCAGGGCGGGAACGATCCTGCCAGACCGGGCACCGCGCACCGGTGAGCCCGGGCCGGGCCGTCGTCGGCGTCCTCGCCGTCCGCGCACGTAGGGTGGGCGCCCGTGACGTACCCCGCCGCAGAGCGCCTACACGTCGTCGAGGAGCTGCCCGCTCCCCCCGGGACGCCCGTCGCCGACCCCTACCGCTGGCTCGAGGACGCCGCCGACCCGCGCACCGTCGCGTGGTCGGCCGCCCAGGACGAGCTGCTGGCCGCCCACCGCGCGTCCTGGACCACCCGCCCGCACTTCGCGGGCCGGGTCGCCGAGCTGCTCGGCGCCGGCTCCGTCGGGCCGCCGGTGTGGCGCGGCGAGCGGATGTTCTTCACCCGGCGCACCGCCGAGCAGGAGCACGCGGTGCTGCTGGTCGCCGAGCCCGGCCCGGACGGCACGCCCGTCGAGCGGGTGCTGGTCGACCCGATGGCGCTGGACCCGAGCGGCACCACCACCCTCGACACCTGGCAGCCGAGCAAGGAGGGCCACCTGCTGGCCTACCAGCTCAGCGAGGGCGGCAACGAGGAGTCGGTGCTGCGGGTGGTCGACGTCGCCACCGGCGAGGTCGTCGACGGGCCCATCGACCGGGCCCGCTACTCCCCCGTCGCCTGGCTCTTCGGCGGCGAGGCCTACTACTACGTGCGCCGCCTGGCGCCCGAGCTCGTCCCGGCCGACGAGGCGCAGTACCACCGCCGGGTCTGGTTCCACCGGCTCGGCACCGACCCGTCCGAGGACGTCGAGGTCTTCGGCGCCGGGCGCGCGATCACCTCCTACTACGGCGCCTCGGTGTCGTGGGACGGCCGCTGGCTGGTGGTGTCGGCCGCCGAGGGCACCGACCCGCGCAACGACGTCTGGCTGGCCGACCTGTCGAAGACCGAGCCGGCCGCACCGGTGCTCGTCGACGTCGTCGTCGGGCGCGACGCCCGCACCGGCGCCCACGTCGGGCGCGACGGCCGCCTCTACGTCGGCACCGACCTGGACGCCCCGCGCGGACGCCTGTGCGTCGCCGACCCGGCCACCCCGACGCCGGAGCACTGGACCGACCTGGTGCCGCAGCGCGAGGACGCCGTGCTCGAGGACTACTGCGTCCTCGACGGCGAGGCGCTCGGCGGCGACCACCAGCTGCTGGTCTCGTGGACCGAGCACGCCGTCTCCCGCGTCACCGTGCACGACCTCGCGGGCGGCGCCGAGCTGCGCGCCCTCGACCTGCCCGGCCTCGGGAGCACCGGTGGGCTGCTGGGCCGCCCCGAGGGCGGTCACCAGGCGTGGTTCACCTACACCGACCACACCAGCGTCCCGCACGTGTACCGCTACGACGGCCCCACCGGCGAGGTGTCGCTGTTCGCGTCCCCGCCCGGGGTGGTCGAGGTGCCCGACGTGCGCACCCAGCAGGTCGAGTACACCAGCGCGGACGGCACGGTCGTGCGGATGTTCGTGTCCGCGCGGGCCGACGCGCTCGACGCCGACGGCCGACCGCTCGCGACGGCACCGGCCGTCCTCTACGGCTACGGCGGCTTCGGCATCTCGATGACGCCCGGCTACTCGGCCGGCCTGCTCGCCTGGGTCGAGGCCGGCGGCGTGTACGCCATCGCCGGCCTGCGCGGCGGCGGCGAGGAGGGCGAGGAGTGGCACCGGGCGGGCATGCTCGGGCACAAGCAGCACGTCTTCGACGACTTCCACGCGGCGGCCGAGAAGCTGGTGGCCGACGGCTGGACGACCTCGGACCGGCTGGCGATCTCCGGCGGCTCCAACGGCGGGCTGCTCGTCGGCGCGGCGATGACCCAGCGCCCGGAGCTGTACGCCGCGGTGGTCTGCTCGGCCCCGCTGCTCGACATGGTGCGGTACCAGCTGCACGGCCTCGGGGTCTCGTGGACCGGCGAGTACGGCGACGCCTCCGACCCCGAGCAGCTCGCCTGGCTGCTGGCCTACTCCCCGTACCACCGCGTGGAGGAGGGCACCTCCTACCCGGCCACGCTGTTCACCGTCTTCGACAGCGACTCCCGCGTCGACCCGCTGCACGCGCGCAAGCTCTGCGCCGCGCTGCAGCACGCCACGACCGCCGACCCCGACGCGCGGCCGGTGCTGCTGCGCCGCGAGTCCGACGTCGGCCACGGCGCCCGGGCCCTGTCCCGGTCGGTCGAGCTGTCGGCCGACACGCTCGCCTTCATGGCCCGGCAGACCGCGCTGGAGGACCCGCGTTGACCGAGCTGCTCGCCGGCACCCCCTCCCCGTCCCCCTCGCCGAGCGGCTCGGTGCTGCCGGACGACGTCCTCGACAGCGCCGTGAACGCCTGCGACGAGGGCGCGCGCATCTGCCGCCTGGTCACCGACCTCACCGGCCAGCGCCGCCTCGGCGAGTGGGCGGAGCTGGTCGTCGGCACCCCGCTGCGGATCCTGCTGGTCCTCGTCATCGGGTTCGTCGTGCGGCTCGTGGTGCACCGGGTGATCGCCCGCGTCACCGACTCCATCGCCGCCGACCGCCCGCCCGGGGAGTCGCACGGCCGCCGCCGCTGGAGCTACCAGAACGTCCTGGAGCAGCACAGCCCGCTGGCGTCCGAGCGGCGGGTGCAGCGGGCCCGCACGATGGGCACCGTCCTGCGCAGCGTGTCGACCGGCGTGATCGCCACGGTCGTCGTCCTGATGATCCTGGCCGAGATCGGCCTCAACATCGGCCCGCTCCTGGCCAGCGCCGGGATCCTCGGTGTCGCACTGGGTTTCGGCGCGCAGTCGCTCGTCAAGGACTTCCTGTCCGGGCTGTTCATGATCGTCGAGGACCAGTACGGCGTCGGCGACGTCGTCGACCTCGGCGAGGCGTCCGGGACGATCGAGGCGGTCGGCCTGCGGGTCACCCGGCTCCGGTCCGTCGACGGCACGCTCTGGTACGTGCCGAACGGGCAGATCCAGCGGGTCGGCAACCAGTCCCAGGGCTGGGCGCGCGCGGTGCTCGACATCGCGGTCGCCTACGGCGAGGACGTCACCCGCGTCCAGGGGCTGCTCGCCCAGGTCGGGCACGACCTGCGCGCCGACCCGGAGTGGGCGCCGCTGGTGATGGAGGAGCCCGAGGTCTGGGGCGTCGAGGCGCTGTCAGCCGACTCGGTCGTGGTGCGGCTGGTGGTCAAGACCGTCCCGCTCGAGCAGTGGCGGGTGGCCCGCGAGCTGCGCCGCCGGATCAAGGCGGTCTTCGACGCCGAGGGCGTCGAGATCCCCTTCCCCCAGCGCACCGTGTGGATGCGCGACGAGCGCGAGCGGCCGCACCGCCCCGACGCCGCGGACGCCCCGGACGCCCCGGACGACGGGCGCCCGTGAGCGCGGCGGGCTGAGGTGCTGGAGCCGGGTGCGGCGCTGAGCGCGGGCTGGCCGGTCTGGGTGGGCACGCTGCTCGTCGTGGTCGACCTGCTGGTCAAGGTCGTCGCGCTCGGGCTGGTCCCGGAGGGCCGGCGGCCGTCGTCCGCCTGGGGCTGGCTGCTGCTGATCTTCTTCCTGCCCGTGGTCGGCATCGTGGCCTTCGCGCTCATCGGCAGCCCGTTCGTCGACCGCCGCCGGCGGCGCGAGCAGGCCGAGGTCGACCTCGTCATCCGGGAGCGCTCCCGCGACCTGCCGGACGCCCTGCGCGGCGAGACCCTGCCGGCGGCGGTGCGGCCGGCGATGGACCTGGCCCGCGAGCTCGGCTCGCTGCCGGCGGTCGCGGGCAACGCGGTCGACCTGCTGCCCGGCTACGACGACGCGCTGGCGCAGATGACCGCCGCGGTCGACGGTGCGCGGCACCACGTCAACGTCGAGTTCTACATCCTCGGCTGGGACGCCGCGACCGAGCCGTTCTGGGCGGCCGTCACCCGCGCCGCCGGGCGGGGCGTGCGCGTGCGGGTGCTGTTCGACCACATCGGCACCTACCGCCTCGGCGGCTACCGGCACCTGCGCAGGCGGCTCGACGCCACCGGGGCCGAGTGGCACGAGATGCTGCCGATCCGCCCGCTGCGCGGCCGCTGGCGCCGGCCGGACCTGCGCAACCACCGCAAGATCGTCGTCGTGGACGGCGAGGTGGCGTTCACCGGCTCGCAGAACCTCGTCGACGCGGGCTACCACCGCCGCGACGACCGGCGCTGGACCGAGCTCGTGGCGCGGGTGCGCGGGCCCGTCGTGCCCTCCCTCAACGCCGTCTTCGCCACCGACTGGTTCGTCGAGACCCACGAGCGCCTCGACGAGCAGTTCGCCTCGCGCGAGGCCGCGCAGCCGACCGGCGACGACCCGGGCGACCTGGTGTGCCAGGTGGTTCCGAGCGGTCCGGGCTTCCCGAACGAGAACAACCTGCGGCTGTTCAACACGCTGGTCTACGGTGCGCGCGAACGGTTGTCGATCACCAGCCCCTACTTCGTCCCGGACGAGTCGCTGCTGTACGCGATCACAACGGCGGCCCAGCGGGGCGTCGCGGTCGAGCTGTTCGTCGGCGAGCGCAGCGACCAGTTCCTCGTCCAGCGCGCCCAGAACTCCTACTACGACGCGCTGCTGGCGGCGGGGGTCCGCATCTTCCGATACCCGGCTCCCACCGTGCTGCACGCCAAGCACCTGTCGGTCGACGACGACGTCGCGGTGATCGGCTCGTCGAACCTGGACGTCCGCTCGTTCACGCTGAACTTCGAGGTGTCGCTGCTGTGCACCGGTGGCGACGTCGTGCAGCGCCTGCGCGCGGTGGAGGACTCCTACCGCGCGGCGTCCACCGAGCTCACCGCCGAGCAGTGGCGCGGACGGTCGGTGTGGTCGCGCTACGTCGACAACGTCATGCGGCTCACGTCGGCGGTGCAGTGAGCCACAGCGCGCCGTAGGGCGGCAGCAGCACCGCGTGCTCGTCGCGCCCCGGCGGGCCGCCGGCGAGGTGGTCGTGCAGGTCGTCGAGCTCGAGCCCCTGCTCCGAGAGCCACCAGTCCGGGACGCCGCCCCACGTCTCGGTGACGTTGTAGAGCCCGATCATCAGGCCGAGCGGGTGCCGCCGCAGCACGCCCAGCACGCCGCGGTCGGGCGTCGGCACCGCCTCGGACGCCACCGAGGCGTGCAGGTGCTCCAGCCGGGCCCGGGTGGCGGCCAGCCGTCGCAGCCCGGACAGCACCTGCCCGGACGGTGACGCCGGGTCGTCCTGCGCCGCCGCGAGCGCCGCGTCGTCGAGCCGGGGCCGGTGCGCCCAGCGGTTGTCCTCGTCGTGGCCGGGCTGCTCGCGCCAGCGCGGGTCGTTGCCCGCCGCGACCTCGTCGCCCGACCACAGCACGGGCACCCCGCCCCAGCCGAGCACCAGCGCGTGGGCCAGCAGGATGCGCGCCACCGCGTCGTCGACGGCGGGGCCGTCGCCGTCGGCCTGGGCGCGCTGCAGGCCGGCGAGCGCCGCGGTCGTCCCGCTGATCCGGCGGTCGCCGGTGGCGGGGTTGGCCTGGAACACCAGACCCTGCGCGAACGAGCCCGGGTGCGTCCCGGAGTAGAAGTCGGACAGGAACGACCGGTGGTCGAACCCGTTCAGCCCCACCGCAGCGGCGTCGGCGTCGTCGATGGCCCAGCCGATGTCGTCGTGGCAGCGCACGTAGGTGATCCAGGCCGTGGTGCTCGGCACGGGCGGCACGGCGCCGAGGGCCTCCGCCGCCAGGCCGGCGTCGCGGGAGGCGAGCATCGACCACACCTGCACCATCAGGCCGTTGTGGTACGCCAGGTCGCTGACCCGGCCGGCGTGCCGTCCCTGCCCGAGGTAGTGCACGAGGTCTCCCGGACCCACGATCGCCTCTGCCTTGAGCAGGGTCGCGGGCGCCGCGATGCGGGTGACGGCCTTGAGCGCCTGGGTGATGCCGTGCACCTCGGGCTGGTTCTGGCAGGCGGTGCCGAGCCGCTTCCAGATGAACGCGATGGCGTCGAGGCGGAGCACCTCGACGCCGAGGTTGGCCAGGAACAGCACGACGTCGGCCATCTCGGCCAGCACGTCGGGGTTCGACCAGTCCAGGTCCCACTGCCAGGTGTTGAAGGTGGTCCAGACCCAGCCGTCGAGGTCGGCGTCGTGGCTGAAGCTGCCCGGGGCGAAGTCGGGGAACACCTCGGGCAGCGTCTGCTCGTAGGCGTCCGGCTGCTCGCGGTCGGGGAAGACGTGGAAGTAGGCGCGGTACCGCTCGTCGCCGGCCCGCGCGGCACGCGCCCAGGCGTGCTCGCGGGCGACGTGGTTGAGGACGAGGTCGAGGCACAGGCTGATGCCCGACTCCCTCAGCCTGGACGCGAGCGCGGCGAGGTCGTCGACGGTGCCGAGGTCGGGCCGCACCGACCGGTAGTCGGCCACCGCGTACCCGCCGTCGTTCGGCACCGGGCGCGGCTCGAGCAGCGGCATCAGGTGCAGGTAGCGGACGCCGAGACTGCGCAGGTGCCCCACCCGGTCGGCGACGCCGGCGAGGGTGCCGTCGGGCGAGAACCGCTCGGTGTACGCCGCGTAGCCGACCACCTCGGGGCGCTGGAACCAGTCCGGCTCGAGGGACCGCTGCAGGTCCAGCACGTGCAGGTCGTCGGGCCGGGCCGCGTAGGCCTGCGCCGCGAGCGCGAGCAGCCGCCGTCCCACCGCCTCGGGGTCGGGGTAGACGCCGGTGAGGCCCGCGAGCAGGTCGGGCCACCAGCGGCGGGTGCGCAGCGCGAACAGCTCGACGCGGTGCGGCGCCAGCCCGTCGAGCGCGGGGAGGGCGGCGGCCAGGGGGTCGTCCACGGCGCCATCCCACCAGAGATCGTCCTGCGGCGCCGGGGCCGTCCGGCCTCGTCCCGGCCGTCCGGGATACTGGTGACCGTGACAGACCAGCCCGGCGCGCAGCCGTCCTTCTTCGAGCAGGTGGGCGGGCACGAGACGTTCCACCGGCTGGTGCACCGCTTCTACCAGGGCGTGGCGCAGGACCCCGAGCTCAAGGCGATGTACCCCGAGGAGGACCTCGGCCCCGCCGAGGACCGGCTGCGGCTGTTCCTCGAGCAGTACTGGGGCGGGCCCACCACCTACAGCGAGCAGCGCGGGCACCCGCGGCTGCGGATGCGTCACCACCCCTACGCCGTGACCCCCCACATGCGCGACCGGTGGCTGCACCACATGCGCGACGCCGTCGAGGAGATCGCCCTGCCGCCGCTGCACGCCTCGGTGCTGTGGGACTACCTCGAGCGGGCCGCGCACTCGATGGTGAACGCGATGGAGGACCCGGTCCGGCCCGTCGGCTGACCGGTCCGCACGCCTGGCGAATCGATTCGACAGGTCCGCGGCGGTCCCCCTAGCCTGGACCGGTGACGACCTCGGAGCCGCTGACCTCGCCCGCCCCCGTCGACGACCCCACGAGCACGCCGTGGTGGCGCAGCGCCGTCATCTACCAGGTGTACCCGCGCTCGTACGCGGACGCCGACGGTGACGGCATCGGCGACCTGCCCGGCATCACCAGCCGGGTCCCCTACCTGCGCGACCTCGGCGTCGACGCCGTCTGGGTCTCGCCGTTCTACACCTCGCCGCAGGCCGACGCGGGGTACGACGTCGCGGACTACACCGACATCGACCCCGTCTTCGGCACCCTGGCCGACGCCGACGCCTTCGTCGCGGCGGCGCACGAGGCCGGCATCAAGGTCGTGGTCGACCTGGTCCCCAACCACTCCAGCGACGAGCACGCCTGGTTCCGCGCCGCCCTGGCCGCCGGCCCGGGCAGCCCCGAGCGCGACATGTACATGTTCCGCGACGGCAAGGGCGCCGACGGGTCGCAGCCGCCCACCGACTGGCGGTCGGTCTTCGGCGGTCCGGCCTGGACCCGCGTCACCGAGCCCGACGGCACCCCGGGCCAGTGGTACCTGCACCTGTTCGACGTCAAGCAGCCCGACCTGAACTGGTCGAACCCCAAGGTGCACAGCGCCTTCCACGACATCCTGCGGTTCTGGCTCGACCGGGGCGTCGACGGCTTCCGGGTCGACGTCGCGCACGGCCTGGTCAAGGAGGAGGGCCTGCCGGACTGGGGCCACGAGCAGGGCCTGCTCGACCACACCGCCGACGGCGGCCGGCGCCCCCCGATGTGGGACCAGGACGGCGTCCACGCGGTCTACCAGGAGTGGCGCCGGATCCTCGACGAGTACCCCGGCGACCGGATGATGGTGGCCGAGGCGTGGGTCGAGCCCGCCGAGCGGCGCGCGCTCTACGTGCGCCCGGACGAGTTCCAGCAGGCGTTCAACTTCGGCTACCTCGAGGCCGCCTGGCGCGCCGTCGACCAGCGCAAGGTGATCGAGGACTCCCTGGCCGCCGACCACGTCGTCGGCGCCACCACCACCTGGGTGCTGAGCAACCACGACGTGCTGCGGCACGCGACCCGGCTCGCGCTGCCGGTCGGCGAGCGCCGCCCGAACGGCATCGGCCCGGACGACCCGCAGCCGGACGCCGCGCTGGGCCTGCGCCGCGCCCGGGCGGCCACCCTGCTGATGCTGTCCCTGCCCGGCTCGGCGTACCTGTACCAGGGTGAGGAGCTCGGGCTGCCCGAGCACACCACGCTGCCGCCGGAGGTGCGCCAGGACCCCACGTTCCTGCGCACCGACCACCAGGTGCTCGGCCGCGACGGGTGCCGGGTGCCCATCCCGTGGACGGCGGACGGCCCCTCGCTCGGCTTCGGCCCCGGCGGCACGCCGTGGCTGCCCCAGCCGGACTCCTACCGCGAGCTGGCCGTCGACCGGCAGCTCGGCGTCCCGGGCTCGACGCTGGAGATGTACCGGGCGGCGCTGCGGCTGCGCCGCGAGCACCGGCTCGGGCTGGGCGAGCTCGTCCTGGACGACTCCTTCGGCGACGACGTCGTGGCGCTGCGCAACGGCTCGGTGCTGGCCGTCACCAACTTCGGCGAGCAGCCGGTGCCGCTGCCGGCCGGCAGCGAGGTGCTGCTGACCAGCGAGGAGCTGGTGACCGGCGACGACCAGGACTCGCGGGCCGTGCCCACCGACGTCACCGTCTGGGTCCGGGTCACGCCCGCCTGACCCACCTGCTCGGCCCTAGGACGGCCGGTGCTCCAGCGGGATCTCCGCGCAGTGCCGGCCGTCCTGCTGCGTGACCCGCACCATCCGCAGGACGGCCACGACCGCCAGCCCGCACGCGGCCATCTCGAGGCCCTCCTCGAGCCCGGCCGCGGCGCGGTAGGCGGTGCCGACCCCGTACCGCTGCTCGACCCAGCCGGAGACGGCCTCGACGCCGATCGCACCGGTGCCGTAGAGCAGCAGCGCGGCCCGCAGCAGCGGCCGGGTCGGCGCGGGCAGCCCGCCGGTCCACCGCCACACGACCAGCGCACCGAGCAGGGCCAGCAGGGCGCCGGGCAGCAGCCAGGAGTAGGTCGGCAGCGCCACCGGCAGCTGCTCGGCCAGGCGCGAGCCCACCGAGCGCAGCCGCTCGTGCACCCGCAGCGCCTCGTCGGCCGCCAGCGCGGCGACCACCGCCGCCGCCACCAGCCAGCCCCTGCGGGTGCGGGTGGCCAGGACGCCGACGCCGGCGCAGCAGGCGGACAGCAGCACCAGCAGGGTGGTGTTCCAGAAGGTCGGCAGGTTGGCCTCGCGGCTCACGTCGAGCAGCTGGGCCAGCACCACGCCGTCGCGGCTTGTGGGTGCGGCGTGCACGAGCACCTGGTCGGCCGTCACCAGCGCGACGGTGAGCACGAGCAGCGCGAGCCCGGTGCGGCGCAGCGGGCCGCCCAGCCCGCCGACCGCGTCGTGCGCCCGCGCGGGCGCCGAGATGCCGGCCACGCGCGCAACGTACGTCGCCCGGATGAGAACCCGATGAGACACGCCGTGGGCCCGGACGCGGTCCCGCGGTCTCAGCGCAGCGCGGAGCGCCCGGTCGGGGACAGCCGCAGCCGCTGCGGGTCGCGGTCGGAACCGCGCCGCAGCAGCGCGCGCCACCGCCCGTCGGCGTCGAGGGCGGCCTGCGCGCGGGCGACCGCCGCCGGGTCGTCCGCCCGCGCCACGATCACGACGACGTGCTCGGCGCGCACCGGCAGCCGCGGGAAGTCGTTCACCGCCTCGAGCGTGCGAAGCACGGCGACGGGGTCGACCCCGGCCGCGACCAGGGCGGGCACGGCGTGCGCCGCCACGTCGCCCACCCAGGTGTCGTCGACCGGCCCGTCGTGGTGCAGCACCCAGGTGCCGACCGCGCCCTCGCCGCCGTCACGGCGCGGGCGCCGGTGTTCGCCGAGGGCGTCGCCGAGCAGCACCGGCCGCAGCAGCAGCACGTCGTCGGAGTCGAGCATGGTCGCGTTGGCGGCCGGGCCGTGCGCGGCCCACACCGGACCGCCGTAGAACCCGCCCAGCATCCTCAGCCGCGAGGCCATGTCGTCGAACCCGCGGAACCAGACGAAGCGGTCCGGGTCGTCGAGGTCGCGCAACTGGCCCAGGACGTACCCGCCGAGCTCCTCCTGGGTCTCGACCAGCTCGGCGTCGAACACCGCCACGAGGTCGTCGCGGCGGCCGGGCCGCAGCGTGTACTGGCGCAGCTCGACGACGCCGACGTCGTCCGGTCCGGGTCTCCGCATCCGGCGAGCCTGGCAGCGGGGTCCGACACACCGGTCGTGGCGCGGCGGGTGGCGGCGTCAGCCGCCCGGGAGCAGCGGGGTGCGGGCCAGGACGTGGCCGCGCGGCGTGGTGAGGCGGGTCCAGGGCGCGCGGGCGAGGACGTCGACGGGCGGGTCGCCCTCGCGGACGAACGCCAGGGCGTGCGCGACGAACGCGGCGCCGGTGGGCAGGTCGCTGCCCGGGACGGGGCGGCCCCAGACCCGGGCGCGCAGCGCGGCCACCGCGGGGCCGCCCGACGTCGACGGCGTGCCGGCGGCGACCTCGGCGATGCCCTCCTCGGCGGCGCGCACCAGGTCGGCCGCGGCCAGGGCGCCGACGGGCTCCCAGCCGCTGCGGGGAGGGGCGACGCCCGCCCAGGCCGCCACCACCTCGTTCGGCGGCACCGGGACGTCGGTGCCGTTGTCGGGCCGGGCGAGGCGGTCGGCCAGCGCGGCCAGCGGCACCACGACGTCCAGCTCCACCGGCCGGGCCAGGGCCGTGGTCCGCAGGCCGAGGACGGTCGGCCCTCCCCCGCCGGTCAGCGGGCAGACGTAGGTCGCGAGCACGTCGCCGTGCGCGCGCAGCCGCGCGGCGCCGCCGGGGTCGGCACGCGAGGCACGCAGCACGTACGTGGAGAGGTCCGCCAGGCTGGCGACGTCGTCGAGCTGCACGACTGGTTGCGGCACAGTCGTTCTCAGCCGCGCCGACGCTGCTCGCGGACGCGGCGCCGCAGGGCGACCGGCTCGTCGTGCCACTCGGCCAGCCGCTGCTTCTCGCTGTCGTCGAACCGGCGGGGTCGTCCGGCCTGCAGGTCGAAAGCCACCATCGTCGACTCGGCCCGCGCGTACACGACCGGCTTCCCGGCGTGCTCGCCCTCGTCGTCGATGACCTCGTAGCCCATCTCGAACGAGGCGCCCGACAGCGAGCTCACCCACAGGTCGATGGCCACGGGGGCGGGCCGGTAGTGCAGCGGTGTCACGTAGTCGATCTCGTGCCGCGCGACGAGCAGGCCGGTGGCCACCATGTCGCCGCCGTCGTCCGAGCCGTGGCCGTGGAAGGCGAGCACGCGGGCGTCCTCGAGCAGCCGGAGGAACTGGACGTTGTTGACGTGCCCGTACGCGTCCATGTCGCTCCACCGCAGCGGGGTCATGATCCTGCGTCGCGCCATGGCACCACCCTGCCGCACCGGCGGCCCCGGCTCCAACCACGCGGCCGTGGGGGGCCGGGGTAGGTTCGCCGTCGTGCCCGACGTCGCCAACCTGCCCGGCCTGGAGGTGGCTCGGCTGGAGGCGTGGCTGGCCGCAGAGGGGCTCGCCGCCGGCGTGGCCTCGGCGCAGCTGGTCGAGGGCGGGCGGTCGAACCTCACCTACCGGCTGCGGCTCGACGGCGACGACGGGACGACGCACCGCTGGGTGCTGCGGCGGCCCCCTCTCGGCCACGTGCTCGCCACCGCCCACGACATGGTGCGCGAGCACACCGTGCAGGCCGCTCTGCAGGGCATCGTCCCGGTGCCGGTGATGGTCGCGCTGTGCACCGACGCCGAGGTGCTGGGCGCGCCGTTCTACCTGATGTCCGACGTCGAGGGCGTCGTCGTGCGCTCCGGCGACGACGCCGCGGCGCTGGGGCCGGACGGCGTGGCCGGTGCGGCGCGTGCGCTGGTGCGGACGCTGGCCGTGCTGCACCGGGTCGACCCCGCTGCCGTCGGCCTCCAGGGCTTCGGGCGCCCGGACGGCTTCCTCGCCCGCCAGGTGCGGCGCTGGTCGGGCCAGCTCGAGTCCAGCCGCAGCCGCGAGGTCGCCGGGGTCGACGCGCTGCGCGACCGGCTGGCCGCCGCCGTGCCGGCCGAGCGCGACCTGCCGCACCGCCGGGGCATCGTGCACGGCGACTACCGGCTCGACAACGTCGTGCTCGACCCGTCCGGGCCGGAGGTCGCGGCGGTGCTCGACTGGGAGATGGCGACGCTCGGCGACCCGCTGGCCGACCTCGGCCTGCTGCTCACCTACGCCGGCGCCCTCGCCGAGGTCGACAACCCGATCGCCGAGGCGATGTCGGCGCACCTGGGCTGGCCGGACGGCGACGCGCTGGTGGCGATGTACGCCGAGCTCGTCCCGCTCGACGACGAGGACCGCGCCGCGCTGCGGTGGTGCACCGCGTTCGGCCACTTCAAGCTCGCCGTCATCTGCGAGGGCATCCACTACCGCTTCACCCAGGGCCAGACCGTGGGCGAGGGCTTCGACCGCATCGGCGCGCTGGTGGCGCCGCTGTGCCGGGCCGGCCTCGCGCTGCTCGACCACCCCGACGCACCCCAGGAGAGCTGACCCGTGGACTTCACCCCCGACGCCACCACGATGGCGCTGGCCGCCCGGCTCGAGGAGTTCTTGGCCGAGCGCGTGTACCCCGCCGAGGCGGTGCTCGAGGAGCAGGTCGGGGCGGCGCGGCGGGCGGGTGACCCCTGGCACCGTCCGCCGGTGGTCGAGGAGCTCAAGGACGAAGCACGTCGGCGCGGGCTGTGGAACCTGTTCCTCCCGGGCGAGCACGGCGCCGGGCTGACCAACCTGCAGTACGCCCCGCTGGCCGAGATCACCGGCCGCTCACCGCACCTCGCGCCCGAGGCGGTGAACTGCGCGGCACCGGACACCGGGAACATGGAGGTGCTCGCCGAGTTCGGCACGCCCGAGCAGCAGGAGCGCTGGCTGACGCCGCTGCTGGAGGGCCGGATCCGGTCGGCGTTCTGCATGACCGAGCCCGAGGTGGCCTCGTCCGACGCCACCAACATCGCCACCCGGATCCGCCGCGACGGCGACGAGTACGTCGTCACCGGGCGCAAGTGGTGGTCGACCGGCGCGATGGACCCGCGCGCCGAGATCTTCGTCGTGATGGGCCGTTCCGCCGACCCCGACGACGAGTCGGTGCCGCGGCACGAGCGGCAGTCGATGGTGCTGGTGCCCCGCGACACCCCCGGCGTGCGCGTCGTCCGCGGCCTGACCGCCTTCGGCTACGACGACGCCGCGCACGGCGGCCACGCCGAGGTGGCCTTCGACGACGTCCGGGTGCCCGCGTCCAGCATCCTGCTCGGCGAGGGGAAGGGCTTCGCCATCGCCCAGGCCCGGCTCGGCCCCGGCCGGATCCACCACTGCATGCGGCTCATCGGCATGGGCGAGCGTGCGCTCGAGCTGATGTGCCGGCGCGCGCTCGACCGGGTGGCGTTCGGCCGCCCGCTCGCCGCCCAGGGCGTCGTCCGCGAGCAGATCGCCTCTGCCCGGGTCGCCCTGGAGCAGGCGCGGCTGCTGGTGCTCAAGACCGCCTGGCTGATGGACACCGTCGGCAACAAGGGCGCCCACACCGAGATCCAGGCGATCAAGATCGCGGTCCCCCTGGCCGTCCAGCGCGTCGTCGACGACGCCATCCAGGTGCACGGCGGCGCCGGCGTCTCGTCCGACACCGTCCTGCCCCAGCTCTGGACCGCCGCCCGCACCCTCCGCCTCGCCGACGGCCCCGACGAGGTCCACCGCATGTCGCTGGCCAAGCGCGAGCTCGCGAAGTACGCCCGCCCCTCCTGACCGCTTCCTCGTCCGCACTTGGTCCGGGTTCTGCGGCCGGGGACAGCGGATCGGGAGCAGAACCCGGACCAAGTGCCTCAGGCGAGGGCGGCGGCGATCGCCTTGCGGACGCGCTGGGGCGACACCGGGCGCGGGGTGCCGATCGACTGGGCGAACAGCGAGACCCGCAGCTCCTCGAGCATCCAGCGCACCTCGGCGAGCGCCTCGCGTGCCGGGCTCTCGGGCGGGACGGACGCCAGCGCGGCCTCGAGCTCGCGCTGCAGCTCCTGCACCTCCCACAGGTGCTGGGTGTCGCGGCGCGGGTCGGTGCCGAGCACCTCGACCCGGCGCAGCAGGGCACGCAGGTAGCGCTGCACGTCCGGCAGCCGCGCGAGGCCGGTGTCGGTGACGAAGCCGGGACGCACGAGCCGCCCCAGGTGGTCCTTGACGTCGGTGAGCGAGGCGAGCACCTGCAGCGCGGTCACCGCGGTGACGGCCTGCTCGACCTGGCGGGTGCTCGACAGGATGCGGCCCACGACCCGGAGCTGCTGGGCCACCGACGCCGGGAGCTCGCGAGCGACCGCCTCCTCGAGCCGGGCGAAACCTGCTGCGTCCCAGGCCGGTCCGCCGTGGCGCGTGACCACGTCGTCGACGACGGCGCCGGCGACGTCGAGCACCAGCGCGGCGAGCGAGCCGTGCGGCGCCCGGGTGAGCGCCAGCCGCTCGGCGCTGTCCCAGTCGTCGGTGAGCGATGCGGTCGACGGCACCGACGCCCCCTGCAGCAGCAGTCGCCTGGTGCCGGCCCGCATCGCGCGTCGCTGCTCCACCGCCGACGGCAGCACCTTCACGTCGACGCGGCCGCGGGCGTCGACCAGTGCCGGGTACCCGGTGACGGGTCCACCCGGCCCGGCCGTCGAGAACTCGCGCGGCAGGTCGCCGATCGTCCACCCGGTGAGGCCCTCGACCTCGAGCCCGGCGCGGCGCGCGGAGGCCGAGATCGCCTCCTGCACGGTGCCGGCCGCCTCGCGGCCGACCTCCTGCACCGTCTTGGCGACGGCCACCTGCTTGCCCCGGTGGCCGGTGACCCGCACCCGCACCCGCAGGTGCGGCGGCACCTTCTCCCAGTCGAAGTCCTCGGCCCGGACCGGGACGCCGGCCAGCCGGGAGAGCTCACGAGCCAGGGCGGGCAGCAGCGGTTCCTCGTGCGGCACCAGCCGTTCCAGCGCACGCCGCGCGTTGTCGGGGGCGGGTGCCAGGTGCCGGCGCACCGGCTTGGGCAGCGACCTGATCAGCTCGGTGACCAGCTCGTGGCGCAGCCCGGGCACCTGCCACTCGAACGCGCCCTCCGGCACCTGGTTGAGCACGGCGGCGGGCACCGTCACGGTGACACCGTCCTCGGGCGAGCCCGGCTCGAACCGGTAGCCCACGGCGAGGTCGAGCCCACCGACGTGCCACCGGTCCGGGAAGTCCGCCTGGCTGACCTGCTCGGCGGCCTCGTCGACGACGTCGGCCTCCGTGAAGGTGAGCAGGTCCGGCGTCTCGCGCCGGGCACCCTTCCACCACCGGTCGAAGTGGGCACCGGACACGACGTCCGCGGGGATGCGCCTGTCGTAGAACGAGAACAGCGTCTCGTCGTCGACCACGATGTCGCGGCGGCGGGTGCGGTGCTCGAGCTCGCCGACGTCCTCGAGCAGGCGCCGGTTGTCGTGGAAGAACTCGTGCCGGGTGCGCCAGTCGCCCTCGACCAGCGCGTGCCGGATGAACAGCTCGCGGCTGGTCACCGGGTCGATCCGGCCGTACTGCACGGCCCGGTCGGCGACCAGCGGCATGCCGTAGAGGGTCACCCGCTCGCGGGCGACGACGCTGCCGCGGCGCGCCGACCAGTGCGGCTCGGCGTACGACCGCTTCACCAGGTGCCCCGCGGCGGCCTCGACCCACTCCGGCTCGACCCTCGCGACCGTCCGCGCCCACATGCGCGACGTCTCGACCAGCTCGCCGGCGACGACGCAGTCCGGCGGCTTGCGCGCCAGCGCCGAGCCGGGGAACACCGCGAACGAGATCCCGCGCGCGCCCTGGTACTCGGTCAGCGGACGACGTCCGCGCTGCGGCTTGCCGGCGGTGCGGGCCGCGGCCCGCTCGTCCTTGACGCCCACGTGCGACAGGAGGCCCGCCAGCAGCGCCTGGTGCACCCGGTCGGCGTCGACCGCCTCGCGGCCCGCCCCCTCGGCCGCCGTCCGGGACAGGTCGATCTTCAGGTCCTTGCAGACCCGACGGAGCTGGGAGTGCAGGTCCTGCCACTCCCGGACCCGCAGGTGGTGGAGGAACTCGCGCTTGCACATGCGGCGGAAGGCGCTGGAGGACAGCTCGTCCTGCTGCTCGCGCAGGTACTCCCACAGGTTGAGGTGGGCCAGGAAGTCCGAGCGCTCGTCGGCGAACCGGCGGTGCTGCTCGTCCGCCGCCTGCTGGGCCTCGGCGGGACGCTCGCGCGGGTCCTGGATCGACAGCGCCGCGGCGATCACGAGCACCTCGTGGACGCAGCCGAGCCGGTCGGCCTCGAGCACCATCCGGGCCATCCGAGGGTCGACGGGCAGCCGCACCAGGCGGCGTCCGACCCGGGTCAGCCGCGGCGTCGGTCCGCCCCCCACCTCGATGGCGTGCAGCTCCTCGAGCAGCGCGATGCCGTCGCGCACCGCCCGCACGTCCGGCGGCTCGACGAACGGGAACGCGGCGACGTCCCCGAGCCCGATCGCGGTCATCTGCAGGATCACCGACGCGAGGTTCGTCCGCAGGATCTCGGGGTCGGTGTACTCGGGCCGCGCCTCGAAGTCCTCCTCGCTGTACAGCCGCAGGCAGATGCCGTCGGCCACGCGACCGCAGCGGCCGGCGCGCTGCCGGGCGGAGGCCTGCGACACCGGCTCGATCGGCAACCGCTGGACCTTGGTGCGCAACGAGTACCGCGAGATGCGGGCGCTGCCCGGGTCGATGACGTACCGGATGCCCGGCACCGTCAACGACGTCTCGGCGACGTTCGTGGCCAGCACCACGCGCTGGCCGCTGTGCGAGGCGAACACGCGGTGCTGCTCGGCGGCGGACAGCCGCGCGTACAGCGGCAGCACGTCGACGTCGCGGATCTGCTTGCGGCCCATCGCGTCACGCAGCCCGTCGGCGGTGTCGCGGATCTCGCGCTCGCCCGACAGGAACACCAGGATGTCGCCGTCGCCCTCGCGCTGCAGCTCGGCGACCCCGTCCACGATCGCGCTGATCTGGTCGCGGTCCGGGTCCGCCTCCGGCGTCCCCTTCGGGGCGTCCGGGTCGTGCACCGGCCGGTAGCGCACCTCGACCGGGTAGGTGCGGCCGGACACCTCGACGACCGGCGCGTCGCCGAAGTGCTCGCTGAACCGTGCCGAGTCGATCGTTGCCGAGGTGATGACGACCTTGAGGTCCGGGCGCCGCGGCAGCAGCTGGTGCAGGTAGCCGAGGATGAAGTCGATGTTGAGCGAGCGCTCGTGCGCCTCGTCGACGATGACCGTGTCGTAGCGCCGCAGCATCGGGTCGCGCTGGATCTCGGCGAGCAGGATGCCGTCGGTCATCAGCCGCACCTGGGTGCCGCGGCTGACCTGGTCGGTGAACCGGACGGTGTACCCGACCCGCTGCCCGAGCTCGCTGCCGAGCTCGGAGGCGATCCGCTCGGCCACCGACCTCGCGGCGATCCGGCGCGGCTGGGTGTGGCCGATCAGCCCGGCCCGGCCGCGGCCCAGCTCGAGGCAGATCTTCGGGATCTGGGTCGTCTTCCCCGACCCGGTCTCGCCGGCCACGATGACGACCTGGTGGTCGCGGATCGCGGCGGCGATCTCGTCCCTGCGCTGGGAGACCGGCAGCTCCGGCGGGTACCGGATCGCGGTGGCGTCGACCTCCGGCTCCACGCTCATGACCGCACCAGTCTAGGTCGGCCCCGTCGGCGGGGTCGCGCGCGTTCAGACCTCGCAGACCACGCCGTCGGCGTCGGTGTCGCGGTACCACCCGTACTCGGCGTCGACGCCGGAGACGTAGTGCCCGTAACCGTGCGCGGTGGCCTCGGTGCAGCTGGGGTAGCGGGGGTCGACCGCGGCGTCCTGGGCGTCGAGGCGCTCGGCCTCCTCGCGGGCGACCGCCTCGGCCGCGGCCTGCGCCGCCGCCTGGTCCGCCGCCGCCTGCCGCGCCGCGGCCCTGGCGGTCGCGTCCAGCTGCGCCGCCGCCTCGTCCGCCGCGGCCTGCGCCGCGATGCGGTCCGCCTCGGCCTGCTCCTCGGCGGCCCGCTCCTCGGCGGCCCGCTGCTCGGCGGCCGCCCGGTCGGCGTCCTCCTGCGCGGTGGTCCCGTCCTCCGCCTCCCCACCTGCGGAGACCGGGGCCGCGCCGCCGGAGCCGCTGCCGGCGAGCGGGACGCCGTGCGGCTGCGGGTCGGTGCCCTGCTCGACGGCCTCGACGCCGGGAGGCCGGTCCACCTCGCCGGCAGCAGGGGCCCGACCGGCACCCACCCCGAGCAGGACGACGAAGCCCACGACTCCGACGAGCGCGAGCACCGCGGTCAGCGCCTGCCCCAGGCGCGGGGGGCGGCGGGGTGGACGCAGCGGGGTCGGGGACGTGCTCATCCCGGTGTTGTCGGCACGGTCCGGTGCCACCTGGAGCCTCTGCTGCCGGGTACGCATCAGTCGCAGACGACGCCGTCGCGGTCCTTGTCCTCGTACCACCAGTACTCGGGGTCGACGCCCTTGACGTACGGCCCGTACCCGGCCCTGCGCACGTCGCGGCAGCGGTCGAACCGGGGGTCGTTCGAGCTGGTGACGGTGATCTTCGGCGGGGTCGTGGTCTTCGGTGGGGTCGGGACCTTGGGCGGTGCGCTGGTCGTCCTCGGCGGGGTCGTGGTGGCCGTCGGCTTGGGCGCCGTGGTCGGCTTGGGCGCCGCGGTCGGCTTGGGCGCCGCGGTCGGCTTCGGCGCCGCGGTCGGCTTCGGCGCGGTGGTGGGCTTCGGCGCGGTCGTGGGCCTCGGCGCGGTCGTGGGCTTCGGCGCGGTGCCGGGCCGGGCAGCCGCTGCCGGCCGGGTGGGCACGGCAGGTGCGGGGGTGGCGCGGGGCGGCGGCGCCGCGGACCGCGGGGGCGTCGCGGGCCGGGCGGCGGCGCTCCCGGGCGTCGTGGGCGCAGCCGTCGTGGACGCGCCGCCCGCCGCCGGGGAGGCGGTGACCAGCCGGGCCTGCTCGGCGGCTGCTGCCGCCTGGCGCTCGCGCTCGGCCTGCGCAGCAGCCTCCTGCTCCGCACGCTCCTGCGCCGCCCTGTCCTCCGCTGCACGGCGGTCGGCCTCCAGGGACTGCCCGCGCGCCGACACCGCGTCGTCGCGGAAGTCCTCGCCGCCGAGCAGCCGCCAGCCCGCCTCGGGGTCGCCGGACAGCGACGCCGCCGCCTGGGGCACCACGAGCAACGTCGCCAGAAGGGTGGCCAGCACGATCGCCGAGCGGGTGCTGCCGTCACGCAGGCCGCGGGCGGTCGCGAGCTCGCTCCCCCGGTTCGTGGTCACCCTCTAGGTGTCGGTCGGTGCACCCTGCGCTTGAACGCGTTGCTGCAAACGGTTCATGGCCGCCAGCCACGCGTCAGGGTCGTCAGCCTTGCGCTGCACGTAGCCCGCCACCTCCGGGTGCGGCAGAACGAGGAACCGCTCGTCCTGCAACGCCTCGAGCACCGTCCGGACCACGTCGTCGACGTCGATGGCCGCGGGTGCCAGCAGCGCCTGGCCGAGCACGCCCGAGCCCTCGAGCAGCGGCGTGCGCACCCCCTGCGGGCACAGCGCCTGGACGACCACCCCGCGGTGCTCGTACGTGGCGCGCAACCACTCCGCGAAGGCGACGGCCGCGTGCTTGGTGACCGAGTAGGGGGCGCTGCCCAGCATCGTCAGCAGGCCGGCGGCGGACGCGGTCACGAGCAGCCGGCCGGACCCGCGCTCGAGCCAGCGCGGCACCAGAGCCTGGGCGGTCCAGACGTGCGACATCACGTTGACGTCCCAGGTGGTCCGCCAGGCGTCGTCGTCGGCCAGGTCGGGCTCCTCGACGCCCCCGGGCGTCGGGACGCCGGCGTTGGCGCAGAACAGGTCGACCTCGCCGAGCACCTCTCGGGACCGCGTGACCAGCGCGTGCACGCCCTGGCGGGTGCCGACGTCGGCGACCACGGCGGTGCTTTCTGCCGGCGCCACCGCGTGCAGCCGCTCGGCGTCGCGGTCGGCCACGACGACGCGGGCGCCCTCGGCGGCGAACCGCTCCGCCAGGCCGAGGCCGATGCCGGACGCGGCGCCGGTGACGACCACCCCGGCGCCGTCGAGCCGCAGCGCGCTCACGCCGTCCGCCCGGGGTGCACGACCACGCGGCCCGTCGTCCGGCCGGCCGCAACCCGCTCGAGCGCCTCGACCGCGCTCTCGAGGGGCACCCGGTCGGAGACCAGCGGCCCCACGACGCCGGACGCCGCGAGCGCCGTCAGCGCGGCGTGGCAGTCGCTGACGGCCTGCGGGTCGCGGTCCTGGTACAGCCCCCAGTGCAGGCCGAGGACCGAGTAGTTCTTCACCAGCACGTGGTTCGTCGCCGCCTGCGGGATCGTCCCCGAGGTGAAACCGACCACCACCAGGCGGCCCTCGAAGGCGACCACCTTCGTCGAGGCGGCGTAGGCGTCGCCTCCGACCGGGTCGACGACCACGTCGGCACCGCCCGGGCCGAGGGCCTCGCGCAACGCCGTGACGAGGTCGCCCTCGGTCCGGTCGACGACGGCGTCGCAGCCGAGATCGCTCGCCACGGAGACCTTGTCGGCACCGCCGACGACACCGACCACACGGGCGCCCGCGGCCTTGGCGAGCTGCACGGTGGCGGACCCGACGCCGCCGGCTGCCGCGTGCACGAGCACGGTCTCGCCGCTGCGCAGACCTGCGCGGCGGTGCAGCGCGAACCAGGCGGTCTGGTACCCGATGTACAGCGCGGCGGCTGCGTCGTCGTCGAGCGCCTCCGGCGCCGGGTGGACGCAGTGCGCCGGCGCGAGCGCGTATCCCGCCAGCCCGCCGTGCGGCAGCGCCAGCATGCCGAGCACCCGGTCGCCCACCCGGTGCGCCGTGACGCCTGCACCGACGGCCACGACCTCGCCGCACGCCTCGACGCCCGGGGTGAACGGCAGCGGCGGGCGCACCTGGTACGTCCCCGCCGCGAGCAGCACGTCCGGGAAGTTCAGCGCGGTCGCCGCGACCCGCAGGAGCACCTGCCCGTCCCCCGGTGCCGGGACGTCGATCTCGACCAGCCGCATCGCCGCGTACGGCGTCCCGTGCTCGACGACCTGCCAGGCCCGCATCGTGGTCGGCAGGCTCACCCCAGACCGCCGGCCTGGCTGACGCCGCCGTCCAGCGTGAGGGTCTGGCCGGTGGTCCAGGCGGCGTCCTCGCTGAGGAGGTACGCGACGGCCCCGGCCACGTCCTCCGGCTCACCCAGCCGCTTCAGCGGGTACGCGGCGCTCACCTGCTCCTCGCGGCCCTCGTAGAGCGCGGTGGCGAACTTGGTCCGGACGATCGCGGGCGCGACCGCGTTGACCCGGACCGACGGCCCGAGCTCGACGGCCAGCGAGGCGGTCAGGTGGATCAGGGCCGCCTTGCTCACGCCGTAGAAGGCGATGCCGGGCGCGGGCTGCTGGCCGGCGATGGAGGCGACGTTGACCACCGCCCCGCCGTGCTCGGACATCCACGCGCCGTACGCCTTCTGGACCCACGACAGGGCCGCGACGACGTTGACCTCCATGATCTTGCGGGCGGCGTCGAGGTCGAGCTCGACCAGCGGGCCGTACGCCGGGTTGATGCCGGTGTTGTTCACCAGCAGGTCTAGGGCGCCGAAACGCCCTACCGCCGTGTCGATCACATGGTCCTGATGCTCGGGGTCGGCGGCGTTGCCGGCGACGGCGAGCGCCGTCTCCGGGCCACCGAGACCGGCGACCGCCTCCTCGAGCGCCTCCACCTTGCGGGCGGTGATGACGACGCGGGCGCCCTCGGCGACCAGCCGGTGGGCCACGGCGAGGCCGATCCCGCGGCTCGCACCTGTGACGACGGCGACCTTGCCGTCCAGACGTCCTGCGGGAGAGGCGTTCCGCGGGCTCACAGACCGAGGTCCCGGCCGATGAGCTCCTTCATGATCTCGTTCGAGCCGGCCCAGATCTTGGTGACCCGGGCGTCGCGCCAGGCGCGCGCCACGCGGTACTCGTTCATGAAGCCGTAGCCGCCGTGCAGCTGCACGCACTCGTCGAGGACGTCGTTCTGCACCTGCGCCGACCACCACTTCGCCTTCGCGGCGTCGACGGCGGTGAGCTTGCCCTCGGTGTGCTCCAGCACGCAGTTGTCGACGAACGCCTGCGTCACCTCGACCTGGGTGACCAGCTCGGCGAGCTTGAACTTATTGTGCTGGAACGAGCCGACCGACTGCCCGAACGCCTTGCGCTCCTTGGTGTACTGCACGGTCTCCTCGAGGATCTGCGCGGCGTGGGCGATGTTGCTGATCGCCGCACCCACGCGCTCCTGCACCAGCCGCTCCATCATGTGGATGAAGCCCCGGTCGACCTCGCCGATCACGTTGGCGGCGGGCACCCGCACGTTGGTGAAGAACAGCTCGGCGGTGTCGGACTCCGTCTGGCCCACCTTGTCGAGCTTGCGGCCCCGGCTGAAGCCCTCCATGCCGGCCTCGACACCGAACAGGGTGATGCCCTTGGCGCCCTTCTCCGGGCTGGTGCGGGCGGCCACGACGACCAGGTCGGCGCTGTACCCGTTGGTGATGAACGTCTTCGAGCCGTTGAGGACGTAGTCGTCGCCGTCCCGGACCGCGGTCGTGCGCAGGTTCGCCAGGTCCGAGCCGCCGGACGGCTCGGTCATCGCGATCGCCGTGACGATCTCACCGGTGCAGAACCCGGGCAGCCAGCGCTGCCGCTGCTCCTCGGTGGTGAGCTCGATCAGGTACGGCGCGACGATGTCGGCGTGGATGCCGAGGCACGAGGAGACCGCGGCGGAGACCTTCGACTGCTCCTCGGCCACGACCGCGATGAACCGGTAGTCGCCCGCCTCGCCGCCGCCGTACTGCTCGGGCACGTGCAGGCCGAGCAGCCCCTGCTTGCCGGCCTCGATCCACACGTCGCGCGGGAGGGCCTTGGCCTCGATGAACTCCTCCATCCGCGGCCGGACGTGACGGTCGAGGAACTCCCTGGTGGTGGCGCGCAGCGCCTCGTGCTCGGGCTCGAAGATCGATCGGCGCACCGGGGTTCCTCCTGCTGTCAGGGCCTGGCACGGGCCGGTCCCGGCCTGTCGCGGCCTGTTGCGGCACGGGCGGCGGGGTGTACGGTCCCGCCATGACTAAGCGCTTGCTTAGTGACAGCCTCGCGGCGTCGTCACCCGGTGTCAAGGAGTCGGCCTCGCCGCAGGACCCGACGGCCGACCGGCTGCTCACCGCCGGCGCCCAGGCCTTCGCCGAGCGCGGCTTCCACGCCACCACCACCCGCGACATCGCGACCCGCGCCGGGCTGTCCCCCGCCGGGCTGTACGTGCACTACCCGTCCAAGCACGCGCTGCTGGCGCACCTGTCGGTGACCGGTCACCGCGCCGCGCTCGAGCTGGTCACCGAGGCGCTGTCGGGCAGCGGCGACCCCGTGCTGCGGGTGCACCGGATGGTCGAGGCCTTCGTCACCTGGCACGCCGAGCACCACGTGGTGGCCCGCGTGGTGCAGTACGAGCTGCGCTCGCTCGACGACCACGCCCGCAGCGAGGTCAACGCCGTCCGGCGCCGGCTCGAGGACGTGGTCGAGGACGTCGTGCGCGAGGGCGTACGAGAGGGCTCGATGACGGCCGACCAGCCCCGCACCGCAGCCCGCGCCGTGCTCTCGCTGGCCGTCGACGTCGCGCGCTGGTTCGATCCTCGGGGGCGCGAGACGCCCGCCCAGGTGGGCACGACCTACGCGGACCTCGCGGTGCGCATGCTCGGCGCCGCTCCCCCGTCCGCCCGACCGCACGACAGGAGCACCCGGTGACCGAGCAGGACCGACCCGCCGCCCGCACCCCGGCCGGCCCGATGGACGTCCAGGGGCTGCCGCCGGAGCTCGAGCGCCGCGAGCCGGGCGAGATCCTCGCGGCGCTGCTCGCCGTGATGGACCTGCGCGAGCTCGAGCCGGACGAGGCCGGGCAGGACCGGTTCGAGGGCGACAGCCAGTGGCAGCCGCACGGCCGGGTGTACGGCGGCCAGGTGCTGGGGCAGACGCTGATGGCCGCGTCCCGCACGGTCGCCGAGGGCCGTCCGGTGCACTCGATGCACGGCTACTTCCTGCGGCCGGGCGACGCGTCGCAGCCGATCCAGTTCGCGGTCGAGCGGCTGCGCGACGGCCGCTCCTTCACCGCCCGCCGGGTGCACGCGCTGCAGGACGGGCGGCCGATCCTGTCGATGATCGCCTCGTTCCAGGACGCCGACGAGGGCTTCGACCACCAGGACGCGATGCCCGACGTCCCCGGCCCGGACGAGCTGCCGACCACCGCCGAGCTGCTCGGCCACATCGACCACCCGGCCGCGCAGTACTGGTCGTACGCCCGCCCGATCGACGTCCGGCACGTGCAGTCGCCGATCTACATCCAGGCCGACTCCGAGCGCCGCGCGTCCCAGGCGGTCTGGATGCGGACGGTTGCGCCGATGCCGGATGACCCCGTGCTGCACCGCGCCGTGCTCGGCTACGCCAGCGACTACACGCTGCTGGAGTCGGTGCTGCGCCGCCACGGCCGCTCCTGGGCCACCACCGGCCCGACCGCGAGCCTGGACCACGCGATGTGGTGGCACCGCCCGGCCCGCGCCGACGAGTGGCTGTTGTACACCCAGGCCAGCCCGTCCGCCCAGGGCGGCCGCGGCCTCGGCGCCGGCCGCATCTTCACCCAGCACGGCGTCCTGGTCGCGACCGTCGCCCAGGAGGGCATGATCCGCCCGCCGCGGGCACGCTGAGCCCCGCACCCGGCGAAGACCGGAGGATCCGACGCCTCAGGGACGCCGGATCCTCCACCCATCTGCAGGTGGCGTCGGCTGACGAGTCCGATGCGTCAGGTCGGTCACGAACCGGCGCCACGCCGAAGACCGAAGACCTGTGGGTGTCCTGGCACCCACGATCCTTCGCTCTTCGCCTCCCGGCGTCAGCCGCGGCGGCCGGTGCGTACCAGCGCCCACAGCAGCAGCCCGGTGGACACCGTCAGCGCGACGGTGCGGGGGACGTTCGCCAGCACGAGGCTGTCGATCGTCTCGGCCGACTGCCCGACCTCGTCCAGCCGGGCGTGCATCGGGATCGCCCACAGGACGGTGGTGAGCACCGACGTCAGCCCGCCCAGCGCGACGACGGCCGCGACCGGGCGCGGGACGTCGGCGGGACGCGTCCACCAGAACGCGATGCCGCCGAGGAACGCGGCGAACCCCGGCACGATGACGACCAGCGGGATCGAGCCGTTGTACTGCTGGTGGTAGGCGGCGAAGTCCTCGGCGCCGACGGCGCGGAACAGCGGGTAGGACACCAGCTGCGCCTGCCAGCCGATGCCGGCCGAGTAGGCGGTGAGTCCAGCGAGGCCGGCGGTGCACCATGTGCGCCAGCCCGGTCCGCGGCTCGCGGTGCTCGCCTCGGACGGGGTCGGGAGGTACGTGGTCATGATGGGAGCCCTTCGTGGATCCGGTTCGGTGGACCCACGGTAAACTCATTTGGGTGATGGTCAAGTGAAATCTGCGGACGAGGTCCCGCGTCGGCCCTATCGGGCAACGGTGCGGGCCGAGCAGGCGGCCTCCACGCGCACCCGGCTGGCGCTCGCCGCGGCCGAGCTCTTCGCCCGCGACGGCTACGCGGCGACGTCGGTGTCGGCGGTGGCCCGGGCGGCCGGCGTCTCGGGGCAGACCGTCTACAACGCGTTCGGGACCAAGGCGGCGCTGCTCAAGGCCGCCTACGACCTGACCCTGGCCGGCGACGACGCCGACGTCCCGCTCGCGGAGCGGCCAGAGGTGCGGGCCCTCTACGCCGAGACGGACGCGGCGGCGTTCCTGCACGGGTACGCCGAACTCGGGCGGAGCCTGATGGAGCGGCTCGCGCCGCTGCTGCTGCAGGTGCACGGCGGCGCGGCCGCGGGTGAGCCCGACCTCGTCGAGCTGGTGGGGACCACCGGCTCGGAGCGGCTGGTGGGCACGTCGATGGCCGCCCGGCGGGTGGACGAGCTCGGCGCGCTGCGTCCGGGCCTGACCGTCGACGCCGCGCGCGACTCGCTCTGGACGCTCAACAGCGTGGAGGTCTGGCACCTGCTCGTCGACCTGCGCGGCCGGAGCCCGGGCGAGTACGCCACGTGGGTCGGCGACCAGATGTGCGCCGCGGTCCTGCGCTGAGGAGCGGACCGCCGTCAGCGCCGGACGACTACCAGAAGCGCCACCACGGCCGACGAGGCGGCGCGGCCTCCGTGCGCGGACCCGTGTCCGCGAACGCGTCCGCGACGCGGTCGAACGTGGCCGTGGCCAAGCCCTCGTCGGCCGCGGCCTCGGCGAGCGGCAGCCCGGACTGCGGGTCGAATCCGCGCAGACCGGTCTCGCGCTCCACGACGGCCGCGAGCCGGAACACCTGCGCCATCACCTGCGCGGCGCGCTCGCCCTCGTGCCAGTACGGGACGGTGATGGCGGCCTCGACGGGGAACAGGCTGAGCTGGATGCCCGTCTCGTGGTGGCTCACCTCGGCGTGGGCGGGCGACTCGAAGACGTGCACCTCGCCGAGCTCCGCCTGGGCCGCTGCCACCAGCGCTGCCCAGACCTGCGGGTCCCACCCGCCGTCCTCGACGCCGGACTCCTCGCTCGCGACCACGCGCGCCTCGGACGCGTCGAGCGCGTCGTCCCAGCTCTGGTCGTCCGACTTCGGCAGGAACACGAGGTCGTAGCTCATGCCGGCGACGCTAGCGGCGGACGCGCAGCGGCCCGGTCCGCCACGCGGGCGGACCGGGCCGGTGCGTCGTCGCTCAGTCGCGGGTGAGCTTGCGGTGCGTCACCCGGTGCGGGCGCGCGGCCTCGGCGCCGAGCCGCGACACCTTGTTCTCCTCGTACGACTCGAAGTTGCCCTCGAACCAGTACCACTTGGACGGGTTCTCGTCGTCGCCCTCGTAGGCGAGGATGTGCGTCACGACGCGGTCGAGGAACCACCGGTCGTGGGAGATGACCACGGCGCAGCCGGGGAACTCCAGCAGCGCGTTCTCCAGCGACGACAGCGTCTCGACGTCCAGGTCGTTCGTCGGCTCGTCGAGGAGCAGCAGGTTGCCGCCCTCCTTGAGCGTCAGGGCCAGGTTCAGGCGGTTGCGCTCGCCGCCCGAGAGGATGCCCGCCGCCTTCTGCTGGTCCGGGCCCTTGAACCCGAACGCCGAGACGTACGCCCGCGAGGGCACCTCGGTGTTGCCGACCTTGATGTAGTCGAGCCCGTCGGAGACGACCTCCCAGAGCGACTTCTTCGGGTCGATGCCGCCGCGGCTCTGGTCGACGTAGGAGATCTTGACGGTGTCGCCGACCCGGACCGCGCCGTCGTCCGGCTCCTCGAGGCCCACGATGGTCTTGAACAGCGTGGTCTTGCCGACGCCGTTCGGACCGATCACGCCGACGATCCCGTTGCGCGGCAACGTGAACGACAGGTTGTCGATCAGGACCCGGTCGCCGAAGCCCTTCTTCAGGTCCTTGACCTCGATCACCTGGCTGCCCAGGCGCGGGCCCGGCGGGATCTGGATCTCCTCGAAGTCGAGCTTCCTGGTGCGGTCGGCCTCGGCTGCCATCTCCTCGTAGCGGGCGAGCCGCGACTTGGACTTGGTCTGACGCGCCTTGGCGTTGGAGCGCACCCACTCGAGCTCGTCGGCCAGGCGCTTGGCCATCTTGGCGTCCTTCTTGCCCTGCACCTGCAGGCGCTCGCGCTTCTTCTCCAGGTACGTCGAGTAGTTGCCCTCGTAGGGGTACAGCCGGCCGCGGTCGATCTCGGCGATCCACTGCGCGACGTGGTCGAGGAAGTACCGGTCGTGGGTCACCGCCAGGACGGCGCCCGGGTAGGAGGCCAGGTGCTGCTCGAGCCACAGCACCGACTCGGCGTCGAGGTGGTTGGTGGGCTCGTCGAGCAGCAGCAGGTCGGGCTTGCTCAGCAGCAGCTTGCACAGCGCGACGCGGCGGCGCTCACCACCGGACAGGACCGAGACGTCGGCGTCCGGCGGCGGGCAGCGCAGCGCGTCCATCGCCTGGTCGAGCTGGGAGTCCAGGTCCCACGCGTCGGCGTGGTCGAGGGCCTCCTGCAGCTCGCCCATCTCGGCCAGCAGCGTGTCGAAGTCGGCGTCGGGCTCGCCCATCAGCACGCCGATCTCGTCGAAGCGCTGCTTCTTCACCATGATGTCGCCCATGCCCTCCTGGACGTTCTCCAGGACGGTCTTGGACTCGTCCAGCTCCGGCTCCTGCATGAGGATGCCGACGCTGTAGCCGGGCGACAGCCGCGCCTCGCCGTTCGAGGGCTGGTCGAGACCGGCCATGATCTTGAGGATCGTGGACTTCCCCGCACCGTTGGGCCCGACCACCCCGATCTTGGCGCCCGGGTAGAAGCTCATCGTGACGTCGTCGAGGATGAGCTTGTCGCCATGGGCCTTGCGGGCCTTGTACATGGTGTAGATGAACTCCGCCATGATCCCCAGCCTAGGGCGGGCACCGGGCAGCCTCCGAATCGGTTGGTGCGCCCGGCGCCGGCCCTGACGACCGCGACCGCCGTCCGTGCTCAGATCGGCGACGGCGCCGCCTCGATCCCGCCGTCCCGGGCGATCCGCATGCCGTCGGCCGGCACCCACGGGTCGGACTCGGCCGGCCCGAACGGTGCCGCGAGGTCGTCGTCGAAGGCCTCGCCCTCGGGCCCGCCGCCGCCCGCGGCGTCAGCGGCGTCGGAGGCGTCGGAGGCGTCGGAGGCGTCGGCGTCCTCGACGCCCTCGGGGGCGGTGCCGGCCACGCTGCGCCGGACCTTGCTGAACCGGCTCGTCCCGTAGGTGAGGTCGTGCCCGACCGCGTCGGCGACCACGTCGACGCTGGTGCGCAGCACCTTGTCGTCACCGCTGTACTCGCGGACGTCGAGCCGGCCGCTGACCACGACCCGCTCCCCCTTGCGCAGCGACTCGGCGGCGTTGCGGGCCAGGTAGCCCCAGCAGCTCACCGAGTAGAACGAGGTGCGGACGTCGACCGAGCGGCCGAGGACGGCGTCGTAGCGGCGCACGGTGCTGGCCAGCCGGAAGCCGGCGACCTCCCGCTCGCCGGGCGTGACGCGCAGGACGGGGTCGGCGACCAGGTTGCCGACGACGGTGACACGGGTCTCGTTCACGAGCTACCTCCGGGTGAGCGGGGCCCGCGCTCTGCGGGCAGGCCCGACGCTGCCGCGGCCTCCCGACGTCCGGCACCCGTCCGGCGTGCTGCTGTGGACGACCGGCCCGTTCCCGACCCTGTGGACGGCGGGAGGGACGGAGCAGGGAGCGCTCAGCGCGAGGAGCGGGTCCCGAGCGCCAGCCGCACCGCGCGGTGGTCGGCGAGCACGCGGCCCACCGGCTCGAGCACCTCCGACGAGGCCACCCGGCTCACCGCGTCGCGCATCCGTCCGCCGATCCGCCGCGAGCGCCGTCGCGCACCCACGCGCGCCACCGGCAGGAGCAGGGCGGCCAGAAGCAGCCCGACGAGCAACCCGCCGACGAGCATCAGCGTCGGCAGCGGCACCGGGCCCACCATCGGCGTCTCGATCTCGGGCAGCCGCAGCCAGCCGACGACCCCGAGCGCGCCCAGCCAGAGCAGACCCACCACGGCGGTCACCGCGAGCATCACCTGCAGCACGCCGGCCAGCCGCCACCACACCGGCGTGCGGTGGGACAGGTCGACGGAGGTGACCGCCTGGTCGAGCGCGTCGGCGAGGTCGGGCCCGGGCGGGGCCGCGGCGCGCGAGACGGCGTCGGCCCACCGCTGCGGCAGCCCCTCGTTGCAGCGGGTGGCGACCTGGCGCGTGGCGAGCTCGACCTGCGCCCGCTGCGCCTGCGACGGGGCAGGCAGCGACGAGCGCCCGAGCGCAGCCAGCTCGGGGGCGGCGGCGGCACCCGAGGCGGTCGTGCCGATCCGCAGCCGCTTGAGCGGGTCCGGACGGAACCTCGCGACCCAGCGCGAGAACGGCCAGCCGGTGTGCGCGCGCGCACGGCGGCGGTAGTCGGCCTCGACCGCCTCGAGCACGGCGGGCACCCCGGCGGCGCGCACGAACGCGTCGACGAGCACGTCTCTCCCGGGCAGCTTCTCGGGGTCGCGCTCGGACTCGCCCACGCCGGCGCGCAGCGCATCGGCCGCGGTCTCGACGTCGGCCACGACCCGCTGGGCCACCACCTCGTGGTGCCGCACCGCCTCGACCATCGCCTCGCGCAGGTCGCCGACGCCCTCGCCCGTCCGGGCCGACATCGCCAGCACCGGCACCTTGGGCAGCCCGTCGGCGCGCAGCAGCCGCTGCAGGTCGGTCACGCACTCGTGCACCTGGCTGTCCGGCAGCCGGTCGACCTGGTTGAGCACCATCACCATGACGTCCTGGTGGTCGACCAGCCGCCGCAGGTAGCGGGTGTGCAGCAGGTCGTCGGCGTACTTCTGCGGGTCGACCACCCAGACCAGCAGGTCGACGAGCTTCACGAGCCGGTCGACCTCGAGCCGGTGCGACACCTGGGTCGAGTCGTGGTCGGGCAGGTCGAGCAGCACCAGCCCGCGCAGGTCGCTCTGCTCGCCGCCGTCCAGCTCGGACTCGCGCATCGTGCGGTGCCGCCGCGGCACGTCGAGCCAGTCGAGCAGCGCGTCGCCACCCTCGCCCCACACCACGGCGGTGGGCTTGGACGTGGTCGGGCGCCGCGCCCCGACGTCGGCGACCCCGATGCCGGCGAGCGAGTTGAACAGCGACGACTTGCCGCTCCCCGTCGCGCCCGCGAGCGCCACGACGGTGAACTCGACGCCGAGCGCCAACCGCTCCTCGGTGCGGGACAGCACGTTCCGCGCGTCCTGCACGGCGACGGGGTCGAGCCGGTCGCCACCGCGGTCGATGGCCTCCGTCAGGACGGACAGGCGCGCGTCGAGGTCGACGGGACGACGACGTCGGACCCGGGCCAGCGGCGTGCTCATCGGGCGTCCTTCACCTGCACCGCCACGGCACGCAGGGCGACCCCGGCGTGCGGGTCGACGCCGGCGTCCTCGAGCAGCGCGAGCAGCCGCTCGCGCTCGGCGTCCAGCAGGGTGTCGACGCGCAGCAGCAGCTCGTCGCGCGCGCGAGCTGCCAGGGCGCGCACGGCCTGGTCGCCGAAGATCGCCTCGAGCAGCTTCTGGCCGACGACCGCGGTGCCGGCGCCCACGCCGACCTCGGCACCGGTGGGGATGAAGGCGGTGCTCGCGAACACGATCACCATCAGCACCACGCCGAGGGCGTTGACGCCGAACGACAGCACGCGCGCCTGGCTGCGCTTGGACGCACCCTGCTCGCGCACGAGGTCCAGCACGAAGCCCTGCCAGTCGCGGACGAGCCGCTGCAGCCTGGCGTCGAAGTCGGGCGCGAGCCGGGTGACCTCGGCCGGGGCGGCCGCGAGCAGGGCGGCACCGGCCCGGTCGGAGCGCCAGCTGCGCACCGCACGCTCCGCGGCGTCCTCGGCCTGGGCGCGCACGAGGGCGGCGACCCCCGTCTGCAGCGCCTCGCCCAGCGGCTCGGCGGGCGCGGGCCGTCCGGTGACGACCGAGACGATGCGGTCGCGCAGCCGCCCGACGGCGGACTCCAGGCCGCGGAAGAACTCTCCCGTCCCGACGAACTCCTGCCAGCGGGCGAGCACCTCGCCGCGCAGCAGGGAGCCGTCCGTCAGGCCCTGCTCGAGCCTGCGGTCGGCCTCCGCGTAGGCGTTCAGCACCTCGACCCGCAGCCGCGCGGCGGTCTCGGCCTGCTGGTCGGCGCCGTCGGCGAGCACCGGCACCCGCCGGTCCAGCGAGGTGAGGGCGCCGGCGAGCGTGCGGCGGACGACCAGCTGGCGGGCGCGGGCGCTGGAGGCCAGGCCGACGAGCCAGGCGCGCAGCTGCTCGACCTGCTCCGGCGGCAGGAGCCCCTGCTCGTCCAGCCCGCCCGACTCGGCGACGGTGAACAGCGGTGCGGTCGCGAGCCCGTTGTCGCGCAGCATCTGCGCGAGGTGCGTGCGCACCTCCGTCATCGCGTCCGGCGGCACCCGGTCGAGGACGACGGCGACCGACGTCCCGCGCTCGACCGCCGTGCGCAGCAGGTCCCAGGGCACGGCGTCGGCGTAGCGGGAGGCGGTGGTGACGAACAGCCAGAGGTCACCCGCGGCGAGCAGCTGGGCGGCGAGCTCGCGGTTGGTGTCGACGACCGAGTCGATGTCCGGCGCGTCGAGCAGCGCCAGGCCGGGCGGCAGGGTCGAGGACACCGCGAGCCGGACGGCGGTGATCTTGCGGTCGGTGTGCTCGCGCGACGGCTCGGGGTCGTCACCGGTGAGCCGGGCCAGGTGCGGCAGCACGTGGTCGCCGGAGCGGAACCACTCGGTGTCGTCGGGGTGGTGCACCAGCACGGGCGACCGCGTGGTGGGCCGCAGCACGCCCGAGCGGGAGACCTGCTCGCGCAGGATCGAGTTCACCAGGGTGGACTTGCCGGCGCCGGTCGACCCGCCGACCACGGCCAGCAGGGGCGCGTCGATGCGCCGCAGCCGCGGCAGCAGGTAGTCGTCGAGCTGGTCGAGCAGGCCCGACCGCTCGCCGCGGACCGTCGGCGCGGACGGCGTCTCGAGCGGCAGCACGAGCGCGTGCACCTGCTCGCGCAGGGTCTCGAGCGCGCTCAGCAGCGGCGCGGTCGTCCCCTCCGTCGAGTCCTCCTTGTGCAGGTCCACGCCGTGCATCCTCCCGTGGCCCGCACCCGGGGGCCAACCGGACCCGCCGTCAGCCCCCTGCGCCGGGCCGATCGTCGAGCAGGGGGCGGGAGGCGTCGAAGGGGGCGTCGCGGCCGTGGCGGCGCTGCCAGGCGAGCCCGCTCAGGGCCTCCAGGACGACCCTGTTGGCCAGCGAGGCGGTGATGTCGGCGTGGTCGTAGGGCGGCGAGACCTCCACGACGTCGACCCCCGCGACCGGCAGCCGCATGCACAGCCGGCGGACGGCGTCGAGCAGCTGGCGGGCGCTGAGACCTCCGGGCTCGGGCGTCCCGGTGCCCGGCGCGTGTCCCGGGTCGCAGACGTCGATGTCGACCGAGACGAACACCGCGTCGCAGTCGTCGACGGCGATGGCGGACGCCTCGTCGAGCACGGCGTCGAGCCCGCGGGCGACCACCTCGGTCATCTCGAACGATCGCATCCCCTGCTCGGCCATCCAGTCCAGCACCTCCGGACCCGGCCAGTACCCGCGCAGCCCCACCTGCAGGAACCGGTCTCCCCGCAGCGCGCCCGACTCGATCAGGCGCCGCATCGGCTGCCCGTGGCCCCACAGCGACCCGAACTCCAGGTCGCCGGTGTCGGCGTGCGCGTCGAAGTGGATCATCGAGACCCGTCCGTGCCCGTGGTGGTTGGCCACCCCCGTCGCGTCGGCGAACGCGATCGAGTGGTCGCCGCCGAGCACGACCGGCACGGCACCGGAGGACGCGACCCGGGTGACCGCGCGCTCGAGCGCGCCGAGGCTGCGCTCGATGTGCCCGGGCGGCATCTCGACGTCTCCCGCGTCCACGACGACCAGGTCGCGCAGCGCGTCCACGCGCAGGGCCAGGCTGGGCCGCGAGCCGTCGTGGCCGAGGTAGTCGGTGGAGCGGATCGCCTGCGGCCCGAACCGGGTGCCCGGACGGTGCGAGGTGCCCCCGTCGAACGGCGCCCCGATGACGACGACGTCGGCGTCCGCGTAGGTCGACGGGTCGTCGAGGGTGCACCGCGGCACCCCGAGGAAGGTGATGTCGGGGCCGAACATGGCGCCGTAACGCTCGGTCATGCCCGCAGTATGGTCCGGGCCAAGGGTGGCGGGGCAGCACCGCACGCAGCGGAGACCAGGGGGACGGCGTGACGCACGAGCTCAGCAAGGGCGGCAACATCGGGCTGGCGCAGGCGGGCTTGGGCGGTGGACCGGTCGTCGTCACGCTCACCTGGGCGCCGACCCCCGGCCTGGACGCCGACCTGTCGGCCTTCCTGGTCGGGGCGGACGGGAAGGTGCGCTCCGACGCGGACTTCGTCTTCTACAACCAGCCGGCGGGCGCGGGCGGCGCGGTGCGCCACCTCGGCAAGCAGCAGGACGGCGCCCGCACCGTCGACCGGGCCCAGGTGGACGTCGGTGCGCTGCCGGCCGATGTGGACAAGGTCGTCATCGGTGCCTCGCTCGACGGCCCCGGGACGTTCGGCTCGCTCGGCGGGCTCGCGGTCGAGGTCGGCGCCCCGGGCGGGCCGGCAGCCGTGCGGTGCGCGGTGCAGGCGACGGTCGAGACGGCCATGGTCTTCGCCGAGGTGTACCGCCGCGGTGGCGAGTGGAAGGTGCGGGCGGTCGGGCAGGGCTACGACACCGGCCTGGCCGGCATGGCGCGCGACGTCGGGGTCGAGGTGGACGAGCCGGCCCCCGCTGCTGCCCCGCAGCCCGCTGCCGCGGCGGCCGCGCCGGTGGCGCCTGCCGCTCCGCCGGCGCCTGCCGCTCCGCCGGCGCCGGTGATGAGCCTGGAGAAGCAGCGGCTGGTGCGGCTGGAGAAGGACCTCGCCCAGGACCCGCAGCTGCTCTCGCTCGTGAAGACCGCGGGCGTCAGCCTGGAGAAGCGCGGGCTCGGCGAGCACACCGCCCGGGTCGCGCTCGTGCTCGACATCTCGGCCTCGATGCGCCGGCTGTACGACAAGGGCGCGGTGCAGCGGCTGGCCGAGAGGGTGCTGTCGCTCGGCCTGCGCTTCGACGACGACGGCGAGGTCGACGTCTTCCTGTTCGGCGCCAAGGCGCACCACATGCAGGAAGGGCTGCGCCAGAAGGGCTACCGCGAGTTCATCGACCGTGCGCTGCGCCAGTACCCGCTCGAGTACGGGACGCAGTACGGCGCCGCCATGTCCGCCGTGCGGCAGCACTACTTCGGCTCGGCCGGGCCCCGCAACCAGCCGCACCGCGACCGCGTGCCGGTGTACGCCATGTTCGTCACCGACGGCGCCCCGGGCGACCGCGCCGGCGCCGAGCAGCAGGTGACCGCCGCTTCGTACGAGCCGGTGTTCTGGCAGTTCATGGGCATCGGCAAGTCGACGTCGTTCGCGTTCCTGGAGAAGCTCGACGACCTCGGCGGCCGGTACACCGACAACGCCGACTTCTTCGCCGTCACGCCCGACGAGCTGATGGGCCGCTCCCCCATCCCGGACGACGCGCTGTTCGAGCGGATGATGACCGAGTACCCCGACTGGCTGCGTCGCGCGCGGTCCCAGGGACTGCTCGGCTGACGAGTGCACCTGACCTGCTCACGGCGGGTCGGGACCCGGGTCACCCTCGGTCAGGGACGCGCGCCAGCGCAGGGCTGTCCTGCGCGTGGCTTCGACGGCCTCGTGCCAGGTGTTCCGCACGAGGGTGCGGTCGGGGTCGAGCCAGTCGGGTGGGCGGAACCAGGGGCGGCCGTCGCTCACCACCATCTCCCAACCGTCCTCCTCCTGTGCGTGGACCAGGGTGTGGTGGCGGTGGCACAGCAGGGCCAGGTTGTCGATGCTTGGCGGGCCGCCAGGCGACCACCAGGTGACGTGGTGCGCCTCGCAGAGCGAGGGGGGTGCGGTGCAGCCGGGCCAGGTGCAACCGCCGTCGCGTGCGGCCAGAGCCGCCTGCTGCGCGGCGGTGGCGAGCCGGCCCACGGTGTCCATCGCCAGCACGCGACCCTTCCTGCCCAGGACGACGCGATCGACGACGGCGTCGCACGCGAGCCGCACCAGGGCGCCGCGGCCGACCAGGGTGCCGTCGGTGGTGACGGCCGCGCCCGCGCCCTCAGCGCCGGCGAGCTGCTCGGGGGTGGTGACCACCACGACCCGGGGGACGGCGCGGGCAGCGGACCCGACCCCGTCGTGCTCGGCGGCCGCCTGCGCCATCCGCACCAGGGCGTCGGCGCGGCGCTGACCTCGGGTGCGCACGTCGACCGCGGCGTCCGCGTCGTTCTCCGACGCACGGTCCTGGTCGACGAAGTGGTCCAGCACCGTGACGAACGTCAGCCCACCGACCTGGTCGAGCTGGCCGCTCACCAGCACCATCCCGGTCTGGTCCGTCACCACGCCGACGTGGCGGCGGTCCAGAGCGTCCTCGTCATACCGGTCGGCCCTGTCCGGTGCCACCACGGAGACCAGGTGCCGCGACAGCGTGTCGGCCGTCCCCGGGTCCCACGTCCTGGCGTGCTGGGTGATCAGGTGGTCGAGGTCGTCGCGCCGCTCGCGCACCAGCCGGGCCGGCAACCGGTTGAGGGTCGTCCGTGCCACGTCGACGTGCTGGCGTGACACCTCACCTGCCGCCAGCGCCGCCCCGAGCTCACGGAACGTGCCGGTGTCGGGGCAGGTCAGCACGGCGTTCTTCACGTCCGCCCGCGCCCGCTGGGGCGAGAGGCGGCAGGCCGACCTCAGCAGGCTCACCGTGCGGGCACCGCGCTCGCCGCGGGCGTCCGGGCTCTCCCGCGACACCGACTCGCGCACAGCCGCCGCGCGTGCCGCCTCCGTGCGGGCGGCGACCCCGGTGAGCCTGACGACCAGGGCCTCCACCTGTGCGTCACTCAGGGACCACGTCGAGGTCCCGAGGACCTGGTCGAGGCCCTGCTCGATCAGCGCCAGGCCGGCGGACGCCGGGTGCCCCGAGCCCTCGTCCACCACCTCCGCCGCCATACCCCGAGACTACGGGCGACCACTGACAACCACTGCGCCACAACGCATTCTGTGGACAAGGCGTCGTCCTCGGGGTAGATCTGTGGACAGAGGACAGTCAGGCGTCGAAGTCGAGAACCAGCCTCGGGGTCGTCGGCACCGACTGGCACGCGAGCACGTAGCCGGCCTCGATCTCGGCGGGCTCCAGGGCGTAGTTGCGGGTCATCTCGACCTCGCCCTCCACCACCTTGGACCGGCAGGTGCCGCACACCCCGCCCTTGCAGGCGAACGGCGCGTCGGCGCGCACGGCGAGGGTGGCGTCGAGCACCGAGCCCTCCTCCGGCATCGCGAAGGTGGACGACCGGCCGTCGAGCCGGACGGTGACCTCGCAGGTCGGCGCCTCGCCGGCCTCGGTGCGCCGCGACAGCCGCGGCTGCTCACCGTCGACGTGGAACAGCTCCAGGTGGATGTCGTGCTTGTCGACACCCTCCTCCTGCAGCGTCCGGTGCACCTGCTCGACCATCGCGAACGGGCCGCAGAGGTACCAGTCGTCCACCGTCTCCGGCGGGACGAGCGTGCCGAGCAGGGTGCGCAGCTTGGCGTCGTCGATCCGGCCGTGCAGCAGGTCGGCGTCGTGCGCCTCGCGGGACAGCACGTGCACGACCTGCAGCCGCGCGGGGTAGCGGTCCTTGAGGTCGGCGATCTCCTCGGTGAACATCACCGACCCGCTGACGCGGTTGCCGTAGACCAGCGTCGCGGTGCTGCGTGGCTCGCCCTCGAGCACGGCGCCCAGGATGGCCATGATCGGCGTGATGCCGCTGCCGGCGGCCACCAGCACCACGTTGCGCTCCCTGGTCGGGTCGACGTCGGTGCCGAACCGGCCGGCCGGCTCCATCACCCGCATCGTGTCGCCCACCGACACCGACGACAGCGCGTGGCCGGAGAACAACCCTCCCTCGAGCCGCTTCACCGCGATCCGCAGCCGCCCGGTCGAGGGCGGCGAGCAGATCGAGTAGCTGCGGCGCACCTCCTGGCCGTCGACCTCGGTGACCAGCGTCAGGTGCTGCCCGGCCGTCCACGAGAACCGCTCGCGCAGCTCGTCCGGGACCCCGAAGGTGATCGCGACGGCGTCGTCGGTGAGCTGCTCCATCGCGGTCACGGTGAGCAGGTGGGCGTGGTGACGCGAGCGGCCGGAGGCGACCTGCTCGTCGGTGCTGGTGGTGTCCGACGGCACCTGGTCGGTCGCAGCGCTCACCGGAGCACCTTGAAGTGGTCGAACGGCTCGCGGCAGTCGTCGCACCGCCACAGCGCCTTGCAGGCGGTCGACCCGAACCGCGACAGCTCGCTGGTGCGCGGTGAGCCGCACTGCGGGCAGCGCACGCCGAGCTGGACCGCGACGGGGCCCACGGCACGGGTGCCGGTCGGCGGCGCGATCCCGTACTCGGCGAGCTTCCGGCGCCCCTCGTCGCTGATCCGGTCCGTCGTCCACGCGGGAGCGAGCACGCGCCGCACCCGGACGTCGTCGAAACCCGCTGCCACGAGCGCGGTCTCGACGTCGCGCTCGATCGCCTCGACGGCGGGGCAGCCGGAGTACGTCGGGGTCAGGTCGACCTCGACCGCGCCGTCGTCGGCCACGCGGACGTCGCGCAGGATGCCGAGGTCGTCGATGGTCAGCACCGGCACCTCGGGGTCGAGGACGGTCGCCGCCACCTCGCGGGCGCGCTCGACCACGGTGGCCGTGGCCGTCACCACGACGCCCCCGGGTGCGAGCGGTGCAGGTGCTGCATCTCGGCCAGCAGGTAGCCCATCCGCACGTCGTGCACGCCGCGGCGACCCCCGCCGACGGCCGGCACCACGTCGCCGACCTCGAGCGTGGCGCGCTCCAGCACCGCCTCCCACGACCGGCGGCAGGGCTCGTGCAGCGTCGAGACGTCCACCGCCGCACCGGACTCCAGCAGCTCGGCCGGGACCCACGACGCGTCGAACAGCTCGTCGGCGTACCGGCGCACCTGGTCGGCCCCAGCCTGCATCCGACGGTGGCTCTCGTCGGTGCCGTCACCCAGCCGCAGCGTCCACTCGGTGGCGTGGTCGCGGTGGTAGTCGACCTCCTTGACCGCCTTGGCGGCCACCGCGGCGAGCGTCTCGTCCGTCGAGGAGACGAGCGCGGAGTACAGGGCGTGCTGGTAGGTGGAGAACACCAGCATCCGCGCGATGGTGAAGGCGAAGTCGCCGTTCTCCAGCTCGACCAGGTGGCACGACAGGAAGTCGCGCTCCTCGCGGAGGTAGGCGAGGTCGTCCTCGTCGCGGCCGGCGCCCTCGACCTGGCCCGCGTACGTCAGCAGCGAGCGCGCCTGGCCGAGCAGGTCCAGTCCGATGTTCGCCAGCGCGACGTCCTCCTCGAGCTGCGGTGCGCGCGAGACCCACTCGCCGAACCGCTGGGACAGGACCAGCGCGTCGTCACCGAGCGCCAGGGCGTACCGGGCCAGCGCCGGCATCGTGGAGGAGGCGACGCTCACAGGTGCTGCACCTCGTCGGGGATGTCGTAGAAGGTGGGGTGCCGGTAGGTCTTGTCGGCGGCGGGGTCGAAGAAGGCGTCCTTCTCGTCCGGGCTCGACGCGGTGATCTGCGCGGCGGGCACCACCCAGATCGAGACACCCTCGGAACGGCGGGTGTACAGGTCGCGCGCGTTGCGCAGGGCCATCGCGGCGTCGGGCGCGTGCAGCGACCCGGCGTGGGTGTGCGAGAGCCCGCGCTTGCCGCGGACGAACACCTCCCACAGCGGCCAGTCGCGCGAGCGCCGGACGGTGTGGGTGGGCACGCCCTCGACCGGGACGGCGCCGTGGCCCCCTTCGGCGTTCACCTCGGGCCGGTCCTGCTCGCTCACGCCACCGCCTCCGCGCCGGCTCGTGCAGCCTGCTTGGCGGCGTAGGCGTCGGCGGCCTCGCGCACCCACGCACCCTCCTCGTGGGCGGTGCGGCGGTGCGTCATCCGCTGCTCGTTGCACGGTCCGCGGCCCTTGAGCACCGCGTAGAACTCGTCCCAATCGATCGGGCCGGGCACCCAGTGCTCGGTCTCGGCGTCCCACCGCAGGTCGGGGTCGGGCAGGCTCAGGCCGAGCACCTGCGCCTGGGGGACGGTCATGTCGATGAACCGCTGCCGCAGCTCGTCGTTGCCGAACCGCTTGATGCCCCACGCCATCGACTGCGCGGAGTTCGGCGACTCGGCGTCGGGCGGGCCGAACATCATCAGCGACGGCCACCACCAGCGGTCGACGGCGTCCTGCGCCATCGCCTTCTGCTCGGGCGTCCCGTGCGAGAGGGTGTGCAGGATCTCGAAGCCCTGCCGCTGGTGGAACGACTCCTCCTTGCAGATCCGCACCATCGCCCGGGCGTACGGCCCGTAGGAGCAGCGGCAGATCGGCACCTGGTTCACGATCGCGGCGCCGTCCACCAGCCAGCCGATCGCGCCCATGTCGGCCCAGGTGGGCGTCGGGTAGTTGAAGATCGAGGAGTACTTCTGCCTGCCGGCGTGCAGCAGGTCGAGCAGCTCGGCGCGCTCGGTGCCGAGGGTCTCGGCGGCCGAGTACAGGTACAGACCGTGGCCCGCCTCGTCCTGCACCTTGGCGATGAGGATCGCCTTGCGGCGCAGCGACGGCGCCCGGGTGATCCGGTTGCCCTCCGGCTGCATCCCGATGATCTCCGAGTGCGCGTGCTGCGCGATCTGGCGCACGAGGGTCTTGCGGTAGCCCTCGGGCATCCAGTCGCGCGGTTCGACCATCTGCCCGCTCGCCAGCACGGCGTCGAAGCCGGCCTGCTCGGGGCTCGGCGCGTCGGCCGGGTCAGGAGCGGCGGCCGGGACGGGCGCCACCTGCGGACGTGCGGGGTCCTCGCCGAAGTCGTTGCCGTACACGCTGACCTCCTACGGCACCCGGTGCGGCCGGCACCTGCGCCAGTTTACGAACGATCGTTCGGAAATTCTATCGCGCTTGCGCCGCAGGTCAACCTCGACCGGCCAGGACGGTCGGAGGGCCGCTCAGCCGCCCCGCGCGGTCCGCAGCCCGTCGAAGGCGAGCCGCACGACGTCCTCGGCCAGGCTCGCCGGCGGCCGGGCACCCTGCCGGTCGGGTCGGTACCACTCGACCAGCGAGTTGACGGTCCCGAACAGCAGCCGCGCGATGGTCGCCGGGTCCACGTCGGCCCGCACGTCGCCCTCCTCCGCCGCCCTGGCCACCAGCGCGGAGACGCGGCGGTCGAACTCGCGCCGGCGCTCCAGCGCACCCCTCTCGGTCGCCGTGTTGCCACGCACCCGCAGCAGCAGCGTCACGTAGGGCAGCCGCTCGGCCAGCACCTCGACCTCGCGCCGGACCACGTGCTCGAGCCGGTCGATCGCCCGGCCCTGCGTCGCCCCCGGCTCCTCGAGCACCGCGAACAGCGGCTCGAGCGCGCGGTCGAGCGCGAGGCGCAGCAGGTGCTCCTTGCTCTCGACGTGCGTGTACAGCGACGACTTCGAGGTGCCCGACGCCGCCGCGAGGTCGGCCAGCGAGGTGCCGTCGTAACCGCGCTCGGTGAACACCCGCACGGCGACCTCGAGCAGCTCGTCGGTGCCGTACCGGCGCGGACGTCCGACGGCCGGCCGGTCCTGCGCCGTCACAGCGCCAGCTCGCCGAGCAGGGCGAACGAGACCAGCCAGTGCGTGGCCATGAAGTCGTCGCCGCTCACCGCGGGCAGCGCCGAACGCACCTGCGCGTCCGCGGCAGCCAGCACCCTCGCCTCGTCCTCGGGGTCGAGGAACGGTGCCAGCGCGCGCAGCTGCCACGCACGCGACAGCGCGAGGCCGACGAGGTGGCCCATCCGGCCGTCGGTCGGGTCGAGGACCGCGGGCACCTCGAGCAGCGGGTCACCCTCTCGGCCGAGCCCGGGCGCGAAGGCGGCCAGCCACGAACCCATCTCGTCGACCGGCAGGACCCGGCGCATGAGGTCCGCCTCGGCCAGCGTCGGCGACAGGAAGTCCTCGCCGCTCGGCTCGAACCGCGGGTCGTGGCCGGTGTCGGCCGCGAACCAGTCGACGGCGCGCGCCCGGACGCGGTCGACGACGTCGTCGCGCCCGAGCACCGTGAAGGCCCGGAGCAGCAGCGACAGCGCGAAGGCGGTGTTCGAGTGCACGCCGTGGCGCACCGGGTGGCTCAGCCGCCCCAGCCAGTCGGTGGTGAGGCCCGCGACGGCGTCGGCGACCGGCTCGAGCGCCGTGGCCCACGTCCCGGCGCCGGGGTGCACCGACGCCGACGCCCCCGCGGCGAGCGTCACCGCCCAGGCCCACCCGTACGGACGCTCGAACCCCGGGTGCGCCCGCAGGTAGGCCGCCTCGACCCCGCACGGACCGGGCGCCAGCCGCGCGTCCAGCTCGGCCACGAGCTCGTCCGCTGCGTCTCCGGCGACGCCGTGCTCGAGCAGCTGGACCGCGGACCACTGCATGTGCACCGAGGAGTGCCAGTCGAAGCTGCCGTGGAACGCGGGGTGGAGCACCTCGGGCGGGGCGCCGACGTCGGCCGGGCCGGTCGAGACGTGCTGCGCGGCGTACGGGTACGTCGTGCGCAGCACCCGCAGCAAGGTGGCGGCCCAGGTAGGGCCGAGGTCGCTCAGCACGCCCGCAGTATGGCGGTGCGCCGAGCCGGTGGGCAGCGCACCGATGAGAAGCCGTGCCGGCGCCGGTCGTACCCCGGAGGACACCCGCGAGCCGGAGGTGGTGGAGATGGTCGAGGTCGTCGCAGGGATCACGACGTCGGTGGACGGCTACGTCACCGGGCCGGACGACGGCCCCGGGCAGGGGCTGGGTGCCGGCGGCGAGGCGCTGCACAACTGGGTCTTCGGCGGGCCGTGGACGTACGAGGGCGAGCACCCCTTCGACCGGATGGAGCCGGACGACAAGGCCTGGATGGACGCGCTCACCGCAGGCGTCGGGGCCATGGTCGCCGGCCGGGGCATGTACGAGGCCGCGGGCCACTGGGGGGACCAGAACCCCTGGGGCGTCCCGTGCTTCATCGTCACGCACCGTCCCGAGGAGCAGCCCGACGGCGACGCGTTCGTCTTCGTCGACGGCGTCGAGGAGGCCGTGACCCGCGGGCGGGAGGCATCCGGGGGCAAGGACGTCCACATCGGCGGGGGTGCCGACGTCATCCGCCAGGCGCTGGCCGCCGACCTGGTCGACCGCCTGACGATCATCGTGTCGCCGGTCGTGCTGGGCGGCGGCAAGCGGCTGTTCGACGGCTTCACCCGGCGGGTCGAGCTCGCGCAGGTCGGCGTCCGGCAGTCGCGGTGGGCCACCTTCCTGGACTACGAGGTGCTCCGGTGACCGCGCTCCCCCGCCTCGCCGCGGCGGCGCGGCGGGCGCTGCACGCCGACGGCCTGACCACCCTGGAGGACGTCGTCGACGCGGGGCGGCACCACGTCGCCGGCCTCCCGGGTGTCGACCCGGACTCGATGGCCCGCCTCGACGCCGCCGTCCAGGCCGCCGGCCGCGCCGACGCGGACACCGCTCCCGCGGCACGGCCCGGGCGGGCCCGCCGCCGGGAGGTGCTCGCCCGCACCGCCTGAGCCGGGCAGGATGCGACGCATCGTCGACAGGAGGCACGGCTGATGACCGCAGGCACCGCAGGGACCGAACCGACCGTCCCGCGTCCCCCGCGCACCGTCGGCCGCACCGTGGTCGCGGTCGTCGGGCTGCTGCTGATGCTCCCCGTCGGCTTCTTCTACCTGGTCAGCGGCCTGGTCGTCCCCGGTCCGTGGATCTTCGTGCTCTGGGTGCTGTTCCTCGCGCTCCTGCTCGCCGCCGTGCAGCTCGCCATCCGCCGCAGCTGGTGGGTGCCCGCCGTCCCCGCCGCCGCCTACGCCCTGTGGCTGCTGCTGCTCACCCTCGGCGAGCGGCTGCTCGGCTGGCAGGCCTGAGGACGGCGTCAGGAGCGGCGGAAGAGCTGGACCGATGCCACCGGGACGTACCCGGCGGCGAGCGCGGCGCGCAGGCTCGCGGCGTTGCCGGGTGCGACCGAGGCCACGACCGGCGTCCCGTCCGGCACCGTGGTGAGCGCGGCGGCGAACAGCGAGCGACCGAGGCCCGCACCACGGTCAGTGGCGTCGACCTCGAGGCTGACCTCGGGCAGGCCACCGAGGCCGCGGCTCACGGTCAGCAGGCTGCGCCCGGTCGCCGGCCCGAGGACCCGCACGTCGTCGCGGATCTCGCGTGCGTGCCGCACCCGCGGGTGGTCGGCGAGGTCCGGACGGTCGACGACGGTGCTCGTCCCCCCGGTGCCCCGGGCCACAAGGACGGCGTCGAGGCTGTCGACCCAGCCGTCCGGGCCCGCGAGCGCCGTCAGCACCCGCGGGTGGTGCGCCCCGCCGAAGCCGTCCGGGTCGAGCGATCCCAGCCGGTCGTCCGTGACGTCATCGCGGAGCGCGAGCACCGCGTGACCCGTGAACGCCAGGACGGCCTCGACCCCGTCGCGCCAGGTCGGCACCCTGTGCCACGACCCGTCGACCGGCGGGAACCGGCCGCCCGCCGCGTCCGCGAGCAGCGTGGCGACCGGGTGCGCGGTCACGCCAGGCCCACCGCCAGCCCCGAGACGGCGAGCAGCGCGATGGCCGCGGTGGTGGTCGCGGCCGGGCCCATCGCGACCGCGCCGGCTCCGGACGACACGTCCCGGACCCCACGGGCGTAGCCGAACCGCACGAGCACCAGCGCGACGACCGCGAGGACGCCTGCCACCGCGCCGACGACTACGCCGGCCACCGAGCCGCGGAAGGCCGCGAGCCGCAGCACCGCCAGGCTGGCGAGCACGACCGCGAGGCCGGTGCGCTGCCACGCCAGCGCCGTGCGCTCGGGCTGGACGCCCCCGTCGGAGCCGCTCACCCGGTCAGCCCGAGGACGGTACCCACCCCGGCGACGACGACCACCGCCAGCACGAGCAGCGGTCCGAGCACCGGCGACGGGAGGGGCTGCCGCAGCCGCAGGGCGCGCTCGACCCGACCCCACCGGACGTAGGCCGTCACCGCGCTCAGCGCGCCGACCACGCAGGCGAGCACCGACACCAACCGGACGAGCGGCTCCTCCCCCACGAGCTCGCCGATCGCCACCGCCCCGATGCCGGCGGCGACGAACGCCAGCGAGGTGCGCAGCCACGCCAGCAGCGTCCGCTCGTTGGCCATCGAGAACCGCGGGTCGGGGTCCTCGCCGACGCCGTAGACCGCCCGCGGCCGGCGGGGCCCCGCAGCCGCGGAGGTGGCGTCGTCGGGCATGCGGCGCAGCGTATCGACGGCGCCGGCCACCCGGCCGCCCGCTACCGTTGACCAGGCAGGACGCTCGCACGAGCACGCCCCCGTAGCTCAATGGATAGAGCACCGGCCTTCTAATCCGACGGTTGCAGGTTCGAGTCCTGCCGGGGGCACCGGCCTTTCCTCATCCGACGGTTGCAGGTTCGAGTCCTGCCGGGGGCACCGGCCGAGGGAATGAGCAGGGCCCACCTGTGGTTGACCGTGTCGTTGAGAGTTCAACCACCAGGAGATGAGTGAGATGCAGTTCGGCGTCTTCAGCGTCAGCGACATCACGACCGATCCGACGACCGGCCGCACCCCGAGCGAGGCGGAGCGGATCAAGGCCGTCGTCGCCATCGCGAAGAAGACCGAGGAGGTCGGGCTCGACGTCTTCGCGCTCGGCGAGCACCACAACCCCCCGTTCTTCTCCTCCTCCCCCACGACGACGCTGGCCTTCGTCGCCGCTCACACGGAGCGGCTCCAGCTGTCGACCGCCACGACGCTGATCACGACGAACGACCCGGTGAAGATCGCCGAGGACTTCGCGATGCTGCAGCACCTGGCCGACGGCCGGGTCGACCTGATGATGGGCCGCGGCAACACCGGTCCGGTGTACCCCTGGTTCGGCAAGGACATCCACGAGGGCATCAACCTGGCGGTCGAGAACTACGCGCTGCTTCGCCGCCTCTGGGACGAGGAGGTCGTGGACTGGCAGGGTCGGTTCCGCACCCCGCTGCAGGGGTTCACCTCCACCCCGCGCCCGCTGGACGGCGTCGCGCCGTTCGTCTGGCACGGATCGATCCGCAGCCCCGAGATCGCCGAGCAGGCCGCCTTCTACGGTGACGGCTTCTTCCACAACCACATCTTCTGGCCGCCGGAGCACACCCGCCGGATGGTCGAGCTGTACCGGCGCCGGTTCGAGCACTACGGCCACGGCAGCGCCGACCAGGCGGTCGTGGGCCTGGGCGGGCAGGTGTTCATGCGCAGCAACAGCCAGGACGCGGTGCGCGAGTTCCGTCCGTACTTCGACGAGGCGCCGGTCTACGGCCACGGCCCGTCCCTTGAGGACTTCTCCCGCCAGACGCCGCTCACCGTCGGCAGCCCGCAGCAGGTGATCGAGCGCACGCTCGGCTTCCGCGAGTACGTCGGCGACTACCAACGCCAGCTGTTCCTCATCGACCACGCCGGGCTCCCGCTCAAGACGGTGCTCGAGCAGCTCGACATCCTCGGCGAGCAGGTCGTGCCGGTGCTGCGCAAGGAGTTCGCCGCGCTCAAGCCGGCGCACGTCCCCGACGCGCCGACCCACGCCTCGCGCGTCGCCGCGAAGGCCGCGGCCGCGGACCGGGCCGGCTCGCAGCCGCAGGAGGTCCCGACCCGATGACCACCCGCACCCTGGCCGTCGTCAGCGCCGGCCTGTCGACGCCGTCCTCGACCCGGCTGCTGGCCGACCGCCTCACCACCGCGACCGTCGACGCCCTGCGCGAGCAGGGGGTCGGCGCGACCGTCGAGGTGGTCGAGCTGCGCGAGCACGCCCACGACCTCGCCGACCACCTGCTCACCGGCTTCCCGTCGGACGCGCTGCGGCGCGCGCAGGACACGGTCACCGGCGCGGACGGGCTGATCGCGGTGACGCCGGTGTTCTCGGCGTCGTACAGCGGTCTGTTCAAGACCTTCGTCGACCTGCTCGACCGCGACGCGACGCGGGGCCTCCCGGTGCTGCTCGGCGCCACGGCGGGCACGGCCCGGCACTCGCTGGTCCTCGACCACGCGATGCGTCCGCTGTTCGCCTACCTGCGGACCCTCGTCGTGCCGACCGCGGTGTTCGCGGCCTCGGAGGACTGGGCCGGCGGCGACGGCGGCACCGCGCTCGGCGACCGCACCCGCCGCGCGGGCGCCGAGCTCGCCGCGGTCGTGGCCCGGCAGCCCCGGGCCGCTGCGGCCGACCCGTTCGCCGACCCGGCGCCGTTCGACGCGCTGCTGCGCGGCCTCTGAGCCGAAGACGCCGCCGCTGCGGCAGGATCGTCGCGTGACCCTCACGCCCGACCAGGCACGCGCCGAGTTCGCGCCCGAGGTCGCCTACCTCGACACCCCGACGATGGGCCTGCCGCCCCGCGCCACGCTGGCCGCGCTGCGCTCGGCGCTGGACGCGTGGTCCGACGGGACCGCCCGCGCCGCCGAGTTCGACCTCGCGGTCGGACGCTGCCGGGACGCCTACGCCGCCCTGGTCGGCGTCGACCCGTCGCGGGTGGCGGTCGGCAGCCAGACCTCGGCGCTCGTCGGCCTGGTCGCCGCCAGCCTGCCGTCCGGGACTCGGGTGCTGGTCGCGGAGAACGACTTCACCAGCCTCACCTTCCCCTTCCTGGCCCAGGCCGGGCGCGGCGTCGTCGTGCGGGAGGTGCCGCTCGAGCGGCTCGTCGACGAGGTCGGCCCGGACGTCGACGTGGTCGCCGTCTCCGCCGTCCAGTCCCGCGACGGCCGGGTCACCGACCTCGACGCGCTCGCCGCCGCCTGCGACGCGCACGGCGCACGTGCGCTCGTCGACGCCACGCAGGCGGCGGGCTGGCTGCCCGTCGACGCCGGCCGCTTCGCCTGGACGGTGGCGTCGGGCTACAAGTGGCTGCTCGGGCCGCGCGGCACCGCGTACCTCACCGTCGCCGCGGGCCTCGAGGACGAGATGGTGCCCCACGGCGCGAACTGGTACGCGGGCGAGGAGCGCTGGAGCAGCATCTACGGCTCGCCGCTGCGGCTGGCGCGCGACGTCCGCCGCTTCGACCTGTCGCCCGCCTGGCACTCCTTCGTCGGTGCCGCGCCGGCGCTGGAGCTGCTGCTGGCGGTCGGGCGCGACGCGCTGCACGAGCACGCCGTCGGTCTCGCGGCCCGCTTCCGTCGCGGCCTCGACCTGCCGGCGTCGCCGTCGGCGATCGTCTCGCTCGCCGTCGACGACCAGGCGCCGCGGCGGCTGCTCGACGCGGGCGTGGCCGGCGCCGTGCGGGACGGCCGCACCCGGCTCGGCTTCCACGTCTCGACCTCGACCGACGACGTCGACCGCGCCGTCGAGGCGCTGGCCGGGCACGTGCTCGGCGCCGCCTAGCGCTCCGTCCGCACGGGGACGGTCAGCGGACGACCGCCGGGAGGAACCCGCCGCGCAGCTGCCACATCGTCCGCAGCAGGTCGACCTCGGTCTGCTGGGCGTCCGGCGGCGCGGCCCGGTGCTCCATCCGCTCGCGCAGGAACGCCACCTCGCTGCCGAGCTCCTGGAAGTCGCGCATCGCCCGTGCGCCGTCCGGGCCGGCGGTGCGGCGGGCCCAGTCGCGCGCCTGCCGCCGGGCCGACGACGTCGACAGCATCGAGTGCTCGGCCGGGGTGATCCAGCCGCTGGCGACGTAGGTCTGCAGGTGCCGCTCGATCAGCCGCTCCTCGCGCCGGCGGGCGGCGATCGCGAAGCCCACGAACGCCAGGAAGATCGGCACCTGGAGCACCAGGTAGCCGAGGAAGAACGACGCGCTGAGCGCGAGGGTGTTCCACAGCGCGTGCAAACCCATCGCGACGAGCAGCCCGGCGAGCGGGAAGGCGAAGCGCCCCAGCGGGTTGCGGGTGCGGACGGCCAGCCCGACGCCAATGCCGAAGGCCGCCGTGAACATCGGGTGGGCGAACGGCCCCATCACGCCGCGACCGATGAAGGTGCCGATGGCCGACGGCAGACCCCCGTCCACGAACGCCGATCCCAGGTAGAGGATGTTCTCCGCGAACGCGAAGCCGAGGCCGGCCAGGCCCGCGTAGACGATGCCGTCGACGACGCCGTCGAACTCGCGCCGCCGGATCAGCAGCACCCCGACCACGGCGAGACCCTTGGCGATCTCCTCGACCACCGGCGCGACGAGCACCGTGCTCGACTCCTCGGACGCCCCGGTCACCACCATCGTCCCGATGCTCAGCACCAGCGAGATCACCACCGCGGCGGTGGCGCCCCAGGCCGCGGCGAACAGCAGCAGCGACCTCGGCTCGTTCTCGAGCCGGTCGAGCCAGAGCAGCGTGGCGGCGACCGGGTACACCGGGAGGAGGGCCAGCAGGAGGCCGACCAGGGCGCCGGCCGGACCGGTGCTGAGCCCGATCACGACGAGCGTCGCCAGCGCGCTGGCGACCAGGACGAAGACGACCACGACCCAGAGCACCACCCGGCGCGCGGCGGGCCGTGCGGGGTGCCTGACCTGGACGGGCGGCGCCGGCTGCGGTCCCGGGACGGGGTTGGCGGACATGCCGCGAGGGTACCGACCGCAGGCGCCCGGGCTGCCTAGACTCCCACCGGCATCGGGGGCCGGCGGCGGTCGGACTCCTGTGATGCGTTGAGCGGCAGGGGGAACCGATGGGTCGGCACGCCGGGGCGGCGCCGGGTCCGAGCGGCCCCAGCCTGCGCGAGCTGCTCGGCTGGGGCCTGTTCACCCTCGTGCTCGTCGTCGTCGCCCTGGCCTGGTCGGGCGTGCCGTGGCTGGTGGTGGCCGGGGTCGGCGGCACCGTCCTGGCCGGGGTCGGCGGCGTCGCGGTGGCCATGGCGCTGGCTCCCCGCCGCCCGCCCTCGGACCGGCTCCGGCGGCCGGCTCCCGGGGACGACGGCGGCCCGCGCGTACCCTGACGCCCGTGCCTGCTGACGACGCCGCCGAGCGCTCCCCCGACAAGTCCTCCGACCGGATCGTCTGGATCGACTGCGAGATGACCGGTCTGGACCTCGGCCGCGACGCGCTGGTCGAGGTGGCGGCGCTGGTCACCGACTCCCAGCTCAACGTGCTCGGGGAGGGCGTCGACCTGGTCGTGCGGCCGCCGCAGGAGGCGGTCGACCAGATGAACGAGGTCGTCCGGACGATGCACACCACGTCCGGGCTGCTCGAGGAGCTGGCCGCCGGCACAACCCTCGCCGACGCGCAGGAGCAGGTGCTGGCCTACGTCCGCGAGCACGTGCCGAGCCCCGGCAAGGCGCCGCTGGCCGGCAACAGCGTCGGCACCGACCGCGGCTTCCTGGCCCGCGACCTGCCCGAGCTGGACGCCTACCTGCACTACCGGATCATCGACGTCTCGAGCATCAAGGAGCTCGCCCGCCGCTGGTTCCCGCGGGCCTACTTCAACTCCCCCAAGAAGGCCGGCGGCCACCGCGCGCTGGCCGACATCCGCGAGAGCATCGCCGAGCTGCGGTACTACCGCGAGGCCGTGTTCGTGCCCGACCCCGGGCCCGACTCGGCGACCGCCCGTGCCATCGGCGCACGGCACGCGGCCTCCTGAGCGGGACCTCGGACGTGTCCTCGCTGGTGTCCTCGGCGGGGGGCGCGCAACCGGTTCTGACCAGCCGTCCGCTGCCGTTACACTTCTGGCTGCCGCGCGCGTGCGCACGGCGATGGTGGGTGTAGCTCAGCTGGTAGAGCGCCGCGTTGTGGTCGCGGATGTCGCGGGTTCAAGTCCCGTCACTCACCCCATCACGTTCGGCCCCTGACCTGCATGGACGCGGGACGGCGGCCGTTCTGCCGTGGCCGTCCCTCGGGCACCGTCGCGCCGGGGTCAGGGCGTGGGCGTGCTGCTCCCAGCCGGCCGGAACCACGACTGCGGGGGTGGCAGCTCCAGGCTGAACAGGTCGGTCAGCTCGGGCGTGGGGTCGTCACGGCCGGCGGTGATGCCACTGAACGTCAGGCGCCGCACCCGGGTGTCGAACGCTCCGGCGAAGTTGGTGCTGGCCTGCCACAGCGGGACGCCGCTGAGGTGGTTGATGACACCGCTGCAGCTGCTGCTGACCGGGTACTGGTTGCCGAGGTCGTCGTGGGCGAGCCCGTCCGGTCCCACCACGTGCAGGGTGGGCGCGCTGGACATGGCGTACTGGAGGGTGAACCCGGCCGGCCACACCTCGAGGGTGATCACGATGATCCGGCCCATGAGCTCGGTGTCGAGGTCGGTGAGGATCGGGATCACGGCATAGAGCTCTTCGGCCGTCACCACGACGGCGTCGGTGGTGCCTCGCGCTTCGGTCACACCGCATGATGGCGCGTCGCCGCCGGACGCGGGCGGTTCCGTCGCGACCACCGCCCGAGGCCCCCCAGCGCAGCGACAGCCGGCGCGGGGTCGACGCGCGCCGTCGACGACCACGCCGCGCCGACACCGCCGTCCCGGCGGGCGGTCAGAGCCCGTAGGCCTCCAGCAGCCGGAGCCACACCTCGCTGGTGGTCGGGTAGCTCGGGACCGCGTGCCACAGCCGGTGCACCGGCACCTCGCCCACGACGGCGACCGTCGCCGAGTGCAGCAGCTCGGCGACGTCCGGGCCGACGAAGGTGGCACCCACGACGACCCCGCGGCTCTCGTCGACCAGCAGCTGCGCCCAGCCGCGGTACTCGTCGTCGTGCACGTACGCACCGGCCACGTTCGCGATGTCGTAGGTCACCACGCGCAGGTCGTCGAACCGCTCGCGCGCCTCCTGCTCGGTCGGGCCGACCCAGGCGACCTGCGGGTCGGTGAACACCACCTGCGGCACCGCGCCGTCGTCGGCGCTGGCCACCTCGGGAGCCCACCGGTCCGGGAGCTCGGTCGCGCCCAGGTCGCCGCGGTGCCTGGCGAGCACGGCCGACCCGACGGCGCGGGCCGCGTACTTGCCCTGGTGGGTCAGCGGGGCCCGGCCGGTCACGTCGCCGGCCGCGTACAGCCACGTGGTGCCCTCGACCAGCCCGGTGTCGTCGACCGGGGCCGGTGCGCCGTCCTCGATGCCGTACGCCTCGAGCCCGAGGCCCGACGTCGCCGGGCGGCGTCCGGTGGCGACGAGCAGCCGCTCGCCGCGGACGCTCGTCCCGTCCTCGAGCTCGACGACCACCTCGCCGGACGCGTCGCGCGAGACCCGTGCGACCTCGGCACCCTCGCGGACGTCGACGCCGTCCTCGGTGAGCGCGGTGGTGACCAGCTCGGCGGCCTGCGGCTCGGCGTGACCGAGCAGCCGACCGCGGCTCAGCAGCACCACGCTGCTGCCCAGGCGCCGGTACGCCTGCGCCATCTCGACGCCGACGACCCCGCCGCCCAGCACGACCAGCGAGCGCGGCACCGCCTTGGCCGACGTGGCGTCGCGGCTCGTCCACGGGTCGACGTCGTCCAGGCCCGGCACCGGGGGCAGCACCGGCTCGGACCCGGTGCAGACCACCACCGCCACGTCGGCCTCCACGGTGACGTCCTCGCCCTCGGAGTGGACGACCAGGCGGCGGTCGGCCACCAGGTGGGCCCGGCCGCGCAGCAGGTCGACGTCCGCCGACCGCAGCCACTCGACCTGGCCGGCGTCGTCCCACCCGCTGGTGACCTGGTCGCGGCGCCGCAGCACCGCCGCGGCGTCGACCGTGCCGGTGACCGCGGCACCGGCGCCGGGCACCCGCCGGGCCTCGGCGACCGCCTGGCTGGGGCGAAGGAGCGCCTTGCTCGGCATGCAGGCCCAGTACGAGCACTCGCCGCCGACGAGCTCGCGCTCCACCAGCAGGCAGCTCAGCCCTCCCGCCGCCACCCGTCCGGCGACGTTCTCGCCGACGGCGCCGCCGCCCACCACGACCACGTCGTACCGCCGCGGGTCGCGGTCACCGCCTGCAACGCCTGAGTCAGCCATGACCGCATCCGACCAGTCCGCGACGCGCGCCGCAACGACTCCCCCCGTTCCGCCGACCCGGCAGGGCATACTGTCCGTCACGAAACGTCCCCGGGGGGTGGACGAGGGACGGAGAGGAACACCGATGACCGACGAGACCCAGCCCGGCGCCGAGCCGTCGAGCGACACCGATGTCACCGACGAGGGCGACGCCCGCGTCATGGGCCTGCTGTCCGAGCACGTGCCGCTGAGCCTGCTGGTCGACCTGGCCGACCCCGAGGGACCGGCCTCCGACGAGATCCTGCAGTCCGAGGGCAAGCCCGACGACGCCTGGTGGGTCCAGGAGGGCTCGGACGGGACCGGCGACGGCTCGATCGACGGTGCGGGTGAGGGTGCGGCCGCGGACGAGGCCCACGAGGCCCCGTCCGACCGGGCGTGACCCGATCCGATTTCCCGACGCGGGAGGGGCGCTGATACCGTTCTTCCTCGTCGCTCCGGCTCGTCCGGACGGCACGCGCCATTAGCTCAATTGGCAGAGCAGCTGACTCTTAATCAGCGGGTTCGGGGTTCGAGTCCCTGATGGCGCACCACCAGCGAGGCCCCTGACCGGCGAGAGCCGGCAGGGGCCTTCCTCGTGCCGGGGAGCACCTCAGGGGGCCGGCCGGTCCCCCGGGTAGGGCGTCCGGCGCGCCGCGAGCGCCGCCACGTCGTCGTCGCGGGCGGGGTCGCGCAGGCGCTCCACGACGGCGTCGAGCGCGGCGGCCAGGTCGGGGACGGCCAGGCTCCCCAGCTCCTCCAGCACCCGCTGCTGGCCCTGGCTGATCTCCTCTTCGCGGCGTTCGATCAGGCCGTCGGTGAAGGCCATCACGGTGTCGCCGGCGCCGAACCGCACGACCTCCACGGTGCGCGGACGCGTCGCGGCGCCGAGCGGCGGCCCCTCGGCCAGCGGCAGCTGCTCGGTGCGCCCACCGTCGCCGCGCAGCACCACCGGCGGCGGGTGGCCGGCGTTGCCGACCAGCAGCTCGTCCCGGGCCGGGTCGACCAGCAGGTACACCAGCGTCACCAGCTGGTCGGTGGGGTACTGGGCGAACATCCGGTCGAGGTTCTCCAGCACGGCCTGCGGCTCGGGATCGATCGCGGTGTACGCCCGCACGGCCGAGCGCATCTGCGCCATCGCCGCGGCGGCCGCGACCCCGCGGCCCATCACGTCCCCGACGAACAGCACGAGCCGCCCGTCGGCGAGCGGGACGGCGTCGTAGAAGTCGCCGCCGATCTCGGTGCGTCCGGCCGGGCTGTAGTGGCCCGCCACCTCCCACCCATCCACCTGCGGCAGCGACTCGGGCAGCACGGCGTGCTGCAGCTGCACCGCCGCGGCAAGGGTCTCGCTGTGCAGCTCGGCGTTGTCGATGGCGACCGCGGCCCGTCCGGCCAGGTCCTCGGCGAGGGCGAGGTCCGCCTCGGTGTAGAGCCGCTCGCTCTCGGCGGACACCCAGGTCATGACGCCCAGCACCCGCTCCCGCGCCACCAGCGGGACGGTCAGCGCGCTGCGCAGGTGCAGGTCACGCGCGATCCGCAGGTGCTCGTCGTCGACGGCGCCCGCCACGAGCATCTCGTCGGTCACCTCCGCGATCACCTGGCTGCGGCCGGTGCGCATCACGTGCCACGCACCGGTGGGCGCGTCCGGGTCGGCCGGGTACCGCTCGGCCAGGTCGCGGGCGAGCTGGACCTTGGCCGGGTCGACGTGCTCCACCGCGAGCCGGTGCAACCGCCCGTCGACCACGAGGTCGATCGCGCACCAGTCGGCCTGCGTCGGCACCGCCAGGCGGGCGACGTTGGCCAGGGTGGTCTGGTAGTCCAGGCTGCTCGCCAGCTCGGTCGAGGCGTCCGCCAGGAACGTCAGGCGCGTGCTCTGCCGCGTGGCGGCGTCCTGGGCCGCGATCCGCTGCAGCGCCTGGGCGCAGCTGTCGGCCATGATCTCGAGCAGCTCGAGCTCGGTGGCGTCGAAGTCGCGCTGCTGCGCGAACAGCAGCCCGATCGCGCCCGTCGCGCGCGACCCCACCGTGAGCGGCAGCGCCACGACCGAGCGACCGCCGAGACGGGCCGCCGCCAGGTCGGGGTAGCGGCGGTCGATCTCTGCCGTGCCCGAGACGACGACCCGTTCACCGGTGCGGATGGCGTCGCTGCCCGGAGCGGGCATCGTCAGCGGGTAGGTCGCCCAACGCTGCTGGTCGCCCGGCTGCCCGCCGCGCAGACCGACCAGCCGGCAGTGGTCCTCCCCCTCGCGCAGCGTCAGCCAGGCGACCGACGCACCGGCCGCGTCGGCGCCCTGCTCGACCACGACGGAGGCCACCGCCTCCACCTCGTCCGCCGCGGTGAGCAGCGTCGTGACCCGGGCCAGCCGGGCGAGCCGGTCGGCCAGCCCCTCGGCGCCGGTGCGGTCGTCGACGATCACCGAGGGATCATGGCAGCGCGCCGCGACTGCCGCAGGGGAATCGGGGCGGATCGGGGCACGTCGGGTGAACCCGCCGCCGCGCGCCTCGGCCGCGAGGGCCGCAGACGGCCGGGTGCCCGCCTCCAAGCCCTTCACGCTGACCGTGCGCGGACCGGCCTCCCCCGACGAGGTGTGGGACCGGTACCTGCGCCCCCAGCGCTGGCCCTCGTGGTCGCCGCAGATCCGCTGGGTCGACCACGTCGGCGCGATGATCACCACCGGCAGCACCGGCACCGTGCACGCGCTCGGCGGCCTGCTCGTCCCGTTCGAGGTCCTCGAGGTGGACGCCTCGACAACCGGTCGCCGGTCCGGACGCACGACATCCGAACGGACGAGGCGAGCACCGGACCGGAACAGGCGACCGGGGGCCGGACCAGCCAGGACGTGCACCCCTGCGCGAGGTGGTGCACGTCCTGGTCGCCGGCCGCTGCAGGGTCGGATGTGGGGGCGTCAGCAGCCCGACATGGTGATCGCCGGGCGAGCGGACGGCGCCTTGCTGCTGCCGTTCCACGTGTTGCCCTGGGCGCCCCAGTAGCGGACGACCACTGCAGCCAGGTCGAGGGTCGGGAAGGAGTTGCTCTGGTAAGTGGCCGACTTGGTGCCACCGATGCGCAGGGCCGCGCCGGTGCCCGACGCCTTGTTGCACCGCACCACTGCCTGGTAGGAGGCGGAGTCCATCGACGGCTGCGACAGGTTGCTGTCCATGCTGCGGAAGCTGAAGCCCTGCACCCGGTAGCCCGTCACGGTGTTGTAGGACCACACGTTGCCCCACCCCGACATCTGCTCGTTGAAGCCCATGTCGACGTTGGTGGCCACGTTCCGGGTGAAGGTGTTGTACGAGGCGTCCTGGTCGGTCGTGAACGCCCGGCCGCCCTTGGGCAGGTCGGTGATGACGTTGCCCTGGATGAGGTTGTAGTTCGACGCCCCACCGACGCGGATGCCCTCCTGCATGAAGTGCTTGGCGCTGGAGGTGGCGATCCGGCTCAGCCTGTTGTCGGTGATCTTCCAGCCGTCGCTGTAGTTGCCGAGCCACACGCCCGGCCCCGTGCCGCAGGCGATGTCGGTGATGGTGTTGCCCGAGATCGTCCCGTAGCGGTTCATCGCCGAGTGGATGCCCTTGACGGTGATCACGTTGTCGGTGAGCCGGATGCCGTCGGACGGGCTGAGGTCGTCACCGGTCTTGTTCTCGAGGTAGGAGATCGCCGACCGGGCGGCCACCGGGTCGTTCTTGCCCCTGCCCGGAACGGCGCGGCGCGCCTGCCAGTTCTCGTCGTCGATGAGCTGGCCGAACCACTTCTTCGCCTCGCCCGAGTTACCGCCCATGATCATGACGCCACCGCGGATGGACAGGCCGTCGATGGTCCAGTGGCTCGCGCCCTGCGAGATCCGGACCGTGCGGTCGGAGTCGGGGCTGACCGCGGAGCAGGACGGCATCCGCAGGCTCTTGGTGAGGACGACCGGACCGTTCCCGGCAGCCGTCAGGGTGATGGGGGCTGCGGCCGTTCCCGATCGGGTGATGCTGATGCCACCGCTGTAGGTACCCGCCTTGAGGGCGATGACGTCGCCCGGCTTCGCTGACGAGACCGCCTGGGTCAGCTGGGCCTGCGTGGCGACCGTGGTGGTGGCGGCCACGCTCTGCGAGGCCGGGACGACGAGGGCGAGCGCGGTGAGGACACCGGTGGCTGAGGCGGTCAGGGCGCGCCGGACGACGGTCCGGTCGGCGCGGTCAATGGTGTGGGAGAGGGGGTTCGGCACTGAGGGGGCTCCTGTTCGGCCTGTGGCCGGGGGGTCGACCAAGGGACGACACAGCACGTTAGGCGAGGCTTCGACCATTCCCACTCACTAGGCCGATCGGGCGCTTCCGATCACGCAGCGTCACATCACGGCCCGCGAGCGCTCCGGAGGGCACGTCGCCCCAGGTGGGGACAGGTTTCCCGGCTCGCCACCGGGTCGGCGTGCCGGTCGGGTCCGGCGGCTCGAGGGCGCGTCGCGCATCACCTCTGTGACGAGGATCACATACCCTGGTTCTCCATCAGCCTGCGCCCGAGCCGCCCGGTGTGCAGTCGCCCATCCTGCACCACCTGGCGCCGTCAGCCGGCCACGGGCTGTGGCGCCCGCGGGCGCACGGGGTCCGGCTGCACCGCCGCGTGCCGCGGCTCCTGAGAGCGTCCGAACCGCAGGTACAGCGAGGGCACCACGAACAGGTTGAGCAGCGTCGAGGTCAGCAGACCGCCGAGGATGACGATCGCCATCGGGTACTCGATCTCGTGCCCCGGCACGTCGCCCATGACGACCAGGGGGACGAGCGCGAGGGCGGTGGCGAGGGTGGTCATCAGGATCGGTGCGAGGCGCTCGCGCGCCGCGCGGATGACGAGCTCCGGCCCGAACGGCACTCCTTCCTCGGTCTCGAGGTGCTGGCAGTGGCTGATGAGCAGGATGCCGTTGCGTGCTGCGATGCCGAGCACCGTGAACAGCCCGACGAAGGAGCCGATCGTCATCGTGCCGCTGGTCAGCCAGGCGGCCAGCACCCCACCGACGAGGGCGATCGGGAGCGTCAGCATGCTGAGGAGCGCCAGCCGCCAGCGGCGGAAGGAGCCGTACAGCAGACCGAGGATCACCAGGGCGGCGACGACGGCGAGCAGGTTCAGTCGCTGGGAGGCGGCCGCGCGCTCGGTGTCTTCGCCGACCACCTCGATCCGGTAGCCGAGCGGCAGCTCGACGCCCGCGGCGGCCGCCTCGACGTCGGCCGCCACGTCGGCGAGCGGACGACCCTCGACGTTGGCGCCGACGTCGAGCCGGCGTGAGCCGTCGATGCGGCGGATCATGCTCGGCGTCGACTGCATCTCGACGGTGGCGATGTCGGCGAGACGGACGGTCCCCCCGGTCGGCGTGTCGATCAGCATGTCCCGCACGTCGTCGGGGGTGCGCCTCGACTCCGGCACGCTCCACACCATGACGTCGTAGGCCTTGCCCTGGCGGAAGACGTCCGAGAGCTCCTCCGCGGACAGCATCACCGCGGCCTGCCGGCGCACGTCGCCCGGCTTGAGCCCCACCGCCTGCGCCTTGTCGAGGTCGACCTGCACGACGAGGTGCGGGATCCGGGTCTGCAGGTCGGTGTGCGGGTCCTTCACGCCAGGGATCGCGGCGATCGCCTCCTCGATCTCGTGCGCCTTCTCCTCGATCACGTCGAGGTCGTCGCCGTACACCCGCACCACGACGGCCTCGCCGGCGCCCGTCAGCACCTCGCGGATGCGCTCCTTGAGGTAGGTCTGCACGTCGCGACGCAGCCCCGGGTAGCCGTCGACCACCTCCTGGACGCTTGCCAGGGTCTCGTCGTAGTCCTGGTCGGGGTCGATGCTGATCCAGTTCTCGACGAAGTAGATGCCGTAGACCTCATCACCCGCCACCGCCTGGCCGGCGTGGGCGCCGAAGTTCCGGACGCCGGGCACCGCACGCAGCTCCTCGCTGGCAGCGCGTGTCACCGCCATGGTCTCCTCGTAGGAGGCGCTCGGCTCCAGCACCCAGTGCATGAGGAAGTCGCGTTCGCGGAAGGTCGGCAGCAGATCCTGACCCAGCCGTGGCACCACGGCCACACCACCGGCCACCAAGGCGACGACGAGGGCGTAGGCCGCCAGCGGCCTGCGCACGGTTGGACGCAGCAGACGGGTGTAGGCGGCCTGGGTCCACCGCACCAGCGGTGGCGCCTGCGCCTTGAGCGTCGCCTTGCGCAGCAGGATCAGCGCCATCGCCGGCGTCACCGTGACGGCGACCAGCATCGAGGCCGCCACCGCCAGCGTGTACGACAGGGCGAGCGGCTGGAAGAACGAACCCATCAGACCGGTGAGGAAGAAGACCGGGATCGCGGCGGCGAGGATGATGAACGTCGCGTAGACGATGGGGCTCCGCACCTCGAGCGAGGCCTCCAGCACGATCGACGCCGTCGACCTCGTCCCGCCGCGGGCCCGGTGCTCGCGCAGCCTGCGGACGATGTTCTCGACGTCGATGATGGCGTCGTCGACGACCACCCCGACGGCGATCACCAGCCCTGCGAGCACCATCGTGTTCGTCGTCTCGCCGCGCAGATGGAGCACCAGGGCGGCCGCCACCAGCGACAGCGGGATCGCGAGCAGCGAGATCAGCGCGGTGCGCCACTGGAACAGGAAGAACATCAGCACGACCGCCACGAGCAGGATGCCCAGGGTCAGCGCCTGCGTGAGGTTCTCGATCGCGAGCTCGACGAAGCTGGCCGGACGGAAGATCGTGGTGTCGATCTCCAGGTCGCCGAGCGCCGGGTCCATCTCGGCCAGGGTCTCCTCGACGTCGCGCGTGACGTCGAGGGTGTTGCCCCACGGGAGCTTCTCCACGATGAGCAGCAGGCCTTCGCCGTCGTTGATGACCGCGTCGCCGATGAGCAGCTGGTGGCCCTTGACGACGTCGGCGACGTCACCCATGAGGACCGTCCGACCGCCCTCCTCGGTCACCACGACCTGCGAGATCGACCCCGCGGAGTCCAGCGGCAGGTTGTGCTGGACCACGTACCGCTGGTCGGCCGTGTCGACGTAGCCTCCCGTGCCGATCTTGGTCCCGGTGCGGTGCTTGAGCAGGCCTGCGTCAGTGCCGGCCGACGCGGCGGCCATCACCTGCTCGAGCGTGACGTCGGCCGCGCGCATGCGCTCGGGGTCGACCTGGATCTGCCACTGGTTCTTGCGCATGCCCCACACGGCGACGTTCGCGACGCCGGGCAGCGACATCAGCTGGGGCCGGATCTTGTACCGCACGATCGTCGCCTGCTCGATCAGGTCGAGCGAGTCCGAGCGCACCCCGATCTTCATCACCCGGCTGGTGGCCGACAGCGGCTGCAGGACGACGGGAGGCGTGGCCCAGCTCGGCAGCGTCGGTGTGATCACCTGCAGGCGTTCGGTGACCAGGCGCCGGGCCTCGATCACGTCGGTCCCCTTGACGAAGATCAGCTCGATCGAGGACTGCTGGGGGATCGACTTGGACCGCAGCGTCTCCAGCCCGGGCATCCCCGTGAGCCCCTGCTCCAGGGGCACCGTGACGAGCTCCTCCACCTCCTGGGCGGACAGGCCCAGGGCGTCGGTCTGCACCTCCACCCGGGGAGGAGCGAACTCCGGGAACACGTCGACCCGCGTGTCGCGCAGCTGCATGCCGCCGATCACGAGCATGGCGATCGACGCCGCCACGGCGATGTAGCGGAACCGCAGGCTCGCGGCGAGGATGAATCGCATCATGGTCGGCTCCCCTAGTGCCCGCCGCCGACGCCGGTCTCGGCGCCGTACAGCTTGATCGCGGACCGGGTGACCACCACCGTGCCGGCCGGCGGTCCCGCCGAGACGCGCGCGATGTCGTCGACGACCCGGTCGATCGTGACCGGGACCCGGATGTAGGTGCGCTCGGCCGTCCCCGTGTACACCCAGGGAGCGCCCTGCTTGTCGTAGAGGACGGCGCTGTAGGGGACGGCGCTCGCGTCCGCCACGACCACGGTCTCGAGCTCGAGCCGGCGGACCGCGTCGGCGGTGAGGGTCAGCGTCTTCGGGTCGTCGTCCTCGGCCCCCTCGACGATCTCGACCGCCGGCACGGGCACGTGGACCTCCGCCTCCACCGGTGCGCAGCTCGCGACGAGCGCGGCGGCGGCGACGGCCGCGACGGGGGCGAGGCGGCGGCTACGCACGGCTGCCCACCCCCACGGGCCCGAACACCTGGGACTCGTCGAAGGACAGGTCCTGGAGCGGTTCCTCCCGGCCGGCGTAGCGAGAAGCCACCGCCGGGAGCACGATGAGCGAGACCAGACCGGTGGTGACCGCTCCTCCGGCCACGACCAGGCCCACGTGGGACAGCACCTCAAGGCCCGGCCGGGCCCCGAGCACGGCGAGGCCGACCCCGACCAGGAACGTCAGGACCGATGCCGGCAGGACGGCGGGCGTGGCGGCCCGCAGCACGGCGTCAGCACCGATGTCGTCGGCGCGGGCACGGCCGACCCCGATCACGGTGAGCGCGTTCTGGACGCCGAGCACGGCCAGCGCGAGCAGGCCGAGCAGGCACCCGACGGTCAGGTCGCCGACCAGCAGCGCAGCCAGGAGACCTCCGGACATCCCGAGCGGGACGGCCGCGGTGGCCGCCACGGCGGTCCACCAGTTGCGGGTGGCGGCCTGCAGCAGCAGCAGGACGCCGAGGACGGCGGCGGCGGCGAGCAGCAGGACCTCGCGGAGGTTGGAGGCGCTCGTGGCACCTTCGTCCCGCACCTCCGCGTGGTACTCGGCAGGCATGTCCATCCGCGCCAGGTTCGTCGCGACGGCCGCGCTCGCCCGGCCGTCGACCTCGGCCACGATGTCGAGGCGCCGCTGCACCGACTCGCGCCGGATCACCGTGGGCTGCTCGGTGAGCTCCACCTCGGCCACCTCGGCCAGTGGCACCTGCCGGCCACCCGGCACGTCGATGGGCAGCGCCCGCACCTTGTCGGGGCTGTCGCGCAGGTCGCTGCCGCTCCAGACCTGGACGTCGAACACCTTCTGCTCCTCGAAGATCGCGCCGACCTCGAGCCCTCCGACCAGCGTGGCCGCCTGCCGCCGCACGTCGCCCGGGGTCATCCCCAGCGCCTCCGTGGCGGCGAGGTCGACGGTGATCCGCAGGGTCTCCTCGGTGGGCGGCTCGAGCAGGCGGGCACCGCTCACGCCGGGGGTGTCGCGGACGACGTCGAGCGCGCTCCCGGCCGCCTCGCGCAGCGTCTCCGGAACGGGGCCGTAGACCGAGACGACGAGCTCCCCCTCAGTGCGCGGGTGGATCGCGTCGACGCGGCCGTCGAGGAAGCCGCCTATGGTCGGTCGCAGGTCCCCCGCGGCGCGTGCCGCGTCCAGGGCACCGTCGGCGACCGCGTCGCGGTCCGCCCCGTCGCCGAGGGTGATCCACAGCTCGCCGGAGTTGGCTCCGACGACCCGCTCGCCCGTGACGGCCCGGCCGACGTGCCCGCCGACCCCGGCGACGCCGTCGAGCTCGCGCACCTGGCCGGCGAGGGTCCCCAGCGTGCTGGTGAGTGCCTGCGGCGAGGTGCCCTCCGGCGCTTCCAACCGCAGGACCATGGTGCGCTCGCGGAACTCCGGCCGCGTCTCGACGCCGAGGCCGAGCGCCAGCGCGGTGCTGGCGGCGATCCCGACGGCCACCACGGCAGCCAGTGCCACCGTCGAGGACGCGAGCCGACCGGCCGTCGCGGTCGCGCGCCGCACGGTGAAGCGCGTCGCCCGGGTCGCCCGGGACGGACCGGGCCCGACCAGGGCCGCGATGCCCGGGGCGGCGACGACCGCGACCACCAACGCGCCCGCGGTCGTGAGCAGGAAGCCCCGCGCCGCCTCGGGGAGGAACGCGCCCGGTCGTCCGTCGAGCAGGAACGCGGGCACGGCGAGCAGCACCGCTGCCAGCGAGGTGTAGATCGCCGTCGTGCCCAGCGCGCCGTAGGCGGCGCTCACCCGTCGCGGTCCGGACAGCTCGCGGGGGGCTCGGTGCACGGCGTCGACGGCGGCGACGGCCTGCGCGATCGCCAGGAGCGCTCCGGCGCCCAGCCCGGCGACGGCGACGAGGGTGACGCGCGGCGCGACCAGCCACAGCAGCAGCCAGCCGCCGACGACGGACAGGCAGACCGTGCTCACGACCATGACCACGGGACGCCACGCCCGGTACAGCAGGGCGCAGACGACGGCGAGCAGCAGCAGCGCGCCGAGCGCGGCCAGTGCCAGATTGCGAGCGGCGTCGTCGACGTAGTCCGCCGGGCGGTACACCGAGGAGTCCATCTCGACGCCCGGCAGGCCGGCCGACAGCGACGCCAGCGCCTCGTCGATGCCGCGGCTGACCTCGACCGTGCTCACGCCCGGCTGCTTCTCGACGACGAGCACCAGGCCCGACTCGTCCTCGACGACGCCGTCGCCGATGATCGTCGGGGGCGCCTCGACGATCGTGGCGACGTCCGCGAGCGTGACCCCCGGGGCCGCGCCCTCCACCGCCACACGACCGAGTGCGGCGTTGTCCGTGATGGGCGAGACGTGCTGCACGTTCACCCGCTGCTGCGGCAGGTCGAGGAAGCCGCCGCGGCCCGGGGTCGAGGCCTCGAGGAAGCTGAGCGGCGAGACCCACAGCGAGTTGCCGGTCGTCGCCACGACCTCGTCGAGCGAGACGCCGTGCTGCTGCATCCGCGCCGGGTCCGCCTGCACGTGCAGCTGCCGGTCGCGCATGCCCCACACAGCGACGTTGGCGACCCCCTGGACGCTCATCAGCTTGGGCCGGATCGTCCAGCGCGACAGCACCGACAGGTCGACCAGGTCCTGGTCCTGCGAGGACAGGCCGACCATCATCACCCGGTTCGCCGCCGACGTGGGCTGCAGCATGACCGGCGCCTTGGAGGCGTTGGTGAGCAGCGCGCCCTGGGTGAGCCGTTCCTGCACCACCTGGCGCGCCCGCACCGGGTCGGTGCCCTCCTCGAAGGTCATCACGACCGACGACAGGCCGGCGATCGAGGACGACTGCATCCGGTCGACCCAGGCCACCCCGCTGAGCAGGTTCGACTCGAGCGGGACCGTCACGAGGTCCTCGACCTCCTGCGCCGACAGCCCGAGCGCCTCTGCCTGCACCTCTACGGTGACGGGGGCGAACTCGGGGACCGGTTCCACCGGTGTGGCCCTCATCTGCACGACGCCGAAGACGGCGGCGGCGAGCGTGAGGATGACGACGAGGACGCGGGCGCGTACCCCCGTCCCGACGATCCGACCGGTCATGGCGGCCCCCTGACGACGAACGCAGCAACCCGGTGGCTGCCTCAGGCACGTCGCTGTGCCTGTCCGTGGGAGCGTAAGGATGACGGTGCGTAGTCGGGAATAGCCCGATAGGGCCAGTCATTGCGTGCCGATCAGGTCCGTTCCTCACTCTTCGCTGACAACGACGGTCGCGCGCCCCCACCTGGCCGACTTGCCATGGCGGCGACCTCCCGATCCGACCGAGCCCCTCCCGGGCCCTTCCGATTCGCACTCGCGGGCCCGCCCGCGAAGCCAGCCAGCGTGATGGCAGGTAGTGCGCCGGTACCACCGGCGGCGGTGCGCAGCGACCAGAAAGCACGTCGACACGCGGACGAGGGGCGACATCCACCCTGCCGTGGGGCTATGTTCACCCGCGGTTCGCCCGATCGGGTGATCCGACCACGTGACGCCTAAGCCGGTCCCGCGTGGCTCCCGATACCCCTCAGGACCGGCGCGGAGGAACCAACGCCGCTCACGCGGCCGGGGTGAAGCCACTGCGGTGGCCGGGCAGCTCTCCCACCGAACCCGACAGCTAACTTCGCAGGCGCGGGAGGTTCAGATGATCAGCTCCAGCATGCCCGCGCGCCTCGTCCGAGGACGAGGCGCGCTCCTGGCGGTCGCCGCACTGGCAGCCGCCTGCTTGCTCCCCCTGACCAGCGCGGCACCCGCCGAGGGTGTCGCCCAGGGGATGTTCAAGGTCAAGTGCGGCTTCAGCCACACCAACAAGGACGACCCGATCGTCTACCCCGGCAAGGTGGGTGCCGCGCACCAGCACGAGTTCAGCGGCGCGCGGACCACCAACTACGCCACCACCGACGCGACGCTGGCCGGCAGCGCCACGACCTGCTCCAACCTCACCGACCGGTCCGCGTACTGGGCGCCGACCCTGCTGCTGGACGGTCGGCGGGTCCAGCCGCTGTCCATGCAGGTGTACTACCGCGCCTCCAACAAGAACCCGGCGCTCATCAAGACCATCCCCCGCGGCCTGCGGATGATCGCGGGCTCGATGATGGCGACCGCACCCCAGTCGTCGGACGTCGCCGGCTGGACCTGCGGCGGCAACCCGCCGAACTTCACCGGGTCCATGCCGACGTGCGGGTCGGGTGGGAAGCTCCGCAACCGGATCCGGTTCCCCGAGTGCTGGAACGGCAAGACCCTCGACTCGGCCGACCACAAGAGCCACATGTCCTACCTGGTCAACGGCTCGTGCCCCAGCACCCACCCGGTGGCCATCCCGCGGGTCGACATCGAGGTGCACTACGGCAGCATCCCCGCCAGCGCCTCACGCGTCCGCCTCTCCTCGGGCTCGTGGACCTCGCTGCACGGCGACTTCTGGAACGCGTGGGACCCCACGACGCTCCAGCGGTTCGTCACCACCTGCCTCAACGGCCAGCAGATCTGCGACACGGTCTGACCTGCAGGCGCAGCGGGTGGGTCCGGCTCGGGCCCACCCGCTGCGTCAGCGCCACGCCCCGGTGAGCACTCCGACCGCGCGGGCCGCAGGATGGCCGGGTGCCTGCAGACAAGCCCTTCACGCTGACCGTGCGCGGACCGGCCGCCCCCGACGAGGTGTGGGACCGGTACCTGCGCCACCAGCGCTGGCCGTCGTGGTCGCCGCAGATCCGCTGGGTCGACCACGTCGGCGCGATGATCACCACCGGCAGCACCGGCACCGTGCACGCGCTCGGCGGCCTGCTCGTCCCGTTCGAGGTGCTCGAGGTCGACGCCTCGACGCCCGGTCGCCGGTCGTGGACCTGGGTGGCCACGCTGCCCGCCGGCGTCCGGCTGCGGCTGCAGCACCTGGTCGAGCCGGCCGCCACCCGCTTCGTCGGCGGCACCACCACCGTGCTGCGCGTGCACGGCCCCGCACCGGTCGTCCTGGCCTACCTGCCACTGGCCTGGTGGGCCCTGCGACGGCTGGTGCGCTGACCCGCTGCGGAAGGTCTGCACGAGCCGCGTGGTTGCACCTCGTGGAGCACGGCAGGCCGCCGCACTCCCCGATCACCCCGAGAGGACCACCGTGAGCACCCGAGCACTGTCCGCCGCCGACTTCGAGACCACGGTCAAGGACAACGACATCGTCCTGGTCGACTTCTGGGCCGCGTGGTGCGGCCCGTGCCGGGCCTTCGCGCCCGTGTTCGAGCAGGCCTCCGGCACCCACCAGGACATCGTGTTCGGCAAGGTCGACACCGAGGCCGAGCCGCAGCTCGCCGGCGCCGCCGGCATCACCTCGATCCCGACGCTGATGGCCTTCCGCGAGGGCATCCTCGTCTTCAGCCAGCCCGGCGCCCTGCCCGCGTCCGCGCTCGAGCAGGTCATCGACGCCGTGCGCGGCCTCGACATGGACGAGGTCCGCCAGAACATCGCCGCCAAGGCCTGACCGCACCCTGCTGCTCCCGTCCCGCCTCCGGTCGTCCCGGTCCCCTCAACCTCTCGGCGCACCTGCCGATGGACAAGGGTGAGGACGACGGAGGCGAGGACGATGAGCAGCAAGGACGTCGCGAGCGACTGCGCGGCGGCGATGCACGGGGCCTGCCAGGGCAGCGTCCCCTCCTGGGACACCCCGATCGGCGAGCACGCGTGCCAGTGCCCGTGCCACGCGCTGCGGCAGATGGAGGCGGCCCTGCCGATCCCCCGCCAGCTCGCCGACTCCCCCGTGTGGGACGTCGTCCCCCGTCGCTGACCACGCGCCCGACCGACGGCGGCCTCCTGACCGACGTCGGAGCGGTCGTCAGCGCCGGCTGACCAGCAGCGGCGCGCCCCCGCGGGGTCGCACCGTCACCAGCGCGTCCGGAGCGGGCACCGGTCCGGCCGCCTGCAGCCTGACGTCCCGCAGCCACCGCGCCAGCAGCAGCACCGACTCCACCAGCGCGAAGTCGCGCCCGATGCACATCCGGGCGCCGGTGCCGAACGGCAGGTAGCCCTCCGTCCGCGAGGCCCCGACGAAGCGCTCCGGGTCGAACCGCCCGGCGTCGGCGAACGTCTCCTCCCGACGGTGCAGCAGCCAGGGGCTGAGCACCGCCAGCGTGCCCGCAGGCACGTCCACGCCGTCGACCGTGGTCGCCGTGGTCGCCCGGCGGCTCAGCACCCAGGCCGGCGGGTACAGCCGCAGTGCCTCGTCCACGACCGCCCGCGTCCAGGGCAGCCGGGCCAGGTCGTCCCGCCCCGGGTCGCGGCCGCCCGGGCCCTCGAGCACCTCGTCCAGCTCGGCGTGCAGCCGCTCCTGGGCGCCGGGGTGGGCGGCGAGCAGCGCCGCGGTCCAGGACAGCGACGACGCGACGGTCTCGTGCCCGGCGATCACCATCGTCACCAGCTCGTCGCGCAGGCCGCGCGGGTCCAGCGTCCCGGCGTCGACGGCGTCGAGCAGCAGACCCAGCAGGTCCTGCCCCTCCCCGCGTCCGGCCGCCCGCCGGTGCCCCACCACGCGCGCGGACGCGCGGTCGAGCTCGGCGACGGCCTGCCGCAGCCGGCGGCGGCCGGGCGTCGGCAGCCAGGTCGGCAGCGGCGTGCGGACCCGGCCGACCACCTGCTCCAGCGCCCGCAGCACCGCCTGCACCAGGCGCTCGCCGTCGTCGGCCACGTCGGTGCCGAACAGCGTGCGCCCGACCACCTCCAGCGTCGCCTGCAGCAGCGCCGCCTCGACGTCGAGCCGGACGGCGGGCCCCGGGCCCACCAGGCCGGCCAGACGCGCACCGGCGGCGACGGACTCGGCGGCCACGCCGGTGAGGGCGCCGTGCGCGAACGCCGGCTGCACGGTGCGCCGCCGCTCGCGCCAGTGCGAGCCGTCGCTGGTCAGCAACCCGGAGCCGGTGACGGCCGACAGCGCGCCGTACTGCGGCGTGGACTTGCCCCACGACGCCGCTCCGGTGACCAGCACGTCGCGGGCCCCCGCCGGCGTCCCCACCAGCAGCACCGGTGTGCGCGGCAGCGGGATCGCGACGTGGTCGCCGTGCCTGCGCTGCACCTCGACCAGGAAGGCGAGCGGGTCACGGCGGATCGCCGGGACGGCGCGCACCATGTCGGCCGGCAGCGGCCCGTCGACGTCCAGGACGGTGTACCTGGCGTTCGGGCGGCGGGCGCCGTGGCGCGCCGGTCCTGCGCTCAGAGGTACAGGCCCGTCTGCTCGTCCTCGACCCGCGCGGCGGCGACGGCGTGCAGGTCGCGCTCGCGCAGCAGCACGTAGGCCTGGCCGCCGAGCTCGACCTCGCCGCGGTCCTCCGGGTCGAACAGGACGCGGTCGCCGAGCTGCACCTGGCGCACGTGCTGGCCGGCGGCGACCACCGCTCCCCAGGCGAGCCGCTTGCCGACCGCGGCCGTGGCGGGGATGACGATGCCCGCGCCGGTGCGGCGCTCGCCGGCCTCGTCGGCCGTCGACACCAGGACGCGGTCGTGCAGCATCCGGATGGGCAGCCGGGCGTTCGTGGGGCTCACGCAGCGACCGTACCGGGGGCGGTGCGGGGACCCGTCAGCCGCGTCGGCGCTTGCGGCCGCTGCGCCACAGCAGGGCGCCGATGACCGCGACGACGGCCGACGCGACCGCGACGATCCGCTCCACGCGCGGCTGCCCGTCGTCGGCGACGACGGCGGCGCGGGCCTTGCGCTGCAGGGAGTCCTGGCCGGTGCGCAGCACGGTCCTGGGGTGCACCCGCGTGGTCAGCTCGTCGACGGTGGCGGCCAGCTCGGCCTGCCGCCGCTCGATGTCGCGCTGGAGGGCGTCCGCCTCGTCCGACGGGACGACGTGCTCGCCCGCGTTGTCGCTGCGGTCCGTGCTGGTCATCACGCCTCCTGGGTGCTCGCCGTCCTTGCTCGTCACGCTATCGCGAGGCGTGCGAGCGCTGCCCGTCGAGACGGTTCGCCGGCGCCGACCGCGACGCGCTCACGCCCCCGCGACCGACAGCGGGTCGAAGCCGTAGGGCAGCTCGAGCCGGTGCGCGCGCATCAGGTCGGCGTCGGCCAGCAGGTCGCGGGTCGGGCCGTCGGCGACCACCCGGCCCTCGTCGAGCAGCACCGAGCGCGGGCACAGCTGCAGGGCGTACGGCAGGTCGTGCGTGACCACCAGGGTGGTCACGGGCTCGCCGTCGCGGTCGGTGAGCCCGGTGAGCACCTCGAGCAGCTCGCGCCGGCTGGCCGGGTCGAGGTTGCTGGTCGGCTCGTCGAGCACGAGCACCGACGGCTCCATCGCCAGCACGGTGGCCACCGCCACCCGGCGCCGCTGGCCGAAGGACAGGTGGTGCGGCGGGCGGTCGCCCACGTCCTGCAGCCCCACCTGGGCCAGGGCGCGCCGCACCCGCAGCGCCACCTCGTCCGGCGGCAGCCCGAGGTTGGCCGGCCCGAAGGCCACGTCGTCGCGCACCGTGGGCATGAAGAGCTGGTCGTCGGGGTCCTGGAAGACCATCCCGACCGCGCGCCGGACCTCGAGCAGGTCCCGACCCCGCACGCCCGGACGCACGACGCGGCCGCCGACGGTGACGGTGCCGGTGCCGTAGCCCCCGGTGCCGTCACCCAGCAGCCCGTTGAGGTGCAGGGCCAGCGTGGTCTTGCCGGCGCCGTTGGGGCCGAGCAGCGCCACCCGCTCCCCCGGCCCGACGCGCAGGTCGACCCCGAACAGCACCTGGCGCCCGTCCGGGTAGGCGAAGGTGAGGTGCTCGACCTCCAGGCCGGCGCTCACGCGGTGACCGCCAGGGACGCGACCGCCATCGCGGCGGCGGTGAGCGGGACGCCGACGGCGAGCGCCCAGTCGCGCACCCCGGCCGCCCCGCCGTCCAGCGACGGCATCCGTCCGGTGTACCCGCGGGCGAGCATCGCCCGGTGCACCCGCTCGCCGCGCTCGTAGCTGCGCACGAACAGGGTCCCGGCACCCGCCGCCTCGATCCGCAGGTGCCCGAGCCGGCCGCCGCCGTAGCCGCGCGCGGCCCGGGCGAGCCGCATCCGCGACAGGTCGGAGGTGACGACCGAGGCGTAGCGGAGCATGAAGCCGCTGATCGCGACCAGCGGCTGCGGCAGCCGCAGCCGCTCCAGGCCGGCGAGCAGGTCGCGCGAGCGGGTGGTGGAGGCGAGCAGCACCCCCACCAGGACGCCGGTGGTCGCCTTGAGCAGCAGCGTCGCGCCGCCCACCAGGCCCGCCACCGACAGCGGGACCCCGAGCACGTCGACCCGCTCGCCGGCGGCGACCACGGGGAGCAGCAGCGCGAACACCACGAACGGCAGCTCGACGACCATCCGTCGCCCGACCGTGCGCAGCGGCAGGCCTGCCGCCACGGCCAGGCCCAGGACGAGCAGCGGGTAGGCGAGCAGCGCCGGCCACGCCCGCACCGGCGTCGCCACCACGACGCAGACGAGCAGCACGGCGGCGACGACCTTGGTGTGCGCGGGCAGCAGGTGGACCGCGCTGCGGCCGGGGAGGTACAGCCCGTCGGCGCCCGTGGACGGCGGGTGGCCGTGGGAGCCGGCCACGCTCAGGCCGACGGGCGGACGGGCTCGGGTGCGCTCTCTCGGCGCCGGGCCAGCAGGGAGAGCAGCCCGAGCGCGACCGCACCGGTGAGGGCGACCCCCACGAGCCCGGCGACGCCCGTTCCCCAGCCGGCGTCGACGCCGGTCAGGCCGTAGTCGGCCAGCGGCGAGCCTGCGGTCGCCGAGTCCTGCGCGGAGCCCAGGAAGCCCAGGCTCTCCCCCACGAACTCCAGGCCGTCCGGGCTCGCGGAGGCGAACAGGCTGACCACCCCGGCGACCACCAGCGACGCCGCGCCGAGGCCGGCGAGCACGCGGCGGGCGGGCCGGCGGACCTCCACCGGGCCGGACGCGGCCGGGACCGACGCCGGGACCGCGGCGCCGTCGGCGCCCACCAGCACCAGGTCGGGGCGCAGGTGCCGCGCCAGGTGCACCAGGTCGGGACGCGTGGCGAGCACGGCCCCGACCACCGCGGTGGTGATGACCGCCTCGCCGACGCCGATCAGGGTGTGCCAGCCGAGCATGGTGGCGGTCAGGGTGCCGAGCGGGATCGGGACGGCGCCGCCGACGGCGTACAGCAGCACGAAGACCAGCGACGCCGCGGGCACCGAGACCAGGGCACCGACGAACACCGCCGGCAGCACGCTGCCGGGGCGGCGCGGCAGCACCGCGAGCAGCGCCCGCGCCACCACGAACCCCACCACCACGGTCGCGACCGCGATCAGCGTGACGTTGGTGCCGAGCGCGGTCAGGCCCCCGTCGGCGAAGAACAGGGCCTGCACGAGCAGCACGACCGTGAGGCACAGCACCGCCGTCCAGGGCCCGACCAGCGCCGCGGCGAGCATGCCGCCCATCAGGTGCCCGCTCGTCCCCGCCCCGACCGGGAAGTTGACCATCTGGACGGCGAACACGAACACCGACGTCAGCCCCGCGAGCGGCGCACCGGCCTCTGCGAGCTCGGTGCGGCTGCGCTGGGCGGCGAGCCCAACCGCACCGGCCGCCACCGCACCGGCGGCGATCGAGGTGGGCAGGTCCAGGAAGCCGTCGGGAACGTGCACGTCGCCATCCTGGGCTTGTTGCGACCCGATCGCAACTAGTTCGCTCACCGCCGCCCCAGGTGCCCGAGGGCGGTCCTAACCTGGGCCCATGACCGAGACCGCACCCGCCCGCCTCGCCGTGGGCGACACCGCCCCCGACTTCACCCTCCCCACCGCCGGCGGCGGCAGCTTCACGCTGTCCGAGCACCGCGGGGAGCACGTGATCGTGTACTTCTACCCGGCCGCGATGACGCCGGGCTGCACCACCCAGGCCTGCGACTTCCGCGACAACCTCGCCTCGCTGCAGGCCGCCGGCTACACCGTGGTCGGCGTCTCCCCCGACAGCACCGACAGGCTGGAGGCGTTCGTCGAGAAGGAGTCGCTGACCTTCCCGCTGGCCGGCGACCAGGACAAGGCCGTGATGACCGCCTGGGGCGCCTACGGCGAGAAGAAGAACTACGGCAAGGTCGTGCAGGGCACGATCCGCTCGACCGTCGTGGTCGGGCCGCAGGGCCGGGTCGAGCACGCCGCCTACAACGTCAAGGCGACGGGCCACGTGGCCAAGCTCCGCAAGGACCTCGGCATCGACTGACGGCTCTGCGTACCCTGGTCGCGCAGAGCGGGAGTGGCGGAACTGGTAGACGCGCTGGATTTAGGTTCCTGTGCCCCTGGGCGTGCGGGTTCGAGTCCCGCCTCCCGCACCACGCAGGGAGCAGACGACGAGGCGCCGCCGGACAGGGTCCGGCGGCGCCTCGCGTCATCCCGTCGGCTTCCCCCTCAGGTCGCCGACGGAGCGGATCACATCGTCGGCATCAGCACGCCGTCGATGAGGTACACGGTGGCGTTGGCCGTCTGCACGCCGCCGCAGATCACGTTGGCGCCGTTGACGGTCAGCGCGTCGGGCTCGCCGGCGACCTCGACGGTCCCACCCTGGACGGTGGTCTGGCTGCCGACCACGTCCTCGGGGGAGAGCTGGCCGGGCACCACGTGGTAGGTCAGGATCGACGACAGCAGGTCGGCGTCGGTCTTGAGGACCTCCAGGGTGGCGGCGTCGACGTCCGCGGCGAACGCGTCGTCGACCGGCGCGAACACGGTGAACTCGTCACCGTTGAGGGTGTCGACCAGGTTGACGTCCGGGTTCAGCTGGCCGGACACGGCCGCGACCAGCGTCGTGAGCAGCGGGTTGTTGGACGCCGCGGTGGCGACCGGGTCCTGCGCCATGCCGTCGACCGAGCCGGCGCCGTCCGGGACGGCGGCCGCGTAGTCGGCGCAGCCCGGGCCGACGGGGCCGGCCATGGCCATGTCCTCGGTCTCGGTCTCCGAGGGCTCGGAGGTCATCGAGTCCGACGAGGTGGTGCTGCTGTCCTCGGAGGTGGTGGCGGCGTCGTCCCCGCCACCGCAGGCTGCGAGGCCCAGCGAGAGCGAGCCCAGGACGGCCACGAGAGCGATGCGGTTCTTCACGGTAGTTCCCTTCATCGAGTGCTTCTGTCATGAGGTATTCGGCGTGGCTCGCCGATCGGATGCCTTGCGGCCCAACTTTTCTCGACTTGCTGGACGCATGAGCGCATGCGTCGAGGAGCTGACCGCGTGGTCGGCGACCGTCAGGAGACGGTGACGTTGACCGAGTGCCAGCCCTCAGAACCGTTGGGGAACGGGCGAACTCTCTCTTCACCCTGTGTCTCGCCGGCCGCGTCGGTGGCGCGGACGCGCAGCGTGTGCGACCCGGACGTGGCGTCCCAGACGAACGACCACTGGCGCCAGGTGTCGAGGTTCGCCTCCTCGGCGAGCGTGGCCTCCTGCCACTCGCCCGAGTCGACCTGGACCTCGACCATCTCGATGCCGCGGGTCTGCGCCCAGGCGGTACCGGCGACGACCACTTCTCCCGCAGCGACTTTGGCGAACGACCGTGGGACGTCGATGCGCGACGCCGTCTTGATGGGGCCCATCGGGTCCCACTCGCGGTCGGTCCAGTACGCCGTCTTCTCGGAGAACTTCGTCACCTCGAGGTCGACGACCCACTTGGTCGCCGAGACGTAGCCATACAGGCCGGGGACGACCATCCGCACCGGGAAGCCGTGCTCCAGCGGCAGCGGCTCACCGTTCATGCCGACGGCCAGCAGGCTGTCGCGGTCCTCCTCGAGCAGCACCTCCAGCGGGGTGCCGGCGGTGAAGCCGTCCTGGCTGGTCGAGAGCACCATGTCGGCGCCCTCCTGCGGCGACGCCTCGCGGAGCAGCTCGCGGATCGGCAGGCCCAGCCACTTGGCGTTGCCCACCAGGTCGCCGCCGACCTCGTTGCTCACGCAGGTCAGCGTCAGCCAGGTCTCGACCAGGTCGCGCTCGAGCAGCTCGGCGAAGGTGATCTCGACCTCGTTGTCGACCAGGCCGTGCACCCGCAGCGTCCACTCGTCGGGGTCGATCCGGGGCACGGTCAGCGCGGTGTCGATCCGGTAGAACTCGGCGTTCGGCGTCACGAACGGCGTCATGCCCTCGGCGTCGACCTGCACGCCGTCGGCGGGCGCCGCCGCCGGGGTGACCGGCTGCGGCAGCGCGAGGTCGGCGCGGGCCGCCTCGGTGTTGCGGGCGCCGGCCCCGAGCAGGCGCGCACCCGCGCCGGCCACGACGGCGAGCGCGGCGGCGATGCCGGTGGCGGCCAGGAAGCCGCGGCGGCTGGTGGCCCGTCCCTCCGGCTCGGGCAGCGTCGCGCGCAGCCGGTCGAGCAGCCGGTCCAGACCGAAGACCCCGGCCGCGGTGCCCAGCAGGCTCGGCAGGGCGTCGAGCGGGCCGGCGGCGGCGCGGGTGACCGCGGCGACCACGGCGACCAGGCCGAGCAGCACGACCAGCAGCCGTCCGACCCAGGGCCGGCGCAGCGCGAGCGCACCGGCGACGGACGCGAGCAGCGCGATCACCACGCCCATCCCGATGAGCAGGACGAGCTTGTCGTTCGTGCCGAAGTTCTCGATCGCGAAGTCCTTGAGCGGACGCGGCGTGAGGTCGATGAACGCGGACCCGACCGCCAGCACCGGCGCGGACGACGGGGAGATCAGCGCGGCGATCACCTCGGCGACCGCGAGGGTCACTCCGCCGGCGACGAGCCCCGCCAGGGCGGCCAGCAGCAGGGTGCGGCGTGGACGGCGCTGGTTGCTCATGCGGGGGGTTCGGTGCGGGCCGTGGTGCGGATGGGACGCTGCCAGCATGCACCCCCTGCCGGTCGAGGACCTCACCGCCGACGCGCCGGCCCTGGCCCGTCCGCGGCTGATGCGCCAGGACTGGCGCGACCTGACCTTCGTGCACTGGGCCGTCGACCCGCGGCTGGTCGCGCGGTTCATGCCGCCCGGGGTGCGCCCGGACGTGCACGAGGGCCGCACCTACGTCGGGCTGGTGCCGTTCCGGATGGTCGACGCCGGTCTCCCCCACGGTCCTGCCGTGCCGTACCTCGGCACGTTCCTGGAGACCAACGTGCGGCTGTACTCGGTCGACCGCACCGGACGGCGCGGCATCGTGTTCCTCAGCCTGGACGCCGACCGGCTCGCCGTCGTGGCGGGCGCCCGCGCCGTGTTCGGCCTGCCCTACCGCTGGGCGCGGATGCGCCACCGCGCCGTGCCCGTGCCGGGCGGGACCGAGCACCGGTACGAGACGCGGCTGCGCGGGCGGGACGCCGGCGTGCGCAGCGTCGTGACCACCCGCGCGTACGAGACCGTCGGGGCGGACCCGCTGGTGCGGTTCCTCACAGCGCGGTGGGGCCTGCACGTGAGCCACCTGGGCCGCACCTGGTACGTGCCGAACCAGCACCTCACCTGGGACCTGCGCCGCGCGGAGGTCTTGCTCGAGGACGGGCTGGTGGCCCGCGCCGGCCTGCCCGGGCTGACGGACCGGGCGCCGGACCACGTGCTGTTCAGCGACGGCGTGCACACCGAGTTCGGCCCGCCGGTGCCCGCGACGCGTCCGCGGGCCCTGCTCGTGCAGGCCGGCTAGCGCCGCTCGCCGGCCTCGACGCCGAGCACCGGAAGCAGCCGGGGAAGCAGGGCGCGCACGGCCCGTCCGCGGTGGCTGATGGCGTTCTTCTCCTCCGGGGCGTGCTCCGCGAGGGTGCGGTCGCCGCCCTCCACGCGCAGCACCGGGTCGTAACCGAACCCGCCGGTTCCGCGCGGGGCGCGCTCGAGCGTGCCACGCACCTCGCCGTGCTCGACCACCTCGGTGCCGTCGGGCAGCACCAGCGCCACCGCGCAGACGAAGCCCGCGCCGCGGTGCTCGTCCGGCACGTCGGAGACCTGGGCGAGCAGCAGCTCGACGTTGGCGCGGTCGACGTCGGCGCGGGCACCGGACCGCCCCGACCACCGGGCGGAGAACACCCCCGGCGAGCCGCCGAGGACGTCGACGGCCAGGCCGGAGTCGTCGGCGACGGCCGGCAGGCCGCTGTGCCGAGCCGCGGCGCGGGCCTTGAGCAGGGCGTTGGCGGCGAAGGTCACGCCGCTCTCGACGACGTCGGGGCTCGCGTCGTCCAGACCCACGACCGCGGCGTCGAGGTCGACGTCGGCGCCGCCGAGCGCCTCGGCCAGGATCTGCCGCAGCTCGACCACCTTGTGCTCGTTGCGCGTGGCCAGCACCAGCCGCGCCGTCACCGCGGGTACCCGCCCTTGGCCGAGGCGAGCGCCTCCGTCTGCAGCCGGGTCAGCTCGGCGCAGCCGGTGGCGGCGAGGTCGAGCAGGGCGTCGAGCTCGCGACGGTCGAACGGCGCGCCCTCGGCGGTGCCCTGCACCTCGACGAACAGCCCACGCCCGGTGGCCACGACGTTCATGTCGGTCTCGGCCTTGACGTCCTCGTCGTAGTTCAGGTCGAGCACCGGGGTGCCGTCGCTGATGCCGACGCTGACGGCGGCGACGGAGTCGACCAGCGGGTCGCCCTTGACCACGCCCTTCTCGCGCGCCCACGCGACGGCGTCGGCCATGGCGACGTAGGCGCCGGTGATCGCCGCGGTGCGGGTGCCGCCGTCGGCCTGGAGCACGTCGCAGTCCAGGACCAGGGTGTTCTCGCCGAGCTTGCGGGTGTCGATGACCGCGCGCAGCGAGCGCCCGACCAGCCGGGAGATCTCGTGGGTGCGGCCGCCGACCTTGCCCTTGACCGACTCGCGGTCGGAGCGGGTGTTCGTGGCGCGCGGGAGCATCGCGTACTCGGCGGTGACCCAGCCGCGGCCCTTGCCCTTGAGCCAGCGCGGCACGCCCTCGGTGAGCGAGGCGGCGCACAGCACGCGGGTGGCGCCGAACTCGACCAGGACGCTGCCCTCGGCGTGGTCGAGCCAGCCGCGGGTGATGCGGACGTCGCGGAGCTGGTCGGCGGCGCGGCCGTCGGGTCGTGAGGTCATGCGGCGAGGCTATCGAGCCGGGCCGACGCCGCTCCCGACCCCTCCCCGCCCCTTGCCGGACCTAGAGCGTGACGAGCTGGCCCGGCTCGGCGAGCGCGAGCGGGCCGTCCCACGCCTGCCGCGCCTCGGCCAGGACCACCTCCGGGTCGTTCCAAGGCGGCAGGTGCGTCAGCAGCAGGCTCGAGACCCCCGCCGCGGTGGCGCACTCCCCCGCGCGCCGGCCGGTGAGGTGGATGCCGCGGGCGGCGTCGCGGTCCTCCTGGAAGGCGGCCTCGGCCAGGAACAGGTCGGCGCCCTGCGCCGCCGTCTGCAGGCCCTCGCAGGCGTCGGTGTCACCGGAGTAGGTGAGCACCACCGTGCGGTCCGGGTCGTGCTCGCTCGGCCCCTCGACCCGCAGCGCGTACGCCTCGACCGGGTGCTCGACCGGGTGCGGGGTGAGGGTGAACGGCCCGACCCGCACCGGCGCGGCCGGCGTCCACTCCCGCACCTCGAGCTCGGCCGTCATGCCCGGCTCGGGGTCGAGGTCGTACGCCCGGGCGAGGCGGGCCGCCGTGCCCGTGGGCCCGTGCACCGGCATGCGGTCCGCCCGCGGCCCGCCCGGCCGGTACCGCAGCGCCACGAACAGGCCGGTGAGGTCGAGGCAGTGGTCGGCGTGCAGGTGCGACAGGGCGACCGCGTCGACGGTCGTGGGCTCGACGTAGCGGTGCAGCGGCCCGAGGGCGCCGCTGCCGAGGTCGAGCAGCAGCCGCCAGGTGCGCGGCGCCCCGCTCTCGTCGGGGTGCTCGGCCTCGAGCAGGTAGCAGGACGCGGCCGACGACGGCCCCGGCAGCGACCCCGAGCAGCCGACGACGCGCAGCCTCACCGGGCGCCCACCTGGGCCTGCCACGGCTCGGCCGCGGTGACCTCCGGGCCGAGGAAGCGGCGGGCCAGGGCGGAGAACGCGTGCGGGTCGCCGGTGGTGATGAAGTGGTGCTGCGGTGCCGGTGCCTCGTCGGGCCGGATGCCGCCCGTGCCCGCGAGCGTGCGGTAGACCTCCTGCGCGGTCTCCTCGGCGCTGCTGACCAGCGTGACGCCGGGGCCCATCACGTACGCGATGGCGCCGGTGAGCAGCGGGTAGTGCGTGCAGCCGAGGACGAGGGTGTCGACGCCGGCGTCGGCGACGGGGTCGAGGTACTCGTGCGCCACCTCGAGCAGCTCGGGGCCGGAGGTGACCCCGGCCTCGACCAGCTCGACGAAGCGCGGGCAGGCCTGGCTGACGACCCGCACGTCGGGCGCGGCGGCGAAGGCGTCCGGGTAGGCGCGCGAGGTGGCGGTGGCCCGGGTGGAGATGACGCCGACGACCTTGTTGCGGGTGACGGCGGCGGCCCGCCGCACGGCCGGCCGGATCACCTCGACGACGGGGACGGCGTACCGCTCCCTCGCGTCGTGCAGCACGGCGGCGCTGGCGGAGTTGCAGGCGATGACGAGCAGCTTCACGCCGCGGTCGACCAGCGCGTCGAGGCCCTCGAGGGCGAGCTCGCGCACCTCGGCGATCGGGCGCGGGCCGTAGGGCTGCCGGGCGGTGTCGCCGAGGTAGAGCACCTGCTCGTGCGGCAGCTGGTCGATGACGGCCCGCGCCACGGTCAGGCCGCCGAAGCCTGAGTCGAAGATGCCGATGGGCGCGTCCGTCACGGCGACGAGCCTAGATCGGCGCACCGACGGAGCAGGCACCGGCGGACGGCGTGGTTGGTCACACCCCGGGCGGTGTCCGGCGGCCGTCGCCCTCGTCCGGCAGCTGCTCGAGCAGCACGCCGGTGAGCGACTCCTGCACCCAGGTCGTGAAGTCGTAGACCATCGCCAGCCAGACCGCAGGGTCGGACGGGTCGCCGTCGCCCGCCTCGTGCACGGCCTCGGCGTCGTCGTCGGTCTCGATGCCCAGGCGGTCCGCGAGCACCAGCCGCGCGTCGGTGAGGGCGGTGGTGAACGCCCGGGCTTGCTCGCGGTCCATCGTCTGGGCCGCGTCGGGGTCCTCCGACCACGTCTGCAGCACCTCCAGCGCAGTGCGGTGCGAGGCCCGCTTGCGCTCGCGCAGCGAGCGCTCGGTGAGCCGGCGGAACTCCTCGGCGGCCACGGGGTCGTCGCGGCGCGCGTCGGGCAGCAGCCGCGCCAGCGCGGGGTCGTCCGGCCGGGTGGCGGCGCGGTCGGGGTCGCCGGCGAGGTCGTCCAGCCCCAGCTCAGCCGCCCACGACGGTGCCGCCTGCACCGTGTCGGGCTCGAGCAGCGTCTCCACGTCGGCGAACAGGCGCGCCAGCAGGGCGATCTCGGGCTCCTCGAGCCGGGCGACAACCCGTCCGTCCCGACGCTTCTTGAACCGCTTTGCCATCAGCCGCGACCGCTCACGAGGGGGTGTCCTGCGAGAAGGTGGCCCACAGCCCGTAGGCGTGCATCGCCTCGGTGTCGCGCTCCATCTCCTCCATCGAGCCGGACGAGACCACGGCCCGTCCCTTCTCGTGCACGTCCTTCATCAGCTTCTCGGCCGTGGTGCGCGGGTACCCGAAGTACTCCTGGAAGACGTAGGTGACGTACGACATCAGGTTGACCGGGTCGTTCCACACGATGGTCACCCAGGGGGTGTCCGGACGCACCCGTTCCCCGGTCTCCGGCTGCTCCACCTCGACGGGTGACACGCTCGCGACCAGCACCCGTCAACTCTACGGGTCGGCCCCGGCTCGCATTGCATGTCACAGTGACGATAGAGTGCCGGCATGACGACCTCGCTGCTCACCGACCGGTACGAGCTGACGATGCTCCAGGCGGCCCTGCGCAGCGGCGCGGCGCACCGTCCGAGCGTGTTCGAGGTGTTCGCCCGCCGCCTCCCGGACGGGCGCCGCTACGGCGTCGTCGCCGGCACCGGGCGGTTCCTCGAGGACCTCGCGGACTTCCGCTTCGACGAGGCCGACCTGGCCTGGCTCGAGGCCGAGCGCGTGGTCGACGACGCGACCCTGGCGTGGCTCGCGGACTACCGGTTCACCGGCTCGGTGTGGGGCTACGCCGAGGGCGAGTGCTTCTTCCCCGGCTCCCCCGTGCTCGTGGTCGAGGGCACCTTCGCCGAGGCGGTGCTGCTCGAGACGCTGGCGCTGTCGGTGCTCAACCACGACTGCGCCGTCGCCGCGGCGGCCTCGCGGATGACCAGCGCGGCCGCCGGGCGGCCCTGCCTGGAGATGGGCTCGCGCCGCACGCAGGAGGACGCCGCCGTCGCCGCGGCCCGGGCCGCCGTCGTCGCGGGTTTCGCGGGCACTTCCAACCTCGAGGCCGGACGCCGCTACGGCCTGCGGACGATCGGCACCGCCGCCCACTCCTTCACCCTGCTGCACGACGACGAGCGGGCCGCCTTCGCCGCCCAGGTCGCCTCGCTCGGGCCCGGCACGACCCTGCTGGTCGACACCTACGACGTCACCAAGGGCGTGGCCACCGCTGTCGAGGTCGCCGGGACGGGGCTCGGCGGCGTCCGGCTCGACTCCGGCGACCTGCTCACCCAGGCCGACGAGGTGCGCGCGCAGCTGGACGCCCTCGGCGCCACCGGCACGCGCATCACCGTCACCTCCGACCTGGACGAGTACGGCATCGCGGCGCTGGCCGTCGGGCCGGTCGACGCGTACGGCGTCGGCACCTCGCTCGTCACCGGCAGCGGCGCGCCGACCGCCGGCCTGGTCTACAAGCTGGTCGCCCGCGCCGACGACGACGGCACGATGCGCTCGGTCGCCAAGGCCTCGCGCGACAAGGTCAGCGTCGGCGGCCGCAAGTGGGCGCTGCGGCGCCGCAACGGCAACGGCCGCGCGAGCGAGGAGGTCATCGGCATCGGCCGGCCCCCCGTCGACGACGGTGACGACCGCGAGCTGCTGGTGCCCCTCGTGGTCGACGGCGAGGTGCTGCCCGAGCACGTCGGCCCCGGCGCCGTGGTCGCCGCGGCGGAGCGCCACCTCGCCAGCCGCTCCGAGCTCCCTCGCAGCGCCCTGCAGCTGCAGCGCGGCGAGCCCGTCATCCCGACCCGCTACCTGCAACCGACCGTCGCCGAGCAGCACGAGGAGAAGCCATGACCGCACGCGCCCTGGTCGTCGTCGACGTCCAGAACGACTTCTGCGAGGGCGGGTCGCTGGGCGTCGCCGGCGGCGCGCACGTCGCCCGGGCGATCACCGACCACGCCCGGGCCCACGCCGGCGACTACGCCCAGGTGGTGGGGACGCTGGACCACCACGTCGACCCCGGCGCGCACTTCAGCGACGACCCCGACTACGTCGACTCCTGGCCGCGCCACTGCGAGGTCGGCACCCACGGCGCCGAGCCGCACCGGGCCGTCGACACCTCGCTGGTCGCCGCGTGGTTCCGCAAGGGTGCGCACGCCGCGGCGTACTCCGGCTTCGAGGGCGCCGACGACAAGGGCACCGCGCTGGCCGACTGGCTGCGCGCGCACGAGGTGGACGAGGTCGACGTGGTCGGCATCGCCACCGACCACTGCGTGCGGGCCACCGCGCTGGACGCCGCCCGCGCCGGCCTGCGCACGCGGGTGCTGCTCGACCTCACCGCGGGTGTCGCCGAGGCGACCACCGCGGCGGCGCTCGACGAGATGCGCTCTGCCGGAGTGGAGCTCGTCGGCGAACCGGTCGTGCGCGCCTAGGCCTCCTGCAGCTTCTCCATGCCCGGCGGGAGGGCGCCGGTGTGCACGACGTGCAGCTGCTGGGTCGGGCGGGTCATCGCCACGTAGAGGTCGTTGAGGCCGCGCGGGCCGTCGGCGAGCAGCTCGGCGGGCTCGAGCAGCACCACGCCGTCGAACTCGAGGCCCTTGGCGTCCTGGACGGCCAGCGCGGCGACCTCGCGGTCGAGCGCACGGCCGCCGGTGCCGACGCGGTCGGGCCCGAGCTCGCCGGCCAGGGTCGGCAGCACCTGCTCGACCGCGGCGGTCGTGCCGATCACCGCGACCCGGCCGCCGGCCAGGTCGGCGAGCTGGGCGCGCACGGCGGCCACGACCGCGGCGGCCAGGCCCTCGGCACCGACCTGCGTGGCGACCGGCGCCCAGCGGCCCTCGCGCACCGACCGCGGGGCGACCGCCGACGACCCCCCGGCCTGCAGCACCGAGGCGGCCACGGCCATGATCTGCTCCGGCGTGCGGTAGGAGACGGTGAGGTCCTCCACCCGCCAGCGACCGGCCGCGAGCGGGTCGAGCACCGCGCCCCAGTCGTCGGCGCCTGCGGCGGAACGTGTCTGGGCGAGGTCGCCCACCACGGTCATCGAGCGCATCGGGTTGCGGCGGCCGAGGACGCGCCACGCCATCGGCGACAGCTCCTGGGCCTCGTCGACCACGACGTGCTGGTAGGCCCAGGTGCGGTCGGACGAGGCGCGCTCGGCCGTGGTGAGGCCGGAGCCCGGGTCGCCGAGGCGGGCCACGAGCTCCTCGGCGGTGACCATGTCGCCCGCGCCGGTCATCTGCAGGACCCCGCGGGCGTACTCGGTCTCCGCGCGCCGGCGCTCGGCCGTGCGCTGGGCCTCGGCGTGCGCGGCGGCGTCGTCCTCGCCCAGCAGCTCGGCGGCCTCGTCGAGCAGCGGGACGTCCTCGACCGTCATCTCGGCGTCGCGGTCGCGCAGAAGCAGGTCGAGCTCGTGCGGGCGCAGCCAGGGCGCCGCCGCCGCCAGCCGGTCGCGGTCGGACAGCAGCCGGGACAGCACGTACTGCGGCGTCAGCGGCATCCAGGCGAGGTTGACCGCGCGCCGCACGTCGCGGGACGCGCGCAGGTCGGCGACGAGGTCGTCGCGGTCCTCGGGGTCGACGGTGTGGCCGGAGCGGCGCGAGATCTCGGCGGCGAGCCGGTCGGCGAGCTGGCCGAGCAGGTCCTTGACGAAGCCGGCGCGAGCGAGGTTGTGCGGGCGCCCGCTGCGCCGCGCGCGGTCGCGCGCCGAGGCGACGGCGCGGCGGGTGAGGGTGACCCGCACGCCCTCGACGTCGAGGACCTCGTCGCGGGCCGGGACGCGCTGGCGGTCGCGGACCGCGCGCGCGACGGCCTCCGCCATCCGCAGGTCGCCCTTGAGCCGCGCCACCTCCGGCGGGTCGTGCCGGGTGGCGCGCACCCCGGGCAGCAGCTCGCCGGCGGTGACCATGACGACGCCGGTCTCGCCGAGCGAGGGCAGCACCTGCTCGATGTACCGCAGGAACACCGGGCTCGGGCCGACCACCAGCACGCCGCCGCCGGCCAGCCGGTCGCGGTGGCTGTAGAGCAGGTAGGCGGCGCGGTGCAGCGCCACGGCCGTCTTGCCGGTGCCGGGCCCGCCCTGCACCACCAGGACGCCGCGCAGCTCGGAGCGGATGATGCGGTCCTGCTCGGCCTGGATCGTCGCGACGATGTCGCCCATCCGGCCGGTGCGCTGGGCGTTCACGGCCGCCATCAGCGCGCCCTCGCCGGCCAGGCCCTCGGCCAGGCCCTCGTCGAGGGCGTCGATGTCGAGCACCTCGTCCTCGAGCCCGGTGACCTCGCGGCCCCGCGTCACGAGGTGGCGGCGGCGCACGACGCCCTTCGGGTCGCCGGCGGTGGCCTGGTAGAACGGCAGCGCCGCCTCGGCCCGCCAGTCGACGAGCATCCGGCGCTGGTCGTCGTCGGTGAGGCCGATCCGGCCGACGTAGCGCGGGGCGCCCTCGACCAGGTCGAGCCGGCCGAACGCCAACCGGTCCTCGACCGCCCACAGCTGCGCCAACCGGTTCTCGTACATCGTCGCGTAGGCGTCGCGCTCGGACCTGGCCTGGTGGGTGCCCTCGCTGCGGGTGCGGCGGACCTGCTCGAGGTCGGCGGCGGTGCGGGCGCGCAGGGCGTCGAGGCGCTCGTACAGCGCGGTGACGACGTGCTGCTCGCCCGTGACCTCGCGCTCGGGCGCCCCGTCGTTCTCCGCGACCATCCAGCTGCCTCCCCGCCACCCCGGACCGACCGTCCAACCTACTAGGCCGCACCGACGGCCGGACGCGCAGGTGCGCGCCGCGGCCGCGCCGCGGGATCGGTGCAACCGCTCAGGTCACCGGCGCGTCCTACCGATGAACCACGCAGGCAGGACGAGTCTGCACTCACGACTGTCAGTGGTCGCCGCCATGGTGGAGGCGACCGGAGGAGGCGATCACCATGGCCGCACCGACGACCGTCCAGGTCGGCACCCACCGACCCCAGGGCCTGGCCGCGGTCCCCACGCAGCGCTGTCCGCGCCTGGGGCAGCTCAGCTGCCAGCGCAGCGACGACCACGCCCGTGGCCACGTGTACCACGGTGCCTGGGCGCCGGACCGGCACGACGCCCAGGACTGATCACCGCCGAACCCGGCCCGGCCGAGCGCGCGCTCAGCCCGCGGCGCCCTCGGTGGGCGCCCCGCCGGCCCACGACCAGGCGTACCGGCCGTCGTCGCTCGCGGCCGCGGCCTCACCCAGCTCTAGCGGCTTGAAGGTGTCGACCATGACGGCCAGCTCGTCGAAGTAGTCCTTCCCCAACGCCCGCTCCACCGCGCCGGGCTGCGGCCCGTGGCTGTGCCCGCCCGGGTGCAGCGAGATCGAGCCCTGCCCGATGCCGCTGCCCTTGCGGGCCTCGTAGTCGCCGCCGCAGTAGAACATCACCTCGTCGCTGTCGACGTTGGAGTGGTAGTACGGCACCGGCACCGCGAGCGGGTGGTAGTCGACCTTGCGCGGGACGAAGTTGCAGACCACGAAGTTCCAGCCCTCGAAGACCTGGTGCACCGGCGGCGGCTGGTGGATCCGGCCCGTGATCGGCTCGTAGTCGGACACGTTGAACGTGTACGGGTACATGCAGCCGTCCCAGCCGACCACGTCGAACGGGTGCGTCGCGTGCACCACGACCGAGCCCACCACGCCGGACGGCCCGGGGCCGCGGTGCTTGGTGTAGACCTCGACGTCGGTGCCCTCCTCGAGCAGCGGCTCGGACGGCGCGTGCAGGTCGCGCTCGCAGTAGGGCGCGTGCTCGAGCAGCTGCCCGTACTTGGACATGTAGCGCTTCGGCGGCGCGACGTGGCTGTTCGCCTCGATGCAGTACGCCCGGGTCGGCTCGTCGCCGGACGGCACCCACCGGTGCACGGTGGCGCGCGGGATGATCACGTAGTCGCCGGTGCGGTACAGCAGCGCCCCGAACATCGTCTCGACGACGCCCCCGCCGGACTCGACGTACACGCACTCGTCGCCGATCGCGTTGCGGTACAACGGGCTCGGTGTGTCGGCCACCGCGTAGGCGATGCGGACGTCGGCGTTGCCGAGCACCAACCGCCGGCCCCGCACGACGTCGACCCCGCGCCAGGCGGCGTCCGAGCCGTCCGAGCTCTGCGGGAACAGGTCGTGCAGCCGGAAGTGGAACGGCTTGAGCGGGTAGTTGGCCTGCGTCTTGAGGTCGCCGACGTCCCACGGGCGGGAGTCGGTGATCGCCGAGGGGATCTCGCGGTGGTACAGCAGCGAGGAGTCCGACGAGAACCCCTCCTCCCCCATCAGCTCCTCGCTGTAGAGCCTGCCGTCGGGGCGGCGGAACTGCGTGTGCCGCTTGGGCGGGATCTCTCCGACGCTGCGGTAGTACGCCATCGTGACCTCTCTGCGACGCGGGTAGGGTCCCCAGCATGTCACGCGCCGAGGCCTCCCCGGCGGGCCGGACGGGACTGCTGGACGGCCTGGTCGACGACGCCGCCGTGTTCCCACCGGGTCTGGCCGGCTGGGACGAGGCGGTCGCGGCCCACGTCGCCTACCGGCACTCCTCCCGGTCCCCCGCGGTCGGTCCGCTGCTCGTCCCGGCGGGCGGGGTCGACGGCCTCCTCGACGCCCTCACGGGCGTGCCGGGCGTCCCGGTGCCGCTGCTGGTGGGGCTGGTCAGCCGCGACGGCGTCGCGCCGGCGCAGGAGGCCGCCGCGCGGCTCGCTGCCGACGGCCGCACGCGGGTGGTCGCGGTCGAGCTGCCGCTCGCCACGGCGGCCGACGACCTCGCCCGGACGTGGCGGCAGCTCTCCGCCACGGGGGCCGCCGTCTGGTGGGAGCTCGACCGCGACGCCGATCCCGCCGGCCAGCTGGACCGTGTGGCCGCCGCCCGTGGCTCGTCGCCCGGAGGGGCCAAGCTGCGCACGGGCGGCACCGACGCCGCCGCGGTGGCGCCCGTCCCGCTGCTCGCCGCGTTCCTGGTCGGGTGCGCCGCGCGGGCGCTGCCGTTCAAGCTCACCGCCGGGCTGCACCACGCCGTGCGCGGGCCCGACCCGGTGACCGGCGGCACGACCCACGGCGTGCTCGACGTGCTGCTCGCCACCCGCGCCGCGGTGCAGGGCGCCGACGATGAGGCGGTCGCCGCGCTGCTGGTGCGCACGGACGCCGACGGGCTCGCCCGCGACGCGGCCGCGATGACGCCGGACGAGGTGGGTTCCGTCCGCGCGCTCTGGGCCTCGTTCGGCTGCTGCGGCGTGCTCGACCCGCTCGGCGAGCTGGATGCGCTCGGGGTGCGCTGACCGGAGCACCTGCTGCCAGCGCTGGGGTCAGCGCGGGTAGTCGGCCGGGGTCTGCGGGTTCGGGCCGTCGGCGACCCAGCCGCGGGCGGCCGGGTAGGCGCGGGCGTACTGCACGCCGGGGTGGTCGGCCGGCACCCGCGGCAGCGAGGTGTCGACGACGACGGTGCCGACGGCCTTGTCGTGCAGCGTCTGCCGGTGCTTGTCCCACAGCAGCCACAGGCTGTCGACGAAGTACGTGACGCCCACGATCCCGTTGATCACGGCGGGGATGCCGTAGCGGCCCCAGACCTGGCCCCAGGTGAGCTGGCCGTCGGTGTGGAACGTGCGCACCCGCAGGCCGAGCACCTGCTTGCCGAACGTCGCGCCGACCTTGCGCACCCGCACGACGTAGTACCAGACCCCGAACAGGGCGGACCCGAGGAAGAGCGCGAAGTAGCCGACCAGGACCAGGACGATGAACTCCGGCGGCGGCTCGTCGGACGACGCCGGGTCGAAGGCGCCGGAGAGCGCGCCGCCGCCGAAGACGACGACCATGAACAGGACGACGAACACCAGGCTGACCACGGTGACGAACAGGCCGTCGAGCAGCGCGGCGCCGAGCCGCTTGCCCGGGCTGGCCAGCGTCATCCCGTCGGGGGTGTGCGTCAGCGGCACCGGCGGTTCCGGCGGGCCGAGCGGCACCTGCGGCGCGCCGCCGCCCTGGTACGGCGCCGGGCTCCCGCCGGCCGGCTTGGTCAGCTGCACCGGCCACTGCTGCTGCGACGACGCCTGCGGCGCCTGCGGCGACGCCTGCTGGGACTGCTGCTGCGCGGGCTGCGGCGACTGCGTCTGCTCGGTCCAGCGGCTGCCGTCCCACCAGCGCAGCGAGCCGGGGGCGGAACCGGGTGCGGGGTCGGCGTACCAGCCGGGCGTCGTGCTCATGGTGCCCGACCCTACCGAGAACCGGAGGTGGCTCAGCCCACGTCCAGCGCGAGCAGGTCCTCCTCGGTCTCGCGCCGCACGACCACGCGGGCCACGCCGTCGCGGACCGCGACGACCGGCGGCCGGGCGACGTGGTTGTAGTTGCTCGCCATGCTGCGGCAGTACGCGCCGGTGCCCGGGACGGCCACCAGGTCGCCGGCGCCGACGTCGCCGGGCAGGTACTCGTCCTTGACCACGACGTCGCCGCTCTCGCAGTGCTTCCCGACCAGCCGCGACAGCACCGGCGGTGCGTCGGAGGCCCGACCGGCCAGGGTGCAGGAGTAGTCGGCGTCGTACAGCGCCGTGCGGATGTTGTCGCTCATCCCGCCGTCGACGGCCACGTACCGGCGCAGACCGCCGCCGTCGAGGCCGACGTCCTTGACCGTGCCGACCTCGTACAGCGTGAAGGTCGTCGGCCCGGCGATCGCGCGGCCCGGCTCGACCGACACCCGCGGCACCTCGACACCCAGGTCGGCGCACTCCTTGCCGACGATGTCGGCGATGCCGGTCGCCAGCTCCGAGGCAGGCATCGGGTCGTGCTGGGTCGTGTAGGCGACGCCGAACCCGCCGCCGAGGTCGAGCTCGGGCAGGACGACGTCGTGCTCGCGCTGCACCTGCGCGTGCAGCCCGAGCACGCGGCGGGCCGCCACCTCGAAGCCGGACGTGTCGAAGATCTGCGAGCCGATGTGGGAGTGCAGGCCGAGCAGGCGCAGCGACGGGTGGGCCAGCACCTTCGCCACCGCCTCGGCGGCCACCCCGCCCGACAGCGACAGGCCGAACTTCTGGTCCTCGTGCGCCGTCGCGATGTAGGAGTGCGTGTGCGCCTCGACGCCGACGGTGACGCGCAGCAGCACCGGTGCGACCCGGCCGAGCTCCTCGGCGACCGTTGCGAGACGGTCGATCTCCGCCAGCGAGTCGACCACGATGCGTCCGATGCCGGCCTCCACCGCGCGGACGAGCTCGGCGCGCGACTTATTGTTGCCGTGCAAGCCGATGGCAGCGGGGTCGAGCCCAGCACGCAGCGCCACCGCGAGCTCGGTGCCGGTGCAGGTGTCGAGCCGCAGCCCCTCCTGCGCGACCCAGCGCGCCACCTCGGTGCACAGGAACGCCTTGCCCGCGTAGTAGACGTCGGCACCGCCGCACAGGTCGGAGAAGGCGGCGTCGAACGCGGTCGCGAAGTCGCGTGCGCGGGAACGGAAGTCGTCCTCGTCGAGCACGTACGCCGGGGTGCCGTGCTCGCGCGCGATCTCGCGGACGTCGAGCCCCGCGACGGTCAGCGCGCCGTCGGGACCGCGGGCCACGCCGGACGACCACAGCCGCGGCACCAGCTCGTTCGGGTCGCGCGGCAGCGCCAGCCACGCCGGCGCGCCGTAGCCCTCGGCGTGCAGCGCGCCGGCCTCGTGCGCCCTCACGTCACATCCGGTCCGGTGCCGAGACGCCGCACAGCGTCAGGCCGTTGGCGAGCACCTGCCGCGTCGCCTCGGCGAGCCAGAGCCGCGTGCGGTGGGTGTCGGTGACCTCGTCGTCGCCCTGCGGGGTGACCCGGCAGGCGTCGTACCACTTGTGGAACAGCGACGACAGCTGCTCGAGGTACCGCGCCACCCGGTGCGGCTCGCGCAGCTCGGCGGCCTGAGCCACCACCCGCGGGTACTCCCCCAGCGCGGCCAGCAGCCGCGCCTCGGTCTCGTGGTCGAGCAGCGCGGGGTCGAAGCCGTCCTCGGTGCGCACGCCGAGGTCGCGCGCGTTGCGGGCGACGCCGGCGGTGCGGGCGTGCGCGTACTGCACGTAGTAGACCGGGTTGTCGTTGGTGTGCTTGCGCAGCAGGTCGAGGTCGACGTCGATGTTGGAGTCCGACGACGACCGCACCAGCGCGTACCGCCCCGCGTCGACGCCGACCGCGTCGACCAGGTCGTCCATCGACACGATCGTCCCGGCCCGCTTCGACATCCGCACCGGCTCGCCACCCTGCACGAGGTTGACCATCTGGCCGATCAGGATCTCGAGGTTGACCCCCGGGGTGTCACCGAAGGCGGCGCACATGGCCATCATCCGGCCGACGTACCCGTGGTGGTCGGCGCCGAGCATGATGATGTTGCGGTCGAACCCCCGCTCGCGCTTGTCCAGGTAGTACGCGAGGTCACCGGCGAAGTAGGTGGGCTCGCCGTCGCTGCGCACGACCACGCGGTCGCGGTCGTCGCCGAACTCGGACGTGCGCAGCCACTGCGCGCCGTCCTGCTCGAACATCCGGCCCTGCTCGCGCAGCCGCTCGATCGCCCGCTCCACGGCGCCCGAGGTGTGCACGTCGTTCTCGTGGAAGTAGACGTCGAAGTCGACGCCGAAGTCGTGCAGCTTGCGCTTGATCTCGCCGAACATCAGGTCGACGCCCTCGCGCCGGAAGACCTCCTGCGGGTCGTCCTGCTCGAGCGCGTCGGGCACCCGCTCGATCACCTGCGCCGCGATCTCGTCGACGTAGGAGCCGCCGTAGCCGTCCTCCGGCACCGGCTCGCCCTTCGCCCGCGCCAGCAGGGAGCGCGTGAACCGGTCGATCTGCGCGCCGTGGTCGTTGAAGTAGTACTCCCGGGCCACCTCGGCGCCGGTGGCCTGCAGCACCCGCGCGAGCGAGTCGCCGACCGCGGCCCAGCGCACGCCGCCCAGGTGGATCGGGCCGGTCGGGTTGGCCGACACGAACTCGAGGTTGACCCGCTGGCCGGTACCCGTGCTGCCGGTGCCGTAGGCCGCGCCGGCCTCGACGATGGTGCGGGCCAGCTCGCCGGCCGCCGCGGCGTCGACGGTGATGTTGAGGAAGCCCGGGCCCGCCACCTCGACGCTCTTGACGCCCGCGGCGGCACCGAGCCGCTGGGCGAGCACCTCCGCGAAGGCCCGCGGCGCCATCCCGGCCTTCTTCGCCAGCTGCATCGCCACGTTCGTGGACCAGTCGCCGTGGTCGCGGTTGCGCGGGCGCTCCACGGTGACGGTCTCGGGCACGTCCACGGCCAGGTCGCCGGCTGCGACGGCCTCGGACAGGCAGGACACGATCGTGGCGGAGAGCTGGGCGGGAGTCACCCGGACAAGGGTAGTCGCGCGTGCTCGGGGTCCTCGACGCCGTTCGGCGAGCGGGACGGCTCAGCCGCCGGCGAGGTCCCGCACGACGTCGACCAGCATCTGCGGCTCGAACGGCTTGGTGACGAACGCGTGCACGCCGCCGCGCTCGGCGCGCTGGCGGTGGTGGGCCTGCACCGACGCGGTGACCATGACGACCTTGATGCCTGCCAGGCCGGGCTCGCGCCGGATCGCGGCGACCGTGGCCCAGCCGTCCAGCGGCTCCATCACGGCGTCCAGGGTGACCACGGACGGGACGGCGCGGCCGGCGGCCACGTCGTCGCGCAGCACCTCCAGCGCCTCGGCCCCGTCGCTCGCCTCGTCGACGTCGAACCCCTCGAGCTCGAGGTTCAGCCGGATCAGCATCCGGATCTGCGGGGTGTCGTCGACGACGAGCACCCGCGGACGAGAGAGGGACCCGCGCTCGCGCGCGGGTCCCTCGGTGGTCACGTGCCCCCGGCAGGATTCGAACCTGCGCCCCCGCCTCCGGAGGGCGGTGCTCTATCCCCTGAGCTACGGGGGCTCAGCAAGCGGAAACGTTACCAGCCGGAAGGCGTGCTCCCGGACCGGGTTCGGCCCCGACGGGGCCTGCGGGAACCGGTCAGGACCGCGCGTCCTGGCCGGCCACGTACTCCCAGTGCCACGGCTCGAACGGACCGGAGCCGCCGCTGCGCGCCCACGCCGGGTTGTCCCACCCGAAGTCGGGCGCGTTCTCGTCGAGCCAGCGGTGCTCGGACGCGTTCGACTGCGCCTCGCCGTCGCACAGGTCGACCGCCAGGCCCCAGCCGTGCTGGCTGGTGCCGGGACGCGCGGCCAGGCCCGGCTTCTGCCAGCGGACGGTGACCTGCTCGCTGTAGGAGCGGTACCCGTCGGTGACGCACAGGTCGCGGCCGAACTCGGAGGCGAACTCGGCGTTCAGCCGGGCCAGCGCCACGGCGGCGTCGGCGCGCAGGTGCTCGCCGGACCACAGCTCGCACAAGTCGTCGCGGTCGATCCGGCCGTTCGCGGCGGACAGCTCGACCGGCTTGCCGTCGCAGCCCGGCAGCGCGGCGCGCTCCTGGTTGCGGCTGGCCTGGGTGGCCTGGTCGCGGATGGCGGCGAGCTGCTCGGGCGTCAGGGCCGCCGCTGCGGCGGCGAGCCGGGCCGGGGCGGCGACGGGCTCGGCCGCGGACTGCGGGACGACCCGGAAGCTCTCCGCCATGGCGGGGGCCAGCGCCAGCGTCGTGGCCGCGCGGCTCACGGTGCGCGGCACGACCGGCGCGGCCGTGGTGGACGAGGCGTCGGCGGTCGAGCCCATGCCACCGACCACCGGCGTGACGATGGTCGCGAGGCCCAGGGCGGCGGCGATGCCGACCCGCGGCAGGTTGCCGCCGACGGCGGACAGCGGCGAGCCCTTCGAGGGGGCCGACGCGGCGCGGGCGGTGCGCGCCTCGCGGCGCGGCGAGGCGGCGCGGGTCTGCGCCAGGCGCTCGGCCTCGCGCCGGGCCCGGCGCTCGCCGAGGGCGACCACGGGCTGGATGGGTGCGCTCAGGTCGGCCGGCTGCGAGACGACCGCCTCGAGCCAGCCGGTGGGCTGCTGGGCGGTGCCGTCCGTGCGGTCCGTACGCACGGACGCGGCGGCACCCGCGCGACGCGCCGCGCGCCCGGTGGGGGCGCGGTGCGAGCGGCTGCCGCCAGCGGGTGCGGGGGTGGGGAGGTCACGCGATCGCCGCAGGGCAGGACCCTGCGCTCGGTGCGAACCCACTGGATGGACCTCCGGCACGGCTTCGGGCGCGCACCATCGGGGCGCACCAGGACGTCGTCAGGACAACTCACGGCACAGCAGGACCTCGTCGCACCGGCCGCAGCCGGCTCCGGGATGCGGGGAGGGGGCCCACGCGGAGGGAGTGGCGTCGGTGGAGCACCCGCGGTTGCGGGTGAGGTCACGAGATAGTAACGGGAGGGCGGGGCCGGAAAGCAAATCCTGGCCGACGGGACGGATCCGACCAGGACCGGCCAGGAGCGGCCGAACCGGTCGGGACGGTGCGGCCGGCCCGCGGTCAGGTGGGCAGGCGGTCGGCCCGGTAGGCGGCCCGGACCCGGCTGGTGCCGTCGCGGATCTCGCCGACCAGCTCCTCGATGATGTCCTCGAGGAAGACCACGCCCAGCGTCCGGTGCTCGGCGTCGGTCACCCGGCCCACGTGCAGCCCGCTGCGCTGCATGGCCGACAGCACCTCCTCCACCTCGGCGTCGGCCGAGACCTCCTCGAGGTCGCGGGCCATCGCGTGCAGCGCCCGGTCGCCGGAGGTCAGGACGTCCTTGAGGTGCAGGTAGCCCAGCAGCGAGCCGTCCTCGCCGGTGACGGGGTAGCGGCTGTAGCCGGTCTGGCTCACCAGGCGCTCGACGTCGTCGGAGGTGCCGGTGCCCGCCACCGTGATGAGGTCGGCCAGCGGCACCATCACGTCGCGGGCGGTGAGGTCGCTGAATTCCAGCGCGCCGGCCAGCAGCCCGCCGTCCTCGATCAGCCCCTCGCGCCGCGACTCGTCGACGATCGACTGCACCTGCTCGACCGTGTACGTCGAGGACACCTCGTCCTTGGGTTCGACCCGGCCGAGGCGCAGCGCGGCGTTGGCGATCGCGTTGAGCACCCGGATGACCGGCCCGAGCGCCTTGGCCACCCAGACCAGCGGGGTGGCCAGCAGCAGCGCCGAGCGCTCGGGCGCGGCGATGGCGATGTTCTTCGGCACCATCTCGCCGATCACGACGTGCAGGTAGACCACGACCGCCAGCGCGATCGCGAAGGCGACGGGGTGCACCAGCCCCTCGGGCATCCCCAGGGCCTCGAACGGCACCTCGATCAGGTGCGCCAGCGCAGGCTCGGCGACCGCACCCAGGCCCAGCGAGGAGACGGTGATGCCGAGCTGGCAGCAGGCCAGCATCAGCGACACGTTCTCCATCGCGCCCAGCGCGGTGCGCGCCGCCCGGCTGCCCTCGGCCGCGCGCGGCTCGATCTGCGAGCGCCGCGCCGACATCACCGCGAACTCGGCGCCGACGAAGAAGGCGTTGAGCAGCAGCAGGAAGACCCCGAGACCCAGAGCGGCTCCCGTGCTCATCGCTTCACCCCCACCGCGGTCGCGCCGGCCCGCTGCGGCGCGAGGGAGCGCACCGGGACGAACCGCAGCCGCTCGACCCGCCGTCCGACCAGGCGCTCGACCCGGACGACGCCGTCGTCGACGACGACCTCGTCGCCGGTGCGGGCCAGCCGTCCGAGCCGGGAGATGACGAAGCCGGCGAGCGTCTCGTAGGACGGGTCGTCGGGCACCTGGAGGTCGAGCAGCTCGCGGACCTGGTCCGGGCGCATCTGACCGGGGACGAGGAACGAGCCGTCGCGCTGCGGCAGCACCCGCGGGCGGTCCCGGTCGTGCTCGTCGGCCACCTCGCCGACCAGCTCCTCGACGACGTCCTCGAGGGTCACGACACCGGCGGTGCCGCCGTACTCGTCGGTGACCACGGCCATCTGCATGCCCTGGCTGCGCAGGTCGACCAGCAGCGGGTCGAGCCGCACCGTCTCCGGCACCTGGACGACGTCGGTCATCAGCGCGCCGACCGGCACCTCGGCGCGGCGCTCGCGCGGCACCGCCACCGCCTTCTTCACGTGCACCACGCCCACGATGTCGTCGGGCGAGCCGTCGGTGACGGGGAACCGGGAGAAGCCGGTCGCCCGCGCCGCCTCGATGACGTCCTGGGCGGTCTGCTCGGAGGCGAGCGAGCGCATCCGCAGCCGGTCCGTCATCACGTCGGCGGCGGTGTGCTGGGAGAACCCGAGCGAGCGGGTCAGCAGGTTCGCGGTTCCCTCGTCGATGGTGCCGGCCTCGGCGGAGCGCTTGACCAGGAACGACAACTCGGTCGTCGACCGCGCGCTGGTGAGCTCCTCGCGCGGCTCGATGCCGGCGCTGCGCAGCAGCTTGTTCGCGCTGCCGTTGAGCACGACGATCAGCGGGCGCACCAGCCAGGTGAAGCCGCGCTGCAGCGGGACCGCCCACCGGGCGGTGGCCATCGGCACCGAGATCGCCAGGTTCTTGGGGATCAGCTCGCCCACGAGCATCGAGACGATCGTCGCGACGAAGATGCCGACGCCGATCGACACCGGCTCGACGGCGCCCTCCGGCAGCCCCGCGTCGGTGAGCGGCCCCTCCAGCAGCCGCGACAGCGACGGCTCGACGAGGTACCCGACGAGCAGCGTGGTCAGGGTGATGCCCACCTGGGCCCCGGACAGCTGGGTCGACAGGGTCCGCAGGCCGGCCAGCACCGAGCCGGCGGACCGGCTCCCGCCGGCGGCCTCCCGCTCGACGTCGGGCCGGTCGAGGGTGATGAGGGAGAACTCGGCGGCGACGAACACCCCCGTCGCCAGGGTCAGCACGCCGCCCAGGGCGAGCAGCAGCCACTCGGTCAGCACCGCTCATCCCTCCCTGGGGACGCGCGGTGCCACGTTCGTTGCGGCTCGGGATCGGGTGGTGCGCCGGTACTGGCGGGATCGTCCATGGTGCTGAAGATGCTAACGCCCGCTGGACCTCCTGCGCCCGCTCAGCCCCGGGCAGGGCTGGTGGCGTGCGGCATGGGTGGGCGCCGCCGCGCCTGGACCGACGAGCGAGGCGAGCGCAGCGAGCGAGCCGAGGAGGGAAGTCGCGGCGACCCGCGCCCGCCCGTGCGCGCGCCCTACCAGCCAGATGGGAGAGGCCTGCCTTCCTCGTAGCCCGCGGCGCTCTGGACACCGACGAGCGCGCGCTCGTGCAGCTCGGCCAGGCTGCGGGCGCCGGCGTAGGTGCAGGCGCTGCGGACGCCGGAGGTGATGTGGTCCAGCAGGTCCTCGACGCCGGGGCGGGCGGGGTCGAGCAGCATCCGCGAGGACGAGATGCCCTCCTCGAACAACCCCTTGCGAGCCCGCTCGAAGGCGTCGTCGCGGCTGGTGCGGGCGGCGACGGCGCGGGCGGACGCCATGCCGAAGCTCTCCTTGTACAGCCGTCCGCGCTCGTCGGTCATCAGGTCGCCGGGGCTCTCGTGCGTGCCCGCGAACCAGGAGCCGACCATCACCTGGCTGGCGCCGGCGGCGAGCGCCAGGGCGACGTCGCGCGGGTAGCGGACTCCCCCGTCGGCCCAGACGTGCTTGCCGAGATCGGTTGCGGCAGCGGCGCACTCGAGCACGGCCGAGAACTGCGGGCGCCCGACCGAGGTCATCATCCGGGTCGTGCACATGGCACCCGGGCCGACGCCCACCTTGACGACGTCGGCGCCGGCCTGGACCAGCTCGCGGACGCCGTCCGGGGTCACGACGTTGCCGGCGACCACGGGGACGGACGGATCCAGCCCGCGCACCGCGCGCAGGGCGGCGAGCATCTTCTCCTGGTGGCCGTGGGCGGTGTCGACGACGAGGGTGTCGGCGCCGGCCTCGAGCGCGGCGGCGGCGTTGGCGGCCACGTCGCCGTTGATGCCGACGGCCACGGCGATCCGGAGCCGGCCGCCCGCGTCCAGCGCCGGGGCGTAGAGCGTCGAGCGCAGCGCGCCGGTGCGGGTCAGCACGCCGACGAGCACGCCGTCGCGCACGACGGGGGCCATCGGACGGCGGGCGGCGTGCAGCGCGTCGAAGGCCCGGTGCAGGCCGCCCTCGGCGACCACGTCGTCGGCGTCGAGGGTGAGCGGCTCGGTCGACATGACCTGGTGCAGCTGGGTGAAGCGGTCGACGCCGTGGCAGTCCGAGGCCGTCACCACCCCGAGCGGACGCCGTGCGTCGTCGACGACCACCACGCCGCCGTGGGAGCGCTTGGGGACCAGGTGCAGCGCGTCGGTGACCGTGTCGGACGGACCGAGCGTCAGCGCGGTGTCGAACACCGGGTGCCGGTCCTTGACCCAGCCGACGACCTCGCGCACGACGTCGAGGGGCAGGTCCTGGGGAAGCACGGCCATCGCGCCGCGGCGCGCCACCGTCTCGGCCATCCGGCGCCCGCTGACCGCGGTCATGTTCGCCACGACCACCGGGATCGTGGTGCCGGTGCCGTCGGTGCTGGCGAGGTCGACGTCGAGCCGGGACGGCACGTCGGACCGTGTCGGGGTCAGGAAGACGTCGGAGTAGGTGAGGTCGTACGCGGGCCGCTGGCCGTCGAGGAATCGCACGTCGGGCCATGTTACGGCGGCGCCTACCCTGGGGGGCATGTCGACGACGAACGGCGGCGCCGCCCCGGTGAAGGTGCTCGTCGTCGAGGACGAGCCGGCCATCGCCCAGGCGGTCGTGACGCGGCTGCGCAGCGAGGGCTGGGACACCACCGTCGTCCACGACGGGATCTCCGCGGTCGGCACGGCCGAGCGGCTGCGGCCCGACGTCGTCGTCCTCGACGTGATGCTCCCCGGCCTGGACGGGCACGAGGTCTGCCGCCGGATCCAGGCGCAGCGGCCGGTGCCGGTGCTGATGCTCACCGCGCGCGACGACGAGACCGACATGCTGGTCGGGCTCGGCGTCGGGGCCGACGACTACATGACCAAGCCGTTCTCCATGCGCGAGCTGGTGGCCCGGGTCAAGGCGCTGCTGCGCCGGGTCGAGCGGGCCGAGGCGCTGGCCGGCTCGCCCGCCGCGGCCGGTGAGCCCGTGCTGCGGCTCGGCGACCTGGAGGTCGACCGCGCCGAGCGCCGCGTCCGCCGCGCCGGCGAGCTGGTGCACCTCACCCCCACCGAGTTCGACCTGCTGCTGTGCCTGGCGGCCGAGCCGAAGGTCGTGCTCACCCGCGAGCGGCTGCTCGCCGAGGTGTGGGACTGGGTCGACGCCTCCGGGACGCGCACCGTCGACTCGCACGTCAAGGCGCTGCGCCGCAAGCTCGGCGCCGACCTGATCCGCACCGTGCACGGCGTCGGGTACGCGCTCGAGCCCGTGGGCGGCTGAGGTGACCCCGGCGCTCCCGCGCCCGCTCGACCCGGTCCGCTCGCTGAAGATGAAGCTCGGGCTGGTGGTCGTCGCCAGCGTGACCGTCGCCTCGCTGCTGGTCTGGGCGGGCCTGCACAACCAGATCGGCCCGCGCTGGACGCTGCCCGCGGCGATCGCGGGCGCCCTCGTCGTCACCCAGCTGCTGGCGCGCGGCATGACCTCCCCGCTGCGCGAGATGACCGCGGCCGCCCGGTCGATGGCCACCGGCGACTACAGCCGCCGCGTCCGCTCGACCAGCCACGACGAGGTGGGCGAGCTCGCCGTCGCCTTCAACCGGATGGCCGAGGACCTCGGCTCGGTCGACCGGCAGCGGCGCGAGCTGGTGGCCAACGTCAGCCACGAGCTGCGCACGCCCGTGACGGCGCTGCGCGCCACGCTCGAGAACCTCGTCGACGGCGTCGCCGACCCCGACCCGGCCACCCTCACCACCGCGCTGGCGCAGACCGAGCGGCTCGGGACGCTGGTCGCCCAGCTGCTCGACCTGTCGCGGCTGGAGGCGGGCGTCGTCCCGCTCGACGTCACCGACCTGCCGGTGGCCGACTTCCTCGACGAGGCCGTCGCCGCCGCGCGCCTGGTCGACACCGCGGTCGACCGCACCGTCGTGTGGGAGGTCGACGTCCAGCCGCCGGACCTGGTGGTGCGCGCGGACCCCGCGCGGCTGCACCAGGTGGTGGCCAACCTGCTCGACAACGCGGCCCGGCACAGCCCGCCCGGCGGCCGGGTGCGGGTGGGCGCCGCGGCGGACGGCGCCGGCCGTCCCGGAGGGGTCGTGCTCGAGGTGGCCGACGAGGGACCGGGCATCGCACCGGACGACCGCGAGCGCGTGTTCGAGCGGTTCCACCGCGCCGGCGCCGCCCAGTCGGTGACCGGCGGCACCGGGCTCGGGCTGGCCATCGCCCGCTGGGCGGTCGAGCTGCACGGCGGGACCATCGGCGTCGCCGACTCCGTCGACGGGTGCACGATGCGGGTCGTCCTGCCCGCCGCGGGGCGCGGGACGTCCCCCGCCCGGCTGATCCGCCGCGCCCGTCCCGGGGTGGACGACGACGCCTGAGCCGTGCGCCAGGATGGTCGCGCGCCACCGCCCGGTGGTGCGCCGCCAGTCACCCGGGGGGTCGACAGCACGATGAGCGCCACCACGCACGAGGGCAGCCGGATCGAGGTGAGAGGGCTCACCAAGCACTTCGGCAAGGTCGTCGCGGTGCAGGACCTGAGCTTCACCGTCGAGCCCGGCCGCATCACCGGCTTCCTGGGCCCGAACGGGGCCGGCAAGACCACCACCCTGCGGATGCTGCTGTCGCTGGTGACCCCGACGTCGGGCACCGCGACCATCGGCGGCGTCCGCTACGCCGACCTGCAGCAGCCCCAGCGCGTCGTGGGCGCCGCGCTGGAGGCGAGCAGCTTCCACCCCGGCCGCAACGCCCGCAACCACCTGCGCGTGCTGGGCCAGACCTGCGGCATGGGCGCCGACCGCGCCGACCACCTGCTCGAGCTCGTCGGCCTCACCGCGGCGGCCAAGCGGCGCGTCGGCGGCTTCTCGATGGGCATGCGCCAGCGGCTCGGCCTGGCCGGCGCGCTGGTCGGCGACCCGTCGGTGCTGATCCTGGACGAGCCGGCCAACGGCCTGGACCCCGAGGGCATCCGCTGGCTGCGCGGCTTCCTGCGCGCCCTCGCCGCCGAGGGCCGCACCATCCTGGTCTCGAGCCACATGCTCTCCGAGGTGCAGCAGACCGTCGACGACGTCGTCATCATCAGCCAGGGCCGGGCCGTCAAGCAGTCGACGCTCGCGGAGCTGGAGGCCGAGGCCCGGGCCGGCGTGCTGGTGCGCGCCGCCGACCCCGCGGCGCTGCAGGCGCTGGTCCAGCGCTCCGGCTGGGACGCCGACCGGCACCCGGACGGCGGGACGCTCGTGCGCGGCGTCGGGGCCCCCGAGGTCGGCCACCACGCGTTCGCCGCGGGGCTGGAGCTGCACGAGCTGCACGCGATCGGGTCCGACCTGGAGTCGATGTTCTTCCAGCTGGTGTCCCCGCAGTACGTCGGCCACACCCCCGGCGCCGCGGAGCCCGTCCAGCAACCCGTGGTCACGAGCAAGGAGGTCGGACGATGAGCGCGGTGTCCGCGGAGATGCTCAAGGTCAGGACGACCAAGGTCTGGTGGGGCATGCTCATCGGCCTCGGGGTCTGGGCGGCGCTGTGGGCCCTGCCCAACGCGTTCACGGCCGGCCTGGAGTTCGCCCCCGGCGCGGTCGCCCCGTCGCCCGCCAGCGACGACTCGGTCGCGCGGTCCTTCTACACCAGCGGCCTGACCTCGTTCGGGTACGTCTTCACCCTCGTGCTCGGGATCCTCGTGGTCAGCACCGAGTACCGGCACCAGACGATCACCCCGACGATCCTGGCGGTGCCGCGCCGGCCGAAGCTGGTGCTGGCCAAGTGGGTCGTGACGGCGCTGTACGCGGTCCTCTACGGGCTGGTGGGCCTCGGGCTCGCGTTCGTGGTCACCGTGCTGATCCTGTCGGCGCGCGGCCTCGAGCTGAACCTCGGCGCCGAGGGCCTGCCGCGCGCGATGGCGCTGGCGCTGCTCGCGTTCGTCCTGTGGGGCCTGATCGGCGTCGGCGTCGGCACGCTGGTGGGCAACCAGGTCGTCGCCATCCTGCTCGGGATCGGGTTCATCTTCATCGAGTTCATCGCCCAGGTCGCCCTCGGCTTCGTGTCCTGGGGCCCGGACCTGGTGAAGTGGCTGCCGAGCGCCGCGACCAACGCGATGCTCGCCCCGACGACCGACACCGGTCCGGGCGGCCCCACCATCGAGGCCCTCCCCTGGTGGCTGGGCCTGATCGTGCTCGTCGGCTACGCGGCGGTCACCGCCGGGGTCGGCGCCGCGCTCACCCTGCGCCGCGACGTGACCTGAGTCACCGGGCGGGACGGGCCGCGCGGCCCGTCCCGCCTGCTCGGTCCAGCACCGGGGGACTAGGGTTGTCATGCAAAGTTGCGGCAACCGTGAAGCGGAAGAGGGCGATCATCGCCGTGTCAGCCTCCCAGTCCCCCCAGAACGTCTCCCAGGGCGAGCAGGGCAGAGGCGGACCACCCGCCGGGTTCGGCCCGAACGAGTGGCTGGTCGACGAGATGTACCAGCAGTACCTGCAGGACAAGGAGTCCGTCGACCCCGCCTGGTGGGAGTTCTTCGCCGACTACACCCCCGCCGAGGCCGGTGACGCCGCCTCCTCGACCACCGACGACGCCGCGGACGCCCGGAGCGAGGGCAACGGCCGCGCCCCGCAGGTCGCCGACGGCCGCTCGGCGCAGGCCCCCTCGCCGGAGCAGCAGCCCCAGCAGCAGCAGCCGCAGAAGCAGGAGCAGGAGCAGCAGGGCGAGGACGCGCCGCGTCCGGACGCCTCCGCCGTCCAGGCCGAGGACCCCTCCGCCAGCGCGTCCGCGCAGATCCCGGCCGAGGTGGACGAGGCGCCCGCCGCGGCGCCCGCCCCCACCCCGCCCGCCGACGCGGGCTCGGCCCCCACCGCGGAGGCCGGCACCGCGCGCCGCTCCGCCGCCAAGCCGGACGCCGGCCCCGACGCCGCGCCGACCGGGTCGACCTTCGACCGGCCCGCCCCCGGCGGTGCCGCCCGCTCGCGCGACGTGCCGCCGCTCAAGGCGCCCGCGCGCGAGGAGGCCGCGGCCAAGGTCGGCGCCCCGGAGCCGGTGCGGCTCAAGGGCCCCGCCGCCCGCGTGGTGACCAACATGGAGGCCAGCCTCGGTGTCCCCACCGCCACCTCGGTGCGCGCGGTGCCCGCCAAGCTGCTGGTCGACAACCGCATCGTCATCAACTCCAACCTCGCCCGCGCCCGCGGCGGCAAGGTCTCGTTCACCCACATCATCGGCTTCGCGCTGGTCGAGGCGCTCGCGCACATGCCCGAGATGAACTCGGGCTACACCGAGGTCGACGGCAAGCCGGCCGTGATCAAGCCGAACGGCGTCAACCTCGGCATCGCGATCGACCTCGCCAAGGACGACGGCTCGCGCCAGCTGCTGGTGCCGTCGATCAAGGGCGCGCAGGACATGGACTTCGCGCAGTTCTGGGCCGCCTACGAGGACGTCGTGCGGCGCGCCCGCACCGGCAAGCTCGCGGTCGAGGACTTCCAGGGCACGACGATCTCGCTCACCAACCCGGGCACCATCGGCACCGTCCACTCGGTGCCGCGCCTGATGGCCGGCCAGGGCGCGATCATCGGCGTCGGAGCGATGGAGTACCCCGCCGAGTACGCCGGCGCCAGCGAGGAGACCCTCGCCCGGCTCGCGGTCAGCAAGGTCATGACGCTGACCTCGACCTACGACCACCGGATCATCCAGGGCGCCCAGTCCGGCGACTTCCTGCGGATCGTGCACGCGAAGCTGCTCGGCGAGGACGGCTTCTACGACCGCATCTTCCGCTCGCTGCGCATCCCCTACGAGCCCGTCCGCTGGGTCGTCGACAAGTCGTTCTCCGACGACGACGAGATCAACAAGACCGCCCGCGTCGTCGAGCTGATCCACGCGTACCGCGTTCGCGGCCACCTGATGGCCGACACCGACCCGCTGGAGTACCGCCAGCGCCGCCACCCCGACCTCGACGTGCAGACCCACGGCCTGTCGCTGTGGGACCTCGACCGCGAGTTCCCCACCGGCGGGTTCGGCGGCAAGAACGTGATGAAGCTGCGGCACATCCTCGGGGTGCTGCGCGACTCCTACTGCCGCACCACGGGCATCGAGTACATGCACATCCAGGACCCCGACCAGCGCCGCTGGATCCAGGACCGGGTGGAGCGCAAGTACGCCAAGCCCTCTCGTGAGGAGCAGCTGCGGATCCTCAGCCGGCTGAACGCCGCCGAGGCGTTCGAGACCTTCCTGCAGACCAAGTACGTGGGGCAGAAGCGGTTCAGCCTCGAGGGCGGCGAGTCGGTCATCCCGCTGCTCGACGCGCTGCTGTCGGCCGCGGCCGAGGCCGACCTCGACGAGGTCTGCATCGGCATGCCGCACCGCGGCCGGCTGAACGTGCTGGCGAACATCGCCGGCAAGTCCTACGGCCAGATCTTCCGTGAGTTCGAGGGCACCCAGGACCCCCGCTCGGTGCAGGGCTCCGGCGACGTGAAGTACCACCTCGGCACCGAGGGCGAGTTCACCGCCGAGTCCGGCGCCTCGACCAAGGTGTACCTGGCCGCGAACCCGTCCCACCTCGAGGCCGTGAACCCGGTGCTCGAGGGTGTCGTGCGCGCCAAGCAGGACCGGCTGAACAAGGCCGGCGAGTCCTTCCCTGTGCTGCCGGTGCTGATGCACGGCGACGCCGCGTTCGCCGGGCAGGGCGTGGTGGCCGAGACGCTGAACCTGTCGCAGCTGCGGGGCTACCGCACCGGCGGCAGCGTCCACGTCGTGGTGAACAACCAGGTCGGCTTCACCACCTCGCCGACGTCCAGCCGCTCGTCGTTCTACTGCACCGACGTCGGCAAGATGATCCAGGCGCCGATCTTCCACGTGAACGGCGACGACCCCGAGGCCTGCGCGCGGGTGGCCAAGCTGGCCTTCGACTTCCGCCAGGAGTTCGACAAGGACGTCGTCATCGACATGGTCTGCTACCGCCGTCGCGGCCACAACGAGGGCGACGACCCGTCGATGACCCAGCCGCTGATGTACTCCCTCATCGAGGGCAAGCGCTCGGTGCGCAAGATCTACACCGAGTCGCTCATCGGCCGCGGCGACATCACCGTCGAGGAGGCCGAGGCCGCGCTGAAGGACTACCAGCAGCAGCTGGAGCGCGTCTTCGCCGAGACCCGCGAGTCCGCACCGGCTCCCGCGTCCGCCGACGGCCCGGACGCCCCCGGCGGCCTGGAGCAGCCCATCGCCCAGCAGCGCGACGACGACGCGCGCCCGGCCCAGCGCGAGACCGCGGTGGCCCCCGAGGTGCTCAAGCGGATCGGCGACGCCTACGTCTCGCCGCCGGCGACGTTCACCGTGCACCCCAAGCTGCGCCAGCTGCTGGAGAAGCGCTCGCAGATGTCGCGCGAGGGCGGGGTCGACTGGGGCTTCGGCGAGCTGCTGGCGTTCGGCTCGCTGCTGCTCGAGGGCACGCCGGTCCGGCTGGCCGGGCAGGACTCGCGCCGCGGCACGTTCGTGCAGCGGCACGCGGTGCTGACCGACCGCTCCAGCGGCGAGGAGTGGACGCCGCTGCTGTACCTGTCGAACGACCAGGCGCGGTTCTGGGTCTACGACTCGCTGCTGTCGGAGTTCGCCGCGATGGGCTTCGAGTACGGCTACTCGGTCGAGCGCCCGGACGCGCTGGTGCTGTGGGAGGCCCAGTTCGGCGACTTCGCCAACGGCGCCCAGGTGGTCATGGACGAGTTCATCTCCTCGTCCGAGCAGAAGTGGGGCCAGAACTCCTCGGTCACCCTGCTGCTGCCGCACGGGTACGAGGGCCAGGGGCCGGACCACTCGTCCGCGCGGATCGAGCGGTACCTGCAGATGTGCGCCGAGGACAACATGACGGTCGCGATGCCGTCCACGCCCGCGTCGTACTTCCACCTGCTGCGCCGGCAGGCCTACCAGCGCCCCCGGCGCCCGCTGGTGGTGTTCACCCCGAAGTCGATGCTGCGGCTGAAGGCGGCCACCTCCGACGTCGAGGACTTCACCACCGGCGGCTTCCGCCCGGTCATCGGCGAGCCGTTCGCCGACGCCGAGCAGGCCAAGGGCGTCGACCGCGTGCTGCTGTGCACCGGCAAGGTCTACTGGGACCTCGTCGCGCACCGGGTCAAGAGCGGCGACACCCGCACGGCGATCGTGCGCGCGGAGCAGCTCTACCCGTTCGACCTGGACGCCTGGAGCGAGGCGCTGGCCCCCTTCGGCGACGCCGAGCTGGTGTGGGTGCAGGAGGAGCCGGCGAACCAGGGCGCGTGGCCGTTCGTGGCGCTGAACCTCCCCGAGCTCATCGGCCGCCCGGTACGGCACGTGGCGCGCAAGGCGTCCGCGTCGCCCGCCACCGGGTCGTCGAAGAAGCACGCGCTGGAGCAGCAGGGCCTGGTCGAGCAGGCCTTCGCGCGCTGACGGCGGGCGGAGGGCACCGTGTACTTCACCGACCGCGGCATCGAGGAGCTGGAGCACCGGCGGGGCGGCGAGGAGGTCACGCTCGCCTGGGTGGCCGAGCAGCTGCGGGTGTTCGTCGACCTCAACCCCGAGTTCGAGACACCCGTCGAACGGCTGGCCACGTGGCTCGCGCGCCTCGACGACGACGACGAGGAGTGACTGGTAGACAAGGGGTGTGACGGACGAGAGCCAGCCCGGCGGCCTGCGGATCTGCGTGGTCGGTGACGACCTCGTCGCCGGTGTGGGTGACCCGAAGTCGCTCGGCTGGACCGGTCGCGTCGCGGCCCGGACGTCCCGTCCCGCAGGCGGTCTCGCGGTCTTCCCGCTCGGCGTGCCCGGCGAGGCGACCCCCGGCCTGGTGGAGCGCTGGTACGGCGAGTGCTCACGGCGGTTCGACGGCTCGGCCGACAACCGGCTCGTCGTCGGTCTCGGTGCCGGCGACCTCGACGCCGGCACCAGCACGGCCCGCAGCCGGCTGAACCTCGCCAACGTGCTCGACGACGCGATGTCGCGGTCGGTGAGCACCTTCGTCGTCGGCCCTCCCCCGGGCCAGGACGCCGCCCGCAACGAGCGCGTCGCCGAGCTGTCGGTCGCGTTCGCCGACGTGTGCGACCGCCGGTCGGTGCCGTTCGTCGACTGCTACGGGCCGCTGTCCTCGCACGAGCAGTGGTTCTCCGACCTCGCCTCGGGCGACGGCACCCACCCCGGCCAGGCGGGTTACGGCCTGGTGGCGTGGCTGGTGCTGCACGGCGGCTGGCACTCCTGGCTGGGTCTCCCCCAGGGCTGAGCCAGACCCTCGCGACCTACTCGCGATATATCTTGACTCTGGTCGAACTCGCGATATAACGTGTCTGTCGAAGACGCGATATAGCGCGAGTGACGGGAGCAGGAGATGTCGGAGAACTGGACCGTGGACGGTCCCCGGGTCATCGAGGTCGGCGGGCCGGACGAGGTGCCGCAGCACGTGTCGGTGCGGCTGATCGGCGGGCGGGTCGACGTGGTCGCCCACGACGACCTCGACACGATCACCGTCGAGGTGACCCACACCAGCGGCCGGCCGCTCGAGGTGACCTGGGAGCACGGGCGTCTCGACGTCTCGCACCCCAAGCTGGTCTGGGACGGCATGCTCGACGGCCTGCTGTCGGGCAAGGCGTTCCGGTCCGACGGCACGGCCGAGGTGAGCATCGCGGTCCCCCGCGGCGTCACGGTGCACCTCGGCACCGTCTCGGCCGAGGGTCTGGTCAGCGGCACCACCGCCGCCGCCGAGGTCCGCACGGTGTCCGGGACCGTCGTGGTCGACCACGTCCGCGGCCACGTCGACGCCCGGACGGTGTCCGGCTCGATCGAGGTGCGGCACCAGGACGGCCCGCTGTCGGGCAACACCGTGTCGGGCTCGCTCACCGTCCACGCCGTGGCGATGCAGCACCTGCGCGCCAAGACCGTCAGCGGCGCGCTGACCGTCGACCTCGAGACGGCCCCCAGCACGCTGCTCACCAAGACCGTCTCCGGCGACGTCGTCGTCCGGATCCCCGCCCACGCCGGCTACGAGGTGACCGCGAAGTCGGTCTCCGGGCGGGTCACCGCCGGCGACCGGCAGGTCTCGCGCCGCCCCGGCAAGGTCGAGGGCGTGCTCCGTGACGGCGAGCCGGACGTCAAGGTCGTGGCGCAGACCGTGTCCGGCGACGTGACCCTGCTGCGCGCCCCCGCCCGTCCGGTCGCCGTGGTGAGCACGGAGAAGCGGCTGTGACCCCCGTCTTCGGGCACGGCCAGCTGCGCCTGTACCTGCTGAGCCTGCTCGACGAGGCGCCGCGGCACGGCTACGAGGTGATCCGCGCGCTCGAGGAGCGGTTCGACGGCATGTACTCCCCCAGCGCCGGCACCGTGTACCCGCGGCTGGCCCGGCTCGAGGAGGAGGGCCTCGTCGAGCGCGAGGACGAGGGCCGCAAGGCCGTCTACCGCATCACCGAGGCCGGTAGGGCCGAGGTCCGTTCGCGCACATCGGATCTGGACGACCTGGACGCCGAGATCACCGAGTCGGTCCGGCGCCTGGCCTCGGAGGTCCGCGACCAGGTGCGCTCGGCCAGCATGAACCTGCGCGACGAGCTCAAGGCGGCCGCCAAGGCGGCGCGGACGGCGTCGCGGCAAGCCACCCACGAGGCGAACGCCGGCTGGGCCGACGACTGGACCCCGGACCCCGGCCGGCGCTCCAAGGACGGCCTCGGCCGCGCCGAGGCGGCCGTCGCCCGGGCCCGCAGCGACATCCGCCAGCTCGCCCGCAAGCACGGTGTCACCGCCGAGCAGGCCGACCAGGTCGAGGCCGCGCTCACCCAGGCGGTCGCCACCATCCGCGAGGTCCTGCAGCACCCGCGCAGCTAGCGCGCACCCACCCGTCCAGCACCCACCCAGCACCCACCCAGCACCGACGAAGGAGCCCACCGTGTACGTCGACGACCGCATGATCAGCCAGCGCCACCGCGAGGACATCACCACCGCCGCCTCGACCCGCCTCGTGCGAGCCCTCCGGGGCACCGCCAGGGCACGCCGCCGCCAGGCCTCGGCCGACGAGCTGCTGCAGCGCGCCCTGCCCTCCCGCTGACCCCCGGCCCCGCCGAGCCGGAGGGCCAACCCGGTCAGCCGCGGGTGAAGACGACCTTGCCGAACAGCTCGCCGGAGGCCATCGCGGCGAAGCCGTCGCGGGCGTCCTCCATCGGCAGGACCCGCTCCACCACCGGCCGCACGCCGGTGCTGCGGCAGAACCGCACCAGGTGGTCGAGCTCGGAGCGCGTGCCCATCGTCGACCCGACCACGTTGAGCTGCAGGTAGAAGACCCGGTTGAGGTCGGCCGAGGGGTCCGGGCCCGAGGTGGCGCCCGACACCACGACGGTGCCGCCGGGCCGCAGCGACTTCAGGCTGTGCGACCAGGTGGCCTTGCCCACCGTCTCGATCACGGCGTCCACCCGCTCGGGCAGCCGCGCACCGGGCTCGAACGCCTGGTCCGCACCCAGGTCGACCGCCTTGGCCCGCTTGGCCTCGTCCCGGCTCGTGGCCCAGACCCGCAGTCCCGCAGCGTGACCCAGCGCGATCGCCGCGGTCGCCACCCCACCGCCGGCGCCCTGCACGAGCACCGTCCCGCCCGGCTTCACGCCCGACTTGGTGAACAGCATCCGGTAGGCCGTGAGCCACGCGGTCGGCAGGCAGGCCGCCTCCTCGAACGACAGCTCGGCCGGCTTCGGCACCAGGTTGCGACGGGGCACGACGACCTCGTCGGCGAAGGTCCCCTGGTGCACCTCGGACAGCAGCGAGCGCCGCGGGTCCTCGGTCTCGTCGCCCGCCCAGTCGGGCGAGGACACCACGGCGTGCACCACGACCTCGTTGCCCTCGTCGTCGACCCCGGCGGCGTCGCACCCGAGCACCATCGGCAGCCGGTCCGCGGGCAGGCCGACGCCGCGCAGGCTCCACAGGTCGTGGTGGTTGAGGCTGGCGGCGCGCACCCGCACCCGGGCCCACCCCTGCGGGACCTCCGGAGCAGGGCGCTCGCCCGTCTCCAGGCCGGACAGCGGGTCGTCGGCGGACTGGCGGGCGGCGGAGACGGCGAACATGCCCACACCCTAGGCAGCCGGACGGATCCAGGGCTTCCCCAGTCGACGCCCAGGGTCCGTGGGTAGCCTGCGGCCATGGATCCGTCCGCCGAGCCGTCCCTGCTGCTGGGGCCGCTGCTGCGCTTCGTCGACACCTCGCGGGCGACGGTGTGGGTCGAGACCGACCGCCCGTGCGAGGTCGAGGTCCGCATCGCCGGCACCGAGACGCGGGTCGAGCCGACCTGGACCGTGCACGACCACCACTTCGCGCTGGTCAGCCTGGACGGGCTGCGCACCGGCAGCGAGCACGAGTACTCGGTGCACCTCGACGGCCACCAGGTCTGGCCGGAGCGCGGCAGCGCGTTCCCGCCCAGCGTGATCCGCACCTTCAGCCACGACGAGTCCTTCCGGCTCTCGTTCGGCTCGTGCCGCCGCTCGGCCCCCATGGACCCGGCCAACCTGAAGAAGGTCGGCGCCGACGCCCTGGTCGCGCTCGCGCACCGGATGATGTCCGGCGGGCACGAGCGCTGGCCCGACGCGCTGTTCCTCGCCGGCGACCAGGTCTACGCCGACATCCCCTCCCCCGAGCAGCGGGACCGGCTGCTGGCCCAGCACGGGGTGCAGGACGAGGACCAGCTGGACGAGGACGACCCGATGACCGAGGTCGCCGCCGAGATCCAGAACTTCGAGGAGTACACGTGGCTCTACCACGACACGTGGATGGAGCCGACGGTCCGCTGGCTGCTCTCGACCGTGCCGACGACGATGATCCTGGACGACCACGACCTGCGCGACGACTGGAACACCTCGGTCGAGTGGCGCGACCGGGTCACGCGCACGCCGTGGTGGCGCGAGCGCGTCGTGGGGGCGTTCGCCTCGTACTGGGTCTACCAGCACCTCGGGAACCTGTCCCCGGCCGAGCTGGAGCAGGACACGCTCTACCGGCAGCTGCGCGAGGCCGGTGACGACGTCACGCGCACGAAGCTGCTCGACGAGTTCGCCTGGCGCGCCGACGCCGAGCCCGACAGCGTCCGCTGGAGCTACTCGCGCGACTTCGGCGTCGAGGGCCACGGCATCCGCCTGGTCGTGGTCGACTCGCGGTGCTCGCGGGTGCTCGACCCGGGCGACCGCCGGATGGTCGACGACGCCGAGTGGGAGTGGTTCAGCGAGCAGGTGCTGCCCACCGACGGCTCCCGCCTGGACCACGTGATGATCGGCTCGACCCTGCCGGTGCTGCTGCTGCCCGGCATCCACCACCTCGAGGGCTGGGACGAGGCGCTCGCCCGGGGCCAGTGGGGTCCCCGCGGGCAGCGCTTCGCCGAGTGGCTGCGGCAGAAGGTCGACCTCGAGCACTGGTCGGCGTTCCGCCGCAGCTTCCACCAGCTGATGGACCTGCTGGCGCGGGTCGGCCGCCAGGAGCAGCCGCCGGCCAGCATCCTGCTGCTCAGCGGCGACGTGCACTGCTCCTACACCGCGGCCGGCCGCCTCGACGGCATCGACCCCGAGCGCACCGGGTTCCACCAGCTGACGATGTCGCCGTTCCGCAACCCGCTGGAGCCGCCGATCCGGGTGGCCAACCACCTGCTCAACATGCGTCCGGTCCGGGCGGTGCTGCACTGGCTCGAGAAGCGGGCGCACGTGCAGGACGTCCCGGTCGACTGGGAGATCGACCACGGCATGTGGTTCGACAACGGCGTGATGACCGTCGCGTTCAGCGGCAGGCAGGCCGTCGTCGAGGTCGACCACGCGCACGTGCGCGACGGCGAGCAGGTGCTCGAGCGCACCCTGACCGAGCCGCTGACGCCGACGGCCTGACCCGGCCGCCCCACCGGTCGCCCGTCACCGCCGCTCCCGCACCACCCCGTCGCGCCGGGCGGCCGCCGCCACGGCGTGCGCCACCGCCGGCACCACGACCGGGTCGAACACCGAGGGCACGATCTCGCCCGCGGTCGGACGGGGCACGCATGCCGCGATCGCCTCTGCTGCAGCGAGCTTCATGCCCTCGGTGATGCGGGTCGCCCCGGCGTCGAGCGCGCCGCGGAAGATGCCGGGGAACGCCAGGACGTTGTTGATCTGGTTCGGGTGGTCGCTGCGTCCGGTGGCCACCACGGCGGCGTGGCGGGCCGCGACCTCGGGGTCGACCTCGGGGTCGGGGTTGGCCATCGCGAACACCATGGCGTCCGGTGCCATCGCCGCGACGGCCTCCTCGGCGACGGTGCCGCCGGAGACGCCGACGAAGACGTCGGCGCCGCGCAGCGCGTCGGCCACCGACCCCCGCACGCCGCGCGGGTTCGTCGTGGCCGCGAGCCTGCGCTTGTGGTCGGCCAGGTCGGGCCGCGACGGCTCGACGACGCCGCGCGAGTCGCACACGACGACGTCGAGGACGCCCGCGCGGCGCAGGATCGCGGCGACGGCGACGCCGGCCGCACCGGCTCCGCTGACCACTACGCGCAGGCCGGTCATCGCCTTGCCGACGACCTGCGCGCCGTTGACGAGCGCCGCCAGCGTCACCACGGCGGTGCCGTGCTGGTCGTCGTGGAACACCGGCAGGTCGAGCCGCTCCTGCAGCCGGCGCTCGACCTCGAAGCACCGCGGGGCGCTGATGTCCTCGAGGTTGATGCCGCCGAACGTCGGTGCCAGCGCGGCGACGATCTCGACCAGCTGGTCGACGTCGGTGGTCGCCAGGCACAGCGGGACGGCGTCGATGTCGGCGAAGTGCTTGAACAGCAACGCCTTGCCCTCCATCACCGGCATCGCCGCCTCCGGCCCGACGTCGCCGAGGCCGAGCACCGCCGTGCCGTCCGAGACGACGGCGACGGTGTGCGCGCGGCCGGTGTAGGTGTCGACGAGCGACCGGTCGGCGGCGATGGCGCGGGAGACCTCCGCCACGCCGGGCGTGTAGGCGATCGACAGGTCGTGGCGGCCGCGCAGCGGACGGACCGGCACGACCGCGAGCTTGCCGCCGACGTGGGCGGCGAAGACCGGGTCGGCCTGGTCGGGCCGGTCGGGCGGGGTGGGGACGCCGGGCGCGCCGGCGGCGGGACGGGACGGCTGGACGGGCTGTGCGGACACGGTGGACCCCTGGGGACGACGGGAGGGCCGGCGCGCACGGCGGGCGCCTCCCCGGACCGGGTGCGCTCCTGCCGGCCGGGGTCGTGGCCGAGGTCGCCGTGCGTCGGCGGGGGTCACCCACCTGCTCCTCACCCTGCCAGAGCGGGACCGCGAGGTCACGCCCCCGGCGCGCGGTGTGACGTGCGCGACGCCGGGACGCGGCCCGGTCGCGGCCACAGCCGCAGCAGCACCACGGCGAGCAGCCCGTCGGTCGGCACCGCCCCGGCCGACCACGAGTCGGTGCCCTCCGCCGGGTTGTCGCGCTCGACCCACCAGCCGTCCGGCTCGGCGCGCAGCAGCCGCTTCACCGCCACCGGGCGGTGGTCGCGCCAGGTGACGACCACCACCTGCCCCGGGCGGGCGCGGGACGCTCGCCGGGCCAGCAGCAGGTCGCCGTGGCGCAGCGTCGGGTGCATCGAGGTGCCGCGCACCCGCAGCAGCGGGAACGGCACCCACCGGGGCAGCTCCTGCGCCGGGGCGGCCGGCGCCCCTCCGGCGTGCGTCTCGTCGTCCACGCCGAGTAGTGTCGCAAGGACACCGCAAGCACATCCCAGACACCGTGCTGGGCACGTGAGAGGACGGTCCATGCGTCTGTTCCGAAAGCTCGTCACCGACGTCAGCGCCCACTGCGACCTGCCGTGCGGCGTGTACGACCCCGCCCAGGCCCGCTACGAGGCGGAGTCGATCAAGGGCATCATCGGCAAGGTCGCCGGCAACGACGACCCCGACTTCCGCGTCCGCGCCATCATGATCAAGGAGGAGCGGGCCCAGCTGGTCAAGCACCACCTGTGGGTGCTGTGGACCGACTACTTCAAGGCGCCGCACTTCGAGAAGTACCCGCAGCTGCACACGCTGTTCAACGAGGCCACCAAGCTCGCCGGCGCCAGCGGCGTCAAGGGCAGCCTCGACCCCGACGTGGTCGACCAGCTGATCGCCAAGATCGACGAGATCGCCACGATCTACGCCGAGACCAAGGCGGCCTGACGCACCAGCAGCACCACCCAGCAGCACCCCGAGGGCCGGGACGCCGAGCGCGTCCCGGCCCTCGTGCGCTCGGCGCACGGACGGGACCGCTCGGCGACGGGCACGCGGCCCGGACGTCCCCTTGCGCCGCATCCGTCCCGATCGGGAGTAGGTTCTGCGTCGCCCCGGGCGACCCCCGGCCCGGGCGTGCGCCTGCGCGCCGTCGTGAGCAGAGAGGCCACCGATGTCCGATCTGAGCAAGTCACCCCTGCACGACCAGTCACCCCCGGGTCGCCCGGCGGGCGCGCGCAACCGCGCGGATGACGACAAGACCCCGCTGAACTGGCTGCTGCTGGTGCCGATCCTGATCTGCCTGGCGGTGCCGTTCTTCAACCGCACCGACCCGACGCTGTTCGGCCTGCCGTTCTTCTACTGGTTCCAGCTCGCGATCATCCCGATCGGCGTGGCGTGCACGGTGGTCGTCTACCGCGCGCACCGCCGCAACCAGGCGGGTGGTCGCTGATGGACGTCAACGTGGTCGAGATGGCCGTCTTCGTGTTCCTGTTCCTGCTCGTCACCGTGATGGGCTTCTACGCCGCCAACTGGCGCAAGGCCGAGTCGATGGAGCACCTCGACGAGTGGGGGCTCGGCGGGCGCAGCTTCGGCGGCTGGATCACCTGGTTCCTGCTCGGCGGCGACCTGTACACGGCCTACACTTTCGTCGCCGTCCCGGCGCTGATGTTCGGCGCGGGCGCCGCGGGCTTCTTCGCCGTCCCGTACACGATCATCGTCTACCCGCTGGTGCTGCTGTTCCTCGTGCGGCTGTGGTCGGTCAGCCACGTGCACGGCTTCGTCACGCCGGCCGACTTCGTCCGCGCCCGCTTCGACTCCCCGACGATGGCGCTGCTCGTCGCCATCACCGGCATCGTCGCGACGATGCCGTACATCGCGCTGCAGCTCGTCGGCATCGAGGCGGTGCTCAAGGCGATGGGGCTCACCGGCACCGGCTTCGTCTCGCACCTGCCGATCCTCATCGCGTTCGCGATCCTGGCGGCCTACACCTACAGCAGCGGCCTGCGGGCGCCCGCGCTGATCGCGTTCGTCAAGGACGCGCTGATCTACCTCGTCATCATCGTCGCGGTCATCTACATCCCGAGCCAGCTCGGCGGCTGGGACGGCATCTTCAGCGCGGCGAACGCCAAGTTCGAGGCCTCGCCCAACCCCGGTGACGGCGTGCTGCTCGCGTCCGGCCCGGCGCAGCTGCAGTACGCGACCCTCGCACTGGGCTCGGCGATGGCGCTGTTCCTCTACCCGCACTCGCTCACCAGCGTGCTCGCGGCCAAGGACCGGCACACGATCCGCCGCAACATGGCTGCGCTGCCTGCGTACTCGTTCGTCCTCGGCCTGCTCGCGCTGCTCGGCTTCATGGCCATCGCGGCCGAGATCACGCCGATCGTCAACGAGGAGACCGGCAAGGTCGACGCCAACACCGTCGTCCCGCTGCTGTTCGACAAGATGTTCCCCGACTGGTTCGCGGGCGTCGCGTTCGCGGCGGTGGCCATCGGTGCGCTGGTGCCGGCAGCGATCATGTCGATCGCGGCCGCGAACCTGTTCACCCGCAACATCTACAAGGAGTACCTGAAGAAGGACGCCTCCCCCGCGCAGGAGGCCAAGGTCTCCAAGCTCACCTCGCTGGTCGTCAAGGTCGGCGCGCTGCTGGTCATCGTCTCGCTCGACCCGCAGTTCTCCATCGACCTGCAGCTGATCGGCGGCGTGATCATCCTGCAGACGCTGCCCGCCCTGGCGCTGGGCCTGTACACCAGCTGGTTCCACCGCGGCGGGCTCATCGCCGGCTGGGTGGCCGGCATGGGGTCCGGCTTCTGGATGCTGTACTCCATCAAGCAGATCGGGCTCGACCCCGAGACCGGTGAGTGGGGTGCGGTCCTGCGCGAGCACTTCGGCGGGTCGGCGTTCCCGCTGGCGAACCTGGGTATCGAGACCGACCTGGTGGTCTACGCGGGCTTCATCGCCGTCGCGATCAACCTGCTCGTCACCGCGCTCGCGACGTTCGTCCTGCGTGCCATGAAGGTGGCCGAGGGCCGCGACCGCACCCGGGTCGACGACTACACCGCCGACGCGGGCGACCCCCGGGTCAAGGACCTCGACCTCGACCCCGCCGGCGCACCCGGCCCCGTCACCGAGAGGTGATTCGGCCGCCCTCCTGCAGAGCGGGTCCCCGACGAAACGCCCCTGAGCACCTCGTGCCAGGGGCGTTTCGCGTGGGACTTCGCCGTAGGGTCGGGCCATGAGCGACGAGGCCGCCCGCGAGGGCACCGAGGGGCACGGCGGGCAGCAGGTCACCAGGGTGGCCGCGGCGCACGGCGTCGACACCGTCTTCACCCTCTCCGGGGCGCACGTGTTCCCTGTGTACGACGCCGCGGTGAAGTTCGAGCCGGCTCTGCGCCTGGTCGACGTCCGGCACGAGCAGTCGGCCGTCTTCGCCGCCGAGGCCACGGCCAAGCTGACCCGCAGGCCGGGGTTCGCGGTGGCGACCGCCGGACCGGGCGTCACCAACACCGTCTCGGCGATGACGACAGCGCACTTCAACGGCTCGCCGGTGGTGCTGCTCGGCGGCCGCGCACCGGCCTGGCGCTGGGGCACCGGCAGCCTGCAGGAGATGGACCACGTCCCGCTGCTCGCACCGGTGACCAAGCACGCCGCCACGATCGGCGCGGTCGACGCCATCACCGCCGGCGTCCACGAGGCGTTCACCGCGGCGACGTCGCCGCACCGCGGCCCCGCCTTCGTCGACGTCCCGATGGACGTGCTGTTCTCCCGCTGCGACCTGCCCGCCGTCCCCGAGGTCGCGCGCGCCGCGGCCCCCGAGCCGGACGACGACCAGGTGGCCGCCGCCGTGCGGGCCCTGCGCGAGGCGCACCACCCCGTGCTGGTCCTCGGGTCCGACGTGTGGACCGGCGGCGCCGAGGACGCCGCGCGCCGTTGCGCCGAGCAGCTCGGCTGCGCGGTGGTCACCAACGGGATGGGACGCGGCGTCGTGCCCGGGGGCCACCCGCAGCTGGTGACCCGGGCACGCGGCCGCGCCTTCGGCGAGGCCGACGTCGTGGTCGTGGTCGGCACCCCGCTCGACTTCCGGCTCGGCTACGGGCAGTTCGGCGGCAAGGACGGCGCGACGCCCGCCGCGGTGGTGCACGTCGTCGACGGCGCCGACCAGCTCGCGACCCACGCGACCCTGGCCGCCGGCGTGGTCGGCGACCTCACGACGGTGCTGGACCGGCTCTGCGCCGAGGTGGCGCCGCACCAGTCCCACCGCGACGAGACCGACCGCTGGGTCGCCGACCTCGCCGGCCACGCCCGGGCCGCGGTGGCGGCCGACGCCGACCAGCTGGCGTCCACCTCCGACCCCGTGCACCCCGCGCGGATCTACGGCGAGCTGAACAAGCGGCTCGACCCCGACGCGGTCGTCATCGGCGACGGCGGCGACTTCGTCTCGTTCGCAGGCCGTTTCGTCGAGCCGCGCCGCCCCGGCCGGTGGCTCGACCCCGGCCCGTTCGGCTGCCTCGGCACCGGTCTCGGCTACGCCGTCGGCGCCCGGCTCGCGCACCCCGACGCCCAGGTGGTGCTGCTGTTCGGCGACGGCGCGGCCGGCTTCTCGCTCACCGACGTCGACACCCTCGTGCGGCACGACCTGCCGGTCGTCATCGTGATGGGCAACAACGGCGTGTGGGGCCTGGAGAAGGGCCCGATGAACATGCTGTACGGCTACGACGTCGTCGCGGACCTCACCCCGCAGACCCGGTACGACCAGGTCGTCACCGCCCTCGGCGGCGGCGGCGAGATGGTGACCTCGCCGGACGAGGTCGGCCCCGCGATCGACCGCGCGTTCGCCTCCGGCGTGCCCTACCTGGTCAACGTCGTCACCGACCCGGCTGCGGCCTACCCCCGCAGCACGACCGGGATCTGAGGCCGTGGGCACCACCGTCCGCCGCGCCGCCGACGACGAGCTCGACGCCGCGGGGCGCGTCGTCGCGAACGCCTACCGCACCGGCAGCGGCACGCCCGAGGAGTACCTCCGCGTGGTCGCCGACGCGCGGGCCAGGGCCGGCGACGGCGAGGTGCTGGTGGCGGTCGACGGTGCGGGCGAGGTGCTGGGCAGCGTCACCTTCGCCCTGCCACCCTCGCCGCTGGCCGAGCTGAGCGGCCCCGACGAGGGCGAGTTCCGGATGCTCGGGGTCGCGCCGGGCGCCCAGGGCCGCGGGGTCGGGACGGCGCTGGTGCAGGCGTGCCTCGACCGCGCCCGGGAGGCGGGGCGCCAGGGCGTGGTGCTGTGCACCCAGGACTGGATGACCTCGGCCCACCGCGTCTACGAGCGGTTCGGCTTCGAGCGCGACCCGGCCCGCGACTGGTCGCCCGTGCCCGGGGTGGACCTGCTGGCCTACCGGCTGCGGCTCGCGCCCTGAGGCTCAGCCGACACGGGCGAGGAAGCGCTCGGGGTCGACCAGCACGCGGGTGATCTCGCCGGTGGCGAGCAGCCGCTCGGCGTCGTCCTGGGCCCGCACCGCGAACCGCAGCAGCCGGCCGTCCTGCGACTCCAGCGTGGCCGTGACCCGTACGGACGCGCCCACCGCGCTGGCGGCGAGGTGGTCCAGCCGCACCCGGGTGCCGACCGAGGTGCGGCCGTCGGCGCCCGGCACCTCGACGGCGCAGGTCGCCGCCTCGCACCAGGCCAGCAGCCGCGGCGTGCCGAGCACGGGCAGGTCGCCGCTGCCCAGCGCCGTGGCCGTGTCGTCCGGCCCGACGGCGAAGGTGAGGGTCGCGGTCGCGGTGCTCAGCTGAGCAGCCCCAGCCGGCGCAGCTCGACCGTGAGGTCGTGCGGGTTGGAGGAGGCGCCCATGGCGTCCTCGAGCGAGACGATGCCGTCGCGGTACAGCGCGACGAGGTGCTGGTCGAAGGTCTGCATGCCGTAGAACGCGCCCTCGGAGATCAGCTCGGTGATCGAGGAGGTCTTCTCCGGGTCGGCGATCGCGTCGGCGATGCGGCCGGTGTTGATGCAGATCTCCATCACCACGGTGCGGCCCTGGCCGTCGGCGCGGGGCACCAGGCGCTGGCAGATGATGCCGCGCAGCGAGGCGGCCAGCGACAGCCGCACCTGCTTCTGCTCGTGCGGCGGGAAGAAGTCGATGACGCGGGTGATGGTCTCGGCGGCGTCGGTGGTGTGCAGCGTCGACATCACGAAGTGACCGGTCTCGGAGGCGGACAGCGCCGCACCGACGGTCTCGGAGTCGCGCATCTCGCCGACGAGCACGACGTCGGGGTCCTGGCGCATGGCGGCGCGCAGGGCCACCGCGAAGTTGTCGGTGTCGATCCGCACCTCGCGCTGGTTGATCATCGCGGACTTGTCCTGGTGCAGGACCTCGATCGGGTCCTCGATCGTGACGATGTGGACCTCGCGGTTGGTGTTGATGTGGTCCACCATCGCGGCCAGCGTCGTCGTCTTGCCCGAGCCGGTGGGGCCGGTGACCAGGACCAGGCCGCGGGGCTCGAGCGCCAGCGCGGCCAGGGCCGGCGGCATGCCGAGCTCGTCGAGGGACATCGCGCCGATCGCGACCCGGCGGAAGACCAGCCCGACCGAGCCGCGCGAGCGGAAGGCGTTGACGCGGAACCGGCCGACACCGGGGATCGAGTAGCCGAAGTCGGCCTCGTTCGTGCGGGCGAAGACCTCCTTGAGGTCCGGACGGATGATCTCGTCCAGCATCGCCTGGGTGTCGGTGGGCAGCAGGTCGCGCGAGCGCAGCTTGCGCAGCCGGCCGTCGATGCGGATCCGCGGGGCGGAGCCCACCTTGCAGTGCAGGTCGGACCCGGTGAGCTCGGACAGCGCACGCAGGAACGGCTTGACGGACAGCGGCTCGACGGCCTGCTCTGGCACGGTCACGGGTGCAGTGGTCACGTGCCTGTTGTCGGCAGCGCTGCGTGGTTCCTTGAGCCACCCGTGAAGGTGCGCCGGTAGGCCATCGGGGACGTCCCGATCCGGCTGAAGTGCGCCCGCAGGACGGGGGCCGAGCCGAAGCCGGACTGCCGCGCCACCTCCTCGACCGACAGGTCGGTCTCCTCCAGCAGCGTGCGGGCCCGGTCGAGGCGCTGGGCGTTGACCCACGACGCCGGGCTGACCCCGGTGGTGGCCCGGAACCGGCGGGCGAAGGTGCGCTCGGACATCCGCGCCTCGCGGGCCAGCCGCTGCACCGGCAGGTCCTCGTGCAGGTGCTCCAGCGCCCACTGCACGACCGGTGCGAAGCCCGGGTCGTCGCACTGCGGGACGGGGGCGGCGACGAACTGCGCCTGGCCGCCGTCGCGGTGCGGGGGCACCACCATCCGCCGGGCGATCGTGCTCGCGACCGCCGCGCCGTGCTCCTCGCGGACCACGTGCAGGCTGGCGTCGATGCCGGCGGCGGTGCCGGCGCTGGTGACCAGGTTGCCGTCCTGGACGTACAGGACGCCGGGGTCGAGCTCGGCCTGCGGGTACGACAGCGCCAGCCGGTCGGTGTGCCGCCAGTGGGTGGTGCACCGCCGCCCGTCGAGCAGGCCGGCCTCGCCGAGCACGAACGCCCCCGTGCAGACGCTGAGGATCCAGGCGCCGCGGGCATCGACGCGGCGCAGCAGCTCCAGCACGCGCCCGTCGGTGCCGGGGCCCTCGCCGATCCCGCACGAGTCGCTGCCGGACCAGGCCGGCACGGCCACCAGGTCGACGTCCTCGGCGGCGTCGAGCCCGAGCGGCACGTGCACGGAGAAGACCGAGCTGGTGGGCACCTGGCCGGGGTCGGGGGTGACGACGCGGAAGTCGACGGCCGGCACGCCCTGGTCGGTGCGGTCGACGCCGAACACCTCGCACAGGACACCGAGCTCGAACGGGGCGACCCCCGGCATGGCGACGACGGCGACGGATCGGAGCACCCGCCCAGCATCCCACAACGTTGGCGGGAAATCGACGGTCACTGTCGTTCCTGCCACTGGTGGCAGGAGTACGACGAGCGCATGCTTTCTGCCATGGACATCTTCCTGATCACCGCAGCCCTGCTCGCCGCCGCCGTCCTCCTGGTCGCCCTGGTCAAGGTCGTCCGGTCCGGGGGCGGCACCGTCCCCGCGCCGCCCGCCCACCAGTGGACGACCGCGGAGCAGGCGCCCGAGCGCCCCTACCGCGACCTGCCGCGGGTCGCCTGAGCCCTCCGCGGGTGTGGGACGATGGGGGCAGACAGCATCACCCCCCGACCACCCGCACGAACACCCGAGGAGCGACCCATGAGCAAGCGCGCCCGCAAGCGCCGTGCCCGCAAGGGCAGCGGCGCCAACCACGGCAAGCGTCCCAACGCCTGAGCCGTCGCCAGCAGCACGACAGAGCGCAGCACGACCAAGGCCCCGACCACCCGGTCGGGGCCTTCGTCGTCGTGCTGGTCGCCGTGCCGGACGTGCGGGCCGTCAGCCGTCCAGCTGCACCCGGATCTGGGTGATCTGGGTCATGATCCGGACCCGCAGCGTGTCCGGGGCCGGCTCGGTGCACGAGCGCCGGACGAGCGCCTTGAGCGCCTCCTCCAGGTCGTACTGCTGCAGGCAGGGCGCGCACTCGGCCAGGTGGTGCTTGATCCGCTCGACGTCCATCCGCGTCACCTCGCTGTCGAGGTAGGAGTAGACCTCGGCCAGGACCTCGCGACAGTCCTCGTCGTGGGGGTCGCCGCAGCTCATGACCCGACCTCCGCATCGCCGCTGGTGGCGGCCACGAGCCCGCGGTCGCGGGCGTAGTCCTCGAGCATCGTGCGCAGCTGGCGCCGGCCCCGGTGCAGGCGCGACATCACGGTGCCGATCGGCGTCCCCATGATCTCGGCGATCTCCTTGTAGGCGAAGCCCTCGACGTCGGCGTAGTAGACCGCCATCCGGAACTCCTCCGGGAGGGCCTGCAGCGCCTCCTTGACGTCGGAGTCCGGCAGCCGGTCGAGCGCCTCGTGCTCGGCCGAGCGCAGGCCCGTGGAGGTGTGCGACTCGGCCCGGGCCAGCTGCCAGTCCTCGATCTCCTCCGCCGCGGACTGCAGCGGCTGGCGCTGCTTCTTGCGGTAGGAGTTGATGTAGGTGTTGGTGAGGATGCGGTACAGCCAGGCCTTGAGGTTGGTGCCCGGGCGGTACTGGTGGAAGGACGCGAACGCCTTGGTGTACGCCTCCTGCACGAGGTCCTCGGCGTCGGCGGGGTTGCGGGTCATCCGCATCGCGGCCGAGTAGAGCTGGTCCAGGTACTGCAGCGCGTCGGCCTCGAACCGCGCGACGCGGTCGCGCTGGCTCTCGTCCTCGGGGGCGCGGGTGGCGCCGGGCTCGCCGAGGTCGAGGTCAACCTCGGAGCCGGTGGCCGGCGTGGGTTCGCTCATCACCACCGAGTCTAGTCGCCGCTCCTGGCGCCGCTCCCCCACCCGCACCGGGCGCCGGACGGACGCCCTCGGCGAGGTCGGGACCCGCACCGCGGGGCGGTACGTGCAGCGGGCTGACGGGGTCGCGCTGGGCACGGGGCGGCTGGCCTCTCCGGACGACGGGTGGTGCGCGGTCGACAGGGAGAACGCACCCGGCGGCGCCCCCATTCCGGCCGGCGCCGGCGCCGCGGGACGGGGCGGTAGCGTCGGAGCCATGTCGAAGCCCACGTTCATGTCGCTGATGCAGGACCAGGTCCGCAACGAGTTCTCCGCCAGCCAGCAGTACATCGCCCTGGCCGTGTGGTTCGACGACCAGGACCTCCCGCAGCTGGCCGCGCACTTCTACCGCCAGTCGGTCGAGGAGCGGAACCACGCGATGATGCTGGTGCAGTACCTGCTCGACCGCGACGTCCGCGTGCGCATCCCCGGCGTCGACGAGGTCGAGACCGAGTTCTCCTCGGTCACCCAGCCGATCAAGCTGGCGGTCGAGCAGGAGCAGCAGGTGACCCGCCAGATCGAGGAGCTGTTCCGGGCCGCGCGGCGGGAGGACGACGCCCTCGGCGAGCAGTTCATGCTCTGGTTCCTCAAGGAGCAGGTCGAGGAGGTCGCCTCCATGACCACGCTGCTCGCCGTCGCCGAGCGCGCGGGCGACAACTGGTTCCACCTCGAGGACTACCTCGCACGCGAGGCGGTCGGTGACGCCGGCCAGGACACCTCGGCGCCGGCGGCCGCGGGCGGCCTGCTCTGACGGTTCCGGCAGGTCCGCTCAGACGTCGAGCGACTCTTGGCGGTCGCCGAGCAGCTCGCCGCTGAGGGGGTCGACCACCCCGACCAGCTCGTCGACGGGCAGCGGCTCGACCAGCTCGGGCCCGTTGTTGCGGGCGTTGCTCACCAGCGTGGACACGGGCACGCAGACGAACCGGCCGGCCCCGGGCGGCGTGATCAGCTCCTGCACCGCGCCCGGGTCGGTGAGGGCGGGGTCGAGCCAGGCCGACCACCGCTCCCGTTCCAGCACGACCGGCATCCGGTCGTGGATGCGGTCGAGCCCGGGCTCGGCGGCGGTCGTCACGACGGCGAACGTGGTGAGCCACGCGTCCGGGTCGTCGGCGGCCGCGGCGGGGTCCTTCCAGAACTCGTAGAGCCCGGCCAGGGCGACCCGGTCGCCGTCGCGGCGCGTCATCAGGAACGGCTGCTTGCGCGGCTTGCCCTTGCCGTCGGTCGCGGTGGGGCTCTTCTGCCACTCGTACCAGCCGTCGGCCGGCACCAGCGCCCGGCGCGACGCCGCGGCGCGCTTGAAGGCCGGCTTGGTGAACAGCGAGTCGTCGCGGGCGTTGATCATCCGCGCGCCGCCCGAGCGGTCCTTGGACCACGACGGCACCAGCCCCCACACCAGGCGGCGCAGCTGCCGCACCGGCTCGGGCGCGGGACCGCCCTCCTCCTGCGCCCGGTCGCGGTCCTCGCGCCGGACCCGCTCGACCACGACCGCCGCCTCCTTGGTCGGGGCGACGTTCCAGTCCTTGTCCAGCCCGCCGGTGAGGTCCTCGACCGCCTCGAACTCCTCGGCGAGCTGCTCGGGGTCGGTCCCGGCTGCGTAGCGTCCGCACATGCGGCCCAGCCTGCCACCGCCGTCCGACGCCCAGGGGTCGCCCTGCTCCCGCGGATGCGCTACGAAAGAGCCATGAGCCTCGTCCGCCGCCTCGCCCGTCCCCTGCTCGCCGCCAACTTCGTCGTCGAGGGGGTCGACCACGTGCGCCACCCCGGCCCGCGGGTCGAGTCCGCCCGGCCGCTGGTGAGCACGCTGGCCGGCCCGCTGCGGCTGCCGGAAGACCCCGAGGTGCTGGTGCGCGCGAACGGCGCCGCGATGGCCGTGGCCGGGTCGCTGCTCGCGATCGGCCGGCTGCCCCGCCTGTCGGCCGTCGTGCTCGCGGCGAGCCTGGTGCCGGCCACCTACATCGACCACCCGTTCTGGGCCGAGAAGGACCCGCAGCAGAAGGCGGCGCAGCGCACGAAGTTCCTGACCAACCTCGGCCTGCTCGGCGGCGTGCTGATCGCGAGCGTCGACACCGAGGGCCGGCCCGGCATCGCCTGGCGCTCCGAGCGGGCCGCCAAGGACGCCAGGCGGGCCGCCGGTCTGGCCGCCAAGGACGCCAAGCGGGCCACGAGGAGCGCGCGGCGCGAGGCGAAGCTGGCGCGCACCCGGGCCCACGCCAAGGTCGAGGCCGCCGTCTCCTGACCGGTCACTAGGGTGACCGGGTGACCGCTCACTGGCCCGCACCGGTGTCGCCGGGGCCCCTCGACGCCACGGTCCGGCTGCCCGGGTCGAAGTCGCTCACCAACCGCTACCTCGTGCTCGCCGCGCTCGCGGACGGGCCGTCCCGGCTGCGCTCGCCGCTGCGCTCGCGCGACACGCTGCTGATGGCGCAGGCGCTGCGCGACCTCGGCATCGCGGTCGAGGACGACTACGGCTCGGACGACTGGCACGTCGTGCCGGACGGTGTGGTGGGCGACACCGAGGTCGACTGCGGCCTGGCCGGCACCGTGATGCGGTTCGTGCCCCCGCTGGCCGCGCTGGCCGACGGCCCGGTGCGCTTCGACGGCGACCCGCAGGCCCGGCTGCGGCCGATGGGCCCGGTGCTCGGCGCGATGCGCTCGCTCGGCGTCGACGTGCTCGACGAGGGCCGCGGCTCGCTGCCGTTCACCGTGCGCGGCCTGGACGGCCTGGTGCCGGGCGGCCGCACCGTCCTGGACGCCTCCGGCTCGAGCCAGTTCGTCTCCGCGCTGCTGCTGTCCGGTGCCCGCTACCGCAAGGGCGTCACGGTCGTGCACGACGGCCCGCCGGTGCCCAGCGAACCGCACCTGGCGATGACGGTCGAGACCCTGCGCGACTGCGGGGTCGTCGTCGACGACTCGGAGCCCGGCACCTGGCGGGTCGAGCCCGGCACGGTCGGCGCGCTGGACGTGCAGGTCGAGCCCGACCTGTCCAACGCCGCACCGTTCCTCGCCGCCGCGCTCGTCTGCGGCGGTCGCGTGCACGTGCCGGACTGGCCGCAGCGCACGACCCAGGCCGGCGACCACCTGCGCGACCTGCTCGACCAGATGGGCGCCGAGGTCGGCCTCGACCGCGACGGCCTCACCGTCGAGGGCACCGGCGAGCTGTACGGCATCGACGCCGACCTGCACGAGGCCGGCGAGCTCGCCCCGGTCGTCGCGGCGCTGTGCGCGCTGGCCGACTCGCCCTCGACCCTGCGCGGCATCGCGCACCTGCGCGGCCACGAGACCGACCGCCTCGCCGCCCTGGCCACCGAGCTCGGCGCGTGCGGCGCCGAGGTCACCGAGCGCGAGGACGGCCTCAGCATCCGACCGAAGCCGTTGCAGGGCAGGGTCTTCCGCACCTACCACGACCACCGGATGGCCCAGGCCGGCGCGGTCGTCGGCCTGCGCGTGCCGGGCACCGAGGTCGAGGACGTCGCGACCACCGCCAAGACGCTGCCCGACTTCACCGGGCTGTGGGACCGGCTGCTGGGGGCGACCCGGGGATGACCCCGCGCCGCTACGACGAGCGCGACGTGCGCGTGCGCCCCAACCCGAAGGGGTCGCGGCCGCGCACCAAGGACCGTCCCCGCCACGACGACGCCGTGCCGGGCCGGGTCCTCACCGTCGACCGCGGCCGCTACACCGTGCTCGTGCAGGAGCCCGAGGAGCACGTCGTGATGGCGATGAAGGCCCGCGAGCTGGGCCGCGCCGGCATCGTCGTCGGCGACCGGGTGGGCGTCGTCGGCGACACCTCCGGCGGCACCGACAGCCTCGCCCGCGTGGTGCGGGTGCAGGAGCGCAGGGGCACGCTGCGCCGCACCGCCGACGACACCGACCCCGTCGAGCGGGTGGTGGTCACCGGTGTCGACCAGCTCGTCATCGTCACCGCGCTGGCTGACCCCGAGCCGCGGCCGCGGATGGTCGACCGCTGCCTCGTGGCCGCCTACGACGCCGGCCTCGACCCGCTGCTCTGCCTGACCAAGGCCGACCTGGCCGACCCCGCACCCTTCCTCGCGCTCTACGAGGCGCTCGAGGTCCCCACGGTCGTCACCTCGCGCGACCCGTCGCGGGCGCTGCACGGCGTCGCCGCGGTGCGCGAGCGCCTGGTCGGGCGCGACAGCGTCCTGATCGGCCACTCCGGGGTCGGCAAGTCGACGTTGGTGAACTCGCTGGTGCCGAGCGCCCACCGCGCCACCGGCGTCGTCAACGCGGTCACCGGGCGCGGTCGCCACACCTCGTCGTCGGCCGTCGCCTTCCCGCTGCAGGACGACGGCGGGAGCACGGTGGGGTGGGTCACCGACACCCCCGGCGTGCGCTCGTTCGGGCTCGCGCACGTCGGCCCGGACGGCCTGCTCCGTGCCTTCACCGACCTCGAGCCGGGCGAGCGCGACTGCCCGCGGGGGTGCACCCACGACGAGGAGGACTGCGGCCTCGACGCGTTCGTCGCGTCCGGCGGGGCGGGCGAGAACGGCGCCGCCCGGCTGGACTCCTTCCGCCGGCTGCTGCGGGCGCTGAACGGGACGGAGGACTGACGTGGGCGACGGGGGGTCGTGGCCGGAGCAGGTGCGCCGCGCGGTGGAGGCCGAGGTCGGCGCCGACCCCGTCGTCGAGCCGCTGCCCGGCCTCGGCGGTCGGCCGGTGGCGCGCGCCAGCGGCCCGAACGGCGCCGTGGTGGTCAAGCAGGACCCGCACCCCCGCGAGGTCGCGTTCTACCGCGACGTCGCCCCGCTGCTCGAGCCCGGCATCAGCGTCCCGCGGGCGGTCGTCGTCGACGAGGGGTCGCTGGTGCTCGAGCACGTGGCCGAGCCGCTCCCCCGCGACCGGTGGCTCGCCGACACCTCGGTGATGCGCTCGCTCGCCGCGGTGCACCGGTCGTCGGAGGCGCGCGACCACCTCGCCGACCCGTTCCGCCCGTCCTGGACGCCCGACCTCACCGCCGCCGCCGTCGAGAGGCTCGACCCCGACGACCGGGGGCCGACCGCCCGCGCCGTCGACCGGCTGAGCCACGAGGCCGAGCGGTGGCTGTCCGGCGAGGCGCTCGTGTCGGGCGACCCGAACCCGCTCAACTGGGGCCAGCGCCTCGACGGCACGCTGGTGCTGTTCGACTGGGAGAGAGCCGGTGTCGCAACGCCGGCCGTCGACGTCGCGATCACGGTGCCCGGGCTGCCGACCCGCGACCAGCTCGAGATCGCCGCGACTGCGTACCTCGCCGTGCAGCACCGCGACCACGTGCACTGGTCGCACGACGACTTCACCCGCGGGCTCGCCGTCGCCAAGACCTGGACCTTCGTCGAGCTGCTCGCCGAGCGGCGCGACGACCCGGCCCTGGTCGAGGTGCAGGACCGTCTCGCGGCGACGTTGCCCGGCTGGGTGGCCGCGCTGCCCTGACGCAGCGCTACGCCCCCGCCTGACCCCGCAGCACCGGCCGCAGGTCGTCGAGCACGCCGGCGTCCTCGATCGTCGAGGGCACGACGGGCTGCTTGCCGTCGGCGAGCTCGCGCATGGTGCGGCGCAGGATCTTGCCGGAGCGCGTCTTGGGCAGCGCGGCCACGACGTCGACCCTCGACAGCGACGCGATCGGACCGACCTCCGAGCGCACCAGCGCCGCCAGCTCGTCGGCCAGCGCGCCGGGGTCGACGTCGCGTCCGCCCTTGAGCACCACCAGCGCGCGCGGCACCTGGCCCTTGAGCTCGTCGGCCACGCCGATCACCGCGCACTCGGCGACAGCGGGGTGGCCGGCCAGCGCGGCCTCGATCGTGCCGGTGGACAGGCGGTGCCCGGCGACGTTGATGACGTCGTCGGTGCGGCCGAGGACGAACAGGTAGCCGTCCTCGTCGAGGTACCCGCCGTCGCCGGTCAGGTAGTACCCCTCGAACGCGGACAGGTAGCCCGCGACGTAGCGGTCGTCGTCATCCCACAGCGTGGGCAGCGTGCCGGGTGGCAGCGGCAGCCGCAGGCACACGGCGCCCTCGGTGCCGGCCGGCACCTCGCTGCCGTCGGGTGCGAGCACGCGCACGTCGTAGCCCGGCACCGGGACGGACGGCGACCCGGGCTTGATCGGGAGCGGTTGCAGCCCACGGGGGTTCGCGGCGATCGGCCAGCCGGTCTCGGTCTGCCACCAGTTGTCCACGACGGGCACACCGAGCAGCTGCGTGGCCCAGCCGTAGGTGTCGGGGTCGAGCCGCTCCCCGGCGAGGAACAGGGTCCGCAGCGACGACAGGTCGTGGGCCGCCGCCAGCTCGCCGTCCGGGTCGGTCTTCTTCACCGCTCGGATCGCCGTGGGGGCGGTGAACATCACCGACACCCGGTGGTCGGCCACCACCCGCCAGAACGCGCCCGCGTCCGGCGTGCCGACCGGTTTGCCCTCGTAGAGAACGGTCGTCGACCCGTTCAGCAGCGGGCCGTAGACGATGTAGGAGTGCCCGACGACCCACCCGACGTCGCTCGCGGTGAACATCGTCTCGCCCGGCTCGAGGCCGAAGACGTGGCGCATCGACCAGGTGAGCGCCACGGCGTGGCCGCCGTGGTCGCGCACGATCCCCTTGGGCCGGCCGGTCGTGCCGGAGGTGTACAGGATGTAGAGCGGGTCGGTCGCCTCGACGGCCACGCACTCGGCCGGCGTCACCGCACCCGGCCGCATCAGGACGTCCCAGTCGATGTCGCGGTCCGGGACCATCGTGGCCACCGCCTGCGGCCGCTGCAGCACCACCACGTGCTGCGGCCGGTGCGTCGCGCGCTCGATCGCGGTGTCCAGCATGGGCTTGTACTCGACCACCCGGGTCGGCTCCACGCCGCACGACGCCGTCACCACGACTGTGGGACGGGCGTCGTCGATCCGCGCGGCGAGCTCGGCCGGCGCGAAGCCGCCGAACACGACCGAGTGCACCGCGCCGATCCGCGCGCACGCGAGCATCGCGACGACCGCCTCGGGCACCATGGGCATGTAGATCACCACGCGGTCGCCCTTGTCGACGCCGAGCGTGCGCAGCACGCCGCCGAACCGCGCCACCTCGTCGAGCAGCTCGGCGTAGGTGTACGTCCGGGTGGTGCCGGTGACCGGTGAGTCGTGCACCAGCGCCGGCTGGTCGGCGCGGCCGCGCACCACGTGCCGGTCCAGCGCGTTGAAGCACGTGTTCAGCGTGGCGCCGGTGAACCAGCGGTAGAACGGCGGCCGGTCGGCGTCGAGCACCCGCCGTGGCCGGGTGATCCAGTCGACGTCGCGGGCCGCCTCGCCCCAGAAGCCGTCGGGGTCCTGCAGGGACCGGCGGTGGGCCGCAGCCCAGGCACCGGTGCGGAGGTCGGACGTCGGGTCGGCCATGGGGGCATCCTGTCCGGCCCGGCGGGCTGGTGCCAGTGGCCTGCCCGTGCGGAGCCCGTGCCACGCTGTCCCGGTGCCGCTGCGACCCGACGAGCTGCCGCCCGGCGTCCTGGCGATGCTGCGCGAGCGGCACCTGGCCACCCTCGCCACCCAGCGCGCGGACGGGTCGCCGCACCTGGTCCCGGTGGGGTTCACCTGGGACGAGGACGCGCACGTCGTGCGCGTCATCACCAGCAGCGGCTCGGTCAAGGCGCGCAACGCCCGCCGCGGCGGCCGCGCCGCGGTGAGCCAGGTGGACGGGCGGCGCTGGCTGACCCTGGAGGGACCGGTGCGGGTCGAGGACGACCCGGACGCCGTCCGCGACGCCGAGCGGCGCTACGCCGCGCGCTACCGCACCCCCCGCCCGAACCCGCTGCGGGTGGCGCTGGTGATCGACGTCGACCGCGTCCTCGGCGGCACCTGGCCCGGCGCCCACGACGAGCCGCAGCAGGAGCCGGAGGGGCCGGGATGACCGTCCGCGTCGTCACCTGGAACCTGTGGTGGCGCTTCGGCCCGTGGCAGCGCAGGGCGCGCGCGATCGAGCAGGCGCTGGCGGCCTGCGAGCCGGACCTGGTGCTGCTGCAGGAGGTCTGGGCCGGCCCCGACGGCCCCGACGGCCCGGACGGCCACCAGGGCGAGCGGCTCGCGGCGGCGCTGGGGCTGCCGCACACGGCCTGGTCGCCCAACCGCGCACCGCAGCGGTGGCGGCGCCGGGTGGGTGCGGACGGCGACGGCGTCGACGTCGGCCTGGCGGTGCTGAGCCGCTGGCCGCTGCGCCAGGTGGCCGAGCACCCGCTGGACCCCGGGGGCGTCCCGGACGAGGGCCGCACCGCGCTGGCCGCGGTGGTGGAGCACCCGCTCGGTGCCTGGCCGGTGGTGACGACGCACCTGACCTCGCACCCGGCGCACTCCGGGCCGCGCGTCGAGCAGGTGCGCGGGGTCGCCCGGGTGCTGGCGGACCTTACGGCCTCGGCCGGACGCCGGACGCTCGCCGGGCTGGTGGCGGGCGACTTCAACGCCGAGCCCGAGTCGGACGAGATGCGGCTGATGTCAGGGCTGCTCACGGCGCCACCGGTGCCGGGCCAGGTGCTGGTGGACGCCTGGCGGATGAGCACCGACGGCGACCCCGGCTGGACCTGGCGGCGCGAGAACGGCTACCTCGGCCCCGGCAACCCGGACGCCCGGATCGACCACGTGCTGGTCGGCCTGCGGGCGAGGGTGCTGGGCACGGGCCTGGTCGGCGACCGTCCGGTCGACGTCGACGGCGAGCAGGTCTGGCCGTCCGACCACGCCGGTGTTGTGGTCGACCTCGACCTCGGCACGGGCGTCACCGGCGGCTGAGCGGCCGCGCGGACGGCAGGGCGGTCAGCCCTTCTTCTTCGCCTTGCCGCCCTTCTTGCCGCCCTTTCTCCCGAGCTCGGACTGCGCCGCGGACGACGTCCGCGGGTTCTTCTTGCCCTCCTTGGACGCCTTGGCGTTCGCCTTCTGCGCCGTCGCGCTGCCCTTGCCCTTCTTCTCGGCCACGCCGATCCCCTCTCGCCGGTCAGGACCGACATCGTCACCCGGACGGCGCGGTGCCGCAGCCCGAGCGGGGGGCGTCAGTCCACCGACACCATGATCGCGACGGCGCGGTCGAGGAACGCGTCGACCTCGGGTTCGCGGTAGGCGCCGCCGCCCCGCCGCGGACGGAACACCGCACGGCGGACCTCGTCGGCCGACATCGGCTCGCCGTCGTTGAAGTAGCTGTTCAGCTTGTCGCACAGCGCGTCGACGTCGCCGACGTCGTAGCCGCGCTCGAACCGGCTGCGCGGCGGGCCGAACCGCTTGCCGGCGGGACGGTCGAGCCGGCCCTGCAGGGTGCGGGCGCGGCGGGCGAGCTCGTCGAGCAGGGCGTCCTCGCCGCCGTCGCGCACCAGCCGGGTGCGCTCGCGCGAGGCGACGGCGTCCTCGAGCCGGTCCAGCGCGGCGTCGACCTCCTGCACGTCGTAGCCGGCGCGCACCAGTCGGAACGCGGCCGTGCGCACCTCCCACGACCGCAGCGGCCGGTCCGCGGCGCCGCTGCGACGGCCACCGCCGCGCTCGAGCTCGCGCTCGCGCTCGTAGGAGACCTTGGCGCGGGCGAAGAACTCGTCCACCTCGGAGGGCTCGTAGCCCTTGGCGGTGCGGGGCACCCTGGTGAACCTGGAGGACGACGACGGGGGGGCCACGCGGTCAATCCTGCCCTGCCGCGGCCAGCTGGCCGCAGGCGCCGTCGATCTCACGGCCGCGCGTGTCGCGCACGGTGGTGGGGATGCCGTGCGCGCGCAGCCGGTCGACGAAGGTCCGCTCGACCTGCGGGTCCGACGCCGTCCACCTCGATCCGGGCGTGGGGTTGAGCGGGATCGGGTTGACGTGCACCCACCCGCGTCCGCGCCGGTTCAGCTCGGTCCCGAGCAGGTCGGCCCGCCAGGCGTGGTCGTTGACGTCGCGGATCAGGGCGTACTCGATGCTGACCCGGCGGCCGGTGGCGTCGAAGTAGCGGCGTGCGGCGTCCAGCGCCTCGCCCACCTTCCACCGGGTGTTGACGGGGACGAGCTCGTCGCGCAGCTCGTCGTCCGGCGCGTGCAGGCTCAGGGCCAGCGTGACCGGGATCCCTTCTGCTGCCAGCTTGTCGATCGCCGGCACCAGACCCACGGTCGACATCGTGATGCCGCGCGCCGACATGCCGAGGCCGGACGGCGAAGGATCGGTGAACCGGCGGATCGCGGCGATCGCCGCCTTGTAGTTCGCCAGCGCCTCGCCCATGCCCATGAAGACGACGTTGAGCGCCCGGCGGTCGCCGCCGTGCCGCTCGGTCACCTGGCGCATCGCGCGCACGACCTGGTCGACGATTTCGGCCGTCGACATGTTGCGGGTCAGGCCCGCCTGGCCGGTCGCGCAGAACGGGCAGTTCATGCCGCAGCCCGCCTGGCTGGAGATGCACACCGTCGAGCGGTTGGCGTAGTGCATCAGCACGCTCTCGACCAGCGCGCCGTCGTGCAGGCGCCACAGCGTCTTCACCGTCGCACCGCGGTCGGCCTCGCGCTGGGTCACCGGGGTGAGCAGCGGCGGCAGCAGGCCGGTGGCCAGCGCCTCGCGGGACGCCTTGGGCAGGTCGGTCATCTGCTCGGGGTCGGTGACCAGGTGCTCGAAGTAGTGGGTCGACACCTGCTTGGCGCGGAACCCGCGCTCCCCCAGCGCCGTCACGGCGGCGACCCGCTCGTCCAGGGTGAGGTCGGCCAGGTGCTGCGGCGGCTTGCCGCGGCGCGGGGCAGCGAGCAGCAGCTGCCCGGGGGCGGGGCGGGTGCTCGGGGTGCTCACGGGCACGGGCGCCACGGGGGCGGGTACGGCCTCGGTCATCGTCAGCCTCCGGCCGGGACGAGGGTCGCCAGCAGCAGGTACATCACCGGCGCGGTGGGGAGCAGGGAGTCGAGCCGGTCCATCAGGCCGCCGTGGCCCGGCAGGATCGAGCCCATGTCCTTGATGCCGAGGTCGCGCTTGAGCAGCGACTCGGACAGGTCGCCGACGGTGGCGGTGACCACGGCGGCGATGCCGACGGGGATGCCGGCGTACCAGGGGCCGTCGAGGAAGAACGTCACCGCGAGGACCGCTGCGACGACGCTGAACACGACCGAGCCGGCCGCGCCCTCCCACGACTTCTTCGGGCTGACCGACGGCGCCATCGGGTGCCGGCCCCACAGCACGCCGAACACGTAGCCGCCGATGTCGCTGCAGATCGCGACCAGGATGAACGTGATGATCCGCCAGACGCCGTCCGGCTCGGCCAGCATCAGCACCGCGAAGCCGGCCAGGAACGGCCCGTAGGCCGCCGTGAACACCCCGGCCGCGACGTCGCGGACGGCGCCCTCGGGTTGGTCGAGCACCCGCCAGACCAGGACCGCGAGCGTGGTGAGGACGAAGGCCACGAGCAGCGCCTCGGGCCCCAGCACGTACGCCGACACGCTCATCCCGATGGTGCCGACGAGCACAGGCACGTACGGGACGAGGATGCGCCGGGTCGCGAACGCGCCGGTCAGCTCCCACACGCCGACGCTGAGGGCCACCACCACGACGGCGACGAACACCTCCTTGCGGAACGCCAGCGAGGCGACGACGACCGCACCGAGCCCGACGCCCACCCCGATGGCCGCGGGCAGGTTGCGCCCGGCCCGGCCCGGGGATGACGGTACCGACGGCTCACGCCGCCGGCGGCGGGACAGGTCGAGCCCGGTGGAGACCGGCATCGGCGCGGTGTGCTGCTCGGGCAGGACCTCGGGCTGGGCCTCGGGCAGGACCTCGGGCTGGGCCTCGGGCAGGACCTCGGCGCCGGCCGGCTCGACGCGTGCGTCGGCCTCCGCCAGGCGGCGTGCGCGGCGGGTCGGGGGCAGCTCGTCCATCTCGGGCGTCACAGGTCTGGTGTCACCGGTCTCGCGGTGGCGTCACCTGGAGGTCTCAGACCTCCAGCAGCTCGGCTTCCTTGTGCTTGAGCAGGTCGTCGACCAGGTCGACGTGCTTCTTGGTGAGCGCCTCGAGGTCCTTCTCGGCGCGCCCGCCCTCGTCCTCGCCGACCTCGCCGTCCTTGACCAGGCGGTCGAGCTCCTCCTTGGCCCTGCGGCGGATGTTGCGCACCGAGACCTTGGCGTCCTCGCCCTTGGTGCGGGCGAGCTTGATGTAGTCCTTGCGGCGCTCCTCGGTGAGCGAGGGCAGCACGGCGCGGATGACGTTGCCGTCGTTGGAGGGGTTCACACCGAGGTCGGACTCGCGCAGCGACTTCTCGATCTCGCCCATGGCCGAGCGGTCGTACGGCGTGATCAGGACGGTGCGCGCCTCGGGGATCTGGAACGAGGCGAGCTGCTGCAGCGGGGTCGGCGCGCCGTAGTAGTCGACGGTGATCTTGGAGAACATCGCGGCGTTGGCGCGGCCGGTGCGGATGGCGGCGAAGTCGTCCTTGGCCACCTCGACGGCCTTGTCCATCTTCTCCTCGGCCTCGAGGAGGGTGTCGTCGATCACTGGGTGCTCCTTCGTCGTCGTCCGCGCGCGGGTGGGCGCGCTCGTCGTGCCGGGTCGCCGCCTGGCGGTGGTGCGGCCGTCAGGAGGGAGGACCGGCGACCACGAGCGTCCCGATCCTCTCACCTCGCACGGCCCGCGCCACGTTGCCGCGGCCCTGGATGCCGAACACCACCATGGGCATGTCGTTCTCCATGCAGAGCGCGAACGCGGTGGCGTCGGCCACCCCGAGACCCTGCTGCAGCGCCTCGGAGTAGGTGATCTCGTCGATCTTGGTCGCGGTGGGGTCGAGCCGCGGGTCGGCGGTGTACACCCCGTCCACGCCGTTCTTCCCCATCAGCACGACCTCGCACTTGGTCTCCAGCGCGCGCTGCGCGGCGACGGTGTCGGTCGAGAAGAACGGCATGCCGGCGCCGGCGCCGAAGATGACGACGCGGCCCTTCTCGAGGTGCCGGATCGCCCGCCGCGGGATGTACGGCTCGGCGACCTGGCCCATCGTGATCGCGGTCTGCACCCGCGTCTCGACGCCCTCCTTCTCCAGGAAGTCCTGCAGCGCCAGGCAGTTCATCACGATGCCGAGCATGCCCATGTAGTCGGCGCGGGCGCGGTCCATGCCGCGCTGCTGCAGCTCGGCGCCGCGGAAGAAGTTGCCGCCGCCGACCACGATCGCCACCTGGGTGCCACCGGCGACGACCCCGGCGATCTCCTGCGCCAGCATCGCCACGACGTCGGGGTCGACGCCGATCCGGCCGCCGCCGAAGGTCTCGCCCGAGAGCTTGAGCAGCACGCGGTGGTAGCCGCCCTCCGGCCGCCCGGTGGGCGCCGTGGTCAGTTCCGGGGTCGTCACGCTGGGGCTCCTCGCCGGCTCGGGTGGGTGGCGGTCAGTCTGCCGTACAGGACGAGGCCCCGCCCCCGTCGTGGCGGGCGGGGCCTCGGTCCGGCGTGCTTGTCAGCTGCCGACGCGGAAGCGGGCGAACTGGGTGATGGACGTGCCGGCCTCGTCGAGGACCTTGGCGACGCTCTTCTTCGGGTCCTTGGCGAACGGCTGGTCGAGCAGCACGTTGTCCTTGAAGTACGAGTTGACCCGGCCCTCGATGATCTTGGGCAGCGCCTGCTCCGGCTTGCCCTCCTCGCGGGCGGTCTCCTCGGCGATCCGGCGCTCGGCGTCGACGGTGTCGGCCGGGACGTCCTCGCGCGAGAGGAAGATCGGCGACATCGCGGCCGCGTGCATCGCGACGTCGCGGCCCACGTCGCCCGCGTCGGTGCTGGTGGCGACCAGGACGCCGATCTGCGCGGGCAGGTCCGGGTTGGTCTTGTGCAGGTACGCGGACACCGCGGCGCCCTCGACCCGCGCCACCCGGCGGACCTCGACCTTCTCGCCCAGCGTCGCCGCGGCGTTGGTCACGACGTCGGCCAGGGTCTCGTCCCCGACCTTGGACGCGAGCAGCGACTCGACGTCGGACGCGCCGGTGGCGACCGCCTGGTCGAGGACCTGCTGCGCCAGGGCGCCGAACCGGTCGTTCTTGGCGACGAAGTCGGTCTCGCAGTTGACCTCGACCAGCGTGCCGACGCCACCGTCGACGTGGGCGGCCACCAGGCCGTCCGAGGCGCTGCGGCCCTCGCGCTTGGTGACGCCCTTGAGGCCCTTGACGCGCAGGATCTCGACGGCCTTGGCGCGGTCGCCGTCGGCCTCGTCGAGGGCCTTCTTGACGTCGAGCATGCCGGCCCCGGTCTGCTCGCGCAGGGCCTTGATGTCAGCGGCGGTGAAGTTCGCCATGGGTGTGTGCTCACCTCTCGTCAGTCGTGGATCACGCAGGGGTCCGCGCACGCCCCCGGGTCGGGGACGCGAGGGCGCGCGCGGTCGTCGTGCTGGTGCGGCTCAGGCCTTGTCGGCCGCGGCGGGCTCGGCCACGGGGCCGGCCCCGACGGCCGGCGAGGCGTCCTGGCCGGGGTGGGCCGCGGTGACCGGGGCCGGCGGGGCGTCGGCGTCGGGGGCGTCGGCCACCTCCGCGGCCGCGGGGGCCTCGGAGACCGGCGCGTCGGCCGCGGGGGCCTCGGCGGCGGGCGCGTCGGCCGCGGGGGCCTCGGCGGCGGGGGCGTCGGCGGCGGGGGCGTCGGCGGCGGGGGCGTCGGCGGCGGCCGCGGGCGCCTGGGCGCCCTCGAGCAGCTCGCGCTCCCACTCGGCCAGCGGCTCGTCGGCGCCGACCTGCTCGGCGTCGGCACCACGGGCGCCGGAGCGGGCCATCAGGCCCTCGGCGACGGCGTCGGCGATCACGCGGGTCAGCAGGGTGACCGAGCGAATGGCGTCGTCGTTGCCGGGGATCCGGTAGTCGACCTCGTCCGGGTCGCAGTTGGTGTCGAGGATCGCCACGATCGGGATGTGGAGCTTCTTGGCCTCGTCGACCGCGAGGTGCTCCTTCTTGGTGTCGACGATCCACACCGCCGAGGGCACCTTGGCCATGTCGCGGATGCCGCCGAGGGTGCGCTGGAGCTTGTCGTGCTCGCGGCGCATCATCAGCAGCTCCTTCTTCGTGCGGCCGGAGGCGGCCACGTCGTCGAAGTCGATCTGCTCGAGCTCCTTCATGCGCTGGAGCCGCTTGTTCACGGTCTGGAAGTTGGTGAGCATGCCGCCCAGCCAGCGCTGGTTGACGTAGGGCATCCCGACCCGGGCGGCCTGCTCGGCCACGGGCTCCTGGGCCTGCTTCTTCGTCCCGACGAACAGGATCGAGCCGCCGTGGGCGACGGTCTCCTTGACGAACTCGTACGCAGAGTCGATGTAGGTCAGCGACTGCTGCAGGTCGATGATGTAGATGCCGTTGCGCTCGGTGAAGATGAAGCGCTTCATCTTGGGGTTCCACCGGCGGGTCTGGTGCCCGAAGTGGACACCGCTCTCCAGCAGCTGACGCATCGTGACGACGGCCATGCCGACGCACTCCTTCCGCGCCGCGGGCAGGGCCCTGCCGGCGCAACTCGGTTCCCGGATCCCCACCGTGGGGCCCGCCTGGTGCCTTGCGGCCGTCCCCACCGGAAGACCCGGACCTCGGGGCGCGACCCCCTCGCTCGGCGAGGGTGATGAAGGCACGCGAATTCGACCGGACGAGCCGGTCGTGCGGCCAGGATACGCCGCGGGAGGTCGTGCTCCCTAATCGTGTGGCAGCCTGCGACCCATGACGGGACAGGCCGCGCTGGTGCGGCGGATGCGCGGGTTCGGGACGACGATCTTCGCCGAGATGTCGGCGCTCGCGCTCCAGACCGCGGCGGTCAACCTCGGCCAGGGCTTCCCGGACACCGACGGCCCGCCGGCGCTGCTCGAGGACGCCGTCGCCGCGATCCGCTCGGGCGCCAACCAGTACCCGCCGGGACGCGGCGTGCCGGCGCTGCGCGAGGCGGTCGCCCGGCACCAGGAGCACTGGTACGGGCTCGAGGTCGACCCCGACCGGGAGGTGCTCGTGACGGTCGGCGCCACCGAGGCGGTCGCCGCCTGCGTCCTGGCGCTGTGCGAGCCGGGCGACGAGGTGGTCGTGCTGGACCCGACCTACGACTCCTACCAGGCCACGATCGCGCTGGCCGGGGCCGTCGCGCGACCGGTCCCGCTGCTCCCGCCGCACTTCCGGCTCGACCCCGAGCGGCTGGCCGCCGCGTTCTCCGACCGCACCCGCGTGGTGCTGCTCAACACCCCGCACAACCCGACGGGGCGCGTGCTGGACGCCGACGAGCTCGCCGCCGTCGCCCGGCTCGCCCGGCAGCACGACGCCGTGGTGGTGAGCGACGAGGTGTACGAGCACCTGGTCTTCGACGGGCTCGCCCACGTGCCGGTCGCCACCCTGCCCGGGATGGCGGAGCGGACCCTGACGGTCGGCTCGGCGGGCAAGACCTTCTCGGTCACCGGCTGGAAGATCGGCTGGGTCAGCGGACCGGCCCACCTGGTCGAGGCCGTGACGACGGTGAAGCAGTTCCTCACCTTCGTCGGCGGCGCGCCGTTCCAGCCGGCCGTCGCCGCCGCGCTCGGCGCCCCGGACGAGGACTTCGCCGCGAGGGCGGCCGACCTCGGACGCCGCCGCACGCTGCTCGTCGAGGGTCTGCGGTCGGTCGGCCTGGACGCGAGCACCCCGGAGGCGGGCTACTTCGTCGTGGCCGACGCCGCGCCGCTCGGCTGCACCGACTCGCTGGACTGGTGCCGGGAGCTGCCGCACCGCGCCGGTGTCGTCGGCATCCCGGTGCAGGCGTTCTCGGCCGACCCCGGACCGGTACGGACGCTGGTGCGGTTCGCGTTCTGCAAGCGCGACGAGGTGCTCGCCGAGGCGGTGCGGCGTCTGGGCGCTCTGAGGGGGGTTTGAGTCAGCCGCGGCGCGCCGAGTGGTGGCGTTCCCCGGAGGGCTCGACCACCACCGGCTCGGCTGCGCCTGCTACGCGCACCGTCCTGGTCGGGGTCGCCTGATCGTCCGCATCGGGCAGAACCAGACGTCCGAGACCCGCCACGCGGCGCGCGCGCTGACCGTGGGTCGGCGTCCGTCGCTGGCGGGCGGAGGGAGGTGCGGTGCCCGCTCCGGCAGGCACGACCTCGGTCGCGCCGACCTCGGCAGCAGCCGTGTCAGGCAACACCACCGTGCGCGGCGGACGATCCTTCGCCGGGCCTGTCGTCGCGGCGACCGTCGCGGTACGACGAGGATCTTCGTACGCCTCGACAGCAGGCCGCCGCCCGACCTGCACCGGCTCGAACCACACGACGGCATCGGTCGGCGGGTCGCCCCCGGCTGGTGCGACGTCCTGCGGGGCGTCGACTCCTGCAGCAGTCAGCAGCCACCGGACGCCGAGCACGGACCCGCCCGCCAGCACGAGGAGCGCGAGCAGCACGACCGCCCACGGGTCGGTCACCGGCCAGGGGCTGCGCTGCACCGCGATGGCGTGCACCGCGCCGGCGAGCGCGGCGGCACCGAGCGCCCCGGGGGCGGTCTCGCCGACCCGCACCCGCAACTGCGCGACCTCGGCGCGGGCGTCGCCGGGCAGGACGACGGCGGCGACGACGACGCACGCGCCACACACGACGGCGACGATGGCCGTAACGACGTCGCCGGTGAACGCGACGGCGCCCTGCCCGGGGAGCCCGCCCGCCGCACCGGCGAGCACGGTGCCGGTGAGGGTGAGCAGGGCCACCGCCGCGCCGGAGCGGCGCAGACCGCGCACCGGCCCGCCGAGCAGGTCGGTGAGGAAGCCGCCCACCGCCGCGAGCACGGCGAGCCGGGCGATCGCGGCCGCGCCCTCGACCCGCGGCAGGACCGGGTCGTCGCCGAGCACCAGCCGGGCCACCACCCAGCCGAGGGCGGCGAGGCTCGCCAGCCCTGCCCCGCCGATGGCCACCAGCGCGAGCCGGCGCTGCCGGACCCCCTCCGGCCAGACCACGAGCAGCACCGCGAGCGCGCCGGCCAGGCCGCCGTACCCCACCCAGGTGAGGGCCCGGTAGGCGGCGTCCAGGGCCGTGGTCGCCTCGACCATCAGGTGTCCAGGTCGAGCTGGGCGAGCACCAGGGCGCTCGCGGCGGGCTGCGGCGCGACGGCGAGCGTCCCACCCTGGTCGGTGCCGCAGAACAGCTCCGACGCCGGGAGCGCAGGGCACGTGAGCGTGCGCACCGGGTCGCCGGACAGCTCGAACCCGGCGACCAGGCCGGGGACGTCGGTCAGCGGGGCGACGACACCGAGCGCCCTGCCCGGCGGGCCGGGAACGGTGCGGACGGTGGCGCCCTCGAGGTGGTAGCGCACCTCGACCGCGGTGGTGGCGGCCGGCAGCGGCACGGTGCGCTCGGGTCCGACGTCGGGCACGGTCACCGGGTCCTCGCCGCGCACCACGACCTGCACGTCGGTGCGCAACGGCTCGGCACCGGCGAGGGTCGGCCCGGCGGGGGACAGGTCGCGGTCCACCAGCCCCAGCTCCTCGACCGGCCCCGCGAGCTCGATCTTCTCGACGACGTCGAAGGAGCCGTCGGCCAGCACGGTCACCTGCACGACAGCCACCGAGGTCCCGGCCGGGCCTGGCGACGACGGCGACGACGACTCGGCCGAGCCGCCGGGCGCCTCCGGGACGTCGTCCGGCTGCCCCGCCCCGGCGAGGGTGCCGGCCACGGCGGCCGGCGGCGTCGCGAGGTACCACCACAGCGCGGCCGGGAGCAGGAGCACCGGTCCGAGCACGCCGGCGAGGCGGCGCAGCCGCAATCGCGCGTCGTAGTCCAGGCGCACCGCCCGCGTCCCTCCTCGGCATCCGTCGCTGCGCTAGCCCGGTCGGGTGGGAGCGGGACTTCCGGGCGGCGTTGTCACCGATCGTGACTACCGTGGCCGTATGGGGTCAAGTGGTTCACCCGTTCGGGACGGTCCGGCCGTCGGCGGCGCTCGCCGTTCACTGAGCGTCATCCTCGGCGCCGCCGCCGCCGCGGCGCTCGCGGTGGGCCCGAGCCCGGCGGACGCCGACACGACGGCGTCGGTCTTCGTCGTCCAGGGGCTGCCGGACCAGCAGGTCACCCTCGCCCTCGACGGCCGAGTCGTGGCCGAGGAGGTGCAGGGCGCCACCCTCGCCGGGCCGTTCGAGCTGGCCGCCGGCGAGCACGTGCTCGACGTCCGGTCGGCGAGCGGCAGCCTGGTCACCAGCACCGTCCGGGTCGGGCCGGGGCAGAGCACCGATCTCGTCGTGCACCTGCCGGTCACCTCCGGCGGCGATCCCGTCGTCACCACCTTCGAGAACGACCTGTCCGCGGTGCCGGCGGACAAGGGCCGGCTCGTCGTCACGCACACCGCTGCGGTGCCGCCCGCCGACATCGTCGTCGACGGCCAGGTGCTGTTCGCCAACGTCGCCAACGGGGAGTCGCTCGACGCCGTCGTCCCCGCCGGCTCGTACTCGGTGTCGGTGGTGCCCACCGGGCAGACCGGGCCGGCGGTGCTCGGCCCGCTCGACCTCGCGGTGACCGGCGGCTCGCTGAACCGGGTCTACGCCGTCGGCGACCCCACCTCCGACGACATGCGCGTCGTCGTCCACGTGGTCGCCGTGAGCGGCACCGGGTCGGGCGCGCCGAGCCGGGTCGACACCGGCTCCGGCGGCCAGGCCGTCGGTGCCGGCGCCCCCGCCGGTGGGTGGTTCGGGACGCCCTGAGGTGCGTCCCCCTCCCCTGCTGGGCGGGCCGGTGCCCGGGCTCGTCGTCGCGGCCCTCCTGCTGACCTCGTGCGCCGCGGGCGCCGACGACGACGCCGCGGGCACGGTCCCGTCGTCCTCTGCTGCACCGGCCGCCTCCCCGACCGCCGCCGTCCCTCCCGCCCCCGCGCGGGAGGGACGGGTGGCGCCGGGCCGGCGCGTGACGTTCGTCCCCGCCGAGGTGCGGCTGCCCGACGGGCGCTCCGCGCCGGTGGAGCCGGCGGCCACCCGCGACGGCGTGCTGGACGTGCCGTCGCGGGTCGACCGGGTCGGCTGGTGGGACGGCTCCGCGCAGGTCGGCGACCCCTACGGCAGCACCGTGCTGGCGGGCCACGTCGACTCCCGCGAGCAGGGCCTGGGGTTCTTCGCCGGGCTGCTCGCCGTGCAGGTCGGGCAGGTGCTCGAGGTGGCCGGGGACGGCCGCACGGCGAGCTACCGGGTCACCGAGGTGCAGGACGTGCCCAAGGAGGCGCTGGCGACGTCCGGGTCGGCGCTGGACCAGCGCGGCCCGCACCGGCTCGTCCTGATCACCTGCACCGGCGAGTTCGACCCGGTCGCCCGGCACTACGACCACAACCTCGTCGTCACCGCCGTCCCGGTCGCCGCACCGGGCTGAGCCGCCCCGCCGTCCACAGGCGGCGTCGCCGGCCTGTCGTCCACAGCCTGGCCACCGGACGCCTCGGCACCCTGCCCGCCGCGGGCATCGTCGTCGTCGTGGGCAGCCACCGGGGTCAGCGAGCAGCGGGGTGCCTCCTGCTGCTCGTGGGGCTGCTCGCAGCGGGAGCCGGCCCCGCGGACGGTTCGGCGTCCGCGGGGGCCGGTGCCTGGTCCTGGCCGCTGGCCGGACCGGACCGCTCCGGCCCCGCGGTGCTCCGGCGGTTCGCGGTCCTCCCCTCTCCGTGGCTGCCGGGTCACCGCGGGGTCGACCTCGCGGCCGCCGACGGGCAGCCGGTGCTCGCCCCGGCCGACGGCGTCGTGGTGTTCGCCGGCACCGTGGTCGACCGCGGGGTGCTGACCCTGCAGCACGCCGGCGGGCTGCGGACCTCCTACGAGCCCGTCACGGGTGCATCGCCGGTGGGAACGGTCGTCGGTCGCGGCGAGCCGGTCGCCGCGGTCGGCGGTGGTCGCAACCACTGCCCGGTCGGCACCTGCCTGCACTGGGGGCTGCGGCGCGGCGAGACCTACCTCGACCCGCTCCTGCTGGTGCGGGTGCGGCCGCCGATGGTGCTGCTGCCCCTGGCCGGGCGGGTGGCGGCGGGTGGCTGGCTACGCTCGCCGCGTGCCCGCCGGCCGGACCCCGCGCCCTCGTCTGGGACCGCTGCTGCGCTCGCGCCTCGACCTGGTCGCGCTGGTCGCCGTCGGCGGGGCCGCCGGGGCGCTCGCCCGCTGGAGCGTCGACCACGCCCTCCCCCACACAGCCGGCACGCCGTCGTGGTCGACCCTGCTCCTCAACACCAGCGGGTCGCTGCTGCTCGGCGCGCTGGTGGTGGCTCTCGCCCGTCGCCGCCCGGGCTCGCGGCGGCTGCGGCCGCTGCTCGGCACCGGCGTGCTCGGCGGGTACACGACCTTCTCGGCCGCCGCCCTCGACGTGCAGCAGCTGCTGGCGCTCGGCCGCCCGGCCGCAGCAGGGCTGGCGGCCGGCCTCGGGCTGGTGCTGCCCGTGCTCGCGGCGTGGGCCGGTGCGGTGCTCACCGCGGCGCTGCTCGCCGCTCGTCGTCCTCACGACGGGGTGCGGGCGTGACCGCGCTGCTCGTGGTGGCGGGCGCGGCGGTCGGGGCGCCGCTGCGCTACCTGGCCGACGTGCTGGTGCGGTGGTGGCTGCGGGCGGACGACGACGACCCCTTCGTCCGGGGGACGCTGCTGGTGAACCTCGCCGGCTCGGCGGTGATCGGCGTCCTCGCCGGGGCCACCGCGGGTGGCGGGCCGGACGCGGTGACGGCCCTGGTCGGCACCGGGTTCTGCGGCGCGCTCACCACGTTCTCGGCGCTGTCCTGCGAGACGGTGCGCCTGCTGGAGCGCGGCCGGGTGGCGGCCGGGGTCGGGTACGCGCTGGGCAGCCTGGCCGCCGGCACCGCGCTCTGCTGGGCCGGTTGGGCGCTCGCCCGGTGGCTGGTCTGAGAGGCGGTGACGCGTCCGGCGGGGACGAGCCGGGTCAGCTGACCTCGGCGAGGCGCCCGCGCAGCTGCAGCACGGCCTTGGTGTGCATCTGGCAGATCCGTGACTCGGTGACGCCGAGCACCGAGCCGATCTCGGCCAGGGTCAGGCCCTCGTAGTAGTAGAGGGTCACCACGATCTTCTCGCGCTCGGGCAGCTGGTCGATCGCCCGGGCGAGCAGGTACTTGGTCTCCTCGCCCTCGAACGCCATCACCGGGTCGACGGCCTTGGTGTCCTTGAGGGTGTCGCCGAGCGACATGCCCTCGCCCTTCTCACCGCCACCGCCGCCGCCCAGCAGCTCGTCGAGGGCCACGACGTTGACGTAGGAGACCTGGCTGAAGATCGAGTGCAGGTCGCGCAGCGGGATGCCCATCCGCGCGGCGACCTCGGGCTCGGTCGGCGTGCGGTGCAGCTCGGTCTCGAGCTCGGCGTAGGTGCGCTCGACCTCACGGGCCTTGGAGCGCACCGACCGCGGGATCCAGTCCATCGAGCGCAGCTCGTCGATGATGGCGCCGCGGATGCGCGACAGCGCGTAGGTCTCGAACTTGATCGCCCGGTCGAGGTCGAACTTCTCGATCGCGTCGATGAGGCCGAAGATCCCGTACGACACCAGGTCGGCCTGCTCGACGTTGGGCGGCAGACCCACGCCCACCCGGCCGGCGACGTACCGCACCAGCGGGGAGTACTTGAGGATCAGCTGGTCGCGGGCCGCGGGGCTGCCGGAGGCCTTGAAGTCCTCCCACAGCGCGCGCACGCGCGCCTCCTCGACCGCCTTCTCGGCCCCGGGGTCGACCTGCTGGTCGTCCAGGTCGTCGTCGAGGTCAGCTTCCGACCGTGCCACCGACGACCCCCTCGCTCTCAGGCACGTGGGTGTGCCTGCTCGTACGTCCGACGCAGCCGCTCCACCGACACGTGCGTGTACACCTGTGTCGTGGCGAGACTAGCGTGACCCAGCAGCTCCTGGACGCTCCTTAGGTCAGCTCCGCCGTCGAGCAGGTGCGTGGCGGCGCTGTGGCGCAGCGCGTGCGGTGCGGCGTCGACCCCGAGCCCCGCCTCGCGCAGCAGCGTGTGCACCAGCGTGCGCACCTGCCGCTGGTCCCACCGGCCCCCGCGCCGCCCGAGCAGCAGCGCCGGGCCCGACCCGGCCCTCACCATCCGCGGCCGCCCGCGTGACAGCCACTCCCGCAGCGCGCGGCCGGCCGGCAGCCCGAACGGCACCGTCCGCTGCTTGTCGCCCTTGCCGACGACCCGCAGCACCCCGCGCTCGAGGTCGACGTCGTCGACGTCGAGGCCGACGAGCTCGGCGACCCGGATGCCGGTGCCGTACAGCACCTCCATCGCCGCGCGGTCGCGCACGTGCTCCGGCTCGCCGTCGTCGGCGCGGACGGTGGCGAGGTCGAGCAGGGCCGCGGCCTGCTCGGCGCGCAGCACGGTCGGCAGGTGCTTCTCCCGGCGCGGGGCGGACAGCCGGGTGGACGGGTCGTGCGCCATCCGGCCGGTGCGGGCGGCCCAGGCCGTGAAGGTGCGCGCCGCGGACGCCCGGCGGGCCATCGTCGAGCGGGCCAGGCCGGCGCGGGTCATCGCCGCGAGCCACCCGCGCAGCAGGTCCAGCTCGAGCTGGTCGAGCTCCTCGCGGCCGTCGGCGGCGGCCCGCGCGAGCAGCTGGCCGACGTCGGCGACGTATGCCCGGGCGGTGTGGGGCGAGCGGCCCCGCTCGGCGGTGAGGAACCGCTCGAAGTCGACCAGCGCGAGCGCGAAGCCCTGCGGCAGGTCCATGGGCACACCGTCGCCCGCGCGGGGGTCGCAGGCAAGGACCGCGCCCCCGGCGTGGCGGACGGCGCCGGGGCCGGGCGGCGGAACGGTGGCGGTCCGGTCACCGCGCGGCCCGTCCCGCGAGCCGGCGCCAGACCGGCCGGCCGTCGTCGTCGGTGTCGGCGTCGGCCAGCTGCAGCAGCCCCAGCCGCCCGACCGCCGCCTGCACCTGCGGGACCGACAGCCCCGCCGCCACGGCGAGCTGCTCGGCGCTGGCCCACCGCCGCGGCGCCAGCGCCTCGTACACCTGCAGGTCTGGGCCGGCGAGGTCGTCGTGCGGGCGCCGCGCGACCGGTGGCGGCGCCGGGTAGAACTCCCCCAGCCCGCTGGCCAGCTCGACCACCTCGGCCGCGTCGGTGACGCACACGGCGCCGTTCTCGCGCAGCAGCCGGTGGCACCCGGCCGACGAGGCCGCCGTCACCGGGCCCGGCACCGCCCCGAGCGGGCGACCGAGCCGCACGGCGTGCCGCGCCGTGCTCAGCGCCCCGGACCGCCACGCGGCCTCGACCACCACGGTCGCGCCCGACAGCGCGGCGATCAGCCGGTTCCGCTCGAGGAATCGCCACCGCGTCGGGTCGGCGCCCGGCGGGCTCTCCGAGACCACCAGCCCGGCGGCGGCCACCTGGTCGAGCAGCCGCTCGTGGGTGCGCGGGTAGGCGCGGTCGACACCGCAGGCCAGCACGCACACCGTCCGGCCGCCGCCCGCGAGCGCGCCGGCGTGCGCCGCGGCGTCGACGCCGAACGCGCCGCCCGACACGACCACGAGCTCGTGGCCGGCGACGCCCGCGGCGAGGTCCTGCGCCACGTGCCGGCCGTAGGGCGAGGCCGCCCGCGCGCCGACGAGCGCGACCGAACGGGCGAGCTCGCGCAGGTCGCCCGTCCCGCGCACCCAGAGGCAGGCCGGCGCCGCCTCGCGCAGGTCGAGCAGGCCCGGCGGCCAGTCGTCGTCGGCAGGGACCACCAGCCGGCCGCCGGCCGAGGCGACCGCGTCGAGGTCGCGGCGCGGGTCGACGTGCACCGCCCGGACCCGCCACCGGTCGGCCGCCTCCGCCAGCGCCGCGCGGACGGCCGCGGCCCGGGCGGAGGACGGCTCGTCGCCGTCGTCGAGCGGCACGCCGGACGAGACCGGCAGCGCCTCGCCCGCCAGGACGTGCCGCAGCGCCACCGACGGCCCGACCCGCGCGGCCACCCGGGCACCGACCCGGTCGGTCGGCTCGACCACCCGGCTCCACGCCGCGCGCGCCAGCCGGTCGTCGCCGACCCACCCGGGCACCGCCCCCACGCGGCTCACGGCGCCAGCTCCGCCCGCTGCCGCATCAGCAGCGCCCGGCCGACGTGCTCGGCCAGGGGCACGTCCGCGCCGTCCAGGTCGGCGAGCGTCCAGGCGATCCGCAGCACCCGGTCGTAGCCGCGCAGCGTCAGGAGCCCGTGGTCGAGCCCGGTGTCGAGGGCCGCGGTGGTGGAGCGCGGCAGCCGCCACCGCGCGCGCAGCGCCGGGCCGGGCGCGGCCGCGTTGGTCTTCCAGCCGGTGCCGCGCCAGCGCTCCCGCTGGACGGCGCGGGCGCGGCCCACCCGAGCCGCCACCGTCGCGGTGTCCTCCCCCGGGTCGAGCACCACCTGGTCGAGCGGGACCGGCAGCAGCTCGACCTGCAGGTCGACCCGGTCGAGCAGGGGGCCGCTGAGCTTGGCCTGGTAGGCCATCTTCTGCACCGCGGTGCACCGGCACCGGCGCCCCTTGCCCACCGCCCAGCCGCACGGGCACGGGTTGGCGGCCAGCACGAGCTGGAACCGGGCCGGGTACGACACCGTCCCGCGCGAGCGCGACAGCACCAGCCGGCCGGACTCCAGCGGCTGTCGCAGCGCCTCGACCACGCTCCGCGCGAACTCCGGTGCCTCGTCGAGGAACAGCACGCCGTGGTGCGCCCGGCTCGCGGCCCCGGGGGCGGCCAGGCCGCTGCCACCGCCGATCACCGCCGCGGCGGACGCGCTGTGGTGCGGGTTCTCGAACGGCGGCCGGCGCACCAGGCCGCGGCTCGGGTCGAGCGCGCCGACCACCGAGTGCACGGCGGTGACCTCGACCGCGTCCTCGTCGTCGAGGTCGGGCAGCAGGCCGGGGAGCCGCGACGCGAGCATCGTCTTGCCCGCCCCGGGCGGACCGCTCAGCAGCAGGTGGTGGGCGCCCGCGGCCGCCACCTCCAGCGCCACCCGCCCGACCACCTGCCCGGCGACGTCGCGCAGGTCCGGCACCGGCGGCGCCGGCGGGAGCGTCACCGGCGGCAGCGGAACCGGCTCCACCTCGCGGTCGTCGTCGACCTCGCCGCCGTGCGCCCGCAGCACGTCGGCGAGGCCGGCCGCCGGCACCACCTCGGCACCGGGCACCAGCCGCGCCTCGGCCGTGTTCGCGTGCGGCACCACCACCCGGCGGCGCCCCGCGCGGACGGCCGCGAGGACGACCGGCAGCACCCCGGCCACGGGACGCAGCCGCCCGTCCAGGCCCAGCTCGCCGACGTGCACCGTGCGCTCCGCCGAGTCCCGGTCCAGCCGTCCGAGCGCGGCGAGCACCGCCACCGCGATGGCGGCGTCGAACCCGGACCCGGCCTTGGGCAGCGAGGCGGGCGTCAGGTTGACGGTGAGGCGGTGCGGCGGGAGCACCACGCCGCAGCCGGCGAGCGCGGCCCGCACGCGGTCGCGCGCCTCCTGCAGCGAGCGGTCGAGGGTGCCGACCATCGCGAAGCCGGGGATGCCCGCACCCACGTGCGCCTCGACCTCCACCGGGTGCGCCGCGAAGCCGATCAGCGCCATCGCGCTCGTCCGCCCGAGCCCGACGTCGCTCACGGCTCGTTCCTCGCCGTGGCGTCCGCGCTGTGCTCACGGGTTCGCTCGCTCCGCTCGCTCACGCGACGCCCCGCAGGTGCTGCAGCAGCGCGGGCCGGCCGGGACGGAACACCACGGCGACGACGTCGACGCGCACCGACGCGACGCCGGCGAGCTCGGGGTGCGCGGCGAGGAACGCCGACGACAGCCGTCGCAGCCGCGCGGCCTTGGCCGGGGTCACCGCCTCGGCCGGGTGCCCCTGCGCGAGCGAGCTGCGGGCCTTGACCTCGACCACCACCAGCTCGTCGCCCGACCTGGCCACGACGTCGAGCTCGCCCTGGCGGCACCGCCAGTTGCGGGCCACCACCTGCATCCCCGAGCGCCGCAGGTGCGCGGCCGCCACCGCCTCGCCGCGCTGCCCGAGCTCGCGCCTGGTCGTCCGCACCCCGCACCACCTCCGGGCCGGGACGCTGCCGCAGCGAACCCACGCCAGGGGGCGTCACGACGCCGTGCTGTGGACGGCGCCGCCCAGCAGGAGCCTGTGGACGGCGGGGCGGTCAGCCCGCGAAGCCCTCCGGCTTGGGCACCTCGAGGTCGCTCTTGGCGAGCTCCTCGACGTTGACGTCCTTGAACGTCACGACCCGCACCGACTTCACGAACCGCGCCGAGCGGTAGACGTCCCAGACCCAGGCGTCGGTGAGGGTGAGCTCGAAGTACACCTCGCCGTCGGCGTTGCGGGGGACGACGTCGACCGCGTTGGCCAGGTAGAACCGGCGCTCGGTCTCGACCACGTAGGTGAACAGACCCACGACGTCGCGGTACTCGCGGTAGAGCGCGAGCTCCATCTCGGTCTCGTAGTTGTCCAGGTCCTCTGCGCTCATCGAACCAACGACTCCTCGACTCGCGGCGTGGTCTCGACCGGTGGGAGCAGCTCGGCCGTCCCGCCGGGGTGGTGGTCGGGGTCCATCATGCCGGGCAGGCTCCAGGTCTGCCGGTGCTGGGTGCACGGGCCGAGCCGGTCCAGCGCCTCGGCGTGCGCGGGGGCGCTGTAGCCCTTGTTGACCTCCCACCCGTAGCCGGGGTGCGTCCGGGCGTGGTCGAGCATGATCCCGTCGCGCTCGGTCTTGGCCAGCACCGAGGCCGCGGCCACCGCGGCGCAGCGCAGGTCGGCCTTGATCATGGTGCGCACGACCGGTCCGGGGGCCCAGGCGTCGACCGCGTCCCAGCCGTCCCACTCCTGGGTGGCGGGCCCGTCGGCCTCGAGCGGGACGTCGAACAGGGTGGGCTGCGGCGGGCTGTACCAGTCGTGGTTGCCGTCCAGCAGCACCAGGTCGGGCTGCACCGGCAGCTGCGCCATCGCGCGCCGACCGGCGAGCCGCAGCGCGCGCATGATGCCGATCTCGTCGATCTCCCACGCCTGCGCGTGCCCCACGGCCCACGCCGGTGCCCAGCGCCGCACGCGCGGCGCCAGCCGGCCGCGGGCCAGCGGGGTGAGCAGCTTGGAATCACGCAGCCCGACCGGCGCGGAGCGGGTGGTCAGGTCGACGACGACCACGCCGACGGTGACCGGGCCGGCCAGCGCGCCCCGGCCGACCTCGTCCATGCCGGCGACGAGGGCGTGGCCCTCGCGCAGGTGGGCGCGCTCGGTGCGCAGGGTGGGGGTGGGTCCGGCCACGGCGGTGCTCCCGGGCGGGTCAGGGCGCGGACGGGACGTCGCCGAAGACCTCGGAGTGGTTCGACAGCGTCCCGAACCGGTCGAGCGGCCAGAACAGCAGGACGGCCCGGCCGACGACGAGGTCGGTCGACACCGTCCCCTCGCCCGGCAGGTCCTGGTGGTAGCGCGAGTCCTGGCTGAACCCGCGGTTGTCGCCCATCACCCAGATCCGGCCCTCCGGGACGGTGACGTCGAACTGCAGCGTGCTCGGCTCGGTGCCCTCGGGCAGGTAGGTCTCCTCGAGCGGCTCGTCGTTGACGGTCAGGCGGCCCTCGCTGTCGCAGCACACGACGTGGTCGCCCGGCATGCCGATGACCCGCTTGATCAGGTGCTCGCCGGCGTCCTGCGGGAGCACCCCCACGAAGGTCAGGACGTCGACCGCCGCCTGCGACAGCCCGGAGCGCTGCGGCACGACCGAGGCGTCGAGCCAGCCGCCCGGGTCGCGGAACACCACGACGTCGCCGCGCTCGAGGTCCAGCGGGCCCGGCTCGAGCAGGCTCACCAGCACCCGGTCGTCGCGGACCAGGGTGTCCTCCATCGACTCGGACGGGATGTAGAACGCCTGGGCCAGGAAGGTCTTGATCAGCAGCGAGAGCACCAGCGCGGTGCCGATGACGATGACGCCCTCGCGCACGGCGCCGAGGAACCCGCCGCGCCGCTGCCGCTTGTGCGCGCCGCCCTCGGCGGGCTCGGGGGTCACGTGGTCGGCCTCCGGTGCCGTCGCCGGCTCGCTCCGCTCGGTCACTGCGTCCCCTCGTGCCTGCCGGCGCCCTGGACGCCCGTCTCTCCCCGCATCGTGCCAGGAAGTCCGACCACGGCCACCATCCGCCCCGCGACCTGGTCCACCGGCACCATGCCGCCGCGGGGGTCGCCGAGGTGCGCGCGGGAGTCGGCGGACTCGCTGCGGTGGTCGCCCATCACCCACAGCGCGCCGGGCGGCACCTCCACGTCGAACTCCCTCTCGCTCGGCACGTCGCCCGGGTACAGGTACGGCTCGTCCAGCGGCTCGCCGCCGACGGTGAGCCGTCCCTGCTCGTCGCAGCAGGTGACCCGGTCGCCGCCGACGCCGATCACGCGCTTGACCACGTGGTGGTCGCCGACGGGGAAGCCGAACCAGCCGGCGACCCGCTCGCCGGCCGCGCGGGCCGGCGACCGGTCGTCGCCGAAGGTGAAGACCCCGCGCCCGTCGAACACGACCACGTCGCCGCGCCGCGGCTCGCCGCTCGGGACGAGCACCAGGACGCGGTCGCCGGGCTCCAGCAGCGGCTCCATCGAGCTGCTCGGGATCGCGTAGACCTGCAGCAGCAGCCCGCGCACGAGGGCGTGCACGACCAGGACGGCGAGCACCAGCAGGAGGCTCTCACGCAGGAGCCCCCGACCGGATCCGGTCGGGGGCTGCTGCGACGTCGCGGCCGGGGTGTGGCTCAGCGCGCCACCGGGGTGTCGCGCTTCTCCTTGATCTTGGCGGCCTTGCCGCGCAGGTTGCGCAGGTAGTACAGCTTCGCGCGGCGGACGTCGCCGCGGGTCACGACCTCGATCTTGTCCAGGATCGGGGAGTGCACCGGGAAGGTGCGCTCGACGCCGACGCCGAAGCTGACCTTGCGGACCGAGAACGTCTCGCGGACGCCACCGCCCTGGCGCCGGATGACGACGCCCTGGAAGACCTGGACGCGGGAGCGGGTGCCCTCCACGACCTTGACGTGGACCTTGACGGTGTCGCCGGCGCGGAAGGCCGGCACGTCCTCTCGCAGCGAGGCGGAGTCGACGTCGTCCAGGATGTGCATGAGGTTTCGCTCTCCCGCTGGTGCCACAGGTCACCGGCGCGCTGGTCGGGGCCCTCGCGGGCCGCCGTGGGTGTTCGGTCGGGTGTCGTGCCGTTCGGCCGGTCGTACCGCGCTCCCCCTGCGGCAGGGGCGGTGCGCGGCCGCAGCACGACGGGCCAGTCTGCCACAGCGCTCAGCCCCCGGAGAAATCCCCGTCGTCCTGCGACAGCACCGCCCGGTCGCGCTCGTCCAGCGCGGACGGGTCGAGCGCCGCCAGGAGGTCGGGGCGGCGTGCGGCGGTGCGGCGCAGCGCCTGGTCGCGCCGCCAGCGGGCGACCCTGCCGTGGTGGCCCGAGCGCAGCACCTCCGGCACGTCCAGCCCGCGCCAGGACTCGGGCTTGGTGTAGACGGGGTGCTCCAGCAGGCCGTCGGCGTGCGACTCCTCGACGAGCGACTCGGGGTTGCCCACCACGCCGGGCAGCAGCCGTCCGACGGCCTCCACGACGGCCAGCACGGCCACCTCGCCGCCGTTGAGCACGTAGTCGCCCAGGCTGATCGGGGTGACCCGGAACCGGGTGGCCGCGTCGTCGAGCACGCGCTCGTCGATGCCCTCGTACCGCCCGCAGGCGAAGGCGAGCCACGGCTCGGTGGCCAGCTCGTGCGCGACCGCCTGGGTCAGGACCCGCCCGGCCGGGCTGGGGACGAGCAGGTGGGGGACGGCGTCCGCCCCGAGCGCCTCGCGACCGGCCAGCAGGACGTGGTCGAGGGCCTCCCCCCACGGCTCGGGGCGCATCACCATGCCGGCGCCCCCGCCGTACGGGGTGTCGTCGACGGTGCGGTGCCGGTCGTGGGTGAAGTCGCGCAGGTCGTGCACGTGCACGTCGAGCAGCCCGGCACCGGCGGCGCGGCCGAGCAGCGACAGCCGCAGCGGGGCCAGGTACTCGGGGAAGATCGTGACGACGTCGACGCGCACGGCTGATCTGCCCCTACAGCTCGTCGAACAGCCCGGGCGGCGGGTCGACGACGACGCGGCCGGCGGCGGGGTCGACCTCGGGCACCAGGGCGGCGACGAACGGCACCCGGCCGGTGCGGCCGTCGGTGAGGCGGACGACGAGCAGGTCCTGGGCGGCGCCGTGCTCCACCCCGACCACCTCGCCGAGCCGCTCCCCGGACGGGTCGTGCGCGGCCAGGCCGACCAGCTCGTGGTCGTACCAGGCTTCGGGCTCGTCGGTGGCGTCGGCCTCGGCGAGCAGCAGCACGCCGCGCAGCCCCTCGGCCGCCGTCCGGTCCGGAACCTCGTCGAAGGTCAGCAGGACCTTGCCGTTGTGGTCGCGCACGGTGGCGATGGTGAGCGGACCGGCGGACGCGGGGTCGGTGTCGAGGCGGGCGCCGGCGACGAACCGGCCCTGCGGGTCGTCGGTGCGGACCTCGACGCTGACCTCGCCGTGGATGCCGTGGGGCCTGCCCACGCGGGCGACGACGAGCTGCACGGACGATCCTCCCTGTCTCATCGGTGGCGATCCCATCGGTTGCGACGGAGCCCCGCCCACCGTGTCGGTGGGCGGGGCTCCCGGTGCCGCTGTGCTGGTGCTGCTAGCGCCGGCCGGCGCGGTCGACGTCGACGACGTCAACCCGGACCGGGCCCTCGGTGGAGACCGCGCCGATCACGGTGCGCAGCGCCTTGGCGGTGCGTCCCGCGCGGCCGATCACGCGACCGAGGTCGTCCGGGTGGACCCGGACCTCCAGGAGCGCGCCGCGTCGCAGCGACTTCTCCTTGATCCGGACCTCGTCCGGGTGGTCGACGATGCCGCGGACCAGGTGCTCCAGGGCGTCGGCGAGCACGATCAGGCCTTCGCCTCGTCGGCGGGCGCCTCGGCCGGGGCCTCGGTCGCAGCCTCGGTCGCAGCCTCGGCCGGGGCCTCGGTCGCGTCGGCGGGAGCCTCGGTCGCGGCGTCGGCGGGGGCCTCGGCGGCGTCGGCGGCGGGCGCCTCGGCCTTCTTGGCGGCCTTCTTGCGCGGGGTGGTCGCCTCGGTGGTCGGCTCGCCGGCCGACTCCTTGGCCGCGGCCTCGTAGGCGGCCTTCTTGTCGGCCTTGGGGGCGGCGACGCGCAGGGTGCCCTCGGCGCCCGGCAGGCCCTTGAACTTCTGCCAGTCACCGGTGACCTTGAGCAGCGCCAGCACCTGCTCGCTGGGCTGGGCGCCGACGCCGAGCCAGTACTGCGCCCGCTCGGAGTCGATGTCGATGAGCGAGGGCTCCTCGGTCGGGTGGTACTTGCCGATCTCCTCGATCGCCCGGCCGTCGCGCTTGGTGCGCGAGTCGGCCACGACGACGCGGTAGTACGGAGCCCGGATCTTGCCCAGGCGCTTCAGACGGATCTTGACGGCCACGGTGTGTGGTGTCTCCTGTTCGGGTCTGCGGGGTGGGCCGCCCGGTTCCGCGTGGGGACACGGTCGGGACGCCCTGGTGGACGCGTGACGGGCGGGTAGAGGGCCGCACCGTCCGCATACAGCCGTCCATCATGCCAGACCGGGCCGGTGCCCAGCACCACCGTGCGGGCCTCCCGGCGCCGTCCTAGCGTGACCGGGTGCAGACGTTCCTGCCCGATCCCGACTTCGCCCGTTCCGCCGCGGTGCTCGACGACGCGCGGCTCGGCAAGCAGCGGGTGGAGACGCTGCAGGTGCTGCGCGCGCTGGTGCTCGACGACTACGGCTGGAGCCACCACCCCGCCGTGCTGATGTGGCGCGGGCGGGTGCCCGCGCTGGTGTCCTACGGACTGGCCTGCGTGGACGAGTGGGTGCGCCGCGGGCACGCCGACAGCACCGCCGCCCAGATCGCCGAGTTCGCGCCGCAGGTCGTGGGGCGGCCCCAGGCCGAGCTGGAGGCGGAGGGGCTCGCGCCGTCGTGGCTGCACGACCCCGCGCTGCACGCGAGCCACCGGGCGGCGCTGCTGCGCAAGGACCCCGCGTTCTACGGCAGCCGCGTGGAGCAGGACGTCGACCCCGAGACGCCCTACGTCTGGCCCGGCCCGGACGAGCAGGTGCCCGGCGACGACGAGGCGGTCGGCCGGCGGCTGTGGGTGGTGCGGCCGTCGGCGGTCGGCGTCCTCGGCCGGTTCCTCGCCGACGGCGTCGTCGGGCTCGGCACCACCTCCGGCGTCGCCTCGGACGTCTCCGGGCTCACCGGCGCCGACCTCGGCCCGGTCCTGAAGCAGGAGGCGCCCGGCCGCCGGCCCGGCAAGGCGCTGCGCCAGCTCGCCACCTTCCTCGACGAGGTGGCCGAGGGCGACGAGGTGGGCGTGCCGGTGGAGCACGGCGCGGCGGTGCTGCTCGGCTCGGTGCACGGCGGGTACGCGCACGCCGCCGACGGCACCGCGCCGGTGCACCGGCGGCCGGTCGCGTGGGGCACCGGACGGCTCGAGCGCGACCTGGTCCGTCCGCGGGGGGCGCTGCAGGACCCGCGCGAGCTGTTCCGCGTCGGCGTGGCGACCGGCTGAGCCCGCCGCCGTCGGCGCCGACGCCCTAGCGTTCCGCCGTGGCCACCTCGAGCAGCTCCGTCGACACGCTCCCCTACCCCGACCGCACCGGCTTCCTCGCGCCGGTCGCGGCCGAGACCGACCGGTTCCGCACCGTCCTGGCCGGCACCGACCCCGCTGCCCGGGTGCCGAGCTGCCCCGACTGGTCGGCGGCCGACCTGCTCTGGCACCTCACCGAGGTGCAGGCGTTCTGGGCGGCCGTCTGCGAGGCCGCGGTCGCGGGCACCGTCCTGGACGACGACGCCGTGGAGGCGCTCGAGGAGGCCAAGCCCGAGCGACCCGGCTCCTACGGCGAGCTGTTGTCGCTGGCCGAGACCTGCTCGACCCGGCTGCTGGTCGCGCTGCGGGCCGGGTCGCCGTCCGACCCGGCCTGGTCGTGGTTCTCCGCCGACCGCACGCTCGGGTTCTCGATGCGGCGCCAGGCGCACGAGGCGCTGGTGCACCGGGTCGACGCCGAGCTCGCCGCCGGCCTCGTGCCGTCGCGGATCGAGCCGGCCCTGGCCGCCGACGGCGTCGACGAGCTGCTCCGGGTGATGTGGGGCCTGCCCGAGGGCGACTGGGTGACCTGGACCCCGTCCGGGCAGCACGTCCGCCTCACCTGCACCGACACCGGCCACTCCTGGACGGTCGCCGTCGGGCGCTGGAGCGGCACGGGACCGGCGTCCGGCCGGGAGTTCGACGACGTGACCGCGGTCGTCGTCGACGGGCACGACGAGGTCGAGCCGGCCGCCGAGATCCGAGCCAACGCAGCCGATCTCGACCTGTACCTGTGGAACCGCCTGCCGCACACCGCTGTCGAGCGATCCGGTGACGAGGGTGCTCTCGCCGTCGTCGACGAGGTGCGGACCGCCGGCGTCCAGTAGGCCGCGGGGTCAGCCCAGCCGGTCGCGCAGCAGCGCCTGCTCCGCCGAGCCCGGCGCGAGCCCGAGCGCCCGGGCGTCGGCCTCCCGGGCCTCGTCGGTGCGGCCGAGGTCAGCGAGCAGCCGCGCGCGGGTGGCGTGCAGCAGGTGGTAGCCGTCCAGCCGCTGCGCGACCGCGTCGACGGCCTCGAGCGCGGCCAGCGGTCCGCGCACGTGCGACAGGGCGACGGCGTGGTTGAGCCGCACCACCGGCGACGGGTCGTGCACGAGCAGCAGGTCGTAGAGCGTGAGCACCTGCAGCCAGTCGGTGCCCTCCCACGCGCCGGCCGACGCGTGGCAGCCGGCGATGGCCGCCTGCAGCTGGAACCGCCCCGGCGAGCGCAGCGACGCCGCCCGCTCGAGGTAGCCGTCGGCGCGCGAGGTGGCGACGTCGTCCCAGCGGCTGCGGTCCTGCTCCGCCAGCGGCACGAGCGCGCCCGCGGCGTCGAAGCGGGCGGCGTCTCGGGCGTGCAGGAAGGTCAGCAGCGCCAGCAGCCCCCACGCCTCCGCCTGCCGGGGCAGCGCCCGCGCCACCACCTCGGCGAGCCAGACGGCGTCGCCGGCCAGGCCCGCGGCGCCGTCCGGGTCGAGGTAGGCGGCGTTGTAGGCCAGGCAGACGACGGTGAGCACGTCGTCCAGCCGAGCCGCCAGCCGCTCGCCGTCCGGGACGGCGAACGGGATCCCCGCCGCGACGATCTTGCGCTTGGCCCGCACGAGGCGCTGGGCCATCGTCGGCTCGGGCACGAGGAACGCCTGCGCGACCTGGGTGGTGGTGAGGCCGAGCACCGCCCGCAGCGTCAGTGCGAGGCGCGCCTCGGCCGACAGCGCCGGGTGGCAGCAGGCGAACAGCATCGGCACCCGCTCGTCCGGGGTGCCGCCGCCGGGGTCCTGCGGCAGGTGCGGCAGCGCCTCCTCCGCGGCGGCGGCCAGCGACCCGGCGAGCCGCTGCCGGCGCGACCGGCTGCGCAGCAGGTCGATCGCTCGCCGCTGCGCCGTGACGGTCAGCCACCCCGCGGGGTTCGGCGGCACCCCGCGGGACGGCCAGGTGCGCAGCGCCTCGACCAGCGCCTCCTGCACCGCCTCCTCCGCGACGTCGAAGTCGCCGGTGCGGCGGTGCAGGTGCGCGACGACGACCGCCGCCTCGCGCCGGACGACCCGGGACAGCTCGGCGTCCAGCGTGGCGGCGGCCCCCGCCCGCTCCCCGTCGGCGGTCACGCCGGCGCGTCGCCCTCCAGCGCCGAGTAGTCCTCGACCATCGGACGGATCTCGACCGAGACCCCGGGCAGCTGCAGCGACGGCCAGGTGCGCACCAGGGCGATCGCGGCGTCGAGGTCGGGGACGTCGATCACGCTGAACCCGCCGATCCGCTCCTTGGCCTCGCTGAACGGCCCGTCCACGACGACCGGCGCTGCGCCGTCGCCGCCGGAGCGCACCGTGGTGGCGGTCGACGGCGGCTGCAGCTCGGCCCCGGAGTCGGTGAACGCGGGGCCGTGCTCGCCGAACCAGTTGTAGATCTCCTGGTAGACCTGCTGCTGCCGCTCGGCCGGGACGGCCTCCAGGTCGGCCGGGGTGTCCACGTACATCAGGACGTACTTCATGGCGGTGCTCCTCGCTGTCGTGGGTGACATGACACCCCTTCCACGACCGCCGGCGCCAGGAGTCGACACCTCGGGCCGACGTATTCGTGGCGACGATCAGACGGTGCGCCCGCGCAGCACCACGTGCTGCGGGTGCGCGAGCACGCCGACGTCCTCGCGCGGGTCGTCGGCGTACACGACCAGGTCGGCCTCCGCGCCCTCGTCCAGCGCGTCGCGGCCGAGCCAGCGGCGCGCGGCCCAGCACGCGGCGTCCAGCGCGTCCAGGGGCGCGAGCCCGGCCGTCACCAGCTCGGCGACCTCCTGCGCCACCAGCCCGTGCGGCAGCGAGCCGCCGGCGTCGGTGCCGACGTACACCGGCACCCCCGCCTCGTGCAGCCCCGCGACGGTCTCGTACCGCCGCTCGTGCAGCGCGAGCATGTGGTCGGCCCACGCGTCGAACCTCCCGCGGGCCGGCTCGGCCAGCCGGGGGAAGGTCGCGATGTTCACCAGCGTGGGGACGACGGCCACGCCGGCGGCCGCCGCGACCTCGGTGGTGGCGCCGTCGAAGCCGGTGCCGTGCTCGATCCCGTCGATGCCGGCCGCCAGCAGGTCGGGCAGGCACTCCTCGCCGAAGCAGTGCGCCGTGACCCGCGCGCCCTCGGCGTGGGCGGCGGCGATGCCGGCCCGCAGCGCGTCGAGCGGCCAGCAGGGCGCGAGATCGCCTGCAGCCCGGTCGATCCAGTCGCCGACGATCTTGACCCAGCCGTCGCCGGCCCGGGCCTCCTGCGCCATGTACGCGGGCAGCTCGTCCGGCTCGATCTCGTGGGCGTAGTTGCGGATGTAGCGCCGGGTGCGGGCGATGTGGCGGCCGGCGCGCACGATCCGCGGCAGGTCCTCGCGGTCGTCGACCCAGCGGGTGTCGGCCGGGCTGCCGGCGTCGCGCAGCAGCAGCGCGCCCGCGTCGCGGTCGGTGGCGGCCTGCGCCTCGGTGAGGGTGGCGTCGACCGCGCCGTGGGCGTCCAGGCCGACGTGGCAGTGGGCGTCGACCAGGCCGGGCAGGGTCCAGCCACGCACGGTCTGCACGTCGTGGCCGGGCCCTGGCGGGGTCGTGGTCACCCTGCCGCCGACCACCCACAGACCGTCGACGACCTCGTCGCGACCGGTGAGCACCGGTCCCTCGACCCGCAGCACGTGCGCCATGGGCAGAACCTAGTGCTGGTCGCGTCCCGTCGTCCCGGTGGCCGCGGCCCGGCCGCCGCGGCGCCGGACGGCCACCCCGTCGACCATCAGCGGGCGGTCGTCGGAGTCGAGCACGGTGACCAGCCGGTCGCCCTGCATCGTCACCACCGACCCGACGGGCAGCGCCAGGGCCGGCACGAGCGTCGGTCGGTGCACGAGCATCCGGTGCACCGGCATCGGCACCGGGTCGGCGAGCGCGTCGGCGCCCGAGCGCAGCGAGCCGGTGGCGAACCAGCCGCTGGACCGGGCGTCGCCGACGCTGCGCACCAGGTGCAGCACCTCGCTGTCGAGCACGTCGCCCACGGCGCGCAGGGTCTGGTCGTAGGCCACCGGCACCGGGTCGAGGACGCCGAGGTAGGCCATCAGGTCACGGGTGGCGGCCTGCACCCGCAGCGTCGTGCTGACCTCCGGCCGCAGGTCGGCCGTGGGGTCGCGGGAGAAGTCCGGCTCGCACACCTGCAGGCGGCCGTCCGGCTCGCGCCGCAGCACCAGCACCGACCAGCCGAACCGCAGCACCGCGCCGGCGGTGAACCGCACGCCCTGCTCGTGCGCCGCCGAGAGCCGCTGCAGCAGCCACGGCACGTGCTCGGCGGCGGAGTCCAGGCAGTCGACGCTGACGCTCTCGTCCCCCAGCCGGGTCGTCCACCGCCCCACGGTCAGCGGCCGAGGAACTTCTCGAAACCAGGAGGCAGCGCGGCGGGGTCCAGGGCGTCGAGCGCGTCCAGCTCGTCCTGCGGTGGGGCCCCGACCCCGAACGCCGAGCCGGGCGCCGGGGCGCGCACGGCCTGCTCCTGCTGGGCCCGCTTGGCCGGGTTGCCCGACCGCGCCTTGCCCTTCTTGCCCTTGGCCTGCTGCTTGCCCCGGGCCTTCTTGCTGCCGCCGCCCATGCCGGGGAAGCCACCCATGCCGGCCGGGCCGCCGCCCATCCCGGGCATACCGGGGATGCCGCCGCCCTTGCGCAGCTGGCGCATCATCTTCTGGGCGTCGGCGAACCGCTCGAGCAGCTGGTTGACGTCGGTGACCGTCACGCCCGAGCCGCGCGCGATCCGCGCCCGCCGCGAGCCGTTGATGATCTTGGGCTGGTAGCGCTCCTGCGGGGTCATCGACCGGACGATGGCCTCGATCCGGTCGATCTCGCGCTCGTCGAAGTTCTCGAGCTGCTCGCGCATCTCGCCCATGCCCGGGAGCATCCCGAGCATCTTCTTCATCGAGCCCATCTTGCGCAGGCCCTGCATCTGCTGCAGGAAGTCGTCGAACGTGAAGTCCTCTCCCGCACCGAACTTGCGGGCCATCTCGGCGGCCTCGTCGGCCTCGAAGGCCTTCTCCGCCTGCTCGATCAGGGTGAGGACGTCACCCATGTCGAGGATCCGCGACGCCATCCGGTCGGGGTAGAACGGCTCGAACTCGGTGAGCTTCTCGCCGGTGGAGGCGAACATCACGGGGCGGCCGGTGACCGAGGCCACCGACAGCGCGGCGCCGCCCCGGGCGTCGCCGTCGAGCTTGGTGAGCACCACGCCGGTGATGCCGACGCCCTCCTGGAACGCCTGCGCGGTCTGCACGGCGTCCTGGCCGATCATCGCGTCGACGACGAACAGCACCTCGTCGGGCCGCACCTCGGCCCGGATGTCGGCGGCCTGCTGCATCATCTCGGCGTCGACGCCGAGGCGGCCCGCGGTGTCGACGACCACGACGTCGTACTGCTTGCTGCGGGCCTCGACCATCGCGCGCCGGGCGACGTCGACCGGGTCGCCGACGCCGTTGCCTGGCTCGGGCGCGTAGACGGTGACGCCCGCGCGCTGGCCCACCACCTGCAGCTGGTTGACGGCGTTCGGGCGCTGCAGGTCGGCGGCCACGAGCAGCGGCGCGTGCCCCTGCTCCTTGAGCCAGTGGCCGAGCTTGCCCGCGAGCGTGGTCTTCCCCGCGCCCTGCAGTCCGGCGAGCATGATCACCGTCGGCGGGTTCTTGGCGAAGGTCAGCCGCCGCTGCTCGCCGCCGAGGATCGTCACGAGCTCGTCGTTGACGATCTTGACGACCTGCTGGGCCGGGTTGAGGGCCTGCGACACCTCCTCGGACAGCGCCCGCTCGCGCACGCGTCCGACGAACTCGCGGACGACGGGCAGGGCGACGTCGGCGTCGAGCAGCGCGCGCCGGATCTCGCGGATCGTGGCGTCGACGTCGGCCTCGGACAGCCGCCCCTTGCCCCGCAGGTTCTTGAAGGTCGCGGTGAGGCGGTCGGAGAGGGTGGCGAACACGGGGTGATGGTCCTTTGCTCGGGATCTGCGCCCAGCGTAGTCGGACCGCATACTGACGACGTGCCGACCGATCGAGGACGCGAGGTGGTCGCCCGGGTGCGGGCCGGCCTGGCCGACCAGCTGCGCTCGCGCGTCGCGGGCGACGACGCCCAGGAGCGCGCGCGGCACATCTGGGGCGCCGAGGGGGACCGCTGGTTCACCGCCGAGGACCCCGTCTGGCGCGTGCACGCCGACGCCACGATGTTCGTCGGCGGCATCCGTGCTCTGCTGCTCCAGTCGCTGCACCCGCTCGCGATGGCCGGCGTGGCCGGCCACTCCGGCTACCGGGCCGACCCCTGGGGACGGCTGCAGCGCACCAGCCACTTCCTCGCCACCACCACCTTCGGGACGGTCGAGGCGGCCGAGGAGGCGATCGGGACCGTCCGGTCGATCCACGCCCGGGTGCGAGGGCGCGCCGAGGACGGCCGCCCGTACTCGGCCGACGACCCGCACCTGCTCGCCTGGGTGCACCTGGCCGAGGCCGACAGCTTCCTGCGCGCCTACCAGCGGCACGCCCGCGACCCGCTGACGCCCGGCGAGGCGGACCTCTACGTCGAGCAGACCGGGGTCGCCGCCGCCCGGCTGGGGGTGCTCGAACCGCCGCGCTCGGTCGCCGAGCTGGACGCCGGCATCGCCGCCTACCGACCGGAGCTGTCCGCGACGCCTGCGGCCCGCGACGCCGCGCGGTTCCTGCTCCTGCAGCCGCCGCTGCCGCTGCCCGCCCGTCCCGGCTACGCGGCGCTGGCCGCCGCCGCGGTCTCGCTGCTGCCGTGGTGGGCCCGCCGCCAGCTCGGGCTGCCGGTGCTGCCGGTCACCGAGCGGCTGGTCGTGCGCGCCGTGGGCGACGCCGCGACCGGCGTGATCCGGTGGGCGATGACCTCCCCCGAGATCACCGCCGAGCGCCGCCCGGCGTGACCTGCGGCTCCCAGCTCGCGGCGGCCATCAGCGCACCGACGACCGCGCCGGTGCGGGACGCCGACAGCCGCCCCTGCCCCACCGCCGAGCCGGCCTCGGTCAGGTAGAGGACGTCGACGGCTCGTCCGCCGTGGGTCGCGACGTGCGCCGAGCGCACGTCGACGCCGAGGTCGCGCAGGGTGGCCCCGAGCGCGTGCAGCAGGCCCGGACGGTCGACCGCCCGCACCTCGAGCACGGTGGCGTCGGCGGAGGCACCGGGCAGCACGACGACGCGGGGGCCGGCCGGGTCGACGGCCGCGCGTCCCGGGCGCCAGGCCGCCTCGCGCCGGGCCAGCCGGTCCAGGACGCCCAGGTCGCCGCCGGCGAGTCGCACCAGGCCGGTCCGCAGCACCGCGGCGTCCGCGACCGTGCTGCTCGCGTGCACCGACCAGGTGTCGACGGCCACGCCGTCGACCGTGCGCACCAGGGCGGAGCGCACGCCCAGCCCGTGCGAGGCGAGCAGCCCCGCGGCGTCGGCGAACAGCCCCGGGCGGTCGGGCGCGACGAGCGTCACCGTCTGGCTGCCGTCGAGCGCGCTGACCTCCACCCGCGGCTCGCCGTCCGCCCGGACTGCGCCGACGAGCTCCTCCTCGGCCGCCGTGAGGGGGCTCGGCCCGGTGGGCTCGGCACCGTGCAGGTCGGCGCGCGCGCGGTCGACCAGGTCGTCGACCAGGCGGCGGCGCCAGGGCGTCCACGCGGCGGGGCCGGCGGCGCGGGCGTCGGCCTCGGTGAGCGTGCGCAGCAGGTCGAGCAGGTCTTCGCGGCCGTCGACCGCGGCGACCAGCGCGTCGACCGTGCGGGGGTCGTCGGGGTCGCGGCGGGTGGCGAGCTCGACCAGCGTCAGGTGCTCGCGCACCATCCGCTCGACGACCGCGGCGTCCGGGCCGGGCAGGCCGAGCCGGGTGGCGACGCGGTGGGCGACCGGGGCGCCGACGCTGGAGTGGTCCATCGCGCCGGGCAGCTTGCCGATGTCGTGCAGCAGCGCGCAGACCAGCAGCAGGTCCGGCCGCGACACCCGGTCGAGCAGGGCGGTGGCCTCGACGCAGGTCTGCACCAGGTGCCGGTCGACGGTGTGGCGGTGGACGGCCGTGCGTTGCGGCCGGTTCCGCACGCCGGCCCACTCGGGGAACCAGGTGGTGGCCAGACCGGCCTGGTCGAGGGTCTCCCACACGCCGACGAGCGCCTCGCCGGAGCCGAGCAGCCGCACCAGCGCCTCGGTGGCCTGCTGCGGCCACGGCACGGGCAGCGGCACGGAGGTCTGCGCCAGGTGCGCCGCGGTGACCGGTGACAGCGGGAGCCGGTGCACGGCCGCCGCGGCGGCGGCGCGGACGGCGATGGTCGGGTCGCTCACGGGCGCGGCGGCCGAGGACAGCACCACCTCGCCCTCGTGCTCGACCAGCCCGGGCTCGAGCGGGCGCAGCCGCGGGCGCTGGCGGCGCAGGCCGCGCCGGCGGGTGGTGGCGCCGCGGGCGCGGCGCAGCGTGAGGTCGAGGCTGTGCGAGACGGTCCGGGCCGCCGAGGCCACCCGGGTCAGCAGGGTGTCGGCGTCGGGGACGCCGAGCGCGACGGCCACGGCGTCCTGCTCGGCCAGGAGCAGCCGCTCCCCCGCCCGGCCGGTGACCGCGTGCAGCGCGTCGCGGACGTCGAGCAGTGTGGTTGTGGCGGAGTCGATCTCGCCGTGCGGGGAGTCGGCGAGCCAGCTCGCCACCAGGGCGTGCAGGACGACGACGTCGCGCAGGCCGCCCCGCGCCTCCTTGAGGTCGCCCTCGAGCAGGTAGGCCAGCTCGCCGTGCATCCGCGAGCGCTCGGCGAGGGAGTCGGCGATCTCGTCCAGGCGCGACCGCGCACCGGAGCGCCACTGCTCGCGCAGCACCTCGCGGGTGCGCAGGCCGAGCGCCGCGTCGCCGGCGACGACGCGCAGGTCGAGCAGCCCGAGGGCGGCGGCCAGGTCGGCCTTGGAGATCTCGCGGCAGGCGTCGACCGTCCGCACCGAGTGGTCGAGCCGCAGCCCGGAGTCCCACACGGGGTACCAGACCCGTTCTGCCAGAGCAGGTACGGCGTCCTTGCCGAGCGCCTTGCCGTCGTGGAGCAGGACCAGGTCGAGGTCGCTCGCCGGGCCGGCGTCGCGCCGGGCGTGCGAGCCGACGGCGACGAGCGCCACCCCGGTGGACGGCGGGCGTGCCTCGCGCCAGACGCCGGCGAGCCAGTCGTCGACGGTCGCGGCGAGCTGCTCGCGGCGGGCCGGCCCGGCGGCGGGGTCGGCCAGCGTCGAGCGGACCGCCTGCAGGAGGCGCTCGCGCCGCAGGTCCCGGTGGGGTCCTGCGGCGCGAGCGCCGGTGCTGCTGTTCACGAAAGTGGCTCCCGGAAGCCGTGGGGACGTGCGGACGGACCTCAGAGGGCGTCCAGGCCGCGCTCCCCCGTCCGCACGCGGGCCACGTCCTCGACCGGGACGACCCAGACCTTCCCGTCGCCGATCCGGCCGGTCTGCGCGGCCTTGACGACGACCTCCACGACGTCGGAGGCGTCGACGTCGTCGACCACCACCTCGAGGCGCACCTTGGGCACCAGGTCGACGGTGTACTCCGCCCCCCGGTAGACCTCGGTGTGGCCGCGCTGGCGGCCGTACCCGTTCGCCTCGCTGACCGTCATGCCCTGGATGCCGAAGGCCTCCAGCGCCGACTTCACGTCGTCCAGCTTGTGCGGCTTGATCACCGCGGTGACGAGCTTCATGCCGACACCTCCTCGTTGTCGTCGGCCTTGGCGGGGGCGGTCGCCGCCCGCGACACGCTCGGGCGGAAGCCTCCCGCACCCAGCGAGCCGAAGTCGTAGCCGGACTCGGCGTGGGCGTAGGAGTCGATGCCCGCGACCTCGTCCTCCTCCGGGATGCGGAAGCCCATCGTCTTCTGGATCGCAAAGCCGATGACCAGGGTCAGGACGAAGGAGAACGCGAGGACCGCGACGGCACCGACGGTCTGGCGCCACAGCTGGTCGACGCCGCCGCCGTAGAGCAGGCCCGCCACGCCGGCCGGCGAGTCCGGGTCGGCGAACAGGCCGATGAGGATGGTGCCGACCAGGCCGCCGACGAGGTGGACGCCCACGACGTCCAGCGAGTCGTCGTAGCCGAAGCGGTACTTCAGGCCGACGGCCAGCGCGCACAGCACGCCGGCGATGGCGCCGATCGCGATCGAGCCGAGCGGCGAGACGGAGCCGCAGGCCGGGGTGATGGCCACCAGGCCGGCGACGACGCCGGACGCGCCGCCGAGGGAGGTGGAGTGCCCGTCGCGGATCTTCTCGACCAGCAGCCAGGCGAGCGCCGCGGCGCCGGTGGCGACCAGGGTGTTGACCCAGGCGACGGCGGCGGTGTTGTTGGCCGCCACGGCGGAGCCGGCGTTGAACCCGAACCAGCCGAACCACAGCAGGCCCGCGCCGATCATGACCAGCGGCAGGTTGTGCGGACGCATCAGGTCCTTGCCGAAGCCCTTGCGCTTGCCGAGGACGAGCGCGAGAGCGAGACCGGCTGCGCCGGCGTTGATGTGGACCGCGGTGCCGCCGGCGAAGTCGAGCGCGGCGAGGTTGTTGGCGATCCAGCCGCCGACGTGGGTGACCGTCCCGTCGTCGTCGGTGAGGGTGAAGTCGAAGACCCAGTGCGCGACCGGGAAGTAGACGATGGTGGCCCAGACGCCGGCGAACACCATCCAGGCGCCGAACTTGGCCCGGTCGGCGATGGCGCCGGAGATCAGGGCGACGGTGATGATGGCGAACACGGCCTGGAAGCCCACGAAGGCCATCGCGGGCAGCCCGCCCGCCTCGGAGGTGGTGTCCTCCATCAGGCCGGCGAGGCCGAGGTACTCGGTGGGGTCGCCGAGCAGGCCGTAGCCCACGTCGTTGCCGAAGGCCATCGAGTAGCCGTAGAGCACCCACAGCACGCTGATCAGGGCCAGCGCGCCGAAGCTCATCATCATCATGTTGAGCACGCTCTTCGCGCGGACCATGCCGCCGTAGAAGAGCGCGAGGCCCGGGGTCATCAGCAGCACGAGGGCGGCGCTGGTGAGGATCCAGGCGGTGTCGCCGGTGTTGACCACGGCAACCTCCTGTGTCTGTTCGGGTCGACGCACCCTGGGGTGCGCCTCGGCCGACGGGCTCGACCGGACGCGCACCACCGTGCCGACGCCGTGTTTCCCAGGAGTCCGTGCCGTGTTACCGGCGTGTGACGGCCCGCGCCCGGGAGTGAACTCCTCGTGACGCGGGCCGTCCCCCCGACCTGCTCACCTGCGCGCCGCGAACGCCTCCTTGAGCGTGGTGCGGCGCTCGGTGCGCAGCAGCGAGCCCTCGTACAGCCGGGCGCCGAGCCGCACCAGCAGGGCCGCCGCGCCGAGCACGAGGAGGCCGGCCACGACCGGCTGCCACCACGGCACGCCGCCCTCGAGCATGCGCACCGGCATGGCGACCGAGCTGACCAGCGGGACGAAGGAGAGCACCACGAGCGCCTTGCCGGTGGCGAAGATGCCGGCGAACAGCGCGCCCATCACCACGAACGTCACCGGCATCGTCGTGGCCTGCAGGTCCTCCGAGCGGGTCGCGACCGAGCCGGCCACCGCCCACACGCAGGCCACCGCGGCGAAGCCGAGCAGGAAGAACACGACGAACCAGCCGCCCGCCGCCACCACCGGGGCGAGCACCTCGCCCTGGCCGACCAGCGCCATCGCCAGCAACCCGACCCCGACCATGACGACGACCTGGACGATCGCCATCAGCGAGTTGCCGACCACCTTGCCGATCAGCAGCTGCCGCACCGGGATCGCCGCCGCGAGGATCTCGACCACGCGGCTCTGCTTCTCCTCCACCACCGACTGCGCGATGGCCAGGCCGAACGTGAGCGCGGTCAGGTAGAACAGGAACGCGAACACGAACGTGACGATGTAGCGCACCGGCTCGGGCAGCGCGCCCTCGTCGAGCAGCCGCTCCTCCACCTCGGACCCGGCGCTGAGCTCCTCCACGGTCGTCCCCGCCTCGGCCGCGTTGGTCTCCAGCGCCGTGGCGGCCGCCGCCGCGGCAACGGCCCGCCGCAGCGAGCCGTCGACGGACTGGTCACCGACCAGCTCCCAGCCCCCGTCCGCCAGCGGCACCAGCAGCGCGGCGGCCTCGCCGTCGCGCACCAGCGCCTCGCCCGCCGCCTCGTCGTCGACCTGCTCGACCTGGGCCTCGAGCCCGAGGTCCTGGTCGTCTGCGACCTCGTTGGCCGCCTCGAGCAGCTCGGCCGCCTCGGTGCTCGTCACCGCGACGGTCGGGGTGTCGGTGCGGTTGCCGAAGAACGTCGACAGCCCGACCGAGGCGATCAGGACGACGACCATGAACACCGTCGAGCCGACGAACACCTTGTCGCGCAGCTTCACGCCGATCTCGCGCGGGGCGATGGTGCGCCAGCCCGCGCCGCCGGTGCGGGTGCGGGGCGCGCCGGTGTGCCCGCCGTCCGTCCGGGTGCGGCTGCGGTCCTCGGCCTTCTGCAGCGTGCTCATCGCACGACCTCCTTGAACACGTCGGCCAGGCGCGGGACCTGGCGGCTGAACTCGTGGACACCGCCGCGCTCGAGCGCCTGCGCCAGCAGGGCGCGCTCCGCGCCGGGCTCGACCACCTCGAGGGTCGCGACGCGTCCGTCGACGTCGCGGACCGCGAGGCCCGGCACGTCGCGCACCCAGCCGGCGTCGGCGTCGAGCACCAGCCGGTGCAGGCTGGACGCCCCCTCCCGCAGCTGCTCGACCGAGCCGTCGGCGACCACGCGGCCCTCGGCGAGGATGACCAGGTCGTCGCAGACCCGCTCGACCAGCTCGAGCTGGTGGCTCGAGAGCAGCACGGGCACACCGGCGTCGGCCTGCTCGCGCAGCAGCTCGACCATCGAGTCGACGGCCAGCGGGTCGAGGCCGGAGAACGGCTCGTCGAGGACGAGGGCCGCCGGGTCGTGGACCAGCGCCGCGGCGATCTGCACCCGCTGCTGGTTGCCGAGCGACAGGGTGTCGAGCCGGTCGTTCGCGCGCTCGGTGAGCCCGAGCCGCTCGAGCAGGGCGTCTGCACGCTGCTTGGCCGCTTCGCGGTCGTAGCCGTGCAGCCGGCCGAAGAACGCGAGCTGGTCGGCCACCTGCTGCTTGGGGTAGAGACCCCGCTCCTCGGGCATGTACCCGAACCGCGAGCGGTCCTCTCTCGTGATCGGGCGGCCGTCCCAGCGGACCTCGCCCGACGTCGGGTCGAGCACCCCCATGATGATCCGCATCGTCGTGGTCTTTCCCGCCCCGTTCGCCCCGACGAAGCCGGTCAGCCGGCCGGTGCCGACCGACAGGCTCACCTCGTCCAGGACGGTGCGGTCGCCGAACCGGCGCGTCACCTTCGTCACGTCCAACGTCATGCCAGGACGGTAGGACGGTGGCGGGGCCCTGCGCGTCCGGCAGCGGGTTGACCCCGGTCCTCACCCTCGGGGCGGACGGCGAGGCGGCTCGGGTCCACCGGGGGTGCGGTCCTAGCCTGGCGCGATGGCAGGGACCGGGACGCGGCAGGCGCGCTACGCGCGTCGGCGCAAGCTGCGGATGGGCCGCGTGGAGCACGACCTCACCGATGCCCAGTGGCTGGCACTGGTCGAGGCGTGGGGCGGCTGCGCCTACTGCCGCAGCACCGACCGCCGGCTGCAGCGCGACTGCGTGCTCGCGATCTCGCGCGGCGGGCGGTACACGCTCGCGAACGTCGTGCCCGCCTGCGACTCCTGCAACGCCAGCAAGTGCAACCTCGAGGTCAGCACCTGGATCCGCCGCAAGCGCCTCGACGAGCGGGCGTTCCTCGAGCGCCAGCCGGTGATCGTGGCCGAGCTCGCCGAACGCTTCGCCGCGGCTGCTCAGCCGGCGACGGCCGCTGACGCGTAGCCCTCGCCGCGGGCGTAGCCGGGCAGGACGGCGACCTCGGTCACCTGGGTGGTGCCGAGCGGTGAGGTCCACTCGTGGGCGACGACCTGGCCGGTGCCGGTGCGGCGCGTGCGGCAGGGCCACAAGGCCGCGGTCTTGAACCGGTGGCACCTGCGGGAGCGGGGGCTGAGGTTGTACACCGCGGTGGGTCCGCGGGGGTGCGGCACGACATGGTCCAGATCGCAGCGGCTGGTGGGCACGCCGCAGCCGGGGAACGTGCAGACCGGGTCCCGGGCCCGGACGGTGTCGGCGATCTCCACCGTCGGCTCGTACGAGCCGGTCTCGTGCTTCGGATCCGGCTGTCGCTCGAGTGCCCGGCGGGTGGCGGCGACCAGGGTGGTGCGGGTCCAGCCGGCTTCGGGTGCCGGTCCGACGCGCAGGAGGCGTTGCAGGTGCCCGTCGGGCCCCGCGAGCAGGACGCGCGTGCCCGCGCCGCGGG